>CEPQ01054348.1_pt1 | contig 546044 bp, 499 predicted proteins | sample 530411 | NCBI WGS metagenome assembly CEPQ01 (sample SAMEA2620039, study PRJEB7988) | marine metagenome | isolation source: saline water (ENVO:00002010), including
GGCCGTACAGTTGGCGCCGGCGTTGTTGCGAAAATTATTGAATAAAGATCTATCTGATCTCAGATAATCGTTAGAAACCCGCCAACTGATTTGGCGGGTTTCTTTTATGCGTAATTTGATCGTACAACAAAATATTTTACATATATACTGTATTGTGTTACTATTCTTCCTTTATTGGAGGGAGCGATGAAACAGATAACCGAACAAATGAAGCTAGAGCTCGGGCCATATGATGAGCGTATGAAGCTGTTGCTTGCTATGCAAGAATCTGGCTTGCGTCCCGTTGTGAACCGTACAAAAACAGTAAGGCGCCTTGCAGCGCCTATTGGTAAAACGGCGGCTGACGGCGTGATGAAGCAGACATTCCTCAATCTAGACCCGTCCGATCCAAAAACGAACTTATCTGTCTATTGGGATATGTTACAAGGCGTAGATTGGCATTATGAGATGGCAGAGGGGTTAAGCCCCGCTTATGTGCAGGGTAAGGCGGGCTTTGACAAAGCCGCTAGCCTCAGCGATACAAGCGTTGAACATGCGGCATTATTTAAAGCCTATAAAGCTTATGTTTGGGATCAAGATAACAACGTTGCAAAACCGCTGCGTCCTGCAAATTGAACGGGCATGAAGAGGAATGAAAAATGTCTAAAACGAGTGAAGGTTTAGAAATTGAAAATAAGTTTCTAACAGATCAATCGACGTTAGAAGAACTCATCAACTTTTATTCCTCGCCAGATATTGGCCTATTCGTTCAAATGGTGGAACGTGATGAGCGCGTAAATACTTATTGTGATACCAAGAAAAAATTTCACCTTTATCAGCGCGGTATGGAGTTTCGTACCCGTGATAAGGGCACAGAAAAAACGAAAACAGATTTAAAAACACCACGAGATTTAAACAAACCGGAAATAGGCCCAAATGATGATGGTTTAATGTATCGCGGTGAATTCTCTGCTGTTCAAACTAATTTAAACCCCAAGCTTAGTTTAGCGTGCTTTAACGATTCAAGCGCTGCGCCTTTTATCGCGGATATTCAGGACAAGACACTAAAAGAATGGGTTAAGGGTAGCTTCAAACGTTGGAAAGTCACTTTTGCGCCCGCCGCGAATTTAGACAGTACCATTGAAATGGCGCTTGAACGTGGTAAGTTTTTCTCACCAGGCGGCACCTATGAATCCGAAGAATTCTTCTTCATTGAATTTGAGAGTAAGGACGGAAATGTCCCCGCGCTTTTACAGGCTATTGAGAAATTTAAAGAGATACGCGGCTCAGCGTTGACCTTAAGCACGCGCACCAAAGGTGAAATGGGACTTGAATGGCTCGCACAGGCTGGCGGCATACCTGTGGATTTGGTCAATAACTTTAGAGCGGCTCAAGATACACGTGCAAAATATTACACGAAATTACGTAAGGATGAAGACCGCGCCAAGAATGGCGGTCAGATGCAGTTGAACCTTACTGTAACTTAACGCACTTAAATTTGTGGTATGGCCAGTTGAGACTTTGTAATGACGTTATTTAGTGTATTTTAGAACGCAAAAATACCATAAAAATGCCGCAGTATTAATATGTTACGCTAAACGACCATAAGCATCGTTTTTTTACTGGAAAAATTTAAAAGACTTCTCTATAGTACGGCATCTTCTGCTCGTAATTTTTACGTGCGTCTATGAAGGGGTATAGCTCAGCTGGTAGAGCGACGGTCTCCAAAACCGTAGGTCGCGGGTTCGAACCCTGCTGCCCCTGCCATTTTCCTTACATCTCATAAGCCGTAATAAGGCGATAATAAGGTCTGTCAGCTGACACTACTCTACGTTTTTTTATGCTTGATGGAAGTCAATTTCATTTTTCTTGGAATTTGTCATGATTGTAGCATGGATCAAGGTAATTTAATACATTCAGCCACATTACAGAGTTTGCCAAATTTGTTTGTGCAATATCTGGATGTTTGCAATCGTGCGATAGATGCTAATAAGCACCGTTTCCCATTTAAGCAGATAATGGAATCGGTGCGTGATGTGCAGACGCATAAGAATGTTGAAGTGATTATCCTGGATGACCATCCGCCTGTATCTTGTGTTATATGCTTTGATGACAACCAAAAAATCACAACGCAACCTGCTGTTGGCGTACGCGGTTTACAAAAATGGCGTGTATCTAAGGCTTATTTGGAAAATGTTATAAACAACCCTGATGAATATATCCAAAATCCAGCCAAAATTGATTGGGAATGGCTCTATAACAATAATCAATAAATTATTGTGATAAGTCCTTGCACGGGAATTCAGAGCTACACACTGCGCAGGAATAATTAATGAGCTGGTCAAGGCTGTCTAACTCAACGGTCGCGCCTTTGACTTTGATGCCTGTGGCTTGTTTTAATTTTGATAAAGCGCGAGAGAATGTCTCGGGCTGCATACCAAGGCGTGAGGCCACCAATGTTTTGTCGTAAGGTAAGTGAATCGTTATAGCGCCTTCATGTTTTTGGTCTGCCAAACGCAGTAAAAAGCAACCAATGCGCTGTGGCGCGTTTTGCAACGTGCGGTGTTCTATTTCGCGGTCTTGCTGGCGTCTATATCGTGCCATGGCGCTAAGCATGGATAAGGCAATTTTAGGGTTTTCTTCAATTTCTTTTTTTAGCACCTCAAGCGGCAGCGATAAAACCTCGGTCGGTTCAACGGCTTCCGCGCTATAGGGGTATACATCATCTTCAAAAATGCTGGTTTCACCGAAAATATGGCCTGCGGGCAGAATATCAACAACGGCCTGCGCCCCGTCTAGTGTTTCACGAAACAATTTTATCCAGCCATTTAACACAATATAAAACTTCTCAGCCTTATCTTGGTTAACAAATAAAACATGACCCTTGCTGTGCTTTTGTATACGGGCGTTTTGTGCTAAATTAGCTATGAATGAATCACTGGCATCTTTAAATAATGCTATGTTTTTTAATGATTTTCTGGTCTGTTCGGCGTCACTCATTACTCTTGCTCGCAGCTTGTAAACTTGACAATAGTCAAGGCATCAAAATTTTACGCCCCTCATAATAGCAAAGAGTATACAAAAAGCTAGCTGATCGCGCATGATTATTGATTTTTTACATTTAACAGCCAATTGCGTGCAAAACCTAACAATATCGCAGGGTTTATATGCATCTTTATTTATGGCTGGTATAGTGGGGGGCTTTTCTCACTGCACACTTATGTGCGGACCATTTGTGATGGCGCAGAATAAAGATGTAAAGAAATTAGCGGGCGCATTACTACTACCATATCATTTGGGGCGCATTACGACCTATTGTCTTATGGCCTTGATGTTAGCCACAGTGTTGAATATCGCTTTTTTGTTTTTACCAATTCGCAGCTTTGTGATTGCCCCAGTTTTAATGCTTGCGGGAACAATTTTCTTGGTTACCGCCTTCCCGTCTTTGGCGCGCTTATTTCCTTGGGTCGGGCGGCTTAATATTGGCGTACCGTATAAATATATATCCCAAGGGTTCGAAACGCTATCACGTAAAAATGGGGGGGCGGACCAATATCTGATGGGTATGCTGCTAGGGTTAATGCCCTGCGGGATGATTGTATCCGTTTTATTGGCGGCATTAAGTGCGCCAACGCTTCTGGGGACGGTGCTTGCGGTGATGAGTTTTGGTTTGGGCACAATGCCCGCATTAATTTCAGTGTCCTTAGGTGGGCAAGTATTACAACGTAAATATCCAATCGCGTTTAAGCGTGTGCAGCAAGGGGCAATGCTCTGGAGCGGCATTTGGTTATTTGCGATTGCAGGTTTTATTTTGATGTAAAGGAAGACGAAGAATGAATGATAATACAGCCGTAAAATATAATTACGACATTGTGCGGATGTTTACATTGGCGACATGTTTTTGGGGCATTGTCGGTATGCTTGGCGGCGTGTTTATTGCCTTACAAATGGCTTTCCCTGCACTCAATTTAGAACCTTATTTGACCTTTGGTCGTCTGCGTCCACTGCATACATCGGGCGTAATATTTGCCTTTGGTGGTAACGCGCTCTTTGCCACAAGTTATTATGTGGTACAGCGTACATGCCGTACCCGCCTGTGGGGGGATAAATGGGCATCCTTTACGTTCTGGGGCTATCAGGCTTTTATCGTTATGGCGGCGCTTGGTTATGTTCTGGGCGTTACGCAGGCCAAAGAATATGCTGAACCAGAATGGTACGCAGATTTATGGCTGACCATTGTTTGGGTGGCGTATTTGGTGGTTTATATGATGACCGTCGTGAACCGTAAAGAACCGCATTTATATGTCGCCAACTGGTTCTTCCTTGCCTTCATTATTACGGTCGCGGTTCTGCATATCGGCAATAACTTGAGTCTACCAGTCGATTGGCGTTACGCGAAAAGTTATTCTGTCCCTGCAGGTGTACAAAGTGCGATGATCCAGTGGTGGTACGGCCATAACGCGGTTGGTTTCTTCTTAACGGCAGGTTTCCTTGGTATGATGTATTACTTCATTCCGAAACGTGCGGAACGTCCAGTTTACTCGTACCGTTTGTCCATCGTCCATTTCTGGTCACTGATCTTTATCTATATTTGGGCAGGGCCGCACCATTTGCATTATACGGCGCTGCCAGACTGGGCGCAGACTCTAGGCATGACCTTTTCCATTATGCTATGGATGCCAAGTTGGGGTGGTATGATTAACGGGATGATGACCCTATCGGGCGCATGGCACAAACTGCGTAAAGACCCTGTCTTACAATTTATGATTGTCGCGCTTGCCTTTTATGGGATGAGTACTTTTGAAGGGCCATTGATGTCAATCCGCGCCGTGAACTCGCTATCCCACTATACGGATTGGACAATTGGCCACGTGCATTCAGGTGCGCTCGGCTGGGTCGGGTTCATCACCTTTGGCTGTCTGTATTACCTTGTACCAAAACTATGGGGACGTGAAGAGCTTTATTCTTTGAAGCTGGTCAGTACGCATCTATGGGTCGCGACCTTCGGTATCGTGCTTTATATCTCTTCCATGTGGGTGTCGGGCATTATGCAGGGGCTAATGTGGCGCAGCTATAATGAATATGGTTTTTTGACCTATTCATTCGTTGAAACAGTTGAAGCGATGCATCCATACTACATCATCCGTGCAACAGGCGGAATACTGTATTTAGCCGGTGCACTTATCATGTCTTATAACTTCTATCGCACCATCAAAGGTGATGTTGCCAAGAACGAAGTTGATAAAGACGGCAACCCAAGACAGGCGATTTCCGCCGCGTCATTGGTCGCAGCAGAATAATTGAGGAGTAAACAGAACAATGAATCCTTTAAAAAACCATGAGTTTTTAGAAAAACGCTCAATTGTCCTGCTGCTGGCGATTATCGTCACGGTACTTATAGGCGGTATCGTTGAAATTGTCCCGTTATTCCGTCAGGAAACGGTGATTGAACCAGTTGAAGGCGTGCGTCCTTATTCACCGCTCGAACTTGCAGGCTATAATATATATTTGCGCGAAGGGTGTTATAACTGCCACTCACAGCATATTCGCCCACTGCGTGACGAAGTTACGCGCTATGGCCACTATTCCTTAGCCGCGGAAAGCATGTATGATCACCCCTTCCAATGGGGCTCAAAACGAACAGGGCCAGACCTTGCCCGTGTTGGTAAGAAATATTCAGACGAATGGCATGTCGCGCATATGATTAACCCGCGCAGTGTTGTACCGGAATCAATCATGCCAAGTTATAGCTTCTTGATGAATCGCGGCGTGAAAATGCATGATCTAAAACATCATTTAAGCGCATTAAAAGCCGTCGGTGTTCCATATAGTGAAGAAATGATCGCCTATGCGGAAAAAGACGCCTATGTCCAAGCCAATGGTGACGCCCGCGTTGATGCTAGTGGCCTGCAAGAGCGTTATGGCGAAGATATTGCCGCGCGTGACTTTGATGGTCAGCCAAATATTGTGTCAGAAATGGATGCGCTAATTGCATATTTGCAAGTGCTTGGCACCATGGTTGATTTTGATGCCGCAAAAGATGTTGACCCAGGCGCAGTAAAGAATGCCGCCCTAGGCGCAAAAACTGAGGAGGCCGAATAAGATGAAAGAATTATTTGCGAGCGAAATTTACGGCATACTCGGCCTATTCATTTTCTTGGCCTTGTTCATTGGCATGCTTGTCTGGGTCCTGATGCCTGGTGCCAAAGAACGTTTCAAAGAACATAGCTTAATCCCGTTAAAGGACGAAGAATATGAGTGAATATAAGAAAAAAGATATTGATGAAATCTCTGGCGTTGAAACGACGGGGCATGAATGGGATGGACTAAAAGAACTAAACAACCCCTTGCCACGTTGGTGGGTATGGGTCTTCTTAGTGACATGCATTTGGTCGCTTTGGTATTTTGTTGTGTATCCAGCCTGGCCCGTTGCAGGCGGCGCGACCAAAGGGACATCTGGCTATACCCAGTTTAAAGAACTTGCCGCAAGCCAAGCTGAAATCATTGCCCGTCAACAAGTGTATATAGAGAAATTTGAACAAGCGGATTTTGATAAAGTCTTGAACGACCCTGCGCTTTATAGCTTCGCTACAGCGGGTGGAGCAGCCGCCTTTAAAGATAACTGTGCAACATGCCATGGCAGCGGCGCAGAAGGCAGCCAAGGCTATCCAAACTTAAATGATGATGATTGGTTATGGGGCGGTAAGGTCGAAGATATTTACACGACACTTCAGCATGGTATACGCGTGCATAATGACTACGATACGCGCACATCGCAAATGCCCGCTTTTGGTAAAGAGGGCTTGTTAAAAACCGAACAAATCAATGATGTTGTGGATTATGTGGTGGCGCTTAAAGGTGGCCATGATGCTGCTTCTCTGCAAGGTTATGATATATTCCAACAAAACTGCGCATCTTGTCATGGCGCAGATGGCAAAGGTCTACGTGAATTTGGCGCGCCCAATTTAACAGATGCGATTTGGCTATATGGCGGCAAACGCGCGGATATATACCAATCCGTCTTTTATTCACGCGCAGGTATGATGCCGGCATGGAAAAACCGTTTGGATGAAAATACAATCCGCCAGCTTGCTATATACGTACACCAATTAGGTGGCGGTGAATAAGGAGCGCATGTGAGCGAGGACAGCACAAATAACAACCCAGACGATATACAGCTTTTTGCCAAGCAAGAACGCATTTACCCAAAACGCGTTTCAGGCATATATCGTAACTTAAAATGGATAGCGATGATTATATGTCTGGCTATCTATTATCTTGTGCCTTTCATCCGTTGGGATCGCGGCCCTAATGCGCCAGACCAAGCCGTGTTGATTGACTTGGAGCGCGGCCGCGCCTATTGGTTTTGGATCGAAATTTGGCCGCAGGAAATTTATATCCTGACGGGTATACTTATTCTAGCGGCGATTCTCTTGTTCTTTGTTACATCGCTTTTTGGGCGCGTATGGTGTGGGTATCTGTGTTTCCAAACCGTCTGGACGGATTTGTTCATTTGGGTAGAGCGCATCGTCCAAGGTGACCGCAATAAACGTAAGAAAATGCGTGAAGGCCCATGGACAAAAGAAAAGGTCATTAAGCTGGGCATCACCCATGCCATCTGGCTTGTCATCGCATGGTGTACAGCAGGGTCATTTGTTTTATATTTCAATGACGCCCCAACGCTAGTACGCAGCTTTTTTAATTTTGATGTGTCTCCCGTGGTGCTTGGCTTTATTGGCAGCTTAACTTTTATGACGTATTTAATGGCAGGTTTCGCGCGCGAGCAAGTCTGTACCTATATGTGCCCTTATGCGCGCTTTCAATCCGCAATGTTTGACCAAGATACACTGATAATCGGTTATGATGAAAAACGCGGTGAACCACGTGGTAAACATAAAAAAGGCGCAGACTGGACAGGGTTAGGTGATTGTATTGACTGCACGGCCTGTGTGCAAGTCTGTCCAATGGGGATTGATATTCGCGAAGGACTGCAAATGGAATGTATTGCCTGTGGCCTATGTATTGATGCCTGTGATGACATCATGGATAAAGTCGGCCTACCGCGCGGCTTGATCCGTTACGATACCGAACGCCGATTGGAAGAGAAAAACCATGATCTAAAAATATCGCCGTTTCGTATTTTGCGCCCGCGCAGTTTTTATTATATGGCGATTATCGCAATTGTCGGCGGCATTATGCTTTATAGCCTGCTGACACGTTCAGAACTTGATATGAATATATTACATGACCGTAACCCTTTGTTTGTACAGCTTTCCAATGGTGACATTCGTAATGGCTATGACTTGAAAATTCTTAACAAGACCCATAGCGACCATATTTATGCTTTGCAGGTTCACGGTCTTGATGGCGCGGTGATTGAAATGGTCGGCGCTGGAGATTTAGATGAATTGGTTTTGGGCGTTGCAGCCGATAGCGTAGGGCAGTTCAAAGTTTTTGTTCACGCGCCAGTTGAACCGCAAGAGCCAATAGAGATAGAGTTTGTCTTACAAGAAACGCAAACGGGTATATCAGACCGTTATAAATCTATGTTTATAAGTGAAAGGCCTCACTAATGAATGATAATGTAAAAGAAAGCCGAAAAGCTGGTCGTAAATTTTTATTCATCTTAATCGCCTTTTTTATGGTTTTTGCAACTGTCGACGCCTATTTTGTCTATAAGGCCGTTTCAACAAATACAGGGGTGGTTGTTGAACATGCATATGAAGTTGGCCTAAATTATAACGACTTACTCGAACAGGCGCGTCAAAATGACAACGCAGATCAACAATAATGCCTATGAAAGTCTTACCCATACCGATGAGACGGGCAGCCATAACCTAAATATACTGGTCAAAGGGGTGCATTGCGCACTTTGCATACAAAAAATTGAAACGACAATTAGGGCATATGATGACGTGTCTTATGTCCGTTTAAATTTCTCTACCGGCAGTTTAAATATTAAATGGGCGGGCGATACTGAATTGGCAGATGACTTTGCGCGCGCCGTTGAGAAGCTCGGCTACCAAGTCTTTCCTTATAACCCTGAAATTGAAAAAAATACCGAAGAGCAAGAAAGCCGCTTTCTATTGCTTTGCCTTGGTGTTGCTGGTTTTGCCATGGGTAATTTGATGTTGCTCTCCGTTGGGCTCTGGGCAACGGATGAGATTACGATGGGCATGAATACACGCAGCTTAATGCATTGGATTTCCGCTTTGATTGCTATTCCCGTTGTAATGTTTTCAGGGCGACCATTTTTTAGATCCGCTTGGGCGGCGCTCAAGAATGGTACGACCAATATGGATGTGCCAATTTCCCTCGCCCTTATCCTTGCAACAGGGATGAGTATTTTTGAAACCCTTAATCACGGCACGCATGTCTATTTTGATTCCGCTGTGATGCTGATGTTTTTCTTACTGATTGGCCGTTATCTCGATTTTCGCGCACGCCGTCAGGCCAAGGGCGCGGCGCATGACTTATTGCAGACTTTAAATGGTTTTGCCACGGTTGTTGAGGGGACACACACACGACAAATGTTAATCCGCGAAATTCAACCTGATATGATTGTCTCCGTCGCGGTAGGGGAGAAAATACCCGTTGATAGCATGATTATCGATGGCGAAAGTACGGTTGATACGGCGCTTGTCACTGGTGAAACCATGCCGCGTGATGTAAAGACAGGGGATGACCTTTATGCGGGTATGGTTAATTTATCTACCCCGTTGCGCTTACGTGTAGCCAAGGCTGCAGAAGATTCCTTGCTTGCGGATATTGTCCGCTTACTTGAAAAGGCTGAACAGTCCAATGCGGCCTATGTCCGTTTAGCAGATAAAGCCGCGCGGCTTTATACGCCTGTTGTTCATTTTCTGGCACTTTCGGCTTTTATTTTATGGGCGTTCCTCCTCGGCGCGGCATGGCAGGATGCATTATTAATCGCTGTCACGGTATTGATTATCACCTGCCCTTGTGCCTTGGGTCTGGCTGTGCCAGTTGTTCAGGTTTTGGCAACAGGACAGTTGATGAAACGCAATGTGCTTGTGAAATCAGGTGATGCGCTTGAACGCCTTGCCAAAATTGATGTCGCTGTTTTTGACAAGACAGGGACATTAACCCTTGGTAAGCCTGTTTTGCAGGATGATGACTATACCCCGAAACATATGCAATTCGCGGCCTCCCTCGCCGCGCATAGCGCACATCCACTCTCCAAAGCGCTGTCAGATGCCTATGACGGTGAATTGATTGACGTAAGTGATTTAAAAGAACATGCAGGGCAAGGGCTAAGTGCTATTATCGACGGACACGCTATCAAGCTTGGTAGTTTGAAATATTGCGGTCTGGCCGAACAAAGTGACAATATGTATCCGCAAATTGCTTTATTAATTGACGGCGCACGGGCGGACGTTTTTACCTTCAAAGATCACATAAAAGATGATGCCAAAGATATTACCGCTACATTAAAAACCCAAAATATTCAGCCGATATTATTATCGGGCGACCGCGCCTCTGTCGCGCAGCATGTGGCGGAAAAAATCGGTATTGATACTGTCTATGCTGAGCAAAGCCCTGTTGAGAAAACCGAAATCATTAACCGCCTAAAAGCCGAAGGGCATAATGTCTTAATGGTCGGCGATGGTTTAAATGATGCGCCCGTGCTCGCCAATGCCAATGTCTCTATGGCACCAGGTAGCGCCGTCGATATCACGCAAAACGCCGCTGATATTGTCTTTATGGGGGATCAGTTAGCCCCCATATGGAATGCTTATAAAGATGCTGTCATGGCGCAAAAAATGGTAAAACAGAATTTTGCGCTCGCCATTGCTTATAACTGTATCGCCGTGCCGTTTGCCTTTATGGGGCATGTTACGCCGATGATTGCCGCTATATGTATGTCCGCATCATCTTTGCTTGTGATTATTAATTCATATCGGTTAAAATTCACGCCATGAGTATTTTGATTTATTTGATTCCTATTGCGCTCATTCTGGGCCTCTTTGGTTTATTGGCCTTTATATGGAGTTTAAAATCTGGGCAATATGATGATTTAGACGGCGCCGCACAGCGTATTTTATTAGATGACGACGAAGAGCAAAAATAAGTTTCTTGGTTTTTGACTTCTGTCAATTTGCGTTGCTCTATTAGCTGATAATTTAACGCTAGCATATACCTAGAGAGTAAGGAAAAATCATGAATATGAAATTTATAAAACAAACATTATTATTCGCAACTATATTGGTAGGCATAAGTACCCCAGCTGTTGCTGGTGAGGGATCTGACTGGCTGTCAAAGGAACGCTTCCAAATTCGTGCGCGCGCCATTGGTGTAATCGCCGATGGTGACGGTCATGAAAGCGTTACAAGTCTTAAAACAGATGTTGACAATGCCTATGTACCAGAAGTTGACTTAACTTATTTCTTCACAGACCATGTTGCTGCCGAACTTATCGCCGCAACAGCAGAGCATTCAATTAAAGCTGGAACCAACGATGTTGGTGACACATGGATTTTACCGCCAACATTAACGTTGCAATATCACTTCACACCAGACAATCAATTTAGCCCATATATTGGCGCGGGTATCAATTATTCCCTTTTCTATGGCGAAGATGAGGGCACAGGTTTTAACGACCTAGATGTGGATGGTGGCTTTGGATACGCTGTTCAGGCTGGTTTTGATTACTGGATAAATGATAACTGGGGTCTAAACTTTGATGCTAAATATGTCGATTTAGAAGTCGATGTTGACGTAAATCTGGGCGCAACGGCTTTATCAGCACATAATGTAGACCTTAACCCATGGATTATAGGTGCGGGTATTTCTTACCGGTTCTAAAAACTCAAGGCTGTGTTAGAATAAAATGAATTTTATGCATGATAGCTCTGTGTTGGGTGTTCTCCGAGAATAGTTATCACTTGACTGCAAGCACTGCCATTTAGTCCAAGACGGTCTTGTCAGATTAAAATCGGCATATGGAGTTTAGTCTGATATTGTTGTTTTTATGAGCAAGAAAAATCCATTTAAATATTACAAAACAAGCCCTGAAATTATTAAACTCGCAGTGATGTATTACATTCGCTATCCGCTGAGTTTTGCGACAGGTTGAAGATATACTTCATGAGCGCGGCATTGATATTTGTCATGAAACAATTCGCTATTGGTGGAGCAAGTTTGGAACTTTGTTTGCCAGGGAAATGAAAAAGAAAGCGCCCCAACCACACTCAAATTGGCGCTGGCACATTGATGAAGTGTTTGTGAGGATCAATGGGAAACGCATTATTTATGGCGCGCAATTGATCACGAAGGAACGGTTTTGGATTGCTATGTTTCGAAAAAACGCAACCGAAAGATTGCGTGTAAAATTCTTACAAAACTTATAAAAAAACATGGTAAGCCAAATGAGATTATCACTGATAAATTGGCATCATACAAAGCCGCACTAAAACAAATAAATAGCCAATAGCGGCAGAACACAAAACGATACATGAATAATCACGTTGAGAATTCACATTTGCACTTCAGGCGGCGCGAACGCGGTATGTGCAAATTCCGATCTATGGGCTCTTTACAAAAATTTGTAGCCATACAATCCGCATTTCTCAACCATTTTAATCATCAGCGCCACTTAGAAAAACGACAAACATTTAAGAACTTAAGGCAAAGCTCTGTCGATCTTTGGCAAGAAGTTTATGCATCATAGTTTTGTGCTTGCGGCGCTTCGGGAGAAAGGTTATCGTTTGTCTGACAGCACTATTTTAACGCTTATATCACCTCAGGAAGCGTATCCATAAAAAAATATGAACGAATTAAAGTCGCCGTGTCGCAAGGTTCATCTAGGGGTGAGGGGGCTATGGTAAGATACACTCTGCGCTGCCTTTGTAGCTAGCTAAACAGCTTGTAATATTGCTAAAGTTGCTCTCCTGCTGTTCTGCTGTGCTGGTGCTCTTATCTTTGTTTTCGGCACTATCATTGTTATTGTTGCCTGCCCCAGTCTCGATATCATTTACGGCGATATCAGAAACTGGTAAATCTTGAGTTCGGCCGGCGCTTTTTGGCTGTTGTATATTCTGGCTTAAAGTAGCAGTAACAGTGGGCGGTATAATGTTATCCTCTGCGGCTATCGGGTTTATACTCAAAGTGCCGTCTGTGTATATAAAGTTGTAGTTTTTGCTTGCGGCGCCATAAGGTGTAATCGTATAGGCTCCTGCTTTTGAGTTTGTTTCAGCTAATGTTTTAAATTGTGCTAATGTGTCCATAGAGTCGAGCGTGTCAGTTAGCTTGAAGCCGCTATATGTTGCTGTAAACTGCGGGTTTTGCTGCAACGCTTCGCGCTTGGTGTCGTTAGCTATGATTTCTAAGGGGGCCTTCTCAATTGTTAGGTTGCCATCAACAAATGTGAATTGATACCCTAGGGGAGATGTCAGTGTGCCTATGCTCTGCTTAATTGGGCTTGTTCCTGCATCCGCAGTTGCGTCAGCTGCGGAATAAGCGATTTTTCCAACAAATGCAGAGGTGGCCGTATCGCCATCTATTAAACCGCTATAAGAACTCGTAAATGCAGGATTTTCTTCACCATATTCGCGCGTTATACTTTTTCCTTCAAAGGTTATGCTCGGCGCAATGCTATATAAGAAACCATTTCCATTCTCGCTTATATCTGCAGGGCTGTTGTTTATGAAGTCCTGGTTATATCTTTTGAAATCACCAGTTAAGCCTAGGCTGCTGTTTTGCGCAGGGTCTGACGAATAGACGAGCCAGCGCCCATCTCCTGAATCAAGTGCATTTGCCCCATAGTTATTAAAGAAGTTATTGCCTGACGCAATAACAATACTGTTCCCATTGGCGCGAGATGTTACTGTATCGTTTAGCGTTATGTCTGCTGATCCGTTTGTTGTTTGTAAAAAAATGTTTTCGCCTGAAACCTTTGCTAGGTTGAGGTTGTTGGTGCTTGTCACCGATATATTACCGCCTGCAGATAGCGTAAGGGTGCCTCCACTCTGCAAATCAAAATCGGTGCTGTTTAACGCGATGGATCCTGTTCCGCCTGCATTGATGGTTACGTCACCACCTGATAGTCCTATACGTTTTGTTTGGATTTTTCCGTTAGATATGTCGGTAATATTCCCGTTTGTTGTTTGTAAGCTCAGTGAGCGGCCGTCCGCTAAACCTAGTGTGTCGCCTTGTAGGTCAAGCGTAATTGTGTCTGTTGCTTGTAGAACGATATCTGCTGTTTGTGATAAGGCCTCCAGCCCTTCGACCGTGAATCTGTTCCCGCTTAATTCGCTAATTTGGTCGCTACTTAGCGCCGCGCTATAAATACGCAGCTCATCTATATTTCCATTTAGGTCTCTGCTGCCGTTTAAGGACTCGCCGATCCTGACTATGTTGTTGTTATTTAAAATGCCGTTATTGTTTATGTTGCCCAAGCCATTTACTTGTGCGTTGCCATCAACATATAGTTCCATAACGCTGTTTGTCAGGTCAACGCTTACGGCGATATGGTGCCATTCGGTGTCGTTTAAAGTATTGGTTTTACTGCTTAATCCATAGTTCCTTTTGCCGTCATAAAGCAGGGCGGATAGGGCGTTGGAGTTTCCTTTGCCAATATTTGCAAATCCTCCTGCTGAGTCATCTCGCCAAATTAGCAGGGGCTGTGACATTCCATGATTGCCCTTATATAGAAAACCTTGATCTTTAGAAAGTGTATTGCTGCGCGCCCAAAAGGATATGGTGAAGTCTGAGTTCTCGATTTCACTAATGTCGATGAAGTCAACGTGATCATTGCTGCCGTCAAAGGCAAGACTATACTGACCACTTAAAATACTGTCAGCTGTTTCTGTAGAATATGTTGCGCCAGTGATCGTGCCGTTATATCCAGAAATATCATCTATAGCGCTGGTACCGCTTCCTTCTTCAAAATCCCAATGGCTTATAAGGTCGTTGCTGGCGATTGCTGAGGCCTGTCCCCCATAAATAGTTATGTTTTCTGGGTCTAGCAGATATGTTCCTTTGTTGCCATGTTCTGCGGTAAGGTCAACAAAGCCATATGCGTTTAAAATGTTTTTGCCCGATGTTTCTACAAAGCCTCCATCACCCGAATTTGCCCCGCCGCGAGAAAAGACTCTTCCAAAGAAATCGGTTTGGTCGTCTGACCAAATAATAGTGCTTCCGCCGTTGCCAGTATGTATGGCATCGTTCAAAATAACGGCACTCTCGTCAATATAGCTATAGCGTGCTGTTGGTGTTGTGCCTTTCCCCATATAAGCCCCGCCAACCTTAATGTCGCCCCCGCCGCTGTGGCCAGATGCGTCAATTAGGCTAGAGCCGGTTAAGGCAACGTGGTCGCCTAGAATGTCGATGTTTCCTCCATGCGCGCCATCTTTATACCCTGTAGCGTGAATAATGCCTGCATTCAATGTCGTGCTTATGCCTTTGGCGCTTGGTGCGGCTGTTTGGCTACCTTGTGCATATAGTTTTATGACTCCTTGTTTATCAACGCTGACGCTGTTAGCTGTAATAACCCCTGTGTTCACTATCAAGTTATCAACTATGTCTGCAGCGGCTGCTGCTTCCATGTGGACATAACCGCCACTGGCGCTTATTAGTCCTGTATTAATGATGTCTTGCGACTGCCCTTTGTCCAGCGTAATTTCTAACAAGCCATCACCATAGAGGTCAACTGTGGCCTCGGCGCCTGATGCTAAGACTACATTACCAAGCTTTGCTGTGATGTACCCGTTATTAACTACTGTTGGCGACACAAAAGAGGCAATGCCTGCATCTTTAATGTTGATGTTTCCGTGGTTTACTATTTCGCCATCTGTGTTTGCGTTGGTAATATTAATTGTAGAGTTCTGCATGAAGCTCTGATCATTTATGTCGCCTGTTGATGCAAGGAGGCCGCCCACATCAATTTGGGCGTTGGGGCCGAAAAACACGCCATTGCTGTCTAATACAATAATTTGACCATTTGCTTCGAGACGGCCTAGAATCTGAGTTGGGTCTATGTTGTTGCCTACTACACGGTTTAATGCAACTGCGCGCTCATTGGGTTGGTGGAATGCGGTTAGTTGGCCCTCGCCAATGTTAAAGCTTTCCCAATTTATAACTGTCTTTTGTGTATGTTGGGTAATATGCAGCGCATTTTCTTGGGTGTAGTCAAGGGTGGATGAGCCTTGCGCAATGTCGGCCCCGTAGGGTAAATTTTGTGCTGAAGCCTCTGAGGTTAAGCAGGATGTGTTTAGTAGTAATGCTGTTAAAATGAATGTGCAAACAGGTGTTTTCAGGGAGCCTTTCGCTTTGTCCCTATCTCTTGCGCTGTGGCATATATCGTTTGTTTTCATACGCTCCACCCTTGCTCTTAAGGTTTAATTTTAACATATTTAATGTATGTTTAGGTATGTGTATTATGGGTATGGATGTATTCTTTAGGTTTTGTTTTTGGAGTCTCGGACAGGTTGATGAATGGCTCCTATTGCCAGAGCGCCGGTCGATCGGAATTTGTACATAACGGGCTCATAACTGCTAGGATATCATGCTAAACTCTATATTCTGATTTTAATCTGACAAGACCAGTATATGTATTTATTCCATGAAGTGGAGGTGTTAAGAATTGGTAATGTGACCGGTATAGCGGGGGGGAGCTTTATATGATAGGCAGTAACCTTTTTAAATTATTTACGAATTAGATAAGTTAGAATATAAAACACTGAGGTGCAGGAATAATGAAAACAAGCACAACATTAGCAAGCATTCTTTTGTTAAGTTCATTTTTATCATCTGGCGTGAGTGGAGTAGTCCTGGATAACAGTATAGCAAATGATAGAGTTAATGAAATCGAGTCTGATGTTCATGGAGAAGGTTGCTGCTGTATGGATTGTTCTCCTCTTTTAGAAGACATTCACTAGATCCTTTAAATAATATCTAAGCGCATTAACACAGATTTGTTGTTTAATGCAAGATCTGGGGTTCTGTGGAGCAGTCCTTTAGGGCCGCCACGAAAAAGAGCTATGTCCCATTTTTTCATATGGTTTACTTCTGAGCTGTCTAAAATGATTTCTTCATTAGGTGCGCCATCAAGAAAAGCTTTTCTATTCGCTCCTTTATCACTGATCCATTCTGTTCCTTCCCCTGCATAGGTAACTAATAAACGGAATTTGACATAGTCTACATGGAAGCGCCTGCAGCCTCTTTGCGAGCTCAGTGTAAATTTTAAAGACTCACTTTTTAACATCTGGCAAAAGCTTTCACATATTTTCGCCATATCACATAGCCAATATGAGTAGAAACTATCTTTCTTCAAATTGTCAGGAACAATCTTCTCTAGCAACGTGTTTAAATCTGAGAACGCGTGATCTCGATCTACTTTACCCTGAACGTTGATTGCTTGATTCATTAGTTGACTAAAGAAGCCCTCCGCTTCATCGGGGGCATTTCTTTCTATTACAAGGCACTGATAAGGTTGATTTGGAAAAGATGTAATAGGGTGAAGAGACCCATTATCAGCTAAGAAAATTAACTTATGTGACATTTTGGTTTTTATCTGTTGCTTTTTTACAGGGACAATTTATAAGAAGTGTTATATTATAACACTCTGGAAATCAACACATGAATGAGGTGCACCGTGAATAACGCAGATAATAGGCTGCCTGTAACTGTTCTATCTGGCTTTCTAGGAGCTGGAAAGACAACTCTTCTCAATCATATTCTTAATAACCGTGAGGGCAAAAAAGTTGCAGTAATTGTTAATGATATGAGCGAGGTAAATATTGATGCTGCACTGGTTGACAATGGCGGAGCTGATTTATCAAGAACAGAAGAAAAGTTGGTCGAGATGACCAATGGCTGTATTTGTTGCACTCTTCGCGAAGACCTCTTGTTGCAAGTGAGAGACTTGGCCGCTGACGGTAGGTTCGACTATTTATTAATTGAAAGTACAGGTATCTCAGAACCACTACCTGTGGCAACAACGTTTGATTTTAGAGACGAGAATGGCGTAAGCCTATCGGATATTTCTCGTTTAGATACAATGGTTACTGTTGTTGATGCGGCTAACTTAGTTAAAAACTATAGCTCGACGGATTTTATTAAAGACCACGGCGAAAGCCTTGGAGATGAAGATGAAAGAACTCTGGTTGATTTATTGGTTGAACAGATCGAGTTTGCAAATGTCATTATTCTGAATAAAATTGATTTAATTAACTCAAAAGAGCTAGAAATTGTTCGAGCTATTATTCGGGGCCTGAATAGTAAAGCAAACATAATTGAAACAACACTATCTCAAGTCGATATAGGCCAGGTCATGGACACAGGGTTATTTGATTTAGAGGAAGCACAAGAACATCCTTTGTGGGCACAAGAGCTCTATAATCCTCACGAACATGTTCCAGAGACAGAAGAATACGGTATTACGAGTTTTGTTTATAGAGCTCGAGCGCCTTTCGATCCTAAAAAAATCCATGAGTTTCTTAACCAAGAATGGCCAGGTGTTGTTAGAGCAAAGGGCTTTTTCTGGCTTGCTTCACGTCCAGACTACGTAGGTGAAATTTCACAGGCAGGCGCTTTTGTGCGCCACAAGGGCATAGGACGATGGTGGGCCGCAATACCTAAGAATCAATGGCCAGCAGGGGAGGAGTTTGAAAACGTTATTAAAGAATACTGGACCAAAGATTATGGAGACCGTCGCCAAGAGATTGTTTTTATCGGCTTAAAAGATCAAATGTCTCAGCAGGCGATTAAAAAACAGCTAGACTCTTGTTTGGTTGAAAGTTATCTCACGGCCCCAGAGCTTTTTGAGAAGCTTGAAGATCCTTTCCCGCAATGGTTTAGTTCTCAGGCGGCGTAATGTTGCCGCATTTATTTCTTTATAAGGCTGATGAAAAAGGCCGTATAAAAACTTGCACCTTTTATTTGAGGTGTATATACCCTTAAATATACAAATATTTGATGGGTTAGGGAATAATGCAGGCTTTCCGTTTGCGACAGATGCGACAATTTTACGCGACATTAATTTTAATTGCCGCCTTGTTGTTGCAGGCTTTTATCCCGCAAGGCTTTATGCCGAACTTTGACGCTAAGAACGCATTTGAACTCTCTATATGTCGTTCATCGGATTTGTCGACATCTAAAGATCAAGATCCTCAATCAGGCCATTCAAGTGATATGGCTTGTGCCTTCATGGTGACGTCTATAGGTGATGTGCCGGCATTTGGGGGCGGCTTTATTATTCCTCATGATCGTGCAGCTGTTCATTGGCCTTCGCCCGACGAAGGGCAATATGCGTTAATGCGCAGTAAATATTGGCAAGCCCAAGCGCCGCCGCAATTCTCCTAAATCAATATAAGTCAGAAATATTATTGGCGCTTATATCTGTATAGGTGCATTAAAATTGGAGAATAGAATTATGTGCAGATGGCATAAATTAGCGGCGAAAGACGCCGCCACGAATAGTGAGACAGGTGAATTTGATGCAGCAAAATATGCTGTCGCTTTAACGGCAATGGGGCTGTTCCGTGTTGAACAAGACCGTTGGGGCTTAAAAGATTTATTTGAAATTGATGGCTTTAATCCAGAAGAAATCTTAACTGACGGCGCACTGGCTGCGTATAAGAAGACACCTATGGCGGGGCGTGATATGGCAGAGGTCAAAGCATCTCTTGCGCAGAATGTTGAAATTCTTCGCAAAGCGCTCGATCAGCTCGCTGCGGAGAATGATGTGTGTACTGTTGATGGTTTAAATATTCCTAAAGGCGTTACCGAAGAAGGGTATAAGGCGACATGCTGCGCCCCTGCAAATCCAAGAGATAATGGCCCGTTTTTAGATGCCGCTGTTGTGTATCTGGCGAAAGGCTATGATGATGCAGAGCGTTCCTATGCGCGCGGCGCGTTGGAATTAATATCTGCCGAGGAACTCACGGCGTTAGTGCATGATGAAACAGTTGCAGAAAATGACCGTCCTTATATTGGTTCACTGGAAAACTTGCGCGCATTAAGTGCCAAGTTTTTGGCTATGCCAAATGTCGAAGCGGCGATGGAAGGTGCATTTCGTGACAGCGTATCTTATATTTTTGATACTGCCGCATATGATTTGGAAAACGGTTTAGGCTTAACTGGTGCGAGTGACTGCATCATGTGTGAAGGTGCGAAAGGCCGTAAATCTGCGGAGGCGGAAGACGCCATAGACACACCAAAGGAACAAGGCGTGCTATCACGTATGTTTAACCCGATAAGCAAACGTTTTCCACAAAAGTTAAAAAATGCGTTCAAGGCATGTGCATCTTGCAGCGGTAATATTATTATTCCGCATTTACCATGCATCAGCCTCATGGCGATGGCGTCATCAAGTGCGCTTGCTGCGGCATATGTCAGCAATATTTGGTTGGTGGGCGCAACATCTATTGCAGCAGCAGTAGGGGGCTATACGTCATGGCGCCGTAGCCGCTTTGAAAAGGCTTCGAAATTGGAACATGGCGTGATGATCGCTGGGCCCGTCCTTGCGGCAGGTTTAATGATCGGTATGCATTTACCGGGGTCAGGTATGCATGACCATCACCATATGCAGCCAAATAATGATAACCACCAGCACCATGAGCATTACCACCATATGCAAACAGCTGATCCTGAAGGTTGGGATGCTGCACAGACGTGGTTTAAAACGCTGGAGGGTGCAGAAGCGGAAAAGGTAAGAAATAACGCAGCGGCGTGGAACATGCCTCTCGAAGAAGCCGTTTATCATTCGCATATGATGTGTTCATCGCCTACCGTGAAGCTGAAGACCGTGCGCCTGTGATAAATTAGGCCTTTTCACTTGTTTTTAACCTAGTTGAGGAAAAAAATATGAACTCCAGTTGCTGTTCAAAAAAGATAGAGGAAACACCATCAATTATTAGTAGTCTTATCTTGTATAAGCCTTTAATTGTCATTGTTTTTGTTGCCTTTTTTGTGTCGATAGCTTTGGCCTACCAGGGGGCGCTACCTTTTATGAATGCTTTTATGGGGGTGTTTTTAGCATTACTAGCTAGTCTTAAATTATTTAATCTCAGTGGGTTTTCACTTAGCTTTGCTAAATATGATTTAGTAGCCGGAAAATTCCCCATTTATGGATTTCTATACCCGTTTATTGAGCTACTATTATCTGGTCTTTACCTTGCGGAGTTATGGCCCATTTTTACTAATGTTCTTATGATCACAGTAATGGTAGTGGGAACGGTAGGAGTAATAAATGTTTTAATATCAGGAAAATCTGTGCAGTGTGCTTGCGTTGGCGCGAGCTTTAAGCTTCCAGTTGGGAAGGTTACTTTTTTTGAAAATATTACTATGATGCTAATGGCAGCATTCAATCTGTTTATCTTATTAGTGCCATAATATTAAGCTGGATATAGAGAGAAGTTAGCGACAGACTGCAAGCACTGCCATTTAGTCCAAGACTTCCCAAAATATACGAAATCACACTGACAAGCCCGGCACTGGAGCATGTCAGATTAAAATCAGCATATGGGGTTTAGTCTGATATTGTTCCATTATACAGTTTTGGGATTATAATCCGTTCTCATTTACCCATAATTGTAGCTCGTCAAGAAACTTTAGAGCTGTTTTACCAAATTCGGAAGCTTCGTAAGTAATTGCTACTGGCTGGTCTGAAACTACTTTTCTAATAACAAGCTTATTCTCTTCCATTTCTTTTAGGCGTTGTGAGATCATTTTCTTGCTCGCGCCACTCAACTGCCTTGAAAGGTCATTAAACCTAACTGGCTTATCTTTTAAGTGCCACAGTATAGAACCCGTCCATTTCCCGCCGACAATTCTCATGCCTCTCTCTATAGGGCACGGTCCTTCACAGGGCTCTTCAACGATGCGTTTGCCGTTCTTACCTTCTGTAATTTTCATCTTACCCATAAAAAAACTCCTAGGTTACTAAAAGTATACTAATTGAAACATGTAACTTAAAAGGCTATCATAATACATATGGTAACATTTTTATACCTGATTTACTAGGTAAACTTAATGATTTTAGTCTTTATAGGTAAGGAGATATCTTAAATGTCTAACGTTTTAATTATAAACGCACATCACTACTACCCATTCGCCGAAGGTAAATTAAACAAAACTTTGGCTGAGCTTGCAGAGGACAGCTTAAAAGAAAAAGGCCATGATGTCCGAATTGTGAACACAGAAGAAGACTACGATGTGGAAACTGAGTTAGAAAATCACAAATGGGCAGATACTGTTATCATCCAAACACCTATGAACTGGATGATGGTTACATGGTCCTTCAAGAAGTATATGGATGATGTATATACAGCCGGTATGCGCGGCGCACTATGTAATGGTGATGGCCGCCATCATGACGCCCCTAAAGAGGGCTATGGCACTGGTGGCACCATGTCCGGCAAGAAATATATGCTTTCTATTACTATGAACGCCCCTAAAGAAGCATTTGATGATCCTAAAGAATATTTATTTGAAGGGAAATCCGTTGATGATCTTTGGTTGCCTATGCACGCCAACTTCAAGTTTTTTGATATGAAGCCCCTCCCTACTTTTGTTTGCTATGACGTAATGAAGAACGCAGAGGCTGAGAAAGACTTCGAAAGATATAAAAAACATTTAGACGCAAATTTTTAATCTCTACCCCTTTCAGATCAAGGAGATAATTAAATGACCAATACCAATGACATACACTTATATACTGCTTCTACAATGAACGGCTGGAAGCCTGTTATCTTCCTAGAGGAAGCGGGAATTGAGTACGATCTAACTTACATAGACTTCTCTAAAAAAGAACAAAAAGCACCTGAGTATGTGAAACTAAACCCCAACGGTCGTATTCCGACTATTGTGGATCGATCAAATGATGACTTCGTAGTGTTTGAATCAGGAGCAATACTTTGGTACTTAGCTGAAAAGTATGGCAAATTTCTTCCAAGCGATGAAAAAGAAAAGTCGCGGACGTTGCAATGGCTAATGTTTCAAATGGGCGGTGTCGGTCCAATGATGGGACAAGCGATGTACTTTCAGCGTATAGCGGCAAAACAAGGCGAAGAACATCCATTTGCTATTAAGCGCTATGTTGATGAAAGCCGTCGATTAATGGAGGTTCTTAATACACATCTAGAAGGCCGAGAATATTTAGTAAACGATGAGTTCACAATCGCTGATATTGCAACATATCCTTGGGCGCGAGCATATTATTGGGCCAATGTTTCAGTAGACGGTTTACCTCACTTACAAGCGTGGTTTGATAGAATTGATAACCGTCCAGCCACACAAAAGGCCTTAGAAATACCAAAGCCTTTCTGGGCGTTTTTTGGCAAAGGTGACGTAGAAGCCCTGGAAGGCGAAAACGCAGAACGTTTCAAGAGCGATGTGAAGAAAAGTTAGCATTTGTCTGACAGCACTGCCATTTAGTCCAAGGCTTCTTAAAATATACGAAATTACACCGACAATCCCCGCACTGTGCCGCGCATGCATTGTTATATCTATTCCGATGGACTGTGAAGAATATACTTTCTGTACATTATTGTGGAAAGCAGGATGCCTTGATCCTTCGAGATTAAGATTCTTGACTTAACACATATTTTATAGGAATATATGCCCATAAACACCACAGGTGCGTCTGCGGTGTTTTTTTGTACTTATATGAAAGGAATAAATATGTTCGATACAATATTTAGCACTGTTAGAGCGTTTGAGCAGCTTCGTTCTGAACCATGGAATAAGCTTGGTAATACACTACTTGTTGGTGAAGGCAATTTAAGTTTTGCGCGCAGCCTAATAAACATGCCATCTGCTGGATTAACACGCGTAATGGCTACTGTTTTTGAACCTGCGAGTAAATTATCGGAAGAAGCTATTGAAAATGCTCAATGGATAAAACGCTGTGGCGGGTATATTCTATATGACATTGATGCGACAAAGTTGGATTCGGATTTTCCGCAGCAAAAATTTGATACGATTATTTTTCAGTTTCCGAATGTCGGAAGCCGAAAAAGTAAATATGGACATACATCAAATCATGTAATGGCTAGAAAGTTTTTACGTGCTGCTAAAATATGTCTTGAAATGCATGGCAAAGTATTATTGACACTTGTTGATAATCCACATTATAGGGGGATATTTAAGCCAGATGAGGCAGCAACCTTTTCTGGATATAAAACGCCTCATAGTTATCCATTTGACGCATCAAAATTTAGAGGATACGCTCACACCAATACAAATAATGATGACAGCGCCGCGCAGAATTATAACCGTTTTGTAACATGGGTTTTTGAACCAGAATGACTGGCTTACTTTTTGATATTGAAACACCATCTTGCCCTGATATAGAGGGATTATCTTTTGTGCCTGACTTTATCAATAAGGATACAGAGCGGGCACTGATCGATGAGATTGATCAAAGCCCTTGGCTTTATGACCTAAAACGGCGTGTACAACATTACGGTTATCGATATGATTATAAAGCGCGGACTGTGACGAAAGATTCGTATATTGGCGCGCTCCCAAAATGGGTATTGCCTATTGCGCAGCAGTTGTGCGCGCAAGGCATTTTTAGCAATATGCCGGATCAGCTTATTGTGAATGAATATCAATCTGGTCAGGGCATATCCGCGCATATAGATTGTGTGCCGTGTTTTGGTGAGACTATTGCTTCACTTACTCTTAATGCTGGTGCGATGATGCAATTCCAGAACACACAGGCTAAAAATTGCAAAGAAGCACTCTATTTACCGCCATGCAGCCTTGTTGTATTATCTGGCGCAGCGCGTTACAACTGGACCCATGCTATTCCTGCACGTAAATCCGATAAAGTTGATGGCCTTAAAATAGAACGCGAGCGTCGTATATCGTTAACATTCCGCAACATGATCTTTGATAGAGAATAGTTATCACTTGCCTGACAGCGCCGCGCAGAATTATTACCGTTTTTTAACTTGGTTTTTGAACCAGAATGACGGGCTTACTTTTTGATATAGAAAATATTTTTCATATGTGATATGAAGAATGTTATGAGAGCACTTATTCGTAATAAAAATAGCCTAGGTGTACAATCAGTTCCTGTACCAGAACTGAGCGTCGATAATGACGTATTAATACGCGTTATGGTGTCAGGTTTGTGCCGTACAGACGTATATGTGGCCGAAGGACTTATTCAAATTGAAAAACAGCACCTAATACTCGGTCACGAATTTTCAGGTATAATCGAAGAAATTGGGCCGAATGTAAGTAAATTTAAATGCGGTGATCGCGTCGCCGTAATGCCTGTTTTTCCATTAGGTGACACTATAAAGCCCGTGGTTGAAGGCTCCATTAACACAATGCTTGGCATTGATCATGATGGCTCTTTCTCTGAATACATTGCGGTGCCATCGTCATTTGTATATAAAATTCCTGATAATATGAGCTTCAAGCAAGGTGCTTATCTTGAACCTGTTGCGGCGGCACTTGCTCCATTAAACGCCAATATAAGACCAGATCAGGCCGGTTTAATTTATGGTGAAAATAGGATAGCACGCTTAACGGAGCGCGTTTTAAAGGCAAAAGGATATACAAATATTGAAGTTTATGACGATAGTGAATATGGCTCTCGCCCTTTAGCCAATAATCACTATGACTTTATCATTGAAACTTTTGCAACCACAGAGACTGTTAATCGCCTAGTCAAAGCGATTAAACCAAACGGCACAATTATATTAAAAAGCCGCCAGCACCAACCTGTTGAGGTCAACATAAACACTTTGGTTATGAAAGATATTACTATGCAGGCGGTGAATTACGGTGATTTCCAAGAAGGCATTGATCTGATAGCTAGCGGTAAACTTCAAATTGATGACCTTTTGGGCGATGTGTATGCCTTAGAAGACTATGAGGATGTCTTCGCCATTTCTAAAAAAGGCGAAGAGCAAAAACTTTTCTTATCAGCGGCGAACCAGAATGTGTGGGATAGCTAGCCTTTGGTCAAAACGACCAATTAATCAAGAACGCTTCGAAAATGCCGTTGATACACTGTATCATCGTGGCCCCGACGGGCGCGGTACATGGTATAGTCATGATCAACATATAGCACTTGGTCACCGCCGCTTGAGCATTATTGACCTTAGCACTGGCGCACAGCCTATCAGCAATAACTCGAACAATATTCACCTTATAGCCAATGGTGAGTTTTATGACCATGAACGCATTCGCGATGAATTAGAAGCCAAAGGTCACCAGTTCAAAACCGCATCAGATAGCGAAATTGCTTTACATCTCTACGTTGAATATGGGCATGATTTTGTTACACATCTACGTGGTGAATTTGCTTTTACGCTTTATGATGAAACGCAAAATCGCCTTATTGCCGTTCGGGATCGTTTTGGCATTAAACCTTTATGTTTCGCACTAAATGATGATGGCCTGCATATCGCATCTGAAGCCAAAGCTATAATTAAAATGGGCGTATCAGCAGCATGGGACGAATATGCTTTTTTGCACGCATGCAATCTTCAATATGTGCCAACTGATCGAAGTTTATTTAAAGGTATTTCTCAGTTAAAGCCTGGTCATATGATGATATATGACGGACAAGACCTGAACATCAAAAAATACTGGGATCTAGATTTTGCCAAAGAACCTATACAAAGCGCAAAAAGTGAAGGTGAATATATTGAAGAGTTCAAAACGCTTTTTGAAGAATCTATCCGCTTAAGGTTACGCAGCGATGTGCCCTTCTGCTTGCACCTGAGTGGCGGTTTAGATTCAAGTGCTATCGCCGCCACGGCCATGAAAAGTCACGGACAACCAATTGATTGTTTTACGGTTAGTTTCGGTCATGAAGGTTATGATGAACGACCTATCGCACAAGAAATGGCAGAGCATCTGCACACGAAATTGCATGTCGTGAATGTAAGCCAAGATGATTTAGTTAATACAATCTCTGATGCTGTTTATTACAGTGAAGGGTTATCAATTAATGGTCATTTGGCTGGCAAGTACATGCTTAACAAAGCTATACGTGATGCAGGCTTCAAAGTCGCCTTAAGTGGCGAAGGGGCAGACGAAGCGCTTGCTGGTTACCCACATTTACGAGAAGACCTTGTTTTATATGGGCAAGACCATGACCAGAACAATAAAATCAAAGAGCTCTACCAAAGTAATGACAAATTAGCTGGCGTATTTCTTGCCCACGGTGAAACGCTTTCACTTGATGCGGTAGAAAAGGCCTTAGGCTATAAACCTAGCTTTTTGGCAGCTAAAGCTTCACTTGGATACCGCGCGACATCTCTACTTTCTGATGATTATATAGGCGAAACTGACTTCTTCAATGATATGGTGAATAGCTTTGATATTCAGGAGCAACTATCAGGCCGTCATGTTGTTAATCAATCTTCATATCTTTGGACGAAGCTGACCTTGGCGAATTATATTCTGCGTACACTTGGGGATGGCTGCGAAATGGCCTATTCAATCGAAGGGCGCTTACCTTTCCTCGACCATCATTTATTTGAATATATCCGCCGTCTGCCGATGGGTATGAAAATCAAGGATATGACTGAGAAATATATTCTGCGCGAGGCGTTAAAACCGTTAATTACCGACACTATTTATAAACGCCAAAAACACCCTTTCATCGCGCCGCCGGTTAGCCGTTTTACCAATGACCATTTGAATAGCTATATTCAAGATCATCTGCGCAGCGCCGCCTTTAAACATAGCGGCCTATGGGATCAGCCAAAAGTTCTTAACTGGCTTGACCAATTGCCGCAAATGGATGCTAAAGACCAAGCGGCGGCTGAGCCTGTCCTTATGATGCTTCTGACCTCCCATTTGATTGGGCAGCGCTTTGCCTTAAGCCGCGGCTAATGCCTTGACTTGGTTTGATAACATCAATACTGTGAAATCTTACGAAAAATAAGATATAAGGACAGGGATGATCCAGACCCTAGATACCGAAATTATAGACTCTGGCGCGTTTCGCGCTGCGCTTTATGATGGGCAGGTTTTTATCATTAAGTCTACGCCAGAAAGCCGCGCACTTGTCCATGATGCGCGGGCAATTGTCGCTTCGGCCTTTGGTGCGGCTCAGCAAGATTTACCACATATTCACATGGAACAATCCGCCGATGAGCTATGGCAAAACCTTAATGATGCACGCGCTGTGATTGCTGCATCAGAATTTTCAAAGCGCCACATCACCAATATGATTGCCCCACTTTTTAATGATCATGCCTGTTATGATGTGTTGCGCCTGCGCTGTTCGCCGCATAATGGCCATACAAACCCCGCCGCGGCGCGCAGCTATAGCGCACATCGTGATACGTGGTTTGCGAACCCTGATGCGCAGATTAACTTTTGGGTACCGTTATTTGATGTGAGCGAAGCTCAAAGCTTCGCGTTCTCTCCATCTTATTTCAACCAAGCCACGGCCAATAACTCAGCTGATTTTGATTATACTATCTGGCGCGATAGCACGGGGTTTCAAAATGCAAAAGCATCGAATAGCGCCGTTTACCCATCGCTCACCACGCCTGTGCATGACCCTAAACGCTTTGCCTTTAACTGCACGGCGGGGGATATATTGGTTTTTTCCGCCGCCCATCTGCACCAACCCCAAAATAACAATAGTGGGCGCACGCGCTTTAGCATTGATTTCCGTCTTGTTGATTTAGATGATGCGGCAAACGGGCAGGGCGCGCCTAATGTTGATAATGAATCTAAAGGCAATGCGCAATCTGATTATTTGCGTTTGAAGCCATAGGGGAAGGGCATGAATATGGTCAAAAAAGCACAGGCAAATTGGTGGAAAGAATTTTATGATGATACCTTCGGCGACATTGTCCTGAAGCGTGAAAATTGTCAAGATTTGGGCCTGACGGTGAATTTCATCAAAAAATATTTGCATATTGATGCGGGGGATACCATATTCGACCAATGCTGCGGCACGGGCAGTGTGTCCCACGCGCTTGCGGAAGCAGGTATTAACGCCATCGGTACAGATTTAATTGACAGCTATGTTGCCACGGCCAATGACATTGCCGGCGAAAAAGGCTTAAATGCCCGTTTTACAGCGGCAGATGCGTTTAATTATGTAGCAGATAAGCCATGTGATGCGGCGATTAACTGGTATACAAGCTTTGGTAATTCGGATGATGATGACCTAAATATTGAAATGATTAAGCGCTTATATGACAGCTTGAAATCAGGCGGGTATATGGCGATTGATTATTTCAACACCGCATTGAAGTTACGTACCGCTACAGATGGCGCGGTACAAGAATTTAGCCATCAAACTAATGAAGGTGACATTCATGTACGCCGTGCATTTTATTTGGATATGGCGCGCTCGATGAGCGGGTCACACTGGACGTATACTTTCCCTGACGGTTCCCAAAAAAGCAGCAGCGGGGAATCGCGCCTTTATATGCCGCGTGAAATTTTTAATATGGTGCGTGACGCGGGCTTTACCGATATAGAATTTTATGGTGATTACGCGGGTAATGAACTTACCTTGGAAGCGCCGCGCTGCATTTGCGTTGCGCGCAAGCCCTAATTTGCCATAATTTCCTTGATTTTATCGGTGTCCTCGTCTAATGTTACGCCGTAACATAATATGTAATTTGGAAAGCAAGCATGAAGAACAAAACAGGCTTAATTCTAGGTAAGTTTTATCCGCCGCATAAAGGTCACCAATATTTGGTCGACTTTGCGCGTAAATATCCAGGCATTAGCAAGCTTTATGTCGTTGTTGACCGTACCCCAAATGAAACCGTACCACAGGCGCTGCGCGTACGGTGGTTACAGGAAATGTTCCCTGATGTATCTGTATTGCCATTAGGTGATATGAACTGGCAAGACCCATCCGAAGCGCCGAGCGAAGAAGCCTTCTGGAAGCAGTGGCGTGAAAGCCTAAAAAATGCGGTGCCGGGTAAGATTGATTATTGTTTTAATTCTGAACAATATGGCTGGCGTTTAGCCGAAGAACTTGGCGCAACACATGTGCCGGTTGATCGCGGCCGTGAAAATTTCCCAATCAGCGGCACAATGATGCGTGAAGACCCATTTGCGCATTGGGATTATCTCCCCAATGAAGTGCGCCCATATTTTACCAAGAAAGTGGCAATTATCGGTGCGGAAGCAACCGGTAAATCAACTTTGGCGAACAGGTTGGCTGCTTATTTTAATACGGTGGCAGTCCCTGAATATGCACGCATTTATCTTGAATCTCTGGCGGAAAAAGATCAGCCACGCTCAACAGTTTATGAAGATATTGAGCTTTTCGCCGATGGGCAAATGGCTAGTGAAACATCACTAACATCAAAAGCAAACCGCGTATTGATTTGTGATACCGACCCGATTACGACATCCGTGTGGTCAAATACACTATACGGTAAAGTGCCGCCAGCGGTCAAAGAAATGGCTGATGAAGTGGATTATGATTTATATTTGCTCGCCAAGGCCGATGTGCCATGGGTGCCAGATGCCCACCGTCAGTGGGAAAATGAAAGCCGCGAAAATCGACGCCGTGCTTTTGAACATCGCATAAGTGGCGAACTTTTAGCGCGCGATAAAGAATTTATTGAAATCACTGGCGATAACTTCGAAGACCGTTTTATCCAAGCGCGTGATGCTATAATCCACCATATTTTCAAGGGTAAAACATACGCTGATTTTGGTGTTAAAGGCCCATCATAGTTATTTTAATGCTATTAAGTCTATATGATGCTTTTTATTGAACGTTTTATCGATATTGCCGACCAATACCCTGAGAATATTGCTATCCAAACAGATGGCAGGAATAACGTCAGCTATGTCGAGTTAAAAAACCAAGCTTTTTCTGTTGCGCAATTTTTACAAGAACAGCACATAAAACAGGGCGACCTTGTCGCTATTGGGGTTGGAAAATCTGCTGAATATATTAGCGCCATGCTCGGCTGCTGGCTTATTGGTGCGGCATTCATGCCTCTCGACCCTGAATTGCCGCCTGATCGCCGTGACTTTATTTTGAACGAAGCATCACCCAAATATATTCTTGATGCACAAAATATAGCTGAGGCGCTAAATCAAACAGATATATCAACTAAATTAACCAGTTATGAGCCCGAGAATCTAGCCTATGTAATATTTACATCTGGTTCAACGGGTAAACCTAAGGGGGTTATGGTTAGCCATTTAGGTTTAGTAAATTGCCTTGCTGCACAAATCAAAACGTTTAGATATACAGCACAAAGCCGTGCGCTTTTTTACCTCTCAACGAATTTTGATGCCTCTATCTCTGATATGGGGACAGCGTTACTTTCTGGCGCAGCCCTGTTAATCGAAACTGGAAATGTCATAGAAAACGCCGCTAAATTACCTGAAATCTTACATGTACGTAAAGTGACACATATGGATATTCCTCCGTCACTGCTGCGCCTTATGAGGCCAGAACAAATGCCTGAAAGCCTTGATACTATTGTAATTGGGGGTGAGGTCTGCCCACCGCAGACAGTCGTAGAGTGGGCATCTTATTACAATCTGGTCAATGTATACGGCCCAACCGAAGCAACCATTTGTACAAGTATGGTACAATGTGATCCGAACAATTGGACGCTCCCTCTGATTGGTAAACCATTACCAAATGTAGAATATATTCTGGTTAATGATAATGAACAAATTATAGAAGGCAGTGGCACAGGTGAACTTTTAATCGGCGGTTTACAACTCGCAATTGGTTATATGAACCGACCAGACTTAAATGCCCAGAAATTTATAAATATAGACGGCAATCGTTTTTATCGCACAGGGGACTTAATTACACGCCATGAGAATAATGACCTTGAATTTCTAGGGCGCACAGATCGCCAAGTTAAAATCCGCGGGCAATTAGTTGAATTAGAAGAAATAGAAGCAAGGCTATCAGAACACCCATTAATTGCGCGCGCTGCAGTTATCAAGCGCGATATGGCTGGCCGCGCTGTTCTTGCAGGCTTCATAGAAAATAAAGAAAGGGCACAGCTTAGCGCCGAAGCTTTGAAATTCTGGCTCCGCGCGACTCTCCCTAGCTGGATGATTCCACAGTATTTTGTGTTTTTGGATAAGATGCCAAAGACTTCAACAGGGAAAATTGACTATGCTATGTTGAAGAAGCACAATTTAAACGCACCCGAAACATCGGCGTATTTTGCCCCTCAAACGCCATGGGAAACCAAAATACAGAATCTTTGGCAGAAAGTTCTTAAAACCAATATCAACTCCGTTCAGAAAAACTTCTTTACCCTCGGTGGCGATTCCATGGCGGTTCTAGAGCTTTCGTTAGAAGCAGAGCTTATTGGCTTACCATTAACGACCACTATAATTACAGAATTCCCAACAATTAAAGCACAAGCGGAATGGGTATCACAAAACCTAGACAATGATAATTTAGACGCAGGCGGCATAGCTGCATCCGTTTTACGCCGTGATATTGCTTTTGACCATACATGGGAAGACCTGCTGGAAGCGGCGAAGACTTTGCCAAAGGCCCCGACGTCTATGCAGAATATATTATTTACAGGCGCCACGGGCTTCTTGGGCGCCTTGCTTCTATACAATCTGGTACATTACACAAATGCACAGTTTACCGTCCTCATACGCGCAGATAACGCCGAAGAGGGGCAAAAGAGATTAATCGAAGCGCTACAAAAACATGAACGAAGCTATAATACTGATGAACTTGCACGCATAACTGTAATCTGCGGTGACTTCGCTCAGCCACTTTTGGGGTTAAAACAAGACAAGTGGGATGAATTAAGCCAAAATATTGATACAGTCTTCCACATCGGTGCTTTAGTGAATACAGTTGCGCCATATCAAAGCCTACGCGCCCCGAATGTAAGCGCAACACAAGAAATTGTAAAATTCGCTTTAAATAAACAACGCAAACCCATCCATTATGCATCTACACTTTCTGTATTTGTATCAACTGATCAGAATGAAGGAACCGTCTACGAACAAGACACTCTAGAAAATACAAAAACTGTATATGGCGGCTATGGTCAAACTAAATGGGCCGCAGAGAAGTTTCTGCTTAACCTACCCAGCGACCTCTGTGAATTATATATTTACCGCCTGGGTTTAATTACAGGAAGCACAGAAACAGGTGTTTTAGCAAATCATGACTTCTTATATATGTTTATCAAAGGAATCGCCAATATAGGAGCTATAGCTGAAGGGTATAACCCAAATATTTCAGTTGATGTTACACCAGTTAATTATGCTGCAAATATAATGTTCGAAATTGCGCAAAATCAGAAGCCTAACACATACCACATCGCTAACAATAATGGCTTAAAGTTACAAAACATTATTGAGGGTATACGAAAATATGGTCAAGAATTAAGCGTTGTTCCTAATACAGACTGGTACAGCCTTATCGAAAATATGAAACATAAAACGACAGGGCAAGAAGCAGCAGCGTTTTTAGGGCTTTGTCGCTTATTTGATAGAAAGAGTTATCAAAAGCACCGCGCAATGGATTTATTCCAAGCCACGAATATTCAGTTTGATACGACGAATACAAAACATGCGTCTAAATCATTAAATGAAATGCATAAATTATCACTAAACGACCTGATCCAGTGCTATGTAAAAACAGTGCTATCACAAATTAAGACCAAACCCACCATATGATTATTATGATTTAGGGTCTTGTCAGAGTAAAATGACAACTTTTATTCTCTATATTTCGCTCAATATGTAATCATAAGGCAATCGTGATTTAGGCAAATTGGCATTATAGTCTTTCTCTGGGTCATGATAACCCAGTGTAACAGCAACAAGGCTCGTATAACCTTTTTCACGAAGACCAAACTCTTGATCAATTGATTTAATATCAATGCCTTCCATCGGGGTTGCGTCTATACCAAGTGTAGAGACACCGAGTAGAAATGCACCAACATTCAAATAAACTTGTTTATCCATCCAGTGCTGAACATCTTTTAAGTCGTGTTTGTGAATGTTAATAAAAAATTTCCGGCCTTGATCCATTTTATCTTTGAAAGTTGGGTCTGCTGTGAAGCGTCCGTCTATTTCCTCTTGTTCGAGCACTTTGGAAAGATGGTCGTCTTCAATTGTCAGGCGGCTGCAGAAAATAACAACATGGGATGCCGCTAAAATGGAAGGATTATTAAAGGGAAACATGCTTTCATTTGCTTTCGCGACGCGTTGCTTGCCTTCCTCTGTCGAGATCATTAGGAAGTGCCAAGGCTGCGCGTTTGTGCTAGATGCGCTGAAACGTAGAAGCTCTTTAACTTTCTCTATATTCTCATTTGAGATTTTTTTACTTGTGTCATAGGCTTTTACGGTATGACGGGTTTTCGCATAATGTACGATATCATGTTGCATTGTTAAGTCCTATATTATGCTTATTTGCTAGAAATTTTAAATTTATTATTTGTGCGGATATATATAATTGTTTCTTCAGCAACGCTAATTTGATGATCCTGAATTTCATCACCCCCAAAATAATTTCCGGCTTCTAAATTTACAGTTTCAGAATCTTTTATATATTTAACCATGCCTGAAATAACTACCGCATGGAAAACATCACCTTGGTTACTGACATGTCCATTGAAACCTTCTTGTAATTTTATAAGACTTCCATTTAGCTCACCAGCCGCGGTTTTTCCCCAGAGAAATGAACGTTGCGCATTCGATCCCTCATTAATCCAATCAATATCTGATGCATCGAGCCATACTAAGTTAGATTGATCTACATTGACCGGTCGTTCACCATTATCAAAAGCCATATCTGTGGGCTTTACAAGATATGGGCCGCTGTCTATTTCAATATAGGCGAGGTTTTCTTTGTCACTAGCCGCAGTGATATGTGCTTCGCCAGCGGGTTGTATCCAAAAAGATCCTGCAGGCAACCACATTTTTTCGGCATTAGGGTCATCGTTATGAAGGCGTCCCTTTATTACGACGCCGCGATAAGTGATATTGTGTATGTGCGGCGGAGAGGAAAACCCTTCTTTGAATTTTACTAAGAAACCTGACGCTTCATCTTTTGTTCGATCTCCCCATAGCTTGCCTGCGGCAGGGCTAGCATCTCCACGTAATGGGTTCAAGTGACCCCATTCAACTTGGTCTGTTGTGATTGTCTCTGCATAAGCATTAGAACTAGTTGCCGCCGAACTAAAAATAAACGCGGCTGCTAATGTAACTGCTATTAAGTTTTTCATTCTTATACCTTCTTTAGCTAAATATATTTTCGTGCTTATATTTAATTTTTTTAATCTAGTTATATAATACACTGTAAATTGTTTTGTGATAATATGCATATTTATGAATTCACTATTCGGGATTTTTTGATAATATGGATATTGTATCTTTAAGGCTTTTTCTTGCTGTTGCTAAATTAGGCTCTGTTACTAAGGCGGCTCAACAACTCGGCTTCTCGGCTGCAAGCGCTAGTGCGCGAATTTATAAACTCGAAGAAGAGTTGAGCTTTCGTTTATTCAACCGAACAACAAGGGCTGTGTCGCTAACTACTGATGGTGTTTCATTCTTACCATATGCGCAACAATCATTAGAGACACTAGAAGCAGGCATAGGCGCAATTAGCGGGGAGGCCGAGAAGGCCTCCGGAGTGCTTAAAATGACAATGCCAGGATCTTTCGGCAGAATGCATATCATCCCCTTTCTATCTGAGTTTAAAGAAGCATATCCTTTAATAAATCTAGATTTACGTTTATCTGATGAGGTGTTAGATGTTGTCGAGGGTGCGTATGATTTAATTATTAGAAATGCACCATTAATGGATAGCAGTATGATTGCGAGAAAGCTCGCGCCGGACAGCCGAATTCTAGTGGCTTCCCCTCAATATCTTGAGAAATATGGCACGCCTTTGTCACCGGATGATTTGGCGGAACACGAATGCATTACCTTTGCAAATCAGAAATGGGTGTTTTCTAGTGGTAAATTCATTAGCCCTAATCGATCTGTTGTTATAAATGACGGAGAGGCCATGAGAATGTTGCTAGAGTCAGGATGTGGCATTGGCGTTAAATCAATGTGGAATATATATCAAAGCCTAGAATCTGGGCATTTAGTAGAGGTGCTTCCAGATCATCCTCTAAGAACAGACTCTGCTATATGGGCGCTGTATTTGGGGGGACGTGTTTTGGCGCCTAAAGTACGTTTGATGATTGATTTCTTGTTATCTAAGTTCCATCCAAATCCATACTGGGACAAAAGTTAATTTTAACTATATATACGATGGCTAGCATATGTATTATGTTCTTAGGTATCGGAGGCTAAATTTATGAAATTAGTAAAACGTATACAAATTCTATGCTTATTTTGTTTTATAACGCTCTGCCTTGGTGTGGCTGGGTCTATGGCAAGTGATGATGTTGCAATTGATGTGTTTCATGACGTTAGGATGGAAGGGCTGTCTTTAAAGAGCACCGCGGAAGAGATAAACAGTTTTATTACGTCTCAGTCATATATGAATTGCGAACATGTTGACGTGCCAGCAAAGGTTAGTAAATCGAAAAAGAGGCCATCGGTACCGCGGCGCAGAGAGTGGCATTGCATGTCTTCGGATATTGAGCTTCCCGGAATTCTAGAGATCCAAATGTACGCTGATGTATTGACTTATATAAACTATGAGAAACGGTATAAAACTGAGCAAAGCCAGAATAATGCGGTACAGATGGCCATTAATACATTTGATAAGCTGAAAAAAGCAGGTTTGAGCGATGAAGCTACAGATAAAAATAATTATGTTTCCTATTATACAAACGATATCATAGGTAAGTCTGATGGTGCTTTTATGCACAGCCTTAAATCTAGAATCAGGCCTGTTTGCGACGGAACAGCGGCGTACTTCAATTTACTAATGACGGCAAATAAAATACCTGAAAAGAGCGTTTATAGCGCTAGAATGCAATTGGAGCGCAACCATTTTCCTTTAAACTGCGCTAGGTAATGTTAATGACGGTTTATCTTATTATGAGCAAGAAAATCCATTCAAATGCTACAAAACAATTTTAACCACTAGTGCCCCATAGAAAAACGGCAAACATTTATCTGTAAGCACTTCCGAATTATACGAAATTACACTGACAAGCCCGCACGCCCTCATGGTTATAAGAAGTTTATTATTTAAGCTTTACGGGTAGCATACGTCGGAGTGTGTTGTCTTTACGGTGGAAGTGATGAAAAAGTGCTGCCGCAACATGCACGCCAATTAATAACCAAACAAAGTAAGCACCGCCCTTTTTATGAACAAAATCGAGAGGCGTTTCGAATTCTTCCCAGCTTATGCCCAAAATATTAACGACGATAAAATTATAAGCCTCTGTATGTTTGAATTTAGGTATTTCAAAAAGGCCAAAAAACTCTGTATTCACACCTGTACCAAAATACCCCGTGATTGGCATAACAATCATTACAGCATAAAGCATATAATGCGCCCCTTTAGCCGCAAGATGCTCTAACTTAGAACCTGGTACTTCTTCTGGTGATTGATCAAATAGCTTGTAAGCAATACGAAGGCCAATAAAAACCATAACAGTAATACCAAATGATAAATGTAACTGCAAAGCCGTCCAGTTTAGATCTGTTTTAGGCTCTGTAAACCAGTGTCTAAAATAGACGCTTAGATATAGGCCCAGAAATAAAAAAGCTACAATCCAGTGTAAGCTCATTGCAATTATACCAAATCGTTCTTTCGTGTTTTTCAAATCCATGTGTTTATTATCCTTAGTTATTGATTTGTTCTTTGTTTAGTTTGCAAGAAAGCTTATTTATACAGCCATGTAGCCACCAAACGAACGTAGCGAGGCATGATAATGTAAGTCATCAGGCCAACAATTATACTAGCAACTATAAAGCCTCTAATAAAAGGATCACCAGGTAAATCCTTGCTCTCGAAAAGAGTAGAGAGCATATACGGAATGATTAAGGTTAATGGATATATCGCCGACAGGGTAATTAAAAATTGTTTATGTGGCGGTGCGGCTTTATGTCCTTCTTGTGGTGTGAACCAAAATTCTAAACCAGTCTGAATTTCTATCGCCTCATCTTGATGTAAAATAGGTCGTACTTTCTTAATTAAGGCTGAGCGTTCTTTTGAATTCAACCAAGCGGACAAACGTGCTTCAGATTCAAAATGCAGCAAAATAGTATATTCATCATGCGTGCCATGTGGGCGTATTATATTGACGCCTTTGTGGCCAAGAAAACCTTGTGCAACTGGGATAATCTCTTTCAACCACTCTTCATATGCGATTTTTTGATCTTTTAAAGGGCGCTGTGTGATTTTACTAATGACGCCAGATGTAGCTTCTTGGGCTATATGTTTATCTTGCATGACCTTGATCCTGTTTATTATGCGCTAAATATCATCAGGGCATCATATATCGGATGCCCTGATGGCTTGAGGAGTATTAGGCAGCAGATTTAACTGTTTGTGGTTTGGTCTTTGTGCGCTGTGGTGCTTTGTGAACCATAGTGTATGCATAATCAACACCCATGCCGTATCCACCGCCATGATCTTTAACGATTTCAAGAATACCGTCATAAGTTTCCTGACGTGCCCAGTCGCGTTGATATTCAAGTATCAATTGCTGCCATGTCAGCGGGATCGCACCGGCTTGGATCATGCGCTGGACCGCCATATCGTGGGCTTCTTTTGAAGTGCCCGCCATTGCATCCGCAACGAAGTAAACTTCATAGCCTTCGGCGAGCGCGCTGATCGCTGGGAAGGTAATGCACACTTCACTCCACAGACCTGTTAAAATCAACTTCTTGCGGCCTGTCGCTTTTACAGCATCAACAAAACCTGCATCTTCCCATGAGTTCATGGATGAGCGTTCAATAGTTTCTTGCCCGTCTAATGCATCAATTAATTCCGGCCATGTATAACCGCTGAAGCTTTCTGTTTCGACTGTGGTCAATATAGTTGGCACGTTATATAACTTAGCCGCTTTAGCAAGGCCAACTGTGTTGTTTTTAATAGATTGAATATCATGGCTGTTTACGCCAAAAGCCATTTGTGGCTGAAAATCGATAAAAGCGATTACGCTGTTTTGTGGATTTAGTAGTTTATCTGTTGCAGCAGTCATTGTCTTTCTCCTTAAACGTGTTTTTTAAATATGTTATTAGAAATGAGTTTCTGAAATTATAGAGCCTATCTGTTTATACGCAGAGAAACTGAAACAAGATTGAAAGTTTCTTAGCGTCTCTGCAAAACTTGGCGACCGTTTAATTCGTCAACTCAGCATATGATTTAATATTAAATTGTTTCTTCTGGGATGATAATGCATATAATGTGAACATCACTGTTCCAAAAAACAGAACAATAAAGCCCCGCAAAGCGCGGGCTTGCGTAATATATTTATGGGTTCAAAGGAAGTTTAGAGAAGTGCGCAGGTCAGTGCATCTTTGAAATAGCTGTGCAGATGGTCAATCAATGTGCGCACTTTAATCGATAAATGGCGCGTATGTTGATAAACAGCATAGAGGTTGAAATCATCGCGTTCATAATCTTGAAGCAATATTTCAAGCTCGCCGCGTTCAACGGCCTCCCCAACGATAAATATAGGAAGCAGCACAAGGCCGCTGCCCTCAATCGCCGATTGAAATAGCAAATCACCATTGTCAGAAGCAAAGCGGCCAGAAATAGGTTGCCATATCATTTTACCATCAACCATAAATGGCCAAGCCTTACCTTCCGCTAAGTTCAAGTAACTCAAGCAGTTATGCTCACGCAAATCCAGCGGGGCTTGCGGCCGGCCATATTTTTGAAGGTATTCGGGTGATGCGCATAGGACAAGGCGGCTATGCGCGAGTTTTTTCGCAACGAGGGAGGAATCCTCTAATGCACCAAGGCGCAAAGCTACATCAAAGCCATCTTCGATTAAATCGACACGACGGTCAGAAAGATAGGCCTTCACATTAACGTCAGGGTATTTCTCCATATAGCTTGAAAGCGCCGCCCCGAGATATTGCATACCGAAGCTGAGTGGCAAGCTAATGCGGATCGTGCCTACAGGGTTCTCGGTTTGATAGAGCAGCGAAGCTTCAACCTCTTCCAATTCATCAAGAGTTTTGCGCACAAATTCCATATATGTGTATCCAGCTTCTGTCAGCGTCACTTTACGCGTTGTGCGCACCAAAAGCTGAGTACCGAGATAGCCTTCTAAATCTTTAATCCTTTTGCTTACGACTGAATTGGCAAGGTTTAAACGTCGCGCGGCCTCAGCAAAGCTTTCTGTTTGTCCGACAAGGGCGAAGGCCTGCATATTGGCGAATTTATCCATTTATATTATTCCATATTTTAGAATTATGTTGTTCATATTATAAATATTATCATGTTTATAGAAATAATCTACACTGAATATTATAAGTCATGTTACTGTAAGAAAGAGAGTAGATATGTTTGTAAAACGTTATCGTGATGAACGAGGCCCGACCAATATCGGTTGGTTAGATAGTCGTCACAGTTTCTCATTCGGTCATTATTATGATCCAGCTCATATGGGCTTTGGCCCATTGCGCGTCATCAATGAAGACCGCGTCGTCGCCGGCGCAGGTTTTGATACCCACCCGCATGCGAATATGGAGATTATATCCTATGTTATATCTGGTGCCTTAAAGCACAAAGATAGCATGGGCAATGGGTCAACCATTCGCCCCGGTGATATTCAGATTATGAGCGCGGGTAATGGTGTGACCCATAGCGAGTATAATGCTAATGCGGATGAAGACGTACATTTCCTGCAAATTTGGGTTATGCCGAATGTGCAAAATAACCGCCCAAATTATCAGCAGCAGAGCTTTAAACGTGACAAGGCCAAGAACCGTTTTCACACCGTGATTTCACCAAAAGGTGACCATGGCACATTGCAGATTAATCAAGATGCCTCCATGCTCGTCGGGTTGTTTGATAAAGACACAGCCTATAGCCACACCACAGAACTTGGTCGTAAATATTGGGTACAAATGGTCAAGGGTGAGGCTTTAGTGAACGGTGAGACAGCGCGCGCTGGGGATGGTTTTGCGCTGCGTGCAGAAAAAAATATCAGCATTGATGCAAAAACAGATTCCGAGATTCTGCTTTTTGATTTACCCTAAACATTCAATTTGGAGGGACAAGATATGAGCACAGAAAATAAACATAGCGCCTATATTCGCGAAAACGGGAAATCTTCATATGCCGTTGACATCACGGTAAGCGGCTATGATTTAGCAGGGGACGAACCAACCGTGATGGCCGGTGGTGATCTTGGTCCTGCCCCATATGATTTTCTAATCGCCGCCCTTGGGGAATGTACGGTAATGACTATTCGCTGGTATGCTTTGCAGAAATCGTGGCCGGTCGATCATGTTGCCGCAAGCGTTACCCATCATAAAGAAAATGGGCAGGATGTTTTTCACAAAACCATCACCATTACAGGCGATCAACTCACAGCGGAACAGCGCGAGAAATTATTGGATGTAGCAGCGAAATGTCCAGTACAGAAAACCTTACTATCAACACCGTCCATAACTACAAAATGGGGAGAATAAGAATGAGCTGGCTACCAACTACAGATCCAGATTGTACGGAAGATTGCCCAGAACAGGTCGATATGGTTATTGTTCCGCGCAGTAGTGATATAGGCAATTTTGAAGTCATGCGGGCCTTGCCTTTCCGCAACCGTCGTATGGTTGGTCCTTTTATTTTTTGGGATCAAATGGGACCAGGTGAGTTATTAACCGGTCAGGGTATTGATGTGCGCCCGCACCCGCATATTGGCTTATCAACGGTGACCTATCTACTCGACGGCACAATGGATCATAAAGACTCCTTGGGCAGTGATGTGCGGATCAAACCCGGTGATGTGAATTTAATGAGTGCGGGCGCGGGCATTGTCCACTCTGAACGCACAGGCCAAGATATCCGTCGTGCACCATCGCGTCTTTACGGTATACAAAGCTGGATAGCCCAGCCCCAAACCCATGAATATGGCAGACCGTCTTTTTCTCATACCGATAAAGCGAATTTGCCTATTTTCACAGATACAGGCATTGAAGGCCGCGTCATTTTAGGTGATTTCCACGGCGTTAAATCCCCCGTGCCGCTTGAATGGGATACGCTATATATTGATGTCTGCCTTAAAGAGGGCGCAGAAATGCTGATTCCTAAAGCGACGGAAGAACGTGCCATTTATGGCATGAGTGGCCAAATCGAAATTGGCGGCACTGTTTATGATGCGCAGCAAATGATGGTTCTCCACCCTGGTAAAGATGTCGTCATTCGCGCAGTTAACGACGCCCGCATCATGGTACTGGGCGGCGCGGTTATGGATGGGCCACGCTATATATTCTGGAATTTTGTTGCATCTAGTAAAGAGCGTCTAGAAGAAGCAAAGCAAGACTGGAAAAACGGCCGTTTCCCACAAGTGCCAGGCGATGATAAAGAATTTATTCCATTGCCTGAGTAATCGGTTGCAGCTTGTTACTGAGAAAGGTCACCTTTTGTTCGGTAGCACTTTTAAAAGCCTTTTTTGTGCGGTGAGATGTGCATAGCGCTCACGGGCCCATTTATGTTCTAATATATATAGCATGACTAATTCAGCATCATCATCGTTAAGCTCGTCATCAACTAATGCTTGAATATCATAATCTGTGATAAGGTTTGTCATGATAAATCTCTCTATTTTATTAAATAGGGGAGCTGCTTTTGCACAGCCCCCCATTTAAATTTCAAATCATAGAGTGCCGTATTATTTGCGGAACTCTACAACGACGCGGCGGTTCTCGCGTAAGGCAACGCCATCTTTTGTCTCAACGGCTAAGTTGTCTTCACCTTTAGCTTTTTCCTCAATAATACGGTTAGTGACGCCCTGTTCGCTCAACGCCATTGATACTGCATCTGCACGTTGTTTAGATAGCTTCATATTATAATCACTTGGGCCTGAAGTATCCGTATAACCTTCAACAGTTACTTCGCGTGGATTATATTGTTTAATTTCATTTGCGATTTGACTTATGGTAGAGCCTGCTGCAGGTTCAATTGCCGCGCTATCAAATGCAAAATTAATTTCGTATTCATTAAGAACCTTGCTGACCTTCATATCATCAGGCTTTGGTGTAACAACGACGATTTTTTGCGTTTTAGGCATTATGCGCTTAAGCGCGCAATCCTCATATACAAAACCTGTGGGCGCAGGGCGATAGTTTTGGCAAGGTTCACGGTCAACGTCAGTATATTCTAAATAATTGCGTAACTCTAGTTTCTCTTCAGCAGGTAATTGCTTTGCAAAAGAGCTATAAGGCTTTTCTTCAACGGTGTGGTGGGATGTAAATCCATCCGCTGAGGCAGTATTCGCGGTTAACATTGTTAGTAAGGCTACTGAACATAAAGCCATTTTTTTATATTTAAACATAATTAATCCTTTCAGTTTGCTGATTTAACATTCTCGTTCTGTTTCAGCTAACGCTTCATGTGAAAAAATGTTCCAAATAAAACATGTGGAACTCTTGATGCCTTCATGCGTTGGATTTGACAGTACATTTGTTTAACAAAAAATAATAAGGAGGCTTCCCATGCTAGGTTGGGCTATTTCATTTCTAATTATTGCAATTATCGCCGGTGTTTTAGGCTTAGGCGGTGTCGCGTTATTGGCAACTGACATTGCGCAGTTACTTTTCTTTGTATTTATTGCACTGTTCATTGTATCGTCGCTTGTTCATGTGATTAAAGGTAACACACCGCCGCCTAAGGCATGATACAACTAAAAATCTATTTTCATTTAAAGGTCGCCTAGAAAATGCAGGCGACCTTTTTTATAGATTTATACGAGTGTATAGCATAACATCTGTGCAGCTTAGCCCATTCATAGAAAGAGAAAAAATGGATAATACAGCAAAACGAAACTTCATTTTGTTCACCTTACTGCTTGTAAGTTGCTCTTCAGTGCTGATTTTTAGTGTTGTTAAAGGCGATAAGTCTTTAGCAAAAACAGATGACCTTGTCATAGAAACACAAGAGGTTATTACGCAGTCAGAGCGTTTGTCTTTTCTAATTGAGGGTATGTTGTCTGCGCAGCGCGGATACTTGATCACAGGAAATGAAGAATTCGTAGAAGAGTATGAAAATAAAAAAGCAGAAGTTTCAGAGCGTATTGCAAGCTTATCGGAATTGATCGCGGAAAACCCATCACAGATGAGCCGCCTTGCCGAGCTAAGAGATTATTTTACAGAGTTTTCAAAGAAGCTAGAAGAACGTGCGAATGTTTTTGAGCCTGTAATTGAAAAGGAGATATTGTTCGATGTTCAAAGCTTGGATAATTTGAAAAACAATATTATGCGCATTAATAATATGATGCTCAAAGAAACTTATGAAAAACTTCATGGCCGTTTTAAACTGCTTGGCGAAAGGAAGAAACAATACCTAAAAACTTTATTGTTTAGCGTTGGTATTGGCACAATTTTATTGTTGATCTTTAATGGCTATTTATTGCTTGTACAACGATCAAAAGGCCACATTGCGGCCTCACTTAAGGAGGCGGAAGAACGATTGTCTATAGCAATTGACGGCAGTGACGATGGAATATTTGACTGGGATATAAAGAATAATGTGGTCTTCTTCTCAAGGCAGTTTTTTGACATGATTGGCGAAAAATTCGACCCAGCAGTTTCGAGTATTAATTATTTAAAACAGCGTATCCATGAAGATGATTTAGAAAAAGCATGGTCATATATTGAACAATATTTAGATGGCGGATTATCCGAATATCGTCAGTCTTTCCGAATGAAGCATGAAAGTGGCCGGTGGGTTTGGGTTCAATCTCGTGGTAAAGCATTATTCGGGGCAGACAATAAAGCTACGCGCATAGTGTGTATTCACACAGATATAACGCATACAGTAAAGGCACAAGAACGCCTAAAAGCTGAGAAGATGGAAGCAGAAGATGCAAACCGCGCAAAAAGTGAGTTTTTGGCGCATATGAGTCATGAAATTAGAACCCCGCTTACAGCAATTAATGGAATTGTTGAAATCTTTGAACGAACCAAAGACAGCTTTAACGAAAAGCAACAAAGCTTAATTGGTACACTTAAATCAAGTACATCATCACTTATTGACTTAATTAATGATATTTTAGATTTCTCTAAAATCGAAAGTGGTGAGCTTGAGCTTGATGAGCATGGCTTTAGTCTGGATGAAGTTTTCGAAAACGTGATTAGTATGATGGCGTTAAAAGCTTCGGAAAAAGGTATTAGCTTTGTGTTTGATTATAGCGCGCTTAAAGGGCAAGATTTTTACGGTGATGTGAAGCGTATTCGTCAGATACTTGTAAACCTTATTAATAATGCGATTAAGTTTACAGATGATGGTGGTGTGAAAATAAACGCGGAATTAGAAGACCGTGAAGGTAACCCTTTCTTGCGCATTAATGTAAGTGACACTGGTATTGGTATTGATCCTGAGGATTTTGATTTAGTTTTCCAAAGGTTCAAGCAAGCAGATTCGTCAGTGTCGCGCAAATATGGTGGTACAGGTCTTGGTTTGCCCATCTCGAAAAACCTTGCAAACCTAATGGGCGGGGATATTTTCTTAAGTAGCCAGCCAGGTAAAGGGTCAACTTTCTCATTATTATTGCCAGTAAAAATAGAGGTGCATTCAGCTAGTACAGAGAAGCAAGATAAGAGCGCTCTGAAAATAAATGATAAGATTCGCTCTGCTTTGAGTAATGATAATAAAATTCTTGTCGTTGAAGATTATGAAGGCAATGTTGTGCTTTTAAGCTATATGTTTGATGAATTAGATGTTGTTTATGATGTGGCGCGTAACGGGGCGGATGCGGTCGATATGTGGAAGAAAAACCATTATGATGTCGTGTTAATGGATATTCAAATGCCTGTTATGGATGGCTTTAGTGCAACGAAACATATTCGTGATTTTGAAGCCGCGAATAATATTGAACGTACTCCCATTATAGGTATGACCGCGCATGCCTTGGTCGGAGATAAAGATAAATGCATTGAATCGGGTATGGATTCATATCTGCCTAAGCCATTGGTCGAAGCAGATTTGAAAAGAGAAATACTTAAATATGTGAAAGCTAAAAAAGCAGCATAAAAATAAAGCCAGCGTTAAGCTGGCTTTATTCGTTAAATAAGTTTGATTTACGCAGCTAATTGTAATGAGGGTGCGCTTACATATTGTACATGATGTGGCGCGTAAATAGGGTTTGATTCTTCCATTGCACCTTGTAATGCATCGCGCGCGCGTGATAGGCGTGAACGAACTGTGCCAACGGGGACATCAAGCTTCTGTGAAACATCGGCATAGCTTAATTCATGTACGCATACAAGTTTAAGGATCTCCTGATGGTCATCAGATAGTGTTTCGATTGCTGTACCCACGTCACGTAGCTCAATTTTCGTGTCTTGCGGCGCATCCAAAGCCTGTTTTTCTAAATATGGTTCTGGGTCATATTGTGTTTCAAATTTAACCTTACGTCTGTAGTTTGAAACAAATAAGTTAAACATTATTTTTGAAACCCAGCTATATAGGCTGGTACCGCTTTTATATAAATCTTTTTTCTCTAATGCACGTAATAGCGTCGACTGCAGAAGATCATCTGCATCGTGCTGATTCTTTGTTAGTTTTCTGGCAAATTTTAATAGTCTTTCATTATGGTTTAAAAGTTCGTTTGTACTAAACATAATGATGCTCCTTTTGTTTTGTTTACATCTCTATGTTAGCCACACGAAGTAACGGCAATTTTTCGCCTTTGTATCAATTTTGAAAAACTTTGTTTCTGATTTGTAACAAAGCATGTATGATAAGCGAGCCTAACAATAACACAGCACTATTCGTTTTATTTTTGGCAATTTTAATAGGCTAACTAATGAGACTGAGAAAAAATGAATAAAGGCGTTATATTAAGTATTGATGACGATCATGACCTGCAAACAGTTGTGACGGAGTATCTGCAAACAGATGGATATAAGGTTTTAAATGCCTATGATGCTGAAAGCGCGATTAAAGATGTCAGCGCTATAAAACCAGATGTTATTTTGCTTGATCTGGTTTTGCCTGATGGGGAAGGGTTGACACTTCTCCCGCAGTTAAAGGCCGTGACGTCATCAGGCGTAATCGTTGTTTCGGGTAAAAGTGATACAACGGAAAAAATTATTTGTTTAGAAATGGGCGCTGATGATTACATTACAAAGCCTTTTGAAATGCGGGAATTGTCCGCGCGTATAAAAGCTGTGCTTCGCCGAACACATGAGCAAACCCCACAGAATACAAAAAGCACAGAAACACCTAAAGACGAAATAATAGAATTTGGTGAATGGGTATTAGATCGCGCGCAATATCAAGTTCTTGATAAAGGCGGTCAGTCTTTAAACTTTACGACCGGCGAATTTAAACTGTTAGAAGCCCTTATTGAGGCGCCTAACCGTGCCCTGACACGAGACCACTTATTCGATTTAACGCGGGATGGGAATTTTGATTCATATGATAGAAGTATTGATATACAAATTGCCCGTATTCGTAAAAAACTGGATAATAACGATGTAATTAAAACCGTCCGTGGCGTTGGCTATATGTATACCCCACCTAAATAAAGCTACCTTAACATCGCTTCTGGGAACTTTTTATACATTCATAGGTAAGTATAAAAAAAGAAAGGAGCAATTATGCTTAAGAAGTTAAATATATTTACATTAACAGTTTTGGCTATAGCTGGTCTTACGCTTTCCGCTTGTGAAACTATTGAAGGTGCTGGCCAAGATATTGAGAATGCAGGTCATAGTATTCAAGACGCTGCAAATTAACATAGATATTATTGATGAAAAAATAAGCCCAAACTCTCTGGGCTTATTTTTTTGTGTTTTTTTAATAAGAAAAGCCCCACCAATATTAGGTGGGGCTTTATTTTGTGCATATTGTTGTTTATGCCGCTTTTAATTGGTCTTTGAGGTTCTTCATATAATCATGACTTTTACGCAATGTTTGATATTCAGTGTCTAACATTCTCGCGGCGTCTCTTGGCAATGTTTCATCGCCCATAATGTCTTGAATTTTATGAAGACAGCGGTCTTCGGCTTCTTCCAAGTGCTTAACAAAGGTCATGTCTTTATCATTACTGACTGAAGCCATCACTTTGGCCCAAATCTCTCGAGTTGAACCTGCCATTGTTTCGCTTGTATCAATATTAGTATGGCCGTTTGCGCGTAAATATGCCTGCAAATCAATCACTACGGATCTGTGAATTTGCTCTAAATTACGGAACGCGATTTTAATAATACCATTATCAACTTTGTGGTAAGCGTCTTGATAAAACTCATAAGCATCTTTGTTAATATTTGCTAGGTGCTGAAGTTCTTTTTTTAAGTCGCTCATTATATTGGTCCTTTCTGTTTTGTAATCAATTGCGATACATAGATTCATACAAATCAGCAGCATGAAAGTTCCAATTTTTTGTTCAGAATATTCTTCACTTATATATATAAATAAAAGCTTTGCAGTATATCTGATTTTTTTGGGAACTCCTTGGCGCATTGGACGTTAGTCCTGGTGAAACAGAAACGAAAGGATAAACCAATGAATAAGACATTACTTACAGCGGTATCGGCCCTTGCCGTAGCTATTTCTACGCCAGGCCTAGCTGAAACACAAAATCGTACAGAAGCTAACGTCGTGTCGGAAGCAAACATTTCGGCTAATGAATCGACGGGCAGCGTGAAAAAAGATGTTAAAAACGCATGGAAGCAGACAAAAGAAGATGTCTCTAATGCTGCAGAGAAAGTTTCAGATTCTGTTGAAGAAACATACAAAGATGCAAAACAAGCGTTTGTTGATGATGATACAACAGCAGAGCTTGAAGAGATCACTGTGTCTGAGCGTATGACAGCACAGGGCATTATTGGCCGCACGGTTTATAACACAAATGGTGACCGCGTTGCCAAGGTCCGTGATATAATTGTTGACCAAAATGGTCATGCAACAATGGTTATTCTTGGTGATGGTGACTTCACTGGCTTAGGTAAGCTTGTTGCGTTTGATTATGATTTGATTATGACACGTCAAGCTGATGGTGATGTCGTGGCATCAATCACTGAAACAACAATAGATCAGGCTGCTAGCTTTAGCTATGACGACAATAATACATCCAAAGCAACACGCGTTATTCCAAATAACGGATATAGTCTTGCGAAGATGTTAGACGCGGAGCTTGTGTCAGCAACAGGTGATAAACTCGCTGATGTTGAAAATGTGTTGATGCGCGATGGTGCAGCTGACCAACTTATCATCTCATATAATGAGTTTCTTGGTATGGGCGGTAACAAGTTAGCGCTGCCATTTAAAGAAGCTGAGCTTAATGAAACGCAAGGCGAAGTGGAATTTCAGCTAAGCGCTGCTGAAACAGCACAGTTCCGTATGCACACTAAAGCATCTAACTAATTATTAAATGATCATCAGTTTTCGCGCCGCCACCTCCCCCATCGTGGCGGCGCGGAGCCTATCAGAAAAAGGAGTTTTAGATATGAAGAAATTACTTGCATTAAGCGTAGCTAGCTTTGTTTTATCGACAAGTGCGTCGGCTTTGGCTGCAGAAGATACGGCTAAGCTAGGAAAATTAGAGGATCAAGCTCAGGTTATTGTCACTGGTAAAGTTACTGACGTACGTAGTGATGAGTTTGACTTAGATTACGGGCCAAATACAATTACGGTAGAACTGGACCGCTTTGGCTGGACCGGCAAAGAAACAAAATATTTAGATAAAGGTGAGTCTGTAACTGTAAAAGGCATTATTGATGATGATCTTTTTGAGGGGCGAGAAATTGAAGCTTACTCAGTTCAACTCAATGATAGCTATGTTTATTATTATTCTGAGCACAGCGAGCCAGTATATTACACGTATTATTATTCGACAGATGCCTTGCAGGCAACCGTATCAGGTAAGGTCGTTAAAATAGATGATCGTGATGTAACCCTTAAAACCAAAACAGGTGAAATGACCATTGATACAAGTGCGTTAGATTATGACCCATTTGACGATGAAGGTTTCCAAAAGATTGAAACTGGCGACCGCATCTGGGTGACAGGAAGCATCGATACTAAATTGTTTCAAGACAATGAAATTATTGCACAAGGCTTAATTGAACTGTCACAGCACACACTTACAAAATAAGGAGATATGTTATGAATAAGGACATCCTAGAAGGAAACTGGAAACAGTTTAAAGGTGAAGCGAAGAAAAAGTGGGGTAAACTCACAAATGATGATCTAGACCAGTTAGACGGTGATCGTGAAAAGCTGCTTGGCTTAATTCAAGAAAACTATGGCCATACCCGTGAAGAAGCGGAAAAGGAAATAGATGAGTGGCAGAAATCCTTAGCTGCGTAATTCCTTTAATAAGGAACTTAATGATAAAGCCGTACGTTGGAAAACGTACGGCTTTAGTTTTATCACAGATAAAAAAGGTACATAATGCATTTCATGGTTAAAATAAGTATTTTAGTTCTTGTTCTAGGCGCTACGTTTGCATTCACTAAGCTGGCTTTAAGTACAGGTGCTGCACAAGAGCTAGATGTTAAATATAAGTCTAAGAAATATAGCCCTGTTGAATATATAAACCCTGATAGTCCTTTTTATAAAAGCCCATCTCAAGAAGGCTTAAGGCCTGTGTCACGATAGGCTTATGTTTGTCTTACCTCGTTTAAGAACTTGTCAACTGCAGTCTTTAGGCTGTTAGTTTGGGCGGCGATGCTATCCACGCCTAAGCTAGATATCTTCTAGTGCTAAGTTGTTCAAATATTCATGATATCTTTTTGTATTGTAATGATACATAAACTTCTTGATTAGCCGCGCTAAGTCTTCTAGCGGCGTTTCTGAAGCTGTCATGCTCGAATATAGGCGCTATGTAACGATGTAACTTGAATAATACCAGTGCCTCAGCCGGCGATTTCCAGTAAAGCGCAGCGCGCGCTCTCTTAGTGAAGTCCTGGGCTTGGGCTTATCAAGGGCAAGATCAATTTTTGTTTGAGCGTATGGCTAGAGCTCATAGCCGCTGAAAGGGAACCGTTGTAAATAATCTAATTATTTAGAATAGGGTAAATTGTTTAGGAGTAATTTAAAAAGGAAGCTGACACATGAAAAAAGGCTCTGCGGTTCAGCAAAGCCATAATAAATATATGATTATTTATGTTGGTTAGAAACCTCTATGACCAATAATTCCACCTATCAGAGCGGCAAGAGCTATTGCGGTTTTTGGGTTGTCGCGGATTGGTTTTTCGACCTCGCCGTTAATCAGGTCTAATGTTTCAATAAGCGCGTGCTCTATTTGTCTCTCAAATTGTTTGCGGCGTTTATTTTTATGTTTCATGAGCATCTGTGCAAAGAAAGCACTCATAGCGCCTAAAAACGTTAAACTTAGACCAAGTATAGTCATGGCAACTTCTGGGGTAAACTCATCCATAAGCCATATATAATAAGCAGTAGCTAGGAAAATTAGCCCAAGAAAAATAAGCAAGCCAGAAAGGGCACCTAGGCCCAGTCTAGCTTTTGTTTTGTTCGTGACGGGGAAGTCACTACTAATAACGCGGCTGATTAAAAACTGTTCTGCTAGCTTTAAATAACCGTTCATAGCTTATCTCCGACTGAGGAGTAAGCTTGTCGCCAAGCCTGCTGCAAAGGCGATGGCCACGGATTTAGCTGGTTTTTGTTTAACATGAGCTTCCAAATCTTTGACGCGTTTTTCACCTGAAGATTTCAATGTGATCAGACGTGATAATGCGGCATTTTTGAGCTCTTCAGTTTGTTGATGACCATCACTTTTAATATGTTTGGTAAGTTCAACAACGTTGCTTTTCAAAGAATCAAGATCTTCTCTAATGTCATTTATTTCTGGATATGGGTTTTTTGCTTTGGGCATATTCTTGTTTACATCCTTTCTGTTTGAATTTATTTTTCAAACAAATCAGAAGCATAAAAGTTCCAAGATACTAAGCAAAATGATGTTCTTCTGTTTTTTGGAATCCGTCGCTGGCTAGTTGATAAAACTCTATATTTATTGCGCTATCATCAATATCAATAACATTGAATCCATTGCCTTGTGATCTGGTTCGTGAAGAAAGCGTCGTGGATGCAGATACGAAAATAAGGCGGCGCCCATTTTTCTTTTCAAATGTTTCTATAGAGGCGTGGTGAACATGCCCCGTTAGAACCAGATCAACATTGCTATGTTCAAATGCCTTAAGCGCCTTTTTACCGCCAAAAACTTTGACTTTAAGCGGTGAACCTTCAGCCTTATGAACGGGATGGTGTAGAACGCATAGACGGCGCTTTACGCCTTTGGATAATGGGTCGTTGACGATTTTCTCTAGCTGTTTTTCATTAATCGCTCCATTGGCCCAGTTCCAATGGGGAAGGGCGCGGCGCGCTGTATTTAAGCCAATAATTTCAATATGGTCATACCGAAGCTGCGGTTCTAATTGTGAAGATATATATTTTTTATAGCGCCTATATGGTGATAAAAAACGTTCGATTAAGTTATGCGCAGGAATATCATGGTTACCAGCTACGCATAAATACGGTGCCGGTAAACTGGTGAGAAAGTTTTGTGCCGTTGTGAACTCTCCATGTGACGCGCTTTGCGTAAAGTCACCGCTGATAATAATCAAGTTTGGATTGAGATCCATAATCTTGTTTTGTAGAAAAAAGATCGTTTGCGAATCTTCTGTCCCAAAATGTAGGTCTGATAGATGTATTATACGTGTCATGTCTGTTTTTATCCTATAAGTTTAGATAGTCCATAGGGTAATAAAGTTAAACTGACCCCAACAAAGAAAAGTGAAATTAAGAATAGCGCCCCATCACGTGCCATTAAACTTAAACCTAGTAAAAAGACCCCCATAGCCGGTATAATGGCCGCAAAAGGAATAAACCCCAATATAATTATTGATATAGCCAGAAAGCAGCTTAATAAGGCGACTAAATATTTTGAATGGCCGCGTACAAGAAATGTCATTCGTGGGTATATGAACCTATCTATAAATTCAGTATATGGCTTTATGCGTGTCGCATATTTCACAAAAGTTTTGCGCTCGAAAGAAAAAGTCTTAATTTTTTCGGGAACCCAAGGATGCTTACGCCCAAATAATATTTGCACACACATAAGGAATATGAAGAGCGCGCATATCGCAGGTACACCAGGAATGGCACCGCTAGGTAAAATAGTTATGAGTGAGGGGCCTATTAATAAAGGGCCAAAACCACGCGCATCTAATGAGTCTAAAAGTGTATTAAAATCAATTTTGTTGCTCTGCGTATTTTCACACATATAATCTATCAAATTTGTTAAATCACGGGTCTTAATCATCAGGCTTGTTCCTTTTCATGTGCAGGAACAATCAAATTTAAGGCTTTGGGCTCTACAGATAACGTTAATGGCGGTCGCATATTTAAAATTTCACCATCAATTGAGACAAGAACCTTATTGTTCTTTAGGTTAACCGTAATATGTTCAGCTTTATCCATTTGGATTGAGCGCGCTTTTTTCCAATTGCCTATTTTTAAAAGCTTTATAAGATCTATCTTTTCAAAAAAGTTTCGTGGTTTAATCGAATAAAACCCGAGTTTGCCATCTTGTAGGCCCGTTCTGATAAAATTTACATTGTGGTTAGACTTATCTTTGGGGTGATAAATATTATTCGAAATCACTACGGATGGTGATTTTAAGGTGCGCTTATGATTGTCGATTTTTAGTTTGAATTTAATGTCTTTCGTGAAATCTTCAAAAATATGTGTGGCCAGCTGCGCATAAGCTAAAACGCTGCTATTAGTTGTTTTTCGGTTTTGCTCTCTTAGTTTCGATGCGGCAGGCATTACGCCTAAACCCACGCAGCACAAAAACAGCTTCCCGTTGATTATACCTATATCAACCGGATGAATAGTGGTGTCTTTTTGAGCATATAAATCTAAAGCTTCCTTGAAATCGTTAGGTAACCCTATATCTTGAGCAAGCAAGTTCATCGTGCCGAAAGGAAGAATGCCAAAGGCTATATTTTTCTTATAAAGGTTTTCGGCGCAACTACGAATAGTCCCATCGCCGCCTCCAATGAGAACACGATCATTTGTCTCTAGAGTATCTATGGCTTTGATTATTCCCTCAGCGTTTAATATATAGAGGCGGGTGAGGTCTATGCCGCTTTTAGAAATAGCATCTTCAATGGCTTTGCGCCCTAATTTACGCGCAGTACCTGAATCTTCATTTATATATATATGATAACCATTATCTGTCATAATATTGCAAACGCGTTAAACGCGAAGAGGTTCCTGATAATTATGTTTCGTTGTTATCTGGCTTGTTCAGTGACTTTTCCATGAACCAACCACCGACGATGAGTGTAAGGGCAACAGCAATAAAACCTATTATCGCAACAGGGTATATACCAAAACCTATTGACAGTCCAAACCCTCCAGCGGCCCATACGCTTGCGCCTGTGGCTGTTCCAATGACCTTTTCGTTATCTTTTGTGATGATGGCGCCTGCCCCTAAAAAGCCAATAGCCGTTAATGTGCCGGCGATTACGCGGGATAAATCCATAGTTAAAAAATCAGACCTATTATATTGCGCCGCTAATTCAAGCGCGAGTATGGATATTAAACATGTTGTAATACAAACAATAATATACGCCCTAAAATCTATGGGTTTATTTTTACTTTCTCTGTCCCAGCCAAGAATTATTCCAAACAATGCGGCTATTATAACGCGGATAAGAAGTTCACTGTAGGACAGTGTAGATAATTCTAAATAGGGCTCTATCATTTTGTGTTCTCCGAATTTTGGCTCTTGCCTAAAAGAATGTCTTCTGCATTCTCAAGTTTCAATGGGGCAGCCGGCGCTTTGCCTTCTTTATCAACGCCAAAATAGATGGTTTGATGTGGGAATGGTATCTCAATATTGTACTCATCAAACCGTATTTTCATGCGGCGATTAAACTCTCGACCGACTTCCCATTGCTTAATTGGGCGTGTTTTTAAGCGTGCTTTTATGATTACGGCACTATCTGCAAATTTATCGACACCTAGAATTTCAATGGGTGATAAAATCAAGTTTTTATAATGTTTATCATTGCGCATTTCTTCGTCAATGGTCTCTAAATGTTTGACAACTTCGTCTGTGTCTTCCCTATATGAAATGCCAATATCCATTAAATAGAAACTGTAATCTTTTGTAAGATTTTCAACAACATCAATTTCGCTAAAAGGGACGGTGTAAACTGCGCCATCTAAATCACGTAGTTGAATTTTACGGAGCGTAACTTTCTCGACAAAGCCTGTGCGCCCAGCAACGCGCACCACATCACCGACTTGGAGTAGGTCTTCTAGTATGATTGTGAATCCTGTAAGAAAATCCTTAACCATATTTTGTGCGCCAAAGCCAATAGCGACACCAAAAATACCAGCACCCGCTAATAAGGGCATTATATTTATGCCAAGCTCTGAAAGGAAAACTAACGTAAATAAGGTGAAATAAACTAAAAAGGATATGTTTCGTATTATGGGCAGCAATGTTTTTAATCTTGTGCGTGAGTTTTTGCTGGCTTTACGTAGGTTGTATTCTATTAGGCCATTAATAACCTCCCATACAAGAACCGCGACGGTAACAATGACCGTTATGCTTAAAACGCCGCGAATAAAGGATAAAGCTAAGTCCGACTTTAAAAAACCAAAGTCTGATAGGCTCCAAATGACAAAAATACTGTAAATAAATAATGCGGAAAATAACGCATAGCATACAAACCTAATGATACGATTATAAGTCAAAAAGCGTGAATGCTGTAATGAGAAACGTGCCGCGAGATTTTTTAGTTTAACTTTAATGCGGCGGCTAAAACTGCGCGTTATATAGAGCAAGATTCCAAATAATATAAACCCGATACCAGAAAGCACGCTTTTACCTATACTGGATGCATTCAAGTTATTATCTGAAATAAATGCTTTGTATTTATTAATAAAGCCATCAACTGCGCCATCAAAACCTAAAGATTCAAGAACGGGCTCTATCTGATTTTCTGATGTGTTTTTTTCCGCGGCTGTTTCTTGTAATGCTCTTAAGTTGCTTAAGAACTCTTCACGAGCAGTTTCACTTTCAATTGTTTTAATTAATTCGTCAATATCGTGCGAGTTCACATCTGATTGTGCATAAACAAAATTGGGTATGCATATAAGTAGAAGAGCTAAGGATAGGGTTATCTTTTTAATCATAATAATTTACGAATCTATTGAGTGTTTTGGTTTACATGGCCCTAGGATTAATGTTGCGGCCGGTTTGAACGGCGTAGCCAACTTTTTGAGGGATGATTAAGCTGTCTTTAAATGAAATGGTTATCCATTCAACACCTTTACTTTCAATCAATGGAACTTCGATAATATAGTGGCCTATATTAAAGTCACGATCGATTGAGACATTGTGCAGTACGCCAATAAATTCATCGTTTTGGTTTACCACATCCACGCCAATAATGTTGGAAAGGGCAAAACCAATATGTTTGCTCTTTTCTGGGTCAACGACTGCGGCATTTTCTTTGATTTTAGCCATGCCCCTTGGGTTTAGTGCCGCAAAAGAACTAATCGGGTAAATAAGTTCGGTGTCACTGTCATCACGGAAAGCGTCTGCCTCTTTAAGCACAGATATATATTGTGCAGCACCTGTTTCGGTGTCTATGTAAATTTCTTGAATTTTACCAATGTATTTTTTTTCATTATTAAACACATCAAGGCTTGTGAAGTCATCATAACTGCGTGCAACGCCATCGTCTGGAATGGACGCAACTTTTGTTTCGTAATGTTTGTTAATGTTATGAATAACATGGCTTCCAGCAGATGGTGCTGTGGCGGCTAGTTTAGCGCCATCAGATCCGTCATTAGAATCTCTAAAGCTTGTAAATACTTGATAGCCGACAAAGGCAATAATACCGTAAATGACTAAATTAAGTATTCCAAAACCTTGATGTTTCTTTCGTTGCATGATCATTTTTCCTTATTCTTAATATGTCGACCATACATACGCTCTTATATATAGGAGAGTTCCCTATTTAATGTTGTTACATGAATGTTACACAGTTTTTCAAAAATGAAACAATCAAGATATTTATTCGATACATTGCGTGCGTAGGATAGATACATACACAACAAAAAATGGGAGCCATACCATGAATGACATGACAAACCTAATGCCAACAAAAATATCTGGAATATCACATCCTGCTATTGCAGATATGTATTTAAAGACAAGCTTTGACCAAAAGGCTGAAGATGTCCTTATCGTAGAAACAAACGGCGGTAAAGATGATGTAGATCCCTATATCTTAGATCTTATACTAGATCTAGAAACGTTGAAAGAACAAGTGCGCCGTAAAGTTGGTCATTTTGATCGTGTCGACATTCGATAATTAAAGTTTGATTTGCGCGAATAACCCACTAGTCCCTACCCAACTCACACACACGACTTTATTCGCGTTACTAGCCCCGCTTCCCCAAGCGGGGCTTTTTTTATGGAACTTATCAGCAAAGAGATGCGTTAGATGTGTTGGAGGATATAACTATGATACAGACATATAAAACTTTTTTATCAGATGATGAAAATATTGTGCGCGTTAATTTTGTTCATCCTGCGGTTTTCTTTTTCCCGCTTCTCTATTTATTAATCGGTGCACTATCAGGGTTTTTCCATCCTATTATGATGGCGGTTATACTTCTAATGGCGTCAGTTCCGTTTGTAGCAGCCATTATACATTACAAGACGACCAAACTGATTTTAACAGATAAGAAGGTCGTATTGCGCCACGGTTTTTTTTCGCGTGATTGGATCATTATTAACTTTGAACGTATTGAAAATGCTTATTTAGAAGAGCCGTTGCTTGGACGAATTTTTGGTTTTTCGACAGTTCACATTGGTGGTATTGGTACAACAAACATATCTGTAGGTATGATTGCAAATGCATCTGCATATATATCAGACCTTGAAAAGCAGATTGAAGACAATAATAAAGATTATCAATTGGCGGCCTAGATGTCAGATCACGAAGACCAGATCAAAAGAATTAAAAGTCAGACACAAGGTCAGGACCAGTTTCATCAGGCTGTTGATGATGTCATGGAGCATGTCCTGCCGTTTGTTGGAGACAAGCAAGAATATATGGATGAGAAAATTGTTGAGCGGCTTTTGACACCTGACCGGGTTATTGAATTTCGCGTGACCTGGCGGGATGACAACAAGGAAATCCAGACCAATCGTGGCTTTCGTGTGCAGTATAACAACGCGATTGGTCCCTATAAAGGCGGCCTTCGATTTCATCCGTCCGTCACACTAGATACGTTCAAATTTTTGGCCTTCGAGCAAACCTTCAAAAATGCGCTCACCGGCTTACCGATGGGTGGCGGAAAAGGCGGTTCAGATTTTGACCCGAAAGGCAAAAGTGAAGCAGAGGTAATGCGGTTTTGTCAGGCCTTTATGATGGAGTTACACAAATATATTGGCCCGGACCACGACATTCCTGCCGGCGATATTGGTGTTGGAAACCGGGAGATCGGCTATCTTTTTGGTGCTTACAAACAAATCACAGGAGTGCATCATGGTGTCCTCACAGGCAAAAACCCGGCTTTTGGCGGCAGTTGCATCCGAAAAGAAGCAACCGGCTATGGCTGTGTTTACTTTCTGAAAGATATTCTGGAGGCGCATGATGACAAGCTTGAGGGTAAACGGTGCGCCATATCCGGTGCAGGGAATGTAGCACTCTATACGGCGGAGAAGTTGATCGAAGAAGGTGCGTCCGTGATCACATTATCTGACAGCAAGGGTTATATCTGTGCGAAAGACGGCATCAGTGAAGAGCAGCTTGCGGTTATCCGCACGCTCAAAGAAGAAAAACGCGGCAGATTGTCTGACCTCAATGAAAAGGGCATCACATATCATGATGGTAAAAAGCCTTGGCAGGAAGAGTATGATGTTGCCATTCCAGCCGCAACACAAAATGAAGTCGAAATCGAAGATGCCAAAAATATACAGGACGCGGGCGCCTCTGTTGTATGTGAGGCTGCCAACATGCCTTTAACAGCCGAAGCAACGGATTTCCTGCGTGAGAAAGACATGACTATCGCACCAGCAAAAGCAGCTAATGCTGGCGGCGTTGTCGTATCGGGACTTGAGCGTACACAAAACGCACAAAGGCTGTCATGGGGGTGTCGAAAAGTTGATGAAACGCTGCAGAGAACGATGAAAGATATTCACGATATTTGCGCCGAGTACGGCAAAAGTGGGGATCAGATTGATTATATCAAAGGGGCGAATATCGGCGGGTTTGTAAGCGTTGCCGATGCCATGAAAGCGTATGGGGTAATTTGATTATCAGATGCGCGAAGCTAGAGTATAGAATGGAGAAAATTTAGCGGTAAACTTTAAGCTCTGCCATTTAGTCCAATGCTTCCCCTAAAATAATTAAGTTCGCTGTGCTGTATTACATACGTTATCCACTGAGTTCACGACAGGTTGAAGTATCCTTCGTGCCGCGGTATATGCAAATTCAGGACTTCTCAACCATTTTAATCACTAGCGCCATTAGGCTTAAGCGTCGCAATTATCGCGCTCTGAGCTTGACTTGTATCTTTTATTTTTACCTAAGACCCATAATATTGAGTAGCCAATGCTGCCTGCAAGTACTGAAGCAGCAATGATGCCCATTTTGGCGGCTTGAAGCAGCTCTTCTTCTTTTCCAAAAGCCAACTGTGCAATAAATATGGACATAGTGAAACCTATTCCCGCCAAAAGCGCAGTTCCAATAATATGCGTGAACTGAGTATTTGTTGGAAGTTGAGCTAATTTAAGTTTAATTGCAAGCCAGCTAAACCCAACAATTCCTATTAATTTTCCTAAAACAAGACCTGCAACAATCCCAAAGAAGACATGGGACGTTTCTTGGTTTATGGCATCGGTTTCCATGGGAACACCAGCATTAAAAAATGCAAAAATAGGAATAACTATAAACGCCACAGGAACGTGCCACAAATGTTCGAGGCGGTGTAGTGGGGTCATGACTTCTTTAATCTTATCTTCTAGCTCGTAAATAATAGAGCGCATCACAAAGTTCTTCGAAATGTTCTTTTCGGCGTTTCTGCTGCTTTTGAACTTTTTGAGCAGCTCTTCTGCTTTAACTTCAAATAAGCTTGTGTCCAGTTTTTGACGGCATGGTATGGTCATTGCACCAATAACACCGGCTAAAGTGGCATGAACACCTGACTCGAGCATTGCAAACCATAACCCTATTGCAACTATGAAATATGGGATCGGGTTTCTTAAGCCAGATCTGTTAAAGATTAGAAGGACAAGAACAAAGAACGCGCTTAATAATAATGCTGAGATGTTAAGGTTCTCAGTATAAAATAAGGCGATAACCGTAACGGCGCCAAGGTCATCAGCGATAGCCAGTGCGACAAGGAAGGCCATAAGCGACCTGGGTATTCTGTTGCCCAGAAGAACCATAAGTCCAATGGCAAAAGCAATGTCAGTCGCCATTGGTATGGCCCAGCCATTTATGCCAGGACCATTGATGTTTATGATATAAAATATAGCTGCAGGTACTAGCATGCCGCCTATCCCAGCAAATATAGGGAGGGCAGCTTTTTTCATGGTGGAGAGTTCTCCGATGAGGATTTCACGTTTTAACTCCAAACCAATCACAAAGAAGAACAGAGCCATTAAGCCGTCATTTACCCAGTGATGCATTGATTTATAAAGGCTTATGGTGCCAATAGAAAAGCCAAGCTTAATATGCGTTATTTCTGTATATAAGCCGTAAAAGGCGGAGTTGGCTAAAATGAGTGCAATTATGGTTGCTGCGGCGAGAACAAACGCGCTGCTAGACTCATGGTGTACAAACTTTTCAAAAGGTGTAATGATTCTGTCGGCTGATTTTTCCCAAGGGGCGTAATAAACGCCAACATCTTGTTCTAGCTTTTTTTGCTGCTGTTGTTCCAATAGAGCTTACCTTCAATTTAATGAGAATTAAAAACGCGTATTTTACATTGTCCATCTAGCGCGATATACACACCACCTTTTTCTGTTGTTTATAAACAAAAAAGATGCGCCCTTGATCTTGGGGGGTGTGTTTGTGAGCGTGAGGGTTCGATCAAGGGCGCAAGGGGCGAAGTTTGGGCTATTGGTATCTTCTGTATCGGTAGTTTTCGATCGCGTTCGATCGCACTTTAACTGTTTTGTAGTCTAGTAGCGTATTCAAACTCGCATATTGTTGACTGAGCTCTAACATTTTATCTTTCATAGAAAGTCGCAGCTTTTTCATTCTGCAGAGTTTCAGCCAGTTAGGTTTTGGGCGCTTCTGCTCCTTGATTATCTCGGCTTGGATTTTACTCGATTTATATAATAAAGATTTAAACCTTTTAACTGACATCATGCTCTCCTTTGAGTTGTGTGCGTTGTTATATAACATGATATATTGTTATTATTTCCCTTTTCAATGTGAAAGAGAGCATTATTCTATATTTTTATGATATTCTACTTTGTATTCGATTTTTTAATAGTGTGGTATTTTTTCCAAACTATGTGATATGTGATCCGCAAGGACTGTACCTGCTTCAGGTAGCTTGGCTGACCTTAGCAGGGCAATTTCACAGTCCTGTAAAGGTGGCAATCTGAAGCTTGCGTGGGCAGGAACTAGCCCTTTTGGTATGAAGTTGAGTGGAAGAACTGTAATTCCAAGGCCTGCTTTTACGGCAGATATCCTCCCATCTATACAGGGGCTTGTATAGACCACTTCACAAGGTTTTCTAAGGCGCTCTAGGGCCGCTAAAGCTCTTGAACGATAAACGCAAGGTGCGGGAGATAGAATAAGCTGTACTGGTTCTTTGGGCTTATGTTTCTCGGAGCACACCCATACCAGTGGTTCCTTCCAAACGACTGTGCCGCCTTTGATGGTTCCTGCATCCCTTTTGATAAGTACAAGATCTAAATTTCCAGCCTCATATTCGCTTAAAAGGTTTAATGTAAGGTCGCATCTAATGTTCAACTGAACTTGCGGATGATATTTAGAGAAGTTTGCTAATATTTCCGATAAATAATGGCTAGCAAAGTCATCTGGCGCACCGAGCCTAATTACGCCTTTGACTTCGGGCTCGTTAATTTTGCTGAAGGCTTCCCACTGTAACTCTATGATTTTTCTTGCATACGCTAAAAATAGCTCACCCTTTTCCGTTAGGTGGATTTCTTTGTGCTTTCTATCAAAAAGCTCACATCTTAGGCCCTGCTCTAGTTTCTGTATGTGTATACTTACCGCTGATTGGCTTCTGCCAACAATATCACCAGCTTGGCTGAAGCTTCCTGTTTCGGCGACAGCAATAAAGCTTTTTAATTGAATGTCGTCTAAATGAAAGGGCATGGAGTTGGCTCTCTTGTGTATTTGAATTATTTATAAAATAAAGAAAGATTATAAGAAAATCAAATATTATTCCTTGACATATGTGCAATAATTATGTAATTTCTTGTTTAAGTAAACGCTAATAAAGGAGTTAATATTTATGAAGAACTTATTATCTCAAACTTTTGTCGCTGTCGGTTTATCTACAACATTAAGCGCGTGTGACATTTATCATAGGCCTGCATCAAGTACAAAATGTTACTTTGATCAAGAAAAGCAAGAAATTCGCGTTATGCCCGCCCTCCAAGAGAAGGTTCACAGAATTGCCCTTTCTGGTATATCTAATGATGATGTCGTATCTGGGGTTTCTAAAGATGGCGTGCGTGTTGTGTTTAATAAAAAACAAAACAAATGTTATGGGCATAGCGCAGAGATGAGTGAAAACCTGTCTTTAAAATATGATTACAGTGTAGTGCCTAAATTCTAGGGTGTTTATTTGGTGTTCAGCTTGATAGGCTTTTCTAGGGAAGAAATTATGTGATTTACAAAAGCGTTTCCTGCTGGTGACAAGCTATCTTTTTTCATTAAGGCTAGCTGTGAGTCCTCAAGTTTAGGTAATTCAAATTTATGGTCTATCGCTATAATGCCTGTTGGAATCATGTTCGCAGGCAATACCGTTATACCTAAACCGCCACGCACAGCAGCAATATTCCCCGCGAGGCTTGGGCTGCTATAAGATATTTGCCAGTTAATATGTGCATGGTCTAGGGCAGCAATTGCACGTGCGCGATATATGCAAGGCTGCGGGGATAATACCAATTGAAGTGTAGATTTAGGTTGATAGTGTTCAGCTGCGGCCCATACGAGTGGTTCACGCCAAACATTTGTGCCGCCAGTTACTTTTTCAGGATCACGCTTTAAAATAGCAATATCCAGTTGCTCATTTTTGTATTGTTTTAATAAGTTCAATGTAAGGTCGCAGACAACATGCAATTGAACGTGTGGGTGCTGCTGCGCAAAAGCAGATAATATTTCTGGTAAATAATGTGTTGCAAAATCTTCGGGCACGCCAAGTGTAATTTCGCCCTGTATGTCTGGCTCAGTTATGCGGCTAAACGCTTCGCGCTGTAGATCTATCATGCGGCGGGCATAACCCAAAAAGATCTCCCCATTTTCGGATAACGCAACGGATCTGCTTGTGCGAATAAACAAAGGAGTCTTTAGTGCATCTTCTAATCTTTTTATTTGTAGACTCACAGCAGATTGGCTGCGCCCAATAATTTGTGCGGCTTTGCTAAAACTCTGTGTCTCTGCAACGGCAATAAAAGCTTTTAAGGTTAGTGTATCTGTGTGAAAAGGCATTTGCTCTATCTTAATTTATTAATTTTATAAATAAATTTAATTAAAACTATCAATTTTACTTATCTATTGCAATTGTTTAAAACACTCAAAGTTTAAATATAAGGGTGATAGAGATGGATTTTTTTACAATTGTTGAACAAAATTTATTTACACCTGCAATCATGTTTTTTGCTTTAGGTGTTTTTGCAGGTTTGGTTAAGTCTGACTTATCTGTACCAGACAGCATTAGTAAATTCTTGTCATTATATTTGATGATGGCGATTGGTTTTAAAGGTGGTGTGGCCATTGCAGATACGCCTGAAATCAATAACGAAGTGATTTTTACAGCTTTAGCCGGGGTGGCGATAGGGTTCGTTCAACCTTTCTTGGCCTATATTCTTCTGAAATTCACAACAAAACTAGACAAAAAAACGGCGGCAGCTGTGGCTGCACATTATGGCTCGATCAGTATGGTTACATTTGCGACGGCTGCAACATTCTTGGAGGCTAATGAGATTATTTATGCAGGTTATATTGTTGCTGTATTAGCGCTTATGGAAGCACCCGCTATTATGTCGGGCCTTTTCATTGCACGTAAAGGGGATGTCGTTCAAAACCGTAAGGGTACAAGGGGGCTAACGCATGAGATAGCAACAAATGGCGCAATTTTACTTCTACTCGGTGCGTTTGGCATCGGTTGGGCGTCAGGAGAGGCGGGAATGAATCAGGTCTCTGGGTTCATCAGCGACCCATTCCAAGGCATTTTGTGTTTATTTTTGCTTGATATGGGTTTGCTCGTTGCGCGCAATTTGGAACATTTAAAAAACTTTACCTTCAGTCTCATTTTATTCGGAATATATATGCCGTTAATGGGGGCTGCAGTGGGTTTGGGCGCAAGCTTTTTGATTGGCCTGGATATTGGCACAGCTTTGCTATTTACCGTTCTGTGCGCCAGCGCGTCTTACATTGCAGTGCCAGCTGCTATGCGTCTAGCGTTACCCGAAGCGAACCCGTCTATATATGTTCCTATGTCGCTTGCGGTAACATTCCCGTTTAATATTATTGTGGGTATTCCTTTATATTACTCAGCCGTGCAATATTTATTAGTGCCCTAAATTTAAAGCCCACTCCATATTATTTTTTTAAGGTGGAGTGGGGTTATAATTCCTTAAGGAATCTGTCAGCATCATGTTTTATTGCTGCACGTTTTTCATCACTCATTTTGCTAAGTGTTCTATAGCTATGATTAAGACGGGGGTTACCCTTTAATGTGTCTTCATGGCGTATGAAGAAATCCCAATATAGGTAATTAAACGGGCAAGCCTCAGGGCCGTTTTTCTTGCTGACTTTATATGAACAATTTTTGCAATAATCTGACATGCGGTTGATATACGCACCGCTCGCGGCATAAGGTTTGCTTGCCAGGTACCCGCCATCCGCATAGAGGATCATGCCGCTAACATTGGGCATTTCAACCCATTCATAGGCATCCGCATAAACAATTAAATACCACTCATTGACTTGCTTGGGGTCAAGCCCCGCGAGCAGCGAAAAGTTACCGAGCACCATGAGGCGTTGAATATGATGGGCATAGGCATTTTCTTTGGTTTCAAGCACACATTGGCGCAGACAGTTCATCTTGGTTTTGCCATCCCAAAATAACCATGGTAGGTCGCGCTGGGCCTCTAAGAAATTTTCATCTTGATAGTCGGGCATTTTTAACCAGTAAATGCCGCGGATATATTCGCGCCAGCCTAAAATTTGTCGTATAAAGCCTTCTACAGCATTTAATGGCGCATGGCCGTCAAAATAAGCTTGTTCAGCGCGCTGAATAGTCTTAAGCGGGTCAATTAGGCCACAATTTAGGTAAAAGCTGATATGGGAATGATACATCCAAGGCTCGCCCTGTAACATGGCATCTTGATATGTACCAAAATTGGGCAGCCGCTCTTTAATAAATTTATCGAGAACCTGTTCTGCTTGCTCATGTGTCACCGCAAAATAAAATGGTTTAATGTCCCCAAAGTGATGAGAAAAACGGGCCTCGACCAAATCCATACATGCGGTAGAAATATTATCCGGTTCAAAGATAAGCGGTTTGGGGATGCGCATATTATCTTGTGCGGGGCTGCGGTTTTCGGAATCGTAATTCCATTGTCCGCCAACGGGGCTGTCACCATCCATCAGAATATTATATTTTCGGCGCATCTCACGATAGAAAAACTCCATGCGCAGTGTTTTGCGGCCATCTGCCCAAGCGGCGAATTCGTCAATATTAGATAAGAAGCGTGTGTCTTCACGTATTTCTACATCGATATGAAAACGTTCAGCCCATTGTTTCATGTCTTCAGCGACACGATATTCACCAGCTTCTGTAACGATGATTTTACGTGGTGAAAATTGATCAATGGCGCGCATCACTTCAGACCCAAAAGAGGAATCTATATCACCGCTTATATCAAGCTGCGTATAGGAAACCCTATAACCTTTGTCTTCTAAGCTCTGTGCAAAATGGCGCATGGCCGAAAATAAAAAGGCGATTTTCTTTTTATGATGCTTAACATAGGTTGCTTCTTCCCACACTTCGCACATCAATACCATATCTTGTGCAGGGTCAAAATCATTAAGGCTGCTGATGTTGTAGGACAGCTGATCACCCAATATCAGGACGAGGTTGCGTATTTGTTTGCTCATGGCGGGATCACCTTGCCGCTATAATCCAAACATCCACCGCTTTGGTCAATAGGCGCCGTATTAATGACGTTCAGCAGATATCCTGCTGCTTGGTCGGGCGTAAAAATCTCATGCTGAATATTTTTACTATGTGGGGCGGATAGGGATGTATCGACGGTCCCAGGGTGCAGGCCAACAACAAGTGTGTTTTTATGTGTCCGCGCGACTTCGATGGATAAAGTCTTAATCACCATGTTCAAGGCGGCTTTAGAGGCGCGGTAACTATACCAGCCACCAAGTTGGTTATCTGATATACTACCAACCCGCGCGGACAGCGCCGCAAAGACAGAGCGTCCTCCGCGGGCCATTTTAGGCATAAAATATTTTGCAATTAACGCGGGGCCAACTGTATTAATGGCAAAACTTTCTTGAAAAGCCGTCATGTTTAAATCACGCAGTGCTTTTTCAGGCATGTTGTGGGCGGGGACGTTTAACAGGCCGCTAGCGATGAGGATTAAATGTAACTCACCTGTGATGGCTTGGCTTGCCGCGGCGATGCTCGTTTCATTGGAAATGTCAATCTCAGCACAGCTTAGTTTTTCATGGCTGAGCTGTATTTTACGTCGTGAGAACGCTGTAATGTGGCCAATTTGAGGGTCATTAAGCAAATGCTCTAAAAGCGCATGGCCAATACCGCCAGAAGCACCTATGAGGGCGACATTCATTTGGTCGGGGAATTGGCTCAGTATACGCTTACTCATCGCCGCATCTTTCGACTAAATACGAAAAACAACCAATTCGGTATAAGGCGTAGGGTTTTCATGATGAGTGTAAAGCGCTTAGGGAAATGAATTTCAAAACCTTTCTGCGTTAGCCCCTTGCTGATGGCTGAAGCCGCTTCATCCGCACTAATCATCATTGGCATTTTGAAATCATTTTTATCAGTGAGGTCTGTTTTTACAAAACCGGGACAGATAATTTTGACATCAATATGTTCAGGCTCTAATTCAATTTTTAAGCTCTCTGCATAATTGATGAGCGCCGCCTTTGTTGCGCAGTAAGGCTGTGCATTCGGCAGGCCGCGATAGCCAGCAACAGAAGCACATAGCACGATTTGCCCATGTCCTTGCTGTTTGAAAATGTCGCGCACAGCATTCACGCAGGCAAATGCGCCAAATAAATTAACATCGAGCGCCTGTTTAACGTCAGACAAAGCCGTGGCATTAGGTTTGTAAACCGCCGCAAGATAAATAACGCTGTCCACAGGGCCGATTGCTTTGGCGGCATTTAAGAATGCATCGGCATCACTGACATCTAAAGCAACAACTTTGTGGTCATCACCATGCAGTTGGCCTTTAACTTCCTCCAGCTTATCTTGGCGGCGGGCCGAGAGGATTAATCTCGCGCCTTCATTGGAAAGCGTTTGGGCAAGCGCCGCGCCAATACCGCTGCTTGCCCCAATGATCCAGATTGTCTTGCCGTGATGTTGCTGCATTATTTATCCTGTTTTTGCATGAAAAGAGTTAGCTCCCCAACCGTAAACCCAAATTTCTTTAGATATGAGCGGTTAATTAAAACGCCATCATTCATCATAAACATCCAATCATCAAAAGTGATGCGATATGTTTTTTCACCAACATCTAAATCCATTTCATAGGCCCATCGCATCGCGCTGCCTTGTACATTACCTTGGGCTGTACCAATAATATCATGCGCGCTGCCTTGGTAATGTTCATCACCTAATTTTTTGATCGTCCATATGCGTTCGTCTTTCTCACCATCATAATAGTGGAAGACTTCGTTTAACGTGCCGGTATCGCCGTCCCATGTGCCGACCATATCAACATCAAAGCGGCGTTTAACATTGCCTTTATAATCTTGGACTATACCCCATGCCTTGATTGGCCCTGTGAAATAGCTTTGCAAATCAACTTTGGGGTTTGTCCCTTGATAATTTTTTAGCGAGGGACCGCCGCATGCACTAAGAAAACTTAATATGCCCATCAGCAGAACTCCTTTCATTATTTTCATGATGTTCTCCTTTGTTTTGAATGCTGCGCCATAGGAAAATTATGGCGACAAATTTAATTATACAAGGCACGAGCGCATAGCATAACGCCAAGACCTGTAAACTAGATACGGTATTTTCAGCGCCTGCGCTAAAACCAAAATACCCAAGGGTAATAAAGGCAATACCGCTGGCAAGTGCGAGGCTCATTTTCGGTATAAAGGCCAGCACGGCATAATGTTGGTTGGCTTCACTTTGTTTTTGCACATTAGATATTTTATCGGCGAGGAGGGCTGGCGGCAAAGCAAGATCTGCGCCCAAAGCCGTACCAGAAAGCAAACAGATGATCCCGAAAGCTATAAAGTCGCCTTCATTTAAAAACAATGCGCCGATAAAGCTGATGATAGAGAGCAACATAGAAATAATCCATGCCGTTTCCTTCCCAATTTGGGCAGAGAGCTTTACCCAGACAGCCATCAACGCCGCGCCGGAAAGAAAATATATGAAGAGGAATAAACCGCTATATTGCTGTGCTTGTAAGTAGTCTTGAACGAAGAACAGGAACAGTACCGCGGGAAAAGCTGCGGCCAAATGCGCGAGGAAACAGACAAAGAAAAAGCCACGCATATGTCCTTTTAAGATAGACCATAAAGCAAATTTAAATTGCGGCTTTTTATTGCGTTCAAATTGATGATCTAGCGCATCATAACTATAGGTTAAAAAACGTAAGAAAAGCGGCGTTGAAATCGCCATTAACAGCGCAAATAGTCCAAAAAAAAGTAAAAAACTAATATTGGCTGAAAATGACAACAGCAAGAGCGGCGGAAGGATCGCCGCGCAAAGTAAACCAATAAGCGAGAAGAATTCACGCCATGCCGAAATGCGGGTGCGTTGATTATGGTCATCATGCCATAACCCACCAACCATGTTGAGGTTTATCGTAAGCAGACTAAACCCAGTACTGGCGACGACCATGGCTAAAGCAAACCAAAGTGCTGCAGAAATGGAAGCATATGGACCTGCGCAGAGTGCGCAAATACCTATGCTTAACAAAAAGACGGCGAGCACGATTAACTTATGGCGCTGTGCGTGGAAACGATCAGATAAATAACCCAATATAGGGTCTTGGATGGCGTCAAAGGCGCGGATAAGCAGCAAAATTGTACCAATTACACCAACGGATAAGCCAATTTCGCGTGTGTAATAATCAGGCATATGCATATAAAGCGGAAGCCCTGCAAAGGCGAGTGGCAAGGCTATAAAGCTATACTGAAATAACGCTATTTTTTTAGGTGTGCTGGCGTCATTCATGATGCCCCCAATAAACTCATACGCAGTTCAGGCGCACTTGTTTTTTCGCCTAGCCATATATCAAAGAATCTTTTGGTAAATTCAGGGTCTTTGACGCGGCCTATTTCTGTCCCATTTTGATAGAAAATAGTTTCTCTAGAAGGCGAAGATACGCCCGTCAAAATATCGCCGTTTCCTACGTCAGGGAACATAGCCTGAATTTGGTTGTGCCAATCAGCAAGGCGGATTTCATCATTAAAACCTTGTTTGCGTATTTCTTCGATGCTTTTATCGGCGATTTTTCGTCCTGATAAGTTGCGTAAATATTCTAACTCTAACGCGAAGGCCTTGTTTTGATGCAGCTTACCTTCGGGCGCATAAAGGCGGGCAATATATAAATCCCAAAACATAAAGCTATAGAGCCCTTGTCCGACAAGGTCAGCCTTTCCGGCATTTTTTGGCATATACACATCCATATTGGCCTGTGCAGACTGCAAAGGGATGAGGCATGTATAAATAGCAAAAAAAAGTGGAAGGATATTACGCATGACGAAGCTCCACCTGCATCACATCCGTTTTATTCGTGCGGAAACCTGCGGCACATGAGGCTAAATAGAGGCGCCATAATCTTATAAAGCCTTCATCATAGCCCATTGCGCGGATATTGCCGATTTTCTCTTCAAAGTTTTCTAACCACATATCAAGCGTACGCGCATAATCATGGCCAAAACGGAAGCTGTCATTGACCTTTAAGCCGGCTTTTTCGGCTTCTTCGTAAAAACGCGTTGGGCTTGGTAGCATGCCACCTGGGAAGATATAGCTGCGAATAAAATCACCGCCAGTACGATAACGTGGGAAATCTTGTTCATTAATTGTGATTGTTTGTATCACGGCGCGGCCATTCTCGGCGAGGAGCGACTTGATCTTATCAAAATAAACAGGCCAAAAACGCTCACCTACCGCCTCAAACATTTCGATGGATACGATATTTTGATATTTACCGTCCTGATCACGATAGTCTTCAAGGGCAATATTAGCTTTCTCACCAAGGCGTTCTTTAGCAAAGCTATATTGTTCTTCGGATAGGGTTATGCCTTTAATGTTTTTAAAGCCGCGCTCTATCGCGCGTTCAGCAAACCCGCCCCAGCCACAGCCAATTTCTAATATGTTACCATTATTTTGTCCAAGACGCTCTAATATACGGTCATATTTATTATGCTGTGCCTTATGAAGGTCGCCTGTTGTATCATAAATGCCAGATGAATAGGTCATGGATGGGTCTAACCACAGTTTGTAAAATCCATTTCCTAAATCATAATGTTCGTGAATATTCTTACGGCTGCCAGATAAGGTATTTAAACGCGTTAAGTAAGAAAAACTAGAGATAACCCTAAATAGGCTATTCCCTGCGACAAAGCGGTCAAGTGCGCTACGGTTTTTAAGGCCAATGGTGGTAAGTGCCGATAAGTTATCGGTTTCCCAAAGACCTGCCCGATAGTCTTCCGCGAAGGCAATATCACCGCGCAGCAACATGTTACGTAGAACGCGCCAATCGCGCAATTCTATATTCGCGTGCTCGCCTGATTTATGGCCGCCAAAGCTACGAGTTTGGCCATCAGGTGTGGTGACATTAAGAGACCCATATTCCATCCGGTCAAGATTCTTAAATAATTGATGTGTCGCTTTTTTCTGTATCATAATATTATTATACTCTCCCTGATTTTAACGAGGCCTTTCATCAAAATTAATTTTCTGTAACGTTATTCGTCGCACTGTGTTTTTTAGACAATTGTTCCGGGCGTTTAATGTATTTTATGCCTTTGCTTATAAGCTTAAGGGCTTGCCAATGTATTAATGTAATGGCTTTGACCGTAACCAACGGATAACGCCAGAAAACATGGCTTAGATTATCTTTGTTCAGTACGATTTTTGCGCCAATTAATGACGTGACAAGCTGTTTCTTACCTTCATGATCGTAATAGTCAATCCAAGCGGCGAAATTGCGGCTAAAGACATCAAAACGAAAATGATATTTACCTTCACGTGCGAGAAACGGAGACACGTGGAAAAGCTTCTGGCCTTCCAACACATCATTTTTTAATATGGGGCGTTGGTCTTCATGCGCACAGATGTAACTATGGCGTTCACCAAAGGTATTGTGAACCTCGCATATTACTGCACGTAATGAATGATCTTGATTGTAACATAGCCAGAAGCTTACTGGATTAAAGACATAGCCCAAAACCCGCGGCATACAGACAAGAACAATTTCCCCATCTGCTTGGTCAAGTTTATAACGCGCTAAAAGTGACTTAGCCCAGTTTTGTAGGGACGACCCATCACACGCTCCATGATCCTTGTCATAAAAACTTAAGGCACCAAATTTGTTATAGGCCAGAGCCGTTTCATTTAGCTGTGAAAGCGGTAGAGAAAGATAATATATCCCATAGGTAAAATTGTTGCGCTTTGGGAAGAGGCGGCCATGCATAACATTTGCACATATAATCTCAGCGTTCTGGTGCTCTGCCTCTATGCCCATGGGATGTCCGATCCGAGGGATTTTGCGACATTTACGGCGCTTAATAACCCATCTTCGTGAAATCCATAGCGTTGATAAGCGCCACAGAACCAAAGCCCACGTTTGCCCTGTATAGTTTCAATTTGTTTTTGCGCGTTTATGGCTGCTATATCAAATATTGGGTGGCTGAACATATGCTCATCAATAATGTGTTCATCGGCAGGGCGGCGGTCGGGGTTAAGGGTCACTAAAATGGTTTTATCATTTGGCAAGCCTTGTAAATTGTTCATCCAATAGCTCAAGGACACATTTGGTTTCTTATCTTGCTGCGTTTCTGATAGATATATCCAGCTTGCCCAGCACTTGCGTATTTTGGGCATAAAGCTCTCATCGCTATGCACGATAATCTTATTATCTTGGTAACGGAACGCGCCAAGAATGTTTTGTTCATCCTTGGTCGGTTTGTCAATAAGCGTCAGCGCTTCATCAGCATGACAAGCAAGTATGACTAAGTCATATGTCTCTTTAAGGTCACAGCTATCCGTCACGGTGAAGGTTTTGTCTTTGTTTTGACTAACTTTAACTGCGCCATTCTTGACGTCTATATCTGAGGATAAGCTGCCCATTAATTTAGCGACATATGTACGGCTACCGCCTTTAACTGTGTACCATTGCGGCCGATTATTGACGCTAAGCAACCCATGGTTTTTGAAAAACCTTAAAAAGGTTTGCGCGGGAAATTCTAATATTGTTTCTAAAGGGCAGCTCCAAATCGCTGCGCCCATGGCGAGCAAATAATATTGTTTAAACCATTCACCCATATTTAGCTCATCGAGGCACTGGCCCAAAGTGATGTCTGTGTCGCGTTCAATATATGCGAGGGCCTTTTTGTTAAAACGCAGAATATTGGCAAGCATCTTCCAATAATTAGGGCGGAACAGATTCCGTTTCTGCGCAAAAAGGCCATAAGATGAATATTCAAGCCAGCCATTTTGGATGCTGACACCGAAGGACATATCGCTTTTCCGGTAAGGCACAGAAAGCGCATCAAATAGCCCAAGTAGATTTGGGTAATTCCAATTGTTAAAAACAATAAACCCCGTGTCGACGGCAACAGGCTCGCTGCTGGATGCAACGTCAATCGTACGGCTGTGGCCGCCAATATATTTGTTTTTTTCATACAGGGTAATGTCATGATCTTTGGCTAATAAATAAGCCGCCCCCATGCCAGATATGCCTGCCCCAATAATTGCTATTTTCATGGATTCATTCTATATGATAAAATCTTGAGGTTATATGTCGCTATTGTTACAAATTTGTAATTATACGCAAACCATTGCCTGAGTTTTCTAAAGTAATATCACCTTTATGCAGGGAAATAACCGCCCTTACCAAGCTTAAACCTAAACCAACGCCGGCTTTATTGCGGCTCATATCAGCCCGATAAAAGCGATCGAAAACCTTTTCGAGATCTTCTTTTTTTATCCCGTGGCCGCTATCTTCGATGATTATTCTAATCTGCTTTGGTCCATTCATATCCATTTTAACTGTGATCGTGCCATTTTCAGGCGTAAATTTAATCGCGTTATCAAGGATATTGGCAAAGGCCTGGAAGATCAGGTCTTTATCGCCTTTTATATCTGATTCAATTAAAGATGATGTCAGGCTAATCTGTTTTTCTTCAGCAAGTGGCGCATAGAAAGAAATGACATCAGACATAATTTGATCAAGTGATATTTGGTCAAAGTGCGTGCGTTGCTGTTCCGTTTCAATACGCGTAATGCGCAGCAATGCCGTAAACGTGTTTAATAGATGGTCTGCTTCATCTAACAAGGATTCATAAGCGGGGTCACTACTGCGCGATTGTAAATCTTCGATATGGTTGCGCATACGGGTGAGCGGCGTTCTCAAGTCATGTGCTATATTATCTGATACGCGCCTGACCCCGTTCATAAGCTCTTCAATACGGTCAAAAAGCAGGTTGAGAACACTCGCCATATTGCTCAAATCATCCCAACGATAATGAAAATCAAGGCGGCGGGAAAGGTCGCCTGTTGTGATGATCTCTTGCGCGGTGACCGCAATTTTGTTGGTGCCGCTTACGACGAAAACACTGATGATGTAGCTAACAAACACAACAATCATCACAAAGCCAATGCTGCAAATACCCATAATTTGCATGAGACGAAAATCTTTGGCTATTTCTGTGATGTTATAGGCAACAACCGTTTTTTGCTGTTGGTCATCACTATATATTTTTGCGGCATAACGTTGTTGATTTAGGGGGTAATTGAATAGAATCACGCCTTCTGCCAAACGTTTAACGTCTATATTGAGCGTCTTAAAAATATCGTTTTCTGTGTTCAGGCGGAATTGAAGAAATTCTCCATCTTCGCTGTCGTTAAATTGTTCAACGTGTTGAATATAGGCAAAACGCGTATCAAGTAGAGTTTCTGTGCTTTGCGTAAAGTGGCCTTTGGCAAAAAAGTTGATGAAAAAACCAAGGCATAAAGCCACAGCGCCGCATAAAATGGTAAACAGCAAGGCCATTATAAAGCTAGAGCTTTTGGCATAGCGGCGTTTGATATGATGCTGTTCTTTATGCATCGACAATATACCCCGCCCCGCGCTTTGTTTTTATAATTTGTTTATCGTAACCTTTATCAATTTTCGCGCGCAGACGGCTGATATGAACATCAATGACGTTGGTCTGCGGGTCGAAATGATAATCCCACACATTTTCCAGCAACATTGTTCTGGTCACAACCTGACCTTTATGCCGCAATAAATATTCAAGCAGTTTAAATTCCGTGGTTTGAAGCTCTATCGCTTGGTCTCCGCGCGTCACATTGCGTGAAAGCAAATCTAGCTCTAAATCTCCTGATGAAAGCTTTGTGTTATTGTCTTGTCCCGTATGACGCGCCGTCCGCTTTGCTAAAACCTCTACGCGGGCGAGAAGCTCTTTGAATGCAAATGGTTTGGTTAGGTAGTCATCGCCGCCAGCGCGCAGGCCTTTAACGCGGTCGTCAACCTCGCTAAGGGCGGATAGGATAATAACAGGGGTGTTATTATCGGTGGCACGTAGCGTCTGTATAATTTTCAAGCCATCCAATTCAGGCAACATACGATCAACAATCATAACATCGTATTTTTCTGTGGTGGCTAGAAATAGGCCATCTTTACCATTATCCGCATGGTCGACATTATAGCCGCTTTCTTTCATGCCTTTGTTGATATAACTCGCCACAGATGTGTCGTCTTCAATGACTAATATGCGCATATGACTATGATATCCTGTAATTTATTACCCTATCATGATGCTCTATAAACGAAATTGGTACAAATTAAAAAAAAGATAGGCATTATATTCTTTTATTCTTGGGTATTTAAAAGAGTCGTTATTACTTGCCTACAAGCGCTACCATTTTCTGGGTCGTGCTAGAAAAAAATGAAAAACATTTAAAAGCTTAGAACAAAGCTCAACCTATTTTTAGCGAAAAGGTTCTGTATGACAGTGGTGACCCTCGGAACGCTCGATGAAAAGTTGGTGTTTGTCTGGCTATACTCTACTCTGGAAATAGGGCGTTTTAGTTGGCGCGTACTTCTTCAATAAACTTGCTGACGGCTTCCTGAATACTTCTCGAGAAAAGCACTATTTAGTTGGGAATATTGACTGCGAAGAAAGTTTATGTATCATAGTTTTTTGTGCGTATGGCACTTTGGGAGAGAGGCTAGTATTTATCTAGCTTGCTGCCAAAAATGGTGTAACACAATTTTTTTATTTGTTCTTTATATAATTTATACATACTTCTGTTTATATATCCTCTAGAGTATATTTAACACTCTGTTAACCATTTGCGCGGAAAATCGGATTCAGGATTAAGACAAAAGGTATTTTTAAAGGTAGAATTTTAAATGTTATTTATGGGGACCCTAGCAGGGAATAGCATATCGGGCAACTTGCTTGATGAAGCTGGATACAGCTCCTCGCTTTATCACCTAAGTGCAGGTATCTACGCAACTGATCAAGGCGGCAGTCTTGTTTTGCAGTCTAATGGTGATTTCATTTATACACCACCAACCAGCTTTAATGGTGATGATAGTTTTTCATATTCTGTGACAGAAACATCTACGGGTATTATTCAAACTATTAATAATGCGCAAGTTAAGGTTTTCCCATCTGATTCAGGGGTTTATGCGGCCCAAGGCACAATGTTGGACGATATTTTCTATGGCAGCCAAGTTTATAATTTATATGACGGCTCTGATGGCATTGATACAATTTCTTATACAAATGCAACTGAAGGCGTTGTGGTTGACCAAATTAAGAATGCCGCATTGAATGATGGTTATGGTGGTCGCGATACATTGTTGCGAATTGAAAATATTACGGGATCGAATCATGATGACATTATTGTTACGAATGAAAATAATAATATAATTGATGGCCAGCAAGGCGCTGACACGCTGTATGGCGGTGTGGGTGATGATATTATTTATGGTGGTGCAGACAATGACGTAATTTATGGTGACTTAAAGTTAGAATCCTCAGAAGATAGTAATGATACACTATTCGGTGACGCGGGTGACGATATCATTATTGGTAATGGCGGCAATGATACTATTGATGCAGGCGCTGATAATGACCGTGTTTATGGCAATGCGGGCGATGATGTTGTTTATGGCGGTGCAGGTAATGATATTATTTATGGCGATTCGAAGTCAGAGTCCGCGGAGGATGGTAATGATACATTATTCGGCGGTGCGGGCGACGATATCATTATTGGTAATGGTGGCGATGACCTTTTTTATAGCGACGAAGGTAATGACCGCTTATATGGTGGCGCAGGTGTTGATACAATTTCATTTCTGAATGAAAGTGCTGGCATTACAGCGGATCTTAATAAAGAAGATGTTATAGACGGTACAGGTGGTCGTGATACGGTGAATGATTTTGAAAACGTCATAGGCACAAACTTTGACGACATTATCGTTGGCACCATATCAAGCAATAGTCTTGACGGCATGGATGGTGCAGATGTGCTTTATGGTCACTTTGGAGAAGACTTTATAACTGGTGGTAATGGTCATGATCTAATTTATGGAGACCTGAAGTCTGCAACCGCCGCTGATGCAGCGGACACGCTACACGGTGGTGCAGGCGAGGATATTATTATTGGTAATGGCGGCGATGATATTATTGATGCAGGCATTGATAATGACCGTGTTTATGGCGGTGCCGGTAATGACTTCATTGAGGGCGGTGATGGTCATGATTTAATTTATGGGGACGCCAAGAACGCACAGGGTGATGATGGCAACGACACGATAAATGGCGGCGATGGAGATGATGAAATTTATGGCGGCGCGGGTGCTGATACGATTTATGGTGGCGTAGGCGACGACCGCATTTTAGGTGAAGATGGTGATGATAAGATCATATTTAGCCTCGGCGCAGATATCATTGATGCAGGTGCAGGTGTTGATGCGATAGATGTATCAACTGCAACTGTTGGTGTTGCTGTCGACTTAACAGGCTTCTATGTTCTGGATGATAACGGTGAGCGCAGCTCAATAGAAAATTTTGAGAACATTATTGGCAGTGCATTTGATGACCGTATTAACGGTGATGCGGGTGATAATTCGATCGCGGCAGGCAATGGCGCAGATATTATCTATGGCGGCTTTGGCAAAGACATTATTTACGGCGAAAGTGGAAATGATGTTATCTATGGTGATACATCTTCAGCGGGCGGCGGTGATGTTGATACGTTATATGGCGGCGATGGTGACGATGCGTTGTTCGCGGGCGATGGTGATGATTGGTTAATTGGCGGCGAAGGTGCGGATAAGCTGTATGGCGGCGCGGGGGTTGATACAGTTGATTATTCTGCGGAAACAGCTGACGTTATTGTCGATATGGCAGGAAAAAGCATCACCTATACCGATACAGGCAAAGATATTCTGAACAGTATTGAAAATATTATCGCGACAGGTTTTGATGATCGCTTGATTGGTAACGAGGAAACTAATGTCTTCTATGGCGGCGCGGGCAATGACCGTTTATTTGGTTGGACTGGCGCGGATACACTTTACGGTGAAGATGGTGATGATATCATCTATGGTGACTGGAAAACTGTTGATGTAAATGACGGTGATGATGTTATTTATGGCGGCGCGGGTGATGACTTCATCCTTGGTATTGGCGGCACAGATACATTATACGGAGAAGATGGCAACGATAGATTTTTCTGGGATGCTGGTGACATTTACCATGGCGGCGCAGACTTTGATGTAATTTATCTTTCAGGCAGTTTCACAGATAATATTTCGCTCAGCCAAATTTCAGGCACAGGAATTGAACAAATTGCGCTAAATAACTATAAGGGCGATGGCACAATTGCAAATACCCTAACACTAAATGTTGATGATCTTAGTGGTTTAGCGGCGAATAACACTATTTATATCACAGGTGATTTGGGTGTTGATACGGTTATTGCGGACGATATTGACGCCGTCACAAGCCTTGTTAATATATTTGAAGTTGACGGCGTGTTGATGGAGCAGTTTAACGTAAACGGCTTCAACATCATTATTCAGCAGGGGCTACTCCAAGGCGCAGTAATAGGTGATGTTATTATTGGCACTGACGACGTGGATGTGATGCTGGGCAATGATAATGATAATATTATTCTTGGTAAAGCGGGCGCAGATACTATAAGTGGTGGTTTGGGTGCAGACCGCATTGATGGTGACGATGATGGCGATACTATCAGCGGCGATCAAGGTGATGATATCCTAATTGGGGGCGGCGGTGATGATATTATTTATGGTGGCGCAGATGATGATATTCTATATGCAACCGATCGACCGTGGTATGATGCGAATTGGACTCATAGGCAGACGGTCACAATTGATGCAGGTCAGATAAATAGCGATCTTACGAATTTCACTATACGCTTGTCTGGCGATGGTTTTGGTGAAGAGTTTTGGACGAATATTAACGCAGATGGCAGCGACATACTTGTAACGGACAGCACAGGGAGTTCTGTGTTTGATATAGAGATTGTATCGCTTGACGTGGCGTCTCGTGAGATGCAGCTATATGTTAATGTTGATTTCCTATCTTCAACTACAAATACAACCTTTAATGTTTACTATGGCAACGCCGCTGCTACGGCCAATACAGATTCGGCGTGGAATGCAAATTATGTTGGTGTATGGCACTTGGATGATGACTACAGCGCAGGCATAGGCAGTAGCGTGACTGACAGTTCACAAGCAGGCCGTGATGGACAAATTTTACAAAACTTTACTGGGGTGGATGAGGTCATTGACGCGCGCCTCGGTCAAGGCCTAGAGTTTAATAATACGGAATATATTGCGATTAATCATGCATATGCCGCCAATACTGTTCTGCCCAATGTGTCAGTAACAGCGTGGGTTAATACCACATTCAGTGGTGGAAGTAATGATAACTGGGCCATATTAGACTATGACCGTAGCGAGTTTTTTAATGTTTTTGTTAATGGCAATGGGCAGCTTTCGTTCAGCACAAACTCTGATGGTAATGGCGGTATTCATGATTTCTCAGGTGGCCCTGTGATTAATGATGGTCAGTGGCATCATGTTGCCGCTGTTTATGATGGCGCAGATAAAGTTTTATATGTAGACGGCGTGGAAGTCGCTCGTGCAGCGAATGTGCACAACGGTGCAGGGCTGATTGGCGGTCTAACGCGCTATGGCTATATTGCAGAAGGCTCTGAATCAGACAGTTATAACGGCGCTCGTAATAGCAAATATTACGACGGCCAACTTGATGAGATTAAACTATATGAAGGCGTGCTAAGTGCTGACGAAATAGCCGCTGAATACGCAAATATTGAGAATGCATCAGAGTTTTATAGTGTTGCCGGCACCGCGGATATATATGCTGGCGGTGATGATAATGATAGCTTATATGGTGAAGCTGGGGCGGATACATTATATGCGTCGTCTGGTAATGACTTGCTAGATGGTGGAGAAGGTGCTGATTTGCTATATGGCGGCAGCGGTAATAATGCCTTGTATGGCGGTGATGGTGATGATGTGGTTTATGCTGATTCATATGCGGCAGGAGAAACAACATCTATCCCTAGCGACATGAGCAATTTAATTTTAGCTGACACGCCAGATGCCTATTGGCGCTTGAATGAGACATCGGGAACGTCAGCCGTGAATCTTGGCGCTGGTGGTGCATCAATAGATGGCACAATTTTTGGAGCGCCGACTTTGGCGTCTGCAGCTTTGTATGAGGGTGGGGAGACGTCTATTCAATTTGATGGTGTTGATGACTATATAGAAATTCCAGACAGCAGCTTGATTAATTCAGGCACGCAAGCAACACGCTCAATAGAGCTCGTGTTTAATGCGGATGTTGTAAGTGGGCGTCATGTCCTTTATGAAGAGGGTGGCGCAACTAACGCATTGTCAATTTATATTGATCAGGGCGAAATTTACTTTCAAGTTCATGATAAGGGTGATTTTGGTCCCTTTACCATTAAAACGACAGTAAATACTGGTGAAACTTATCATGCGGCGATTGTCTTCGATTCTGCAAATAGCTCTGTTACTGGGTATTTGAATGCACAACTCGTCGGCAGTGAACAGGTTACTAAAGCTCTGTCATCGCATACGGGTGACATTGGTATAGGGGCGCAGAATAATTCTAATTACTACCATGATGGGGCAGACAACAGCGCACTAGATCACTTCTTTCAAGGGCGTATTTCTGATGTGGCTTTGTATAATACAGTACTATCCCAAGAAGACTTCCAGGAACGAGTAAACGCAATTTCAGGTGATCTTCCTGGAACAGCCGGCACTATTGATGATGTGCTGTATGGTGCTGATGGATTTGACCAGCTATTTGGTGGTGATGGCCGTGATTCTTTTGTTTTTGAGGCTGATAGCGCATTTAACGATGTTGACCAGATTAATAACTTTTCAGTTGCGGATTTTGACTCGCTTGATATCAAGGACTTACTTAATGGGTGGGTTAACGGTGATTCTGTGCAGGGTGACATAAATAACTTCGTTCAATTTACCGATAATTCAGGCAACACTATTGTGAGTGTAGACATTGATGGCGCGAATAATGGAAGTAATTACAACAATATAGCCCAAATAAACAATGTCGAGGGGCTTGATGTTGAATTGCTGTATAATAATGGACTGATAATAGTTGAGTAACGATCAAATCCATAAAACAACCCCTGAAATTACAGAATTAGCGGTGGTATTACATTAGCTTTCCGCATCCTTGCAGTGATCACGTGCCCAGTCAGCATTTACATTTATTTTAAATCAAGCAGGTCTATATTGAAAAGATAAGTTGTGCTATTATATCGTGCATAATTGATGGGGAAGTATATTGTGGCGATTAAACATTTTCTTATTACGCTTTTGATAGCCTTAATTGCGGCTTTGGGGCACGCATCTTCATCAAGATCAGAAACTATAACGCCATCAGATGTTTATAAAGTTACAGAAGAGCTACGAATGGCTTTGTTGGATTTGCGGCTTTTGGATTTAGAAAGTTATGAATCTCAAGCTTTTGATGTGGCTTTAAGGCACCCTCGTCATGTTATGCAAAAAGTGCGTAAATGTCATATGGTGATCTCGAAAATAATGCAGCAAAACGGTGTGTCGTCATCTCCTTTGCCTGCCTTACACTCACTTAGGGAAATTAGCTTTAGATGTAAAAAAGGGGGTCGAGCATTTATTGAATGAAGTGCGAATGATAGGGCCTGTGCAGCAACGTGAAATAGTAAAATTAAAGGGCAAGCTACCGAACGATGTTTACAATAATTTGAAACGTATGTGTAGGGCTTTAAATGTTGAGATTAATTCAAGCGATGTTTACAGGACAGCCAAAGCGATAGACGAAAATATAGAAAAAATTGCACTAAGCCGTGGATACGAATTGACGCTGGACGATGAGCCGAGTTTTAATAAATCCTCGCACGATGTTTATCAAGAAACGTTAAGTTTTATGGATGATTTACGTATACTTGCACTAAATCCTGATTTTGCTATTCCTGGTGGGGTGCTTATTCCAGATCGTTTGCGTACAAAAGAAGCGTCATCACAAGATAATTTGGCGTTGATGAATGATGCCTTGGCGGAAACGGATGCGATTAAATATGTATTGGGGGTGCGTGAACATGCAGCGCAGCTATCTTCGCACGAAGAGAAATCAGCAACAGATGTTTTCAAAGTAATACGTCATGCACATAATTTGGTGCAAAAGATTATTGAATTTGAGGCGCGCGCCGAGTTTGAGGGAAGTGTAGAATGAGGTTCTTATATAGTGCGTTAAATTGTTTGTTATGTGGAGTTCTCTTGGTTGGGCTTGGCGCGTGCGTCATAACGGGCTGGTACATACATAATGTTACGCTCATCCAGATTAGTCCCCACTTTGCGCCTATGCAGTATAATACAGCGCTCTGTTTTTTGTTAACTGGGGTGTCACTTATATCTTTATATTTTAAGCGGCAGCTTTTATTGCGCAGCGCGGCTGTGGTTGTTCTTTGTGTCGCTTTGGCGACTATCGTGCAATATATAACGGGTGTTGATCTTGGTATAGACCAGTTAATGACAGATCACACGATAATGACAAAAGTATCTCATCCAGGACGAATGGCGCCAAATACAGCATTGTGTTTCACGCTTGGTGCTGGGGCGCTTTTATTTAATCGACAAAACGAAGTATGTATTAGTCTCGCAGCGGCTATTTTGGTGCTCTCCATTTTGGCGTTGGTTGGATATGTGATGTTTGATGAAGGGCTATATGGATGGGGCAACTTAACACGAATGGCGCTGCATACGGCAACCGGCTTTGTCTTAATAGGATTAACTGTTTTTATGTATAAAGCGAATTCGATTTGGCGGGATGGGTTTGATATATGGAATATTTTACCTTTAATGCTGGCATTTATTGTCGCGACATCATCTATCTTTGCTTGGTATGGAGCAAAAGAATCGGTTGATATGCGCAACCAGGCGCATTTCAGAACCTTGGTGTATGAAATGCAAGACGTTCTTAAAAAGAGATATGCTTTATATGAACAAAGTTTATGGGGCGCTCAAGGCTTGATATATGCTTCTAATTATGTGAGCCGTAATGAGTGGAAGGCCTATGTTTTAACGCTGGATGTAAAGCGCAGGCTACCGGGTATTAGTGGTATAGGTTATATAGATTATGTTTTGGCTCAAGATTTAGGGGGTTATATTCAGGAAAGGCGCCAAGAGGGGGGGGCTGAATTCATCAATCATCCCCAAACTTTCTATCCAGACAAATTTATAATTAAATATATTGAGCCAGAATCGTTAAATGCAAAAGCAGTTGGGTTGGATATCGGTTTTGAATATAATAGGCGCGCCGCAGCGGAGCGTGCACGTGATCTTGGCGTGCCCGCCCTAACAAAGAAAATTGAGCTTGTACAAGACACTGAAAAATTGGCTGGCTTTTTATTGCTTATTCCCGTTTATGTATCACAAGTGGTTCCAGACGATATTGTAGTACGCCGTGAACTGTTCCGTGGCTGGGTTTATGCGCCATTCATTGGGCGTGATTTCTTGCAAGATCTGAGCGCTATTAACAGAAACCAAATTGACTTTAGTGTATATGATGGACGAAAGGCTGTTGAAGATGCTTTGATTTACAGGCAAGCGGTCCCCGAGGTTTCTGATAAAAATTATAATGAATATGCTATGCAAACTTCGGTGCGTTTTGCAGGGCGAACTTGGCTTATTGATTGGCATGCAAATGCAAATTTTATTTCGCCAGCGCGCAACTCTACAGCCGTGTTTATACTGTTTGTTGGCCTGTTTTTTGCGGTGTGTATTTATGTGACATTTAGCATTCTTTTACAAAGTAAGAGGACAATCGCAGATGAGGTGGTCAAAAGAACGGCACAACTTGCTGATAATGAAAGCCGTCACCGCGCGATTCTTTATAATACGGTAGATGCAATTTTAACAATTAATGAGGATGGCATAGTTCAAAGCTTTAACCCGGCTGCCGAAAACATGTTTGGGTATAGTGTGATTGATGTGGTCGGGCAGAATGTAAATATGCTAATGCCAGAGCCTTACAAAAGCCAGCATGATAATTATATTGCAAATTTTTTACGAACCGGTGATGCAAAAATTATTGGCACTACGCGTGAGCTTGAGGCTGCACATAAAGACGGATATTTATTTCCAATACAGCTTTCAGTGAGTGAGGTTGTATTAGAGGATGGGCGCCGCCTATTTAGTGGAATTATTCGCGATATTACGGAGAAAAAGCACGCGGAGGAGCAAATTAAGAATGCCCGCGATTTCCAAGAGTTGATCTCAAATAATATTCCAGATCTTATCTTTGTGAAAGACGATCAGTTCAGAATAGTAGAGGCAAATGAGGCTTTCTTACGGCTTTATCCAGAACATTTGCGTGATAAGGTTATTGGAGCATCAAGCGTTGAAAATTTTGACGAAAAAGAAGCGGAAGAGTTTCTTAAATTTGACCGTATTGCATTAAAGGAAGGTTATTCTGAGACAGAGGAAACAATTCAATTTCCCAATGGCAGAACCCTAACTTTATTTACTAAGAAAGTGCGCTTTGAGAATCTAAATGGTGAAAAATTTATTTTGGGTGTGGCGCGCGATATAACAAGTTTGTTGGAGGCGCAAAGTGAAAGCGAAAATCTGCGTATTGCTTTGCAAAATACAGTTGAAGGTATAGTGAAGCTAGACAATCAAGGATATTGCGTCTATGCGAATGAGGCTTATGCAGTTTTGCTGGGGTATGATGTCGCTGAGATGATCGGTATGCATTGGAAGAAGGTTGTTCCTGAAAGTGAACACCATATTATGGCCCAGCTATATGATGAAATGTTTAATCAAGGCAAGGTTACGGTTGAAACGCTTGGGTTAAGAAAGAATGGTGATACCTTCCACCAACAAATGACCCTAGCGCCATGTGTCCCTATTAATGGGGTAAGGGATGGTTATTTCTGTTTTTTCAAGGATATTTCCGAAAGAAAAGCTGCTGAAGCTGAGCTAGTGAAAGCAAAAGAAGAAGCACAATATGCGAATATGATGAAATCGGAATTTCTAGCGAATATGAGCCATGAAATCCGTACACCGTTGAACGGTGTTATCGGTGCGGCAGATTTGCTGCGCAAAACAGATGTTTCAGATAGTCAGCAAAGATATGTTGATGTTATTGTACGTTCAGGTGATACGCTTCTGGCTTTGATAAATGATATTCTCGACCTTTCTAAAATTGAAGCTGGTGAATTAATGATCCACCCTGAACCCCTTGTTTTGAAGGTCTTAATAGATAATGTGATGCAATCTATTTCGCCCAAAGTGCAGGATAAAGATGTTGCGCTGATCATTAATTATACGAATGACGTGCCTTATTCTGTTATGGCTGATCCTGTTCGATTGGGGCAGATTTTGGTAAACCTATTGGGTAACGCAGCTAAATTTGTTGAGCAGGGTCATATTTCTGTATCTGTAAACGGTGCTTTTGTGAAAAAAAATCAAGCGAAATTAACGTTCTCGGTTGAAGATACAGGGATTGGTATACCAGCAGATAAGTTGGACGTTATTTTTGATAAATTCTCACAGGCGGATGCGAGTACAACGAAGCGTTATGGTGGGACAGGTTTGGGGCTGGCCATCACGCATAAGTTAGTTGGTCTTATGGGTGGAGATATTCGTGTTGAAAGTCAGCTTGGCGAGGGCACGACATTTACATTCGAAATTACGGTGCCAATTGTGGAAAAAGAAAGTGATGATGACGTAGCATACGAGCATGTTGCATCCTCGTCTGATATTGACAGTAATGTGCTTTCAGCTGCGCGCGTTTTGCTGGTTGAAAACGAAATGGTGAATCAGATGGTTGCAACGGAAATGTTAGAAGATATGGGCTGTAAGGTTGATTTGGCTGAAAATGGTCAAGAAGCGCTAGATATGATTGTCAATCATGAAGATGTTTATAGCATTGTTTTGATGGATTGTATGATGCCAGTAATGGATGGTTTTGAGGCAACAAAAGCTATTAGGCAGCATGAAAAAAATACAGGTTGTAAGGCACAAATCATTGTTGCGATGACGGCTAATGCCATGGCGGGTGAAAAAGACAAATGTATTGAAGTTGGCATGGATGATTATCTATCTAAACCTGTTAAAGAAGAAGATTTGTTTAAAAAGTTGTGTGAGTACATAAAGACAGCGGATGAAATATAAGTCATATATTTCATCCGCTTGGGGGGACTAAAGATTAGCTTAAAAGGGGTGTGAGATTAAATGTGAGTGTGTTTAGATGCTAATCTATGAATAAATGCCGTGCGATGTGCGCATAGCGTGATGTAACTGTGCAGCTAAGCTGCCTGTGTGTGTGTTTGAGTGTGTGTTCGACACATCAATAAGCTCTTCATTGCTTTTTAGCAGGCGAATATCGAATAATTTCTGTGAGTGTGTGTTGTGTGTGTTCTTATTCATAATATCCTCCAAGCGTTTTGTGTGCCGTGTGATTGTATAGAATGCATGTACTGTGCCAATATGTATGATAAATATAGGTTAACACTATATAGTTCAATATATTCAATAGCTTATTTTGCTTTTTATCGTTGCTTGTAGGGGGCGGCAGCTGTCGTGTAAGATTTATTGCAATTGCATTTTGCAATGCTATAATGGTAATTGCTGCAAAATGCAGTGGTGGTGAATGATGAAGAAGAAATTGCTTATAATAGAAGACGATATCGCAATGGCGACTGTGTTTGAAGAGTATCTGCTGCCTGAAGGCTATGAAATACAGATGGCACATAGCGGAGAAGGTGGTTTAAAGGCTATTAAAGACTTTAGGCCTGATGGAATTCTGCTGGATATGTTTCTGCCAGATATGCATGGGTCAGATATTTTAAAGGCCGTACAGCACGATTCCTCAGGTGCGGCTATAATTGTGATTACTGGTCAAGCAAGTATGAAAACGGCTGTGGAAGCGATGCAGTTAGGTGCGCATGATTTTGTGCCCAAGCCTGTCGCGCCAGAACGTTTGCGTATTAGTGTGCGCAATGTATTGGAAAGCGTTGAGTTGAAACAAATTGTGAAGACATATGAAGATGTGTCTCTTGATTCGTTTCAAGACTTTATTGGAAAATCACCAAAAATGCAGGCCGTTTATACGGTGTTAAAAAATGCGGCACAAAGCAAGGCGTCAGTATTTGTGACTGGCGAAAGCGGCACAGGTAAGGAGCTTGCAGCGCGTGCCGTTCATAACTTAAGTGGACGGCAAAATAAGCCGTTAGAGGTTTTAAACTGCGCAGCTATTCCACATAACCTTTTAGAAAGCGAGATATTTGGGCATGTAAAAGGCGCATTCACAGGCGCGGATTCTGACCGTATAGGTGCGGCGGCAAGGGCTGATGGAGGAACCATCTTTCTTGATGAGCTTGGGGAAATGCCTATGGATCTTCAGGCAAAGTTGCTGCGCTTTATTCAAACAGGCAGCTTTATGCCTGTTGGCGGACGAAGCATGCAGACAGTTGATGTACGTTTTGTATGTGCAACTAATCGAGACCCGCTTACTGCTGTAAAAGAAGGATTGTTACGCGAGGACTTATATTATCGTTTAAATGTAATTCCTGTCGAATTGCCGCCATTAAGGGAGCGCGGGGCAGATATTATGCTATTGGCTGAGCATTTCTTGGCGCGGGCTGCGCAAGAAGAGAGCAAGGCTTTTAAAGGTTTCGCTAAAGATGCTGAAAATTGGTTTTATAATTATAGCTGGCCAGGAAATGTGCGCGAGTTAGAGAATGTGATCCGCCGTATTGTAGTGCTGAATGAGGGAGAACATGTTGAGCGCCCCATGGTTGAAATGGTTGAGCTGCAAGAGTATGGGGAGACACAACCCATAATAAAGGCAATTCCAGCGTATGATGGCGGCTTATTTTTGCCACAACATGCCGAAGATATAAGACCGCTCAAGGAGTATGAGAAAGACATTATACAAGCTGCGCTAAAAGCCTGTAGTGATAACATTACAGAAACATCTAAGCGATTGGACATTAACCCGGCGACCATTCATCGTAAGATGAAATCGTGGCGAATAAATTAGTGGGTCTGTGTTTTTATGCCATACTGGCGCGTTCATCTTGTAAAACGCGAACTAGTTGTTGGATGGCGGTGAGTAGTTTGTCTGTGCTTTCTAAGGCATAATCATGGCGGTTTTCGATGACTGCGGCTTCGATGTCTCTTGCGATATCACCTGCATCTTGGGCACCTAATGTATAAGATAGAGACTTTAAGTCATGTGCAGACCCTCTTAGCTTTTCTGCATTTTTGGTCTCCGCGGCATTTTTACAGCTATCAATGTGTTGACCTAGGCTCATTAGATAAACATCTAATAGTTTGATACGTTTTTCTTCTTTAAAATTATTTAAGAAGGCCTGTAACAGATTTCTATCAAACATTAATTGATCCCTTGCTATCATATTGGGGGGTTACTATAATATATCATAGTAACATTGATAGGCGCGCATGAAACCAAAAATATTGATTGTTGAAGATGAAATAGCACTCCTAGCCACACTACAAGAGTTTTTAGTGATTGAGTATGATGTCGTTAAGGCGCAGTCAGGTGAGCGTGCAGTAACCTTAATTAAAGAGTTAAAGTTTGATGCTGTTATAGTGGATTTAAACCTGCCAGATACGCATGGACTTAATATTATTAAACTGGTTAAAAATAGACAGCCCAAGGCGGCAATATTAGTGCTGACGGGTGACGGTGATTCTGATACGGTAAAAAAAGCGCTTGATTTTGGGGCGATGGATTATTTGCTCAAACCTATTAGTAAGTTACAATTACTGCGCCGTTTGAAGCATGCCGTACACACAAGAAAATCTGACTTATAGAAGAATTGATAGATGCAAAAAACCGTTGCATTTTGCGTTGCAATTGCATTTTGCGTCATAAACATATTCTTAAGATCATTCATAATATACTGATTTCATAGCATAATTTTTTATTTTAACGGTTTTGCTTAGCGGTACGTAATTTGCACTTTCTAAAAGACAGATTATATATGTGTTTATTTAAAAAAGGCCATTGTTGTGATTGATATTTTAAAGAAAATTCAAGGCCACCTTAAAGGTCAGGAAGCTCAAATAGAGTTAGACGAGTTCACCGTTCTTCAGCAAGTTTCTGAAGGGGACTTGACTGCAAAATTTTATGATATTGAAGATATATTGGTCGGTGAAGAAGACATTATTGCAGCCAACCCATTTATGGGTATCGGCAATCAAGGTCTTGATGAGGCCATATATGCCATGACTATAGGCGATGAGCGTTATGATGTTTTTGGGTTTACGGTTCAAGTTTTACCGACGGATATGAACGAGATTGAACCATATGCTGGTGTTGAACAGTTCGCACTTGCACCATTCTTTTCAAACTCTTTGACTTTACCTAGATTCGTTGACGTGAACTTAGATGCTCTAAGTGATAGTGGGCGTAATTTGTCTGCACAGCTGACAGATTTTATAGCGCAAAATAATATTTTGCAAAGCTTTGACCTTTCGGATGGTGACGCTGAACGCAATATCGCGCAAATTATAAATACGACAACAGAGCCGCGCGTTTTTGTCGCGCAAGAACAAGATATAGGCCGTGATAATGAATTAAATAATGAAGAGCCACTTGCGGGCGCTGCGCCAGAAGTAGATGAAGAGCCATCTGTAGACGTTGCGCCAGAAGTGGATGAAGAACCACCCGTAGACGTCGCGCCAGAGGTGGATGAAGAGCCAGCTGTAGACGCTGCGCCAGAGGTAGATGAAGAACCGCCCGTAGACGTCGCGCCAGAGGTGGATGAAGAACCGCCCGTAGACGTCGCGCCAGAGGTGGATGAAGAACCACCCGTAGACGCTGCGCCGGAGGTGGATGAAGAACCACCTGTAGATGTCGCGCCAGAAGTGGATGAAGAACCACCTGTAGACGTCGCGCCAGAAGTGGATGAAGAACCGCAACCACTTACAACAAACATAGTTGCCCGCGTTAGTCACGCAACGTCGAACCAAGATCAGATAGATAGCACAGATGGTTATGATTTAGAGGTTTATGCGCTTGGTGCTGAGTATACAGCAAGTGGACAAGATATGGACATTGCTGGAGTGAAAAATTCTGCTCAAGTCAGCTATAGCTTTAACGATGAAAATACGATTGAGGCATCCTTAGATACAGATTGGAATAGCGTAAAAAATATTGAGGTATCATCAACACAATCAGGCCATGTTACCATAGATAATTTTGTACAAGCGGATGTTGATTTAGGTGCAGGTGGTGATTCAACTGTAGTTATAGATGGTGCAAAACGCGGTAATGTAACTACAGCAGATGGCCATGATACAATACAGCTTCACGCGCAGAGTAATGGTGCAGGCTGGGGTAATGGTTTTAATATTTCTACAGCTGCAGGCGACGATAAAGTAAATGTGAACGGTGATAAGCATCATACAATATTTCATATTGATGCAGGCGATGGTGCGGATCATGTCACTATAGGCGGCGAGTATGCTGAATCCTATGTCGATCTTGGCGAAGGTAATGATGTATTTCATGGCAGTAGTGGGAATGACACAGTTAGTGGCGGCGAGGGTAACGATACATTTATTGGTGGCGGCGGATCAGATGTTCTAAGTGGCGGCGCAGGGCAAGATGTTTTTGTCGTAAATCTGAATGATGGCGTTACAACCATTTCTGACTTTGGCGGCGTTGGCGGCGGCAGATCAGGTGAAAAAAGCCTCCTACCAAATCACGATACGATCCAGCTTATCGGTGATGGTTTGAGTGCTGAAAACATGCTGATAGATTATGATGGACAAAATACCGTTATAACTTTTGAGGGCGCCGATGGCTTCTCTATAGTTCTTGAAAATTTTGATTTTACAGATCTTGATAATCTGCCTGCTGTTAAAGGGTGGAATATTATTTTTGACGGCGAAAATACAGGGCATGATGCTTATGATGTTTTTAACAACCATAACGCTGGCCCATCAACGGTTTGGAATAAAAATACGGTCACCCATCTGAATGATGCTGATAACACGATTAGTGGTAAGGATGGATCTGATGATGTCATAAATGCCATGGATGGCGATGATGTAGTCTATGGCGGCACAGGTGATGATGTCTTGCGCGGACAGCAGGGCAATGATGTTCTATATGGCGACGATCCGCAAGATACAGGGTCATCCTTTGTTACAACAAATATTGATGTGACTTATGTGTCGACAACGGCTGGTTACCAAAATGCAATTGGAGCATATGCCGTAGATGCGGAAGGTAACATTCTGAGCGTAAGTATTGGTATAGAAAATCAACATAGCGCGCAGCCTGGCGATACATTCTCTATCGAGGTAAGTGGACAAGGCTCAGCTGGTGTTGGCTATTTCATTCTATCGGATGGCTATAGTAAGAATACTCGGTTTTTTAATAAATATGACAGCACAGATGGCGAATATGCGTTTCTTTACAAAGCAGGCACGGGCGACGAAAGAACAGCAAATATACATGATGACCCTAATGAGGTTTCTTTGGTGTTCCAAACAAAGGGAAAAACGATAACGTTAGATGGTGAAGCCTATCATTCTAACGTGGGTTTAAATTCTGATGGATTTGACCATGTGAAATATACAGAAAACGAAGATGGCACAACGCGTTTGGGGTTTGAAGATTTACCAAACTTAGGGGATGCGGATTTTACTGATGTTGTGGTTGATGTGGCTGTTCATCACGATACCATATACACATTACCTGAAAAGCAAGGTGGAAATGACCGTCTTGTTGGCGGTGCTGGAGATGATACGTTGGCCGGTCAAGGCGGAAACGATGTTCTTGAAGGCGGTGCGGGAATTGATACGGCCGTGCTGACGGGTTTCCAAGGTGAATATGATTTTACTTTTAATGCCGATGGCAGCATTACTGTAGCCGACTTAATTGATGGCCGCGATGGTACAGATACTTTTTTTGATATTGAACAAATTGCTTTCCGTGACACCATCGTCGAGGCTACAGAGGAACTGTTAACGCCGCCTGTACCTGTGGATTCCAATGATAATAATGATACAGCATTAAATGCAGATGATTTAGCGGTTGTGACACCGCCAAGTGATGGCAGCGCGCATGACGTAGCATCAGATTCGAACCATAATGCCGCCGTTGAGCTTGTTAGCGTCAATGATTGGTATAACCCTGCATGGGGCGGCGGATATAATGCAACATTCAAACTCACCCTCACTGAAGATATGGTCAAAGATGGCGCCGTAAATGGTTGGAGCATAGATGTTGATATAAATAACCCCGATGCGTCTTTCTCAAGCGGTTGGTTGAACGGGTTTAATGGCAAAGCAAGTTTTGATCGTGCTGAAGGTGTTTTCACGAACGCAGATCAAAAATATCAACCTGAATTAAATATTGGCGATAGCATCGAGTTCTCTGTGCAGGTTCAAGATACTGGCTTCAATATAGATGACTTCTCATTTTCTTTTGTAGACCTAGATCCAACGGTTGATACTGCGTCTGATACTGAAAGCGACAGCGACTTGGTGGTTGATGCGCAATTAAGTGTAATGGATCAAAGTGTTATTGATGCTGAAGCCGAGCTTGTCCTTGACCCCGTTGAAGATGTGGTTGGGGATATAGATGTGTTTTTGGGTGTGAATGCGGATTTATTAGAATCGCAAAGCTGGGTAGAAGCGACGGAACAAAGTGCAGATACGATTTTGTCCGTGGCTGTGGATATGGAGCTTTCGCAGAATAGCTGGGTGTCAGAAGTTGACGCAGTATCACAATCAAATATTGAAGCACAATCAGATGTTAGAGCAGTTGAAAGCGTCGAAAAAGATGCTGCTGATTGTGTTGTTGAAGTTATGCCTGATCAAATAGATCAGACAAACGATAATTCAGGAGGAATTCTTTAAGAAATATAGCTTAAGATGATTTAGGCATGTTCTTGAAAAAGAAGGTAATATGGTTGACGTCGTAGCAAATAATGAGCAGATAGAAACATCAAAAGCAGCACTCTCGCGTGGTGCTTTTCTTGGTGTGGTTGATAAGGCTTTGTTGGTGTTTTCAACATTGATTATCAATCTTTTTGCGTTGGCTGTGCCAATTGTTACTTTGCAAATATATGACCGTATCTTAGCATTCCAAAGCGTCAGCACATTACAAGTGCTTTGTGCTGGCGTATTCATTATTGTTATTTTGGATATCATTCTAAGGTTCAGTCGATCATCTATCATTGGCTGGACAAGCGCGCGATTTGAGCACATGGCTTACATGGATGCGCTCAAGCACATTATGCATACAAAATTAAGGGCCTACCAACAACATTCCCAAGGCGAAATGCTGCATAAGTTGAGCGCAATTGCCAAGCTAAAAAGCTTTTATAGCGGGCAATTAATCATCAATCTTATTGATATGCCGTTTGTTCTTATATTCTTAGGGTTTATTGCTTATTTATCGGGATGGCTTGTTCTTGTCCCTATTGCGCTCTTATGTGCATTTGGTGTTTTTGCTATTGCGTTGGGACGCAGCATGAAACGCGCACTTTTATTGCAGGATGATGATGTTGATAAACGTATAAACTTCATCACCGAAGCATTGGAGAAAATACATACAATCAAAATGCTTGGTTTAGAATCTGCATTTTGCCGTAACCATGAATCATTACAGCGCCAGAATATCCTAGAAGCATATACATTAAATGCAGAAAATGCGCAGAGTTACAATGCATCCGGTTTGTTTACACAAATCATGATGGTTTCAATGATTGCTATTGGTGCGCTAATGACGCTAAACGGGCAAATGACTATGGGTGTTTTGATCGCGTGTGTCTTGCTATCAGGGCGCATTATGCAGCCTGTTCAACGCGCGCTATCTTACTGGCTATCCTATCAAGAATACCAGCTCGCAAAAGATAAAATTGATGATCTGCTTGCTTTACCTGTCCAAACTAAGGATGCATTCATGCCCCATGCAGATAATATTGGTGGGAACTTAGATATTAAGGGTCTTACATTCTCATATGGCCAAGATACTGGCACAATTTTAGATGGTGTAGACTTTACGCTTAGTGCTGGAAAAATTATATCTTTAGGTGGGCCTGCGGGTGACGGTAAAACAACATTATTAAAGCTAATTGCGGGTCTATATGAAGCTGATGCAGGCCATGTATATGTTGGTGGGAAGGATGTATCGCGCATACCATCAGGTGATATTGCACGTTATGTTGGGTATTTACCATCCGACTCAGAGATATTCCAAGGTACGATACTTGATAATCTCACGGGGTTTCGCCCAGATAAAGAAGATAGAGCCTTGGAAATGGCGGCTTACCTGGGGATTGATGTCGTTGTGTCTAAACTTGCCCAAGGTTATCAAACAGTATTATTTGATGGGCCCGCAGATCCGTTAACGCCAGGCCTAAAACAACGCATTACAATCGCGCGCGTGCTTATTAATCGCCCACGTATATTATTGTTTGACTTTGCGGATAAGTCATTGGACCGTGAAGGCTATAACCATCTTTTCCGCTTGCTTGGACAAATTAAGGGGCAAGCTACCATGATTATTGCGTCTAATGACAGAAACTTATTGCACTTAGCACAGGAAGAATATGTCCTTGAAAATGGGAAATTAGTGCTAATGGATGACAGTCAATATAGTAAGCAAGCGAATTTAGAAGTGTCATTAAAGGAGCTTAAGTCATGACCATGCAGCATTTGACACAAGCTAAAGATTACTTTGATGCGCGTTTTCAGCTTCCGCATGATGACACGCATAATTATGCGCCGGATTTGTTCAGTGTTCTGGACGCTTTACATTGGCATGGCAACAGCCAAATCTTAAGGGATGCTCTACCTTGTGGTGTTGAAACCCTTGGCTTTACAGACTTCTTGAATACTATGGCTTATTTGGGCTATGCCCCTAAAATTGTTTCGCTCCGTAAAAATAAGATTAACCCAGAAATGCTGCCATGTTTATTCGTTCCGCAAGGCGCAAAAGTTGGCGAGGTGTTATTTTCTGAAGCCGATGAAAATATAAAAGGTAGTGCTTTTATATTTAGGGCAGATAGTGACGGGGCGGAATATTCGTCTAAGAATATGATGTCTGCGGCGGGCTCAAATGTGAAATGGTTCACAAGATTACTGAAACGATTTGACGGCGTCTTTCCGCAAGTGCTGACAGCAAGCCTTGTTATAAATTTACTCACATTGGTTACACCGCTATTTATGATGAGTGTTTATGACAAAGTGATTGGTGCACATTCGCCAGCAACATTAGAATATCTATTAGCCGGTGTTTTACTGGCCATTACTGTTGAATTTACATTACGCTTCTTGCGTGCGCGCAGCCTTTCTTGGTTTGGGGCACGTATTGACTATATTGTCAGTAACGCCATTTTAGAACGTATACTGGCTTTACCGGCGTCGTTCACAGAGCGCACTTCTGTCGCGGCGCAGCTTTCACGTTTGAAAGCGTTTGAATCTGTACGTGAGTTTTTTACAGGGTCATTATTCTTATCATTCATTGAATTTCCTTTCACGCTTGTCCTGCTGGTTGCGCTTGCCTTCATTGCTGGGCCGTTAGTCGTCATTCCGCTGATCATTGCGGCTTTGTATGCTCTGTTATTGATTGCCATGCAGCCACGTTTAAAGGAATCGACTTTGCAAATGGCAACCGCTACAGCTGAACGACAAAATATGAATATTGAAACGTTAAGTAAGCAAGAAAGTTTACGTTCTGCGGGTGGTTTTGATGCGTGGATTGCACGTTTTGAGCGGATCAGCGCGCGCTCTGCCTTTGCGGGGTATAAATATCATCAGGCAGTTTCTGTTATAGATACCGTTTCACAGGGATTATTGGTTCTTGGTGGGGTAGCCATGATTTATTTTGGTGTTGAACGCATATGGGCAGAGCAGATGAGTATGGGCGGCATGATCGCTATTTTAATCCTAACTTGGCGTATCCTAACGCCCCTACAAATGACATGTACTGCCGTGCCTCGACTTGGGCAAGTGATGCGCAACATTCATCAAATTAACCGTTTGATGGATTTGAAGCCTGAATATGATGTGTATCAGTCTACACGTGAAGTGCCATCATTTGATGGTGATATAGAGTTTCACAATGTTGGTTTGCGTTATGCGAAAGATGCCGCGCCAATTTATGCAGGCTTGTCCTTTAAGGCGAAGTCAGGGCAAATAATTGCGATTACAGGCAGTAACAGTACTGGTAAATCGACAACACTTAAATTGGTAAGTGGGCTATACCATCCGCAAGCAGGCGCGGTCCGTATAGATGGAATTGATATTCGACAAATTGATCCAAAAAAGCTTCGTCAAGGCATCGCCTATGTCGGGCAAGATCCTGATTTCTTTACTGCGTCGATCGAAGATAACCTTCGCTTGGTTAAACCAGATGCTAGCAAAGATGCTATTAAGGCTGCAATCCATAAGGCGGGTTTAGAAACATGGTTGGAAAAGCTGCCAGATGGATTGGCAACATTAGTTGGCCATGGCGGTATAACTATACAAACAGGCGTGCGCTATCAACTTGCATTGGCGCGGGCTTATCTTCAGGACAGTAAAATAATATTGATAGATGAAATGCCATACGAGTTTTTAAATGGTGAAGCGGGACAGTATTTTCATCAATTTTTACAACAGGCAAAAGGCAAATATACGGTTTTGTTCGTGACCTACAGAAAAGATTATATCGAAATTGCAGATCAAGTGATCCAGCTATATCAAGATGAACGCCCGCAGGTAAAAGGAACAACAAATGCTTGAACATCAGAAAAACGATAGAGATTTAAATGATCTTGCGCGCAGTATTCTTTATGAAGAGGTGCCAAACCAAAACCTTATGCGCTTAACAATTCTGGTAATTGGGGCGGCCTTTATACTTTTCGTGCTGTGGTCATGCCTTACAAATGTCAATGAAGTTGCGCGGATGAAGGGGGAAATTATTCCAAGTGGTTATGCGCAAATTGTCCAACATCTTGAAGGTGGCTTGATTGATGAGATTTTGATTGAAGAAGGTGACCTTGTTGAAAAAGGCCAAGTTTTAATTCGTATGGGCGGTATTGGCGCTGAAGAAGATTATGCATCATTAAACGCGCGCCAGACAACGTTAAAGCTGCAAGCTGAGCGCTTGCGCGCCTTGGCATATGATAAAGCTCCTGATTTCCAAGCCATTGCGGGACAGGATGAAGACGCAATTGCCTATCAAGAACATATTTTAGAAACAACACGCCAGTCTTATGATGCGGAAATGAAAGTCATAGAAGACCAGCGAGCACAAAAACAGCAGGCTATAGAGCGCTTGAACGCAGAAAAAAACACCATGGAAAAAGAGCTCTCTTCCGCAAAAGAGCTATTTGACATGAAAGAGCAAATGACAGCGCGTGGCGGTGTGTCTAAAAAGGATTTGATTGATAGTGAGCGTGAGATAACACGGTTGGACGGTAATATACGTTCTATCGACGCACAGTTGGCAGAGGCGCAAAATGCGCTGAGTGAATACCAAAATAGGCTGCAGACCTTGAATGCAACGCGCCGCGACACAGCATTGAGAGATTTAGAAGAAATTGAATCACAAATTTATCAAAATAAAGAAATGCTAGGTAAATTGGAAGAACGTGTAGCACGTATGGATGTGCGCGCACCAGTGCGTGGGCTTGTGCAAGGACTGCGTGTGAATACTGTCGGTGGAATTATCGGTGCGGGCGAACCCATCATGGAGATTGTTCCATTAGACCAGACGCTGATTGTAGAAGCCCATGTCGCGCCGCGTGACATTGGTAATTTGCAAGTTGGCCAAGCTGCCCGCGTTAAGGTTAGTGCATTTGATTTTTCACGCTATGGCGTTATTGAAGGAAAATTAGACTTTATATCGGCAACAACGTTCACGGATCCCGATAATCAAAGTTTTTATAAGGGGCGGATTGTATTGCAACAAAACCATGTTGGGCCAAACCCAGAACGTAATTTAATTCTGCCGGGAATGACCGTTGAGGCGGATATTATTACGGGTCATAAAACTGTTATGGCGTATCTAATTAAGCCTATACATCGGGTGTTGAGCTCTGCGTTTAGCGAGCGATAAGGAGGGGACTAATGAGTGAAGCATTAACGAAATATCATAGGAATAATCATAAAAAAGTGTTGGCCGTAGAAGATGACGCAACATCACGTTTTGTTCTGGTCAACTTGTTGGAAGAATTGGGATATGACCCAATAGAAGCTGAAGATGGACGTGAAGCATTAGCGATCATGGAAAATGATATCAATAGGCCAGATATTATTGTGTTAGATAAAATTATGCCTGGGATGGACGGGCTTGAGGTTGTTTTACAGCTCAAAAAAGACCCTGCCTTAAGTCATATTCCGATTGTAATGGTTACGGGGTCAAAAACTCCTGAAGAAGTCAAAGAAGGTATTGATGCTGGCGTTTTCTATTATCTTGTAAAGCCATATGAGGAGGAGGTCTTTAAATCTGTTATTGATGCGGCAATGCGCGAAGCTGATAGACGTACAACGTTGCGCGCGGACCTTAAAAAACATCAAACAAGCTTTGGGTTTATTAATAAAGCCGAATTTACAATTCGCACAATAGATGAGGCAGAAGATTTAGCTTGTTTCATCGCGAATTGTTTTCCTAATCCTGACAGGGCTTTACCAGGTCTTGCAAGCTTACTTGTAAATGCCGTAGAGCACGGAAATTTAGAGTTAGGCTATGAAGAAAAATCTGTATTGCTTAAGAGTGGGAAATGGAAAGAAATTCTCGATTTGCGACAGAGGCAAGATAATTTTAAAGATCGCGCCGTTCAGGTGACTTTAGAACGTAATGCAGAAAGAACGCTAGTTAATATTTTAGATGAAGGCCAAGGATTTGATTGGAAAGAATATATGGATATAGACCCGTCTCGGGCGCTGGAGACGCACGGGCGCGGAATAGCGCAGGCGAATAAAATTAGTTTTGATAATCTCGAATATAGTCCGAAGGGGAATGCGGTAACGGCTATAGCACGGGCTGAGACATCAATATTGTGGTAAGGTAGAAAATGGAAGAGCAAATAATGAGTACTATAAATTATGAAGTTTTTAATAAACTGAAAACCCGCATGAAAGATAAGTTCCCAATATTAATTGAGCATTTTCTTTCAGATTCCAAAAAGTATTTGGCAACCATTTCAATGGGAATGTCAGAAAGTCATTTGGATCAAATTATAAATGCGGCGCATAGCTTAAAGTCTGGTAGTGGTCTTTTAGGCTTATCTGAAGTATCAGGGCTTTCCGAATCTTTAGAATACAAAAGCAAAGACCTACATGAAACGCAGCAAGGGAGCATAAATGAATTAGAGCACTTATGCCGACAAATACAAACAGCGTTTTCCGCGGTGGAAGGTGATTTACGCGCTGAGCTAGATAAAGCAAAAATAATGAGCATATTATAGGGGGTATGAGGTGACTATCTGTGTAATGATTGTCGATGATAGTGAAGCCGATAGATTTATATTGGCTACAATTCTCAACAAAACGGACCTGAATGTGGAATATGTTGAGGCGAGCAATGGACAAGAAGCTTTGAGCTATTTGTTGGAATCAAAAGCTCCGCCAGATGTAATTTTTCTGGATTTGAATATGCCGATAATGAATGGGTTTGAATTCTTAGAAGAAGTGACAACAAACCATCGTATCGACAGTAAAGTGGTTGTGATATCAAGCTCTTACAGAGAAGATGATATAAAGCGCTCAACAGGCTTTTCAATTGTCAAAGACTACATCGCTAAGCCGATAGATGTCCATCTGATAAAGGATACTGTACATACTTTAGGCGCAGCTTGAACATGTTTAATACATTGATATAAGTAAGAATTATACATATCAAGATTTGTTAATTTTGGTAAAACTATTTCTTTATTAGATAAATTGAGAATATTTTTTCCATCTAAAAGTTATGCCAGTCGCTATAGCTGACGCTCCCAACTAAATTTTCATGCCATTTCACTGTCAATTATTTTGTTGAACAATGTTCAGAATTGTGTCATTATAAAAATTGAACGTCGTTCATAATGATGGGAGAGCTCATGCGTAAGCTGTTAATGGCCATATGTGGCATATTATTGTTATTTAGTTTCATGGATAAAGCGATGGCCAGCGAAGAAAAGACGGATCTGGTGGTTTTGCTCCATGGCATTGGTCATAGCGAATGGAATATGGCAGGTGTAGAATTTGCGCTAAAACAAGCTGGGTATCAAACGCTAAATATTGGCTATCCCTCTCGTCAGAAAAACCTAACAGCGCTTGCGGATTTTTTAAACGCAGAATTACAAAATAAAGCTGTTTGGTCAGCAGGCTATAGCAAAGTGCATTTTACTACTCATTCAATGGGCGGCTTAGTTGTACGCACATATTTAAATGACCACCAGAAAGAAATCGACCAAAGCAAACTTGGCCGTGTTGTGATGCTCGCCCCACCAAATGGGGGGAGTGAGGTTGCTGATTTGTTGAAAGATTTATTACCCTATCAGTGGATATATGGCCCAGCGGGACAAGAATTAACGACAGAAAATCAAGCAAAAATGAAAGCTGAAGTGTATTACGATTTGGGAATTATCGCTGGGAATAAGGAATGGCCATATATCATCGCGGCGCATATTATTCCTAATGAGAGCGATGGGCGCGTAGCATTAACAAAAACAAAGTTAAAAGGCATGGCGGACCATGTTACACTATCAGCAACGCATAGTTTTATTTCTTGGAAGCCTTCGGTTCATAAACAAATCATATATTTTCTAAATCATGGGACGTTTAAACATGATGATTAATCAGCTCTATATTTTGAGAAATAGAAGTTCTTTTAATGGCCAAAACGGGTGGGTAAGGTACATATGATAAGTGTTTATGATTTAAAATCGCGTTTTCAGAATATGCTTCGCCCTTTATGTACGGTTTTAGCTAATAAAGGAATAAGCGCCAACCACGTGACATTAACGGCATTGGCCTTAAGCGTGTGTTATGGTTTTTTATTATGCTTCAATATTCAAGTTTTATGGCTTTATTTGCCAGCATTTCTATTTGTGCGTATGGGGCTCAATGCGATTGATGGCATGCTAGCGCGTGAACATAATATGAAATCAAAATTGGGTATGGCATTGAATGAATTAGGGGATGTTTTATCAGACACGGTTTTGTTTGTTCCCTTTATCTTTTATGCGCCGCAAGCGGCATGGTTTGTCGCATTATTTATATTCGCAGCGGCTCTAAACGAATTTTGTGGCTTGTTGGCTTTTATGATGAATGGGCAGCGTCGTTATGACGGGCCCATGGGAAAAAGTGACCGCGCAGCGGCAACGGGCTTGATTGGTTTTCTTATTGGGTGCGGTATTTCATTACATGCTGTCTTGGGCGTGATTTTTATACTATTAACATTGCTGTGTGCTTGGTCATCTGTGAACCGTGTGCGCGGCGCATTGTTAGAAGGGGATGTGTAAATGATACGTTTTTTTGATAACCCTGTGCATTTGGGGCTCGCCATTGTTATTGGTCTTCTCATGGCAGCGTCTTTTATTGTTTTTCTGTTACAAAAGCTCAATCAAAATGGCGATTATAAAGAACTGTCTGACCGCGTAAAAAGTTGGTGGGTGATGGTTGGGGTATTTTCCATCGCGCTGTTATCATCGCCAGTCATTTCTGTGATTTTCTTTGGTTTAATTAGTTTCTTGGCCTTTAAGGAATATATTTCCGTTATTCCCTTAAGGAAGGCGGATAGACGTGTTTTATTTTGGGCGTATCTCACTATACCGATACAATATGTTTTGGTGGCGTCTAACCAATATGGTTTGTTCATCGTCTTTATTCCTGTATGGGTGTTTTTCTTGCTCCCATTTCGTTTGATATTAGCTAAGCAAACGGACGGTTTTTTGCAATCTGTGTCTGCAATAAGTTGGGGGTTGATGATTACCGTATTTGCGGTTTCGCATGCTGCGATGTTGATGCAATTTCCCGTGACGAAAGATCATGTCGCAGGGGGCGCGGGGTTGATTTTATTCCTTGCGATTTTGAACCAAGGGAATGATGTAGCTCAGTATGTTTGGGGGAAACTTCTGGGTAAAAACAAAATTGTCCCTGACGTTAGCCCAAATAAAACTTGGGAAGGCTTTCTAGGGGGCGTAGGTACAACAATGGTTATGTCTGTATTGCTCTATAGCTTTCTAACGCCATTCAGCTTCATATTTGCGCTGTTTATTGGCGCTATGCTTGCACTCACAGGCTTTATTGGCGATGTCACATTTTCGGCTATGAAGCGGGATCTTAAAATTAAAGATGCTGGTGCGCTGATCCCGGGGCATGGCGGTATATTGGATCGTATTGATTCATTAAGCTTAAGCGCGCCCTTATTCTTCCATATAGTTCGGTTTTTCTATTATTAACAGCGTAAAAGCGGGGTAAGTCATGGAGCAAAAAATTCATAATATATTGCGCTGGTTTTTCTATGGTGTTGTCGTGCGCCCAATTTTGTTGTTGATCCTTGGCTTTAATGCACGTCACATGGAACGTTTAAAGCCCAGAGGCGCACATTTAATAGCGGCAAATCATAATTCACACCTTGATGCTATGGTGTTAATGAGTTTGTTTAAGCTTTGTGATTTACCAAAGGTGAAGGTTGTCGCAGCCAAGGATTATTTCTGCCGCACGCCTTTGATGGCATGGTTTTCAATAAACGTTATCGGCGTGATACCTATTGACCGTCAGGGCGGGGCAGATAACCCCATTCAGCCAGTTATCGACGCATTAGAAGAGGGATATACAGTTATTATCTTCCCAGAGGGCTCTCGGGGAGACCCTGAACAGCAAGCGCCATTAAAATATGGCGTAACAAAAGTTCTGGAAGCGCATCCTGATGTTCAAATCACACCCGTATATATGCACGGCCTAGGCAAGGCGCTGCCCCGCGGCGAAGCGCTTTTGGTGCCCTTTGTGTGCGAAATAAATATTGGAGAGCCAATAACTTGGCATGGCGACCGCGCAAAATTAATAGACTCGTTAGCCGCATCATTCGCGCATTTGAAAAGTGAGATGGAGGTTAAGCCGTGGCAATAAAAACCCGCGCCATAAGTTTTCTTTGGGGCTTTGCTGAGGGAACGTTTTTCTTCCTTGTACCAGATATTTGGTTAAGCCGTATTGTGCTTAAAGATAAGAAAGAGGCTTATATAAATATCGTTCTTACGGTGCTTGGCGCTTTATTGGGCGGCACGGTTTTATATATCCTGGCTATGGCGCATTTTGACCAGATGAAGCTCGGGCTAGCATATGTCCCCGCAGTGAATAGTGCCATGATTGAGCAGGTCGGTGTCCAAATACAAGGCAGCGGGTTATGGGCGGCTTTGCTTGCAGGTATTGCCTCAGGTGTTCCGTATAAAATTTATGCATCTTGGGCCGGTCATTTGGAGCTGTCTTTTGCTGCCTTTCTTGGCGCAAGTATATGTATTCGTGCTTTGCGCTTCACATTGGTTACTGGCGCTACGCATGTTGCAGCCTTTCTTCTCAGAAATGTTGTAAGTACCCCAAAGCTTTATTTAATTCACGCAGCCTCGTGGATAATATTTTATGTGTTTTATTTCACTAAATTTGGCTTTTGATAAAGCTATAAAGGCACGGACTGTATCAGCCCGTGCCTTTGGCGTGTTTAGATAATTATTTACTAGACGGTTTTAAAAACGATCTAAGTTCATGACTTTTGTCCATGCATTGACGAAGTCATGCGCAAATTTTTGCTTTGCATCATCCATCGCATAAACTTCAGCCACAGCGCGTAATTCAGAATTTGAACCAAAGATCAAATCAACTGGTGTAGCTGTGAATTTGACTTTGTTTGATTTACGATCAACGCCTTCATAAATGCCATCTTTATCTGTTTTGCGCCATTTTGTTGACATGTCGAGCAATTCAACAAAGAAGTCATTGTTCAATGTGCCTGGCTTGTCGGTGAATATACCGTGCTTTGTGCCGTAAGCGTTGGCGTTAAGCGCACGCATACCGCCGAGCAGAACAGTCATTTCTGGCACGCTCAGATCAAGCTGATCGGCTTTATCAACTAACATTTCCGCAGGTGACTTGTAATTCTCTTCTACTGCAAAATAGTTACGGAACGCATCGGCTTTAGGTTCAAGGAACGCGAATGCTTGTACATCCGTTTTTGCCTGTGTTGTATCGGCGCGGCCTGGCTTAAATGGTACTGAAATATCAAAACCAGCGTCTTTTGCTGCTTTTTCAATTGCACTCGCACCGCCAAGTACAACCAAATCAGCTAAGGATACTTTACGCCCGCCAGATTTCTTGCTGTCGTTAAAGTCTTTTTGAATAGCTTTAAGCTTATCTAAGACTTTGTTTAGCTCTTTAGGGTTGTTAACAGCCCATGTGTTTTGTGGTTCAAGCGCGATGCGTCCACCATTTGCACCGCCGCGCTTGTCTGATGCGCGGAAGCTTGACGCTGCGCCCCATGCAGTACGGACAAGTTCAGAAACGCTTAAACCTGAATCAAGTATCTCTTTTTTAAGCTTTTTAACGTCACCAGCATTGATGACATCATAATCAACTGCAGGGATTGGGTCTTGCCAAATAAGCTCTTCTTTTGGTGCTTCTACGCCAAGATATCCTGCCACAGGGCCCATATCGCGGTGCGTCAGTTTAAACCATGCTTTTGCAAAGGCTTTTTGATATTCTTCAGGGTTCTCAAGGAAGCGCTCGGCAATCTTCTTGTATTCTGGATCAAATTTGAATGCTAAATCTGCAGTTGTCATCACAGGTGGGTTATATTTGCCATCAACATGCGCATCTGGCACAACTTCATGCAAAGATTCATCAGTTGGGATCCACTGAATAGCGCCTGCTGGGCTGCGTGTTTGTTTCCATTCAAAACCAAGCAGGTTTTGTAGATACAAAGATGACCACTGTGTTGGTGCTTGTGTCCATGCACCTTCAAGGCCACTAGTCACCGTGTCTTCAGAATGACCTTTACCGCATTTGTTTTTCCAGCCAAAGCCTTGGTCTTCAATTGGTGCTGCGCCTGGCTCAACGCCAACACAATCTTTTGGCTTATGCGCGCCGTGCATTTTACCAAATGTGTGACCACCGGCGACCAAAGCCAGTGTTTCTTCATCATTCATTGCCATGCGGCCAAAAGCTTCACGGATGTTTTTCGCTGAACCGATTGGATCAGGCTTGCCCATTGGGCCTTCTGGGTTAACGTAAATTAGCCCCATATGTGTCGCGCCAAGTGGGCGTTGTAATTTACCGTCTTTTTCATGACGGTCACTGGCGAGCATTTCTACTTCTGGGCCCCAATATACTAAATCTGGCTCCCAATCATCAGCGCGGCCGCCAGCGAAGCCAAATGTGTCAAAGCCCATATTTTCAAGGGCAACGTTACCGGCAAGAACCATCAAATCGCCCCATGAAATGGCACGGCCATATTTTTGTTTTACAGGCCAAAGAAGGCGGCGTGCTTTATCAAGGCTTGCATTGTCTGGCCAGCTGTTTAGTGGGTCAAAACGTTGCTGCCCGCCGCCTGCGCCGCCGCGGCCATCAAGCGTGCGATATGTACCTGCGCTATGCCATGCCATACGAATAAAGAAAGGACCATAATTACCAAAATCAGCAGGCCACCAATCTTGTGATTCAGTTAGGACTGCATCAATGTCTTTTTTTAGGGCGGCGTAATCTAATTTTTTGAATTCTGCTGCATAATCGAAATCTTCACCATACGGGTTTGAGCGCGCATCATGGTCGCGTAAAGGAGAAAGATCAAGCTGATCTGGCCACCAGAAATTATTTGGTTTCGCTGCGCCTATTGCTGCGGTGCCTGTGCCTTTTGCGCCAGCCGGCTTACTGATTTTTGCGTCTTCGCTCATCGCCTGTGTAGATAGGCTGGCCGCAGCGAGTAGCGTCATGCAAGCGCCTGTAAGTAATAGTTTTTTCTTAAACAATGATTTTCTCCTTCATATGTTTATTAGCGGTCTTGTTTTAAAGGTTTCTAATGATAATGTTTCTAATTGGCGTAAATGTTACAGCGAGAAAATCCTTAAATCTAATTGGAATTTCGTGTTTTTGGTATCGATAAAATCGATTTATATGTGGTGTTATTAATTGATAAAATCGATTTGGTGGCGTTTTCTAGCCTTGTACATGCAGTTTTATAATGATTCATCACCAAGCCTTATTATTTGACATAATGTTAGTGCTGTGCTATTTTCCTTTATTCTATTTAGATAGGCTATGGCATGAAGGGTGTGCATATGGGGACAACTCAAGATAATCACAAAGGTTTCCTGCGGGAATCTATGGATGATGTTAAGGCCGTGTTTTCGGTTTTGACAAGCCCTGCGCGTCTAAAGGCCAAGATGGCTGAGTTTTCACAGCGCCGAAAAGACAACAAAGTCGCTGCGCGCTTAAACGGACAAATTCGCCAACAATTTATTGCGGCATATGATGCATCAGACAAGGACGAATATAGCGTTAAATTAAACCGTATGCTTGAAGACTATAAAGCCCGTAATGGTCCAAAATCTTGGCTGTTAAAGCCGTATGAAGTCTTTTCCCATTGGAATATACCAAGCAAGATAATTACGGGCCTTGGCTTTTTTAAAGGCGCATCTTATTTGCTGACGCCGATCATGGGCGCATGGGCGCTGACCGTGCCGTTAGGGACGATGATCGCATCGCGCATGGCATTGACCCATAAAGATGCCAGTAATCTGCGCCAAGAACAGCAAATGGCTGAAAAGGGCATTGTTGCTCCAATCCGCGTTAGCGTTAAAAATGGCGCGTTGTTATATAATGGTGTTAACGTGCATGATAATTTTAAAGTCGCTTTCCCTGTGTGGTTTCAAGCTACGCCAGAGTGGATTACAGCAGAGTATTTAAAAGAAAAGCAACATTTTGCGAAACATAAAACAGAGCATGCATTTACTCATGAATTATCATTGCGTCCTGACGGTGCTGAAAAACTGGCGGCAATAATGGCACGCTTCCGTAATGATAAAGATGCCCAGAACGCAGCCGCTTTGTTGCATATAGTAATGCCGGACAGCGAGGGTGATGCCATAAATGCGCGCGTTGCGGCAAATGCAGATAAAATGATTAATGTGCCAGCGGAGAAGAAGGGCGGTTACCTTGCGCAGGTTTTTTCAAAAACTTCTGGCGCGGGTGATGCGTATACAGAGATATCCATGAATGCGGCGTTTGTGAAAGCGTTTGAACCATTTGCGAAACGTATGCCGCAAGATTTGGGCATGAAGCCACTGTCAGGGGCGCTTACCCAAGATGATACAGAATATCTTGCCCATATGTTGAGCCGTAATCTGTGCGTGGGTGATAAGCAAGCAAGCCTAATCCAGACAATGTATAAAAAGAATGCAACTTATCAAATGCTCAGCTTTACGCAGCGTGTTGAAGTTGCGCTTTTTCCTGAAAACATGCAAACCATGTTTATGGAGCTATGGTCTGAACGTCATTTGCGCGATAAGTTTGACTTTTCCTCTATGCGTGAAATCATCTTGAATTTTGATGACTGGGGTGCGGTCGCTTTGAAAATTAACGCCCATGATTACGCGCAAGATTTAACCACGGCGCAAATCATAGAATTATCACAATCAGATAACGCGCATTGGGCAAAAATATATCATGATTTAAAAACAGACGACGCTATATCTACGGCGCATCTTACGCATAGTGCGCTCAGAAGCTTAACGCAACGCTTCGGCCAGGCAAGTAAAGAGCAGCTTACCCATCAAGAAAATATATGTGATGCCGCACACCAAGCGGGTGCGCAGCCATTGAAAGCGGCTTTATAACCCTCATTTTTGCGTATTTTAGTAAAACGAAATAATATCACGCAAAGAATCTTAAAATTGTATTAAGATTACCTTGACAGCTTTACATAAATACAATATATTGCCGAGATCATATTGACATAATAATCTCAATAAGGGGCGTGTAAATGAATGAGGGTGTAGAAAATAATCAAGAAACAGGTGATGCGGTAGAGCAAAAAACAAAGAAGCCTGCACTTAACGATACAATGAATGACTTTTTGACACATTTGGGGGATGATAATATCCAGCCACAACAAGATGCTGCCGCAGAAGTAGAAACTGCACCAATAGAGCCGCCAGAAGCGGCAGCACAAATAGCAGAAGAGCCATCTCAACAAGCCGAGCCAGATGAACCTGCAGAAGATGCAGAGCTAAATGAAGCTTTAAATACATTAGAAGCTTTGGACGATATTGAGCAGTTAGAAACGGCACAGCCACAACAACAAGCTGCACCAGTTGTCAGCGCGCCAGATGTGCCAAGTTCAGGGTCACAAAAAATACCAGGCGTATATAAGCCTGCGGCTGTGTCAACAAATGCGACGCTAACCAATGCTGTGGCATCGGGTGTGGTCACCAAAGAAACGCTCCTTACTCTCGGTATGGATCATTTGAACCGCGGTGCACAAAATGTGTATTCTGCGCAAAAAGACGCGGTTGAACTTCGTACAAGCTATGAAAAGGCCGCGCGCCAACATGGCCGTGCAAAATGGGCGATGCTCGCCGCAGAAACAACCATCATGGGCGTATTTAGTTATGACATGATCGAAGATTGGAACGGCTTTGCCGACCCAACCTCAGCTGAGGCGATTGCAGCGAATACTGCGCTTACAGGCGGCGTTGCGGGGCTGCGTGCATATGTGCAATATGAAATGATGAAACGTGGTGAAGATGCGCTGAAAAAAGGGCAAAAAATTCAGGGCGCCTTATTCTCTGCTATTGGCTTGGCGATTGCCGCGGCGAATGCGATTTTCGTGACATATGGTTTTGGTAAACGCTCGATTGAACAAACCCAAGATATCGCTATGGCGGAGCTAGATCAAATTTCAGATAAGCAAGCTGAAATCTTTAGCGAAAAAACAGCCGCGCAAGAGGAAATCAATAAATCAATTGATGCACTCGACCAGAAAATCCTTGAAATTCAATCTGGCGCGCGTGACCCAAGTATTACCGCCGTTGATGAAGAAATGCAGCGTTTGGAAAAAGAGATTCAAAATTTGAATAATGATCCAGCCTTCAGTGATGGGAGAGAGACAGAGGCAGATAGAATTATCCGTAAGGAAATTGCCCGAAACTCAGCCGAATTAAATAACTTGTCACAGCGCAAGGCAGAGCTTTTGAGTAATGTTGGCAAAAATCTGTCACCAGAAATGCAAAGAATGTTTGAAGCTACAACTAATCAGCGCCTTGATCTTGATGAACAAATTAAAACATTGGATACACGCTATAAACCACAGTTAGATGCTTTGCAGGCGAGCCGTAATGTATGGGAAGCAAAACTAGCAAGCGCAACAAGTGGAGGTGATGACGTATTCAAGGCCATGTTTAATAACCCAATTGTCCTTCTCGAAGGCGTGGTTATGGGCGCGGGCATTAGTATTGCTAACTGGGCTGCGGCGCACCAAGGGCAAAAACAAGAAGAATTTGAACATATTTTGGCAGGCAAAGCTGACAACCCATGGGCAAATCAGAAAAAAGCAAATGATAATGACCCGCTTGCATCAGATTTTGGCGCAGCCTCTAAACCTGCACAAATGTTTATGGGGTATAACTTTGCGGCAGATCGTTCGGAAAGCCTGCGTAATGAATCGCAGATTAATGTCATGGCCAATGCACTGAAAAACCCAGAAGCCATGCGTATCGAGCTTCGCTCCGAATTGACGCGCCAACATGGTAAAATGGTTGCTGTACTCAATGAACAATTCGCGCAATTGCCCGAAGATTTATATGTCCAAAGATTAAACGCGATTAATGCGGCTTATCAACAAGCGGCTGAGGCCGTAGAAGGGCATGAAGTGCTGGCACAGCTTGAAGACCTTATATCTTCAGAAAGCGCTGTTCCAACTTTTGAGGATCCAAATGATCCGGCATTTAAGGCGCTACCTTCCGGTAAGCAGTTTAAGACACCAGATGGCAAAATTATGCTTAAAGTTTAAGTGCGTGTGGTGTAGGAGGTGAGTGATATGAGTGAATGGGATAAAGTAGCAAAGCCAGTTTCAGCGGATTGGGACGGATGCGCGGTACCAGTAAAATCTGAAGCACAGCAGCGCCGTGAAAAACGCCGTGAACAGCAGCAAGCTATCGTAGAGGCGCAACATAAAAAACAAGATTTAGTTGCACAAAATGCGTATAAAACCGAAATGGCGGCTGTTCAGGATGAAATGGATGCCATTAAAATGGCTGAATCAGAACGTGCGCGTAAGAAAAACAATCAGCAGCGTGAGTTGTCGGTTATTGCCCGAAATGAAAATTTTGCATTAAGCCAACAAGAAACAGCGCTTGCCATGAAAGAAGCAGAAGCAGCTGAAGAACGGCGTCAGCGCGCAAAAATACTGGCTGATAAATTAGCCGAGGATGAACATAACCAGAAAATTATAGACGAAAAAAGAGCCGCGCAGGCTGATGAATTAGAGCGCCGCGGGAAAAGACGTTTGCAGCGTGATTACAACTTACGTGCAGCGCGCCGTGTTGATACGACAAAATCATATTCCAAAAAAGCGCTCATTATCGGCGGCACAGCTTTTGTTTTATGGATGCTGTTTAAAGTAGCACAAAATTTTGATGCGTTATTTGTACCGCCCGCGCCACCACCGCCTGTACATGAACAAGGCACGACACCGGCGCAGCCGCAACAACCAGCGGCAGAGCAAGGCCAAGGGCAAACACAGCCGCCCGCGCAGAACCCGCCTTTTGTCCCAGGGCAAACGCCACAAGCGCCTTATGAACCTTCAAGTGAAGGCAAGGTTAAGGGTAGTGATGGTAAGGAATATGAATATTCATCACCGAGAGCGCCATTTAAACATAGTGGTGAAGGGACCAGCAAAAAAGGTGAAAACCCTGCGGATTGGGGCTGGGAAAGATATTTTCCACAAAGCGAACTAAAACCACCAAGCGCATAGGAGGGGATCATGACAAATAATAAAACACAAAATAAAAAATCTATGACCACCGCCTTCACCAAGGCTGTGATTGCAGGTTTGTTCGCGGCGTCAACATGCACGGCTTATGCTGTGGGCCTGCCAAAAGTCCCGCCGAAAGAATCGAATCCGCGCGCATTGACGCAGGCAGAACTATATTATGCAGGTATTTTTGGTGATGAAATAAACCCAAATATACTTGAATATCACGCAGGTCCAAACAAAAGTTTTCCTGGTGGAAGCGTAGTTGCACAAACGTTTAATGGCTACCAAATTGCCTATTACGGGCACCCATATTTATCCCTCGATTATGGGGTGGATGGTGAACCGCTTCGCTTTGGTTCACATATGCATGAACTTGTCCATATTTGGCAGTTCCAAACAGGTGATCAGTATACACCTAAAGGTCACTGTAATTTCGGGCATGGCTATGACCTTAAAGAAGGCGATAAATTCATGGATTTCTGTAGCGAAAAGCAAGCAAGTATTTTGGAGGATTACGCGCGCCGCTATTTGATGCCGGAACGCCCACATCGCTCGCATTGGTATTTTGAAAAAGCGGGTTGTGATTCCCATGAAAATGATGCGTTGCTGCTTGAAATAGTTGAAACGCGTTTTCCTAAAGCGCGTGAAATGCGTGAAACCATTGGCCGTACAAAAGACTTACCTGACGCATGCCCTGCGCCATTTAAAATGCCAGAGAAAGAGTCAGAGAAAGAGACTGAGAAAAAAGCTGAGCCAGAGAAGAAGGCGGAGCCGGAAGCGCCAGCGCCAGAACCTGAGAAGAAAGCCGAACCAAAGCAAGAGCCTGAGAAAGAAGTACAACCAGGAACGCCGCCACAAGCTGAGCCAGAGAAGAAGGCTGAACCAGAAAAGAAGAAGCCAGAACCGAAACCAGCTGAGCCAGAAAAGAAGGCTGAACCAGAGCAGAAACCCAAGCCGAAGAAGGAAAAGCCTGAATTCGATGATGAAATGCAAAAGGTTTTTGAGGAGGCGTTCAAAAAAGACCCAAATGAAGGGAAGCCAGCCTTTTATTGTGAGGCTTTATCTGTGGCGTTTAACAATATTAGCGGCTTTGCAGAGAAACAGAACAAGCATAATAAGCTTAAATTCAAAGCAGAGCTTGATACGCAAAACCCATTTTGTAACGTGACTCACTATGGCCAGAAGATTATCTCGATCAAGGGCGAACACTTCACGGATTATGGCCTAATTGAAGAAGAGCCATTAACCAAGCTTGCAAAACTATTCACGGGTTATGTCGCGCGTGAAGACCTTGACGCATTGCGTGGGTTCTTGACGCAGCAATCTGATAAGGTGAAGAAGGATTTGGCGGGCAAAAAAGTGACCGACCCATCCAACCCTGACCGTGACCGCATGTTCCTATTTGAACAAATTCGTATTTATGATGCGATTGATAAGGCGCTGAAAAATTCAACCTTACCTGCGCCATCTATGCAGTAATGAATTGACGGGGGTAGTGATTTATACGCTTGCTATTTTTGCCAAGCTGCATAATAATTTTTACGAAAGCGATTAAGCTTTACTTTAACCTTTGTTGTAATACTTAATATTTATGCGTTTGTTGCTGCGGGTGTTGGTAATTCAGCCTTTTCTGCGGTTGCTGACATTGAATGCAATCATCATCAAACGGAACATGACCATAGTCAAGATTTAGCATCTGAGCTATGTGATGTTCAGCAAAGCCAAGGCAGCTGCGATGACTGCTGCTGCGCGCATGTCCATGTGATGACGGTTATTCAGCTCGACGAAATGAGCTTTGTCCCATCTAAACATGTGAATAGCCTTGCGCTGCCAGCTTCGTATAAATCTGCGGATTTAAGCGCCCTGCGCCGCCCACCCCGTCTTTAATGTTCATAGGACGATTCCGTCCGCAACTTTGAATAGGCGCCATGTCGGCGCGATGAATATCATGAACATTTCTAAAGATGGATTATCAAATGAAAACTCTATTATATATTTTTGCATGCTTAATGCTTGCGATGCCCGCTTATGCAGGGCCGGGTCATGACCATGGCGAATCTGCTTTTGCAGGGGGCGCTGGGCCTGCAGACGCCTTTGAATTAACCGAACAACAAATAACGAACCTAGACATCAAAACCCATAAAGCACAGCTTTTGTCGATGCAGAACGCGGTCGATGTGTTGGCTTTCACGGAATTATTGCCTGAAAAAACGGAAAGTATTTCACCGCATTTTGAAGGAAAAATTGCCCGTATATTGGTGCAAATTGGTGAAAGCGTCACCGCAGGGCAAGATGTTGTTGAAATAATCCCCGTTAATTCGGTCGGGACGGATGATAAAACTTTATCCCTTAAAGCCAGTAAAAGCGGGATTGTCTTACAGATATTTGCTGTTGAAGGCAGTGTTGTTCCTTCAGGGGATGACATCATGCATATTGGCGACCCGTCGCAAATGTTGGTTCGCGGCGTCGCCTATGAAACGCCAGACATCACGAAAATCGCTGTCGGGCAACGCACTGAAATACATCTCGACATTATGCCAGAGCGTCATATAGACGGAAAAATTCAACGCATTAATCGCGTGATTGATCCGACAAGCCGTACATTCTCACTCTATGCCATTATTGATACGCCAGACGGTGATATTCAACCAGGCTTACAGGGCACTATGGAGATTTTTACCGGTAATGACGCGCCTGTTTTGGCTGTACCAAAGCGCGCTGTTCTTGGCGAAATAGGCGCACATTTTGTCTATGTGATGAAGGGGTATGATGTTGAAAAACGTGATGTAACTTTAGGTGAAAAATGCTTACACCATGTTGAAATTACATCTGGTCTTGTTGCGGGCGAAGATGTGGTGGTGAATGGTAATTATCAGCTGCAATATATTGCAATTGGCGGCGTTCATACGCATGACGACCATGACCATGACCATGACCATGACCATGACCATGTTGATGAAGATGATCATCATGATGATGAACAGTAAAGAGGGAAAAAACTATGTTTGATAATATAATTCGTTTTGCCCTGAATTATCGTTTACTGGTCGTGGCACTTGCGGCCTTAATGCTGGTTTATGGTTTTCAAACCTTGCGGTCACTGCCTGTTGATGTCTTTCCAGACCTGAACCGCCCGACTGTCACGATCATTAGTGAGGCCGAAGGTTTAGCGCCCGAAGAAGTTGAAACCCTTGTCACCTTTCCAATCGAAGCTGCCGTAAATGGCGCAAGCGGTGTGGTGCGGGTGCGTTCATCATCTTCAACAGGGTTTTCAATTGTCTATGTCGAATTTGACTGGGATATGGATATTTATCTCGCGCGTCAAATTGTCACGGAAAAGCTTAACCAAATCAGCGGAACGTTACCGAAAGACGTTCATTCCATTATGGGCCCAGTGTCATCTATTATGGGTGAGATTATGTTCATTGGGATAACATCAGAAAATGATGACGTTTCATCGCTTGATTTGCGCACCATTGCCGAATGGGATGTGAAACAGCGTTTGCTCGGCATTAATGGTGTATCCAAAATAACGGCTATTGGCGGCGATGTGAAACAATACCATGTCATGGTCGATCCGCAAAAAATGCTCAATCACGGCATAAGCCTCCACCAAGTGCGAAGCGCCCTAGAAAACGCCAATGTGAACACCACAGGCGGGTTTCTGTTAGAACCCTATAAAGAACATTCCATTCGGAATATAGGGCGGATACGGTCGTTAGATGACCTTGAAAAAACGGTGATCGCTAAAGAGGTTTCATCAGATAAACCGGCTTTAACACTCGCCGATATTGCTGGTGTTGAAATGGCGGGGCCTATTGCGAAGCGTGGGGATGCATCGATTAACGGTAAAGCGGGTGTTTTATTGGCGATATCTAAACAGCCCAATACGGATACAATCAACCTAACCAGGCGCATTGAACAAGAGCTTTTGGCGATCGAAAAAACTTTGCCCAAAGGCGTGATGCTTAACCCTGAAATATTTAAACAGGCGGATTTCATTGAAAATGCGATCCATAACATCATCGAAGCTTTGCGTGATGGTTCTATTCTGGTGGCTATTATTTTGTTCTTATTCCTTCTGAATTTCAGAACAACGGCCATTACCTTGGTGGCGATCCCGCTGTCTTTTGTTGTGACTTTTATCATTTTCAAATGGCTTGGGATGAGCATAAACACCATGACTCTTGGCGGCTTAGCGGTCGCGATTGGTGAACTGGTTGATGATGCAATTGTCGATGTCGAAAATGTCTTTAGGCGTTTGCGTCAAAACAAAAATGCGCAAAAACCAAAAGCAACTTTGCGCGTTGTGTTTGAAGCCTCAAAAGAAATCCGTAATTCGATTGTCTTTGCCTCTTTAATCGTCGTCTTAGTGTTCTTGCCGCTTTTCTCAATGAGTGGCTTAGAAGGCAAAGTCTTTATTCCGCTTGGCGTGGCCTATATTACCTCAATCGCCGCGTCTCTATTGGTGTCGTTAACAGTGACACCAGCTTTATGCTCATATCTCCTGCCGAATATGAAGCGTATGGCGCATGAAAAAGATGGCTGGCTTGTCCGCGGCATCAAAGCCATTCATGGCAAACTGCTCGACTTTGCTTTGCCGCGGCCTAAAGCCGTATTGGGTTTAGTCGGGATGATCTTTGTCGCGGCGCTATTGGTCGTGCCAACCTTTGGACGTGAGTTTTTGCCTGAATTTAACGAAGGCAGCTTCACAATCAATGTCACGCTGCCGCCTGGAACGTCGCTTGCGGAATCAAACCGCATGGGCATATTGGCGGAAAACCTCATGCATGAAATCCCTGAAGTCGCGCATACAGGGCGACGTACAGGACGCGCTGAGGAAGACGAACATGCTTTAGGCGTTAACACCACCGAATTGGAAGTGACCTTAAAACCGTCCGCACGGCATAAGGAAAATATTGTCGCCGATATCCGTGAAAAACTGGGCTCTATCCCCGGCGTTATCATTAATATCGGGCAGCCCATATCCCACCGTATTGACTTCATTACTTCAGGCATACGGGCGCAGATTGCCATTAAAATCTTTGGTGATGACCTCAATATATTGCGTCAAAAAGCCGCGGAACTGCAAAATTTGATTAAGGATGTTGAGGGCATTGCTGACCTGCAAATGGAGCAGCAATTACTCATCCCGCAAGTCCATATCAATTTTGACCGTGATAAAGCGCGCCAACATGGCGTAATGATCGGTGAAGCAGCAGAACATGCAGAACTAGCCTTACAAGGGCAGACCATTACCAGCATTATTGATGGGAACCGCCTTTATGATGTTATTCTGCGTTTAAACGATGATGCACGTCAGGATAAAGAGTCCATCGCGCGCATTCCGTTTGATACTTTGCGCGGCAATGTCGTGCCGCTTGGCTTATTCGCCGATATTGAAGAAGCCAAAGGCCCGAACCTAATTAACCGCGAAGGTGTTAATCGCCGTATGGTGGTGCAGGCCAATACCCAAGGCCGCGATGTCGTCAGCGTGGTTAAGGATATTCAAAAAATCCTTGATGCGGAGCTAGACTTACCGACAGGCTATTACCTTAGCTATGGCGGGCAATTTGAAAGCCAAGCCAATGCGCAGCGTAATATCCTGATTTTGAGTGTTTTCTCACTGCTCGGCATGTTCCTTGCGCTTTACATGCATTTCAAATCGGTCAGTTTAAGTCTGCAGGTCATGCTCGCCATACCGCTATCTTTCATTGGCGCAGTTGTTGGTGTGTATGTCACCGGCGGTGTTTTCTCAATCGCGACCATGGTTGGCTTTATTGCCTTAACGGGCATTGCCTCGCGTAACGGCATTATGATGATCAGCCATTATCTTCATTTAATGAAATATGAAGGTGAAAGCTTTGATTTGAATATGCTGAAACGCGGCACGCAGGAACGTTTAGTCCCTGTCATTATGACGGCACTAACGGCGCTTCTAGCTTTAACGCCATTGGTGATGGCTGCTGGTGAATCGGGTAAGGAAATCCTAAGCCCTGTGGCCGTTGTGATTTTCTCAGGCTTGTTTAGCTCAACTTTGCTAAACTTGATTGTTACGCCGCTTGTGTTTTGGATGTTCGGTAAAAAACCATCTCAAAATTATCTTGATCGGCAGGGCGTTAGTCGGCTGTAGGAAGATTAGTTATTATTGGGGGTTTAGGGCGCGTATTTAGGCGTGCCCTAATCCCAAAATACCCTCTTAAGTTTAAAGATTATCATGAGATCACGCGCCTTCTGCGTAACATGTATAATTAAGCTTTGTTAGACGCTTAAATCTATTGTATTATATCGAAATATCTAAGGGCCTTCATTAGCGATTATTTGCTTTTATAATGTTTTCTCAGTTAAAAAAAATCGATAAAGAGTTTTTTATCAAGTCCAGTGCTTCATTTGTTATTCGCATTTTCTCTCAAGCCATGGCTTTGGCAATAGCAGTGCTACTGACGCGTTTGCTTAGCGTAGAGGGGTTTGGACTTTATTCGATAACTATTGCCACTGTTATGATTGCAGCTATCTTTGTAAAAGATGCGGCGCATCTTTTATGGACAAGATTTGCTGCAAATTATGTGGCAGAAGAAAATTGGGGTGCGCTAAAAGGTGCCTTAATTGCTGCGTTCACCTATGCTACTTTATTAGGTGTGGGACTTATAATTATTCTCTACATGTTAAGAAATACTTTAGTATTGGCTGCGGGTCATTTTGCTACGGCTGGGTTTCTTATCTCACTATGGTTAATTCCTATTGTCGGCATTACATTTGCTTTTATGGGTGTATTAAAAGGTATGAAGCACGTCATATGGGCACAGCTGCCAGAATTTGCCTTACGCCCTTTTTTGTTGTGTTTAATGCTCTTGGTTTTTTTTATGTGGGGGCCTCAAACATTTAATGTAGAAACAGCTTTAAGTATTTACTTGATATGTGCTGTCTTCGCTTTGGTTGTCACGGTTATATTTCTTATCTGCTATGTGCCTCGCGTTGTTTGGTTTGAAACTGCACAATATGAATGGAAAGAATGGGGTAAAGTTGTAGTGCCTTTGATTGTCACTTCAGGCCTAATTCTTGTAAACCAAAATGCAGATATATTAATGCTCGGCAGTATAAAGGGTGCAGAAGATGCTGGGCTTTATCAGGTTGCGACACGTACGGCAACATTGATGGTCATCGTTTTAACAGCTGTGAATGCAATCATCACGCCAAAAATTGCAGAACATTACGCTAAAGAAGATTTGATAGGCATGCAGCGCCTTATATACCAAGGAAGTTTGCTGATCAGTGTTTTGACATTGCCTTTGGTTGTCTTGTTCTCGCTACTTGCTCCTTATTTACTGGTATTCCTTTATGGGGAGGCTTATTCCGCCTCGCAAACGGCTTTCTTATTCTTGCTCTGGGCACAAGCCTTTAACGCTTTAGCTGGGCCTGTTGGTATGGTGGTTATAATGACGGGGCGACAGAAAGTCGGTAGCATATGTATTGCTATTTCCACTGCAGTTAATATTGGCCTGAATGCAGCTCTTATTCCAAATTACGGCATTAACGGCGCGGCTATTGCGACAGCGATAAGCATCCTCGTATGGAATGTTATGCTAGCCATATATGTCTGGCGAGATTTAAAAGTAAACTGTACAGCCATTCCTTTTTCTTATTATAAAACACGTAAACACTAACGCAGTCTGTATGCCTCCATGGAACAAATGAAAATAGATTTCTTTATCATAGGTGCCCCCAAATGTGGTACAACAGCTGTAGATCAATATTTATCTGCTCATGAGCGTATTTTTATGGGTACCAAAGAAATGCATCATTTTCTAACAGATCACCCTGACCTGTATCAACACTACCAAAACCCTGATAATTATTTTAATGATTTTCAAGATGCGCAAAGTGCACAAACTATTGGGGAATCGTCTGTTTTTTATTTTTATTCTGATCAGGCCATTAAAAATATATTAGAACATAACCCGCAAGCAAAAATAATCGTCTTTCTTCGAAACCCTATAGAACTGATACCTTCTTTACATCAACAATTTATAAAAACACTTTATGAACAAGACCCTGTTTTAAAGAGGGCATTTCAAGACAGTAAAAAGAGGAATCTTGAAGGTTACTTGCCAGTCATCCAAAATAATTCATGGTTATTAGATTATCAGGACATGGGCATGCTGGGTAAGAGGCTAGACTCTATAAAACAAATAGTGCCAGAAAATCAGCTACATATAATATTCTATGATGATTTAAAACAAAACCCTAGAGCTTTGTATACAGACTTACTCGCATTTTTAGGTGTGCCTGATGATGGACGAGAAGAGTTTGCAAGATATAATGCTCGTGGAACATATCGCTCGAAAGCGCTTGCCTCTTTTTTAAAGCACCCCCCCAAGTTCTTGAAAATAATATGGCATGTTGTAAAACCAGCATTAAACAAAGTAGGTTTAGCTGACCTGTATGATAGAATGGTTAAAGCTAACCAGAAAGAAATTAAACGTGAGAAAATCGATCCTTGTTTTCAACAAAATCTAAAGGACCACTTTACAGAAGACATTAAGGTGATAGAAACTATTACAAAGCGAGACCTAAGTCATTGGTATAAGAATTTTTAATTTCGTAAACGATAAGGCTCTCAACCTCAGCTTGATTTAAGGTATAATGCTTCTGTATTGCAGTGGGTGCATATTCTAGAGAGGTTTGTTCATTAAGCTATTAATGTCAATAAGCCCCATAGCATGACCAATTGAGATAGCATGACTACGATTATTTGCATTTAACTACATTTTGTCTAATAGGCGCTGACGGGATACAAACAGTCGATAACATTGCGCTATCATATTGCACCGAAATGGAAATTAGCTTATAGCTATGCTTATGAAAGCGATGTTTCGGATGAAATTGTTGTCTTTGTTAACGTTATTGGCCTTTTGCGCCAATGCGTTTATTCCGTTTTTTGCTGTCTATTCGGTGGCGCAAGCCGCCGCGGCAACATCATCGCGCGGGGTAGATTCACGCATTTTAATTTGTACATCTGATGGTTTTAAATGGGTGAAAGCTGATGCGCTTGGTACGGATGCCCCATTTGATAATCACGATGACAATGGACCGCATCAGAATATTGAATGTGCCCTTTGGTTTTTTTCTCGCGGATGAATAAGCGTTATATTGCTGTGTAGCAGGCTTTATTATACACTTGAGCTTATTTGCAGATTCAATTTCTTAAGGACATATCAATGAAGGTTATAAAATATACGGCTATTGTCGCGGCGTTAATGTGCGGCGCTATCCCCGCTGAAGCGGCGGATTGGAGCGTTAATGAAGTGCACTATCAGATCGGCGAATTAAAAAATCCGTTTACAGATACAAGAACTACGACACATATTTTAACATTTCAACATGCCAGTTCTTGGCGCTATGGCAATAATTTCTTCTTTATAGATATGATCGATGACGGCAAAGAGGATAATTATAATGACACGGACTATTATGGGGAATGGTATTCAAATTTCAGTCTCGGCAAAATTACAGGCGCGGATTTATCTTTTGGCCCAATAAAAGATGTCGGTTTGATTGCGGGGTTAAACGTGGCGGGTGATGCCAATATTCGTAAATATCTCCCAGGGGTACGTTTTTCGTGGGATGTGCCGGGTTTTGCTTATTTGAATACTGATATAACCGCCTATATTGATGATAGCGATGTCGCGCAAGGTGATAGTTTTATGTTTGATGTCAACTGGGCGTACCCAATTGATGTTGGCCAACAAAAATTTAGTATCTCAGGTCATGTTGAATATATTGGGGAGCGCAATTACGAACAAGCTGGTGGGGCGAAGATTAATGGACATGTCCTAGCGCAGCCACAATTTAGATGGGACCTTGGTCACGCACTTTTTGATACGCAAGATCAGCTCTATGTCGGCATTGAATATCAATATTGGAACAACAAGCAAGGCACCAATAAAGATGAAAGCGTTGCGCAGGGCTTGGCTGTTTGGCGTTTCTAAAGTCACTTCAGCCTTTTTGCAGATCATGATTATCAGCAGCACTCGTTGAAAAATTTAATTAGTTTATATCTCAAAACGGCTACAGCGGAGTGATGTTCCAGATAGTGTGAGATTTTTAACACTTTTTCACGTATACTATAGTTATTATTTTAGTTTATTAGAGTTCCAGCGTGAAAAAAACAATCATAACTTTAAGCCAAATCATTATATTGGCAGTCACTTATTTTATAATGGCGCGTTTGGCCTTGTTATTAGCCATTCCGCCGGGTTTTGCAGCGCCTGTTTGGCCGGCAGCAGGTCTTGCGCTGGCAGGTGGGCTTGTCTTCGGTTACAGGGTGCTACCCGGCGTTTTTCTAGGGTCTATGGCGGCAAATATTTATGTCGCGGCAGATACATTGTCTGCTGGGTTTGATGCGAAGGCTTTATTAGTGGCGGCATGTATCGCACTCGGCGCTGCGCTGCAGGCTGTCTTCGGTACGTTTTTAGTTAAACATGCATCAGGTATTTCGATGCAATTATCGAATATCGCCAGTGTGGGCAAGCTTATGATCTATGGCGGTGCAATTGCCTGTGTGGTGAATGCAGTGATTGGCCCATTTATGCTCTATGTGAGTGGTGTTTTGTCATCGAGTGAACTTGTCATGAATATGTGTGTTTGGTGGGGCGGTGATGTAATTGGCGTTCTGCTGTTTGCGCCAATGTTTGTTGTGTTGGCGAATCGCTATGTTTCAGCCTTGCGTAAAATATTAGTGGTGGTGCCGGTTATGCTGTTTACAGCCGTAGCTATTTTTGCGTTTACGACATCCAAAAACACACAAAAAGCTTTGCACCAGAATACATTCGAGAAGAAGGCTGGAATTATCGCTGTTGAGCTTGAAAAAGAAATAGAGGTTTACAAGAGCGTTTTAACCGCTGCGCAGCAATTTATAAATTCGTCTGAAGAGGTAACAAGTAAAGAGTTTGAGTTTTTTGCAGCTGAATTTATCTGGGATTACCCAGGGATACGCTCCATCCAGTGGGGAAAAAAGGTTTATCAAAAGAATCGTGATGAATATGAACGCAATATTCGCGCGCAAGGCTTTCCTGATTTTGTTATTAAAGACCGTATAGACGCAGGGATAATTGAACCGGCGGATGCGCGTGACGTTTATTTCCCAATCACATATTTATACCCATTGGCCGGTAATGAAGCGGCGCATGGTTTTGATGTGTATGGGCCAGATATCCTGACATCTGACCTGCGGCGCGCTATTCTTGATAAGGCCCGTGACATGGGGCAAGCTATGGCTACTAGGCGCATCTCTCTTGTTCAAGATGAGGGTACATATGGTTTGGTGATATATAATCCTGTTTATGCGCATGGACGCGATACCGGATCTGTTGCCGCGCGCCGTAAACATCATATTGGATATACGTCAGGTGTGTTTACTATGCCGTCAATGTTGACAAATATTGCGCATAAGGCATGGCAAGATAATATGGATATGATTTTACATAATGTTTTGGAGGGGCAGGATAAAGAGTTGTTATATGATTCCAGAACGCCAGATTATAAGGAGCCAGTAACGCCAATAAAAATAAGCGACACTGCAGCGCAGTTTAGAGTAGAAATTGATATGGCTGGCCAAAAATGGGTGTTAACGCTTGTTGAGCGAAATCAAGCCGCAGGGCAGGGGCAAAATTGGTATTTATGGATTGTTTTGGTCGGTGGTTTAATGTGTTCTGCAGTTCTGGGCGGGTTTGTGATTATCCTGTCAGCAAACACTGAGCGTATGGGGAAAGAGATACGTAAAGAAGGCGGAACGGTGACAAAAGCAGCTGTTGTATCTTTGGTCATAGCAGGTATTAGCTTTGTTTTCTCTTTTGCGGTTTGGGTCGAATATAATAAACAGGAATCGCGCCTAATTAATCAAATTGCCCAAGAAGAAATGGCGAATACAACATCCAATATAATTGAAAATGTTACGACAGCGGTTATGGCGCTAGAAAGAATGGCAGCGCGTTGGGTGGCGCGTGGCGGTACGCCTTTTAAAGAGTGGGAAATTGATGCACAAAGCTTAATAGATGATTATACCGCATTAACGACTGTAGAATGGGCCGATAAAAGTTATCATATAAAATGGGTTGAGCCTTTAGCTGGAAATGAAAAGGCTGTGGGTTTGAATATAGTGTTTAATGAAGAGCGTCAGAAGGCTTTGGAAGGGGCTGCGGAGCGCGACCAACCAACACTGACACCGCCAATTGATTTGGTACAGGGGTATCGTGGTTTAATTGCTTATGTGCCGTTAATGGTTAATGAAACCTTTGATGGGTTTATTGTTGGTATATATGACTTGCAGGCCTTCTTAACGAATATTATGCCGCATCATTTGCGTGAATCTTTTGATATAAGAATCACCGATCAAAAAAAGGATGTTTATAGCAATATTGAGACGATGGAGATGTCTGATAGCGCCTTCACATATAAAACAGAATTCAAAATTTTTGACCGTGATTGGACGTTTATGGCGCGCGCCAAGCCAGTATATTTTGATAAACATAAATCAAGCTATTCTTACTTTAGTTTGCTAGGCGGCGCTTTATTGTCAATTTTAATCGGTATCTCTGTATATACAGTGATTATTTCATATCGACGCAATATATTGTTACAGCAAAGTGAACATGCATTACAGGAGGCGAATGAAGAGCTCGAGGAATTCGCATATAGAACATCACATGACTTACGGTCACCGGTCGTGTCGTCATTGGCGCTGTCTAGAATGTTGGAAAAACATATTGCTGATAACAACGCTGAGAAGGCGGAAGAATGTTTGCATATGATAGTGAATGGTCTGAGTAGATTGCAGGATTTGATTGAAGATATATTGAGTTTAGCTAAAACAAAAAATGAAAAAGAAAGTTATGAAGAAGTTGATTTGTCAGAAATGGTGGCAACGACATTGGCTAAATTAAAAGGTATGGATGGTTTCTCATCTGTAGACTTCCGTGAGAATTTAGAGATACGCTATTTAAGTGGTATATTAAAAAACAGGTTAAAGCTTGTTGTCAGTAATTTGTTGTCAAACGCTTATAAATATACAGATTCGTCTAGAGAGACATCATATATATCCGTTCATAGTTACCGTTACGGCGATAATATATATATAGACTTCGAAGATAATGGTCTGGGTATCCCAGAGGGTAATCGCGACCAAATTTTCCAAATGTTTAAACGTTTTCACCCCAAAGCATCATATGGGTCAGGTTTGGGGCTATATATGATTAAGAAAAGCGCAGAGATGCTTGGCGGCGATATTATATATATCCCACAAAAACAAGGCTCAATCTTCAGGCTGATTTTACCAGATGGTAAAGCGTAGCGTTTGCTTAATAACCGCCGCTGGCGCCGCAAGGAATGCCACGTTTAAGCAGCCAGTAAGTTGCACCTGCAATGACTGGAACTGACACAGGGAACGTCGCTGCTATGCCAATTATAACGGCTTTTTCTTTACGTGAAGATTCTGCCCAAGCTTGGCGCATCCTTGTCCATGTTGAATGTTCCGCTGTATTGTTAAACTCTGCGCTTAACTGTTTGTCCGCGTGGCCAGATTCTTTCATTGTTTCAAACATATTATTGCTCATTTTACCGTCTTTCTAGTTCATTATAATTTACCAGCAGGACCATAACGGCCCGGTGCCATAATGTTATTTGGGTCGAGGCCCTTTTTCAGTTTCTTGACCATGTCAAAGAAGTGGCTGCCCTCTGTTTCTGTATACCAGCCCATCGTATCGATATGGGCACGGTGGGGAAGATAACCCAAACGCTTGCCTTCTTCAAATAATTCTTTGTGATATTTATCCGCTGCTTCTTTTTCTGTGGCAGGGTCAAAGAAAATATGAATACCTGCAGAAATCCATGTTTCGCTTTCCACGCACAGATTCCATGTCGGATATATTTTATGCTTAGCTGATATTTGTTTAAACATTTGCAGGAATAAATGCACGTCTTTCCCGCGCAGTGGAATAATTGGCCAATACCAAATTAAACCGGCTTGTTTAATGTCGCCATCAAGGGCTTTATCATCTTTTTCTGGCATATTTTGGTGGTGATATGTGTAATTTAACGCCTTCATTTGCGGTTTTCCGTGCATATAGGCGTACATTTCTTTGATTAAGCCAATGTTTTGTGCAACGAAGCGGCGCATTGCTGTGTTTTTGAACTTCTTGGGCTTATTTTCGACCTTTTTAATCAAATCACCGTTCACAAAAACGAAATCATGCGCCACAGGTTTTAATATGCGCTGCATGGCTTTGATGGCGGCTTTATTCATTTCACTGCTGGCGTGGATTGAGCCATAAGCCGTCCAAAGGCTTACGTCATCCATACGTTGCCATAGATCTTCGGGGCTTAATACATTATCACTATCGCGTTTGCCTTGTTCGGCACTCATGCGGTTGCCAAAGTCAATTGTGTTGACAACGCCGCCAAGGCGCTGTTTCACTTCACGCAACTTATCGGTAAATTCAGTCATGTTAACGCCATCACGTGGGCGGAAATAAAATAACGTCACATGTTCAGGGCGGCGGGCAAGGGCGAAGCTTGCTTCCGTCACCACGCCGAATGAGCCTTGCGAGAACAGCCCGTCTATATAAGGGCCAACACCCCATTTATAGGCGCGGCTAACGGCCTTTCCGCCCGCATCATCCAATAGCGGTTGATATACGCTGCCGTCAGGTAAGATTGCGCGGAGCGACATAAGTGATGAGAAGCGATCCGTATGTGGCATCATACCGTGTCCGCGGTCAAGCGCGTTGCCCATAACCGAACAATGTGTGCTTGATGCAATTGCGGAGTACATGAATGGGTAGTTGTTCGCGCTCAAAAACTCTTCTAACTGGCCTTGGGTGACGCCTGGTTCAACCGTAACAATGCCCAAATCAGCGTCAAAATCGATGATACGGTTCATTTTATGCAGGTCGATAATCACGCAGTTATCAACGGCAGGGTTCGCCCCGCCAAAGCCCCAGTTGCGCCCCGTGCTAACCGGATAGACAGGCACCTTATGCGTGGCAGCGATAAGAAGAATGTCTTGGATTTGCCCTTCATTTTCAGGCAGTAAAATTGCATGAATATGGCGGCGGCTTTGTGAGCAGCAGTTCTGATAGCGGGCGATGTCGGTCTCGCTACTTAACACGGCATCTTTGCCTAATGCGTCTTGCCATTTGGTTAGCGCAAGAGCGAGTTCGCGCGTAAATAATTCAACGACATTATTTTGTGCATCATTAAGGTCTTCGTACATAGCTTATGCCTTTCTGCGTTGATAGCGTCCGGGGGACATTAGCCCATCCGCGTCAATATGTTGTTTTGCTTTTTGTAATGCGCTTTGGAAATGGGTTGTTTGATTATCTGCCCCATACCATGCCATAGAGTCAATATGCGCACGATATGGCAGGTAACCCGCCGCCTGACAGCTTTCAAATAAATCTTTATGACAGGCAAAGGCTTGTTCAGATTCTGTTGCAGGGTCAAACATAATCGGCACAAGCGCCGTAATGCATTGTTCGGATATTGTGGTCATCGACACCACAGGAAAAATACCATGGCGCGCGCAAACGTCTTTGGTGATCTGTTCAAATTTTAAAAGGTCTTTGCCGGTCATGGGGAGCATCGGCGCATACCAAATTAATCCGCAGCCATCGCGCCCTGGGTGGTAATCATCTTGATTGTCGGGCAACTCTCCGGCGCGCCAATAGGCGGCTTTTAGGAAGCGGCTTTGCGGCATGCCGCGCAGTAAATCATAACTGGCGCTGACCGTGTCAATTTGAGCCTTTATCATCTGTAGCGGTTTGATATTCGGCAGGATCTTGTTTGCTGCGCGCGCAAGTTTAATCTTCTTGCGGTCAAAAATCACAATCGACTTACAATGCGGGGCAAGGCGTTTCTTGCATTCACGCGCGGCGATATGTGCCAAGTCATCATTACCATAGATGAATATAAGGCCAAGCCATTCGGGAAGCCTGTGTTTTTTGCTAGCGTCGTTTAACCATGCGGTTATATCAAAATCAGGCGCGGCGAGCTCATCACGCGGTACAGGCATATTCAGCGCGACAGAATAGGCTTTGTTAAAATATTTAATGGCAGAAACCACTTTTTTCTGGGTCTGCATAAGTTCGCGGCTGATGCGCACGACCTGTTCAAAATCTTCGGCATCATCACTTGGTTTGAAAATAATCATGATGCTGTGGTCGGTTTTGGCTTCTAGTTTTATGGTAGCCTCAACAACAATGCCGAAATTACCTTGTGAAAATAAGCCTTCGACATATGGTCCTGCGCCCCATTTGGCGAGCTTGCTCGACTCCACGTCCATTTGGTCAAGCTGACCTTGATAAATTGACCCATCAGCCAAAACGGCTTTAACTTCGGTAATGCCTTGGAAATGGTCGGTAATTGGCGTTACGCCATAGCCGCGCTCTAACGCATTGCCAATTAAGCTGCAATGTGGGCTAGACCCCGTGACGGGCGCGAAAAAAGGATAGCTGTGATCAGTCAGGAAATTATATAGGTCACCCTGCGTAACGCCCGGCTGTAATGTAATGCTGCCAAGGTCAGGGTCAAAGTTGCGGATCTGATCCATATCGCCCATATCGACAATTAGGCAGTCTTCTTCGACTGGATTGCCGCCGCCATAACCCCAATTGCGCCCTGTGCTTAATGGGTAAAGCTTGATGTTGTGTGTATTCGCCCACGCAACTATCGCTTGCACATCTTTGATGTTATGTGGTTTTGCAACGCCGATGATGTGGCGCGCGGCTTGCGATGGGCAGGGGTAAAGGGCGCGAGATTCATGTTCATGAATGACTTTGTCTTTGCCGATATGTTCCGCGAGTGTGTCGAGCGCTTTCACTTGTCCTGCTAACCAGTAATGTTGATAACTGCGGCTAACATAAACGAAATTGAGATAAATAAAAAGACCCAAAAAAGGGTCTTTTCAAAACATATTTATAAAACGCTTTAAGCGGCTTTCTTGGTTGTGACTGCACCGCCATCAATAACGTGCAAATCACGCTGTGGGTACGGGATAGAAATACCTTCTTTGTCAAAGGTAACTTTGATCTGTTCAGTCAAATGCCAATAGACTGGCCAATAATCTTCGGTTTTAACCCATGGGCGTACCACCAAATTAACCGAGCTGTCAGCTAGCTCAGATACAGCAATGACAACGTCTTTGTCTTTCAAGACGCGCTCATCGGCGCTAACAATTTTGCTGAGTACGTCTTTGACTTTTTTCAGGTCATCGTCATAACTAACGCCAACCACCAAATCAACGCGGCGCTCAGGCTTAGCTGAAATATTCGTGATATTGTCAGATGTTACGGCGTTATTCGGCACAATAATTTGGCGGTTATCAGGTGTTCTGAATTTGGTTGTGAAAATAGAAATATCTTCGACAATACCCGCTGCGCCAGCCGCTTCAACAAAATCACCAATTTTAAATGGACGGAACAGGATAATCATCACGCCTGCAGCAAGGTTGGAAAGTGAACCCTGTAGCGCAAGGCCGATAGCTAAACCAGCAGCAGCAATCACAGCGGCAAGTGATGTTGTTTCAACGCCAAGCTGACTTAAGGATGCGATAACGACAAAAGCAAGGCCAAGGCCGTAAAATATGTTGCCTGCAAAGCTGATAAGTGTTTCATCAACCGACGCTTTTTGCATAAACTTTTTCAAGACATTTACAACGCGTTTAGCGACCCATTTACCAATAATAAAAATCGCAATCGCGGCTATAACTTTTAAGCCATATAAGCTGACATAAGCCGCAGCGCTTTCATATATCTTATCAAGATCCATTTGAATTTCCTTTGTATAAAGATGTTGAATATGGCCTGTAATATACAATCAATAGTTATGTGCAGCAAGGGCAAATAAGCTATGCATTATCGTACCAACTAATATTTAGGCTGCTTAGGGCGCCTAGATATTCATCCTTACTAATTAAGCCAAGGCAAGGCTGCGCCCCATTCATGTTTAAGTCACCGCGCGCGAGTTTTTGGGTGAGTAAAATGGCGGGCATGCAGGGGATATAAGGGCCGTCACCGTCACGGGCGGTTAATTCAAAACATATTTCTTTGGGTTGGTTGTTATGTCCTTGTCCGGATATAACCATGTGGAATCCACTATCTGCGCTACCAAAAGCATCAAACCAATAGGATGCTTTCAACATAAACGGAGCTATGCGCGAGAGGTTTTTGATGGAGCCAATCCGCACAAGCCATGACAGTCCCCATAAACCGATATGTAAAAGCGGGATTTCAAGCCCGGCATAAAAGCGAATGGTTTTAAGGCTTGGATAGCGGGCGGTGAATAGTGCTAAGTCAGGGATGTCGCAATTGCCGAGTAAACGCCAACCAAGGGTTTTATATTTGCGCCAGTGTAAGTTTTGCCAGCCATAAACTTTATGCGGATGGCCGTTTATAATAGTTTCAAAGCTTTTGCCAGTGTAGCCCAATATAGCGGCGGTGGTAGCGAGGCCGCGATTGGTTTTCTGCGCGGTCGTGATGCCGTAATCAAGGTTTTCAATGCTAGAAAATTGGTCTTTATAAGCATCGACCAAGGCGCTAGTCAAGCACGGGACAGAGCTTGCGCCGCTTATGACGCTAACGCCTTTTTTCATTGCGGCATCGTTAAGCGATGTAATGTTGGCAACAAAATTTCGTCCATCGGCAAGGTCAATGTAATGGCAACCTGCATTAATGCAGCATTTTGCGACATGGTAGTCTTGTTCTTGGAATGGCCCAGACGTGTGAATGACAATATCAGGCTTTATCTGTGTAAGGTGCGTGGCTAAATCATGATGAATATCTAGGTTTACGGCTTCTGCGCCAATATCTTCGGCAAGTTTCGTTGCTTTGTCTAAATTGCGCCCAGCAATGATGATCTGTAAGTCCGCTTCTTTGGCCAAACGGCGTGCGATATAACTGCCAAAATTGCCATACCCGCCAATGATTAACACGCGTTTAGCCATCTAGTTTCTCCATAATCTCAAAGCGGCCTTTATATTGATACACCTTGCCCCACCATGGGTGTGTTATATGGGTGATCATATCAAATCTATGCTCATCTACGGCAACTTCTTCGGCGTAGCCCTTACCCATGAATAAGGTCAGCGGCACAGGCACAAAGTGGCCAAACAGTTTTAGGGCATAACCTTTATGGCTAAGGATGACTTTCGTTCCATCCCATGTATAACGCATTTTCCACCCAAGACCAAAGCGCATAACCTCGATCACAACATTATCTTGAACTTGTATCATCTGTGAACGGAATGCATAGGGCTTCGTGCTTTTGAAATAAAACTGGCGGTTAAATTGAAAGGCTTTGCTGTGTAAGTCGCTTTTAAATTCAACCGTCACGGGGACATTTTCTTCATTGGCGGGTGGAATTTGTCCCATCAGGCGCATAATAGGCGCAAGCCACGTAAGGGGCGCTTTACACATAATATCTAAATGCCCTGATACGGTCACAATATCATTGCAATATGGACGATTGGCGTAATGTTTTTTTAAAACGGGCGGTAAATTGTCCCAAGCATCGCTAAAGATGCTCTGGAAAATCGGCGTGGATTTATGGTTTAAATTGTCTATACGCCCTATATTTTTATTTCTTATCAGCATATTTCGAGTGCCGCGCATCCAAGGGTAAGTGATGACGGTAATGGGGCGCCACCTAAACAGACTTTTGCAAAACACTGTAAAGCTGTTTTTTGCTGCGCCGTGTCTTGCCATAAACTCTAAGGCAGTCTGACCGTGGTAAAAATTAGAGCCATCGTAAATGATCATTCCTTCATCTAAATCAAGGCCGCGCTTATTTATCTCAGCCATTAACGGGTGGTCAGCTTCTGTGCGTGCATTGATTAAGTGCAATGCGCCAAATTTCTCTTTGATGCGCAGGGCATACGCGGCGGAGCGGCATAATGGGCATTCACCATCATAGACAAAGTATATTCCGTTCATTTTGTCATTCATATTCATGCTGGTTTAAACACCATAAGGAAGAAAACAATCACAAGGCCGATAAAGGCTGGCCATCCTAAAATAAACCATAGTTTAAATAGTTTATTGTATTTATCTGGCAGCGGCGCATTATCATTTAAGGCCTGTGCCACCATATGTTTTAAGCGAATTTGTATGGCAATGACGGGCAGCCAACATAAGCCAGCTAATACATAAATGCCGTAGGTTAAGCTCAGCCATAAACTGTTCCAGTCATAGCCGCCTTGCCAGATCAGCCAGAAGCCACTCAGCGGTTGAATGATGACCGCGGGCGCCGTAAAAATATAATCGGCCAGAACCGTATTGCGTGCGGCAAAATGTTTTTCATGCAAATTATCGGTGAAATACGCACGAAACATGAAAAAAGCGATTCCCGCCCCAGTCCCGAATAGGATGGTTGCGCTAATGATATGGAGGGTTTTAATAATTAAATACATATCCATGGAATAGTTATAGCATAAAAACAGTGATATGTGCGCGAGTCATTTGCAAGAAAATATAGCCTTAAAAGGTTTTCTTTTCTGCGCCGCAATAAAAAATAGTTGACTAGTCGGTCAAATATATTGTATCGTTATAGAGTAAGGAAAGGAAAAGTTTATGGGTAGAACATCAACTGGCACGAAAGAAAAACTTATAGAAACCGCACGTGAATTGATTTGGCGTGAGAGTTATAACGCGGTCAGTGTGGATGAAATTTGTAAACGCGCTGATGTAAAGAAGGGTAGTTTTTATCACTATTTTCCATCTAAGGCGCATTTGGCGGTTGAGGCGATGGACGCAGGTATGCAGGAGATGAAAGATATATATGATGATATTTTTTCACCCACCCGTCCACCAGTTGAGCGATTTCGCTTAATGGCGCAGCATGTTATTGATCATCAAAAGGAAATTGCGGCTGAATATGGTCATGTATGTGGTTGTCCTTTTGCGGGGCTGGGGTCTGAAATCGCTGGTCAGAATGATGTGATTAGTGAAAAGGTCGCGGATATATGTGTTAAAAAATCAGCTTATTATCAAAGTGCCTTGCGGGATTTGATCGCAGAAGGACGTGTTGATGCGAGCCTTAATGTTGAAGCAAAGGCCAACGAGCTGTTCTCGTTCATTATTGGGCAAATGATTATGGCGAAGATCTGGAATGATCTGACATTTTTGGAAAAGAATTTGGAGCGTGGCATTTTTGACCTTATCGGGTTGAAAATGAACATGAGAGAAGCGATTTAACTGACTGACTGGTCAAAAATAGAGAGTGAATATGCGTAAAACAATTTTAAAATATACAGTTGCGGCTTTTGTCATTAGCGCGGCAGGCTTTGCTGGCTTTAATTACATAGGTGGTCATGGTCATGTCGCTGAGGCGTCTGAAGCAGCAGATGCACATACGGCTCCAATGGCAATGCCTGTGGATGTAACAACGATCAAAGCACAGCAAGTCGAGCTTTGGAAAAATTATTCAGGCCATGTTGTCGCGGTTGATCACGCGGATATTCGCCCGCAGGTGAGCGGACGCATCACAGAAATTCATTTCAAGGACGGACAGCATGTTGAAAAAGGCGATGTGTTAATGGTTATTGACCCGCGCCCATACCAAGCGCGTTTAAACCAAGCCAAAGCATCATTGCAAGCGGCGAAGACACAGGCAAACCTAGCAGAAAAAGAATATCAACGCGCTGTGAAGCTTATAAACACAGATGCGATATCCCAGAGTATGCTTGATGAGCGTACAAATAACCGTGAATCTGCGGCAGCAGCCGTCAAGGGTGCAGAAGCCGCCGTTGAAAGCGCTGAAATTGATTTAGATTACGCGCATGTTAAGGCGCCTATTTCAGGAAAAATAAGCCGTGCGGAAATTACCGAAGGCAACCTTGTACAAGCCGGTGGGAACGCGCCTGTGCTTACGTCTATCGTTGCGGATGATAAAGTCTATGTCGATTTTGAGGTGGATGAGCGTACCTATATTGAATCCGTTAAAAGCACACAAAATAAAGATGTGTCAATCATACCTGTGCGTGTCAAAACACTTGGTGCAGAATCCGAATATCAAGGGACAGTGCACAGTTTTGATAATCACATTGATACGGCGAGCGGTACAGTGCGCGCCCGCGCAATTTTTGACAATAAAGATGGCGTGTTGCTGCCGGGTATGTCAGTCAGTGTTTTGATGGGCACGGCCGATGGCACCGATAAAATTTTGGTAACAGAGCGTGCAATTGGCACCGATCAAGACCGTAAATTTGTTTATGTGATTGGCGATGACCAAACTGCGCAATATCGCGAAGTCAAAATTGGCGAAAGCGTCAGTGGGCAGCGTGTTATTATATCTGGCCTTGAAGAAGGCGAGAACATTATATCCGCCGGTATTGTTCGTATCCGCCCAGGTATGCCGGTTATGCCTAAAACCGCAGAGCAAGCAGAATAAAGAAAGACTAATCAAATGAACTTATCTAGCCATTTTATCGACCGGCCGATTTTTGCCGGAGTGATTTCCTTTATGATTTTTCTGCTTGGGGCAATTGCGCTATTTCAATTGCCTATTTCGGAATATCCTGAAGTTACGCCCCCTGCGATACAAATTAATGCAAGCTTCCCCGGTGCTAACCCAGCGACAATTGCCGAGACGGTTGCAACACCTTTGGAAGAACAAATTAGCGGCGTTGAAAATTTACTTTATATGAATTCCTTGGCCACGGCAGATGGTAATTTGTCGATGTCGATAACATTTGCCATTGGGACGGATGTTGATTTGGCGCAGCAACTTGTTCAAAACCGCGTGTCACAGGCGTTGCCGCGTTTGCCTGAGGTTACACGCAATTTGGGTGTAACGGTGGTAAAAAGCTCACCTGATTTAACGATGGTTGTACACTTAACATCACCAAATTCACGCTATGACATGCTCTATTTACGCAATTATGCGACGTTGAATATCAAAGACCAGCTTGCCAAAATTAATGGTGTTGGACAGGTGCGTTTGTTTGGATCAGGTGACTATGCGATGCGTGTGTGGTTGAACCCAGATCGTATTGCTGAACGTGGTCTGCGCGCTGAAGATGTTGTGAACGCCATTCGCCGTCAAAATATTCAAGTGGCGGCTGGTGTTATCGGTGGCCCGCCATATGATGATAGAACAGAGTTGCAATTACCTGTAAACGTACAGGGGCGTTTAACATCACCAGAAGAGTTTGAAGATATTATCATTAAGCGTGACGATAAAGGCGTTGTGACGCGCCTGCGTGATGTGGCGAGCGCGGAGCTAGATGCGCAGTCATATTCTCTGCGCTCTATGTTGAATAATGAACCTGCTGTTGCTGTACCTATTTTTGCTGCGCCTGATGCTAATGCGCTTGAATTATCGGCAAATGTTCGTGCAGCTATGGAAGAGCTTAAAAAAACATTTCCTGAAGATGTTGACTATAGCATCGTGTATGATCCAACCGTTTTCGTTCAGCATTCGATTGACGCAGTGATTCACACATTGATCGAAGCGGTGATGTTGGTCGTCTTGGTGGTCATTGTCTTCCTACAAACATGGCGTGCATCCATCATCCCATTATTGGCTGTGCCAGTGTCGATTGTCGGTACATTCGCGATTATGCTGATGCTCGGCTTTTCAATTAACGTGCTATCTTTGTTTGGCTTAATCCTGTCCGTTGGTATCGTTGTGGACGATGCGATTGTCGTCGTTGAAAACGTGGAACGTAATATTGAAGACGGTAAAAAGCCGCGTGAAGCAACTATACAAGCAATGAAAGAGGTTACTGGCCCGATTATTGCGACATCATTGGTTATTGCAGGCGTGTTTATTCCGATTGCTTTCATTAGTGGTCTGACAGGCATGTTTTATAAGCAGTTTGCGTTAACGATTGTCATTGCAACATTCATTTCTATGGTGAACTCTCTTACGCTCAGCCCTGCGTTATCCGCTTTATTACTAAAGCCGCGTGAAGAACAAAAAGACATTCTAACCCGTATGATGGATTTTGGTTTGGGCTGGTTCTTTAATTTGTTCAATAAAGTCTTTGGACGCGCGCAGCGTGGGTATACGCGCGGCGTTGGTACAGTGACGCGCCACCGCATCATTATGATGCTGCTATACGTCATCTTGGCGGGGGCAACCTATTTCAGCTTTGGCCTTGTACCAAAGGGCTTTGTGCCTGCGCAAGATAAGCAATATTTGATCGCTTTCGCGCAATTGCCGCCAGGTGCGACATTAGAACGCACGGAAGAGGTTATGCGTAAAATGGGTGAAATCGCCCTTGCTGAAGAAGGCGTAGCCAACGCAGTACAATTCCCAGGCTTATCCGTGAATGGTTTTGTGAATTCATCTAGTGCAGGTATCGTCTTTGTACCGCTTGATGAATTTGAAGACCGTGCATCACATGAACTTAGCGCCGGTGCCATTGCTGGGCGTCTCCAGCAAAAATTTGGAGCAATCGAAGAAGCCTTTATTGCTATTTTCCCGCCGCCACCAGTGCGTGGACTAGGGACAACAGGTGGTTTTAAACTGCAAATCGAAGATCGCGCAAATATGGGGTATCAGGCACTTGATAATGCCGTGAAAGAAGTTGTTGGTAAAGCGTATGCAGCGCCAGAGCTGACAGGGGTATATTCAAATTATAATATATCTGTACCGCAATTATTTGCTGATCTTGACCGTACGAAGGCGCAGCAATTGGGTATCCCAATTGATGAAATCTTCCGCACAATGCAAATTTATCTTGGATCGATCTATGTGAATGATTTTAACCAGTTTGGCCGTACCTATCAGGTTGTGGCGCAGGCGGAAAAATCATTCCGTTCAGAGCCGCAAGATATTGAACGCCTGCAAGTGCGCAATACGGATGGTCAGATGGTGCCGCTAGGTGCAGTCATTGATGTGCAGGAAACTTTCGGCCCAGAGATTGCGTCACGCTATAACGCGTTCCGTTCAGCGGATTTGAACGGTAATGCCGCGCCCGGCTATTCATCTGGGCAGGCGCAAGATGCGATATCTAAGATCCTTGATGAAACATTGCCACAAGGCATGGAATATGAATGGACGGAACTCACCTATCAGCAGATTTTGGCAGGTAACACGGCTATCTATATTTTCCCGCTTTGTATCTTCTTCGTCTTCCTTGTCTTGGCGGCGCAGTATGAAAGTATGGCTTTGCCTATGGCGGTGATTATGATTGTCCCTATGGCGATTTTGTCAGCGATATTGGGCATATACTTTACGGGGGGCGATAACAATATCTTTACGCAAATCAGCCTCTTCGTCCTCGCAGGGCTCGCCTGTAAGAACGCGATTTTGATTGTCGAATTTGCGCGCGAACTCGAAGATGAAGGCATGGAGCTGATCGCTGCCGCAAAAGAAGCTGCACATTTACGTTTGCGTCCAATTTTGATGACATCCTTCGCCTTTATCATGGGCGTACTGCCATTGGCTCTTAGCCACGGTGCGGGCGCGGAAATGCGTCAAGCCATCGGTATAGCGGTGTTCTCTGGGATGCTCGGTGTAACGATATTCGGTTTGATCTTTACGCCAGTTTTCTATGTGATCTGCCGTAAAATTGAAATGAAATTTAAAGGCGGTAATAAAGCTGTCGAAGCTGCGGGAGCAGAATAATATGATGAAAAAACTGATTTTAGTGTCAACTATGCTCACCTTGTCCGGCTGCGGATTAGTGGCAGAGCAATATGATCTATCCTTCGATAAACTGACCAACTGGCGCAGTGATGCCGCCGCGCCAGTTGAGCAGGTTAGCGCATCCAGCCTTAAAGACTGGTGGCAGAAATTTGAAGACCCTGCGCTTAATGAGCTTGTGACTCAAGCCATGAGCAGCAGCCCCGATCGCCTAATCGCTGAAGCACGTATTGCCGAAGCACGCGGCCTTCGCCGTAGTGCGCGTGGCAGTTTACTGCCGCAAATCAGCGCTTCGGGTTCAGGCGGGCGAGAGGATACGGGTTTATATGATAACCTCTACCCTGATAATTTCTATGATGCGGGGTTTGATGCATCGTTTGAATTGGATGTGTTTGGTAAAAACCGTAACAATTTCAGCGCATCAGATAATCAACTGCGCGCCGCCGAAGAACAATATCGCGACGTGACGCTCAGCCTTATCGCGGAAATCAGCCGTAATTATATTGAATATCGCGCCGCGCAACATCAATTACGCATTGCGCAGAAAAACTTGGCGACACAGGAAAAAACACTGACCTTGATTGAGGATATGTTCCGCCTTGGCGCTGCGCCAAAACTGGATGTTGAACGCGCTAATAACTTGGTCAACACCACCCGTGCTTCCTTGCCAGAATTCGAACGGCAGGCCGATAATGCGCGTCTTGCTTTAACTGTTTTGGTCGGCGCATTGCCGCAGGACTTAGAACCTGTTTTGGCGGAAGCGGCGGAAATCCCTGCCACCAATATCGCGCCTGTATTAATTGCGCCTGCCGAAGTGCTTTCCCGCCGCCCTGATGTACAGGCGGCCAGTTATCTCCTCGCTGCGAATACAGATTTAACGCAGGCCGCAGCGGCAGATATTTTCCCAAGCTTTACCCTGCGCGGTTTCTATGGCGTGGCGGATAATGCGCTGGCGAGCGCTATTAACCCTTGGAATATCGCCCTAGGCGCGGCAGTGTCATTGCTTGACTTTGGCCGCATAGAAGGCCGCGTCGATGCCGCAAAAGCGCGTGAAAAGCAAAGCTTTGAACAATACCGAAAAACCGTATTATCTGCGGTCAGCGAAGTGGAAACAGCCTTGACCGATTACATCCACATTAATGGGCAGCATCAATCTTTAGAACAAGCTTATGACAGCGCGTCCAAAGCCTTTGACCTGTCGCAAAATCTATATAAGGAAGGTGAAATAGCTTTCCTTGATGTCTTGGATTCACAGCGCACTGTTAACAACGCCGAATCCGCGATGATTACCGCCAAAGCATCAGAGGCGGTCGCACTCACCCGCCTCTATAAAGCATTAGGTGTATATTAATAACGTTATTCTGCCGCGATTAATGCTTGGTCGTCATCTTCTGGGTGATGACCTGCGGTGGTTTCAGCTGCCGTAACCGTTTCGCTTTCTGCGTTGTCGTGTTGAATGCTGTGTAGAAATTCTTCAACTGAAATTTTAAGGCGGTCTGAAAGTGACGCAAGATCACTTGCAGCATCTAACACGCCATCAGCAGAATGGCCTGTTTCGCGGGCGCCAGTTTCCACATTAATGATGGTTTCTGCCACGTGGTTCACACTTTGTGATGCGTCAGAAACGCTGCGTGATATCTCCATATTTGCGGCATTTTGTTCTTCTGCGGCGGCCGCTACGGTAGTGATAGCGTCATCAATTTCAGATATATTGTTGATAATATGCTGCATGGCTTCAACCGATAATTTTGTTGCGCCTTGAATTTGTGAAATTTGTTCTTCAATTTCACTGGTTTTCTTGCCTGTTTCTGTGGCAAGTTTTTTAACTTCATCAGCAACAACAGCAAACCCTTTTCCGGCCTCACCCGCGCGCGCAGCTTCAATAGTCGCGTTCAGCGCCAGAAGGTTTGTCTGCTCTGCAATATCGCGAATGGACCAGATGATTTCACCAATCTGTGTGGCGAGCACATCCAAATTTTGAACCGTTTGGTTGGCATGTCGGGCACGCTCGGCCGTATCATTTGACCGTGCACGCGTGTTGTTAATCTGTGATGCAATTTCGGCGCTACTGGCGCTTAATTCTTCAATGGCGGATGCTACACTATTCACGTTTGAATTGGCTTGGTCAGATGATGACGCAACCGCTTTGGATGAACTTGCCGTATCATCAGCCACATTACGCATAGTTTGTGCCGTGGCCTGAAGTTCCGTAGACGCGGATGCCAATGTGCCAATCATGCCGCCGACTTGGTCATCAAAACGTTTGGCAAGGGCAAGCGTCGCTTGGCGCTTTTCAATATCGGCTTGTTTTTTCAACTCTTTTTTTTTTTCTTCCATAGCGCGCGCTTCGCTCAATTTGATATTCAAATTTTCTAGCGCTTTGGCCATGCTGCCAATTTCATCGCTGCGCTCCTTGTCTTTCACCTTAATGGTTTGGCCTTGTGCCAAAATTCCCATATTTTCGGCTATGCGGGTCAGCGGCAATTTAATATTACGCGAAACGGCAATGCTGCCAAATAACAACACGGCAATAAAACTGATAATCACCACCGATGCTTGAATGGCATCTTCTAAAAAGGCCTTATTCACGTCATCAACATAAATACCAGACCCAACAATCCACCCCCATTCAGGGACAAGCTTAACATAGGATATTTTCGGGAAAGTTTTATCTGCGTCTTCACCGGGTTTCGCCCATTGATAATCGACCACACCTTCGCCGGATTTTTTGGCAATATCGACCATTTCAACGAACAGCTTTTTGCCCTCAGGGTCTTTGGTTTCGCTTAAGTCCTTGCCGATTAACGCAGGTTTCATCGGGTGCATGACCATGCGCGGATGCATGTCATTAATCCAGAAATAATTATCTCCATCATAGCGCATAATATTAATGGCTGTTTTGGCAAGGTTCTGTGCTTCGTCTATAGTCAGTTTTCCTGACTTAGCATCTTGCACATAACGGTTAATGCTACTATGGGCAAGCTCTACAATGGATTGTGTTTTTGCTGTACGATCAGCAAACATTGTGTTTTTGTTTTGGATGAGTAATAAAGCCGCAATAATTATCATCGCGGCAATCGAACAGCCAATAAGGATATTCAGTTTTTTGCCAACGGAAATATTGCTCAGTCTAAAAATATTAGGCATAATCAATGTCTCTCGGTATTAATAAAAAATGTTTAAAAACAATATATTAAAGTATATGTATTAACATTTTCGCATATATTGATGAACAAAGACTTAATTGGTCCATGTTTGATGGAGGGGGGCAGCGCCAAGTGATTCAATCGTATGATAATCGGCGCATATGTGGCGTTTTCTTTTCTTTCATTATAATTGAAAGAACATTTTGATTGTTTTCAAGGGGGATCCTATTGGCGAAGGTGAAATATGACCTATACTCTATAATTCGAAAAAAGCAGTTGATGCTAGATGGAATAGGATAATATTATGGCAACATTATTTTCACCCTTGACCCTAGGGGATTTAAAATTACCAAACCGTATCATTATGGCGCCGCTGACCCGTTGCCGTGCAAGTGAAGGACGCGTGCCAAATGAATTGATGGCTGAATATTATGCGCAGCGCGCATCTGCAGGTTTGATTATATCAGAAGCGACTATTGTTGACCCCATGGGGGCGGGGTATCCGAATACGCCGGGTATCTATAGCGATGCACAAATTGAAGGATGGAAGAAAGTTACCAAAGCTGTTCACGATAAGGGCGGACGTATCTTCTTACAGTTATGGCATGTTGGGCGCATATCTGATCCTATATATTTGAACGGAGCGTTGCCTGTTGCGCCAAGTGCAGTAAAGCCTGCGGGACATGTAAGCTTGGTTCGACCTATGAAAGATTTTGAAACGCCGCGCGCATTAGAGCGTGATGAAATTCCTGCTATTATAGACATGTTTCGTCAAGGGGCGGAGAATGCTAAAAAAGCGGGTTTTGATGGTGTTGAAATTCATGGTGCGAATGGATATTTACTTGACCAATTTTTGCAGGATAGCACGAATAAGCGCGATGATGATTATGGTGGTGCTATTGAAAACCGTGCGCGCTTGATGCTTGATGTTGTTGATGCAGTGCTAAGCGTTTGGGATAAAGGCCGTGTGGGCATGCATCTTGCGCCGCGTATGGATGCGCATGACATGGGGGATTCAATGCGCCTAGAAACATTCAGCTATGTTGCGCGTGAGCTTGGTAAACGTAATATTGCGTTTATTTGTACGCGCGAACATCATGCAGGCGATAGCATATCACCTGCCCTGAAATCAGCATTTGGCGGTCTCTATATTGCTAATGAGGGTTTTACCAAAGATAGTGCAGAGACGATATTAGAAAACGGAACAGCCGATGCTGTGGCTTTTGGCAAGCTTTATATAGCAAACCCTGATTTGGTTGAACGTTTTAAAACGGATGCCACATTAAACGTACCTGATGCGAACACGTTTTATGGTGATAGCGGCGCGATAGGTTATACGGATTACCCGTTTTTAGATTCAGAAGAAAGTGACATTAAACATGCATAAAATAAAAGCTCTATGCTTGGCTGTATTATTATCATTGCCAGCAACGGCAAGCTATGCTCAACCTTCATATGATGCGCATTTGACGCAGTATAGTTATGATTATGAACAAGATATACGTATATTCCCTGTGTCTTCACAGAAGCAAGACCTTGAGATGGCTTACATATTTATGGAAGGTGAGGCGAATAAGCCTTTTATAGCCTTACTTCATGGTAAAAACTTCAATGCTGATTATTGGGCAGAAACCGCGCAATATTTGAATGCTAAGGGCTATAATGTTGTTGTGCCAGATCAAATTGGTTTTGGTAAATCCTCAAAGCCAGTTCATTATCAATATAGTTTTGCATCTATGGCCAAACAAACACATCATCTGTTAGAAAGTTTGGGGGCTAAAAAGGCTATAATATTAGGGCATTCAATGGGCGGTATGCTCGCTTCGCGTTATGCGCTTCTTTATCCTGAGGCGACGGAAAAGCTGGTTTTGGTTAACCCAATCGGCTTGGAGGATTATTTACGCTATGTTGAGTATAAAGATACGGACTTCTTTTATGCGCTTGAGCGTAAGAAAACGCCTGAAGGCATCAAAGCTTATCAGCAAAAAAATTATTATGACGGGCAATGGAATGATCGCTTTGACAAGTTGACCTATTTCATGATTGGGCAGGTGCAAGGCCCTGACCAAGATCAAGTGGCATGGGTTAATGCGCTGACTTATGACATGATTTTTACGCAGCCAGTTATTAATGAATATGCACATATCAGCGTTCCAACGCGGTTAATTATCGGTACGCGTGACCGTACGGGGCCTGGGCGAGGATGGAAGAAGCAAGGCGTTGATTATATGCTTGGTCAATATCAAAATCTAGGCAAGGCGGCGGCTGAACGCATCCCGTCAGCACGTTTGTATGAGCTGGATGATCTGGGTCATTTGCCGCATATCGAAGACTTTAAACGCTTCACAGCCGAATTGGATCAAGCACTCGAAATTGCGGAATAAGTTTAAAACTTATAACGAATGTCTAAACTGCTGCTATGCCCATTACTGAATTCAGTGTGATTGTCTAATATATTGATTTTATGCGTATCGGTGCTACACTGGGGTACCGATGCGCTTCTGCATTGGCTTTAATTATTTTGCCGATTTCATGCTTTTTAATTCGTTCATTTTTTTATGTGCTTTTCTGCCGATATGTTGGGGGGTATTTGCCCTGCTGCGGGGGCGGCGTTTATTTCAAATCTCGGTTTGTTGGCTAATTTTATGTTCGCTCGTTTTCTATGGCTATTGGAATCCGCCTTATTTGATTTTGATACTGGGCTCGATTGCCGTTAATTACGCCTTTGGTCATGCACAGAACCTGCTGCATGATCAGGGGAAGCAAAGTCGCCCGTTAATGGCGGGGGCGGTGCTGTTTAATTTGGGTCTGCTTGGCTATTACAAATATGCAGGCTTTATCACGGAAAATATAAACGCGCTAAGCGCCAGCGCACTGCCTGTGCCAGAAATTATCTTACCGCTGGCTATATCATTTTTCACTTTTCAGCAAATTGCCTATCAGGTTGATGCTTATCGTGGCGAGACTAAAGAGCATGGTTTTTTAGATTATGTGCTATTTGTCACCTTTTTTCCGCAGCTTGTTGCTGGGCCGATTGTTCACCACAAGGAAATGATGCCGCAATTCAGGGCGCAGCGCACATTGGGTATTAACCCTGACCATTTGGCGCTGGGGCTCGTGCTTTTTTCATGCGGGCTGTTTAAAAAAGTGGTCTTGGCGGATAATCTTGCGCGTTATGCAACGCCCGTATTTGACGCAGCGAACGGGGATGTGCCCTTAACCTTGTTTGAATCATGGGGCGGGGTGCTGGCCTATAGTTTCCAAATTTATTTTGATTTCTCTGGCTATTCGGATATGGCGCTTGGCCTTGCCGCTTTATTCGGCATTATGCTACCGCTTAACTTTCTCTCTCCTTACCGCGCGGGCAATATTATTGATTTCTGGCGGCGTTGGCATATAACGCTGTCGCGTTTCTTGCGGGACTATCTCTACATCCCGCTTGGTGGTAACCGTAAGGGCAAATTACGCCGCTATAATAACTTACTCATGACAATGTTGATTGGCGGCATCTGGCATGGCGCAGGGTGGACATTCGTTATTTGGGGTGGGCTGCATGGCGTATATTTAATTATTAACCATGCATGGCATCGCGTGCTTAAAGGCGCAAGGATTACACATCCAATTTATAAGTTAGCGGCATGGGCGTTGACCTTCACGGCGGTTAGTTTTGCGTGGGTGTTCTTTCGCGCGGAAAGCGCTGATGCAGCGTTTAACATCTGCCGCGCTTTAATAGGACAAAATGGCGCAGTGCTCGACTACCGTTTAGAAAGCATCTTGCCCTTTATGGCGGATCTTATTCGTTTTGAAGGCACAGGCATTGGCGCTTTCCCAAGTGTGTATGGCGTGCTATGGCTTGGCGCGGCGGCAGGTATCGCATGGCTCTGTCCGAATATATATAGTATGCTTGCCGTGAAAACGGATCAAGACAGTTTACTGGTGAATAATCTGGCGGCGTTACCGAAAGGGCGCAGAACATTGCTTCTGGCGTTTATGGCGCTGCTTCTTGTTGTGGCGCTTGGTCAAATCGGCGCGCCATCTGAATTCCTTTATTTTGATTTTTAAATATTATGCGGCATTTAATTATATTCATATCATTTTTTATGTTCTGGGGCGCTTGCATCGGCGGTCTTACCGCAGTGTTTGATCCGCTTCATAAGCTGGCCTATGCGCCTGCTGCAAGTGAAGATATTCCTGATATGGGCGAAAACGCGCAGGACATAGTGGATATGAAGCTTGCCCTTTATCTGCGCCATCCGCAGCCTAATGTTATTATTGGTAATTCACGGCCTTATAAAGGCTTGCCGGCTGAATATATGGGGGATGATTGGTTCAATTTCGCTATCCCTGGGGCGAATGCTAAAGACTTATTGGCGGTGGTTGAGTTTTTAACACAGTGCATGCATTTTGCCCCGCCCAAGAACGTTGTGGTGATGCTCGACCTAAATATCTATGACTTAAGGCGCGGCAACGCTGAAGGGCGTAATTTTGACTTAAACAAACATCGTGGGAAATGCATAGCACATGGCCTTTTCGCGGATATGCAGGCACATCCATCCTATTTCGTCGATATACGCAATATCGCGCGCATCCTTCGCAAAGGTGAAGAGCGCTATACGGATCAGGGGAGTTATAAAGATTTTCCCGAGCGTTTGACCGAAACGCAGCTTAAAAATGCGCAGCTGAGTAAACTTGCGGATTATCGTGTTAAGGGGTGGGGTGTGCGTGGCATCGTTCAGGATGAGGCCGCACAATATAACCACTTTAGTAGGGCGCTACCCTATTTGAACGACCTAACTGCGCGCGCGGTGAATAGCGGCGCGCAGGTCTTGCTTATCTGGACACCGTTCCATGAAAGCTTAAATGTGGTTATGGCAGAAAAAAACTTGCATGTGATAGAAGAGAAAATAAAGGCTGAAACAAGCATTATATCACATAAATATACGCAGGCGGATGCGCTCTTCATGCCGCTTTGGCAAAACTACACAATAGGCGACATTACAAAGCCGCGAGATGGTGGCTATTACTTTATTGAACCATCGCATTTCACGTCTGTTTTTGGGCGCAAAATAGCTGAAGATTTAAAAGCGCATTTTTAAGTAGTCTATTTTATCATACATTTTTACTCACCCATTTGAGTGGTTTCAATATATCTCATACTGTGATATACTTAAGTGTAGGTCTTCTTGGGGGAGGGAGTAATGTTACTTTTCTATATCTATATATTTTTCAGCGCAGTTCTCGGCTTGTCTCTGGCTTTTTGTATATCGGATAAAGAGCATGGGGCTGTAAACATGGGTGAGCGCGTTATTATTATGCTCACATTCTTTATATTATGGCCATTTTTGGTGATATGGTTTTTTGCCAAAAAAGCTTAATGCTTTAAATGCGCTGAACAATGTGCGTCTATATGGTCAATAAACAAGCGTACCCGCGTTGATAAATATCTGTTCGGCGGGAAAATCGCATACAGGCTGCGTGGCGGTGATGTTACATATTCATCAAGAATTTGCACTAATGCGCCATTTGCTATTTCATCACGCACGAAGAATGCTGGGCATATAGTTATGCCAATGCCGCGGCAGGCGGCTTCAACCATCATCTCGGCGGCATCTGCCTTAAAAGTGCTGTTCAGGCTTTGCACGGCTTCTTGCCCATCTGGCGCAATATAGCGCCATTCATGCGCGCCTTTATTTCGTGTATAGGCCAGAACATTATGCCGCGCCAAATTTTGAGGGGTTAGTGGCGTACCGCGACGCGCTAAATATTCTGGGCTGGCAAAGGCACATATTGGGACATCAGCTATTTTGCGGGCGATCATGCTTGAATCTTCCAATGCGCCAATGCGAATTAACACATCAAAATTTTCATCGCCATAATTAATGATGCGGTCATCGAAAGACACATCAATGGTCACTTCGGGATATTTAACGGCAAAATCGGCAATTGGTTGTTTTAAATACATGTTTGAAAAGGCGCGCGGCGCACTAATTTTCAATGTGCCGTGTGGCTTGCTTTTTAACTCATTTAAGGCTTCCGTAGCTTCGTGCAAATCTTCAAGGGCGCGGCTTGCGCGTTCAAAAAATAATGCGCCTTCTTCAGTTAACGATACTTTGCGTGTGGTGCGGTTAAGTAGCTTGACCTTTAATTCATGTTCAAGGTTTTGTATTTGTTTGGATACGGCAGAGCTTGTTATACCAAGTGCCCGCGCTGCGCCTGCGAAACTTTCGTTGCGGGCAACCTCAATAAAAATGCTTATGCGTGATAAATGATCCATAGCATGTAACTTAGATTATTGTTTCTAAAATGGAAACAGTAAATTAACAAATATATATATTATCAATCTATATGTGTGGTGTTAGAATAAATTATATCATCACATAACTTTATAAAAACGGATTTTAAAAATGAGAAAATATTTATATCTAATAACACTGTTTGCGGCGCTGGGCGTGCCATCATTTAAGGCGCAGGCTGCGACGTATAATATTGATGCTTCACACACAAATATTATGCTGAATGTTTCGCATTTAGGTTTTTCAACTATGGTTTTAGAAGCATTAAAGCCAGAAGGCCAAATCATTTTTGATGCAGAAAAGCCTGAACATAGCGCCGTTTATGTGGTTTTGAAAGCTGCCCATATTGATGGCGATGATGAGAAGTTTAACGCGCATCTACATAATGCAGATTTCTTTAACGCCGCGGAGTTTCCTGAAATAACATTCAAGAGTACAGATGTTGAAGTGTTAAGCGAAAATACAGGTAAGGTCACAGGTGACTTTACACTGCTCGGCATTACAAAACCTGTAACGTTGGATGTGACATTCAACAAAGCCGGAAAAAATCCATTTTCACAGAAAGAAACCGTTGGTTTTACAGCAAGTGGGACAATAAAGCGTTCCGATTTTGGGATGAATTATGGCTTGCCGATGATTGGTGAAGATGTCGGTATAGAAATAAATATCGAAGCTGTTAAAGGCGAATAAAGCATTAGGCTAAATATTTTTTATATGAAAACCTGCCCATATTTAGGCAGGTTTTTTTAATTCTCATTTGTCGGCAGCTACGAAAATTGGTATTATTACTGCGTTCATTTAACGTTACCGTAGTATTTTAGTCCGTGACCATAAACAACCCATTACCACCTACGCATGAATCGCTTGCTAAACAGGGCGCAGATTTTTTTCGCGCCGGACAAGTTGTAAAAGCTTATCAGGTATATTTAGAAGCCGTACTCATGGCGCCGGAAGAGACAAGATATCGTTTTTCTTTAATTCGATGCCTGACCAACCTTCATACTAAGGAGCATAATTATAAGCTGCAACAAGCCATATTGCTGTGCTTGCTTGATGATGATATTCCACCGCGAAGTGTTGCCGTTATATGGTTAGAACAGCTTTTTTTAGATCCCGCAGTTAGTGGTTTTAAAAAGTTAACCGTGTGCGATGATTATGAAGCCTTTTTAACGGCTTTTGACCATGATGTTTTTGTTCCTCTTTTGAATAATAAATATTTCCTAGCTGGGCTGCGCAGATGTGTAATTAAACACACGCGTTTGGAAAATCTTCTGGTTCATTTAAGGCGGTTTTATTTGTTACGTGCAGATGCTGCGCAGAAAGACGCAGTAAGGCCGTTTTTATGTGCGCTTGCCTGTAAGGCGTTTCTGACGGACTATATTTTCCCCGTTAGTGACGAAGAGCAAGACGCGGTTTTGCACGCTGAAGAGAGTTTCAAAGATTTATCCGTTACGGACCAAATTATTTTAGGGTGTTACCGCCCATTATATGAAATTGATGGCGCGACGGCGTTGTTTGATTACGCCATTGAACAACAGGCGCAAGACCTGCTGCATCTAACAGTTTTACAAATTGATGAACCTATAGAAGAGCAGGAGCTTCGTCAGGAAATTCAGGTTATTGGGACGAATTCTATAAACAAACCTTTGGGGCTTGATTTGCCTTATCCGCGATGGTTTGGTACGCATCCTGCGCGCTTTTCATTAAACGCAAAGATGATCCGCGAAAAACTGGATATTCTGTATGTTGGTTGTGCCACAGGCCAAAATGTTGCCGTTATGGCGCAGCATACACCAAATGCGCAGCTGGATGCGGTGGATGCATCCTTGGCACAACTTGGGTATGCCAAGCGGCGCATACATGAACTCGGCGTTGAAAATATACGTTTTTTATGCGCACAGCCTGAAAATATGAAAGATTTGGATAAAACATATGATTTGATTTATGCGGCTGGGGCACTACAAAATGTTGAAAGCCCAACAGAGGAGCTTTCAAATCTTACGCATCTTATGAAGCCCGAGGGCGTGATGCGCCTGGCTTTGCTAAGTGATGTTGGGCTCGCTAATATAAAATTCTGGCGCAATCATATTGGTGTACAGGGCTATAAAGATGATTATGACGGTATTCAGCGCCTGCGTCATGATATTATGCATTCAGATATAGATCCGCTGTATCAGCGTATAATGAAGCGTGATGACCTTTATAGTGTGATGGGGATAAAACGTTTGTTGTTCGCGCCTTATGAGCATGGTTTTAACTTTGAAAAGATTATGGCTTTGTTAGATGCAGCAGGTTTAAGGCCGTTAAAGGTTAAGGCCGGTGTCCCCGCACTTGAGCGGCAATATAAAAAACGCTTCCCAGAAGATTTTAAGAAGACGGATCTTAAAAACTGGGCGATTTTAGAACAAGAAGTGCCTGATGCGTTTATTACGGGATATGACTTAGTTCTGGTGAAAAAGCCATCATTTAAAGGTGATGAGCTGCCCCTATGGTATCGTAACCAAGAATAAATATGGGGGTGTATATAAAAACATATGCATGTGGCTGTTCTTGTTTTAAATATTTCTATATGTTATGTCAGCCTTAAATAAAACATATAATAGGAAATTTTCACGATGAGCGTAGAAGCCGTTAAAATAAAAGAACAGGATACGTCTAACAGTAAAGAATTATCACAGCACGATGATGATCTGCATGTTCCTGGGCTGTCTAATGATAACCAACATGGCAGTGCTCCAGATTGGAGCGTATTTAGCCTTAAGAAGTTTCACCCGCATTTAGGTTTGATTCAAATGGCGCTTACTGTGCTTGGCTTGCTCGCGGGGCTTGCTTATGCGGCTATGTCTTTACAGGCAGTGGATACAGCATCAGCAACAATAGCTGTGTTTTCTTTCCTTTCATATGGGCTAATCGGTCTTGTTGGGGGTTATTTCTCCATATGGATTACCGGCGCAGCAGTGGCACTTAGCCCAGTTATTTTATTGGCGTCTTTCTTTATGTAAGTAAAGCATATATGAATAAAAAAACGGCGCATAGTGACATGCGCCGTTTTTCGTTTATTTCGTTATTCGTTCAAGGTGATTCACCGAGTAAATTTTTTGTTTTCAGATGCATAATTTGGTCATGCAGTAAACCGTTATGCGTCATAACTTCCCAAATGGCTTTTTGTTTTATACGCATATTGTGAAGGCTCATGAAAATATCGATCAAAACGGGTTGACGGCCTTCGTAATCAATAACAGGGCCAATACGGTGGCACATAATGCCAAGCTGTTCAAAGCTGTCGATTAATGGCGTTTCCAGTAAAACGCAACATTGCGTTTGTCCATTTTGTATCGCGACTTCAAAACTGCTGCGAATTAAACCAATTGGCGCAAACGGAATAAGGCGGCGGGCTATGCGGCGCGCGGTTTTATCCATAAATGTTTCTTGGTCTTGATCATGGACGCAGCCAAGCGGCGACCCTTCATCCCCTTTACGTGAACGGAATTGTTTTAATACGCATAGCTTGGAAATTTCACATGTCGATTTTAACAATTGTTCATCTTTGAGCCGCCCGCCTTGGAATCGTTCCTGTAATGGAAAGCTGTTGTGCAGATCATCCATATTCGGCAACACGACGCGCACCGTGCCAATAGCTTCGCCGCTGCGTTTGTGAATTAACAAAATATGGCGCGCATGCTCATCATAGTGGTCACGCTCCATCTTGTCGGCATCAGGTTTAATTTGATGATATCCAAACTCTTCGCACAGCACTTCGTATCTTATGCGGAAGGCTTTTTCTTTTAATGCATCGCTTTGCGCTTCTACAGTTTCAAATAACTGATTATACAGCCAAGAAAAGCTTTTGAATTGGATGTAGTCTTTCAACTGTGGGGAGGACATCCCCAGATTCAATATTTGGTCTTTCATTTTTATATACTCACACACTCATATTATACACACACCATATCATTATAATCTTTCTTTTATTAATTAATGCTAAAATAAAGATACAATGCGATCTAATTCTTGCAGGCCGCGGCCTAAATGCACTGGCATTGCACTGCAGAATTGCGTATAGTGATAAGCACAAACGCCCCGAAAAAGGTTTACAAGACAGCGATGAAAGATATGGCCGCGCGCGATAAGTTATTAGAAGATTTACTAGCCCTAAACACTGACCTTAAAGAAGACGTCGTGGAAAAGGCCTATAACTATGCCAAAGAAAAGCACGAAGGCCAAACCCGCGCCTCAGGTGAGCCATATTATACGCACCCTGTTGAGGTCGCGATGATTTTGGCGGAAATGGGGATGGATACGCCGACTATTGTCACAGCTATTTTACATGATACGGTTGAAGATACTGACGCCACAGAGGAAGATTTAAAACGCGAATTTAGTGAAGAGGTTGCGAAGCTAGTCGCAGGCGTGACCAAATTAACGCGGATTGAAAGCCAGACTGTGGAAGGCAAACAGGCTGAAAACTTCCGCAAACTTGTTTTGGCGATGTCCGAAGATATTCGCGTTTTATTGGTGAAGCTGGCTGACCGCGTCCACAACATGCGCACCTTAGGTCATTTTAAAGACCGTCCAGATAAACAAAAACGTATTTCGCGTGAGACCTTAGAAATTTTTGCGCCGCTCGCAGAGCGTATCGGTATCCATAAAATTAAAGAAGAGCTTGAAGACCTTGCCTTCACTTATATGAACCCAGATGCACGTGAAACGATATCTAAACGCTTGTCTTATTTGCGTGAAGAAGGCGCGGATACGACCAAAGACGTTATCACCGAACTTGAAAAAGTGATGAAGGAAGCGGGCATTAAATGTCAAATTAACGGACGTGAGAAAACCCGTTATTCAATTTGGCGCAAAATGCAGCGTAAGAATATTCTGTTTGAACAGCTCTCTGATATTATGGCTTTCCGTGTCGTCGTTGATAACATGGAAACTTGTTATCTGGTGTTAGGTATTGTTCATGCGAAATACCCAACCGTGCCAGGACGTTTTAAAGATTATATTTCCACCCCAAAACCAAACGGTTACCGCTCAATCCACACCACGGTCATTGGGCCAGGTGGACACCGCGTTGAAATACAAATTCGTACAAGCACCATGCATGAAGAGGCCGATTTGGGTCTTGCCGCACACTGGGCGTATAAGCGCGATGGGTCATCTGACCGCGCGACAGCGGAGGCTAAACATTATCGCTGGCTGCGTGAGCTTGTTGAAATCATGGAAGGTGAAAGTGGCACATTTGAAGAGAAGCTTGAGAATACCAAGCTTGAACTATTCCAAGACCATGTTTTTGCCTTCACTCCACGTGGGGATTTGATCGAACTTCCCGCAGGCGCAACGCCAATTGACTTTGCTTATGCGGTGCATTCTGGCGTTGGTAACAAATGTGTCGGCGCCAAAATTAACGGGCGTATTACGCCGCTAAATACCAAGTTACAAAATGGTGATCAGGTTGATATTATCACAGCCAAGACGCAAAACCCGTCCCCGACATGGGAACGTTTTGTTGTAACCGGTAAGGCGCGTTCACATATTCGTCGTTTCATTCGTCAGCAGCAGCGTGATGAATACATCACCCTTGGCCGCGCGATGCTACAGAAGATCTTTAAATCGGAAGGTTATGATTTCTCTGAAAAGGCGGTTAATGGCGTTGCGGACAAGTTCAAGGAAAATAACGCGGATGATGTGTTTGCGGGTGTTGGCTCGGGCAATATTGTAGCGCGTGATGTCTTCAAGGCCATTTTCCCAAGCCATAATACCGAACCTGTTCGTCCGTCTTTAGAAGAAGTCGGTGAATATACATCGAATAAAAAGCCGCATAATAAAAACAGCAATGCGCCAATGCCTATCGTTGGCCTTATACCGGGTATGGCGATGCATTTCGCCCGCTGTTGTCACCCGCTGCCGGGCGACCGCATTGTCGGTATTGTGACCACAGGTAAGGGCGTCACGATCCACACGATTGATTGTGACACACTTGAAAACTTCGCTGATACGCCAGAGCGTTGGCTTGATGTATCATGGGGCGAAGGCCCAGACGCACCAGAGGCGCGCATTGGCCGCCTATCTGTGACAATTATGAACGAACCGGGTGCACTTGGCACGCTGTCTACCGTTATTGGTAAAAGCGGCGGTAACATCACCAACCTTAAAATTACGTCCCGATCGACAGATTTCTGGGACATGCTGATTGATGTTTATGTCAGTGACACGAAACATTTAAACAACGTCATTGCCGCGCTGCGCGCCACGCCACAAATTATTAGCGTTGAACGTGCCCGCGGACGCTGACGGTAACTTAGCTTCATATAGCAATAGGATATGCGATGAAAAAATTGATGATAAAGCAGAATCTACGGCAAGTCTTATCTGTCTTTATAGTTATTATCGGTGCTTGTTGTGTAATCACTCATGCAAATGCACAGAGCGATCTGCGTCAACCGCTTTTTGATGCGTGTAAAGCGCAGGGCCGTGATGAAACGTTTTGTAACTGTATGATCGGCGAGCCCTACAATGCGTTTTTATATAATCATCAATATGGCGGTAGAGATAAGCTGATAGAAACGCAAAGTGAAATCCGTGCCACTATTCTGCAAGAGCCGACAATGACAGAAGGACGTATAAAAGAGATTTGCGCCATTGCTGAAATGCAATTTATGCCGGCTAACGAAGCACCAAAAGATTCGGTGCAGCGCATAGCGCAGCTTAGCAAAAGTTTAAAAGAAGAATATCCACCAGGCGACGCTGCCCGTATGAGTATTCGGAACATGATTGTCGGTTATTGTTCCTACGGGCCTAAAATTGCCGCGGCGACAAAACGCGCAGAGGAGCTAGGTAGCTTCGAAGCTAAGAGCCACGATAGCAGAAGCATAAAAAATCTATATAGAGCTTTCCTACGCGACCAGCGTAAGGCCTGTACACCTTAATCTACTTTCCTGCACAGATGACTTTAAAACCATTTGCTTGCGCTAGGACTTCAAACTTATGGAACAATTTGTCTAATGTCCGTTCATAGGGCAGATGCGTGTTCGCGACCATGTAAAGACGGCCGTAGCGTTTAAGACTCATATGTGCCATCTGAATGAAGCGTTCGCCAAGGCTGCATTCTGTAGATTTTCCGCTGTGAAATGGCGGGTTCATGATAACAAAATCAAGGTTTTTAGGCAGATGGTCTGGCGCGCTTAAGTCATCCCATAAAGGGTGCAAAGCCGAGTCATGACCCGCCACATTTTGGGGGATCAGATCAATGGCGCGGCGCTCTGCATCTATCGCAAACAGCTTACGAATTTTTGGGTTTTTCGCCAAAATCGCGCGCGTTAAATACCCATAGCCGCAGCCAAAATCTGCGCCAAGCCCGTGTAAGTCATCGGGCATATATTGTTCAAGCAGAAGAGAGCCCTGATCCGCCTTTTGCCAGCCATAAAGACCCAATTGCGACATGAACCTCCCGTCCAGTATTGGCGTAGGCGCGCCGCTGTTTATGACTGCGTTTATGGCGCTGTGATCCAGTGCATCTAAGGTGCAGTGAAGCTCCACGATTTTGCATTTATTTTTGGATTCTGTCGCTTTAACTGTGCCGCCAAATTCTTCGGCAGTTTTCTTGATACGGTTGCCGCCGGCATCATTGGCGGCAGCAATAAATATCTGCGCGCCACCTGCTGCGCTGGCCAGAGCGGCGGCGATCATATAGGCGCTTTCATCCTTTTGTTTTGATGGAAAAACCAAAATACATTCTAGCTTATCTGCAAAAGGTAAGCTTGATGAAAGCGCGGTTTGAAAATTTTGGCTAAGCGTTTTCGCCCACGGATAAAACGGGCACCATATGTGCGGTTGATATGCGCCGAGTAACGGGGTAAGCGCCGCACAATCCTGCATGGCAAGGATCCCGATTTTTCCCTCTGGTGCATTCAGGGTCAATGCACCGCTATCAATCAGCTTAATAAATGCGAATGCGGCTTCACTCATATTTGTTTATGCCACTTCATTCATTTGGTTGACTTTAAAGCCTTTGTCACGCAATTGTGCAAGAATATCTTTGACATGGTCGGTGTCGCGCGCCTCAATCACAATATCAAGCTCCGCTTTTTTCAGCGGCACGGCCTGCATAAGGCGTTGGTGGATAACTTCGATGACGTTGGCGCCAGCTTCACCGATTAGGCGTGATATATCTGCCAATTGACCGGGTGTATCATCAATCTCAAAACGCAGGCGTGTAATGCGCCCTTCGCGGAGCATGCCGCGTAAAATCAATGTCGAGAGCAAACGTGAATCAATATTACCGCCACAAAGGACAAGGCCGATATTCTGCCCCTTGAATTCATTTTTGTTGTTTAAGATGGCGGCAAGACCTGCGCCCGCCGCGCCTTCAGCGACGAGTTTTTCAGAGCTTAAAAGGTTGAAAATCGCATCTTCAATGTCTTCTTCGCTGGCTGTTTCAATACGGTTCACGAATTGGCGGATGATTTTTAATGTACGCTCTGCGGGGCGCTTTACGGCAATGCCTTCCGCCAAAGTTGGGCCGCCTGTGGGGTGGTCCGTATTTGCGTCATAGTGACGTCTCACTGCGTCATATAATTCAGCCTGCGCGCCAATCACTTCTATATCGGGGTTCATGTGCTTCACGGCGGTCGCGACGCCAGATATTAAACCGCCGCCGCCAATGGGCACGACAATTTTATCAAGTTCTGGGCGGTCTTCGAGCATTTCAACGCCTAATGTCCCTTGTCCGGCAATCACATAAGGATCATCAAATGGATGGACGAAGGTGAAACCTTCTTCTTCAGCAAGGCGGTGGGTGAAGCCTTGCGTTTCATCATAATTTGCGCCCGCCAATATAACTTTTGCGCCAAACTCTTCTGTACGCTGTACTTTATTAAACGCTGTGCCCTTCGGCATGACAATGGTTGAAGGAATGCCAAGACGCGTTGCATGAAACGCCACGCCCTGCGCATGATTACCAGCTGAGCTTGCGACAACACCGCGTTTTTTCTGGTCATCATCTAGATTGAGCAGGCAATTTAATGCACCGCGAGCTTTAAACGAAGCTGTGTGCTGCAAATTTTCAAGTTTCAGGAAAATATTGACGCCCGTGCGTAAAGATAGACGCGTTGCGCGCACAGTTGGCGTACGAATAATTTGCCCTTTAATGGCTTTTTGTGCTTTTTCAATATCTGCAAACGTAATATCCACGCGCCGTAATTCCTTTATTTTCAATGTTTCGCTTGGGTTTTTACAATGTTTTCCCCAAGGCTGTGTAAATCTATCAATTCTACCCCTAGTATCGCAAGAAAATTTATGTTAGCATTTTATTAAGTTATTCTCTTACACACGGAGATTCGCCCATTTTGACAGTTCAGTCGATATTACATAGAAAAAGGCAACACTGGCGCAGCGATCACACATTGGCTGCTGTGCAAGAAACCCCGCCGCCGCCGTGCATTGTGCATATTGGGCATATGGCATTATCACTGACCACCGCGAATTTCGCATGTTTTTCCAACTGGCTTTTCAGGAACTTTCCGAGCCAGTTTTTTTGTATCTTTTTTTCGCGCAGATTTATCTCTCTTTGTGACACCTCGGCAGAATGCCGATTTTCCCGCCGTCACAACTTTTCCTTTCTTTCCTTCTCCCCAACCCAAACCATAGGAGCGACCCATGGCTAAAAAGTCACGTAAAAAATCTGCAAAGGCGAGTGCAAACAACCAACACCCTACAAATGTTGTGCGTGCGTTTGGCTCAGCCGATTGGCATCCATTAGATGAAGCGATTGATCGTCAGCGTGATAAAAGTTTTGTCCGCCGTATTAAGCCGCGCTCCGAAGGGCAAAAAGAGTTAATGGAAGCGATTAAAGACCATAACTTAACGCTAGCTGTTGGCCCTGCCGGTACTGGTAAAACTTACTTAGCCATCGCCGCTGCGGTCGAAGCTTTAGAAGCCGGTGAAGTTGAGCGTATTATCCTGTCCCGCCCAGCGATGGAAGCAGGGGAAAGCCTTGGTTACCTACCAGGCGATATGCAAGAAAAAATGGCGCCTTACCTACGCCCTTTATTTGATGCGCTAGGTGACCGTTTAGGCGGTAAACGCGTTCGTCAATTGATGGAAGAAGGTACCATTGAGATTGCACCGGTTGGGTTCATGCGCGGGCGTACCCTAAATAACGCCTTCATCGTTATTGATGAGGCGCAGAACTGTACCTATGTGCAGCTAAAAATGTTGCTGTCCCGCCTTGGGTGGAATGCCACAATGGTTGTCACAGGTGACCCGCGTCAGAGTGATTTACTGGATGGTATGTCTGGCTTAACTGAAATTGAAGAGAAATTATCACCGCTCGAAAATATTGGCCATGTGCGCCTTGCGGCAGAAGACATTGTACGTCACCCGTTAGTGGCGGAAATGCTCAATGTTCTTGAGTAAACTTAATTTACGGTTCTACAACTCCCTGTAAACTTGACAGCCGGCCTTAGTGCCGGCTCTTTTTTTGCTAAATAAGGGGGAAATAAAAAGGCGCTATACTCAGCGCCTTTTAAAGAAATTATTTTGTCGCTTTTTGAATTTTCGCGCCAGCTTTTTCAATATCTTGGCCGACGCCGTGGAAAGTGTTACTGCATGCACTTACCGATAATGTTAAAATTGCTGCGCTCATCAAAAGGGCTAATGTTTTCATGTTAAACTCCAATAAAGGTCATTATTTAGATATAGGGATCTTGCATGTTTACGTTACGGGATTTTACATGTTGATCGACCGCTTTGACAATTTGTTTTTTAGGCTGCGCCTAAAAAGTTGGTTTATGAGCACTGTCTTTATCGGCTTGTACATTACGTTCAACCGCCTTGATGGTTTTACGTTTTTCCCAAAGATTCTTAGCGGCGAGCCCTGCAAAGATTGCGCAGAGTACAACACCAACATATGGTGCTTGTGACAATGTGCTATCTTCTTTTTCTGCCCACTTTATTGCCGATCCTACTGTCCCAACGGCAGCAAAAGCTGCGATCATTCCATTTTGCTGTGCGTCTTCGCTATGATCTGTCGCTTCGTCGTGACATTCAATTAGCGCATTTTGGTCTGCATCATATGTATAACGGATTTGATCCATTGTGCATACGCTGTTTTTGTTAAAATAATTAACGGCACTATCGTAGCTTGCTTCACTCATTTTTATGATTCCTGCGTATATGTATTTACATGACAATATTATTTGCGGAAGATTTGTCGGAACCGACATTACGGTCGACGGCTTTGATAATATTTCGGCGGTTGCGTATATGCACGGCAAGGCCTGCGCCAAAAAGTGCGATAAATGCAAGGCTCCAATCAGGGCCATATTGACTCCAATTATCTTTTTCCATGGCTTCATAGGTGCTGTCTACGGCGCATACACCAGCAACGGCGCACCAGAATGCTTTACCTGCAGCACTGTTTCTTTGTTCTATTGCTTCACTATGTTGCTGAACAAGCATATTTTCATCCGCATCATATGTGTAGCGAATTTGATCGATTGTGTGAGCGCCTACATTGTTGAAATAATTTACGGCGCTGTCATATTCTGGGGTACTCATTATTTTTTCCTTAGATTACTGGGGTGTCTTTTTGACGGGATGATTGCGCAACTTCGCGCTCTACAGCTTTATAAATCTTTTTAGTTGCGCGCGCTGCGCCATATGTCAGAAAACCAAAAACTAAAGATAGACCGACAGATATATCTGGCACAGCTTCTTTTGCTGTTGCTTCATCTGGCGCGGTATATACGTTGTGGAAACTGTTAAGCATGACTGTGCCTGAAACGGCCGCGCCAACAAAACATATTGCGCCACCAGCTGCAAGGTCGCCTTGAATGTCGTTATAATGTTTTATCAAAATATTCTTCTGGCTATCATAGGCATAGCTAATGTCATCGGCTGTGCAGTTTGTTTTACCGTTAAAATAAGTGACCGCATCATCGTAACTAGTTTTTGACATTCTAGATTCCCTGTATGTTATTGTTGAACCGTCATCTTTAGACATAATCAATATGAGAGTCAATAAAAAAACCGCCAAAATATAGCGGCTTTTTATTAGATAAATTAAATATTTAAGCGGCGTCACCAAACGCTTTTTCTGAGAATACGTCTTCCCAGCTGCCTTGTGTTGATGCGCGTGAATATTCTGTCGCACGGTTTTCGAAGAAGTTTGTGTGTTCCGCGCCATTTAGGATTTCGTCCATCCATGGCAATGGATTTTTCTCGATACCGTAAATAGGCTGTAGGTTAAGCTGTTGAAGGCGGCGGTCACCGATGAAGCGGATATATTGTTTCACTTCCTCTGGTTTTAGGCCTTCAATGTCACCCATTTCAAAACATAGGTCGATGAATGCATCTTCATGGTCAACAGTCAGCTTACAGCATTCTGTGATTTCAGCTTTCAGCTCGTCATCCCAGATGTCTGGGTTTTCTTGCAAGAATGCGTTGAACAAACGAATCATAGATAGGCAGTGCAATGTTTCATCACGCACAGACCATGTTACGATTTGCCCCATGCCTTTCATTTTGTTGAAGCGTGGGAAGTTCATCAAAATCGCGAAAGAGGCAAAAAGCGCAAGGCCTTCTGTAAATGCACCAAACATCGCCATTGTTTTGGCAATATCACGGCGGCTTTTCATGGATACGTTTTGAAGGTAATCAAATTTGTCCTTCATTTCTTTATACTTCAAGAAAGCTTGATATTCGACTTCTGGCATACCCAAAGTATCAAGAAGGTGCGAATATGCAGCGATGTGCACAGTTTCAATGTTTGAGAATGCAGAGAGCATCATCTGTACTTCCACTGGACCGAATACGCGTGAATAGTGACGCATATAGCAGTTGTTTACTTCCACGTCAGACTGTGTGAAGAAACGGAAAATTTGTGTCAGAAGGTTAATTTCCGAAGGTGATAGCTTGTGTTTCCAGTCGCGAATGTCTTCCGCCATTGGTACTTCTTCAGGTAACCAGTGTAGGCGCTGCTGTGTAAGCCATGCTTCATAACACCATGGGTAAAGGAAAGGCTTATAAACGTGACGTTCCTGTAAAAGCTGACTATCTGAGTTTGTTACATCATCACTGATTTCTTCTGTCTTGTTAATAAGTGCGCCTGTTTCTAGTGCATCTATTGCGGCGTTGTCTGACATGGGCTGCATACTCCTTGAAGCAAAAATTTATATGATCATTCACCAATATAAAAATGTAGAGCAAGAATCCGAGTCTTTTATGACTCTTCTCCACATATATTGATAGAAATTAAACAAACAGCGCGAATACGCTGCATTATCAATATATAGTATAAATTGATCTTTTTTAAACACTACATATAGATTTATTTGATTTTTATGTGTGTGAAATTTATGACGCGATGAAAAAAGGCGATGACCAAACAAAGTCAGATATGTAGATTATTTATGTACGCTGTTCTTTGGACATCATCGAATCCATAATGGAAACATATTAATGCCTTCACTTGCCGCAAATAAAATTCGAGTTTTGCATGTTGTGCCCGTTTTAGAAGTGGGCGGCATTGAGAAAGGTTTAATTGATGCCTTTGCATTTATGGATCGAGACCGATTCCAATTAGACTTCTTGGTTGAGCGTGATATTGATACGCCACTGGCTGATACCGCGCGCAAGATGGGCTGTAATATAATTCCGGTTGGCCCGTTTAAACATTTGCATTCATTTGCCCCGGCTTTTATCAAAACCGCACGGCAATATAATACGGTGCATGCGCATACCTATTTATTTTCAGGGCTGATAATGGTTTTGGCGCGCGTAGCTGGGGTAAGACAGCGTATTGCCCATATCCATAGTAATATTCCATATAAACCTGATCATTTGGCGGCGTTCTATCGCGGGGTGTTGAAAGGCTGCATAAAAAGCTGCGCTACGGACATTATTGCGGTAAGCCGTATTGCCACGGCGGTGCTGTATGGTCAGGAACGTAATGCGGGCGGGGCGTTGACGATACAGCCTATGGGGGTTGATTTCTCAAAATTTCATGAATCGTTTAATGCGGGTGACACATTGGCATCTCTTGGTATTAAGCCAGACGAACAAATTGTCGTGAATGTTAGTCGTTTTACTACGGCGAAAAACCACGAATATATTATTGATGTTTTTGACCATATGGTGAAACAGCTTGGTTTTCAGGGGCGGTTATTATTGATTGGTGACGGTGCTTTACGCCCATTTATCGCTGATAAAGTCGAAGCCTTGGGGTTAAAAGATGTCGTGATTTTTGCCGGTACGCGTTATGATTGCCACAATATATTGCGGGCGCTGAATGGTGTGTTTGTCTTCCCGTCCTTATTTGAGGGTCTTGGCTTGGCCGCGGTCGAAGCGCAAGCGGCAGGCCTGCCGATTATTGTCAGTGAACATGTGCCAGAAGAGGCGCGTATATCGGATAAAGCCTGCATGATGATCCCCCTTGCAGATGGCGCTTTAGCATGGGCGGCGGCGGTTGATGCACGTATGAAGGCGCCTATGTTAGATCGGGCGGCGGTGCTGCGCGAAGTTGAACAAAATAAAATCAATATTAAGAATTTTGTGCGAATCATAAGTGACTTATATTTGGGCGCAAATAATGATATGGTGCGCAAAAATAAACATTAACGGGTGTGACCTTTATGAGTTTAATTCTATCTGTTCAATCCCATGTGGCTTTCGGCTATGTCGGTAATTGTGCGGCAATTCCGCCAATGCAGGCGTTGGGCCATGACGTTATTGCTCTGAATACAGTGCATTTTTCGAACCATACGGGCTATGGTGACTGGCAGGGGCGTGTCACCTCATTAGATGACTTATCAGATTTAATTCGCGGTATAAAAGCGCGCGGCCTGTTTCCACAAGTTGATGCGATTCTAACAGGTTATTTAGGGGATTCGGCGCTAGGAGCATTGGTGCTTGACACCTTAGCTGAAATACGCCGTGATAACCCCGCCTGTTTATATAGCTGTGATCCAGTAATGGGGGATGTTGGGCGCGGCTTTTTTGTGCGTGATGATGTGCCGCAGTTTTTTAAGGATCACGCCTTGGGCGCGGCCGATATATTAATCCCAAACCAGTTTGAGGCGGGGTATTTGTCGGGCATAGAAATCAACGATCATGATACTGCGCGGCGCGCTTGTGATGTCTTGCATAATAAAGGTGCAAAAACCATATTGATTACTTCTTACCATCCGATGGATTTGGCGTTGGATGAGATATCTATGTATTTGTCTGATAAAGATGCGGGCGCGTATTTGGTAAAAACGCCGCGTTTTTCTATGGATCCTATGCCCAACGGGGCAGGCGATGTCACGGCAGCAACATTTACCGGGCATATCTTGAATGGGCGTAGCCCCGTTGAGGCGCTGCAATATACTGCAGGCGCGTTACATGCGCTGTTTACTAAAACCAATATGGCAAAGCGCCGTGAATTGTGCCTGCCGCAGATGGGCGGTGAATTTTCAGCTCCAGCCCAATTATTTGATGTCGTGAAGCTTTAAGTTAAGGCAGCTTCGGCGCAGCAATATCTTTTATGATTTTTAGGTAAGCGGGGTCTTGCGTTGCGCGATATTCTTCGCGCGCAGAATAGGCAAGCTTAATGGCGTGGTCATTATGTGATGCACGAATAACGTTCCATTCGGCGCTTAAATTTTTTCCGCTTAAATTTGTGGGGGGGTGTAATGTCGTTAAATCAGGTGCGCCGATGGATAAATATGTCGCCAAAGTCGCTTGTCCCATGGTCGCCAAGACATCATTAGGCGCTGCGGCTGTATTGTATAGGCCGCTTAACGCGTGAACGGCTGTCAGGCAGTGCAAGGTCGTAAAGTTCGGAAATGTTTGATATAGCGTCAGTGTTGCGCGGCGAAAATCATTAATATTTGTCTGGCTGCTTAAAGATGTTTGACCAATGAAGCTCTGAAAAGGCTGTGTGTCTGTAATTTGTTTGATTTTGGTGTAAATATTTGGTGCGCGCTGCGCCATATTGTCCCAATGGCCTTCTTGGTGGAGTTGCTGAGCGGCGGCAAATGCATCACTAAGCGACAGCCCATTCGTGGATAATGTTGCGGGATGTGTGGTGATGCTTTTATGCGTATCCGCCCAATAAGCGAGCCCGCGGCTAATTTCTTCATTATTGTCCGCTGTTAGCCCATAAGCCGTGCGGATTAACCCATGAAAGGCACAGCCGCATACGCCATGCATTAAAAAATTGATATGGCGCTTGAGTGTTTCATCGCGCCCGTGAGTGCTGATCTCTTTATCAAAAAATTGATTATAAGCACTAAATGAGCGGCGTTCACCAAGTGCACTGTAATAGGTCTGGCTGTCTATAATTGTAGTAGATTTTTGGGTAAGCGGGGTTAGGCCGCGTGCTTTAATATGGTCTTGTGCGAATTGAGTGATTTGTGCATCTGATGCATCAATATCATAAAGGGCATAAAGCGCCATGGGTAGGTGGTTAGTCAGCTTGGGCCCATATTCTGGGTCAAGATGGCTGTATGAATTAATTAAGTTATTTATCGCGCGCTTATCCATGATGCGACGTCCCTATTTTTTATTTTCGAGCACAGTAACAAATGAATTAACTTATGTAAAGATGTGTTAATATAATCGTAACGTGCCTAACGTAAGATTGATGTTAAATAAGACAATTCTTGTTTCCTTTTGGGTGGGAATTTATTAGAATCAGTAATTAGAGTGCTTCGGCGCTTGGGCGTAAATATAAGGGTATATCATTATGAGCTCTCCACATGATGCACAAGAACAGGTTAATTGGCACTGGCGTAATACAACGCGACCGCTGCGCTTCTTTAGTATGGATTCGCGCGCTGCATTGCCGTATTTGATTTTGCTACCTTATGCGCGCCCTGTTACATTGGTGTTTTGTGTGTTATCGACAATTGTGTTCATGTTTCTTGAAAAGCATGGCTTAACATTTCCGTCTGCTTTACGCGCTTTGCGTTCATCATTAGTGGGCGAAAAGCGTCATGCCTTGGCGCGCATTCGTCGACGTAAGTTTAGAGACCTTGGGTAAGCGATAACCAAGTTAAGGCCCTATTTATTAATTTGAGAGTTTTTTTAGGTCGGTTTGCGCTTTGCAAAATAGCGTAGGCATGCACTTTGCAGCTCTTTTGCAAGGGCTTTCCCGGCTTCACCACCTGTGCCGCTCATCTTTTTTAAGACGATCAATGTTAATGTTTTGTGGTGCGCGCGGACAATTTCAACGGCGTCTTCATCGAGCGTTTCGATCTTCTCAAGAAAATCAACCATGATATTGGTCATGATTGTGACCAGATCATATTTAAACATCTTGGCATTGGCTTTTAGGTCAAATACAGGTTTGAACAAACGGCTTTTATGTTTATTCAAATCTCCACCTTCGTTTTTGCTGGCTTCTTCGAGAGCTTTTTCTAACTGTTTTAGGAAATCCATAGCAACAGGAAGAAATTCTTGCGTATTTTTTTCTAATGCATCTTGGCAGGCGCGTATGCGGCCATCTTCAATTTTTCCTCGACCGGCCTTGACTTGTAACATACGGTTGGCGGCAATTACTTTGGCCTTGCTGCCGCCACTATGCCCTTGTTCTGACATATGCATTATACCCTTGATCCTATTTGTTGGATAATTGTGCCTTATAGACGCAATTATACGTTTATTAAAATTACAGATAAAGCCTTTAAAAAAGGTTAACCTACGCTCCACGCATCATCAAAGTCGTCTTCGCGACGGCGTGGGCCATCATAATTTTCATCGGCCTTGCGCCGACGATCTGGGCCAAAATAACCGTTATAATCAATGAAGTTACGTGGATTATTAACAACATGCTGCAGGCGGCGCGTAAGGTCCGTGGCGGCGAAAGGCTTAACAAGGAATTCAGTTACACCGCAGTCTCGCGCTTCTTCAACGCGCGGGCGGGCGCTGTATCCGGTGACGAGTATAATGGGAACCATTTTATTTGGGGAGCCTGGCGTGGTGCGGATTTTTTGTGTCAGCTCTATGCCGTTCATAGGTTCCATCAGCCAGTCAACCAGAACAATGTCAGGGTTTTGTTGGCAAAAAATATTGTACCCCTGTTCACCGTTGCTTGCTTGAAATACCTTACCAACGCCAAGTGCCTCGAGCACGGACGTTATTAAATTCCGCATAGATATTGTATCGTCAACGACCAATACACTTATTTTATCAAATTTTAACCCCATAGCATTCGCTTTGAAAAAACACTTAAACAAGTAAGAGTAATAAATTATATTACTTTAAATAGCATTATGAATATCATACACACGTATATTTTAGCAAATAAAGTGTAAAAGGTAAAGGTTATGAGTGGGGCGTGTTTTGCGTTGAAGTTTTTGGATACAATATTGCACGGGCAGTCATCATGGATGGCGCGCGATGGTGCTCATGCGTTGTCAGTAGATGACCCTGCGACAGGCGCATTGATAGCGTCCTTGGCGATAACGACAAAGGCGCAGATATGCGCTAAAATTGATCAAGTTTCTATTGCGCAGGCGCTTTGGGCGGAAATGACGGCATCGGCTCGTCAAAATATATTGCGCAAATGGCATGATTTGGCACAGAAGCATGAAGGTGAGTTGGCGGCATTATTAACCTTGGAGCAAGGGAAGCCTTTAAGTGAAGCAAAGGCTGAAATTTCATCATCATTAAAAAATATTTTATGGTCGGCGGGGCTGTGTGAACGCAAAAATGGCTACGAAGAAAAATCGCATATAAATGGCGCGCTGAACGAAGTGCATTATGAGCCAGTCGGTGTCGTGGCGGCGATTACGCCATGGAACTTCCCAAGCGCTATGATTACACGCAAGGTTGCCCCTGCTTTGGCAGCAGGGTGCGGGGTGATATTGAAGCCAGCTGAGGATACGCCGCTCTCAGCGATTGCTCTGGCGAAGCTTGCTTATGATGCAGGTATACCAAGGGGCTTATTTGCGCTGGTCATTACAAATCGTGAAGGCGCTGCTGAATTTTCCGACGTTGTTTTTAGTGACAAGCGTGTGCGCATGGTAAGTTTTACGGGGTCAACAGCAATAGGAAAAACATTGATTGCATCCAGTGCGCAGAATGTGACCAAATTATCATTGGAGCTGGGCGGTAATGCGCCATTTATCATTTGCGCAGATGCAGATTTGGACAAAGCAGTAGAGGGCGCGTTTGCCAGCAAATTTCGCAATGCCGGTCAAACATGTATATGCGCAAACCGTATCTATGTGCATGCGGATATATATGATGTCTTCATGGAACGTTTCGTTGCGCGTGTGCGTGCGGCTAAAATTGGCAATGGCTTTGAAGATGGTGTTGAAATTGGGCCGTTGATAAACGAACGTGCGCAACAAAATGTGCAAAATTTTATCAAAAAACTAGATTCTGAGGGCGCGCAGAAAATTTATGCGGCACAACCGGGGCTGACTTGGTCGTTTTTGCCGCCTATGGTTTACGCTTGCGCAGAAGATTGCTCTGCCACACAACAAGAAATCTTTGGTCCAATTGCCTGTGTATATAAATTTGATTCGTATGAAGATGTTGTGCAGAAAGCTAATGAGACGGATTATGGTTTGGCGGCCTATATCTATGCTAAAGATAGTAAGCTTTCAACGGGGCTAGCTAAGGCGTTGCAATTTGGTATGGTTGGTATAAATGAAACACGAATCTCTGATGCATCTATACCTTTTGGTGGTGTAAAACAATCTGGTATAGGGCGTGAAGGTGGGTATGATTCGCTCAAGAATTTTATGGTCACAAAATTTATTTGTAAGGCATGAGCCCCTTTGAATATAAGTTTTTAGCCATTTAACATAATTTTTATTTGACTCCTCTCTCAAAATAGATTAAAAAACTGTTAACTTCTAAATTAATTTGCACCTAATGCATCGTTAATTTGGCATGCATCATGTAAAAAATGCATGAAAATATTTGTTTAAACAATATGGCACGTTTTATGCAAATACCAAATGCGATGCAATAATATTAGGTTTTTTAAAAGCTATATGTAAGCGATTGCCGTTGTGAGGAGAAAATAAATGGCCAATTCATCAATAAATGTAAATTTTGCACAATCAGACGTTCAGGAAATTAGACTGGGCGGCGAAAATATGCTGGAAATCATGCTAAATGATGGCACGGTCGTTGGATACGCAGATTTGGATCTGCAAAATTCGGATCAAAACTACATTATATTTAACGATGGTAAAGCGCTTGAAATCTCCTCACTTATTAATGCGCTTGAAGCCGGTGAATCTTGGAATGGCCTAACGACATATAACGTGCAAACAATCGCTATGCCAAGTGGTGGTATGGAAACATACAATATGGCTGATGGATCAATTATGCAGCTTGATCTAGACCTCACAAATGCCAAGCTAACGCATCAGGGTGATGTGCTTACAATAGATATGGGTGAAACGGGCTCTGTTATCGTTTCAGGTGTAAATGGCGTTGAAGCCATTCAGCTTCTAAATGGTGAAGTTGTGAATATGGACATGCTTTTGATGCAATCTGCAAGTGACGATGTGTTCGCGGCGGTTGAAGAAGATGTGCAATCCCCAACAATGGATAGTGAAGCGCAGCAAGTTGCGGCTGTTGAGCCTGCATCAGGTGATGTTGCGGAACAATTGGCAACAATTGAACCTGCGGCTGGTGAAGGCGCGGCGCCAGGTTCGCGTGGCGGTTTTGGTTTTGGCTCAACTTTCTCTTCTGAACAAGTTTCACCATTAAATGAAATTGGTCCAATCGATCCAACAGCATTGCAATATGGCATTGAATTTTCTCAAGACCGTGTTCTTCCACAAGAAGACGCGCCTGAACGTCTTGTAACGCCGCCAGAAATTGGCTTTAGCGAAGAATTTGTGAACGAAATTCCAGCTGCGCCATCAACATTAAACGGCACAGTTCCAGTTTTCTTTGATGCGGATGGTTTCGGTTCAATTACACCGGGCGGTGCGGGCTTCTCTGCATCTGGTTCAGTTGCGGGCGGCACTTTAACGTCATTGGGTGAAGCTGTTATCGTTACAGCAACAGCAAATGGTTATGAAGGCGCAACCGCAGGTGGCCGCGCAGTATTCACAATCACATTTGATGACCAAGGTGGCTTTGACTTTATTATACATGATGGTATCGACCATGCAGACCCATCAAATCCAACAGATGTAATTACACTTGAATTCGGCATCGCAGCGGTTGATGGCGCGGGCGATACCGCGACAGGTACATTCACAATTGATGTGATCGACAGCGTTCCAGTTGCGGCTGATGACCATGTGTCCATGACACCATTTACTGATTTAGATGTAACAGGCAATGTTATCACGGGCGTTAACACAGGCGGCGCAGATACAGATAGTGATGACATTACATCAACAGTAACGGATGTTGACGGTAAAGGCGTAACAACAATTGCAGGTACATTCGGTTCACTTGAAATTGATGCAGATGGCGAATTTACGTACACACTTTATAATAACTGGGATGCTCTTGCGGGTGTTGATTACAGTGTAAGTGCAACATACGATTTTGATACATTCACATATACATATACAGATGCTGACGGCGATAGCGATACAGCAACATTAAGCTTTGATGGTTATGTCGCGGCGCTTCCACCGTTAGAAGCTGAGCCAAATTCTGTGAATGTGACAGAAGATCTAGATCAAGGCACAGGCAAAGTCAAAATTATCTCTGACGATAATTCTGTTCTCGCCTACAGCCCGAATGGCGATATTGTTTCTGTTGAATATAACGGCGCGCTTAACACAAATGTAGGTACGCTAACATCAAATGGTTCGCTTGTTACCGTTACACAAACAGCAACAGGTTTGGTTGGCACGAACGCTACTGGTGAAACAGTATTTGATGTTGTCATCACAAATACAGGCGGTATCTTTGAATATGAATACACACAATATAAAACATTAGACCACGCAGAAGGCGCAGCATCTGATGACCAAATGAGCCTTGAGTTCGGCATTACAATCACCGATGAATATGGTCTAACAATCGACAGCACAATCACAGCCTATGTGAATGATGATAACCCAGACGCAATTGATGATACGGTTACTTTGGCTGATGGCCAAAACTTAATCACAGGTGACGTGACAGATAATGACCTATTCAGCGCGGATGCAGACAACCTTGTTACTGGTTATGTAGTATCAGGCACATATGGTGAATTTGTTGTTGATGCGAATGGCGATTATAGCTATTCCCTATATAACAACTGGGCGGAGCTTGCGAATGTAAACTATGGCGCAAACGGCACATATGTATTGGATACATTCTCTTACGCGCTAAAAGATGGCGATGGCGACCAAGATATTGCGAATATCACATTCAGCAAAGACTTCAACAAATTGCCTGATCCAGACGCAGACCCTTCAGAAGTGACCGTCACAGAAGATGCACCACTTGACGATGTGAACACATTGACAGCAGGCAGCACAGTTGATGCAACAAGCCCGAATGGTACGATCGTGTCTGTTGAATATGCAGATTCTTACACAAGCAACCTTATCGGCAGCTTAAAATCAAATGGTCAGGATGTTACAGTTTCTGAACAGAACGGTAATGTCATTGGTAAGCTTGCGTCGGGTGAAGTCGTCTTTGATGTTGTCTTCACACAGAACGCGACGACAGGTAAGTTTGAATATACATACACACAATATGCGCCTTTAGACCACGAAGAAGGTGAAGTTTCAGACAGCCAAATGAACCTTGTGTTTGATGTGGTTGTGACTGATGAGTTCGGCCTAAGCACAACAACAACTGTGACAACAAAAGTTATTGATGATAACCCAACAGCAAACGCAGATAGCGTGACATTAGCTGATGGTGTCTTCTCTGCGACAGGCAGTGTGCTTGATGATAACGGCAATGGCGCTGACCACTTAAGTGCGGATGAAACAAATGATGTTTCTGCGGCATCTAGCCTTGCAGGCACTTATGGTGACCTTCAGTTATTTGCAGATGGCACATATATTTACACATTACGCGCAAACTGGGATGCAGGCTTGGATTACAGCAAGAGCCACAACCTTACAGATAATTTCTCATACACGCTTACAGATGGTGATGGCGATACATCAACAACAACAATTGATTTTACAAAAATCGTTAACGCGCTAACCCCGCCAACATTGGAAGCAACAGATAAAGTTCTTTATGAAGAGCGCGATGCTGACCCAAGTGAAACAGGCGGTCTAGCGGTTTCTGGTGCGAATGGCGGCGTGGATAAAATCGAATTCACAGGTACATTCAATGCGTCAGGTTCTTTGGAAAATAATACGCTATCTTTCAAAGGCACAGCGATCACGACATCATTCTCTGGTAACACATATACAGGTATGGCTGGCGCAGATAAGGTCTTTGAACTGACATTGAACGCAAACAACACATACACATTCACATTGTTTGAAACTTTGGATCACGAAGTTGAAAACGTTGCGGATGACATCACACTATCTTTCCAAGTGAAAGTAACAGATGATTATGGTTTGAGCGCGACGGACACAATTGATGTGAAAATCGTTGATGACCTGCCAGTCGCAGAAGACGACAGCGCAACATTAGCGGATGACGAAACAAGCATCACAGGCAATGTTTTGACAAATGACCAAGATACCTTCAGTGCGGATGATAATAACCTTGCTATCGCGAAGACCTACACAGGTACATTTGGTGATATGACACTTTATGCGAACGGGTCTTATACATATACACTGCACACAGATTGGGCATCAAATGTTGTCGGCGGCGTTGATTACACAACTGGCGGCACATACGAGCTTGATACATTTGAATATACATTGATTGACGGTGATACAGATACCGACACAGCCAATATTGAGTTCTTCAAATCAGTAGATAAGCTTTATGCACCAACAATTTCTGGTGAAGATGTTGAGCTTAAAGAGCTTCGCAATGCTGACCCATCTAAAACAGGTGACATTAATGTTTCTGGCGCAAATGGTGGTGTTACGGACATCGAATTTGTTGATGGTACATTCGCCGCGTCTGGTTCACTTGAAAATGGCGCATTCACATTCCAAGGCACACCGATTGTCACAACACTTGTTGGTGACACGTTCACAGGTATGGCTGGTGCAGTGAAGGTCTTTGAATTGACGCTAAATCCTGATACGCTTAACCCGACTTACACATTCACATTGCTTGAAACATTCGACCATGAAGTTGTCGGCGCAGCTGACGAAATCACAGTGTCTTTCGATGTGAAAGTGACGGACGCTTTTGGCTTCACAGCAACAGATACAATCAATGTTGACGTTATTGACTCCTTGCCAGAGGCGAAGAATGACTTTGATACGCTTGGTGATGGTGAAACTGTCGCAACAGGTGATGTCCTTGTAGATAACGGCGCAGGCGCAGATATTCTAAGTGCTGATGATGATAATTCAGTGGCACTTGTCTCTCACTATGTCGGTGATTATGGTGACCTAACGCTCAACGCAAATGGCACTTATACATATACATTGCATGCAGACTGGGATCAGAATGTTGATTACGCGACGGGCGCAACTTTAGTTGATAAATTCACATATGAACTTATCGATGGTGATGATGATACAAATGAAGCTGTCTTAACAATTACAAAAATTGTTGATGCACTTAACCCGCCATCGATCAATGTTGAAGATAACTGTGTAACTGAAGACCTTCCAATGGGCCCAGTTGTTTCGGGTAAGCTGAACATTTCTGGTGAAAATGGCAGTGTTGTTTCAATTAAACCTGTTGATGGCAGCTTCTCATTCTCTGGTTCCTCAACAGCGCCAACATTGTCACATAACGGTGTGGCGGTCACAGTTGCAATTGTTGGTAACAGCTTCGTTGGTACAGCGGGTGCAACAACAGTGTTTGAACTTTCAATTGATGAAGCAAATGAAACATACACATTTGAACTTTTTGAAACGCTAGATCATGCAGATGTTAATTCTGCAGATGTTATCGACCTAGACTTTAAAGTCGAAGTAACAGATGAATTTGGTATGACTGCGCAAGACACAATTGATATTTGCATTATTGATGATCGCCCAATCGCAAATGATGACATGATCGAGATTGATGCAGGTCTTACAGACACAGCAACAGGCAATGTTGTGACATCAAATGACGAATTAAGTGCTGATATGGATAACACAGTGACATCTGTGAAATTTGAAGGCAATGTTTACCAGGTGCCAACATCAGGTGATCTCGTCATTGATGGTAACTACGGTAAACTGACAATTGATGCGACAGGTGAATATACATATGAACTTCGTGATGACATCATGTCAAAAGAAACAACATATACATTCTCTAAAGATAACCCTCCAGGCAGTGATGCGGGTGGTGACATCAAGAATGTGACAACAACATATAACGAAGATACGCATGAATTCACATTTGAGATGACTATTGCTGATCCTTATGGTCGTACGACTGAAGGCTTCACATTGGCATTGAATGATGGCCCGAACCCTAAAGGCTCAGGTGAATTGGCGCTATTCTACTTTGATGCGTCTTCAACAAATGCATCTCCTGTAGTTTCGGCTTATGCGTATAACGGCCTGAACACACAGACAAGCTGGAAAGATGGCTCGGCAGCGGGTGGTATTCAGCCAGCGGATCAAATCGCGTCATCACTTGGTGCGAACAGCCCGTTCTCATCAATCACAGCGACTACTGATGCGAATGGCAACCATGTGTACAGCTTCACATTGAATGCGGACTTCATTCAAAACCACGTGCCTGATTATGGCGATGCGGCGGATTGGACTGGCCTTGGTTTCGACCAGAGCTTAGGCATCTGGTTGCATCCAGTGGCTGACATTGTGACTGATTATGATGCCAATGGTTACCTAACGCAGTGGGAAACATGTGCGCAAGGTTGGTATGATGCAAGCAACCTGACAACAACAGTAACAACTGAATGTATCGGCTGTGTTGGCGATGTATTTGAATATACATTAACAGATAGCGATGGTGATAGTGATACAGCAGAATTGGCAATCAAATCTTGCTTCCCTAAATTCTTGGTGGGTGAGAATGTTGATGATGTTGCGGGTGAAGATACATATTACGCCGTTGGCGGTGAAAATGGTATCATCACAGGCGGTCATGCATCTGATGTATTGGTTGGTGATGTTGGCGGGTCAACATTTATTCCGGCTGAACCACAGGATTATAACTTTGTATTGATCCTTGATACATCGGGCTCTATGGGCAGTAAAACGGGGTCATCACGCCTAAATAAACTTATCGCAGCGGTTGAGAGCTTGTCTGATGATTTGGCGGCTTATGATAACGGTGCAATTCGCGTGCATATTGTCCCATTCGGTAATACAGCGCGTACATCGGCGACATTTGATATCACTGACCAAGCAAGTGCAGATGCATTGGTTGACTGGTTGATTAATGACATGCAAACTGGTGGCGTAACTAACTATGAATCAGCTTTGCAAAGTGCAATTAGCTGGCTTGAAACACCAAATGCAGCGCTTGGCGGCGATGCAGAAACATATACATACTTCATCTCTGATGGTGCGCCAAATGCTTATGTGAACGCGAGCGGTGGCACAAGCGGTGGTTCAGAAGCTGTTGGTGAATATACAGGCAGCGACGGCACAGACGAAGCGGCGATGATCAAAGCGTTGAGCACAGAAGTTATCGGCGTTGGCATTCAGCTTGGTGATACAGCCCTTGGCCGTATTGACCTCATCGACTCAGATGGTGATTCACTGAACATCACAGACCCTGATGACTTAACTGCGGCGCTAAAAGACTCTAGCCCAATCAGCGGTCTAACAGGCGTTGGCGGTGATGAAATCATCGGCGGTGCAGGTGAAGACTTGATCTTCGGTGACAGCTTGAACACAGATGTTCTTGCGGCGCTTGAAGGTTTGAATGTGACTGATGGCACGGGTTGGGACGTTTTTGAACGTTTAGAAAACGGTGAAGGCACAACAGCTAACTGGGATCGTGAAGATACACTTGCTTACATCAAAGCAAATGCAGAAGAGCTTGCTGAAGAAACAGTGACCTCCACAGGCTCTGGCCGCACTGGTGGTGATGATGTGATCTCTGGTGGCGAAGGCAACGATGTGATCTTTGGTCAAGAAGGTAATGATGTAATCTCTGGCGGCGCGGGCAATGATGTGCTTTATGGCGGCAGCGGTGATGATGTCTTCTTGTTTGAGGCAATCACTGATGGTGTTGATGACATTATGGATTTCACCGTTGGTGAAGATTCTCTAGACCTATCACAGCTGATCTCAATCACAGATCCAATAACACAATCTATTGAAGATTTTGTATTCACAAATGATAACGGCAATGGCGGCACAATCGTTTCTGTTGATACAAACGGTAGCGGTAATGCAAGCAACGCGACAAACATTGCCAATCTTGATGGCGTTGATCTTGATATCAACGACCTTATCGCAAGCCTACTTGTCGCATAATTATAAAAACAAGTTCATGGGACTTAAAAGCCGGCCATCGCGCCGGCTTTTTTATTCTTGAATTCCTTGCACGAGTTTTCTATAGTGCGGCATGCTCTATTTACAGAATAATTTTCATGGTCGTCTGGCTGCGGCGTATCAAGCGGATTTTACCGAAGCAGCTGCGGGGGAGGCTGTGCGTCTTGCGCCTTATTTTGCGGCGCTGGGTAGTGAAGGCCGACTATCAGAAATTTTTAAAGCTGTTGCGCTTGATAATGGGTCTTTGATCGACTCGCGCTTTATTGTAACGGATTCAGCCAGCTTCCTTGATTATGCGCATAATGATTGCGCGCCTTATTATAATGGGGATAGGCATACAGTCTATCCTGCGCCGAGCGTGGTGACACATCATCACAAGACAGGTTTCGCGCAAATCCTAAGGCTCAAGGATGATACGCGTATTTCTCAGCCTGTGCTTAGCCTTGATGCACGGAAATTAACGCCGCATTGTACGAACCAGAAAGAAAAGGTTTATAAGGGGCTAGAGCGCCTTTACAGCCAAACCACGCATGATTGGCTGCATCATCTAACCATGGCGACGGTCAATAATGATTTAGTGGTTAAGGCTAATCGTCACAGAGCAGTTAACAAAGCGCTTGCTGCATGGAATGAAAAGCTGCCTATGCCTAATGCGGCCTATCCGCATACCACATATGAAGCTTGGGCACTGACGACCCATGCGGGGCTCGTGCATGATGATAGGGCGCTTCTTGCGAATTTAAAGGACACGGTCACCAGTTTGGCACAAGATATCAATGATTGGCGTATGTTCATTTTTGAATTGCCAGATAAAGATTTACCTGCGGCTTTGGAAGAGTGGGCTTATGTTCATTATGTAGCCTGTCAGGGTTTGTTGGTCATCGCCGCGCCAGAGGATGAATTATTCGCTCCACTAGCCGCCCTCGCGCCGACCGCCCCGCCTAATGCGATATCGACTTTGTTCGACCTTAAACAAACGCCCCAGCGTTATCGTGATGATATTCGGAAGATGACGCAGCAAGCTTGTGAGATTCTTGCCGTACATTATCAGCTGTAATCGCGGCCTAAGCGCAATGGGGGTAAGGCGCAGCTTGGGATTGACCTTTCTTACGAAATGCTTATATAAAATTAAGCGAAATCAAATTTGATGTGATAATATATCTATATGAGTAACCGAACCCATTTAAAAACGGTGAAGCGCGGCCTGTCCGTTCATCACTTGTCTAAATCCTATAAGAAGCGTCCTGTTCTGCGGGATGTAAGTCTATATGTGCAGGCGGGTGAGGCTGTGGCGCTGCTCGGGCCGAACGGTGCGGGTAAAACGACCAGCTTTTATATTGTCACGGGCTTGATAAACCCTGATAGCGGTCAGGTAATGCTTGATGGCGTCGATATCACTCACATACCCATGTATCGCCGTGCCCGTTTGGGGATTGGCTATTTGCCGCAAGAATCGTCTATTTTCCGCGGCCTGAATGTTGAAGATAACATCCGCGCGGTTTTACAGGCGCAGAACGATTTATCTGCGCGCCATCAGGAAATTTTCCTCGAAGAATTATTGGCGGAGTTTTCCATTGAACATCTACGCCGCACGCCTGCAGTTTCATTATCAGGTGGTGAACGCCGCCGCGCCGAAATTGCCCGCGCATTGGCGGGGCGTCCGCAGTTTATTTTGCTAGATGAACCGTTAGCCGGGATTGACCCAATCGCCGTTGCCGATATCCGCGGTTTGATCGCACAGCTTAAAAACCGCGGCATCGGCGTGTTGATTACTGACCACAATGTGCGCGACTGCCTGGGTATTGTTGACCGTGCGTATATCCTTCACGATGGACGCGTATTGATGGAAGGCACGCCAGAAGACATCGTCAAGCACGAAGATGTGCGAAAAGTTTATCTGGGCGATGGATTCTCTCTGTAACCTTTGTATTTTCATGGTACACTGCAAATATGAGCAAGTTATCGCAAAATATTAATCTTAAACAAAGTCAAACGCTGGTGATGAACCAGCAAATGCAGCAAGCTATCAAATTGCTGCAATTGTCTAATGTTGAATTGAATGAATATTTAGAAGAGATTGTCGAAGCTAATCCACTTCTTGAAAAAGAGGATGCAAGCGGTACGCATGAGAGCATCACGGAGCGCAAAGATAGCGATTCGATGGATGATAACTTTGCGCAGGATGATTGGGATAAGTCGAGTGAATCTGGAGATTCCTATGAAGCTTCAGAAAGTGAGATGAGCGGCGGCGGTGAAAGTCATGATATTGGGGATAATGCCAATGACTTGCTCGGCGTTGGTGCGGGTGGCTCTCATAAATTTGATGATCCTGAATATTCATTTGAAAACCGCCTCAGTAAAGAGCCATCATTGCGTGAGCATTTGATGGATCAGCTGCATATTATGACCGAAGATACGCGTGACCGTATGATTGGCGCGCTGTTGATTGATCAGCTTGATGAGGCGGGTTATTTGCGCGCTGACCCTGAAGACTTGGCGGCGCGGCTTGAATGTTCAGAAGATCGCATCAATAAATTGCTGACCAGAATGAAATATTTTGACCCTGCGGGCATTTTTGCGCGGGATTTAGCGGACTGTCTTGCTATGCAGCTTGACGAAGCAGGGCAGCTTGACACGCCAATGCTTCGTTTGCTTGATAATCTTGACCTTCTCGCGGCGCATGAATGGGACAAGTTATGTAAGGCCTGTGATGTAAACCGTGAATATCTAAATGATATGATCGAAGAAGTGCGCCGCATGCAACCAAAGCCTGCGAGTGATTTTGACCATTTTGTCGCGCAGACTGTTGTGCCTGATGTCTATATGCGTCCGCGTCCCAAAAATCTGGGCGGTGGCTGGCATGTGGAGCTGAACACGGCAACATTGCCTAAAGTACTTGTTAATCAGGAATATTATACGACCGTGGCCAGTAAGGCGAGCCGCAAGGATGATAAAGAGTTTCTGACATCACAAATGCAATCAGCTAATTGGCTTGTTCGTGCGTTGGATCAGCGCGCCCAAACCATTTTAAAAGTGGCGAGTGAGATTGTTGAACAGCAAAATGCATTCTTTCTTTATGGTATTGAATTTTTGCAGCCAATGAACTTAAAAGATATTGCCGAAGCAATTGAAATGCATGAATCGACCGTGTCGCGCGTGACAACCAATAAATATATTGGTACGCCGCGTGGTGTGTTTGAGCTTAAATATTTCTTCTCAACCGCGTTAATTGGCGCGGATGGTTTGGTGCATTCAGCCGAAGCGGTGAAGTCAAAAATTAAAACAATGATTGATGATGAAGCGCCAGATGCCATTTTATCCGACGATAAAATTGTGGAAATCCTCGCCAAAGATCATATTGATATTGCTCGCCGTACGGTCGCAAAATACCGCGAAGCAATGAATATTCCGTCATCTGTTCAGCGCCGAAAAATGAAAAAGCAATAAAACTATGAATAGTTTTGCTATGAGCAATAGAATTTATTGCAATTGTATTTAATCCAGACATACTCTAAACTATGCTTTGCTAAAAAGCATTTTCGCGAATAAATAATCTATAGATATGTCGTCATGATTAAAAAACATTTTCAAATTTTGTCTTTAGTTTCAGTCTTAGCTTTAACCGCTTGTGAGGCGCCTTCGGTCATTCGTAATGATTCACCGCAGGTTGTTGCTTCACCTGATCGTGTCTCCCTAATGTTGGCGGATGCAGCGGATAAAGCCTCTGTCGCCTTGGAAACACTTGCGGCAATTGAACAATATAACGCGCCTAAAGTAGCAACCGCAGCGCCAGATAATGTGCCGTCGGAATTGAACCGCGCAGTTACAATTGACTGGATTGGTCCAGTTGAGCAGATTTCTAAAACATTGGCGGACCAATCAGGTTACCGCTTCGTTGTTTTAGGTGATGTGCCGCCAGTTCCTGTTGTTGTTGATGTCGACGTTGAAAACCGTCCGATTATTGAAGTTATGCGCAATATTGGCCTTCAACTTGGGCGCCGCGCGGATCTAAAACTTGATTCAAACCGCCGCGTTGTTGAAATTTACTACGCACCGGTATCTGGCCTGTAATATATAAATCATTGTTACGGGTTCATCTGTGCTGAGAAGCCGTAATCGTAATCATGGGGTTATAAAGCATGAGCGTTTCGCTAAAAATATCTCGCTTTAACGTTAAACATTTACTGCTCGGCGCGGCTGTATTGGGTGCACTTGCGGTTTCTGCGTCTGCATCTTCCTATGCGGCGATAGGCGCACCAGCGAAGCTAACGATGGAGCCGCCACGTAAGATGGCAGCTTTGCAAGAAATTGAACCTGTAAACAAAGACCGCGAAAAAGCTGAAAACGCAATGCCGCTGGATATTCGTCGTGATGCGTTAATCGAAGCGGCGTTATCATTTGGTGCGCGCGGTGGTTTGGCAATGCGTACATATGAAATCAATCAGGAACTTGACCGTCAAACAAGCTTCCTAGATAAAATTTATAATTTCAGAAGCCTTTTGGTCGCTGTGCCATCAGGTTTGATGGTTGAGCCACCAGTCATTTCAGAAGCTGTTGATGCGATGATTATTGAAGGCGATGGCCAAAGCGCGGCGGTATCAGACCGTATCTACAACATTAATCGTAATGCGAAAATTGTTGCAGCGGCGCGTGACTGGCGTGATTATTTGCAGCGTGATTGGGGTGAGGTTAAAGATCCACCAGAATTATTAATGCCGCAAGATGATGAAGAACGCGAAATTTGGGAAGAAAAAGTCGCTGAAGGTTGGAAGAACGGCTATGAACAAGCTGATGAAACTTTCGAAGCTGACCTTGCGCGTCTCGTAAGTGATTTTAACGGTATGGTGCGTTACCGTAAATTATTGGCACAAGGCATGGTATCACCGCCTTATGCGAACCAAGTTGACCGCGGCGTAACAGGTGGCGGTTATGAAATGCGTATTGGTGACCGTGCAATTCAGCTGACAGGGAAACCACAACTTATAAGTGGACACAGCCAATGGAAGCCCGCAAACCGGTAAGCCTTCTTAAAGGTGAAGATAACATTGCGGAAACATGGCCTGAAGAGCCAGACCGTTTCCGCCAAGACCATGTTGACCCTTACCTTTTGTGGTGCGTGAAAAAAGGCGCATCTGATATTACCATCCAAACAGACCGCCCCGGTTATAATGATATTTCTGGTACATTATATCCTGGCACATATCGCCCAATTGATGCGGCGGATATGAACGTTTTTCTCGCGAAAATATATGGGCCTGATGCATCTGCGCGTTTGGCCTCTGGTACAGACCTTGATGTATCCTATGAAATTCGCCCTGATCGTTATACGCGTATTCGTTTTCGTGTGAATATCACGGCTATTCTGTCGCGTGGGCGTGATGCGGTGCAAATCACTATGCGTAGCTTGCCAAGTGAGCCACCAACCATGGCGGCGCTGAACATCGAACAAGAAATTATTGATAACTGGGCGCCGCGCCAAGGCATGGTGGTGATTACGGGGCCAACAGGCTCTGGTAAATCGACATTGCTGTCTGCGGGTAACCGTATGCTGCTTGAGCGTATTCATGGCTGCGGCAAGATGCTGACTTATGAAGCGCCGATCGAATATACTTACGACACGATTAAATCCCCGCGCTCATTAGTGTCACAAACGGAAATACCGCGCCACTTGCCTGATTTCGCGGCGGGCGTACGTAACGCATTGCGCCGTAAACCAGAAATTATTTTGGTGGGTGAGGCGCGTGATAAAGAAACAATTTCTGCCGCGATTGAAGCGGCACAAACTGGCCACGCCGTTTATACGACAACGCACACCACGGGCGTGGCATCAACCGTTCGCCGTATGATTACAACATTCGATACGACAGAACGTAACGAACGTGCCTTTGCCTTGATGGAAACATTGCGCTTGATCGTAACGCAGGCGCTTGTGCCCAAAATCGGTGGTGGGCGTATGGGGCTTCGCGAATGGATGATGTTCCCCGCCAATGTGCGTGAAAAACTGCTCGATATGGAATTTGACGATTGGACCAATGAAATCCAACGTATGATCCCTGCTTATGGGCAAACCATGATGAAATCGGCCACGGATGCTTTCGAAGCCGGCTTGATTGAGAAACGCCATTACTTGGCGCTTACTGCAGGTGAAGGCGGTCATTAACCGCCTGCCGCATGATAATTACTTCGGCTGTATAGTTTTGTTCGTTTTTGTAAGCTCTGCCACAGATTCACCGGTCGTTTGTAAATGTGGCGCGTAATGGGAAACGGCATTGCTATATAATGTTTTGCCTTTTAAAGACTGCTCCAGAATCTGTAAGCCTTTTGCGGCCTTTTCGCTTGAAAGCAATGATGCATCCATCAAGTCGTGACTGGTTACATTTGGCGAATAGCTATAAAAGTCTTTTGTCTTACGAAAGATCTGATATTGGTTATCGTTAACGCGTTTTGCGTAATATTGGATATAGCCACTTGGCTTTTTATAGCTGTGCGTTTCTATGATATGTGGGTTTTTAAAGCCAAGGGCGGCTTCAAAATGTTTTCTAATCGTGCTGAACATTGTGGTAGTCCCTAATTTATAATTTATTATTATCTAGACAAGTTTTTAGCATTAGGGAAAATGGCTGTCAACGCCATATTGTTTATGTTAATGCGTTATGTGTTAAATATTTTGTTTTCAATTGCTTATAAAGTTTGTTTGTATGTTGCGCTGCAATGGGCGTGGCATCATTACCAATGAAACGCATGGTGAACACGCCGTATAAATTAATTTGGTAATACAAGGTGTAGTAAAAATGACTAAAACAAATTTAAAAGCAGCAGCAGTAATCGCAACAGCATTGGCAGCAACAGGTTGTGCAAGTGTAAATACAGTATTTGACCAAGCAACAGGCTTGGGCAATCAGGCTTTATCGTCTTTGAATAATCAAACATTTGATACGGCAACAAGCATCAAATACGACAATTATACAGGCAAGCCAAGCTTTGTTGCCGAAAGTGAAGGCGTTGGCGCATGTTTGCGTTCGGATGAATTACGTACAGAAGTTCAGCAGAAAATTAAAAAAGGCGCATATCTACCAGGTGGTAAATATAACCCATAATTTTTAAGATTGAAAATATTTCAAAGCGCCCATTTATTGTTGGGCGCTTTTTTTAATTATCATTACTTTTTTGCTGATAAAGCGATAGGCCAGCACCAATTTGTAGGGCATGCGCAGCATCAATGGCGCCGTTATAGAAGCTCTCACCAATTAATATGCCCGCGATATTGTGGTCGTTAGCTAGTGTTGCGATGGATAATAAATCTTCTATTTTATCGACGTCATTGGCAAAAAATAATGGCGCGCTGCATGTTTTACTGAACTGGATAACATCATCAATATCTAGCGCCATAGCGTTACTTTGCTTTTGCGCATAGCTATAAAAAATCGCATAAGCGCCATAGTCGTGAATATTTGTGCCAATTTTCCCTAGGTCAAATTGCGCAACGCCGCTATCGACTTTACCGCCATCACTATGCAAGTGCATGGCAATCTGGTCAGGGTAATGCGCGCAGGAATCTTGAATGAAGTTATGGTCACTTAGCGCGATATTGTTCAAAACGACGCGGCTTATACCCTCGGCAAAAACTTGGTCAACTTGCGTGAGGTTTTTAAATGCGCCTTCAAAAATTACGGGTACATCAACGGCATCGATGATCTGGCGTAAAGTGTGGATGCATTCTTCGTCAATGGATGCGTCTTGGCTTTGGATATAGAGCCATGAAAACCCCGCTTTAACAAATTGTGCGGCAATGTCTGCAGGCGTGGCAACTGCGCCATCAAATTGATGAAGTGACGCGCCGTCTTTAATGGCAATTTTTGGTAAAATTAGCATAGCGTTTGTCTATTTTTATGCGGCAACTTCGCGGCGTAGTGGGCGCTCAAGCATCTTATTGACCATGTCGCGAATGGGCGCGCCTTCGTTTAGGCATTTATAAACGGCTTCAGCAATTGGCATTTCAATCGCGTGATTTTTCGCCATAACCATCAACGCTTTGGATGTGTGTACGCCTTCAGTAACGGCGCTGCGTTCCGCCATAATTTCGTTTAATGTGCGCCCTTCACCCAGATGCGCGCCGAGCGAAAAGTTACGTGACTGCATAGATGAACATGTCAACACAAGGTCACCAAAACCGCACATCCCCATTAATGTTTCTTTTTTCGCGCCCATAGCAGAAGCCAAACGGCCAATTTCCGCGATGCCGCGTGTCATAAGGGCTGCGCGTGCATTTTCACCAAGGCCTAAGCCGTGAACGGCGCCGCAGGCAATCGCCACAACATTTTTAATAGCGCCGCCAAGCTGCGCACCAATAAGGTCTTTAGTTTGGTATAGGCGTAAATTACGGCTGCTTAATGCTTCTATAATTTCTTGGCCTTTGCTTGTGTCTTTATAGGCAAGGGTCATGGCGCTTGGTAGGCCTTTGGCAATTTCCGCCGCAAATGTCGGACCTGTTAATACGCCAATGGGCTGATTAGGAATTTCTTGTTCAGCTACTTGTGTCATTAAAAGGCCGCTTTCAATCTCGATGCCTTTTGAACAAATCAATATTGGTTGATCTTTACGCAATGATGGTTTCATTGTCTGTAATGTTGAACGTAAATATTGTGCAGGGACAACCATCAATAATACGTCACAAGCCGTGACTTCTGAAATAGATTCGGTAACGTTGATTGCAGGGTCAATTTTAATTCCGGGAAGGAACTTGTTATTTTCATGGTTTGTTTTCATGTATGACACAAGTTCAGTTTCACGTGCCCATAATGTTACATCACGACCTGCGGCGCGAATAACTTGCGCCAAAGCTGTACCCCATGCACCCGCACCAATAATACCGACTGTTTGCATTCTATATCCTATTACTACTTGCTGTTTTCTTGCTCTTTATAACGTTTTTTATGCCTTAACGCCAGCGCCAATACGTTTTTCCGCATCGGGGTCAAGTGGCCAGCGTGGCCGCGCCGCGAAATCAAGCTCATTGATAAGGCCGCGCTTAAAACGTTCAATACCTGCCCATGCAATCATAGCGCCGTTATCGGAACATAATTTTACAGGTGGGGCGATTAAAGTCATATTATGCGCCGCTGTCAAGTCTTCAAGTGCAGCGCGTATATAGCTGTTTGCCGCAACGCCGCCAGCAACGACAAGGCTTGGCGTTATATTTTGTGCATCTAATGTATCGCCATAACTTTCTTTGAACATCGCAATGGCGCGGGTTAATTTCTTTTCAAGCACTTTGATAACGGCCTGATGAAAGGCATAAGCAAGCTCTTCGGCATCATGCTGTTCGATGATATCGGAATCAATGGCATCAATATGTTTGCGCATCGCAGTTTTAAGGCCGGAAAATGAAAAATCGAGATTTTTTTGATGAGTTAGCGGCAGCGGCAAATCATATTTGGCAATAATGGCATTGGGGTCTTGTCCATTTTTGGCGCAGCGCGCTTGATAATCTTGCGCTAATTTTTGCATATGCGGCCCGCCTGGATAAGGTAGCCCCATCATCTTGGCAGTTTTATCAAAGGCTTCACCTAAGGCATCGTCCAATGTTGTGCCAAAGCGTTTATAGCGGTCAATGTCTTCAGCCACTAAAATTTGTGTATGCCCGCCAGAAACCAAAAGGCATAAATAGGGCATTTCTACCGTATTGGTTAAGCGCGCTGTTAATAAATGCGCTTCTAAATGATTAACGGCAATAAAGGGGAGGTCATGGGCCGCGGCAATCGCTTTACCTGCCATCATGCCGACCATTACGCCGCCAATTAAGCCAGGGCCGCATGTCGCGGCAATCGCGGATAGATCTTTGAAATCAAGATCAGCCTCTTTCATCGCGGCGATGATCAGGCGATCCATCTGTTCCAGATGCGCCCGCGCGGCAATTTCAGGGACTACGCCGCCAAATTCTTCATGCTCGACATATTGCGAAGCAAGCATATTGGCGCAGATATGCCCGTCATCACGAATAATCGCGACGCCCGTGTCATCACAGCTGCTTTCAATGCCTAATACATACTTGCCCATTGTCTAAAATACTCATATAACCTATGTTGATTAGTGTTTTTAAGCAATTTGCGACGAAGATACAAATAAATTTTATACTGCACGCGGCAAGGATGTTATGACGGTTAAACGTATACGTATCGGCACAAGGGGGTCAAAACTGGCGATGTTTCAATCAAACATGGTCAAAGCCGCATTGGAATCTCATCACAGCCAAATTGAAATTGAACTTGTTGAAATCCTCACATCTGGTGACTGGAAACCGTCTATGGGCGAAACGCGCCTATCTGCGCAAGATGGCGGCAAAGGCCTTTTCTGTAAGGAAATAGAGCAAGCCCTTTTTGATGGCCGTATTGATATTGGTGTCCATTCTTTGAAAGACATGCCTGCCTTTTTACCCGAAGGCTTGGTGATGAACCACTATTGCCGCCGTGAAGATGCGCGCGATGTGTTTATTTCTGATAAATATAAAACGCTTGATGATTTACCAGCGGGCGCAGTGATTGGCACATCAAGTGTACGTCGCGCGTCATTTTTACTGCATAAGCGTCCAGACTTAAAAATTGTCCCGTTTCGCGGTAATGTTCCGACGCGCCTTGAAAAAGTTGCGGCAGGGCAGGTCGATGGCACATTCCTCGCTATGGCAGGTTTAAAGCGTTTGGGGCTTTATGAAGAACGTTTCCAAGTACTGCCTGTCGCGGAATTTTTACCAGCCTGTGGGCAGGGTATTGTCGCGATTGAATGCCGCGCTGAAGATGTTGAATTACAAGCAGCGCTTGACCCGTTACAATGCGTGGAGACAGCCATTTGCGCCGCCGCAGAGCGTGCATTACTGGCGACATTGGATGGCTCATGCCGTACGCCAATTGGTGGTTATGCAGTTATTGATGGTGGAAAGCTGCATTTAAAGGCGCAAATCGCCGCCGAAGATGGCAGCGCCCTTTGGATCGAAATTGGCGACACGTTAGATGTATCACTGGACGGCGCAACTGCGCTAGGTAACGCACTTGGGGCAAAGCTTAGAGCACAAACACCGGATGATTTATATTTAGAAGATTATGAGTGCGGATAAAGACCAGCATTACTATCAAAGCCACAAATTGGTCCTGACGCGCAGCGCAGCGGATTGTCATGCGTTCGCCGAAGAGATTCTAGCGATTAACCCGCGGGTAGATATGGTTTTTAGCCCAATATTGGATATTGAAACCGTGGATTTTGATATAGATAGCCTACATCCTGATGCCGCCTTGGTGACAACATCAAAAAATGCAGATGATATGCGCCGGCGTTTTGCCAATGTACCGCATTACGCCATTGGCGGCGCGCCAGAAATTCAGGATGTCGCGGGGCTTATCAAGCATATTGAGGCGCATCATGATAAAGCGCGGCCTTTAGCGTATTTGCGCGGCCATGATATTTCGTTTGATTTAGCGCATGACCTTACCCAAAAAGGGTACAAAATAGAAGAACATATTGTTTATAAGGCCAATATAGCGCAGGCGATTACGCCAGAATGTTTAGCCGCCATAGATGCAGGACATGTTGCTTATATCAGCTTTTTCTCCGCGCGTACGGCGGCGGCTTTTGCTGATTTATTGCCAGAAGCGTATCATGCCAAGCTTAAACCCATAAAAGCTTTATGTTTAAGTGCGGGAGTGGTAAACTCTTTAGCAAAGCTGCCTTGGCAGGACTGTTTGGTTACGCCAAATAAAACCCGCGCCGCAATGGTTGAATTAATCCAAACCCTTTATGAATCTGACTGATGTAAGTTAAGGACGTCATTAATGAGCGATATAAACAAACAAGCTTTACCAAACTCCCTTGAGATTATTGAACGCTTTGGCGGCATACGCCCCATGGCGACAAAACTTGATGTGCCTGTAACAACCGTGCAAGGGTGGAAGAAGCGCGAAGCTATTCCTGTAAATCGTAAGGACGAAATTATCGCCGCGGCGGAAAAGCATGATGTTGAGGTGGCTGACTTGCTGGCGGAAAAGGCTGTCACACCGAAACAGGTAAAGCCTACGCAAGCTGCGCCAGAGCGCCCTATGCAACCCGCAGCGTCTGCATCTGAAACGCCAAAGGCTGCAGCCCCTAAAGAGGACGCGCCCAAGGCGGAAACGCCGCGCCCGCAGCCGATTAATCCGCAAAACGCTGCACAGCATGCACAGCATGCACAGCAGGCACGTTCGACACAAAGCTTGATTAACGGCATCGTCGGCGGCGTGAGTATCGCAGCGCTTGCCGGCGTTTTGGGGCTATTATTCTTAACAGGCCCAAAGGTAAAACAAACTGATAAGCAAGAACAGAAAATTGCCGAGCTTGAAGAAAAATTGGCGGAAATGAGCCAAAAGCAAAGCGTCTTCCAAAAAATTGTGCCGCAAGATTTAGACAAGAAAATTGGCGAAATTAAAGAACAAACGGCGCAAGTTAGACAAAATGTCAATAATCTGGCGGAACAAGCATCCGTTATTTCTAAAACTGTGATGGGCGCAGATGGCGGTTCAATCGCGCAGCGTTTGCAATCACTAGAAGGCGAAATTGGCCGCTTTGCAGAATTAAGCGGGTCAAATGATCTTGCCGGTTTTGTTGGGAAGTTATCGACCATGCAACAAAGCATGGAAGGGCAGCAACAATTGCAGTCCGCTATGGATGAATTATGGGGCGCCGTCAACGCAATGAAACCAAGTAAAGCGGCAGAAGGTGAAGAAGGCGTTGGTGACGCTTTAGATGAATCGCGCACAGCCGAAGCTTCTGTGCTGAATGAAACATTCGGATCACTTGAAAAGAAAGACTTAAAAGCAGCCGCCATGCTTATGGGGCTTGCGCAGTTGCGCGGGACACTCGGGCGTGACAATGCCTCTTTTGAAAAGGATTTGGCCTTAATGCAAAAACTGGTCGGCAGTGATGATGAACAGCTGAACGCCGCCATACAAAGCCTTGCACCGCAAGCGAAATATGGCGTGTTAACCGTTGGCGGCCTGTCTAAACAGTTAAAAGGTTTAGGCGGTGATATTGTCAGCGCATCGCTGCAAGGCGAGGATGTGTCATGGCAAGAAAAAGCCAAAGCGCGCTTTAACAATGTGATGAAGGTTGAAAAAGACGGTGAATTGATCACTGGTACAGAAACACAAGAACGCATCGAAGCGGCGCAATATTATTTGAATAATGGTGATGTCGAAAGCGCCTATATCATCCTCAATGAATTAAATGGCCCTGCACGCATCACGGCCGATAGCTTTATAAAAGAGCTTCGTAAAACCGCCATGGCTGAACAAGTCGAAGAAATGCTGACGGGTAAGGTTATGCAGAATGTTATGGGCTTTGATATTTCCGCCTTGAAAGAAGGCTTAAACGGCGGAAATTTCTTATCTGGGCTAAATGCAGAAGGGCTTGGCAACATTAAGAATATGGATGCGCAGTCTTTGCAGGGTTTGGTGGATAGCTTTGAACGTATGATGCCAGAGCGGGCATTGATTGAAGACCCTGTTTCTGGGTATAAGTTCATGGATGGTGGTACAGGGCTTGGCGGTATGCCAAATATGCGCAAAATACCAAATGCACAATAGGCCTTAAAGCGGACAGTAAAGACGGGTTTTAAAAAATGATTCAAACATTCTGGTATATGATAAAATTAGCCATCGTAATTGTCGGTGTTGTCTGGCTGCTTTCCTTAGACGGCGCGGTTGTCCTTGAATGGGATGCTTATAAAGTCACGGCGCATACGGGGTTCTTTTTATTTTTAATCGCATTGGGCGTTTTACTGGTGACATGGGTAACGCGCGGGGCAATCTGGTTTGAAAATATACCGAAGCTTTGGAAAATTTACCGCAAGGAAAAACAGCGCGAACAAGGCCATGTGGCAATTTTGCGCGGGCTAACGGCGCTATCCGCAGGTGATGCGAAAATCGCCGAATATCAGGCGCAGCGCGCCCAAAAACTTTCACCAGCTGAAGATGGTTTGGCGCAGCTTTTAAGCGCCCACGCCGCGCGTATGAATGGCCGCACAGATGAAGCCGAAGCGCGTTTCCAAAACCTTGCGAAGAACAAAGAAACAGCCATGCTTGGCTATCAAGGCTTGATCAAAACGGCCTACGAACAAGGGCAGGAGGAAAAGGCGCTATCCCTTGCTTATCAGGCCTATAACAAAAACCATAAGAATAAAGACTTTTTACCGCGCATTTATGAAATGGAATGTGAATCGCGTGCATGGTCTGCAGCCTTAAAAACGCTAAGCCGCCTTGAAAAAACATCTTTAATGGATAAATACAAAATGAAGCGTGACCGCGCGGCGTTGTTAACGCAGATGGGCTTGGAAGCGAAGCAGACAGAGCAGTTCACTTTGGCATCAGAAAAATTTGCGGCGGCCTTAAAGGCATGCCCTGATTTCTTGCCTGCAGCATTGGAGCTTGCGGCTTATTACTTGCGCCAAAAAGACACACGCCGTTTGAAAAAGTTAATTGAAAACCAATGGCGAAATGCACCGCACCCTGAATTGGCGAAGTTATGGATGGATTTATTATCCACCCGTAAGGCGCAGAAGCCTAATGCCCGTTTGGATTGGATCAAACGTCTAAGCGCCAATAACCCAGACCATATTGAATCAAAAATCGCTATTGCTAAAGTGGCGATGGAAGATGGCCTTTGGGGTGAAGCGCGCGGCTATTTGTTAAAGGCCGAAGCCGAAGCGCCGCGCCAGACTATATACCGCATGTTAGAAGAAATCGCCCATTGTTCAGATCATGACAATGACAAGGCGCGCATCTGGGCAGATAAAGGCATTGATGCACCGGCTGACCCTGCGTGGATGTGTGAAAACACTGGCCGCATTTATGCAGAATGGCAAATTTCTACCCCGCCAAATAATTTCAATACCATTAAATGGCGTGCCCCACGCCGTCTGCAGATTAGCGGGATCACTAGCCCATATGGCACGGCTAATGCGCTAAACTTAGAAAATTTTATTGACCGTTAAGCTTATTCGTAACGGCGCGGATAATAATGATTAGTGATGGGGTAAAGGCGCTCACGCTGTGCGAAGCTGCGTTTACTAACAATCGGGCCAGGCGGTGTTTGGGCGCGTTTAAATTCTTGCTTTTGCATGTGGTAAGCAAGTTGACATACAGTTTCGCGTTCAAAGCCCATCGCGACAATATCGGATACAGACGCTTCATCTTCGACTAAAGCTTTTAATATTGGGTCAGTGACTGTATAAGGTGGCAGTAAATCAAGGTCGATTTCATTTTCGCCCAATTCAGGTGTTGGTTCACGCGCTATGATTTCAGGGTGCACGACAACGCCATCCACGCCAAGGCCAATGCGGCATTTATTGTTGTTGCGCCATTTGGCCAGTTCATAGACTTGTAGCTTCCATACATCTTTAATTGGCGCAAAACCGCCCGACGTATCGCCGTAAAACGTTGAGTGGCCAAGCGCGACTTCGGATTTGTTGGATGTGTTCAACACTAAATGTTTTTCATCATTCGATACAGCAAATAAAAACAACATGCGTAGGCGCGCCTGAATATTTTCAGGGGTTTCTTTGACTTTAGTGTGATCCCAGCGTTTGGACAGTTCAGCCTGCATGGCTTCAAATGGCGCTTTGATTTTTAAATCATCCGAATAATGGCAGCCATTCATTTCAGCAGATTCGCGTGAGAAGTTCAGCGAGTTATCGGATGTGTAATCATCATGCGCAAGCATAAGGCAATGCACATTTTCAGGGCCAAGCGCGTCACAGGCAATCGCCGTGGTTAGGGCAGAATCTATCCCGCCAGACATACCGATAACGGCGCTTTTGAAACCGTTTTTATGGGCGTAATCACGCGTGGCAAGGACAATCGCTTCATAAGTCTGCGCAAGTTCCTCTTCGCGCCATGGCAAAATATTCGCGGCAGGCGGCGGCGCGAACATATTGGCGTGGGTAATATCATCAGCCCATTGTTTCTGCGTAGCGGTGACATCACCTGCGGCATTCATAACAAAACCCGCCCCATCAAAAATTAATTCATCTTGCCCGCCAAGTGTGTTGACATAGGCAACAGGCAGACCGCTTAACGCGGCAGCGCGGCGGGCAACGCTTAAACGGTCTTGGGTCTTGCCCGCTTCATAGGGGCTAGCGTTGATAGAGATGATGGCTTCTGCGCCATGGGCTTTAAACGCATTAATGCAATCTTCCTCCCATAAATCACGGCAAATGGCGATGCCGACTTTGCGGCCGTTAATATTGGTCGGCGTATAATCATTGCCGCGCGCATAGTAACGCTGTTCATGAAATGGACCATAAGTAGGCAAAGCGCGTTTGCTGATAACATCACTGATTTGGCCATTTTCTAATTTCAACGCGGCATTAACAAGCGCTTGGCGCGTGCCGTCTTCAATTACCCAAGGCGCGCCGACAATTAATGGTGGGCCATCTTTGGTAACCATAGCAAGGCTTTCGACCGTGCGGCGCGTGGCATCTAAAAAAGCCTTTCGGAAAACAAGGTCATCAAGTGCGTAGCCTGTGACTGATTGTTCGGCGCTGACGATAACGTCTGGCATTACGCCGCCCTGACTGTTTTTGGCTTGTTTATAGGCGTCCTTAATTTTTGCGGCATTACTGTTTAAATCACCAGTCGTGGCGTTGAATTGGATCATGGCGATGTTTAAATCGGCGCTCATAATTGGTAACCTTTATCTTTTAAGTGGCGTTTAATCGCCGCCGCGCTTTGGCGGGCTTTTAGGTTTGTCGTATCTAACGCAAAGCTGTTTGGGTCATTCACAACTGTAAAATCTTTATAAAGCTGCTTTAAGGTGTCAGCATCGGTCAATTTATGGGCTTTAGCACGTGAAGGCGTCACAATACGGCGCGCATTTTCATTGAAGTCTGCGCTTAATTGTATTGGTACAAAATCCGTATTGGCCTTTTTGGCGAGGGCTTGGATTTCTTTGTAATATAAACGGTGTTCAGCAACTTGTTCGGTCAGGCAGTTGGTCAATACGACGGGTTTTTCCTGCAAAGTATATTGTAATTCTTCAAATACAGCTTCAATGACTTTGCGGACAACGCGTGTGTAACCATCTGTGCCGCGGCCGCAGGCTTTTACGGCAGGGTTTAACAAGGTGTGGTTATCAATAAAGGCGGCATTGATTTGTTTCGCCAGAATACTGCCGACAGTTTTTTTGCCAACGCCCGGCCGGCCATTAATATGGATGAGTGGGTAGGCCGCGCCGTTTTCCTCGATTTTTGCCGCGTTAGATGATAGCGCTGCATTTGTGGCATGATCTTCAATCGCCTGACATATATTGTTTAATGCGGCGGCGCGCTCTATTTCGTTCGTGTAATATGGCGGCTGCACCGATAATGGCGGCAGGGGGGTTATACCGCTATAACGTAATGGGCGGTCATGTAATGCTTTGAGCATTTCATCCAATTTATGCGGCACGCCTAGCGGGTCAGCCGCACCTAATAAGCCAGCATGGGTCATGACAAAAAAGGCGGATTTACCTTTAAGCGGCCCATTGCCAAAAGTTCGGTCCTTGCCATAAGCAAATTCAGGGGTAAAGACTTGGTCAACCCAGCCGCGCATAATGGCGGGCGGGGATGACCAATAAGTCGGCGCCATAAAAATGATTAAATCAGCGGCATTGATTTTTTCTTGTTCCGCGCGAATAACCGGCGGCAATGTGCCTTGACGGTAGTGATGCGCCTGTTCACGTTCTAAGGCAAAATATGATGTATTGGTACGATCAGGAAAGTCATTCGCATAGGCAACAGCAGGGAAGCGCTGCGCATATAAGTCACTCACCGTAACGCCGTGACCAGCCAAATTTAAACGCCGTACAGATTTCTCGAGCATCTGTCCGCCAAAGCTTTGTGGTTCGGCAATTGCGCTGACGATAAGAATATTCACTGAAAGCTCCCTAAAAATTCACCAAAATATTTACCATAAGCATTGTGTCATGTCAAGGAAACAGGAGGAGAGCACAAAAAAAACGCCAGTAGATAACTGGCGTTTTATAAAGAAGATAAGGTTTTATTTTAAACAGATGGCGCTGGTTTAGGTAGCTCCACTGCTTTGTTCGGGGTAACCTCATGCGTTAGCTTATTAGCTTCGGCGTTAAAATCAAATGTGATCGTGCCGCCTGTTTTGTCTAAATCTTGGTCAAGCTTTGCATTGGCAATTGTTTTGGTGACTGTATTTTTAAATAGACGTTCTAATGGGCGCGCGCCAAACGGCCGGTCATAGCCTTCTTTCGCCAGATAATTTTTCGCAGCCGCCGTGAACACGGTTTGAATGCCATCTTCTGCCCACATAGTGTCGCTCGCAGTAATGACTTTCTCGACAATTTTATGCATGGTGCTTGGCTGTAGATAATCGAAATAGATTGTATCATCCAAACGGTTGCGGAATTCAGGTGAGAAGAGGCGTTTCAGTTCATCTTCAATATCAAGCTTCACCTTGTTTTCAGACTCGCTAAACCCGATGCTGCGTTTTTCTGATGCACGTACGCCTGCATTGGATGTCATTATAAGCGTAATATTCGAACAGTCAATTTTCTCGCCTTGTTGGTCAGTGATTTCACCTTTATCCATAACGGCAAGTAAAACGTTGAATATGCTCGGATGTGCTTTTTCCACTTCATCGAGCAAAATTATGCTTGTCGGGTTTTTCTTAATATGTTCGGTCAATTGACCGCTGCTTTCATAGCCAACATAACCCGGAGGTGCACCTATTAGGCGGGAAACCGTGTGCTGTTCCATATATTCAGACATATCAAAACGCTTTAGCGGCGCGCCAAGAGTGGCAGCAAGCTGTTCGGTCATTTCTGTTTTACCGACGCCAGTTGGGCCAACGAAAAGGAAGCTGCCAACAGGTTTGCGGCGTTTACCGGGCATTGCGCGCGCCAAACGGACGGCGTCAGCCAACGCATCTGCCGCGGCGTCTTGGTCGAATACAGCATTTTTCAAGTTATCGGATAATGATGACAGGGACTGACGCTCTTCCTTGCCAGTTTTGCGGCATGGCGTATTGCTTAACTTTGCGCCGATTTCGACGACAATGTCTTCGGTGATTTTGTCAGGGCGTGTGTCTTTATCCATCAAAACTCGCCAATGTGCGGCGGCGCTATCAATGACATCAATGGCGCTATCTGGTAATTTAATATCACGTATATTTTCTTTGGCAACGCGCACAGCCATGCTGATCGCGTCATCTTCATACGCGACATTATGATGGTCTTCAAAATAGCGTTTCAGGCCTTGGAGAATTTCTACAGTTTTTTCGACAGATGGTTCATTCACATCAATCTTCTGGAAACGACGTGACATGGCGCGGTCTTTTTGGAAATGCTGACGGTATTCATCATAAGTTGTTGAGCCAATTACACGGATGCGTCCGCTTTGAAGCGCAGGTTTGAGGATATTCGATGCATCCATAACGCTGCCGCCCGCTGCACCTGCGCCAATAATCGTGTGAATTTCATCAATATACAGGATCGCATTATCAAGCGATTCAATCTCTTTCATGACCTCTTTCAGACGTTTTTCAAAATCACCGCGATATTTTGTGCCCGCCATTAGGGCGGTCATATCAAGCGCGTAAATTTTTGCATTGGCAATAGCTTCTGGCGCTTCACCATCGGCAATTTGTTTTGCCATGCCTTCAACAACGGCGGTCTTACCAACGCCCGGGTCACCAACAAATATCGGGTTTGGCTTTTTACGTTTTGAGAGCGTCATTACGCCTTTTTTGATTTCTTCATCACGGCCGATGACAGGATCAATTTTGCCGTTGCGCGCTCTTTCAACAAGTTCTTCGGCATAAGCGTTCAGGGCTTTTAATTCGCTATTTTCATTGGCTTCAGGGACTGTGTTTTCATTTGCGGCATCAGGCGTCGCTGTCGGGATTTTTGAAGCGTCAAAACCGCGTGAAATTAGGAAATAGGCTGCGAAATTATCGTAGCCTGCATCACTATAATAACATAGGCGTTCAAGCAGCTTCCCTGCATCCATAACGACGAAGTCCCCTGCTTTTTCCGCAGCGACTTTGTCCGTTATAATTTGGTTTATAGCACCTAGATACTGCATAGGCGCACTTGGTATGTTTTGGTCAAAATCTTTTAGGTGGAGCTCAAGCTCTTTACGCACTACGGCAATATCAATATTCTGTGCGCACAAAATATTTTTCACATCACTATTTTCTAACATTTCGAGCAAAAGATGTTCGGTCGTTAGATATTCGTGGTTTTTATCTTTTGCTTTTAAATAAGCATTGATGAAAATATTTTCTACGTCTGGTGTAATCATGATCCCTGCTTCACTTTTATAAGTTTTTTTTACGAATAGCATTCCATAATCTGCACGTCAACAGGTTTATGAAAATGCTTTTGGATGTTGACCAATAAACATAATAATGTTAATCGTCACTGCAGATATTAAAAAAATTACACATTCAGGGACGGATATGACTTCACGTAAATTCAATGAAATGACGCATGTTCAAGAAACAGATACAGGCTTCATGCACACCGAAGATGTGGTCGCGACTTTGCCGCAAGAGCAGAAAAATGCAGCACGTTTTGGCTTGGCGGCCACTGGCGTGAAAGGGTTTAAGGTTGTTATGATTGATGAGGATCTTTGGGAGGGCGGCGGCGGAAATGACGATTATGGTTTGTCTATCCGTGATCCTAAATCAGAGGAAGAATCAAAATCTAAAATCGAGCGTCCTAAAAAATATAAAGTGATCTTTCATAATGATGACCAAACGCCATTTGATTATGTGGAAGACGTTTTAAACCGCTTTTTCAATAAAACTTCACAGGAGGCTGAGCAGATTGCTTCAGTTATTCATTTACAGGGGCAAGCAACAGTCGCTATTTTGCCGCGCATTGTGGCAGAGAAAAAGACGAATGACGTAAATGCCTATTCAAGGCAAACGCCGAACCCTTGGTATGGCGGGGTTATGCATTTACAAGTCACCTGCGAACCTGAATAAGCTTATTCAGCTGCGCCTTCTTCTTCTTTCGCTTTTACCAGTTTGTCGCGTGCTTGCTTGCCTGCGTCTTTGAGTAGGGTTTCTGCAGAAGCATTAATTTTTCCACGCTTGATCTCCTGCGGGGCTTGTGGCTCACTTGCTGCTGGCGTCGCTGCAGTAGGTTCCGTAGAAGGCGGTGTGGCCGCTTGTGATGTTTTATGCGCAATTTCAGGTGTTGCAACGGCTTCAGCTTCGCTTGGCGTTGTCTCTGGGGCTGCTGTTTCAGCTTCGCCTGTGAAGAAGCACATTGGGTTATCACTTGGCTCGGCTTCGGCAGCTGGTTGTGTTGCAGCCTGTTCAACGGGCGGCGCAGTCTGTGTCTGTGCTGCTGGTTGCGTTTCTGGCGCAGATGGGGCGGCGGCCTCTGTTGCAGGTGTTGCCCCAAAGAAGCCCATCGGGTCTGTATTATCAGGCGTTGCTGGTTGCGGCTGCTCTGTTGCAGCTGGGGTGGCGGGAGTTTCTGCTGGGGCGCTCGGGGCTTTTGTTTCAGCTGGGGTTTGTAGTGTTTTGGACGCTTCTGCCGCGACTTTAGTTTCGGCTTTAAGCTCTTTTTGGTCAATTTCAGGCGACTGCGAACCAATACCTTTTGGTGCTTTCTTTTCAAGCGGCGCAGGTAATGCATTGTCCAAAGCATGCACATCGACAATACCGAACAAGCCAGACATTAGACCATCTTGGTTATGCTTGATCCCTTTGTTGTAACCTTCAAGTAAAGCGTCAATTTCAGGCGGCGTTTCAATCGCGACATCTGCTTTTTCTGCAGACCAGCCTTTCTTCACAAGGTTGTCGCGTAGGCGGCGAATATCTTTGGCATTACGCAGAAGGTTTTCATCAGGTGGCGGGAGCGCCATATAGCGCGTTACGCGCATGGCTTTTGCATGGCCTGGGTTCGAATAGAACATCTGTGTTTCAAATAATGCACCACCAAATGTTACGACCGCTTGACCTTCTTTAAAGCTACGTAACTCATCATAAGATGCGTTGTCACGAATTTGTACGCCCGCTTGCAGGCCGTCTGTATAGTTGTGGCCGAGAGAACCTGCCTCCGTTTGGAAGCCGGAAACCTCTGTCACAATCGACGCACCAACCGTCTTTTCAAAGAATTCTTTGGTCTGGGTTGGGTCTTCAAGCTTACCGAAGATTTTAATATTACAGTTCGCGGTAATGGAACGTGCTTCTTCTTTTACACGTTTTTCAAGCGCAGGCAAATCCTGCGCGGCGTAAATCAAACTAAAGCCGAGCGATCGCGCCTGCGCCGCCATAACGGCCATACCTTCGGCGGTATAGTAACCAACCTCATCGAAGACCGTCATAAATGGGGTCATCGATTTTGTCGGTTTGTTATCAATAACCGTGGATGCTTCACCTTCAACGGTAGAACCAAGCGTCGAACCCATCATCCCCTTAAGGGTAGAGGCCACGATTTTACCAAGGTTAGCTGTTTCATCGCCTGATTTTTCAAGAGCAGGAATAAGCACGATTAAAACGCGGCGGTTCAATACGACGTCAACCATATCCACGTCAGCGGCTTGAGAGTCAAAAATGTAACCATAATCATCACCTAGAGACTGCAAGCTACGTGTGAACTGCATCGATAGATAACCGTGCTGTTGGTGTGCGGTTGTTGTATCAATTGGCGGGCTGTCTGGGCCTGCTGGCTTTTCTTTACCGTTATCATCAAATGCTTCTGGCACAAAGCCCGGTAATGTGTCGAGGTAGCCGACAATACCTTTGCGGATTTCTTCGGGTACCATTTCATCGCGCGATAGGGCAATAACAGCATTAAGGCCAAGATATTCACGGATAGTCGTTACACTCATCGGAATATCTTGATAATCACGTTTCCATGTCAACGCAGGCATAATCGAGCCAACCAAAGACACCGCACGTTCTTTCCACATGGCGTTGTCACCGCCAGATTCAGGCATCAAACTTACAAGCATGTTGGTGAGGTAAGATGCAGAGCCACTGGAAAACGGGTTCATGGTGTTTGACGGTGCGCGGCTGTCGGAGTTACCGGTCATATAGTTCAAGATGAGCAAGTCATCATCGCGACCGAAACGGCGCATGAGTGAGGACAGTGATGACCACAAGTCTGTATCGGCTTTACCATCGACGTAAACGAAACCTGATGCCCAACACAGCGCGTTTGTCACAAGGGACTTAAGCCCCTCGGTCTTACCCGCACCTGTTGTACCAAGGTAAAGAATATGCGTACGGGTATCAGAATCACTAAACCAGACTTCTTCGCTGGTTTCTTTAACGTTACCCATATACAGAATGCCTTCGGCTTGACCGCTTTTGCCGGGGCCTTCATTGTTTTTATCTTTATATTTTGCGCCCATCGGCATTTTAAAGGCGATTGTACGGTCAGCTTTAACAATCATAAAAAAGAAAAATGCCGCAACTAGAAAAAACCAGTCAATATAGAGCTGAAGGTCACCTTGTATGAATGGCAAAATAGCACAAGAAATAAATACGGCGCCTGAATTGGCAGGGCGTTTCATCCAGTCCCATACGCGAAGGGTCCATGGGCGCGTGTCCCTTAGGATGTCGGTATGTTTATAGGAATATTTCCGGGTGTCTAATACCATTTGATTTTTTACCGAATTATAGGGGCGTTCGATGCCCCGCTATGCAATATTATAATGTTCAAAAGTTAACAATATCCTGCTATGAAAAAGCAAGGTGTTTTCAAGGTGTTAACGCCCCTTCAAAAAGTCATCTGCGGATTGGGGAACACCATCTTGTATGATTGCACCTGATGATGTGCTGCCCGTTGATGGAACAGTTGTACCGCTGAACATAAGCAAGACGTTGATAAGAATTATAAATGCGAATGCGAAGCCTAAAAGTGACGCGATAACGATTGCTGCCTTCTTAAGAAACGAGCCGCTTTTTGCAGGTTTTCCAGATTTACCTTCGTCTTTTTCGGCTTTGCTCATGGCTGATGAAATTGCGCCTAAACCTTTCAGAGCATCACTTTTATCATTAAAGCGGGCAATTTCATTACTGTCGCCTTTAGGCGTTTTCAGTATTAAAGTGAAATCACCTAGCTTGTCTTCACGAATTTCTATTGCTGACATTTTTGCTTTGGCAAGCTCCATGCGCCAAACCACCGGGTTTATAGCGTTTGGTAAGGATAGTACCAATGAGTTATCGACAACATTTGCGGAAGGTTTTCTGGACATTCTTTGCTCCGGATTTATTTATTATTGGGCTTTGGCTTTTTTGATGCTGCGGCGTTTAGACCCGCTGTAATCAAGGTTAGGGACGGGACGCGCGCGGTCTGATTTCATATATTCAGTAAGCATTTGTATGGCTTCTTCAACTTTTGGACGTGGAATAGGGCGCCCAATACGTTTTTCGACTTTATAATGCGACATAGAGCCCAATGCTTCCATGTGGAAGGCTTGGCGACCTAAATTGTTTAAGGCATACCATAGGTTTCGGTCAAATCCGCGCAGCCAAACAAATTGAGATGATGACAAAACGCCGCCTTCTTCACGCGCAGTTTGTAAGGCGCGGATCATGGCTGTGGTGACAAAGCCATGCTGATTACATTTTCCAAGCGTTTTTCCTGATAAGTCACGATTGCGAATGATACTGCGCGCTTGTTTTAGAATTTTTTTGTCAACCACTAGGCCCTTTTTATGTGACCAACATTTAGCAATTTTACCAAGTAGCTCGTCAGATTCTTTACGTTTACGAGCAGCTTTCAAGCAAAATGCAGCAAGGAGTAACTGCTCATGTGTTTTTAATTTCAAGGCGCCGCGCCATGGTTTACCAAGCTGTTTGACAAAGGCTTTGTAAGAAACGTCATAATTTAAATCACCATCTTTACCGTGTAGGCTATGATAGGCGACAAATTCTTCCGGGCCTAACGCTTCGGCAAAAAGTGGTAATTCAGCAGGAACCGGCGCGCCTGGCGGGCGGGCGGGCTGCGTGCCAGGGTCAAATTCAATAAATGGTGTGATATATGGAAAGATTTTCGACTGACGTTTAATCAGCGTATTTAATGAAAACTTTGTTCTGAACTGTGTGTATGGGCCATAAAACATTGACCAAATTGCAAACATAACCAATATAGCAGATAGCGCATATTTAATTGGTACAAGCGCAGCATGGGCCGCCAAATCCATGATTTGGTCATTTAGTAAAGTTTTGTCGAGAACTTTGAGTTGGTCTAGGATAGAACCAAGTGGCCATTCTTGAACTTCTGTTGTGCCGGGCATTTGCCAAAGAATAGTATAATCGCGTCCATGCAGAAGAATGCCAAGATGAATTTCACCAATACGCCAATAGCGTATGACGTTCTTAATGTCATATTCAAAATAATTATAGAGGATATAGCCTATCACACCCAAGACAATTGCAAGGATAAAAAAGCCTATCGCGCGTTCATAACTGCCTGCTTGTTCTGACACGTTTTTTGTAGATCCCTAACGATTCATTGTGTAAACCACCGCAGCCATTATAAAACAAAACCTGCGCCAATAGAAGGCGCAGGCTACAAAAAAAATACGAAAAAAGCGAGTTTTTTATGTCGAAAGTCGCTTAATATTTAACGGAACAGCCATATGGTTGTGTTTCGCTGGTTGTTACGGGCTGCCCTGCACGTAACTCTTTAACCGCGCTAACCACGTAATTTTGTGCATCTTCCATGCCGCGTGTACGGAATGTTGGGTGGCTATCAATCGCGCCTTGATAGGCAAGTTTGCCGTCTTTATCGATGACATACATATGCGGTGTAGTCTTAGCGCCATATGCTTTGCCCATCTCACCTGTTGGGTCGAGAATGATATGCGTAGGTTGTGCTTTTTCAGATAATGCAGTTGCATTGGCTGTTTTGGCATCCATATAACCTTGTTTACCCGGTGCGGATGAAATCACAGAGATCCAAACAAGATCTTCGCCAGCAAGGTCTTTTTGTAATTTCTGCATATGGCCATCATCATAATGTTTGCGTACATATGGGCAGCCATTATTTGTCCACTCTAGTACGACAATCTTGCCGTTGAGCATATCTAGAGATATTGGGTTGTTATATGTATCTAACGCCTTAAAATCTGGCGCAGTTTTACCGATCACGGCCTCTGCTTGTGCAGGGGCATTAGATGCCGATAAAACGAGGCCGATACATGCGAATAATGCAAAGAAGTATCTTTTCATAGTTGTGTCCTTTGTGTGGGGTTGGAGGTTAGTGGTCAAATAATGACTCGAAATGGTTAAAGGTTAGTAACTGCGGTAAAATAACTGGCGCAGGACGTTGTCCGTTTTGTGTGTCGGCTGGGCCGTAATACACATATAACGGCACGCCATTACGTTCAAAGCGGGATAGATATTCAGTTATGTCGCTATTGCGTTTTGTCCAGTCCCCTTTGAAGACAAGAACATTCTTTTCAGCAAATAAGCTCTCGATATCTTTTGTCTCTAAGACGCGGCGTTCATTTACTTTACAGGTAATGCACCAATCGGCCGTTAAATATACAAATATAGGCTGGTTTGGTTTGGTCATTAAGGCGCGTTTCAACGCGTCCTGTGTAAAGGCTGCGTGTTTGCTGTCATGCGCGGATACGGCGTCCTCAATTGTCGCTTCTCCATTCTCCCCCATGACCACTGAACCAAATTTATGTGGGATGATGATGATGACCAATATCGAGGCACATAATAGAATATATTTAACAGCTTTTTGTAAAGCATTCTTCGGATGGCGCGCTAAAACCCATGCGGCAAATGCCGCCGTTAATAACGCGATGAGTAAAGGTAGGAGGAATAAATAATTATCCTGCATGACAAGGGCAAGGCCAAGCCAGATGGTCGCAGCAAGCATTGGGAAGGCCAAGAACTGACGGAAGCTTTCCATCCAAGCGCCAGGTTTTGGTAGCATGTTTCGTAAGGCTGGAACGGTACATAAAATAAAGTAAGGAAACGCCAAACCAGCGCCAAGAGTCGCAAAAATGCTTAGCGAGAGTAGTGGGGGCTGCGTGGCGGCAAAGCCAAGCGCAGCGGCCATAAAAGGCGCAGTACATGGCGCGGCCACTAAAGTGGCAAGCAGACCAGTAAAGAATGCGCCGCTTAAGCCTTCGTTGTTGGTTTTATCCTGTCCAATATTGGTGATTTTGCTTGGCAGGATTTTATTGACGTTAAGTGCCCCTAATAAAGATAGAGAAATTAAGAACATTAATAACGTTAGAACATAAAGCACGTTGCGATCTTGTAACTGAAAGCCCCAGCCAATTTGCGCGCCGCCAGACTGCAACGCAATCATGAGGCCAGCAATTGCAACGAAACTAAGAATGACACCGCTGCTGTAAGCTATGCCGCCCATTACAGCCACTTTATATGGTTCATTCGCATGTTTAATAAGGGCAAGCGCTTTTAGCGATAAAATTGGGAATACGCATGGCATAAGGTTAAGGATTAACCCACCGATAAAGGCGAAGACCATCGCCTTGCCAAATGTGAAGCTTTGCGCATGTTGCTCAGGTGAAATATCAACATTGCCCATGGTTTGCGCTTCTTGTTCTTTTATAGGTGCGGATGTCGGTACAGCGCGCGCCGCGCTTAGTTTTTTGGTGATATCACCTGAAATTTCATAAGCGGCAAGGCTGTGTCCGTCTTTAGCAAAAACCAAGACGCCAGCTGCGCGGTCAAGAGAATCAAATAAGCGGCGTCCGCGAGGATAACGCATAGATACAGTTTGTGTATCTGTATTCACAAAAACGGACGGATCACTGGATGATTTAACCCAGCCCCAATCATAAGGCGCGAAAAATAGATGTTCGCCTGTTTCTTTTAAGGTGGATACGCGTGTGAATAGGTCGTTCTCTAACTGCGCGGCGATTGTAAAAGAGAAATCTTCTGCTGTAAAATCCACGTCACCATTTAAAGGCACGGGAATTCGGCTCATATGTTTTGCAAGGCGCGGATCAGCAGTAAATGACGTGCTATTTACATCATAAGCGGTTTTCGAGGGAAGGCTAATACTGTAAGACCCGAACTCAGGTACACATATATCTTTACAGATAAGCCATTCCAGATCGAGATCTATTTTTAGCTCTTTTGCGCTATACCCTTCTGGGATGTTTATATCTGCGAACAGCACGGTTTCATCATGATAGCCGTAATTAATAATAGTATTATATTCAATATATTCTGGCATAGGCCATGATATTTGCGGTGTTTCAAATTCGTCTGCTAAGTCCCAGAAAAAATCAGGGGCTTGTCCCGTTTCGCCGCCATAACGCCAATAAATATGCCAATCGGGCTCCATTGTGAAAGCCACGCCTAAACGATATGTCTTTCCCGCTTCAAAATATGGTGCGCTGGGTAGTAACTCAACTTGCCCATGCTGCGTGGCCATGTCTTCGGCGCTTTGCGCCTGCGCTTGTGGCGGCGCGGTAATTACGCATAAAATGGTGAGCATCCATAGGGGAAAGAATATTTTTCTAATCATAAGGTCATCTAACTTTATATTTGTTTTTAAGGCGATGTTTTTTAATTCGTAAGGATTGTGCCTTGGGTTACATATATGCTAACGTCTTTGAATATTTTATTGCATTACAGATCAATTATATATGGGGGGCTCATGGGCCAGACAAGTTTAATGCCAGAAAAAAATATACCACTTTGGTCACCATCACAATCAGCTGTTGAAAATTCAAATATGTTCAAATTCAAAACATATTTGGAAAAGAAGTATAACGTCACTTTGCCTGATTACCCTTCATTTTATTTTTGGTCCATTGAGCATGCCGAAGATTTTTGGTCTGAATATTGGGATTATGCAGGGTTGATTGGCGATAAAGGCAATGTTGTGATTGCCAATAAAGACCAAATAGAACAAGCCAAATTCTTTCCCGAAGCGCGTATTAACTACGCCGAAAATATGCTGAAGCGCCGTGATGAAGCGCCAGCAATTATTTTCAAAACCGAACAAGGGCCAGAGCGCACAGACAGCTTCGCTGATGTATACGCGGCTGTATCCAAAATTCGCCAAGCTATGGTTAATGAGGGCGTTGAAAAAGGTGACCGCATTGCCGCCTATATGCCGAATATGCCAGAGACGATTTATGTTGCTTTGGCGGCGGCCTCACTCGGCGCGATTTTCTCATCCGCCTCACCTGATTTCGGCGCGGGCGGCGTGATTGACCGTTTTGGGCAAACTGAACCAAAACTGCTTTTTACGGTTGATCATTATTATTATGGCGGCAAAAACCTCGACCAACGCACAAAATTGGCGGATATTCTGCCTGCACTGCCGTCGGTACAAAAAACCATCATTATCCCGAATGTTCAGGATGATTTAGACACCAGCGCATTGCCAAACACGGTGCGTTATGAAGATTTCATCGCGTCATATGCTGTGCAAGATATTGCCTTCACCCGCGTGGAATTTAACCACCCGCTTTATATCATGTTTTCATCGGGCACAACGGGCGCGCCGAAATGTATCGTTCATGGTCATGGCGGCACGCTAATTCAGCATGTGAAGGAACTTTCCCTCCATTGCGACCTGAAAAAAGGCGAACGCATTTTCTACTACACCACATGTGGCTGGATGATGTGGAACTGGTTAATCTCTGGCCTTGCGGTTGATGCGACCGTGCTTCTTTATGATGGCTCACCTTTCCATGAAGATGGGCATATTCTTTGGGACTTCACGACGCGTCATAAATGTAATGTTTTTGGCACTTCAGCCAAATATATCGAAGCGCTCAAAACCAATCATATTTTCCCGAAAGATCATTATGATCTGTCTGACTTGCGCATGATTACCTCAACAGGGTCGCCGCTTGTCCATGAAGGTTTCGACTTCGTTTATGACCATATTAAAAGTGATGTGCATCTTGCCTCTATCTATGGCGGGACGGATGTCATTACCGCCAGCTTCGGCATCGGTAACCCCATTTCACCAGTTTATCGCGGTGAATTACAAGGCTCTGCCCTCGGCGTTGATGTGCAAATTTTTGATGATGAAGGCCAGCCAATGGCCGAAGGCACAGGGGCGGGCGAACTTGTCTGCGTCAATGCGCATCCATCTATGCCTGTTGGGTTCTGGAATGACCCAGATGGCGCAAAATATCACAAAGCTTATTTCGCGGAATATGAGAATATTTGGCATCATGGTGACTGGGTCGAAAAGACCATTAATCACGGTCTAATCGTCCATGGCCGTTCAGATGCCACCCTCAACCCAGGTGGCGTGCGCATCGGTACAGCCGAGATTTACCGCCAAGTTGAGAAAATCGAAGACGTTGCCGAAAGCATCTGCGTTGGCCAAAACTGGGAAGGGGACGTCCGCGTTATCTTGTTCGTTGTTATGAAACCAGGCAAAACCCTTGATGAGGATTTAATCAAACAAATCCGCACGCAAATCCGCGTCGGCGCATCCCCACGCCATATGCCCGCCAAGGTTATTGCCGTAGCCGACATCCCGCGCACCCGCAGCGGCAAAATCACCGAAATCGCCGTCCGCGACGTCATCCACGGCCGCAAGGTGAAAAATGTCGAAGCCCTCGCTAACCCAGAGAGCTTAGAGCTTTATAAAGATATTGCAGAATTGGCGGTTTAATTCTTACCGCCAATATAGCACGCTTTAATCGCGATATTCCCCACGAATATTAATTGGTCGAGTATATAGTCTTGTGCGGCGGCGTCTGTTATGTCGAGGGTAAGGAAATCCGCGCGGTAGCCAGTTTCTAGACGGCCTGTTTTTACGCCGAGTGCCTGCGCCCCGCCATTGAGGGCGGCGGTGTAGAGATAGTTGCCTACATGCGGCTGATCATCTGTGCGGGCGATGGCGCGGCGGCGATGGGTGAGGCGCTGCCCGTATTCGAGGAGGCGGAGTTCTTCGGGCATATTAATCATGATATGGCTATCACTGCCAATGCCCCATGTGCCGCCAGCCTTTATATAATCTTCCAAGTTAAATAACCCATCCCCTAAATTCGCCTCGGTGATGGGGCAGAGCCCTGCGACAGCGCCGCTTTGGGCGAGGGCTTTGGTTTCATCTGCGTCCATATGGGTGGCGTGCACTAAACACCAATTTTGGTTGACGGGCGCGTTTCCAAGTAGCCATGCAACGGGGCGTTTGCCGCTCCAATTAATGCAGTCTTCAACTTCTTTCATTTGTTCGGCGATATGGATATGGATTGGCATGGCAGGGTCTATATCATTCAAGCCCGTCAATGTATCGAGCATCATCTCGGGTGATACGGCGCGCAGGGAATGAAAGGCCGCGCCGATTTTAACCAGTGGCGTGTCTTTATATTGGGCATGTAGCTGGCGAATGAGGGCAAGGTAACTTTGCGCATCATGTAAAAAGCGTTTTTGACCATCTTCGGGCGGCTGCGCGCCGAAGCCGCTATAGGCGTAAAGCACAGGTAGTAACGTAATGCCAATCCCCGCCGTTTTCGCGGCGCGGATCATTGCATGTGATAGCTCGGCGGGGTCTTCATAAGGCGTGCCGTCAGGGCGGTGGTGGATGTAATGAAATTCACCCACTTGGCTAAACCCCGCTTGGCGCATTTCGGTATATAGTTCAGTGGCGATGGATTCTAGTTTATCGGCATCCAGATCGGTTAAAAATTCATACATCAATTTTCGCCATGTCCAAAAACTATCCTGCGTCGCCGTCGCAAATTCACTGCGCCCCGCAAAAGCGCGCTGAAAAGCATGGGAATGGAGATTCGGCATAGCGGGAATAACCGCGCCATCAAGCAATTGCGCATCATTGGCTTTGGCGTTTTTCTCAACCGCGCTGATAAAGCCATGATCATCAACGCTGATCACAACATCATCCGCCCAACCATCGGGTAGAAACGCAGCCTTTGCGAAAAATTTTTGCATGATGTAGAATCCCTTAGACATTAAAAATTGTCGTTTCAGTTTATTTTAGGGGAATTCTATGTGGGAATCCATATGGGTCAATGCGCATATTGCGACAATGGCCAAAATAAGTGGTTATAGCGAAATTATCGATGGCGCGATTGCGGTGAAAAACGGCAAAATCGTATGGGTCGGTCGCCGCAATGATTTACCGCATGATTATAAGACGGATATCGTCCATGACGTCAAAGGCAAATGGATTACGCCGGGCTTAATTGATTGCCACAGCCATATGGTTTATGGCGGCAACCGCGCCGGTGAATTTGAACAACGTCTGAAAGGTGCATCTTATGCCGATATCGCCCGCGCAGGCGGCGGTATATTGTCAACCGTTCAGGCCACGCGCGATGCATCAGGCAATGATTTATTCATGGCGGCTGAAAAACGCCTCAAAGCCCTAATGCGTGAAGGCGTCTGCGGCGTTGAAATTAAATCAGGCTATGGCCTATCCCTTGAACATGAAGCGAAAATGTTAAAAGTCGCGCAGCGTTTGAGCGAGGAATATAACATCCCCGTGCAAAAAACCTTCTTAGGCGCGCATGCCTTACCGCCTGAATTTGCCAATAATGCCGATGGTTATATCGATGATATTTGCACTGAAATGCTGCCAACCCTCGCCGAAATGCAATTAGTCGATGCGGTTGATGTTTTTTGTGAAAATATCGGCTTCACGCTAGAACAAACCCGCCGTGTTTTTGAGTGCGCCAAAAATTTGGGGCTGCGCGTGAAGCTGCATGCAGAACAGCTGTCTGACCAAAATGGCGCGGCTTTGGTCGCGGAATATGAAGGCCTATCGGCAGACCACCTTGAACATCTTAATGAAGACGGCATCCGCAAGATGGCGCATGCGGGGGTGACGGCGGTGTTATTGCCGGGGGCGTATTATTTCCTAAGGGATACTAAATTACCGCCGCTTGATTTGCTGCGTAAATATGATGTGCCAATCGCCATTGCCACAGATATGAACCCCGGCTCTTCGCCTGCGCATTCCTTATTATTGATGATGAATATGGCATCAACCATTTTTCGCATGACACCCGAAGAAGCTTTGGCAGGCGTCACCCGTAATGCGGCGCGGGCGCTGGGCTGGAAAGATCGCGGTAAATTAAAGGACGGCATGCGTGCGGATTTCGCGATATGGGACATCGAACATCCGGCGGAGCTTGCATATAATATTGGTTATAACCCGTGTTTAGCTGTGGTGCGCGAAGGCGTCGAGCATCGTTTCTAACGCGGCGATCAGTTTTTCAGCACGCTCAATGCGATAGAAAAAGCCATCTTCATCCATGTAAAGGTCGCGGCAAATTTCCATCTGCATAGCATGGACGTTCTGGTCAGGGTTTCCGTGATGGCGCGTTATATACCCGCCAATAAAGCGGCCATTAATCACATGGCTATAATCAGTTCCTTCTAGGGCTTTGGCAGCGGCCTGCATGCGTGCATCATCGCAGCTTGCCCCATTGGCTGTACCAATGTTCAAATCAGGTAAATCCCCTTCAAACAGCAGCGGGATGTTGCGTTTAATCGAATGCGCATCAAGTAGCAGGGCAAAGCCATGAATGGCGACAACGCGTTCGATTTGCTGTGCCAGTCTATTGTGATAAGGCCGCCAATATTTTTTAATGCGCTCTGAAATTTCTTCTTCATCGGGGTCTAATCCATCACGGTAAACAGGCGTGTTTTTAAACGTAATGTCGGGACATAGCGGGATTTTCGCTTGCCCTGGATACAGTGATTCATTATTCGGCGGGCGGTTCAAGTCAATCACATAACGCGAATAATTTGCGCGCAGAAAGGTCGCGTCATTCTTTTTGGCGTAGCTATGATAAAGTTTATCGACATACCAATCCGTGTCGGCAAGGTCTTTACCGTCTTCGGTGAAGTTAAACAAAATATGTTCAGGCACATATGTCCCTGAATGCGGGGCGGAGATAATGAGCGGGCTATTGCCAATTTCTAATTCAAATAAATCCATTATTTTGCTTTCACCGATGGGATGATTTTTGCCGCGTAGCGCATCAAAACGTCACTTTCGACTATAGCGCGCGCCTTGGCAATATCGGGGGCGAAATAACGGTCTTGGTCAAGGTGATCGACCTCCGCACGGATGAGGCTATGTACTTCCTCTAACTGCGGGGATGATGTCAGCGGACGTTGGAAATCAATGCCCTGCGCCGCGGCAAGCAGTTCAATGCCGACAATCGTTGCTGCATTTTCGGTCATTTTGACAAGGCGGCGTGCGCCATGGGTCGCCATGCTGACATGGTCTTCCTGCCCTGCACTGGTCGGGATGGAATCGACAACGGCAGGGTATGCATTTTGTTTGTTTTCACTCGTTAGCGCGGCCGCAGTGACATGCGCAATCATAAAGCCTGAATTCACGCCCGCATCTTCAATCAAAAAGGCAGGGAGGCGGCTTTGATTATCATCAATCAACATCGCAATGCGGCGCTCCGATATACTGCCAATTTCAGCAATGGCCGTGGCAAGCGCATCGGCGACCATGCCCACGGGTTCTGCATGGAAATTGCCGCCAGACAGAATCTCGCCTGTATCTTGGAAGACCAGCGGGTTATCGGTCACGGCATTGGCTTCGTTTTCTAATACGGTGGCGGCATGGCGGATGGTGTCTAAACACGCGCCCATCACCTGTGGAATGCAGCGCAGACAATATGGGTCTTGTACGCGGTCGCAATCTTCGTGAGATTTAGCAATCTGGCTGCCGCTTAAAATATCACGGTACAGCGCGGCAACATCAATTTGCCCTTGCTGACGGCGGACGCTATGGATGCCGCTGACAAATGGCGCGGCGCTGCCTTTGGCGGCATCAATGCTCAGTGCACCTGCAATCAACCCACCAACAAAACAATTCTCTGCCGCGAATAAACCGCGCAGCGCAAGGGCGGCAGAAACTTGCGTCCCGTTAATCAAGGCAAGCCCTTCTTTCGGGGCGAGCGCCATAGGTTCTAACCCTGCGCGTTTTAACCCTTCGGCGGCATCAAAAATTTCACCATTAATGCGCACCTGACCATAACCGAGGAGAACGGCGCTCATATGCGCAAGCGGTGCGAGGTCGCCTGATGCCCCAACCGATCCTTTTGCAGGGATGCAGGGGTAAATTTCTTTATTAAGGAGTGTGATGAGTGCATCAATCAATTCACGGCGTACCCCTGAAAAACCCTGCGCCAAGGCATTGATTTTCAGCACCATAATCAAACGCGTGATTTCATCATAAAGCGTATAACCCGTCCCCGTACAATGTGAAAGGATCAGGTTTTCTTGTAACTTCTCAAGCTGCTCAAGGCTAACGCGTTTTTTGGCAAGCTTACCAAAACCCGTATTAATGCCGTAAACCGTTTTGCCCGATTTGATCACATCATCAACCACGCGGGTGCTGCCGTCAATCGCATCATAGGCCGCAGCGTTCAATGTGATTTTAACCGGTTCACGATAAACGCGGCGTAAATCTTCTAAGCTTAATTCACCGGGGGTAAGGTTCAGTATAAACATATTTGATATCATCCATTAATCATCGGAAGTTTAAGCCCCTGCGCATTGGCACAGTCAATTGCCTCTTGATAGCCTGCATCAGCATGACGCATCACGCCCGTGCCGGGGTCATTGGTCAGGACATTTTCTAAACGCTTGCGCGCTTCGTCCGTGCCGTCGGCAACAATCACCATGCCGCTATGCTGTGAAAAGCCCATACCCACGCCGCCGCCATGATGCAGCGATACCCAAGTCGCGCCGCCCGCAGTGTTAAGAAGAGCATTAAGCAGCGGCCAGTCCGATACTGCATCACTACCATCTTTCATGGCTTCGGTTTCACGGTTCGGGCTAGCGACTGAACCTGAATCGAGATGGTCACGCCCAATCACCACAGGCGCGCTTAATTCGCCGCTCGCCACCATGTCATTGAAGGCAAGGCCAAGACGTGCGCGGTCACCAAGCCCAACCCAGCAAATACGCGCAGGCAGGCCTTGGAAGGAAATACGCTCCTTCGCCATATCAAGCCAGTTATGCAGATGCGGGTTATTCGGCATAAGCTCTTTCACCTTTGCATCGGTTTTATAAATATCTTCTGGATCACCTGATAGCGCTGCCCAGCGGAATGGCCCAACGCCGCGGCAGAAAAGCGGACGAATATAGGCCGGCACAAACCCCGGAAAATCAAAGGCATTTTTAACGCCTTGGTCTTTCGCGACCTGACGAATATTATTGCCGTAATCAAATGTCGGAATGCCCATGGATTGTAAATCAAGCATCGCCTGTACATGCAGCGCCATTGATTCTGATGCCGCTTTAATCACAGCTTCAGGGTCTTTTTTGCGCATTTGCTCGGCTTGGCTGAGGCTCCAACCCTTCGGTAGATACCCGTTTAACGGGTCATGCGCACTGGTTTGGTCGGTCACCATATCAGGGCGATAACGTGGGTCTTCTTTGGCGCGCGCTGCAATTTCAGGGAAGATATCGGCGGCATTACCCAGTAGGCCAACCGACACAGCGCGGCCATCTTTATGTGCGGCTTCAATCAATGCGATGGCGTCTTCTAAACGCTCAGTCTGCACATCTAAATATTTGGTGTTCAGGCGTTTGCGCATGCTTTCAGGGTTGCATTCAACGGCGAGCATAGATGCCCCCGCCATAGTTGCTGCTAAAGGCTGCGCCCCGCCCATTCCGCCAAGGCCGCCAGTCAAAATCCATTTGCCTTTCAGCTCGCCGCCATAATGTTGACGGCCTGCTTCAACAAAGGTTTCATACGTGCCTTGGACAATGCCTTGTGAACCAATGTAAATCCATGACCCTGCGGTCATTTGGCCGTACATCATCAGGCCTTTTTTATCGAGCTCGTGGAAATGATCCCAATTCGCCCAATGCGGCACAAGGTTTGAATTCGCAAGCAAAACACGCGGGGCATTTTCATGCGTTTTAAAGACGCCGACAGGCTTACCGGACTGGACAAGCATGGTTTCGTCTTTATCTAAATTTGTTAGGGTTTCGATGATTTTATCGTAACAATCCCAGTCCCGCGCCGCGCGGCCAATGCCACCATAGACCACTAATTCATCAGGGTTTTCCGCAACCTCGCGGTCAAGGTTGTTCATCAACATACGGATCGGCGCTTCGGTCAGCCAGCCTGCCTTAGTCGATGGTTTTAAATCATGTGAAGCTTTAATCTCGCGGTTCGTTGATTTGCGCGCGGCGTTAACAGACATATCAATTTCTCCCAATTATATTTTTGCTTTTTATAGCATAGATATTCTTATAGGTGTATCCTATTCACCAAATTAAAGGAGGTTGCCCCATGAAGAAATTATTACTGTTAAGTGCTGCGTTAATTGGTTTTTCTGTGCCTGCCTATGCGGGGCAAGATATGATTTACACAGATGGCGATACGCTTATGCAAGGTTACTTCGCGCCATCAACATGTGACAATGGCAAAGATGCGCCCGTTGTCTATGTAATTCACCAATGGAAAGGCCTTGGGGCATATGAAAAAGGCCGCGCCGATATGCTCGCCGGCAAATGTTACAATGTCTTCGCCGTTGATATGTATGGCAAAGATGTTCGCCCAGCCGATGTTGAAGGGGCAAAAACGCAATCTACTATTTACAAGTCAGACCCTAGTTTTTCAAAACAGCGCATCAACGCAGCGCGCGCTTTTGTGCAAAGTGAAGGATACACTAACGATAAAGACGCGATAATAGGGTATTGTTTTGGCGGTACTATGGCGCTTGATTACGCCCGCGCGGGCAGTGATGTTGATGGTGTAGTCAGCTTCCATGGCGGCTTATCAACGAAACGCACAATTTCTGAAGACAGTCCATTAACCGCATCCATCCAAGTCCATCACGGCGCCGCCGATCCGCATGTTCCGCCAGAACAAGTTGAGGCCTTCACCGCCGAAATGGATGCCGCAAATGCCGATTGGCAGTTAAACATCTACGCCGATGCCGTCCACGCTTTCACCGAAAAACATGCGGGCAACGACCCATCAACAGGCGTCGCTTATAATGAAAAAGCTGATATGCGCTCTTGGGCGGGCGCTTTGGCGTTTTTGGATGAGGTGTTGAAGTAAGAAAATGGCGCACCCGGCAGGAATCGAACCTGCGACACCTGGCTCCGGAAACCAGTGCTCTATCCACTGAGCTACGGGTGCTGCGCAGTGTTATCTTTAACCTAGTGCGCGTGACCCATCAAGCGATATTTTATGTCAGTCCAAATAGGCCCTGATATGGACTAGCGTCAAATTTTTGCCAATCTTGCTTCTGTGCGGCAGCGTTATGATATAGACGATCCGCGATGATTAGCCGTACTGCGGCATCAAAAGGTAGGCCGATATGGCTTGTGTTTACTTCGATATTTTGTGTGCGTTCATTTTCTTCACCGATGCAGGTTTTCCAATGTACGACACCGTCATTTTGGGTGTAAATATGCGTTGAGGGTACGTCGATGGGTTTCACACTTTCCGCGTTAAATGTATTGTCTGATAGGACTTTAGGCTGTTTAAATAATCGTTCAACGCAATGCAGTGGAAAGCGCACACCCATTTTCATTTTATCACGAAGCGACGTTTTTAGGCTCAGCTGATGTTTGAGAAGGGCAGGTATATCGCCCATGATCTCTTTGCTTGCGCCGATTTTTTGGTCAAGCTGCGTGGCGAAATCAAATGCCGCTTTTAAATGTGTTGAATCCGGGTGTTCAGGTGCCTTGAATGGACTGCCGAGTGTGATGACCTGTGCGACTTTATCAGGCTGCATGCGCGCCATTTCGCGCGACACGATGCCGCCAAGTGACCATCCAATTAAGGTGATTGGACGCTGCCCGTGTTTGTTAAAGACGTAATTTAAGCGCTCTTCAAAATGCTGCAATTTATAATCGCTCACGCCTAGGTGCAGTCCGCCTTTCCATTTTTTACCGGCATAGCCAAGGCTAGATACAAAATTCCCTAAACTGCCTGTAATAATGTCATGCGCCATAAAGCCCGGTACGACCATAACCGGTGCGCCGTTGCCATAGGGAAAAAGGCTGCGAATGGCGTCATCATAATTATTCTTTACCGCATCGTAGGTGAGCAGGAAATCATAAGCGGCGTCGATTAAACCGGGCGGCGTAAGTTTTTCAGGTTTGTCCATTTTATCTCACTGTTCAATTGTTTTTATAATTATGTATTTTACTTGTAAGAGCATTCATAACAAATAGAGACCATAAAACGCAACTTTATTATGTCTCGCACATGCAGCATAAAGATATCTCGCCCTGCGGATTGATTTTTGGCCTTTATCAGTCTATGTAATAAGCATTCACAAATTGATGAAATCCATAGATACAGGATATAAGATGAGCAAAAATATTGCAGTTATTCTTTCAGGTTGCGGCGTTTTCGATGGCGCAGAAATTCACGAATCGGTATGTACATTTTTGGCGTTAGATAAAGCGGGCGCGAATTACAGTGTATTTGCACCAGACATGGATCAGCACCATGTCATTAACCACATTACCGGTGAAGAAATGGATGAAACGCGCAATGTCATGGTTGAGGCTGCGCGCATTAGCCGCGGTGCGATAAATGACCTTGCTGATTTTGATGCGGATGATTTCGATGCGGTCATTCTTCCGGGTGGTTTTGGCGCAGCAAAGAATTTATCAAGCTTTGCCTTTGATGGCGCAGAGGCCAGTGTAAATGATGATGTGAAAGCGGCGCTGCAAGCAATGAAGCGCGAAGGCAAGCCCATCGGCGCGCTATGCATTTCCCCAGCGATTTTAGCATCTGTTTTTGGCGATGTATTGGTAACTGTTGGCGCGGATGAAGCGACAATCGGTGAAATAGAAGCTTGCGGTGCGCGCCATCAGGTGACGGGCAATGATGAAATTGTTATTGATGCAGCAAATAAAATTGTGACAAGCCCGTGCTATATGCTCGACACATCCGTTAAGCATATTGCTATTGGCGCAGAAAATACGGTCAATGCCCTGCTTGATTTATGCGCGTAAATTAAAATATTGCTGCAATATTTGCGCTGCAGCAATTAGATAAAATTTTATGTTTTTATAACACAATTTTACCATATTTAAGTGTAGAATGGTTGTGCGAACATTCCACAAAATGAATGGAGAAGTTTATGGATCAAGTAAATATAAAGACAGTTCCGCCAGAAGTTTCGATTGAACTGGTGGAAGAATCCCTCTCCCTTCCTGATTTAAATGATTTATGTGATGCGACGGACGCTGCAATCGAGGCGGGCGGTGGTTTCGGGTGGTTGGAACTGCCCGCGCGCGATATTTTGGAGCGTTATTGGCAGGGTGTTGTCACGATGCCCTCGCGCAAGTTAGTTGTCGGGCGTTTGGATGGCGCAATCTGCGGGACGGCGCAGATAACCATGCCACCAAATAATAACCAAGCGCAGGCACATGCGGCACAGTTAAGCTCTATCTTCGTTGCGCCTTGGGCGCGCCAATATGGTTTGGCACGTATGATTATTGAACAGGCTGAAGACGCCGCCCGTAAAGCAGATTTTACGATTTTGAATTTGGATATTCGTGAAACGCAAGAAGCTGCGATTGCACTGGTTGAAAGCATGGGCTATGTCCATATTGGCACGCACCCATTTTACGCAAATGTCGGCGGTGAATATGTCGCGGGGCGCTACTTCTATAAACAGATCCGCAACGCATAACTGGCGCGAAGCTGCCGCCGTTAATTTATGTCTATCGTTTGACGGTTTATCGAAGCTGTATAGCTTAAAAGCTCTGCCGGTGAAAAGGGCTTGCGAACAAATCCGCGCGCGCCATATTTAATGGCTTTATCTATATTGCTATCATCAGCATGGGCGGATAACATCACGACATAAGCCGCGGGGTCGAGGTCAAATATTTTCGCCAGAAAATCATAACCATTAATATTAGGCATTTGAATGTCGAGTAACAGTAAGTCTGGCGCATGCTTGACGTATAGTTTAAACCCTTCTAATGCGTTTTTTGCCGTTAGCACTTTTGCATTTTTAGCGTAAACTTTCTTGATTAAGCTACGCGCGAATGGGTCATCATCAATAATTAATATGGTTGTTTGGGGGTTATCCGCGCGTTGAATTTTTACATGCTGTGATAATTCAGGCGTGATATTTAACGTCATAAAGTTATGACGTAATTTCAGCTCTTTTTCTTCGAGCGCCGCCCGCATATGCTCTGCATTTAAATGTGAACGAATAATATTTAGCGATGCCAATTCTGTGTTGTGATTTTGCTGTTTTTCCATCATAGCCTCCTTAAAAAGATAAAGATTGCTATAAATACTATGCAAGCCCTATGCCCAAAATTATGGTAAAAAAATTGAAACTTTAGTATTAATTTTAAGGGTATTTTATCTATATAGCTGACCACATACGGCGCAAACGTAGTGTTTTGGGACGTTATTGTTCTAGTTTAATGCGATTATACTAAAACTCATGGTTCGCCTCTAAATATTGGTCAACTTTTGTAAGGTGGTTGTCTATTTTATTTTTTTGCAGTGGTATTGTTAGTGCTGGGAACTTTAATAAGCATTTTGCCTAGAATGCTTCTATAGTATTTATCTGCCCAAAATAATTTTTTTACTAAGTCTATGTCTTCTTTGAAGCTGTAGGATATAAGAAGATTTTCATCGTAGAGATAGCTTACTTCGCAAGAAAAATAGCATTTGGCCAGAACCGGCTCGTGATTGTATGTCTTAATATAATCAGATACGATTAAAACGCTATGACCTTCTTCTCGAGTGTAATACTTTACGTTTGGATCGCTATTTTCGCCTTTTGACCAAGTTTTTGTTAATTGATTGTAGCGTTGGTAGGTTGTTAATCTTTCTAGATTTTCACCACCAATCAGGCTTAGTTGCGCCACCATGATACTCTTTGCGTTGGGGATGTCTTTGATATCACAATTCTTGCGACGGCTCAGGATCGCTTCTCTAATTTTATGGTTTTTGTCTGGGACGGATATTGTTGGGGTATCCCTACGATGTGCTTTTATGGTGTAGTCACCGATCTCCACTGTAACATCTTCATCACAGTATTGTTCTTCTTGTGCTGTGGGGGTGGCATTGGCTTGTGATGGCTGATCTTCTTCTTCCTTACATCCTGTAAGTAAAAAAGCCACACTTGCAATCATCACAATATTCAGAAAAACACGTCTCATAAAACCCCCTAAGAACTATAATCTAAAATATAGGAATTCATAAGGACAGTATATATTAAAAACCGCCACTCTGCTGAAAGCGCAAAGAAAGCCTTGTTAAGAAAATGTAATGGAAGAAAGATGGCTGGGGTACCTGGATTCGAACCAGGGATGGCGATACCAAAAACCGCTGCCTTACCGCTTGGCTATACCCCAACACAGGGAAGAATTTGAATGGTGCCGCAACACGGACTCGAACCGCGGACCTGATGATTACAAATCAACTGCTCTACCAACTGAGCTATTGCGGCACATCAAGTTCTGTGTGCTGCATATTAGCTATTTCTTTCCAAATGTCAAAAATTTTTTTACCTAAAAATGCATTTTTTTACAATTGATGTGCTGTGCGCCGATTTTATGTATTGTTTGTTTGCGTATATGCATGCAAATGAGGTATGATTTAATAAGTAATATCAAAATGTTATAGGTAAATAATGCAGAATCATATTGTCGAAGCGCTAAAGGCTAAAAACACCTATGCCTTGGCGATGCATGCGGCAGTTTTGGCAGAAAAGAATAAAGGTGAAGGCGTTTTTAGTGCGAATCTAGCGCGCAGCGCTGATTTTGGTTCTGACTATATCGACTTACTGCAATATTGTTCGGCCTTCGCGCTTGATGAAGAGCCGAAAATTAATCAATACCGCAAGTTTTTGTTAATTGAAAAAGGCTATGAAAAAGTTGGTAATTTTTTCAGGGCGCGTGTTGCGGAATATCGCCATTTATTTAAAGCAGCGTATATAGAAGGCTTTGGCCAGAATAATTTGGCAAAAGCGCGTGACCAATATAAAGCCATGTCACCTGAGATAAGCATAAAAATTCAACAGGACAATGCAGACTTTATTTTCTTTCACGGTATGATGCGGCCATTATATCAGGAAATGGCGATGCTTGATTACGTGCGAAAAACCCTGCCACGCGGGAAGATATTAGATTTATGTAGCGATAATGGGGATTTTGCACTTTATGCCGCTATGTCAAAATATGATGTGACATATGCGCAGCCCGAAGGTTATTTATTGAACGCTATAGATAAGCGCCTAAAGCTAAGGCAGTTAAAGGCGCAGAAATTACCGCTCACGCCAAGCATCCCTTTGCCGGAATTTGACCTCTATAGCTATGATGTAATTGTGCTGCATAACAGTCTGGCTAATCATAATGACCCGTTCTTACTGCTTGAAGAATGCCGCGCTGGTTTGAAGCATGATGGCCTGTTATTTGTTAACCGTTATCCGTTTGATTGTAAGGTGGGAGGCATTATAGCTGATAGTGCAGCGCGCCGTGAAAGCATCGTTACTTACCTTGAAAAACACTTCACCCGCCTAGGCAATAGCGGCCTTTTTAGAAAAATTTAGTTAAAATACAATTAAATATTAATATTATGTCAAACTAAATTTGATATGCTTTTAAGTAATGTAGAGGTTGTGTGCGGTTTTTATAACAAAAATAATAAGGCAGTTTTCTAACGCTAAGCCAGTGAAACAGCGCATATAAGGGAAGCACAGTTAGTGCGGCAATGTGGTGTATAGTCAGGGTGTAATGGCAACGGTTACGGGAACAAATAATACAGATTATCTATTCTTTCAGGGTGTTTCACAGCATCTAACGCTAACTTTGGTTAACCCCTATAGTGGGGAATTAATCGAGGTTGATACCGATATCATCGTAAATTCACAAAGTTATGACGGCCTAGGTGGCTTTGATTATCTAATGTTTGGTAATCAAGGTGAGGCATTGTTCTTGGATTCAAGTTCGTACGGCGACCAAAGCGCTAGCGCGGATATGACCCCTAAAATCAAAAATATCGACTATATTATCGCTGGTGCGGGCGGTGATATTGTTAATCTGGCGAGTGCCGTCAACACATATGGGCCAATCCGCATTGATGGCGGCGCGGGCGATGATGTTCTTTGGACTAATGATGGGGATGATATTGTGTCTGGCCTAGATGGTAATGACCATATTGTCACTGGCGCGGGGAATGATTATTTAAAAGGTCAGAATGATGATGATTACCTCAATGGCGGGGTAGGCGCAGATTTGCTTGATGGCGGCAATGGTAATGACCAGTTGAAATATACCGTAGATGGGCAGTGGGCGGATGCGCCAGTTGGTGACCTATATAATATAAACGGGCATAACCAAAGCTATGATACCTTCCGCGGCGGCGCAGGGTATGACAGCCTAACCATGACGGAAGGTGATGATGTTCTTCTGATTACCGATTCAACTGAACCGCGCCATAGTTCATCATCAGGCGACCGTATTAGCGGCATAGAAGAAATTGATGCAGGCGGCGGTGATGACATTATCGATCTCGCCAATAGCAGTATTTATATGGATGACGTAACCATACGCGGTGGGGCGGGCGATGATTTCGTGCGCAGCGGTAGCGGCACTGACGTTCTTTATGGCGGTGAAGGTAATGATGCGTTGTATGGCGGGGCAGGCAATGATGTGCTTTATGGCGGTAATAATAGCGGCTCTATTGAAACTCATGACCATTTGTTCAGCACTGAAACGGTATTTCCAACCTTAAAAGAGCGTAAAAACATCAAGAAACTAGATGATGAAGCGGCTAGTGCCGTGGGCATAGCTGAGGGCGACCTTACGGTTGAATATAAAACCACAGCAACATTCAGCTTCGTTGAATCGGGTGCGGGCTATAAAAATACGTTAGGTTTTTACCGCATTAATCATGAAGATGGCACAATCGAGGGTGTTGAAGTCGGTTTTGCTAATGTGAAGGCTTATAAAGCTGGCACAGAATATACAGTTGATCTGCCCGGTGCGCCAGATAGTGATTTTGGCTTTTTCATTGTGGCCAATGGCTACACGCGGAACAAAAGCTATAAGGATATGGATGTCGAAGGTACGGATCACCTGAAATTTATATATGATTATGGCGGTGCGGATGAGCGCCCTGCGACCATATATGATGCAGGCAATAAGATATCACTGGTTTATGATGATGGTGAAACGGTTAAGGTCTTAAAGGGGGAGGTCTACCATACGACTGCACGTGGTGAAGACACGGACTTAAACCAAGATGGTGAAAATCATGTTGTATCGGGTTTGCTTGATGAAAATGACCAAAGTGTTTTGCGCATCGGTTTTGAAGACCTGAAAAACTTGGGTGATGCGGATTATAATGATGTTGTCTTTGACCTGACCATTAAAGGGCAGCAAATTGACACAAGCGAAGCGGGCAATGACATTCTTGATGGCGGCGCGGGGGATGATATCCTTTATGGTGAAGGCGGCAATGATCTGCTGATTATTGGTGATGGCGCAGATATCGCTTATGGCGGCTCAGGCCATGATGTGTTTGCCGTAACGACTTTAGATGGCCAAGTCGATGAGATCCGCGATTTTGATATTATGGGCGATGCAGATGTCCTCGATATCCATGATATTTTAGATGGTTATGATCCATTGGCAGATGCGATAGATGATTTCGTGCGTTTCAGCGCGCAAGATAACGGCGATGTTATGGTGCAAGTTCAGCATGATGGTCAGTTCGAGGATGCCGTGCTTGTCACGGGTGGCTTTGACAACCAAACGCTACAGCAGCTAATCGACCAAGGGCAAATTGTCGTCGATGCAGATGTGATTTAAACTACGTTCATTTAATTGACTTTTTATTTTATACGGCGCAGTATGCGGTAATCATAAACAATATGAATTATCGCAATAGGGGCCATGCCGTTCACGCAGGATTTACAAAAGCTTATCGCTAAATATGGGGCAGATCCGTCATCAATTATGATTGATGATTTGCCGCCTTTACTTGACTACATCGAACAAAATAGCCTGCATCTTGATGCGAGCGCAGCAGCCAAAATCATGCAATCAGGTGAACAGCCGCCGCAGACGGAACTGCCCGCCTCATGCCTTGTTCGTGGGTCGCAAAACGGTGCAGAGCATAACGTCGCGCTGTTGACCATCGGTGTGCATGGTAATGAAATTTATGCAGGTGCGATTGCTGTGTTGGAAGTCCTCCATGCCGCGCAGCAGGACAAATTGCGTGGTGATGTTCTTATTCAAATGGGCAATCGTCCTGCAGTGGCGGGCTATATGAAAGCCTATGATGCAAATATTGACTATACCGCGCGCGCTGGGTGGCGCTGCAGCTTCGGCACGCAGCTAACGGGGCGCGATGTTGTGTTGGATGACGGTGGGTCAGTTCTGGTGATGGATGACCTTAATCGCGTGAACCGGAGCGTCATGAGCTTGTCGCGTGGGCAGCACCCAAATGTTGACCGTGCGCAGGAAATTATTTGGACATTACGCGCCGTAAACCAAAGTTTATGGCCTGATGCGCAAGGACATTTTCGGGCATCAGATAGACCGCTTAACTTGGGCTTTGTCTTGCACCCGCATACATCGCGTTCGCCAAATGGTATCAAAAATCTAAGCCTGCCGCGCGAAACATTTGTCGGTCTGAAGGATGGTAACCTGGGGCAGCCATTTTTATATGCGCCCCCTTATATGATGAATATTATTAAATGGTTGGGGCAAGGGCTCGGCGGCGCAGAAAACACAACGCTGACTGCAATGTTGGCAAAAAATACATCCGCGCCATCGCTTATCGTCACGGCAGAACTTGGTAATCATGAGAATATCAAAACGCCCGATGCGCCATCATTGATTGATACAACCCGTCAATTTACAGCAGGCCTATTGAAGACTCGTGGCTTTGTACCAGAATCTTATTTGCACAAGGCATATGTGCAGGCGGCAAACCCGCATGATTTTAATATCTATGCGGCGCGGGACGGTGGGTTAATGCTCCGTGATTTTAGTGCAATGGCCAATGTTAAAGATGGAGATATGCTTTATCCTGTACGCCGCATCGCTGATAGCGACCTTAATACATTAAAGCTAAAATCTATCGCGGATAAGATTATTCTGCGTGATGCACAAGGGCGACTTGAACATATCGCCATAGCAGATATTCCGCAAAATATGCAAAGAATTCAATCGGCCCATCAGGCGTTTTATCAGGCATGGCCGTTGGAGTTTGAGCATATTTTGTGTGGTAATACTCTATTCTTGGCAGAAAGCGCGAATGGCCATACGGATGAAATTTCCGCTGATTTTGACTTTCATGCTATTTTCCCATGGGTGATGCGCGCGTCTTTCCCGCTGCGTTATGACCGTGCGCAGCACGAAGATCAAAAACTGTTCTTCTGCGCGGAAACTAAAACGACCATGCATATGCCAGATAAGTCAATTAATGGACAGCAGAATAAGATAATGCCAAGACCAAGGCCGAATTAATTATTCAGCTGTATCGGTTTCTTCGCCGTCTTCATCAATGACATCATCGCTTGTTACTTCCTCGGCCTCTGGCGCAGGGGCGGCGACTTCTTCGGCTTTTTCGCGGCAGTCTAACACCCATACATCATATACAGGGTGATCCATCGCCGATAAGCCAGGGGATGATGCAAACATCCAGCCGCTAAAAATCCATTTGGATTCTTCAGGCTTGGGGCGTTCCCAAATTTGCAGGAAGGCCGAAGATTCAGGTTCTTCAATCGGTGGAGGTTCTTGGCAAGTTTGTGGGCGAATATAGACATCGCCAAATTTAACCGTTTCGCCGACATTTACATCAAAGCTAACCGTGCGCGCGGTGATTTTATCGAGCGCACGTAGGCGAACGACAGGATATTTAATCATCTCAGCCGCTTTCGCTGCGTCATTGCTGTTATTATTTGATGGGGCAATTATGACGTCTTCAAAAACAATGCTTTTTTCGGTATTTGTAGCAGGCGCATTTGTGTTTACGCTATCGTCTTGAACGATTTCTGGAGCATCTAGTGGGATAATTTCAATGTCCTGCGCGTTGCTGGGCGTGGCTATTACACCCAAAACGAGGCAAAGGAGAATGCGTTGTTTAATCACAACTATTCCTCTTTATTTTGCATGCTGAAAATGAACTTGCCTAGAAGCTGCTCCAAGTTCTGTGGTGCTTGCGTGGTTTCGATGACATCACCCTCTTCAAGGTAATCATCCATACCGCCTGGCTGAAGCGCAAGGTAGCGCCCGCCAAGTAGGCTTGTTGAAGAAATAATCGCGGATGTATCTTCGGAAAGTTTAACATCTGACTTTACGTTCATGTGCACCATTGCAAGGAAACGCTCTGGGTCGAGAATAATGTCGGAAATGGTGCCGACTTTAACGCCGCTTATCTGTACATTGTCACCGACAGAAAGGCCGCCAACATCAGTAAAAGCTGCGGATATTGTGTAGCCGTTTTCGGTTTTAATATTGGCTTTTTGTGCGGAATAGCTAAGGAAGAATGCAGCAATAGCAATAACGGCTGCGCCGGTAATGGTTTCGATTGCGTTGTGTTTCATGTCTTGATCCTAATTGATGTCGTATTTTTGTGTTAAACAGTATTTAAATTCTTATTGTGGCGGCGTCCATGCTTCGTAATCACCGCTGGCTTTATCGCGCTGCCCGCCTTTTAACTGATGACCCGGTGGCATATAAGCTTCATCTGTACCGGTCTTGTTGGCGCTATATGGTTTTTGCCATGGGCGGCGGAATGATTTTTGGTCTTCTTCTAAGCTTGGGAAAACATCGCTTTGGTGATGCAGCCAACCATGCCATTCTGGTGGCACTTTCGATGCTTCAGGCGCGCCATTGTAATCAACTGTGCGTCTTGTGCGTGTATACCCTTTTCGTGGGCGTGCTTCGTAATATTTGTTGCCGAATATATCTTGGCCAACAAATTTAGAGCCTGACATGATTTTCCATGTCTTGAAATGCACCGGTGATAAAACACCCAATATGCTACATAATGATTTGATGATGCCCATAATGTCTCCTCATGCGGCTGCGCATTGTATTGCGTAATCCTGCCAAACAATTTATCTTTTCCATGCCTATAATGCAAGAGACGGAATCGCGAAGAAAGGCATAAACCATGATTTCAACACAGGAAATTTACGCGCGCCTCGAAAAAATGGGGCTAACCTTGCCAAAGGCGGCTGCGCCCGCCGCCAATTATGTACCTTACGTGATAAGCGGCTCGCAGGTTTATATTTCAGGGCAATTACCGTTTTTAGATGGGCAGCAAAGCCATATTGGCCGCTTGGGCGATACGCTGACGTTAGAAAGTGGAGTGGAAGCGGCACAAAACTGTGCATTGAATATTCTTGCACAGCTTGACGCGGCGATGGGTGGCGATTGGAGCCGCCTGAAGCGCTGCGTCAAATTAGGTGGATTTGTTAATTCAACGCCGCAATTTACGGATCAACCTGCCGTGATTAATGGTGCATCAAATTTAATGGGTGAACTGCTTGGCGAAATGGGACGCCATGCCCGTTTCGCCGTCAGTGCGGTAAGCCTACCTTTGGGTGTGGCCGTTGAAATTGACGCGGTTTTTGAAATTAAACCAAATTAGGCAGACCGAACCACTGGCGCAGCTACGGATTTTACATTCATGACATTGTCATTGCCTGCGCCAAGTTTATAATGTGTCGCGCGTTTTTCTTCTAAGATACAGCGTTCAATATTATGTTCGCGCTCAAAGAAGTGTAGAAAATCTGTTTCGCGCGCGGTTAGGCAATCTATACCATAGCCGTTATGGCGTTCCCAAAATTCGTTAAGGCGTTTGCCGTGTTTGCTTTCGACGCGTTTTATATCGTCAGTACTTGCATTCAAGTTAAAATCGCGGCTTAGGCCTTGCATACCAACGCGGGCTTTCATGTTCGAATCGGCAAGTACACTCATGCAGACGACATTGCCGCCATGCCCTTCGATAAAGCTACGTAGCGCGGCGAGTGTGCCGCCCATTGTCGCAACATCGTCAACGATGATATAATCTTGGCCTTCAATGACTTTACCGTAAAATTCAGGGCTGAAGGCAAGGCGATAAAACCCGCCGCGTCCCGTGCGGTGTGCGGTATCGCGTTGATAAATATCATGACATACATTGAGGCTTAATTCATAAGCAATACTATGGGCAAAGCTGACGGGAATGACATTGCTTGGGTCTTCTTTGGTAAGGGACGGTGCAACAATTAGTGGTGACTTATCGCCCATATGCCCACATATACGGAGCATGGCATCTTCACAGATCAAATCATCAACGATTTCTTGCGCGGCAATATAATCACCACGTTTTTTTGCATCCCAATAAAGCGGGTGATGTTTTAAGGTCTCACTGCGGCGGCGCTCAGTTGCGTTTCGGCTGCGTGTGCGTTTTGCGGTCCAATCACGGTGGACAACGACCGGATAGTCTTTTGCGTCTTCCCATGCAATGCGCAGTTTGCTTGGTTTTGATATATCTATTGTTTGTTTCATGTTTTTCCGCCAATAAGTTTATTAGTTTTTCCTTTATTAGTTTTTACATAACATAAAAAACTTGTGTGATGCAAGTTTTTTCTGCATCGCACAAGTTGAAACAATAGCTCGTAAATTTAAGCTTCTTTCACCTTTGATAAGAAATCTGTAACGCGAAGGCGTAGATTTTCTGTTTGCTCGCTTAACTGGCCTGATGCGTTTAAAACATCATTCGCGGCAGAGCCAGTTGTTTGCGCGGCTGTATTCACATTGCCGACATTGCTGTTCAGTTCATTAACATTTGCGGCAGATGTCTGCGTATTGCGTGAGATTTCCTCTGTTGTTGCGTTTTGCTCTTCAATGGCAGCGGCAATTGTCGAGGCAGCTTCATTAACTTCACGAATCTTGCTTTCAATATTGCGGATGGCCTCAACCGAGCTGCGCACTTCACGCTGAACCATCTGCACTTCTGCGGCAATTTGTTCAGTCGCTTTTGATGTTTCCTGCGCGAGTGATTTAACTTCACTTGCAACAACGGCAAAACCTTTACCTGCTTCACCGGCGCGGGCAGATTCAATCGTCGCGTTAAGGGCAAGCAAATTGGTTTGTTCGGCAATGTCTTGAATAAGGCTTACGACATCACCAATTTTGTCAGATGCACTTAGCAGGCTTTCAATCTGTTTCGATGCATTATTCACGTCATTGGTCGCTTCGTTTGTGGCCTGTGACGTATTGTTTACTTGTTGACTGAGCTCACGAATAGATGCGCTTAACTCTTCCGCCGCACTTGCCACAGTTTGAATATTCTGTGACGTTGATTCTGAGGCGCGTGACATCGCGGTTGATTGTTGCGTCGTTTGTTCAGCAATACTCGACATGGATGACGCCGTGCCGCTCAATTCCGTTGCTGCAGACGCCAATGTAGAGATCATTTCTGATACACTCATTTCAAACTCTGATGTAAGTGCTTCTAGATTCTCTGCGCGCACCATCTGCTTGGCTTGTTCTTGTTTTTGTTCTTTTTCTAAACTGCGTGCGGTAATACTGTTTTCTTTAAGAACCAATACGCTGCGCGCCATTTGTCCAATTTCGTCTTGGCGCTGATGACCAGGGATTTCAACGTCGAGATTATTTTCTGAAAGTTCTAGTAATGAATTGGTTAGTCCTTTTACTGGCGCAGCAATTTTACGGCTTACAAAAAGACCGGTAAGAACGGATGCAAACGTCACAGCGATAATGGTGAAAACAACAAAGTTAAAGGTATTTTGGCTCGTGTTTTGTGCGTCAATTTGTAAGGCGTGGTGATTCTTGGTCAGCTGTTCCGCATAGGTGATCATTAACGGTTCTGCATTGGCAAAAATGACGCTGAGGTTTTTAATTTCACTTGCGTTCTCTAGCTCTAGCTTTGCTAACGCTTTGAAGTCTTTATGGTATGATTCCATTAAGGTTATGATGTTGCTTTGTGCGTCATCAGGAATAAGGCTGCTTGAAAGGGCTGATCTGAATTCTGCGAGCCGATCATCCATGCGCGTAACGTATTTAGGGTCTTGGCGCATCAGGAAGTCTTTTTCATGACGGCGCATCATAAGCATGATGACGGTTAATTCATCCTCTGAATATTCTTTCAACCGTGTTTCAACATTATGAACAGATTTACGCAGCGCACCTTCCAAGCCATCGCTAGGGGTAAGTCCGCGCGCAATGACATTGTCGCGAACTAACGCAAATTGTTCGACATATTTTGTATAGCTGTTCTGAATGGCATCAAGCTGCGCTATCTCTTCGGGCGCGGTGTTTAAAGCTTTAATCTCGTTAATATACTGTGCTATTTTTTCTGCGTTTTCATCATGTTTTGCCGCATATTTCATGTCTCGACGAATTAGAAAATCTTTTTCACTACGGCGCGAGTTTAAAAATTCGTATTTAATATCTTCAATAATGCTTAGGCGTTGTTGTTCGATTCGAAGTTTTTCTTGTATATTTTGAACCTTCTGGTTGCCTATAAAATAAGTGATGCCAACGATAAGCAAGCCCAGAAAAACGATCAAGTTTATAGCGCCAATCTGACGTGAAATATTATGATTTTCCAGTGATAGAAAGCGTGAAAAATTGAAACTCTTCATAATACAAACCTTTAAAAAATAGAAATAAAAAATATATGCTGTAGAGTATGATAGCATCCATGAGGTTAAGATTCTATTACATTATATTTTGTTAATGTAATAATACGATATGTTATGTTAAGGGGTGAGTCTGTGCGTTATAATAGTTTAACAATTATATTACATTGGTTAATGGCATTGGCGTTTTTTGTGATGTTGGCATCTGGCGTAGTCATGGAATATTTTGATATTGATAAGAGCCTTAAATATCAGCTGTTCCAGTGGCACAAAGGGGGTGGTGTTTTGCTGCTTCTGGCCTTTTTCTTGCGTTTGGCGATGCGTATTTTTGCGCGCACGCCGCCTCTGCCTGAAACGATGAAAGCATTAGAGAAGAAACTAGCGAAAATTGGTCATTGGGGATTATATGTGATGATGCTCTTAATGCCGCTTTCAGGCTGGCTGATGGTGTCATCAAGCCCATATGGTTTGCCGACAATCGTTTTCGATATGTTTGAATGGCCGCATTTCCCCGGTGTGACCGGTAATGGCGCGGTGCATGATGGCGCGAAATTGGCGCATTTGATCTTGGCGATTATTTTTGCTGCGCTGATAGCTGGGCATATTGCCGCGGTGGTTAAGCACGCTATATCTGATAAAGAAAATTTGCTAAAGCGCATGTGGTGGACAAAATAAGTTTATAAGGATTGAGTTGATGAGGTTTTTAAGAAATACATTAGCAGTATCACTGTTTTCAGTGGCTTTGTTGTCAGGCGGGGCGGTATTCGCAGCGACTTATGACGTCGATTATACGGCAAGCAAGATAGGTGTGCGCGCTGAACATGCTGGTAAGCCGTTTACTGGGACTTTCGGCAAATGGACAGCAGAAATTAACTTTGATGCGGATAATTTACCAGCAAGTAAAATAACAGCTGTCTTGGATGCCGCAAGTTTCAAAACCGGTGATAAAATATATGATGGTACAGTACATAAGGCTGATTGGTTTAACAGTAAAGCCTTCCCTGAAATTAAGTTCGAAAGCGAACAGATTACGGCGGTCGATGCAGCGAATGGTGAATACAAAGCCGAAGGCCATATCTCCATAAAAAGCCTTAATGTGCCATATAGCTTTATATTTACTCTGTCAGACCCTACGCAAAACCCTATCCATGCCAAGGCGACATTATCATTAGACCGTTTGGCCTTGGGGCTCGGCGCAACATCTGACCCTAAAGCCGAATGGGTCAGTAAGGATGTCACTATGGTTTTGGATATTACAGCATCCGCGCAGTAATTTTCAAAACTTCAGCACGTAAACCCATTCAGCATCATTTTGTCCGTCAGGCCACTGGATGTTTTTATCCATGACATATTGAAACCCTGCTTTTTCGGCAACGGCCTGCGATGGTTTATTGCCGCGCCTGTGTGATAAATATATGCAATCATAGGCAGGGTTGGCCTTTGCCCAGTCAATCCGTGCGGAGATAAGCACATGGGCAAGGCCTTGCCCGCGATAAGCCTTGCTGATATAGCCGCCGCCAAGCCGTGCTGCATTCTTATAATCTTGGTCAGGTGAGATGCCGCCCATCCCAATGATTTTATTGCCGTCATAAAGGCCAAAAATGGCGCGATCAACTAACGCAGCATCGGCAAAACTCTTCTGCCAAAAAGCATCACCTTCTAGGCGATCATCTTCATATCGCCGCAGAAAAAATTGCGAATCTTGTTTTAGAGCCTCAAGGCGGATGGCTTTTAAATCTAGCCAATCCGCCATATAGAGGCGTTTAATTTTATAATTGTCTTTCTCCATTGTTCTGTTCCTTAATTAGGGTTCGGGCCAACTTACGGGACGTTCTGGCAAGCCATTTAAATCCGTACGGCAATAAATATGTTCGGCCAGTAACGCGCCGCTAGGCACGATAATGCCATTTGGTATGACGCCGCATGGTGCAAAGCCGAGCCGTTCGATGATACGCTGGCTACGGTCGTTACCTGCGGCATGAGCAATTAACACCGTGTTCATCTGCAGCGCGTTAAAGGCGTAAACGGTGAGCGCATGGGCAATTTCCTGCGCATAGCCTTGGCCTTGTGCGCTTGTCCGTACCCAGTAACCGATTTCACAGCGACCTAACGTCCAGTCAGGTTGGTGCAAGCCTGTAGAGCCTATCAGGCGGCCGCTTGCGCGTTCAAATGCTAAAATGGCGAAGTTCTCACGTTGAATGAAACGCGCCGCGTTTTCGCGGGCGTAGCTCTCATACATTTCTTCTGTTGCGCCTGCGCGGTCTTTTGCCCAGATCATCCATTCGTTTAACTGGTCCCATGTTTCTTGCACGGCTTCGGCGAGCGCCGCGCCATCACCAGTTTGCGTTGGGCGCAATATAAGGCGTTCGGTTTCAATGGGCATTGGCACAGCGCGCATCAGTGGTTCGATGGGCGCTTCTATATGGTTTTGCCTTTGGTCTGTTTGGGGCATTGGTCTTTCCTTTCTTCTGTTTTGCTCTTCAGAAAAAGGGATAAGATAAAATTTGATGGGAAAATAAATTTTGGCTTAGCCCTTCTCTGATCTGATCGGGGCTAATGTTATGCGTTATAAAATTATGCGTCCGACCCTAATGTATTCTTGGCGGCTGATGATTTATGCGTGCAGCCCAAACCAAGCCCAGAATTATTATCTGTGCCTGCGGTATTTGTTTGCGCTGTATTCATAAATCTAAACATAAATTTATAATCCATAACTTTATAACTTTCTTACACTATTACAGAGTTTACACGAAAAGGGAAGTGTAAATTTATCTGATAAAATGCTTGAATTACGTAAACAGTTTGTTTAAAACCATATCTTATATAAATATAAGGAACAGGTCATGGATATTCTATATGGCGTAAATGCTACAGGCGATGGGCACACATCGCGCGCACGCACACTTTCACCACATTTGAAGCGCAAGGGTGATATTGATTTAACCTATCTTTTTTCAGGGCGCGTTGCGCATGAATATAAAGACATGGGCGCTTTCCCTGATTATCAACGCCGCAATGGGCTGATCCTTGTACAAAAAGACGGTAAAATTGACACATGGGGTACGGTTAAAGAGACTTTATTCGGCGAACATAATTTATGCCGTATGTTTTGTGATGTCGCGGGCGTGAAGTCGAGTGACTATGATTGTGTCGTGACGGATTTTGAACCGATTACATCTTATGCAGCGCGCCTTAAACGTATGCCGCATATTGGCATTGCACATCAATATTCATTTCGTCATAGCTTGCCTGCAGAGTTGAATCCATGGCGCCTACGCCTTGGCGCAACGCTTATGTCCCCTGTTAAAAATCATTTTGGCCTACATTGGGATTCATTTGGCAAAGATATTCTACCGCCAATATTCAAAGCGCCTTTGGAAGGACAAATTGAACGCGGTATGATTTTGGTTTATTTGGGGCATGAAGAATTGTCGGACATCCGCGCGATGTTACGTCCGTTTACAAATCAATATGAATTCCATATCTATCACAAAGATATTGGAGAATATGATGATTGCCGTGACCCAGGTTTAGTGTATAAGCCAAAATCATCCATCGCGTTCAAGCAAGATATGGCGCATTGTGCAGGCTTAATTACCAATGCAGGCTTTGTATCACCATCAGAAGTCTTGCATTTAGGGCGAAAGTTATTGGTTAAACCCGTTGATGGGCAAATTGAGCAAGTCTCCAATGCGCGCGCCCTTGAATATTTGGGCTATGGCCGCGTGATGGATCGTTTAGATATTAATATCGTACGTGATTGGCTTGATGAACCACGCGCCGCAAAAGTGCGCTTCCCGAATGTCGCTGAAGCACTGTCTGAATGGATCGTCAAAGGCGACTTTGATGATAAAGAGCGGCTAAAACGTGATTTATGGTGCGGCACGGAAGTGCATCGCGTATTGAAGGTGTAATAAAAAAGGCCGTAAATTTTACGGCCTTTAATTTTATTTCTTGTTCTTTTCTTTTTCAGCAAGCTGTTTTTCAAGCCAGTGGATTGTGTAATCTCCGCTGTGGAATTCTGGCTGCTGTAAAATCCAGTCATGTAGCGGCAATGTTGTTTTCACGCCATCAATAACGGTTTCAACAATTGCACGGCGTGCGCGGCGGATACATTCATCACGGTTGCGCGCGTGAATAATCAGTTTACCAACCATGGAATCGTAATATGGCGGAATTTTATAGCCATTATAAATCGCACTATCAAAACGCACGCCAAGGCCACCTGGGCAGTGGAATTGTGTAATTGTGCCTGGGCATGGCGTAAATGTATCAGGATCTTCCGCATTAATGCGCAGTTCAATGGCGTGGCCACGGAAGCGGATGCGGTCTTTGTTAAGTGATAATTCTTCGCCAGCCGCAACGCGGATTTGCTCTTGGATCAAATCAATACCCGTGATCATTTCAGTCACTGGGTGCTCAACTTGAATACGCGTATTCATTTCCATGAAGTAGAAATTGCCATCTTCATAGAGATATTCGATTGTTCCTGCGCCGCGATAGCCCATCTTGCGGACGGTTTCGGCCGAAAGCTGACCTATTTCTTGGCGTTCTTCTTCGGTCAATACTGGTGATGGTGCTTCTTCCAATACTTTTTGGTGGCGGCGCTGGAGGGAACAGTCACGTTCACCAAGGTGGATGGCGTTACCATGTTCGTCACCGAAAACTTGAATTTCAATATGGCGTGGGCGCCCTAGGTACTTTTCAACATAAACTGTATCATCACCGAAGTTGGCTGCAGCTTCTGAGCGCGCTGTTGAGTATTGTTCAGCAAAGTCTTCTTCGCGCTCAACAAGTTTCATACCGCGGCCACCGCCACCAGATGATGCTTTGATGATCACAGGGAAGCCTGCTTCACGGGCGAAGGCAATGCCTTCTTCAACGCTGTTCAGCGCGCCTTCACTGCCCGGTACGACCGGTAGGCCAAGCTGTTTAACCGTTTGTTTCGCGGTAACTTTGTCGCCCATAGTTTCAATATGTTCAGGCTTAGGGCCAATAAAGGCAAAGCCGTGCTCTTCAACCATGCGTGCAAATTGTGCATTTTCTGATAAGAAGCCATAACCCGGGTGGATCGCTTCCGCGCCTGTAACGGTCGCGGCAGATAAAATCGCCGGAATATTCAAATAGCTGTCTTTACCGGCTGGTGGGCCAATACATACAGATTCATCAGCCAAACGAACGGCCATTGAGTTTGCGTCAGCTGTTGAGTGAACGACAACGGATTGTACCCCCATTTCGCGGCAGGCGCGAATGATACGAAGGGCAATTTCACCACGATTGGCAATAAGTATTTTTTTGAACATAGGGCGCACCTATTATATTTTTATGAAATTGGGGCTGTGCGAATGAAGCGCAAAATTATGCGCTTATTCGATTACAACGAGAACGTCGCCGAATTCAACGGGCTGTTCGTTATCAACCAAAACCTGTGTCACAGTGCCTGATTTTGGCGCTTTGATCGGGTTCATAACTTTCATAGCTTCGATAATCATCAGCGTGTCGCCTTCTTTGACGTTTGCGCCTTTAGACGCAAAGTTCGGCGCACCTGGTTCTGGTGACAGATATACAGTGCCAACCATAGGCGAGCTAACCGCACCAGGATGTGTTGACACATCCGCAGATGGCATATCGTTAGATGCCGTTTGTGGGATAGTGGGGTCTGACGGCATAGAAACCGGCATAGGCGCAGCTGTCGGGTTTGCGTATGTAACGCTTGCACGATTAATGCGGATCATTTGATCCCCTTCAGCAACTTCGATCTCGGTCAAACCTGTGTCGTTAAGAATTTCAGCAAGTTCTTTAATTGCGTTTGTATCAATTTTCATCAAACATAATCCTGTTTGTAGTTGAGAATCCAACGACCTTGATTATAGAATATTCGTACAAATGTCAAATATTCTCGTTCATTTTTTATCCACGGCCCATTCAAACGCCATAATATAGCCCTTAATACCATGCCCTGCGATGCGATAATCAGCGCAAGGTTCGATATAAGAAATATGGCGAAATGCTTCACGTTCTTTTGGTTCTGAAATATGTATTTCAACCACTTTACCATCAAATATTTCCAAAGCATCATGAATGGCAATCGATGTATGTGTATATGCGCCGCCATTAATAATGATGACATCATATGTGCTGCGCGCTTGCTGAATCCATGTGACAAGCTCGCCTTCATGGTTGGACTGGCGGCAGGTGAGGGATACGCCGTTTTTGTCGGCAAAGTTCTGACACATATCTTCAACATCTTTAAGCGTTTCTGTGCCGTAGATCGACGCGTCACGCTTGCCAAGCATGTTAAGGTTCGGGCCATTAAGAAGAAGTATATTCATGATGCATTGCCTGCCATTATATAATAAGCAAGTAATTTTAACGCATCCGCTGCGTGATGGAAAGGTTTAAACGTCGTGTGTTAAAGTTTTAAACGCGGTGCGCGCTGGGCGGTCAAGCAGTAAGGTTGATTGTTTGCCCTCTGCGATGGACACGTTGAATCCTGTAACATACAGCCCTTTAGGTGGTTGATAGGTTTGTCCATCAATATCTATGCGCTGGTCACGTTTGGCGCGGCTAATATCAGTGTGCACTTCTAATACAGTTTCCGCAGGGTAGGTATAGGATTTAAAATTGAGCGGTGAACATACACCGCTGCCCGCCATGATATAGGCATTTAAGTTTAAGTCTAAGGCACTGCCGCCTTCGGCATATGCTTTAGCGCTAGAGCCAAATGGTGTCGCGAAAGTTAAGCCGTTGCCCATAATGCGCCATGGGGCATCGCTGACTTCACGGTCATATACATGGCATAAGGATGCTTGCCCATTATTGCTTGCCAAAACGGCATCTGTAAACGCGTAGCGTAAACTGTGGCTACCATCATTATGCGTAATATCGACCTTTAACGGACGTAGAGTGTAACGGCGCGCATTTTTGGTGAGCGCGTTTAGGTCTGTATTATTTGGATCAACATGGTTCATCCAAAAGCCAACGCTGTTGGAATCTTTGCGACAAAGGCCAATCACTTGTTTGTTGAATGCGTCGCGTAGGGCATAGATTAATGAGCCGTCCCCACCAATGGCGCAGACTGTTTCTGCGTCTTGTGTATCAGCTTGCCCATATTGTGCAATCAGACGGGTTTGCATATCCACAGACTTCTGATCTGATGGATTGGCAATAAAATGTATTTTTTCTGATGTTTGTCTTTTAGCCATAACGCTGCCATTGTTAATATTTGGGCTGATTATGACCAATTTTGGAAATATGTCAATAGGAAAAAGTTGGCGTTACTTATACTTATCTTCGTCAATCATGTCGCGAATATTGTCCGTAACGCGCGTTTTGTCCATCGACTTGATTTGTCTTTTGGCTTGCTCGATGGGGGAGTTTTCTTTGTTCTCTAAATGCTGACGAATGCGTTCTAATGTGTCTTCGCCAATGGCTTCACGTGCTTTTCGGGCGTTCTCAAGCGCTTGCTTACGAATCGCGGCGCTTTTCTTTTTCGCGGCTTCTTCTTCCTTTTGTTTTTTCTTATCTTTATTGCCGAAAAAAAACATCTTTTTACCCTTAATCGCTTACGCCGCAGGCATTGCCAATGGCTTGATGCGCTTTTGATGATCCTTTTAATGAATAGGTGTCGGTTGTCTTCGTGCCGCGCTTGGAATAGCCAATAACAGTCATTTTGCTGCCGCGCTTAATGGCATCAATTAGCTTTTTGTCTTCTGCTGGGCCTGCTGTCCATGCGTTTTCATTATCAGTAAACAATGTGAAAGACCATTTGCCATCTATGCTAATTTTTACTTCTGAATCTTTTTTATAGGCGTAACCAGCGGCATAAGAAAATTCGTTTTTTGTACCGTCTGACTTTCGATGTGTAACAAATGCAAAAATATCACCACGGCGCGTATAATTGCCTTCATCTGTTTTTGGCGTGCTGGCCATAAAGCACACATTCTGACCGTCTTCTTTATAGCTGTGCGCTGACCAATCACCATATTGTCCGATTAGGTCAGTATCACCTGCAAAGGCAGGAGCAGAGATGGTTGAGATGATAAGGGCTGCTGTTAAGAGAGCTATTTTCTTCATGATAAATCCGCGAATGCTTTGTATAATTGAATTAGACGGTGTGGGCTGTAAAAACCAAAAATTAGAGCAGGGTGAACACCCTATTTACGTCAATATATCAAGTTTTGGCAAGCTTTCAAAGGAAAATCTGATCTGAATTTATGACGGCAGCGTATATGGGTATGCATATCATAGTTTGTTTATGATACGTTTTTTTTGGAAAGGCTTTGAAAGGAATGCGTATAGGTGTACACTAATATAGCTACGGTTTCGCAATATGTAGAAGGGTGTAATGTCATGCATTCATCGCGGGGTGCGCCCCAAGTGACAAAGCAATCGTTAGATGCGCTGTTACAAGATGTTGGACAGAATAAAAGTAAAGAGTCTTTTATGACGCTTTATGATTATTTTGCGCCGCGCGTTAAGTCGTATCTGTTAAAAGGCGGTCTGAATGAGGATGAGGCTGATGAGCTGGCGCAGGAAACCATGTTAATGGTTTGGCAAAAGGCTGTTAGCTATGATGCAGATTTAGCGGCGGCAAGTACATGGATATTTACGGTCGCGCGGAATAAGCGTACAGATTATTTCCGCAAGACTGGGCGTGTTATGAGCGTCCCACCAGAAAAGTTTTATGATTTAGCAAGCGATGAAGATTCGCCTTTTGAGACCTTTTACGAACAAGAGGTAAATGCGGATATCGGCGAAGCGTTAAAAGCGCTTTCATCTGAGCAAATTGAAATCATCAAAAAAGCATATTTTGAAGATAAAGCACATAGCCAAATTGCTGAGGAAACGGGGTTGCCGCTGGGTACGGTAAAATCACGTATTCGCCTAGCGATGGATAAATTAAAACACGCGCTGGATAAATCTGGCCATAAAGATAGCCATATTACCCATGGCGAAACTAAAGGGTAAGCAGATGAGTAAAGAAAGAAGTCAGGAATTATTTTTTGAATATGCAGCCGGTGTCCTTGATGATGCCCGCCGCTTTATGATTGATGCTCATTTACAAATGAGTGAACACGGGCGTGCGAGTGTGCGTGTCTGTGAAGAGGTCGGCGGGTATTTGTTGGTGAAAGATTGCGCGGTAGCGTCAATGAACCCAACGGCGCGCGACCGTATGATGGATATGATCGATCATGCCTTGCATCAGGATGCGGCTATGCAGGCTGAAGAAGCGCAAGTGGCAAAACAATGTATGCAAACTGTTGATATGCTTAAGGCGTTGGGTTTGTCTGGCGCTTTGGTTGATCATTTGGAGGAATCTTGCCGCCATGCCTGCCATACCAAAAAATGGTCAGGATGGAATGCGCGTATTCGTTACTTTGATGTTGATACAGGCTGCAGCGCATCACGTATGCGTTTAGTACGCATTGATGCAGGCACTGAAATCCCGCCTCATTCGCATCGCGGTGAAGAAATGACATTGCTGTTACGTGGCACGATGCGTGATGAATATGGCGTATATGGCCCAGGTGACCTTATCATTCGTCACGATGGCGAAATACATTCACCAATTATTGGTGATGATGAAGATTGTGTCTGTCTGGCGCTGACCTACCGCCCATTGAAAATGAAATGCATGGTCCGCCGTGTGTTTAATATTTTCTATCGTTTTTAAGCACTAAGAACTGTAATGCGCGCAAATAAAAAAGGCCGGAAAAACCGGCCTTAAAATTTCGTGTATGTGACAATCTTTAGGAGATTGGCGCTTCAACGCTTACTGGAAGGTCAGCGGCGATTGGGTCGTCATCTAGCATTTGGATCATGCCTGTTGGCTCAACTGCGAAGTTTGCGATGAACAAAGCGTTTGAATAGAAAACAACCGCATCACACAGGTAGTGACCGTTTTCGTTTTTACCTTCAAATGTTGCTGGGCGCACTGTGCCTTCGATAACCGAACGTGTGTTATCATCCATTTCAGTTGGAATATACTGGTCATTTGAATCTTCAGCAATCAAGAATGGGCCTTCTTCGCCGCGGACGAAGAAACAGAAGAATTTCAAATATTCAATCACGTTCTCGTCAGTTACTTTGATTGGTGCTTTTGCGTTAACATCGTGAATGGGGGCAGATAGGCCGTTTAGGCGGTATAACGCGCCTTGATCAGTCAAGTAATAGGCAACCAAATTATGCGGTGTCCATGCGGGATCTTGAATGCGGACAAGAGCCACGCGCTCATAAAACGGCAACGTACGCCAGTGTACTTGTGTGGTGCTTTCATTTGTTTTGAATTTACCGTCAATCGGGTCAACTTGTGAAAGAAATCCTTTAAGCTGTTCGCCTGTAACTGGATTCCAGCCATCTTCTTGAGGATTACCTGTAAATGCGTACATATTATGATTACCTTAGTTTTGATTTATAAAAAATTTAAATGCGATCAATAGATTACTAGAAAGCCACAATGCCTGCAAGTATTCATTGATAACTTAATGAAATATATTAAAAATAATAAGTTACCATAGTGTTAACAGGGATTAGTAAGTTTTTTTTAGATTGTCATGGATGGTCTGAATTGAACGGTTTTTGAAGTTTTCTTTGCGGTAAACAAAACAGTGATCGTCATAATATACAGGAGCATTTTCGCATTTCACTAATTCGTGTTTTGATCGACGGGCAACATTTTCGGGCAATATGCCAACGCCTAGGCCATTGCCGACCAAATCGGCAATGACTTCTAAGTCAGTTGATGTAATACTGCGCGAAAATTCAATGCCGTTTTCTTTGTAATCATTCAGTAAAGCTTGGCTACGCATCATGTTTTGATCAAATACAATGGTGCCAGATTCATGTGCGGGGTTTTGCGTGTCGTTTTTATGCGCGGCGGAGGTCCAGAATGTAACTTCACCCTTTAAAATAGAAGATATAATTAAGTCGGGGTGGTTGATCGGGTTTACGGCAAGCCCCATATCAAGACGCATATTTATAATGTCATTAACAATGTCAGATGAACGCCCGTGATGTAGGCGTATTTCTAGCTTTGGATTATCTATCATCAGCGGGGCGAGCGTGCGGGTCATAACATTTAAAGCCATGGAGGCGTGCGTGCCAAAATCATAACGCCCTTGTATGTCGGTTATATTGGCATGGGCGCTGCTTTTAATATTTTGCCAAAGACGCATCAATTCTGATGCATGCGCAAAAAAGGTTTTGCCTGCATTGGTTAGTTTTACGCCGCGTTTTGAACGCACAAAAATGGCAGTGCCCATTTCATGTTCAAGCCGCTGTATGGCGAGTGTTATTGATGGTTGGCTGACATGTAAATTTTGTGCCGCTTGGGAAATGTTTAGCGTTTTACAGGTTTCAATGAAATAGCGTAGATCATTTTGCGATACAGTCATTAATTTAGCCTATGATAAATATAGTTTAATAATATTATTATTAATGATAAAGGCGTTCTATTGTCAAACCTAAAGGGATACATCAAATAATTTTAGGAGGCATCAAATGAACGAAGATAAGCGTTTGCAAAAAATTTGGGAGAAAACACAGCAAAGAGTAGAGGATTATCATATCCATATTTATGGTATTGAACGCGCATATGCGGCAATGGTTCTGCGTGATGATCTGCGCGGTTTGTTTGCACCGTATATTATAAGTGAATCACATGTGCAGGCTGTTGGCCCGCATCAGGAAGCGAATTATGCTTTTGTTTTTAATAAAAATGGTATAGGTGAATTATTGCCGTGGCTGCAAATGAATAACCTGCATAATGTGTCCGTGTTGGTGCATCCAGAAACGGGCGATGATTATACGGATCATACGACCCATGCGCTGTGGTTCGGGCGGAAAAAGGGGCTGAATTTGAATATATTTCCGCGCCTGTAAAAGAATCATCGCTTATGGCGGCATTTTTTTCTTGAATTATGCGCACGAGTGTATTAGTTTGCCGTCTTCTAATTAAAGAGGTAAGAGAAATGAAACGTACATTCCAACCAAGTAACCTAGTTCGTGCACGTCGCCACGGTTTCCGCGCGCGTATGGCAACTAAAAATGGTCGTCTTGTTCTAGCGCGTCGCAGAGCAAAAGGCCGTAAGGTTCTTAGCGCATAATTTATGCAGCGCGTTTGTATCGCGCTATAGAAAGTTTTAAAATGTCCGATTGGCCGGAACATAGCGCCAAAATAGGGCGCTTAAAAAAACGACAAGAATTTCAAGACATCCAGCTTTCAGGGCAAAGCTGGGTGTCTTCTTCTATTATCGTCCAATATAAATGTGACGATAATTCCGCCGTTGATGATGCGCCGCTGCGTGTCGGTTTCACAGTTAGTAAAAAAACCAGCAAGCTTGCCGTTGAGCGCAACCGTATTAAGCGGCGTCTGCGTGCATTAGTGCAAGATGTTCTGCCTGAAAAGGGCCGCGGTGGTGAGGCATATGTCCTTATCGGACGTAAAGAGACACTGAATGTGCCTTATGAACGTTTGAGAAAAGATTTTATCTGGTGCTTAAAGCGTTTGCGTAGCTAATAAACTCTTTTCAACAATGTCCAAGCGTAATATAACCCCCTATATAGCGGCTAAATAAAAACGTAAAAGATAAGCTGATGATTGCACATATATTGCGTAGAATATGTTGTCTGCCAATTGATATATATAGATTTATTCTTTCACCATGGGTTGGTCAGAATTGTCGATTTCATCCGACATGTTCGTGCTATGCGCGTGGATCTATTATGCGTCACGGCGTATTTAAGGGCATTTTCTTGTCGATCTGGCGAATTTTGCGGTGTAATCCTTACTATAAAGGAAATTATCAAGACAATGTGCCAGAAACATTTGAATGGAAAGATTTAATTCGCTATAACAAAGCCGATAAAAAGATTAGAAAAGCGAAAGACAATTGCTGCAGACATTAAAAAGGTCTGAATGGCAGTTAAGCTAAGCGCAAACGAACGCGTAAAGGAATAACTCAATGCACGGAAACGGCCCAAACCAACAGTCACCTGAAGATATGCGTAACCTGATACTCTTCATCGTTTTATCACTGGTGCTATGGCTCGGTTATGACCATTTTGTAATGAAGCCTAAAACCGAAGCAATGCGCGCGGCGCAGGCGGAGCAAGCTAAAATCCGAATGGAACAAGGCTTTGGCGGCGTAATGCCTGTCGGCGGGGAAGTGCAGAAAAAAACATCGCGTGAACAGGCGCTACAAAATATTGATGTTCAGCGCGTAACAGTCGATAGCCCTGAATTGAAGGGTTCTATCTCTACACGCGGTGGTCGTTTGGATGATTTGTTACTAAAAAATTATCACAAGACATTAGCAGAAAAAGTCAATGTGCCGTTGCTTTCGCCCTCTAACTCTTATCACCCACATTATGGTGAAGTGGGTTGGATTGCATCAGATGCCAATATGGCTGTGCCAAGTAAGAACACTCAGTGGAGCATTACTGGTGAAAACACAACATTAACGCCGCAAACGCCCGTGACATTAACATGGGATAACGGGCAGGGTGTTGTGTTCTTTAAAACATTTTCGATTGATGAGAAGTTTTTGATTTCAATCAAAATGGATATTCAGAATAATACAGGCCGTGACCTACGTTTCTTCCCATATGGTTTGGTTAGTCGTCATGGTTTGCCAGCGCCGGATACTGGCGCCAATACTGGTGGCGTTTATGAAGGGCCACTTGGCTTTATCAATAAAGACCTTAAAGAACTTAGTTACAAAACCTTAAACAAAAAAGGTGAGCAGCGTTTTGCGGATGCGCAGGGCTGGATTGGTATGGGGCAGAAATATTGGCTTGTTGCCATGTTGCCTGACCCGAATATGCTGCATAATTTCAGCTTTTCATCTAAGGGCGGTCTGGTTGACCTAAATAAATCTGTAACGCAAGTTGATGTACGCGGTGATGCCATTACAGTATCAAGCGGACAGAAAGTCAGCTACACCATGAATATGTTTGCAGGCGCGAAGGTTGTAAAAGACCTTGAAGCGTATTCCAAGCAGCTTGGTGTAACGCACCTCGACCTCGCCGTTGATTTTGGTATGCTTTATTTTATTACGAAACCGCTTTATTGGTTGATGAACATATTCTTCGACTGGTTCGGGAATATGGGCGTGGCGATTATTATGATTACGATTTGTGTGCGTATCATCGTTTTCCCGCTCGCCAATACATCATATCGTTCATTTGCCGGTTTGCGTAAAATTGCGCCGCGTATGCAAGAGCTGCGTGAAAAATACGGTGACGATAAAGTTAAATTGCAGCAGGAGCTCGTGAAGCTCTATGAAACAGAGCGCGTGAACCCGATGGCGGGCTGTTTACCAATTCTGGTGCAAATGCCGATTTTCTTTGCAATTTTCCGTGTGATTTCTATGGCGATTGAAACGCGTCACGCTCCATTCATCGGTTGGATTGAAGACCTCTCCGCGAAAGACCCGACATCTATTCTAAACTTATTTGGCGTGCTGCCTTATGAAGTTCCAGGCTTTATTCCTGACTTCTTGAATATTGGTTTGTGGTCGATTGCCATGTTGTTCTTCATGGTTATGCAGCAGCGTTTATCGCCGCCGCCGCAGGACCCAACGCAGAAGATGATTTTCACATTCATGCCATTCTTGTTTGTGTTCTTACTTGCAAGTTTCCCATCTGGTTTGGTGATTTACTTCACATTCTCAAACGCTTTGGGCGTGGTTCAGCAATATGTGATTATGCGCATGATGGGCGTGGAAGTGCATCTGTTCAAGCGCACGAAAGAAGAAAAAGAGATGGAAGAGGCCATTGAAAAAGGCCCGAAAGTCCATCCTGAGCTTGAAGTGATTGAACACGATGTTGAAGAAGCTTTGTTTGGTGCGGAGGAAGAAGAGAAGCCTGCGCCGAAGAAAGCTGCAACAACAAAGAAGAAAACAGCGCAGAAGAAAAAGTCTGGCAATAAAAAAACAGACAGTAAAAAGAAAAAGGACTAAGGGCATATGGATTTAGATTTTACGCCAGATGATATTGAGCGTGGCCGCCTGCTTTTTGCAGGTAGCTGTGATTTTATTGCTGGCGTATCGTCTCTGGCAATTATGATCCCTGAAGGTTTACCTGAAATTGCTTTTGCGGGACGTTCCAATGTTGGGAAGTCATCTTTGATTAACGCGCTAACAGGGCGTAAAGCTTTGGCGCGGACTTCCCATACGCCGGGGCGCACGCAGCAGCTCAATTTCTTTGAAATAAATCAGCGTTTTAACTTGGTCGATATGCCGGGTTATGGCTATGCGAAGGTCTCGAAAACTCAAAAGAAAGAGTGGCGGGTCTTGATCCGTGCCTATTTAAAGGGACGTGCAACGTTACGCGCGTGTTTTGTGTTGATCGACTCCCGTCACGGTATTAAGGATGTTGATGCCGAAATCATGGATTTGATGGATGAGGCGGGCGTTAATTATCGTGTGATCCTGACGAAAATTGATAAGGCGAAAAAAGAAGAGCTTGATAAGGTTATTGAAAAAACTGAAAAAGCGTTGCTTAAACGTCCTGCGGCATTCCCTAAAGTTTTCCTGACCAGTTCGGATAAGAAAATTAATATTGAAGAACTGCGCGTAATTGTTGATCAGCTTACAATGTGATTGTTCTTTTTTGTGCACTGGCATTTACAGCATATTTTGTTATAATCGCCAAAAAGCATAAGGGGAATGGGCATGGATCAGGCGCTGATCGAACAAAAACAAGATGAATTCTATGAAAGCAAGAAGCTAGCCTTAACAGGTGGCGTTGCGGCGATATGCGCTGCCATTTCAATGGTATTTATTAAGGCCGTTGCGTATTTTATGAGCGGGTCGAGCAGTATTTTGGCGTCCCTTATTGATTCTATTAGTGATGTGGCTGTGTCCATTATGACGGTCGCATCTATACGTTATTCCCTAAAGCCTGCGGATGAAGACCATCGTCATGGTCATGGTAAAATAGAAGGCGTTTCGGCCTTATTCCAAGGCGCATTATTGGCGGGCGCCGCATTGTTCCTGACATTGGAAGCGATACAAAGTTTGATTAAGCCGCAGGATATCACGCATCACAATTTGTCTATGGGCATGATTGCGCTCTGTATCGTCATTACGTTCGGCCTTATCCTTTATCAACGCTATGTGATTAAGAAGTCTAAATCTTTGGCGATTGAGGCGGATAAAGCGCATTACACTGGTGATTTGTTCATGAATGCGGGTGTTTTGGTGGTCATCGCGGCAGATTTGTTTAATGCGCCTTATTGGCTTGATCCGCTTTTTGCTTTGGTGGTCGCGGGGCTTATATCCAACTCTGCAGTTGAGGTATCACGCAAGGCGATGGATATGCTGATGGATCGTGAACTACCTGAAGAGGAGCGCCAAGAGATTGAGCAAATTATCTTGCAGCATGAAGATGTGCTCGACATGCATGATTTGCGCACAAATAAATCAGGAATGCATGTTTTTATATCTTTTGATATTGATTTACAGCCCGATTTGTCGTTAAAACAAGCACATGATATTGCGCGTGAAGTAGAGCTATCTTTGCTTGCCCGTTTTATCAATGCCGAAATTATGATTCATATGGATCCGCACGGCTCTGAAATGGATACACGGCATAAAGTAGCGGGCGTTCATCACTAAGAAGTGAAATATTGTTAATGCAAAATGCACAAACCGTCATTGTAGCAGATATAGGGGCAAGCAACGCCCGTTTTGGCTTGGTCGATGACATCCATGCGCCAGATTTCTTAATACATCATATCCAAAAATATCGCCGAACGGATTACGATTCATTCGCTGATGTCTTGGCGCAATATTATACAGATTTACCGGTCAAGCTGAGAAAACAGCGATACCCTCTATCTATTGCCGTAGCCGGCGCGCGGATCAATTCCCAATATTGGCAGTTTGCGTCTGAACAATGGGCATTCACCGCCGATGAACAGATTATATCAACCATATCTGACCTTGAGGGGTTCGCCCTTGGCGCGGTGAGTGACAAAACACATATTACTCTGCGTGAGGATACAGCGGCTGCGGATGAGAGCTTCAAAAGCACAATCATCGCTGTCGGCACAGGGCTTGGCCTGTCTTATTACAAGGATGGGCAAACATTCCGCACCCATGGCGGACATATGCATGGCACGGGTATCACTGATGAACAGAATATGATTATTCGTTTAATTTATCGCCTATCGAGCAAGAAGCGCATGGTCATTTTTGAGGATCTTGCCAGCGGCACGGGTTTAATGAGGCTATATCAAGCGGTCTGTATTTATAATGGATTACCAGTTCTTTGTACGACGCCTGAAGAAGTTATCGAGCTTGCCGCGCCGCATGTGCTGGAACAAACCTTACGCCTTTTTCATGAGTTTTTAGGGCTGTTTGCGCATATGGCATTGGTCTTTGGGCACGGCTATAAGGCGCTTTATTTAGGTGGCGGTGTAATTGATGTGCTTAATGAGCGCGGCTTGTTTGACCAAGAATGTTTTTTCAAACATCTCAACCAAAATGCGCAGCGCGTCGTCGCGCAAAATATTGAAAATTGCCCAGTTTATTTGTTATCAGACAGCAATATTGCCTTATATGGCGCAGCCAAAGCGGCGCAAAGATTAACGGAGCGCGGATAAATGCCAAAGGCCTATTTGACCATTGATGATAGCCCAACCCGCATATCGCTGAACCTGTGCCACTATTTAAAAGATAATGATATTCCCGCCATATTTTATTGCCGCGGTGACCATATTGAGCAGCATTTTGATGTAACCGTCGAAATGATCCGCATGGGCTTTGTGATTGGCAATCATGGCTATGCCCATAAACGCGCTGTAGGCTTGTCTTACGATGATATTATCGAAGATATAAGCCGCTGTGAGGATTTAATTGATGGGGCATATACAGCCGCAGGCGTAAAGCGCCCAGGTAAATATTATCGCTTCCCTTATTTAGACCGCGGCTGCGGCGCATGGATTGTTGATTTCGACAAAATGCCTGATGATGTACGCCGCATAGTCCACGGCTTATTTGCGGATGGCCTGTATTTGGATGATACGCGCCCGACAGATGCGCTGGTTGAAAAGAAACACAAGCTGCAATATTGGCTCGCTGATCAGGGGTTCACTTTGCCTTTTTCGGGGGTAAGCTTCCCGTGGTATCAACACCCACAAATGGCAGGGGCGCTCGATGCGCTCTATACGTTTTCAACATCGGACTGGATGATGACGGCGCGGCATTTGGCAAAGGACCACCCCTATAAAAGCACCGAAGACCTCAAAGGCAAAATTGATTCTGACCCTTATTTGTTTAATGAAAAACATAATAACATCGTCCTTATCCATGATCAGGAAGAATTGGAAGACGTGTTCAAGGCTTTAATTGACCATATGGTGAAGTGCGGTATTCGCTTCCTTCCCATTAACCCCCATCCATAAAGGAGCCCTAAACTATGGATAAACTACTTGTATATGTGATTGCAGATTACGGCGCGCTACATGATTTGGCGTTTGCAGAAGTGACGCAGAAACTTTATGCGGAATTAGGTGAAGTGCCCGCGCGCATTGAAACATTCGCCGTACCCGCATTTGATACATATGCCACGGGCTTCGCACTGGCACAGACGGCGATTAACTCTGAACTTGGTGAACAACATAAATTCTTCGTCAATACTGCGCCGCGTAAGGATGACTTGATGCCGCGCGTATCAAACTCTGGTGAAGGTTTTGTTTATGTGCGCCTCATCAACGGCGTTGAAATTTGCGCGGTGAATAGTGGCTATTCCCTCGCTTTCGTTAAAAACTTCGCTGAAGATATCCGTCAGATTAATTGTTCGGTCGAAGGTTCTCAATTCCGCTCGCGTGATATTTTTCCGGCATCTTTTGGTAAAATCATGAATGGTGATTTATCTGAAATGGGCGAAAGCGTCATGGATAGTATTCCTGAAGCGCCGCGTGATGTGCTGTGCTACACCGATGGCTACGGCAATATGAAATGCGCCCTTGATGTTGATGATATTATGGAGCGAAAAGGCCAAGATATTATTGTTGAAGCTAATGGACAGCAGCAAATTGTCCGCATTGCAGATGGCATCTTTGGCGTTGAAGACGGGCAGTTCTGTTTATCCGTTGGGTCATCAGGTTGGACAGATTCTGATGGGCAGAAAATCCGTTTTGCTGAAATCGTGAAACGTGGTGGCTCTGCAGCGGCTGTATTCGGGAATCCGATTGGCGGCACGGCGATTACGTGGCGCGCTATTCATTAAGCTGAAAATCGTTTATACTTATTCATAGCGTATAACTTCGTCTTCAAGGTATCTCTATGAATTTAAAAAACAGAACGATTTTTATTACAGGTGCCAGCCGCGGCATTGGGCGCGCAATTGCTCTTAAATGTGCTGCGGATGGCGCGAATATTGTCATCGCCGCGAAAAGCGCCGAACCGCGCCCCGGTTTAGAGGGCACAATTCATAGTGTCGCCGAAGAGGTCGAGGCAGCAGGCGGCAAAGCGCTCCCCTTAGAGGTTGATGTCCGCGATGAAGCGGCCATTCTGGCGGCAGCCGAAAAAGCGGCAGATCACTTTGGCGGTATTGATGTTGTCATTAATAATGCAAGCGCTATTAAATTAAAACCAAGTGCTGATGTATCTGGCAAGGATTTTGACTTGATGCTAGACGTCAATGCGCGCGGTACGTTCTTTACTGTACAGGCTTGCTTGCCTTATTTGAAGGCTTCTGATCATGCGCATGTGATCACCTTGTCTCCCCCCATTAATATGAACCCGAAATGGCTTGGCGCGGGCCCAGCCTATATGTTGTCAAAATATGGCATGACGTTGCTGACTTTGGGCTTTGCCGCTGAGTTTAAGGCGCATAACATTCACTGTAATACGATTTGGCCACAAACATTGATTGCCACGGCGGCGATTAAAGTCAATTTCCCGCAAATGTATGACCAAGCCTTAAAGCCGGAAATTGTCGCAGATGCAACATATGCTTTGTTAAGTGAAGATCACCCACTAACAGGCCATAGCTTTACCGACCAAGAAATCTTACGTGCCGCAGGTGTTGATAATTTTGATCAATACCATGTTAATCCTGATGTTGAACCGCAGATTGACTTCTTCTTGGATTGATTTTTTTCTATTAATTGATTGTTATGGAAGCATAAAACCCCAGCATTTGACATAATGTATGTAAGGATATATATTGTTATGTATAAAAATGTGAGGTGAAATGAGATGCAAGATTACAAACAATTAGAACAACAAGATTTAGAGCGTGAATATGAAGCAGTTGTATCTGATGTGAATGAAAACAATTCAGCAAAAGATCTATCAAAAATTGGTAAGCTTATGGCTGCATATTCGCTAGCGGCTGGTATAGCAATTACTGGATTGGTATCACTTAGCGCACCAGCGGGAGATGCTCCAGAAGCGCCAACAGCTTCTACTGCTCAAGTTTCTGCGCCTTCGCATAAGGCTTCATCTAATAGGCTAGCGGCTATTTTCTGGGGCGCGGGGGGCATGACGATCATCGGTGGGGCGCTTGCGTCTACACGACGCGCTGGAATTATGTCAGGGGAGTTGCTTGATAATGAAAACCTTGCTGTACTTGAGCAGCGTCAAGCTGAGTTGAAAAGCGAATTAGATACCCGCCGGAGACGTAGCATTGGCATAATGTTGCAAGCTGAAATGAAGGTGTAATATAGGTGTAATAAAGGCCTATGACCTCTGATAAAGTAGGCTCGTCCACTCACCAATTTTTATGTGTTCTCGCAGCTTTAGGCCTAGAGCGTCATGCACGGCTATCACATCATCTGCCTGATCATGTAAGATGCCTGATAAAATCAAATATCCGCTATCATCTAAGTACTGATACATGTCTGGCGCCATATCTTTTAAAGGGCCGGGTAGAATATTTTGGATGATCAAATCAAAATGTTCAATTTGCTGTACGGCATAGGTTTTATACCCATCACCAACATAGGCCGTGATATATTCGCCAACATTATTGCTTTCGGCGTGCTGTAGCGTCAGGATTTTTGCATCATCTTCAATGTCAACGCCTATGGTAGGTACGGGCCATAATTTTGCGGCGCCAATCGCCAATATGCCTGACCCGCAGCCCATGTCCAATACACAATGCGGTTTAAAGCCTTGGTCATAGAGTTTTTCTAACAGCAATAAACAGCCATGCGTTGTGCCATGTTCACCAGACCCAAACGCGATGGATGCATCAATTTCTAACGGAATTTGGCCGTCTGGCATGTCACCTGTAAAATGCGCGCCATGAATGAAAAAGCGTCCGGCGCTAAATGGTTCAAAACCGTTATAGCTTACTTCTAGCCAGTTAATGCTGTCATCTAAAGCTTCGACATGTATGTCATTCGCTGCGATAGGGGCAATATTCATGATTTTAAGCGCATTGTTAATGCCATTAAAAACATCATCATATACAGGCGTGCCTTCCACAACCCATAACAATTCCCAATCACCACTAAACGCACCGTCAGCGCGCTTGCTTGAAAAAGATAGGCTTTCAAAAGGGAGTATTTGCACAAAAGCTGCAAGCGATTCCTCGCTCACAGCTTCTGGTAATTTGCATTTAATAAGGCTGTTATTCAACGTACAGACCTAAAATTATTCGTCACTGCTTTTTGATTTGTTGCTGATGCCGTCAATATCGTCATCGTCTAGGTCAAAATCATCGTCGTCAGAATCATCAAAATCTTCTTCAAGATCGTCTAAGCTTACAACGTCTTCATCATCGTCGTCAGAATCGTCAGATGCTTTTTTGTTTTCAGTAATATCAACAACTGCGCCTTTTGATTCGTCAGCTGAATCATCCAATGATTCTTGCGCTTTTGGTTTAGCTTGCGCGATGTATTCTGTGTTACAAGACGGGCATGTTACCGGTGTCTTCCCCATGTCATAGTAACGTGTACCACAATTAGTACAAATACGTTTAATACCGTTTGAATCCGCGATTGCTAAAGCCACTTTGCGCTCCTTAATTTTTTATCAGTGTTCTAAATAAGATCTCTATTCATCTAAAGCCTAAACTCTCAATGCCGAATTTTTTTGACTACGTCAATTTAAAAATGTAAAAAAATCATATTTCTTTGTTTTTTTACGTGAAGCGTAGACGTTTCCTTCGGAAAAAGATAAACTATCTCATCTTTATTAAGGTTTTATTATCATTAATATTTTAAATTCTGATCCGTGTTTTAACCAAGGAGATCTTCTATGCAAAAATCAGTAGTAATATGTGGCTATAAACGTTCGCCGTTTCATTTCGCAAATAAAGGGGATCTGGCAAAAGTAAGGCCAGACAACATCGCTGCTGAAGTTGTTAAAAGCTTGGTCAAAGATACAAAAGTTAATCCAGACGATATTCAAGATTTGTTAATGGGCTGCGCATTCCCAGAAGCCGAACAAGGCTTTAACCTCGCACGCATTGTTGTCAATTTGGCGGACCTGCCAATTAGTGTTGCGGGCGCGACGGTTAACCGGTTTTGTGGCTCATCCATGACCACCATCCAAATGGCGGCAGGTTACATTCAAATGGGGTTAGGTGATGTATATATTGCTGCGGGCGTTGAAAGCATGACACGTATCCCGATGGGCGGCTTTAATCCAATGCCAAACCCAGACTTAGCGACCAAATATCCAGAAGCTTATATGTCGATGGGCATCACGGCAGAAAATTTGGCGAAGAAATATAAAATCGACCGCACCACACAAGAAGACTTCGCAGTAGGGTCACATGCGAAGGCAGCAGCTGCTGCGCAGAGCGGTAAGTTTGATGATGAGATTGTCCCGATTGGTGATGTTAAGACAGATGGCACAATTCGCGCGGGCACAACGCAGCAAGACCTTGCGGGTCTTAAGCTGGCTTTTGATAAGAATGGTACAGTTACCGCAGGTACAGCGTCGCCACTAACAGATGGCGCGGCGGCTGTTTTGGTATGTTCCGAAGAATATGCAGATAAGCACGGCCTTGAAAAGCTTGCGCGTCTTAAATCTGTCGGCGTATCAGGCTGCGCGGCTGAAATCATGGGCATTGGTCCTGTTCCTGCGACAAAGAAGGCGCTTGATCTTGCGGGCCTATCTGTAAATGAAATTGAAATCGTTGAGCTTAATGAAGCTTTCGCTGCGCAAGGTTTGTCCGTGCTGAAAGAATTGGGCATTAACGAAAATATCGTGAACTTGGATGGCGGCGCAATTGCTATTGGGCACCCACTTGGTGCATCGGGCGCACGTATTACAGGTAAACTGGCATCGCTGATGAAACGTGAAGGTAAGAAATATGGTTTAGCGACAATGTGTATTGGCGGTGGTCAAGGCACAGCCGTTATTCTCGAAGCCATTTAAATCATTTACCGCACGAATAAGGAGATAAGCCATGAGTTTTAAGAAAGTCGCCGTAATCGGGGCCGGTGTGATGGGAAGCGGTATTGCCGCACAAATTGCTAATGCGGGCGTTCCGGTTGTTTTACTTGATATTGTGCCTAAAGACGCGAAGGATCGCTCTATTATCGCCAAGGGCACGATTGAGAAGATGTTAAAGACGGACCCTGCGCCGTTTATGCATAAACGTAACGCAAAATTAATCACCCCAGGCAATTTGGAAGATGATCTAAACCTGCTTGCGGATTGTGATTGGATTGTTGAGGTCGTATTAGAAGACCTGAACATCAAACATGCCACATATGAGAAAATCGAAAAGCACCGTAAGGCGGGGTCGATTGTCACATCAAACACATCGACTATTCCACTCGCGAAATTAGTTGAGGGGCAAAGTGATAATTTCAAAAAAGATTTCATGATTACCCACTTCTTCAATCCGCCGCGCTATATGCGCCTGTTGGAAATTATTCAGGGCGCGGATACGCGTCAGGATGCGGTCGATACTGTTCGTGATTTCTGTGATGCGCAGCTTGGTAAAGGTGTTGTCTTCTGTAAGGATACACCGGGTTTTATCGTTAACCGTTTGCTTGTGTTCTGGATGCAAGCCGCTGTTAATCAAGCTTTAGAAGATGGCGTATCAATTGAAGTCGCCGATGCTGTCATGGGTAAGCCAATTGGCGTGCCGAAAACAGCCGTGTTTGGCTTAATCGACTTGGTCGGCGTTGACCTTATGCCATATTTGTCCAAATCGTTATTGGCAACTTTGCCAGCGGATGATGAATACCGCAATATTTGTCATGATTACCCATTTGTGTCGCAAATGATTGCTGCAGGTTATAATGGGCGTAAAGGTAAGGGTGGCTTTTATCGCCTAAACCCTGATGCCCCAAAAGGCACGCGCGAAAAGCAAAGCCTTGCATTGGCGGCGGATAAATTTGACGAAAGCCAATATAAAAAGGCTGAAAAAGTTGAGTTGGAATCTGTCGCAGCCGGTAGGGATGGCATTAAAGCCGTGCTGACCACTAATGATGAGGGCGGCCGTTATGCATGGAAAGTAATGGCGCAAACATTGTCTTACGCGGCATCGCTTGTCCCGCAAATCGCCGATGACATTTACGCCGTTGATGAAGCAATGAAGCGTGGCACGAACTGGAAGTTTGGCCCGTTTGAAATGATTGATGCACTCGGCCCGAAATGGTTCGCAGATAAGCTGGCCGAAGAAGGCATGGCTGTGCCGGAATTTCTAACCAAAGTTGGTAATGGCACATTTTATAAAGTCATTAACAACAAGCCGCATTATTTTGGCACGGACGGACAATATCACAAAATCATTCGCCCTGAAGGTGTGTTGCTGCTAAGTGATATCAAAATCGGTGCAACGCCGCTTTATGAAACAGAATCTGCCGCTCTATGGGATATTGGTGATGGCGTGGTCTGTATCGAATTCACTGGTAAAATGAATGCGATGGATTCGAAGGTCTTTGAAACCTATGGCAAAGCGATTGCGATGATTAGCGATGATAAGAGTGAATATAAAGCGCTTGTTATCTATAACGAAGGCACGCATTTCTCCGCAGGGGCAAATCTGGGGCTTGCTTTGCATGCCATGGAAAATAAAATGTGGCCTGCGATTGAGGAACTTGTCCTTGGCGGGCAGCAGACTTATATGGCGCTGAAATACGCACCATTCCCTGTTGTGGCAGCGCCATCAGGCATGGCGCTGGGTGGGGGCTGTGAAATCCTCCTCCATGTTGACCATGTACAGGCGCATGCCGAAACCTATACTGGCCTTGTTGAGGTCGGGGTTGGTCTTGTTCCAGGTTGGGGCGGCTGTAAAGAAATGATCTTGCGCTTCCAACAAAAGGAACGCGAAGCCTACGCCAAGGCGGGCGGCGGTAAGCCAATTTGGTTTGCGCCTAACACCACGCCAATGGGCGCTGTACGCCGTGCATTTGAAGTGATCGGCACAGCGCAGGTCGCGAAATCAGCGCAGGAAGCTAAATCCATTGGGTATTTCAAGGATACAGATGCCGTTACCATGAACCGTGACCGTTTGCTTTATGATGCCAAGCAAAAGGCACTTGATCTGGCGAAAGATTATACTGCGCCAGAAAAAGTCATGGAAATTCGCCTGCCGGGTAAAAGCGGTCATGTCGGCCTAAATATGGCTGTGCATGACATGGTCAAAGCAGGACGCGCCACGCCATATGATGAAGTGGTTTGTGATCATCTGTCTTTCATCCTCAGCGGAGGGGATGAGGGGGACTGGACAAATCCAATTTCCGAAGATGATATGCTTAAGCTTGAATATGTCGAATTTATGAAGCTTGTGCGCAATCAAGGCACAGTTGACCGTATCGACCATATGCTGAAAAAAGGCAAGCCGCTTAGAAATTAACTGGTTGCTTTGATTTTACATTTTAATAAGAAGTCTATGATTATTCTAGTTATGGGCTTCTTATCACTTAAAGGGGAATATGTAATGAGATTTTTTTTGTTATTGGCGGTAGTTAGTGCATTGAGTTTTCCAAAAGCGATATATGCTGGAGATTATATGTTTTCAACGGAAAATTTTACTGCAAGAGTGGGCAATGTACGCTTACAATCATTATTGGTTGAGCAAGGTAAGGAAAATGAAGACACAGTCGATGTGCAAGCAAACGTATATATGTTTGAGCCTAGCATTAATATTGATGATGTAAGAGGTTCTGAGGCGTCAGATATAGAAGAAGTCGATTTTCTGGTCGAATATACCAAGGCCAATATTGAAGGCGATGTCGCTAAAATAGCTTCGTTTTGGGCGCCTGATGAGCGTTCAAAGATAAAGGAGCAGCTATCTGACCCTGAAATGTTGAGCAGAAGTATGGCTTATTTTGAAAAATATCCTGGTTTGAATGTTGTCGGTATAGTTGATCAAGGCGCTACTAAATCTATTTTACAGCGCAGTCTATCGATGGTGTTTGGCGCCAATATAAAAGAGTCTGGTGGTCAAATTTATTTAACGAATAAGCCAGCAAATGACTTAGAACTAGCAATTATTGAGGCTTCTTTTGTTAAATAGGTGTATGTGTGTGTGCATAGGGGATTGACATTGTTATATAACTTGATATAAATGGTTTATGCATAAGACATTTAATAAAAAATAAGTGGGAGAATCAAGATGAGATATAATTTTCAAAAAGCAGCGCAAGATAATGGCTTTACGGGCGCGGTCACTTATGATGAAACTAAAAATGAAGGTATGGGAGTAGTCTCTTCATTGGATCCTGAATGGATTCCTGAGCCACCTGAGTTTTAAGAGATCAATATTAGGCGCTTGCTCAGGGTGGGTCTTGCATATTATTTGCGTGCTCCATTTTGGGCGCAACATGGAGAAAGGGATAGGTATGAAAGTTACATTTAATAATTGTACAGAAAGTACAGAAACGGTAATTACGAATAAACAAGGTGGCGATGTTCTTGATATCATCACGCGTGATAAAGGTCACCGCAGAGGTGATGAGGGGCGCGGAGCAATATCCAAAAATGATCCCATTAAGCCAGCAATCGTTTTTTAAATGATCATGATTTGACTTTTGAAATATAGAAATAGTAAAAAGAGCCTGCTTGATTGAGCAGGCTTTTTGTTTAGGAATTTAAATATTGAGTAAGAAAACCGTTTATATCATTGCAGGCCCTACGGCGAGCGGTAAATCCGCCCGGGCGCTTGACCTTGCGCAGCAGTTAGATGGTGTGGTCATCAATGCGGATTCATTGCAAATATATAAAGACCTGCCCATCCTTGCCGCCATTCCTGATGCGAAAGAAATGGTCGATATTCCTCATCGTCTGTATGGTTTTTTAGATGCAGAAGAAACCTACAGCGCACAAAAGTGGCGTGATACAGCGGAAATCGAAATTCACCGCGCTTTTGCGGAAGGGCAGCAACCTATTATATGCGGCGGTACAGGGTTTTATATCACGACGCTGACGAAGGGGTTATCCCCCATGCCAGATGTACCAGATGATGTCCGCGCCCGTTTCACACAGCAGGCCGCAGAGGAAGGCGCGCCAAGCCTGCATGAATATATACAAGACCATGACCCTGAAACCGCCGCGCGTCTACACCCAAATGATACGCAGCGCCTTATCCGTGCCTGTGAAATATTTGCGGCGACAGGTAAGCCATTAAGTTATTGGCAGGCACAGCCGCGCATTGGCGCAATTCAGGGCGTCGATTTTGAAATTGAAATTATTATGCCGCCAAAGGGTGAGTTATATGCGCGCTGTAACCGCCGTTTTGAAATTATGGTGCATGATATGGGGGCGCTTGATGAGGCCGCGGCCCTAGATGCACGCATTGCATCAGGTAAGGTTGCGCCTGATGCTGCGGTCACGCGTACGCTCGGCTTTAAAGAATTACAGCGCCACCTTCATGGCGAAATCAGTTTAGAGCAAGCGATAGAGTTGGCGCAAATTGAAACGCGCCATTACGCTAAGCGTCAGCGTACATTCTTTGGCAATCAAGATTTGTTGGCATAAAGGTGTTTAGAAAACACGCATTTTCAGGTCTTTTTTCACATGCCCCTCACGTAAGGGCTGATCAGTTAGTTTTGCGTATGTTTCTTGCAGTGCAGGAATATTCGCCGCAGTGAGGTCTAAATCTTCACCGCTTTTCATGTGGTCTGATTGCGCCGTGAATAATTGGCGCATAGATAGTGGCACAGTGTAAGTGTCTAATATGTTAAGCTCATCATCGCAAACTTCAATAACGCATTCGCTATCGTTCTGTCCTCGACTATATGTGTAATTGGTCACAACAACGTCAGTTAGCTTTTTTCTAAGCCAGCCTTTTTCTAATGCGATTTTAACAGGGTGGTTTTTTAATAGCGCCATTTTCTTTCTCCCAAATTGTGTGCGTAGGGTAGAGAATTGCCGCGATTATGTCAACAGGAATGTGGTTTTGGGTAAATGCAAAACGCTGCTTTTAGGTCTTTGTTAAGTATTTTACCATATTATCAGGGGCATGGATCGGCCAATTACAAAATACGCCACCACAAATGGAGAAGTCGATATAGGGAATGTCTCCGTCAATGGTAAGGCCTGTAATATAAAAGCTCAGGGCATATATATGCGTTCTGTAGGGGTGAATTCTCCTGAAGTTTCACAAAATATAGAAAAGAAAGAACTGACGCATAAAGATAAATTATGTGGCTATGTACAAACATCGGGGCAGCTTGGTGGCGCGCTGGGGCTTGTGGTGTCGGGTTTGTTTGAAGGTAATTTTGCGCGCATGGGGCTTGGCGGTTTTAATGCATTTCGTAGTAGCACGAAACTCATTTCAGATTTTAACGCAAAATCGAACAAAAAATCACATCGTAATGATGTGGCTGAAAGCGCCGTCGCCACTGGTGGTAATTCAGTGGGGTTCCTTAATATACGTAGCCCCGAAGAATTAATGGCAGTGTGTATGGGGGTTACGGCTTGGGCAACGAAAGGTATTACATCGTTCATTCACATGCGCCGCGAAGGGAATGCAGAGAAGCGCCAGCAAGATATCCATAAGAATAACTTATTCTTCTCATCAAACACGGTGGAACCCCAGAAAGATGCCCCTAAACCACGCGTGCAGGGGCTAATTCACCGTGGGGTGGAGATGCTTAAAGATAAAGCTTTAGAGAGTACATTTATGGTCATGTCGCATGCGCCGCCACTGATGATGACCATGCGCGCGGCCAGTTACTTGATAGATGGTATTAATAATAACGACCTTGCCATGGCAGGGGGCGGCGCATCATTCATTGTTGGTGCGACATTAATGGCCATTAAAGACCATCGTTCTTATATGAAGGCGCGCGCTGAGCGTAAAGAAGAAAAAGGGCTTAAAGAGAAGACACGCGAAGATTTTAAATATGCGGAAAAGGGCAAGCCTGTAACCTTTTTGGCAGAAATGAAGCCCGATGGACATATATCCGCGCGCTGGGGGCTTGACCTAGGTGAGATGGATGGCATTATAAAAGCAAAGGTCAAAAATAATCCAAATGCATATAAATTTGAAACGGTTACAGCTTAATGGATGGGGGATTCAGATATGAGCGATGAAATTCTACGCGAAATGGATGAAGGGCTAGGCATTATTACTTTGGTATCAAGCGAAGTGAACGGTGAGAAGTTCTGGGCATATGTTGATATTCCTCCCAGTAAGTATAATGATTTTCTTGCAGCTCAGAAAGCTGATGCACCATACACATTGACGGATTTTGGCGATGTCCTTAAATATGGTTTGGGTAGCCATGAGCCACCAGCGGATGTGGTTGAAGAAATGAAGGCGGAATATGGCATAGACCCTGATTTTCAAGATAAATTGAAAAATGATGTAGAACGGCAAATGACCGCATTGCGCGCACCGAAATAAAGATTTTGTAACTACCTATCCTCTTCTTGCGAATAAGTCACTGTGATAACCATTGTAAGGTAAATCATACAAAACTAAATAATTCTGAACGACAAGGAGATTAGAATGTCTTTCACACAAAAAACATTGAATACTTTAATTGCTGGTGCTTTTGCTGCAACTTTAACTATGGCTGCTGTTGATAAGGCGGAAGCAGCTGCGCCTGAAGGAAAAGAAAAGTGTTATGGCGTAGTAAAAGCTGGTATGAACGACTGTGGCGCATTAGACGGCTCACATAGCTGTGCGAAACAGGCGCGTGTTGATAGTGATATTAAAGAGTGGGTTCTTGTTCCTAAGGGACTGTGCCATAAGATTGTCGGTGGTAAGCTTGCTGAAGAAGCAAAAGCTGAAATGGGCGGTGAATAGTAAAGTGTCGGTAATAAACGACCATAACTGTAAAAATTTAATGGGGGTGGGGTTACGCCATCCCCATTATCGTCAGATAATAGAGGATCCACCAACAGAGAAAGTATCTTGGTTGGAAGTGCATCCGGAAAACTATTTCGGTGGGGGAATAAATTATAAATTTCTGGAAAAAATTCGTGAAGACTTTCCGATAAGTTTTCATGGTGTTGGCTTGTCATTAGGAAGTGCGCAGCCTGTTAATGTAGATCATGTGCAACAGCTAAAAAAGCTTATAGATTTAATTGAGCCTTTCCAATTTTCTGATCATGCAGCATGGAGTATGAGCGGTAATGCTCATCTAAATGATCTGATGCCGTTGGCTTACACAGACGATAATCTGGATAATCTCTGTCGAAATATTGATTATGTACAAAATACATTAGGGCAGCAGATATTAATTGAAAACCCGTCGACTTACATGCGCTTCACACAAGATGAAATGACGGAGTGGGAATTTCTGAACAGTTTAGTGAGCCGTAGTGAATGTGCGTTATTACTTGATATAAACAACATCGTTGTGCAAGCGAAAAATCATGGTTTTTCAGCGCATGAATATATCGATAATATTAATTTTAATGCGGTAAAAGAGATGCACCTTGCTGGCTATACAAAACGAGAAATAGAAGGCCAGACATTATATCTCGATACCCATGGCGAGAAAGTACATAAAGATGTATGGCAGCTTTTCGAATATACTATGTCTCGCTATTCGGCGGTCCATACCTTAATTGAGTGGGATAATGATATTCCTTCACTAGATGTGTTGTTTGAAGAAGCTAAGAAAGCCAAAAGCATTATAGACCAGACAAAAGAACGAAGGTGTATGCAGAATGATGCCGCCGAATAATTTCAAAACGCAGCCTTACCAAGAGCGTCTTGCAAAGCACCTTTTTAGTGCAGATGAAGCTGTGCCACGTGATATGTCATCAATGATTTATGAAGGCGGTGTAAGCATAGATGGACGTCTGAGTATATACAGACATAATGTGGTAGGTGGTTTAGAGGATGTTATATTAAAACGTTTTCCATCTTTAGTGCCTCTTGTCGGAAAAGAGTTTGCTCAGGCTATGGCGCGCGCATATATATATGAGTATCCGCCAGAAACGGGTAATTTGAATGACTATGCAGCTAATTATCCTGATTTTGTGCGCGCGTTTAAACCCGCGCAAGAGATATTGTTTTTAGCAGATGTTGCCCATATTGAAAATAATGAGCATCGCGCATATTATGCAGAGTTTGTATCACCTTTGACGATCAATAATTTGGCTGAGTATGCAGGTGGCCTTGAAGAAGGCGATATTTTGCTAGACCTTCATCCGGCCACTCAACTGATGGTGAGTGACTATCCCGCTTTAGATATTCGCAATTATGCGCAAAAAGATGACGAAACTGCGCAGGCCCCGCAAGTGGTAGGTGATTTGCAGCATTTCTATTGCACAGCGCGTCAGGATATGCGTGTGTCAACGTATGAAATAACGCATGAAGAATATATATTTTTAGAGCGTGTTTCGGAATTGAAGCAGCTTAATCGCGCTTTACAAGAAACAATAAACATGACGAAAAATTTTGACTTTACTAAAACGTGGCAGAATTTTTTGAAGTACCAGATATTTATAGTGAAAAATGAAAAGGCAGGAACAAATGAAAAAAATTCTAAGTAAATATGATCAGTGCTTTAATCCTATGCGCGATATAGCTAAGTCTTATCTTGAACCTGTTTCACTTTTGATTGCGCGCATATATATTGCTAAAATATTCTTCATGTCAGGATATGGCAAGCTTATGGATACTTTAAATGGGGACTTTGCTAGTGTTGTATACTTATTTACTGAAATACACCCAGTTCCTTTCCTTCCCCCAGAATTAGCTGCCTTTATGGGAATGGGTGGGGAAGTTGTATTCGGCGCACTTCTTGCGTTTGGTTTATTGGGCCGTGTAAGTGCATTCGCGCTGTTGGTTATGGCTTTAGTAATTCAATATGCCGTTCCAGCGCAGTATGGAATTGCTAATGATGATCACTATTTTTGGATGTTACTGCTCTTTGTTATTGTTAGTTTTGGACCTGGGAAGCTATCAGGGGATCATTTTTTACTAAAATATATACGCACGGCGTAAATAGCGTTATGATGGGGCTTGTAAATTTGTAGTTAACATCAATCTCATAAGTGTGTTTTTCAATGAATAAGTTGCCATATTTTATATCGATTATTTTTGTTACGCTTCTTGATCAGCTATCCAAATGGTATGTTCTTGAAGAAATGCTTTTGCAAAAGGCATATTCATATAAACAACCGCGTGATTTTTTGACATGGATCACAGACGTTAAATCTGCGTATCTGCCTTCGGGGGTATCAATGCCTATGGTCGATGGGTTTATGAACTTTACCCTTGTGTGGAATAAGGGGATTAGCTTTGGTCTGTTCCGTCATAACGGTGAAGGGTTCAACCCCATTATCGTTATTACGGGCGTCATTACAGCGGCATTAATGGTTTGGCTTTGGAAAGCTGAAAACGTCAATATTCGCACAGGGCTACTATTGGTTATCGGCGGGGCAATTGGCAATATCATTGACCGTGTTCGCTTCGGCAGCGTGATCGACTTTGTCGATGTGTATTTCGGTGATTGGCATTATCCGGCATTTAATTTTGCGGATAGTTGTATTGTTATTGGCGTTCTGCTATTGCTTTTAAACACGCTTTTGGGCGAGAAAAAGGAAGAAGCTTTTTCCTTAAAGAAAAATAAGTAAGTTTAAGTGCAATGAAAAATAAATTCGGACTGGTTATAACTTTGTGTTCAACACTAACGCTGCTCGCGGCATGTGACACCATGCGTGAACAGTTCGCGCCGCCCAAAGCGCCAGATGAATTTTCCGTTATGCGCCGCGCGCCATTAGAGCGCCCAGAAGCTGTCTATACCAATGCAGATCAGCTGCCTGCGCCAGTTGCAGGTAAAGCGCGTCCACAGGAACTAGCGCCAATTGTTGAAGCAGAGCAAGCATTGATGGGGGCTGCCGCGCCGCAAGCTGCATCTGTTCAAACGCAGGCTGCGAGTATTGATGAGCTTCTTCAAAAAACGGGTGCGAATGCAGCTGACCCAACAATACGTAATACAATTGAAGCTGAACATTACCGCTTGTCAAAAGAGCAGCAGCCAACAATTGATAAGCTCCTCGGTAAGGTGACCAACAGACAGCCCGCTGCAAAAATTGTGGATGCCAAGGGGGAATTTGAACGTTTGAAGAAAAACCGTGAAGAGGGCAAGGCTGTCACGGATGGTGAAACCCCTACTTTGAAAATGGATTAACTTCCTCACGCCGCTTGCGTTCGCCCGCGGAATGCGATAGAATCAGTATATCTTGGTGCCGAGTCGTGCACATATTTACTTTGTTTATGAATGCGTAATATGGTTTTTATACGGATAAAAATGATCCTGATAGCCGCGCTGCTTATGACGAGTTTTGTCTGGGCGGGGGATGCTTTTGCGCAGTCAAGCCGTATATACCTATCTGGCTATATGGGTTTGAACACCATGCCAGATAATGATTTCACGGAAAAATCTTCAGGTATATCTGGCACATATCAAACAAATAATACCGTGAATTTTGCGGGCGCAATTGGCTTGCGCTATAGCCGTCAACTCCGCTTTGAAGGTGAAGTAAGTTATCGTAAGAATGACTTCTCTGAACTGCGTGGTGGGAATGGTATATACCCATCAGGCGGTGAAATATCCAATATGGCGTTCTTGCTAAATGGCTATTACGATTTCGACCAATTCCAGTGGAAGGCAAAGCCATATCTCTCAGCAGGTTTGGGGGTCATGCGCTTTAAAGCATCTTTTGAGCCTTCCGCACCGCTTCAAGCAAGTGATGACACGGCCTATGCCCTTGGTTGGCAGTTGGGTGGTGGTTTGAAGTATCGCTTGAACCCAGGTTTGGCCGTAACAAGCGGCTATCGCTATTTAAGTGCAACAGATTTTGGTATCGGCACTTATGATGCAGATTACAGCGCCCATGAATTCATGGTTGGCGTTGAATATGACCTGCACTGGAAATAACCCAAAACCTTATATTATTTTAAATCGTTCTTCGGGGCTTGAAACGCCTTAGGAATATCCAGATCAACGTCTTGTGGGACATTGTCTGTATAATTTTCTTCATCCAAAGCTTGTCCGTCGACGCTGTCCAAAAATACGATGCTTAAATTTTCTTCATCGCTAGATAGTTCATCCGCAACGTAAGCATAGCCTGGTGGAATAATGATTATATCTTGGTCTTGTTTCGTCTTTCCCATATGCGCAACCCTTTTTTTTAATTTTTATTATCAAGGCATCAACATAAAATCTGTGGCATAAAGAGTCAATAGTTATGTTAAGGCGTGCTGCGCGGTTCAGGGGGCTGGTAGCTGCCATTAAACGGGGCGAGATAATCAGCTACCTCACTAAGCTGCGTGATAATGTCGGTGCCGACTTGCTGACCATCTTGCTGCGTTTTCAGCAAATAGGATGCGGCTAGAAACGTGAAAAGCGCGCCGTGGCTCGCAAAAGCATCTTTAATTAACTGTGGGGTGATTTCATGTTCAACGACGCCGCTGGCATCGTCCCCTGCCGAAAACGCATAAGGGAATACGGGGCTGGGCCCTTTAACATAGGCCCATGTAGCATCATCCATCATGAACCATGATAAACGTGTTTCTATCCATGCATTATTGGTGTTGCGGTTATCGTTTAGCATTGGGCCAGCAAAGCAGCTGTGCCCTTTTGCGACAACCTCGCGCAGGCGTATCATGAAATCAGGGTCAAGTGCATTGACCTGATCTAGTTTTAATGCGGTTTCGACCTGTTCGGCAATTTCGTCTTTTTGATGGTGGGATAATGGCTGCCCATTACGGCCTTTCATGCGCGTATCATACTCATCTTGAATGGCGCTCTTTAGGCGCTCTTTATATGGCGACACAAGCGCAATAGAGCCACTAATCATCTCTTCAAACAGCTCTTCGCTTTGCGTGTCGATCATGGCGTCACGGTCAAATATATAGGCGCCAGTTGCACTGCAGCTATATTTTGCAAAACCGCCTGATAAGGCCGGCGCATCATTGTCAAATTTGCGCAATATGCCAAAGGCATGCAAGGTTGTTTTGCCATCTGCATTTTCTTTGATGCGTAATATGCCGTTATCAACCGCATGGTTTGGGCCGAATTGCCCTAACACACCGCGCCCATCAAGGCCAGTATTCATGAACGGATTAACCGGATGACCAGAAGCGTTAAATGTGTATTTAAGTCCTGTATTACTTGCGCGGCGCCCATGATTCCATTTTTCGCCTTTTGCTAAAGGCTGCTTTTCATCATCCGCATAAGGTGCGCCAAGTACGCTTTCATGCGTGTAGTTGGGGGGCTGATTATAGTTACGCTGAATTTTCGTTATACGAAAATTCATATCAAGCGTTTGTGTCTTGGCAAGATCAAAGCTCTGCCCGCCAATGATTAGGCGCTCAGCTAATGTTGTGATAACGTTTTTAGGGGCTGCTTTTGCCTCGCTAAGGAGCGTTTTTATAAGTAGTGAATAATCCATCGGGAGATAATAATGCTTTGTTGTGTATTAAGCAAGATATTTTCATAATTTATAGGCTGGGCGTGGGTGCCTTATAATCAAACGAAAAATTGTGTGTTTGTCTACGGATTCATATTCTAAATCTGCGTTAATTAGCTCTGCGCATTTTTTTGCCATGTATAGGCCTAAGCCAGCACCATTAAATTCAGCGCTTGAATGCAAGCGTTGAAACATTAAGAATAATTTGTCTTCTTGACCGTCAGGAATGCCCAGGCCGTTATCAATGACCTCTATAGTTAAAGCGCGATCATCGTCATGAGTGTTTACCTGAACAAATGCGTTATCTTTTGTCCGGTCGGCATATTTAAGCGCGTTAGATATAAGATTTTCAAGAATGATATATAGGCGATCATAGCGTGTATATAGCTCATTCTCATGTGTAAACTTCGTAATAATCTGAATGTTGTTTTCAGGATTTAAGTAAGCAGACTTGTTCAATATATCATCAACCAGCTCTGCCATTTTAATGTCTTTAGAATCCTGCGCTTTAAACTGAGTGCGGATGAGGGTGAGAATATCTTCAACCAATAGGCCGAGGCGTTTAAGCTCAGTCTTTGATTTTCCTACTATGGTTCGCGCTTCTTCAACGCGGTTGTTTTGAATGTACTGATCAACTAGATCCAGTAAGCTTGTCGCTGATATTAGGGGGCTTTTTAGGTCATGTGAGGTTCGATATGCAAATTCTTCTAACTCATAATTGGCCGCTTCTAAGGCACGCTGTGTTTTTTCTAAAATACGTTTCTCTTTCAAGGCATCGTGGATGGAACGGTAGCTAGGCCAGAAGATAAAACGCGCCTCTAATAACAATAGGAGTATAGCAAGCGCATAAAAGACTGTTTCTGTTTTTTCAAGCTGACTACGTTGGCGACCATCAAAGTTTTCTATAGTTTGTACGACCGTGTCTAGCCCAATAAGAAGGTCTCTATCAGCAAGCGCCATCATTATATCAAGTTGCTCGCTACGATATTCTGATGCTGTACCTTCTATAACTTGATACGCGGCGCGGATGAAGTTTAAAGTATTTTGGTTGACGTTGTGTGGCGCTGTAAAATATACATCGCGGGCGATTATACCAGCAAGACGTGAAAGTCCGAGCGCGTCATCACCATTAATTAATGCAAAATGTGATTTCTCAAACAACCCAAGAGATTCTGTAAGGCGCTCTGCATAAACACCTTTTTTTACATTATTGGCATCAGCAGCTAGGCTGTAAAGATATGCATAATAAGTAATACGTTGTGAAAGCATACGCTGGCGGCCTGAAATATTTATGATTTTAGCATTTTCTGCACCTTTCATGCGCGCAAATTTAGAAACGCTATAAGCCGTCGTCACAAAAAGCGCAATTAAGCTAAGCGCTAAAATATAGCGATAAAGAAGGACGCGTGCGTTGAGCATTAATATATCCGAATAAGAGATTACACGTTAGTATGGGATATACTAACATTATAATACTTATTAAATTCCTAACTTTTGTTCAACGCTTTGATCTAAAAAAATTTGTAACAATTGCCCCGCACTCATCGGCAAGAATCCCGGATGTGACTTCAGGTTTGTGATGTATGGCCGCTTTGCTATATAAGTTGGGTCCATCCACGTATGATAGACCACCACTTTTTTGGTCAAGCGCGCCAAATATAACACGGTCAATCCGTGCGTATGATATGGCGGCTGCGCACATTGGGCAGGGTTCTAATGTGACATATAAATCATGGCCGGGAATGCGCTGTGCCCCAACTGTTTTTGCGTGTTTACGTATAAGCGCAATTTCGGCATGTGCCGTTGGGTCGCATAAATGGCGCGTTAAATTATGGGCGCGGGCAACAATTTCTCCGCTTTCGCGCTCCACCAAAACCGCGCCGATGGGCACCTCATCTTTTTCGCGGGCTTTATTTGCCTCTTCCAATGCGGCACGCATATATGTTACATCTTTTTCGTCCATAAAATAGGTTGTAACGAAAATGGCAGAAAAAAGCAAAGAAGAACGCATCAACAAATACATCGCCGCGGCGGGTATATGTTCACGCCGTGACGCAGAGCGGTTGATCGGTGAAGGCCGCGTCAAAGTCAACGGGCAGGTCTTAACCGAACTTGGCTATAAGGTACAAGCCAAAGACATTGTTGAAGTTGATGGCAAAAAGATTAAAGGCGAAAATAAAATTCGGATGTTTGTCTATCACAAGCCCGCAGGTTTAGTGACGACCAACCGTGATGAAAAGAACCGCCCGACTGTGTTTGATAAACTGCCAACAGACATGCCGCGCGTCGTTACCGTTGGTCGTTTGGATATGAACACGGAAGGTTTACTATTGCTGACGACAAGCGGTGAATTATCCCGTGCGCTTGAATTGCCATCAAAAGGTTGGGTGCGTCAATACCGTGCTCGTGTTCATGGGCAGGTGACGGATGACAAGCTGCAAAAGCTCGCTCGCGGCATTAAGGTGAACGGCATAAAATACGGTGCGATTCATGCTGAGCTTGACCGTGCAAGCGGCGCAAACACATGGCTGATAGTCAAGTTGACTGAAGGTAAAAACCGTGAGGTTCGTAACGCCATGGAAGCCATTGATCTGAAGGTGAACCGCCTTATCCGCGTAGCTTATGGCCCGTTTCAATTAGGACAGTTAGAGCGCGGCGAAGTTCGTGAAATTAAAGGGCGTTCATTACGCGAAATGCTGCCCAAAGAATTTGCAGGAAAAATCTAATTCATGCGTATAACAGGCGGCACATATGGCGGACGTAAGTTAAATGCTCCAAGCGGAAAAGATATCCGCCCGACATCTGACCGTTTACGCTTGGCGGTTTTTAATATGCTAGAATCGCGTATGGATTTAGAAGGTTGCCACGTGGCGGATATGTTTTGCGGGACAGGGGCGCTCGGGATAGAGGCGCTCTCACGCGGCGCAAGTTTCGCGCGTTTCTTTGATCAAGATCGCCGCTCTTTGGCGCTTACCAAAGATAATCTAAATGCATTATCCATTCCCTCATCAAGCTATAGTGCAGTGCTTGGTAGTGCGCTGAAAATACCGCCGCGCGGTGGCGCAGAAGTGCCACTAAATGTTGTTTTCCTTGACCCGCCTTATCATAAAGATTTAGTAGCGCCATGTATTGCTAACTTAATTGACGGTGTATGGCTTGCCGATGGTGCTTTACTGGTGGTCGAAACAGAAAAAGGCGGTTTGCCAAATATATCGGCATGGCCACAAACTGAGTCTTTACGTGAGAAGGCTTATGGGGATACGGAACTTGCACTGTATATCTATAACGCATAGGGTTTGCCTTACGAGGTTTAATTGCGTATAAATAATGCAAGAAAAAGGATGTTGCCCATGCAAGCGGTTGAAAAAATGACAGAGAATATTCAAGACAATATTGATTACCAAAATGGCCTTCAAGTTCTGCGTGAAGAAATCGCTGGATTAGAAGCCATGGCGGCCGCGCTTGATGATCAATTCATTGCTGCGGTGGATGCGATTGACGATATGCGCAGCCGCCGCACAGGGCGTTTAATTATTGGCGGTATTGGCAAAAGCGGCCATGTCGGTCGTAAAATGGCCGCAACCATGGCTTCGACTGGTACACCATCTTACTATGTTCACCCTGGGGAAGCATCGCATGGCGACTTGGGCATGGTGACAGAAAATGACGTTGTGTTGATGCTTTCAAATTCAGGTGAAAACCCTGAATTGTCCGACCTTATTCACTATACGCGCCGTTTTGGTATTACGCTTATCGCGATGACATCTAATGCGGATAGTACATTGGCGCAGCACGCAGATGTCAAACTGGTTTATCCTAAAGTCCAAGAAGCCTGCCCAAACAACATGGCGCCAACAACATCGACCACAATGATGATCGCGTTAGGCGATGCGCTTGCTGTAGCTTTGTTAAAGCGTAGTGGGCTGACGAAAGAGCAATTTAAGGTCTTCCACCCAGGTGGTAAACTGGGCAAACAATTGCTGCGCGTTGAAGATTTAATGTTTAAGGGCGATGATTTACCAATCCTTCCACCAGATGTGAAAATGGATCAAGCTATTATCACGATGACGGAGAAAAACTTGGGCTCTGTCCTATGTATAGATGGAAACGGTAAATTGCTCGGCATCCTTACAGATGGTGATTTAAAGCGCCATATGGCCCCTGATCTGCTAACCCGTGAATTAGGCAGCTTAATATCGGCCATGCCTAAATCCATCCGCGCATCGGCGCTTGCGGCTGAAGCGATGGATATTATGCTGAATAAACAAAATAGCGTGATTACATCACTTGTTGTTATGGATGATAGTGATAATCTGATTGGCTTAATTCGTCTTCAGGAATGTTTGCAGGCGGGGCTAGCTTAAGTTTTATATGACCATGCAAGAAGACGATCAGGACGATTTATTCGCCGCACTAAATAAGCCGCAGGAAGAGCGCAAACAAACGGATGAGGAGACTGAAACGCCTGCCGCTTTTGCGCATCATTATCAGCGCCGCCGCGGTGCGGTGCGGGTGGGGCAGCGCCGTAATAAATTCTATACAAAATTCGTCCGTTCCATGCGCGTGGTTCTGCCCCTTGCTGCATTGGGGCTAGTTAGCGTCTTATTTGTATTCTCAGGGGATAATAAAGACCTGATTAAAGCGCCGCCGCCTAAAGAAGAAATCGTCAAACAAGCATCCATTGGAAAAAATGAATTATTAGACCCACGCTTTGACACTTATGATAAAGAAGGGCGCCCATACACCATTACGGCGGTACGCGCTTTCCAAACTATGGATAATTCAGATGTCATTTATTTGGAAAAACCGGTCGCCGATTCCACGATGAGCGATGGTGCTTGGATCGCTTTAGAAAGCGTTTCTGGCGTTTATAACCAATTGGCGCAGACCCTTGAATTAGAAGGTAAAGTGAAGCTTTATCATGACGCAGGATATAGTTTGTTGATGGAACAACTTGATATAGACCTAAATCAGAATATTGCCGTGAGTAATGTTGATGTGGCAGGGCAGGGGCCAATCGGCACTTTGCAAGCCAAAGGCATGACTGCTAATGGCGCAGATAATATCCTTATTTTTAACGGACCGGCGGTTTTGACGCTATATAACATGGACAACATATTGGAATAAACAGGGATGATTCCGATGAAGAGAAATTCAAAATATATAAAAACTTTATTGCTTGCTGCGGCGTTTGGCGCTTTGGGTTTTGCCTATATACCAAATACGGCAGCGCAAAATAAAAACAATAAAGAGCCTTTGGAAATTAGCGCCGATGGCACTTTGGAATGGCACCGTAATGACAACATGTATATTGCCCGCGGTAAAGCCGTCGCGGCGCAGGGCAACACCACCATTAAAGCGCAAGTTTTAGAAGCCTATTACCGCGAACCTGAAAAGGGCGGCATGGAAATTTGGAAGATTATTGCCAAAGATCAGGTTGAAATTGATGCCCCGAACGGACGCGCCTTTGGTGATAAGGCGGTTTATAATTTGGATGATGCCAAAGCCGTGATGACCGGCAAAGCGCTAAAAATGACGTCTGATGGGCAGGTACTCACCGCTAATGAACGCTTTGAATATTTCACACAGCAAAGTAAATTGGTCGCCATTGGCAATGCTAAAATCGTCCGCCCTGCAGAAACGCTTGAAAGCCAGAACATGACCGCATGGTTTAAAGACGGGCAAGACACGCGTGAGCTTTCCCGCGCCGAAGCTGAAGGCAATGTGGTGATTACCACAGCGGAAGAAAAAATCACCGGCAATAAAGGTATTTACCGCAAAGATGAAAATAAAGCGGAAATACTGGGTGATGTCGTCATCACCCGCGGCCCGAATATCCTGAAAGGCACGCGCGCCGAGCTTGACTTGCTGACCAATATTAGCCGTATTTTCGGCGGTGAAACATCAGGTGGTGATACACGCGTCCGCGGCACGTTTTACCCAGATAGTACGGATAAAAAGGCTGTGCAATAAAAGCTTTAACCTAAAGTCCATTTATTTTTGATTTGCTGCCAGAGCGATGGTTTATGTGGCTTTTCGATTGCGTCAGCCAGTGTCAGTAAATCTTCACGGGAAAGCTCTGCATTATCCATCACCCATGATGAGAATGCGTTGAAGACGTTTTGTAAGCTATCACTTTCAACTGAGCCCGTCGTTGCGTCCCAGCGGCGTAAACTAAAATCCCACGCATCTGAACCCCATCGTTTATTGGACTTTTGATCCATGCGCACAATCTGTGTTTCGTTACCGCGAATGAAAATGCCTATGGCGGCCTTGGTCGTATAAGATGTTTCTGGTTTGATGCGCTTTGATATTGTCCCTGTGGCTTGGGTTAAGAAAAAACCATTCATATCCATATTAATGTCATGCGTTGTTTTACTGCTTGATGATGTATAAGTTGCATGCTTGTAGAGTACATCATCAGGGCTGCGCCATTCATTATATTTAAAATCATAAGGCATGCTTGTATTGCAAGCGATGGCAAGTTGAATTTCGGGCGTATTATACGTGCCGTCATCTTTTAAAGCGTCTTTCTCTTTAAAATTTTGCACTTCCTTGCGGATATAAAATTTATTGCCATTCGCGCCTTGCATATCTTTAAGGCTGTTAATCACGGCTTGAACATTAGCGACAAAATTCTCCTTCGTCGCTTGACGATCGGCAAGGTATTGCTCACGCTGGGATTGAGACTTCTGTTCCACGCCATCATCGCTAATGGCACTTTCTGCCGCAGCGCGTAAAGCGGAAGAGCCTTTATTTTTGGATGGAATTACTTGTTCGTATACGTCTTTAGCCATTTTCTGCTCCCTAAATCTATACTTAATTCCATAAATATATTTGGGTGCCCTGTCAAGGTGTTTCGTAAAATGGAAATTTAAATGGTCGCGCGTAAAACGCGTTTACGGAAGTCGATAACGTAAAGTAGAATAAAATAGAACATAAAATGCTCTAATACTTCTGATCCGCGGATAAAAGGTGAACCGCCAAACTCACTGCCAATGCGGTCGGTGAGTTTTATGGTTAAGAATATGGCCGCGGTTAAGGCATAGTTTTTATTGGGGTAAATAAACCAGAACTGCTTAGGGAGCTTATCTGGTGCCCATTTGATGAGCGCAGGAATAATTAATCCGCCAACAACAATGCCAATCTCGACCAATAAACGCGGCTTTTGGTCTAACCATGATGACGTGTTGTGTAAATTGGTTTCCTGCTGATCGTTGATTTGTGCCCAATTCTCTCCTGCGCTCCAGCCGAAAATATGCTGCCCCCAACTAATCTCTTCGCCTGTGATGTATAAACACCCCAGAAAGGCACATGCTATCCAGAACTTTAAAAAAGCTGTACCAATTTTAAAGGTTGGGGCAATGCTTAGCCCCGCAAATATAAGGGCGATGAATATGATTAACGTATGTGTGATTTCTAGAAAGCCGTTTTCATCATAAGAGCGCGCGGCTATATCATGCGGCAAAATTACTTCGATGACGAATTGCATGATCACAAAAAACAACGGTAGCCATAGCGTTAACACAGGCGATAAATATCCTGTAAAAGCGGCGTGATCCTGTTGGTTTATTTTTTTCATGTGATCCTTAATTCAGCAAAGTCAGATTTTTTAATATTTTCCTATGTTTTGTCAAGGAAATATCTAAGTTCTGAAAATGTTTCAGAATTTTTATGAAAAAGCTTGTGTATCTAATGCGTGTTTTGTATAAACCATCACACAGTAAACATAATAATGTTAACGCATATGTCGTTGAAACATAAGCAGGGATGTTATGGCGAAAAAGCTAAGAAAACCACCCCAAATGCCGAGGCGCCAAGCGCATAAGCCAGCCGAGCCTATTAAAAAGGCATGGTCCTTGCGCAAAAAATTCGCGCTTGCTGCGGCGCCCTTGGTTGTATTTGGAGCTATTGCCGCAGCCATTGCGCACCATGAACATGAAACATCATCCATGCAGGCTGATTTTTTTGGTACGCTTGCCAGTCAGTCCACACATGTTGTAAGTGCCGATATAACGCAGCCAGATATTGCCGCGCCAAATGGGCCGTATGATAATCGTCTCGGCTATACAGCCTTCCCGATGCTTGAGCAAACGCTGGTGGCTAAAAACTTTGCTTTGGTGAGCAAAGCCACGGGGCAAACCGCGACATGGCAAGGACCAAGCTTCCTGCCGCCAGTGCCGCTTTTTCCCATTTACGATGAAAAGAATCAGGCAGGGTTATCTATTGCGGATAGCCATGATGCGCCAATACATAGCGCACATTATCCGCGCGGCGTGTATGCGGACTTTGACAGCATCCCTGAACTGGTTGTCAAAAGTTTACTCTATGTCGAAAACCGCGAACAGCTTGATCAAGATATTCTCCCAAGCCGTAACTACGCGATTGAGTGGGATCGTAAATTTTACGCGGTAATGCAGCAGGTTTATGAGAAACTTGGGATTGGCGGCGATGGATCAGGTGGCTCAACACTCGCCGAACAGCTTGAGAAGCTGCGCCATTCAGATGGAGGGCACACAAATGGCATGCTTGATAAAGCAACGCAGGTCTTTACCGCATCTGCGCGCGCATATTCCAAAGCGCCAGATAATACGCTGCAAACCCGCCGCGATGCAGTGACGAATTATATCAATGCTGTGCCGCTTTCAGGCTATGCAGGTTTTGGTGAAGTTATTGGTATACAAGACGGGCTGGCCGTATGGTTTAATACGGATGTCGCGAACTTTAACCACATCATGTCCCGCGACGAAAGTGCCTTAAGTGAAGAAGAATGGGCGCAAAAGGCGCAATATTACCGCCAGACACTCGCCTTGATTATGGCTGTGCAGCGCCCAACAGGTTTCCTGCGTCAGGATAGGGATGCGCTTGATAAACGTATTGATATCTACTTGCCGCTTTTTGTCAAAGAGGGCTTGATATCTGAACAGTTAAAGAGCCGCGCTTTGGCGCAGCGTTTAGACTGGGCGCAGAAAATAAATCCGACATTACTGCCTGAAGCCCCTGAAAAAGCGGTGAGTCTGGTGCGGGTGAATTTGATGCAAACGCTTGGCCTTCAAAGTATGCATGATTTTGACCGTATGGATATTTCTGCCAACACAACAATTGACTACCGTGCCACGCAATTGGTCAATAAGGCTTTGAAAGACTTAGGCAACCCCTATAGTGAAAAAGGGCAGGCAGTTATTGGCGATAAAATGGCTAAGCTTGATACAGCAGGGAATATTCAATATAGCTTCACCCTTTATGAGCGTGTCGGCGATGCAAATTATTTGCGAATTCAGACGGATAATTTTGGCGGTGAATTTAACCTGAATGAAGATTCGATGTTGGAACTTGGTTCAACGGCGAAGTTTAGAACCTTGGTCACCTATTTAGAATCTGTTTTGGAATGTTATCGCCATATCGAAAGCCTTGCCCCTGAAGATTACCCAAAATTGACTGAGCGCCAAGCTGAAGAAGACGGTATTACGACATTTGTCCTCGACTATATAGCAGCGCATGAGGAGGCGCGGGATGATAGCGAGGCGGGGGTGTTAGATGCCGCCATGAACCGTGTTTATTCGGCAAAAAATTATGAGCGTTTTTATACGGGCGGCGGTGTGCACCGTTTCCACAATTATATGCCGCGTGATAATGGCCGTGAAGTTAGCGTGCGTGAAGCGTTTGAAGATTCCATCAATTTGCCATTTATTCGTATGATGGAAGATATCGTCCATTATACGATTTATAATAAAATGCATATTGACCCTGCGGTCTATGATGATGCGGAAGACCCGAAACGCGCAAAGTATCTCGACCGTTATGTCTTGCATGATGCGGTTCAGCATTTTAACCGTATTTATAATCAATATAACGGTAAAACGCCTGATGAGGTGAAAGCCTTAATTTTTAGCAAGCTGCGCGAAGATATGCCGCCGGCGCATATTGCGGCGCTAGACCGTTATATTAATCCGTCGCGTGATTTGAAGGGCTTTACAGCGCTTTTAAACGATAAATCGGGCACAGACCATCAGTATTTATTGACGGAAGGCGCGTTTGAATCGCTGCACCGTCGTTACGCCGCGGATCAATATGATTTGAATGATCGCGCATATATCACCGATATTCACCCGATTGAATTATGGCTCGCATCAGAATTTATTGAAAACCCGAAGGCGGACTATAAAACATTGCGTCGCGGCGTGGTGAATATGGCGCCAGATATATATAAATGGCTCGAAAAATCGGATAACGAGGACCGTAAGAACCTTTATGTTTACACCATGTTAGAACAGGATGCTTTTGACGTCATTCATAAAAATTGGGCCGCGAAGGGCTTTCCTTTCCCGCGGCTTATTCCATCTTTCGCAACGTCAATCGGTGTGTCGGGGGATACGCCCGCCGCACTTTCAACCTTGATGGGGATTGTTCTAAATGATGGTAAACGCCTGCCCTATACGGACTTTACTGAAGTTCATTTGGGGCAAGATACGCCATATGAACGCAACTTTGTCTATCGCCCTCCTGCGGCAGAGCAAGTGCTAGATGCGCGTATCGCTGCGATTGTTAAAGATAATCTTGAGAATATTGTACAGAATGGTACAGCGCGCCGCGCAAAAAATGCTGTGAAACTATCAAATGGTGACACTTGGGCGCTCGGCGGTAAAACGGGCACGGGTGATAACCGCATCGCCTATTTAGACCGTTACGGTAATGTTGAAACATCCGAAGTGCGTAACCGCACCGCAACCTTTGTGTTTAATTTTGGGGAGCGCTATTTTGGAACAATGGTCGCCTATGCCGCGGGTGAAGATGCGGAAAACGAAGAATTTACAAGCTCTCTTCCGACACAGGCATTTAAAGAAATTATGAAAGATTTAACGCCGCTATTAGAGCCGCCGCAAGAAAAGGCTGTGCAGCCTACGCCGTTGTTATTGCCCGCGCCGTCCGTTTAATTAAAACAGGCCGTCTTTATTTTTGCGCTTATCCTGAATACTGGGGAGGAATTCAATGTTATCGCCCAGTTTCTGCGTGTTTTCTGTATCGCTGCTTAACTTACGGTTTTTGTTTTTCAGATCGTCAATTTTTTTGTTAAGCGTTTTGATCTCTTTATTAAGGCCACGGTTTTTGTGACGCAGCGGCGCAGCGTTAAGCCAGCTAATAACGACGCCCCATATGAAGCCGAAGAATAAAAAGCCAATCACGGGCACAAATAACGGTAGCTCAATGTTATTCGCAATAGGCTGTAGGTTTATTGTGACGTCATCTGTATGAAATGCAGAAAAGCCAACAACCAGAATGATAAAGGGCAAGGTGAGTGCCCAGCGTATAAATGCCGACATGGCGGAATATCCGTATTTTAATTAATCATCACCGTTAAGGCGATCTTTAAGGGCTTTACCAGTTTTGAAAAATGGCATTTTCTTTGGCTCAACTTCGACCGCTTCGCCCGTACGCGGGTTGCGGCCAACGCGTGCTTCACGTTCTTTAACCGAAAATGCCCCAAAGCCACGCAACTCGACGCGATCACCACGGCATAAGGCATCAGTCACTTCGTCAAAAAATGTTTCAACGATTTTCTCAATGTCACGAAGGTAGAGTTGTGGGTTTTTATCAGCGAGTTTTTGAATGAGTTCTGATTTTGTCATGTTTTGTTCAAGCCTTCACATTATGGATGTTTAAATCCTGTTTGCGTGTCATTTGGTGGTGGTTCAAAAATAAACTTATATATATAGGATGCCTTATTTAGGGCGTATTCGTCAAGTATTTGATGCAAAAGAAATATTCCTATCCTGTTGTTTTATGATTATTTTCTTCTGCGTTGTGCATCTGCGAAATCTTTTCTGAACAAACCGCGCAGTGTTTGATAATTCCATTGAAAGCAATTGGGCAATCATCAATAGTAAGAGTTAGGTGTTAAGTTTATAGGAATGGAAGGTGTCCCATGGCGAAGGTCTTAATTAGCGATAAAATGAATCCGCTTGCAGCAGAAATTTTCAAAGAAAAAGGTGTTGAGGTCGATGTTATTACCGGTCTTTCGCCTGAAGAGCTGCTTAAAATCATACCCGAATATGACGGCCTTGCCGTGCGTTCATCAACCAAGGTGACACCTGAAATTTTAGACGCGGCGAAGAAGCTGAAAGTTATCGGCCGCGCGGGAATTGGCGTTGATAATATTGACGTGGCAGCCGCGACGAAAAAAGGCGTGGTTGTGATGAATACGCCCTTTGGTAATTCGATAACAACGGCGGAACATGCCATTGCCATGATGTTTTCCCTTGCCCGTGAAATTCCGCAGGCCAATGCCAGCACACATGCGGGTAAATGGGAGAAATCAAAATTTATGGGCGTTGAACTGACGGGCAAGACGCTTGGCGTTATTGGCTGCGGTAATATCGGCGCGATTGCGGCGGCGCGCGGCCTTGGTTTGAAAATGCGCGTTATTGCATTTGATCCGTTCCTTACGCCTGAACGCGCGAAAGAGCTTGGCGTTGAAAAGGTCGAACTTGATGAGCTTTATGCGCGCGCAGACTTCATCACCATTCACGTACCGAAAAATGAACATACGCTGCATATGATTAATGCAGAGGCGCTTGCTAAAATGAAAGACGGCATACGCATTATTAACTGCGCACGCGGCGGCATTATAGTGGAAGATGACCTTAAAGCCGCCCTTGAAAGCGGTAAGGTTGCGGGCGCGGCGTTAGATGTTTTTGAAAAAGAACCAGCGGAAGACAATGTTCTGTTTGGTTTGGAAAACGTTATTTGTACGCCGCATTTAGGCGCATCAACCACCGAAGCGCAAGTTAATGTTGCCGTGCAGGTTGCCGAACAAATGGGCGACTTCTTGGTTAATGGCGCGGTCACGAATGCGCTCAACATGGCGCCAATCAGCGCCGAAGATGCGCCGAAACTAACGCCATATTTGACTTTGGCGGCGCAGCTTGGCGCTTTTGCAGGGCAAATTTCTGAAAATGCAATCACGAAAGTCGAGGTCGAATATCAAGGTCACGTGACCAATTTAAACACACGCCCAATAAGCGACACACTTTTTGCGGCAATATTAAAAACGTTCCGTAGCGAAATTAATGTGGTCAATGTGCGTAACATGCTAAAAGACATGAAAGTGTCCGTCATCGAAAGCGCCACCGATGAATGTGAAGAATTTTTGACAGCCATTGAGCTGACCATCCATACTGAACAAAACACGCGCAGCGTCACAGGTACATTATTTGCGGGCAAAGAACCGCGCATCGTTGATATTGAAGGCGTACCGATTGAAGCGCCAATAACTGACCATATGCTGTTTATTCGTAATGAAGATTCACCGGGTCTGATTGGCGGTATCGGCACAATCTTGGCGGATGCAGATATTAACATTGCGGATTTCCGCCTCGGCCGTAAAAATGGCGGCGGGCAGGCTGTTGCATTGATCGCCATTGATGGCATGCTTTCTGATGATGTTTACCAAAAGGTCAAAGCCCTGCCGCAAGTTCGTCTTGCGAAGAGCTTGTCTTTTGTTTAACCTGACCTACATTCTGTCACTGTAAACGTAACAAAAAGGTTTTCTAATGAGTGAACATTCCCCGTTTGATTCATCAAAATGGCACGCCACAACGATTATTTCCGTCCGTAAGGGGGATGACGTTGTTGTTGCAGGTGATGGGCAGGTGTCCTTTGGTCAGACTGTTTTAAAGTCTAATGCCCGCAAAGTCCGCCGCCTTGGCCGGAATGAAGATATTGTCGCCGGATTCGCTGGCGCAACGGCAGATGCCTTTACCTTGTTTGAACGTTTGGAAGCAAAATTAGAAGCGCATCCAGGGCAACTAACCCGCGCCTGTGTAGAATTGGCGAAGGATTGGCGTACGGATAAATATTTACGCCGCTTAGAAGCGATGATGGCGGTCTGTGATAAAGAAACTTCGCTTATCCTTACCGGTAATGGTGATGTTGTTGAACCAGAAGATGGCATTATAGCGATTGGCTCTGGCGGTAATTACGCTTTGGCTGCCGCGCGTGCGCTTGTTGACCGTGATGACATGAAGGCCGAAGACATTGCGCGCCGCGCCATGGAAATTGCCGGCGACATATGCGTTTACACCAATAAAAATATCGTCCTTGAAAAACTGTAAGGGTACTAATAATGAGTATGACCAATGACTTAATGGATATACCGTCTTATGCGCCGCGTGAAACGGTTGAAGAATTAAACCGCTTCATCATCGGCCAAGATGATGCCAAGCGCGCCGTGGCGATTGCGCTACGTAACCGCTGGCGTCGTCAGCAGCTTGAACCAGATATGCAAGAGGAAGTTTATCCGAAAAACATTCTGATGATCGGGCCGACAGGGGTTGGTAAAACCGAAATCGCCCGCCGTCTGGCAAAGCTTGCCTATGCGCCATTCATTAAGGTTGAGGCAACAAAGTTCACTGAAGTCGGCTATGTCGGTAAAGATGTAGAATCGATTATTCGTGACTTGGTCGAAGTCGCCATTCACATGACGCGCGATAAAATGCGTGAAACGGTAAAAATTAAAGCTGAAGAGAATGCTGAAAACCGCGTTCTTGATGCTTTGGTTGGGACATCGGCGAGTGAAGCAACGCGTGAAAGTTTCCGCGCGCGCCTGCGTGATGGGCACCTTAACGACCGCGAAATTGAAATTGAAATTGTTGATGCACCGAACAACGCGCTGCCATCTTTTGAAGTGCCGGGTATGCCAGGCGCATCAATGAGCATGATTAACATGAACGACATTTTCGGCAAAGCGTTTGGGCAGCAAACGAAAAAGAAGAAAATGCGTGTCGATGAAAGTTACACGGTATTGTTGACCGAAGAATCCGATAAATTATTGGATGAAGATACCGTGGCGGCAACCGCGCTTGAGCTTGTGCAGCAAAATGGCATCGTCTTTATTGACGAGGTTGATAAAATCGCCCACCGCCAAGATGCACGCGGCGGTGACGTTAGCCGTGAAGGCGTACAGCGCGATTTATTACCGCTTATTGAGGGCACGTCTGTGGCAACCAAACATGGTACAATCCGCACCGATCATATTTTGTTTATTGCATCAGGTGCATTCCATTACGCGAAACCGTCAGATTTGCTGGCTGAACTGCAGGGGCGTTTGCCGATCCGCGTTGAATTAAAGGCGTTAACTGAAGATGACTTTAAACGTATTTTGATCGAAACGGATGCCTGCTTGATTAAGCAATATAAGGCATTGATCGGCACGGAAGAGGTTACGCTTGAATTTGATGATGAAGCCATCGCTGAGATTGCTCGCATTTCATTTGAATTAAATGAAACCATCGAAAATATCGGCGCACGCCGCTTGCTGACCGTTATGGAGAAGCTGCTTGAGGATATAAGCTTTAATGCATCAGAACGCGGCGGCGAAACCATCAAGATTGATGCCGAATTTGTACGCGAGAACGTGTCTGAACTTGCCGGTAACACCGATTTGAGTAAGTTTATTCTCTAGGCTTATGGTTGCTGATATTGCTGGTTAATTTCGTCTTGAACTTTGTTAAGTTCGGGCGAAGTTAGTAGTTTTTCTTTGTGGTAAAGCCCTTGCAATTCACTTTGCATGGTGTCGCCATACCATGGGGCTTCATATACCCAAAACGGTTTGCCATTACGGTTAAGAAGTGCAAGATAAGCAATGTCACCAATTAATAATGCATATTCTTTACCGTCTTCTAGTAGGATTTTATCATCAGATGCGTATTTAGCGCGGATATGTAGCGTATAGCTGATAAAGGCTTTGCCGTCATAGCCATCAAAAAATGTCGCTAACATGTCTTCACTCATGGGGATACCGCCATATATATCTATTTCTTGCGGCTTGATCATTAAGTTCAGTTTTTGGAATGAAAACGGAATAAAAAATTCACTGTTAAAATCTTCCAGCATAAATACGGTATGTTGATTGGCTGTTTGTGCGGTGAAGGGAATAACATCTTGGATGACGATGTATTTGCTGTCGGGGTTACTTTTTGCAAAAAGGTCTTGTAGGCGGTTGATTTCATTTTGCACTGTCGCCATGTCGCTGCCCGCAGGCACATTAGGCGCGGCGAGATCTATAAAGTTTGGATCTTTTTGTTTTAAATTATAATATATAAGCGCAATTTCTTCGGCGCTTGTTGCGGGGGTAAGAGCAAGGCTTTCGTCTTCGGCGTATGCGCTTAAGGACATGCCAAATAGAAGGTAAGAGCAAGCAATAAGCACATGCAATGTGCGCAGTGTTCTCAGTGTTAGATTTATTGTTTTAAACATATAGACACTTTACAGATTAGCGTTTAATAACATATTAATAAGCCATGGATAAAAAGGATAAGAATAAATCGCGCAAAAGGCCAGCGAAATTATCTGATGAGGATAAAGCTTTATGGGCTTTTATGACGCAAGACGTCGCGCCGATTAAGCGCGATGATATATCGACTTCAGGTGAGGATGAACTATCGCAAGATGATGTGCAGCCACCTCATATCAGCGGGCGCGTTATTTCAGCGCCGCCACAAACCAGAAATGAACAGCACCAGAACTCTCCTGCCCAGAAAATACATCATAACCTGCATAACCATGCGGATATAGATGGGCGCAGCTATGAACGTTTCCGTAAAGGGCAAATGCCGATTGAAGCCACATTAGACCTGCATGGACTTACGCAGCAAAATGCATATGATGCGGTTGTTCGGTTCGTCACCACTCAGGCTGCGATGGGGCATCGCTGCGTTATGATTATTACAGGTAAGGGCAAAAATGCGGCGCGCGGCGAAGAAGGGGTGCTTAAACGTATGTTGCCAGAATGGTTGGAGCAGCCAACACTAAAAGCACATGTCTTAAAAATACGCTCGGCGCAACGTTTTCACGGTGGAAGTGGCGCCTTTTATGTGCTGCTTAAGCGGCGTAAATAATTATTCATTATATCTAGGTTTACTGTCTTCATAGCGCTTAACGATTTGATCTGCCATTTTGGCGCTTTCATAGGCATCACTTGCACGGCTTCCGATAATTTTGCTGACGACAAGACCTGACATATCTTTGCCTGTTTCTTCTTGTGTAATGACATTAGCTATGCTGGCGCTTGCACCCAAGCCGCCGCCAAATATTGCGCCGCCAATTATACGTCCAGCAGGGTTGATGTCATCCCCTGTGAGGCTGCGATAGGCTGAGCCAATAAGTGGTAAATGTTGTAGTGGATTGACCATGTCAATCATATCGCCCACGCCATAGGCTTCGTCTTTGGGGACGGATTGCACCATATAGCCCTTAAATGACTGCACATAAGGGGATGGGGCAGCCTGGGCGCTCGCATCACTTTGCGCAGCTTCACTTAAGCGGAATACTGTTTTCTCGCGCGCGGAATCTGCGCTGCGCCATTCTGGGGCTGACCCTGCCATACGGTCGTTTTTCTCACGCATAAACAGCGCCTGCGCATCATCGCTCTTCGGCGCTTGTGCTGTACGGTTTTGCGTGTTTATTAATGGTGTCTTCTGTATGTCCATCATTGGTAAATGCCAGTATATGCCTATTTTATGTGTACCCAGCGGTTATAAATACAAGAATTGTGCCAATTTATGATGTACATCGCAAAATCAACTAAAAACAACAAATTAGCTGTAAAACTAATGGGGGGCATGATAATAATAAAAGTCAGGCAAACGTTAATTTTGCCGCCTATTAGGTAATTTTCGCCGTGTTAAGGACGTGATGCAGAAACAAATTGCAATACATACAAATAATGCCGCGCATTATGCGTTCATCAAGGATGCTATATCCACAGTGCATAGTGATTTAGATTTTTCACTTAATGATGGTTTTGGCGATATTAATATCTTTATCGCCCCTTTTGATGAAGATCTGCCGCAAAAATCGTTGCGTGAAAACCCGTTGGCTTATGTCCTTTATATCGGCGCGCAGCCGAGTGAAGCGCTTTCCTTTGATTATAAGTTTTTAACGCCGCTGCGTATGGGGCGCATCATTGACCGCATTACGGCCTTATTGGAGGGGCGCGCCACAGGGCAATTACCGCGCCGTTTAGATATTATGGGCTGGCAAATATGCTTGCCAGAAAATATGTTGCGCGCGGCTGACGGACAGGCGGAAACAGAATTGACCGATACAGAAGTCCATATTTTACGCTACTTATACGCGGCAAAGGGTGCGCCTGTGGCGCGACAAGAATTGCTTGATAATGTATGGGGCTATCATAAAGATGTTGAAACCCACACGATAGAAACCCATATATACCGCCTGCGTCAAAAACTGGAACAAGACCCTGCTGAGCCTGAGGTCTTAATCACACAGGCGGATGGTTATGTGTTAAAGATGGCCCCTATTCAAGCGGCATAACTTTTTTCATTTTTACAGGCTTTTCCGGATACGCAGTGACGTGGCCAACTTTCCACATACCGTTTTCGTGGATCATGGTAACTTCTTCGATATTTGCGGCTATGGCGTTTGCGCCTGCGCATTTGTCCTTAAAGCTATATTTTAAAATGACTTTATCGCTGCCTGCAGCTTCGCCGCCTTTAAAATCGCGCGCCCCAATGCAGTTTTCTGCATATTTCGTGCGTTCAATAAGGCGTTGTTCGACATCCGCCGTGCTTATGCCTTTTTTTGCGGCAAAGCTATCAACATACTCTGCGCGCGCAGCCAGCATTTCGGCGCTTATATATGGGGTAAAGGCATCTAAATCTGATGCGGATATACGTGCTTGCAGATATTCCGCATAACGTATGGCCGCGCTATGCACCATATCGGCTTTGGCTGTCTGCGGTAGAGTAAAAACGGCGCATAAAGTTAATGTAAGAAAATGTTTGAGCATAATATATTCCTTGTGGCTTATGGGGATGAATATTCAGAAACGCCTAAGGTGCTATGTCTTTTATGCCGCGCTGCTCTCGCTACTTTCATTTGTGCTTGCACGGGGTAGGGCGATTGTAATGGTTGTGCCTTCGCCAATGCATGTGTCAACGCGGACTTCCCCGCCATGGAGCTCGGTAATATTCTTAACCAAGGTTAGCCCCAAACCCGCGCCACGTGTATCGTTATTATTGATGGTTAAATCTTCATTGGCTTGGCCGCGCTCAAATGGTTTGAAAATGCGCTCTACCTCCATTTCACCAATGCCGCCGCCTGTGTCTTGAACATAGAGCAAGACTAAATCTTTCTCTCGCTTGGCGCCTAATATGACTTCGCCGCCTTCGGGGGTGTGTTCCAGTGCATTGCGCATAAGGTTCAATAAAACCTGCTTGATCCGTCCTGAATCAATAAAGCCCGTACCAATATTGGATGGGCATTTCATCTGCAGGCGGACATTTTCTTTACGTGCCCAATCTTCGGTTAAGGTGTAAAGATTTTCAATTAACGGTTTGATCGATTCATCTTCACGGCTTAGCTCAAGATAGCCCGCTTCAATGGTCGATAGGTCGAGAATATCATCAATCAGGGTTTTTAGGCGTATGCCAGATTCTTCCATGTCGAGTGTATATTCTTTTTGCTTGTCATTTAGCGGGCCGAAATATTCGTTTTTCAGCATGTCGTTAAAGCCAATCATCGCGTTAAGCGGTGTACGTAATTGGTAGGACACATTGGCAAGGAAATCGACTTTGAGCTGCTCTGCCGTTTGTAGGGCGGCGTTCTTTTCTTTGAGTGCTTTTTCCGCTAAGGCACGGTCGGTAATGTCGGTAAAGGTCACAAGCGCCCCGCCATCGGGTAGCGGCGTTGCCGCGCAATCCAATGTAACGTTGTCTATACGTTCAATTTCGCGAGAAATCTCTTCGCGGTTAAGGGCAAGGGCGAGGATAAAATCGCGTATTTCTGGCCACGCGCTTTCACTAAACAGGTTTTCCATCATATTCACGACTTGTGAAATATGTGGCTCGCCTTCGATGTTTTCAGGGTTGATTTTCCATGTCTGGGTGAAGGCTGTGTTGCAAAGTTTAAGGCGCCCATCTCCGCCAAACACCACAACGCCTTCCGCCAAATTGTCGAGCGTTTCTTTCTGTACGGCAATTAATGTGTTGTATGATGATTCAAGCTCTAAGCGCGAAGTCACATCTTCAAAAGTTGTCATGATGCCGCCATGTGGACGCGGAATGACGAGCATGCGTAGCGCCGATCCGTCAGGCAAATAGAGCATATCATCAAGCGGCTCGATCAGATCCGTGAACATATCCATCCATTCCTGCTTATAGGCGCGGAAGTCGGCTTGTTCAGGCAGGCGGCGCTGTTCGCGCAGCTTTTCAAGAATCTCAGTCAGGCGTGGTTTGGCATTAAGCCATTGTTCTTCAATGCCCCATAATTGCGCATAGGCAGTGTTATAATATTCAAGCCGCCCATCTTGATCATAAATACCAATAGCCGTGGTTAGGTGATGGAAGAGTTCATTATACGCCTCAATAATTTGCGCGTGTTTTTGTTCGTTTTGTTCTTCGTCGGTAATATCAACCGCGTAACTTATGCAGTGGTCAACCGGTAATAACGGCGCGCTACGGATAAGTAACTTGCGGCGTTGACCTTTTTGGATACTGTGAATTTTGCTTTCTTGCGGCTGGCCTTCTAATAAAGCTTTTTGTGCAAGTGCTTTTAATACAGGCTCACTCGCACGGTTTTTAAGCGGCAGTTCAATTTGCTGTTCAAGGATTTCGTCTTGGGTCTTGCCAGTATATTGTTCATACGCGCCATTTACCCAAATCAGCTTGCCGCGAATATTGTGAAACCATACAGGGAAAGGTTGGTTTTCATAGCCGAGTGTTAGGCGCTTAACATCTTGTTTAGCGGCTTCGCTTTCTTCGCGTAGTTTTTGATAATCCGCTTCTTGATCAGTAATGTCTTCAAACCATAAAATGTAATACAGAAGCCGCCCGTCAATATCACTGCCTTTGCGTCCATTGATGCGGATGATTTTATCGCCGCTGCGTGTTTTGGATTTGAGTGTAAAGTGGCGCCCATGTTCTTGCAGGCGGTCAAAATAGCTTTCCAGCGCTGCGCTATCGGCGCTTGATAATGCATTTTGAATATCATGGATGGACTGTATCGACGATATACCAAGCAGGTCTTCGCATTCAGGGTGATAAGCAACGCTTTGCCCATCTGTACCAAACCCGCAATAAGCGCCTGGGAAGGCGTTGAGGAAGGCCTCAAGCCGCGCGGATTCATCCTTAAATTGCGCCCGCCCGCTAAGGCGATCCCAAAAGGAATGCGTGGTTTTTTTCTCTGATTTAAGATTCGCTTGATTCATCGTGTATGAAGTGTATCGCGCCGTAGGGCGTCCATCAAGCCCCAACTTTACGCCATCTTGGTCCTTCAGGGGTATCTTCAACTTCAATGCCCATTTCAGTCAATTGCGCGCGGATTTCATCAGCCTTCGCCCAGTCTTTATTTGCTTTGGCTTCTGTGCGGGCAACAAGCAGCGCATCAATTGCACTATCATCATCACCGCCGCGCCCAAACCATGCATCAGGGCTTTGCTGTAAAATGCCAATCAATGCGCCGCTCGCCTTTAAATCAGCGGCAAGCTGCGCGTCATTATCTGCGCGGTCCTTCATGGCGTGTAACTTGCTAAATGCAAGCGGCGTGTTAAGGTCATCACAAAGTGCGCTAAGAACATCTTTGTCTATCTCGCCTTTTGCAGCGTCATTCTGGCCTTTTTCAATCAAGCTATAGAGGCTATCAAGCGTCTTCTTGCTTTGTTTTAATTTGTCTTCAGACCAATCAAGCGGCTGACGATAATGCGCAGAAAGCAAGGTAAAACGCAAAACTTCGCCGTCATATTTCTCAAGAAGGTCATGGGCAAGCAAGAAATTGCCAAGGGATTTTGACATTTTCTCCCCCTCAACCGTGACAAAGCCATTATGCACCCAATATTTCGCGAATGCATCTAAGTTCGTTTTATTATGTGCGCAGCAGCTTTGTGCAATTTCATTTTCATGATGCGGGAATTTCAAATCCGCGCCGCCGCCATGAATATCAAATGGCAGGCCAAGATGCACTTCGCTCATCGCGCTACATTCTATATGCCAACCTGGACGGCCGCGCCCCCATGGGCTATCCCAGCCTGGTTCATCATCGGCCGATGGCTTCCAAAGGACAAAATCGGCAGGGTCTTTTTTATATGACGCAACGTCAACGCGCGCCCCTGCAATTTGTTCATCACGGCTGCGCCCAGATAGGCCGCCGTAATTTTCAAAACTTGGCACGTTAAATAGCACATGTCCATCCGCGGCATAAGCATGCCCATTTTTAATCATCGCTTCACAAAGCTTGATCATATCATCAATATGGTCGGTAGCATGCGGCTGAATGTCTGGCTTAGCTACGCCAAGCGCCGCCATATCATCATTGTAAATTTTGGTATATTTAGCGGTAATCTCACTAATCTCTACGCCAGTTTCTTTCGATGCCGCCATGATCTTGTCATCAACATCGGTAATGTTGGATGCGTAAGTGACTTTTGGGTAGAGCTGCTTTAACACGCGGCTAAGCAGGTCAAACACCACCGCCATACGGGCGTTGCCGATATGCGCATAATTATAAACCGTCGGGCCGCAAGCATAAAGGCGCACATGGCTTGGGTCTATCGGTTCAAATTTTTCTTTTTGCCGTGTTAGGGAGTTGTGTAAGAATAGATCCGTCATGTTGCTGCTGCGCTTATCCGTTAAAATCATCATATGAGAGTTAATATAGGTATATTTTATGAATAGTTTTATCGCAAAAATCAATAACTTTACAAAAGATTATGCCCATGAGCCCGTGCCAGAAGATAAACGCTGCGGCGCATGGAAAATATTTGTTGTTTGGGCGGTGAGCATGGTGTGTTTGCCGGCCATGATGCTTGGTTTTACGGTTGGCAATGGTCTGCCATTCCCGCAAATGGTTTCTGCGATTATCTTGGGGCAATTTATTTTGGCGGTGATTACATCAGTCAGCGCCTATATTGGCGGTAAACTGCACTTGCCATCATCAGCCTTGTTGCAAGTCACCTTCGGAACGCACGGGGTGAAAATCATTTCATCATGTATCGCCTTGGCCGTTTTGGGATGGTACGGTTTTCAACTAGAAGTCTTCACTATGGCTCTGCAAGGTATTGCTAAAGAGGAGTTTGCCTTTGATTTGCCAAAAGTGCCTGTGATGGTTGTCTTTGGTTTGCTGATGAGCCTCTCCGCCATTATCGGCTTTAAGGGCATTAATTTTATTTCTCAGCTCACCGTGCCGTTCTTACTGATTATTCTAGCCGCGCCGATTGTAAAATTATGGCCGGAAATTGATTGGAACGCTATTATGCACGCTACGCCAGAAAATATTATGCCTTTTGGCGCGGCCATTACCATGATTTTAGGCTCAGTCTCTTTGGCCATGTTGATTTGCCCCGATTATAGCCGTTATGCCAAGACAGATCGTCATGCAGTGACGGGGATTTTTACAGCAACGTTATTTGCGTCTGGCGGCTTTGTCCTCTATGCCGCCTTTGTAATGTTGATTACCCGCGAAACAGATTTCGTTAGAATTATGTATGATTACGGCATTGGTTGGCCGGCTTTGTTTGCGATTATTCTGGTGACATGGACAACAAATGATACCAATAACTATATTGGCGGCTTGGCGTTAACGGCCGTCTTCCCAAAGGCAAAGAAATGGGTGCTAAGCTTAATTTGTGCCTTTGTCGGCACGGCCTTCGCGATTATCGGTGTCGCTGCAAATTTTGTGCCGTGGCTCAGCTTAATGGGCGTGTTATTCTCACCTGCAGCAGGGGCATATATCGCAGATTATTTTATGCATAAAAACGTCTATAAAAAACTAAACGATATATCCTTGCCGAAAATGCGTCCAGAAAGCAAAATCGCATGGGCCGGCGGTGTGTTAATTGGCTGGATGAGTACCCCTGCGGATAATTTAGGCGGCGGTATGACCCATATAACCGGATCAGCCGCGATTGATGGTTTGCTCATCGCCGTTTTAATTCAAGTGATTGCAAATTACGTGATGATTAAGAAATTTAACCGTTTCGCCGCCGCTTAAAACAAATCTTTTGGACGCAAATGCGTGGCTGTGTTGGCGTAAGAAAATGCTGAATTAATTTATGACGATTATCAGGCAAAAAATCAATAGGGGCTTTGAATTTATAAAAGTAAGCGGCTTTATATTCTAAGCGCACTTAGCGACGTGGTTAGCGCACAATTATGATTTTGTTTGAGCGTCTTTAAAGTCACATGCTGTGGCGTGTTGATTGTTTTGTCGTTGCCGATGGCATCAACGGCGATTGCGCATTGAAAGCCAAGCTTTTGTGCATCCTTGACGGTTTCTGCAATACAGGCAGATGCATTAAACCCAACCAGCAGCAAATTTTTATGCTCGCGCGCCTTTAACTGCGCGGCAAAAGCGCCGCCATGTTCACCATCAAAGGCTGACGCGCGATATTTTGCATGTGTAATATCGGCGCCTTCGGGGGCGTAATGATGGAAGTCAATATAATCACGTGCGACATCTTCGTGGTAATAATAAATATTATATATCGGCAAATCAGCCTTGCGGAATGCGGGGACTATATTGGCAATATGCTTGGCGATTTTATCGGTATCTTTTGTGCCGCGCGCCTGTGCAGGGTCACAAAAATGTTTCTGCACATCAATCACCAAAACGGCGTCAAACTGCGCAGGGGTATTATCGTCTGCTGTGGACGTAACAAGTTTCATATTCTTTTTAAGCGCAGGCGTGTCTGCATCAGGAAATGCTTTAAGAAGGTCCTGCCTAAGCTTAGATTTTGCGCTAGTGAATATTTTGAGCATATCAGTTACATTATTTTAAATACTACGTGGAACAAATCTTTTTTTCTTGCTTGTTCTTTGCTTCTGGGTAGGGGCGCCTGACATGCTGATAGCGTCTAGGGCGAACCCTGAGGGCACAAATTTAACGCCTTTATAACGTGCAAAGTTCTGTAATGTTTCTGTCATATCGTTATAAGTTTTGCCATCATTGCTAATACAGTCAGAGATTATCGTGCATTCAAAGCCAAGAGACTGGGCATCTTTGACAGTTCGATAAACGCAAGCTGTTGCGTTAAACCCCATAACCAATAAACGTTTATGACCGTTTTCGTTTAGAATGTCTTCAAAGGGATCGCCATCGCCTTGGAATGCAGAGTCTCTTGTTTTTCTAATGGGGATATCTGTATCTGCGTATTGATAATGATGGAAGTCCACCTCATCTAGTGGAATCTCATCAGAAGAAAAATAGACGCTGTATACAGGCAGCCCAGCGGCGCGGAATTGCGGCACAAGCGAGGCGATACGCTTGCATGTATTTTCAGTGTCCGTGTTACCGCGTCGATCCGTGATATCACAAAATTCTTTTTGTACATCAACCAGAACAAGGGCATCATAATGTGCCGATTTATTCAGGCATAGGCGGTTGTCATTCGCAAAACATTGAACCTGAATTTTCTGTATAGCTTTAGGGAATAAATCAGGCGAAAGTTCGCGCATTAGTTGATCTGTATATGCGCTTAATCGTCTGTAGTCTTTATTTATACTCATATTACCCTCCAGCATATATTGATGCAGAAGGGTAACAAAGTCATCCAGTTATGTCAAATAAATTATTTGTAAATCCCCCTAGACGTTTTGCGGTAGATGTTTATATATAGAAGGGGCTAAACGCCGATCATTTCTAAAAACCGTGAAGACGCAAACAGATGAATAAACAGCCAGCATATGCCAAAAAATCAGGGCCTTTAAATGGGCACGCCGTTGTGCCAGGGGATAAGTCAATCTCGCACCGCTCCATTATGTTTGGCGGTCTTGCTGAGGGGGAAACGATTATCTCTGGCCTGCTTGAGGGCGAGGATGTTTTGGCCACGGCTGAAGCAATGCGCAAATTAGGCGCAACGATTAATAAAGATGATGATGGGCTATGGCGCTGCTATGGCGTGGGCGCCAAAGGCTTGCGTGAAAGCGCTGAGATCATTGATATGGGCAATAGCGGGACATCCATCCGCCTGTTAATGGGTGTGGTTTCTGGCTATGCGATCAGCACATTTTTTGTTGGTGATGCGTCACTTAGTAAACGTCCAATGAACCGCGTGATGAACCCGCTAAAGGAAATGGGCGCGGAATTTATATCGCGCGATCAAGGGCGTATCCCGCTTGCCGTAAAAGGCGCACCGAGCTTGCGGGCGATTGACTATGTATTACCTGTTGCTTCTGCGCAGGTGAAATCCGCCGTTTTACTCGCGGGCTTAAACGCGAGTGGCAAAACGCAAGTGACTGAGCCTGCGGCTTGCCGTGACCATACTGAAAATATGCTGCGCCATTTTGGTGTAAATATTGATATTACCAAAGATGATGAAGGCCGCCGCGTTATCTCGTTAGAAGGTGGGCAGACCTTGCAAGGCTGCGCCGTAGATGTGCCTGCTGACCCAAGCTCTGCGGCATTCCCCGTTGTCGCGGCGTTGCTTTGTCCTGATTCTGAAGTTGATGTTTTTGGCATTTGTTACAATGAAACGCGCAATGGCATTTATAAAACATTGATCGAGATGGGCGCGGATATTGAAATTTTGCGCAGCTATGACCAAGGCGGCGAAACGGTTGTTGATATGCGCGTACGTGGCGGTAAAACGTTACAAGGTATTGATGTGCCCGCGGATCGTGTGCCGTCAATGATTGATGAATTCCCCGTGCTTGCCGTTGCGGCAGCGTGCGCCGAAGGGACAACCCGCATGGTCGGCCTCGAAGAGTTGCGCGTGAAGGAAAGTGACCGTCTTGCTTTGGTCGCCAAAGGCCTTGCCGAAGCAGGCGTTGAGCTTGAAGAAGGCGCGGATAACCTAACCATCCACGGTACAGGTAAGCCCCTGAAAGGTGGCAATACAGTTGAAACTATGCATGACCACCGCATCGCGATGAGTTTCCTTGTTCTAGGCCTTGCAAGTGATGAGCCTATGCATATTGATGATGCATCCCCAATCCGCACATCTTTCCCGAATTTTATTTCGCTTATGCGGGGCATTGGTGCTACTATAGAGGCGGATGATGCTGCATCCGGCAATAACGTACTTCGTTTTGAAGGGGAACTATAGTCAATGCTTAAACAAAACCGACCATATTTCCGTTCCACAGATTATATTGGTTCAAACAGATATAGGAAAATGTCTATGGCTAGTCTGGTAATCGCCATTGATGGCCCTGCGGCAAGCGGCAAAGGCACGCTCGCGCGTAAAATTGCTGAACGTCTGGGCTTCGCATATTTGGATACCGGCGCAATTTACCGCGCCGCCGCGCACCACCTTCTGCGTAATATGAATAGCGCGCCTGAAAATGAGGCCGATGCCATCGCTGCGGCAGAATATGTGCGTGATAACCTCGATGACAATATGACGAGCAACCCAGAACTCCGCGCTGAAGACGTGGCGCAGGCGACATCTAAAATCGCCGCGAACCAGAAAGTGCGCGAAATTTTATTGGATGCACAGCGTAAATACGCGGAATCGCCACCAGATGTAAATGATGCGATGGCGGGCGGCGCCATCCTTGATGGCCGAGATATTGGCACAGTTGTCTGCCCAAAGGCTGATGTGAAATTATTCGTGACCGCCAGTAACGAAGTGCGCGCCAAGCGCCGCTACGATGAACAAATCAGCAAAGGCGTAGATGTTGAATATGACGCCATCCTCGCCGATATGATTGAGCGTGATAAACGCGACCGTGAACGCAGTGTAGCGCCCCTAAAGCCGGCTGATGATGCCTTCGTGATCGACACATCAAACGACACACCCAAAGACGTCCTTGCCCGCGCTCTCGACATCATTCGCGGCCACCTTGCCGAACAAGTCGCCAAAAACGCACCGTAAAATAAAATTCTGGGGGAATTATGACGGCACGTAAACTTTACCGCAAATTCTGCGTTATTCTTATTTGCATTATGGTGATTGGCTATAGCGCTCAATATCAGTTGGTTACAAAAGTAACCCAAAAGATGGGCCCTGATGCTAATTTTCGTTATTTTGCCACTACGGTTAATGGACGTTTGGCGCCTATGCGTTCATTGCATCAGGCTACGTTAAGCGATGAGAAGCTCGTTAAATGGGCTGAAGCTGCTGTATTAAAGGCTTTGTCTTTTGATTATACAAATTACAGGGACAACTTAAAGTCAGCTTCAACAAATTTCACAAGAACGGGCTGGGAAAGCTTTACTATAATGCTTGAAAGGAAAAGTATTCTAGAGGTTGTTCGGGAAAGAAAACGTCAGTCAGCAGCAGTAATAAGTGGCCAATCAAAGCTGTTGAAAAAATCTTCTGATAATGGACGTCTAAAATATGAGGTCACTGTGCCTATCATACATGAAGTTTATAATGGGAAACGTGGTGTAAATGTGCATATGGTGATTGTTAGAACACCTAAATTAGAAGCGCCAGATGGATTGGGAATTGCAGTATGGCGTTATGAGGCAGCGGAATGAGTGAATATAAATTTGATATTTTATTAGGGATACTCACGATTATTGTGTTAATCGTTTTTTGTGTGGGGTCGTTTCAATTGCAAATGGATAGCCTTAAAGAAAAATACCAAGGCGCTGACGTTTATTTCCCGACGACCGTAGATGGTCGGCTTTTTAGTGACTTCCGTTAATCTACGGCGGTTTCCGCTGCAGCGCGTTTTAGGAGAATGATTTGCGCGGCGGTGAAGAGTAATGTGCCGAGCCACCAGCTTTGCCATATGCCGTAGCCTGTGGCGGAGATTGATAATATCGCCATGAAGCTTGCAAGGGCAGCGCGCTGTACATGCGGGCTCTCGAGCCTCATCATCTGACGAAATAGCCAGAATATAAAGGCGCAGCAGGCAAGCGCGCCGATGACACCAAATTCGATCCAGAGCTGAAGCGCGAAATTGTGCGGGTGCAGAATTGTGTTCACATCTATGAACTTTTGCGCGGAATCAAAATCAGTAATATGACGTGTCGCTTCAATGCCATAGCCATATAGTGGGTTTTGCTGAATATAGCGTCCAACATAATCCCAAATTTCAAGCCGTGGCCCCGCATAGCCCATGCCGTGGCCGAAGAACGGTAGGCTGTTAATTGTGTCCGCCTGCGTATAAAGTAGCGGCGTGAAAAATGGCGCAGCAAGAATAAGGGCAGATATTAACCCCGCAAGCGCGTACCATGAATTTTTACATTTTATAGGAAAGGCAAAAAAGAAGATAAGCGCAATCAATAGCGCTAGCTGTGTCGATTGGCTGTCCGTGTAAAACATTAATAAACCAAGTGGTAATGCCGCAGCGAGGGCAATTTTAACATTGCGTTGAATAAACGTAAAATAGGTCATTACACTAATGAGGCTCAGGCAAATGACAACCGTACCGCGGTTAAAGACGGCATAAGGGACGTGGGCGTCAGATTCCATTCCGCGGAAGAATTTATGCGCGGATTTGCTAAAGTTTAGGTCATAACTGGCGAGTAACGCCCCGCAGGCAATTATGGCGGCGAGTGTGATAAAGATAATGCGGGCGGCCTTCACGGGCAGTGTCGAAGCCGCGCTTATGCATACAAGGCCAGCAAAGAACACAGGGACTAATTTACTGCTGCGCTCAAGCGCATATTCGCTGTTAATCGCCCATAAAATGCTTATGCCGGCAAGGGCTGCCACGGCAATAAGTATAATTGTGCTCTGTTTAGGTAGGGTGGGCTTTATTTTATGTTTAAAACCGTATGTGCCAAGCGCGATAAGCGAAATGACCCCAGGAAAAAACGCCATGCTGCGTGGAAATTCAATAACGATGACGGCCAGTAACAAGCCGAATATTAATGGGAGAATTTCTATTGCTTTTGGCGCGGTCATCACGGCATAATCCTTTTTCAATTCGGGCAAAGGCTAATAAGTCTTTGCGTGAAAATCAATCAAAAACAATGGTAAGGCGTGTCTTATGCTGCCCAAAATATATGTCATTAATATGAAGTCTTCAAGGGAACGTCGTGAAAAAATCAAGGCGCGTCTTGATGCATTGGGGCTGCCTTTTGACTTTTTTGACGCGGTGCGCGGCGCAGATTTAGATTATAAAAATGCATCATATTATGACCGTAAAAAACGTTTGCGTTATTTTGGCCGTGATTTATTGCCCGGGGAAATTGGCTGCTTACTGTCGCATCGTGGGGTCTATCAAAAAATGGTTGAAGACAGTGTGGACGTCGCTTTGGTTTTAGAGGATGACGTCACGCTAGCCGACGATTTTAAAGAGATTTTAGAGCGGATCATGGCGCATGATAAAAAATGGGACTTGTTACGTTTTTTAGGGAATAAAAAACCATTCTCCAAAGGTTATCGCACATTAGAGGCTTTGGATGATACCCATAGCTTCATTCGTATACCGACCGTGCCGGGCGGGGCATATGGATATATACTAACGCGCCATGCGGCAGAAGTTTTGATTGAGCATACATCTTGTAGTGCGTTCCCGATTGATACAATTCACGGACGCGTTTGGGATACGGGGCTTGATGTTTACACATTGCTGCCATCACCTGTTTATGTCGATATGTCACAAGAAACGACCATTGGCGATCAACGTTTTGACAAAACCCTTCAAATCACTGGTTTGAAGAAAGCGTTCTATCCGCTGTTCCGTTTCGCCTTTAAAATGGGTGAGGCATGGGATAAGCGCCGTGCATATGCCGCGAGCGCCATTCGTGACAAATCTTAAAGGGCATTAGCTTTGCGGCGCTAAGATATTTTTGATGGTTATGCTATAACGCGATGTGTGATTTAAATTATCTATTGCGCAAAGCATGACAGAGTCATGGCTTATATCGGCCTCTTTAACATCTTGTGTCTTCATGCGGAAAACAGAGAGTAGAGCTTCGTCGCCCGTCGCGCTGCATTTATACGTTGATGGTTTTGGCGCTGTTTTGCCTTGTGGGTTACGTAGCGCGTTTTTGTGGTCTGATTCACGGGGGATCATGCCATCTTGATTTAGAAAAGCTTTGTATTTCGTATCCATCGGGACAAGAATATCTGGCTGAATACCAATTTGTTGATATGACCCACTTTTCGGAAGATAGATCAACATATTGGTCAATTTAAGACTCGGCGTAGTGCCATCTGGACTATTGAAGTGCATTATCGCCTGCCCGTTGGCTTTACCATGGCTTGGCCCATCACCAACAATGGTTGCACGGCCATAATCTTGTAAAACACCTGCAAAGATTTCAGACGCGGAGGCGCTGAAATTATTTATAAGTACGGTAACTGGTAAGTCTGTTAATTCGTTATCGGGTTCAGATATATATGCACCGCCCCCTTCTTGGCCGAATTGGATGCGGGCAATTTCAAATAATTTATTGTCATCTTTAATAAAATAATCTGCAAGCTCTGCCACGGCCTGCATTGACCCGCCTGAGTTGCCACGCAAATCAATCACAACGCCGTTTAGGGTATCGCCACCTTTTGCCTGAACGGCTTCAAACTGCTCTTTAAATTGAAGATGTACATCATTTGCAAAACTAAAGATTTTAAAATAAGCCGTTTGATTGTCGATGATCGAGCTGCGCACGGCATTTAATTTAACATCAGCTTTAGTAACCTCTATATCTTGTGCTAACGCTTCGCCACTGCGTGTGATTTTAAATGAGAATTTTTCAGGATCGCTTAGATAGCTGCGAACATCATCTGCGCTCATACCTTTGAAATTTCTTGCGCCATCACCGTGAATTATGTCATTGACCTTTATGCCTGCGGCTTCAGCAGCGCTGCCTTCGGTCACTTGTCGAATGATAATTCCTTGGTCATGCGCTTCAAATGTAATGCCAATCATATGGCGGATGCCATTCATACCGTTAAGGAAGTCTTCGCGTTCTTTCGGCAGAAAATAATTACTATGTGCATCAAGGGATTCGATCATCTCGCTTGTTTGTGCATTAACTAAATCTTTGATTTCTTCATCCGTGTAATCTTTATTTTCATCCAGGTTCGTCAAGAATCTTGTCGAACTATAATGTTGTAGAATAGCGCGCATATTTGGTCGGGTTACATGCATTTGTGAAGCGGCAAAAGCGGCGTTTGTAAAATTGCTTGACCAATAAGCATATGAATTGAGTTCATCCTGCGTGATACCTGTGATCGGGTCAACGGCGACAAAGCCTTTTTTGTTGCCAGTTATGGCGACCATTTTGCCTTGTGCTTTTGCAGCATCAGCTTTTTTTTGAAGGGCAACCATCGGGTCTTGAGGCTGTTGTGGTTCGGCCTGTTCTGGCGGTAGGTTCTTCAATGTTGAGCAGCCGCTTAAATAAGTTGCAAAAGCTAAACCCGCAATAGATTTCAAAGAAACGCGCATAATAAAACCACCCTTATTTTTGATTATGTAAAAAGATAATAGTCAAAATGAGGGTGGAAGTAAAGAAAAAATAATCAGCTTAGCTGCGAAGTAGTTCGTTAATTGATGTCTTGCTGCGTGTTTGCGCATCAACGCGCTTAACAATAACGGCGCAGTATAAGTTTGGCCCTGGTGTGCCGTCAGGAAGCGGCTTACCCGGCAATGTGCCCGGTACAACAACCGAGTAAGACGGAACCCGGCCGATAAAGACTTCACCTGTATTGCGGTCAATGATTTTAGTGGAAGCCCCAATATAAACGCCCATAGATAATACCGCGCCTTCTTCAACAATAACGCCCTCAGCAACTTCTGAACGTGCGCCGATGAAGCAGTTGTCTTCAATAATCACAGGGCCAGCTTGTAACGGCTCAAGAACGCCGCCAATGCCTGCGCCGCCTGATATATGGACATTCTTACCAATTTGCGCGCAGCTACCCACCGTCGCCCATGTGTCAACCATTGTGCCTTCGCCAACATATGCACCTAGGTTCACGAAGGATGGCATTAACACGACATTTGGGGCAATATAAGCAGAATGGCGCACAACACAATTTGGTACAGCGCGGAACCCTGCACGAGAAAAGTCCTCTTCGTCCCAATTTTGGAATTTAGATGGGACTTTATCCCACCAATATGTGTCTTTACCCGGTCCGCCAGAAATAAGATCCATTGGGTTGAGGCGGAAGGACAGAAGTACAGCTTTTTTAAGCCATTGGTTAACAACCCATTCGCCTTGGTCGTTCTTTTTGGCGATACGCATTTCACCGCGGTCGAGGAGTTTAAGCACGCTAGAGACAGCGTGACGAATTTCACCTTTGGTTTCAATATTAACGTTGTCACGGTCATCAAAAGCTTTGTTGATCGTGCTTTCTAAATTATCAAAGGCTGTTGTAATTGAACTTTCCAGCTTATCCATAGTGGTGAATCCCTCATTTTATCGCAGTAAATTTTGCTGATGATCTCAAAAATAAATGCGGTTGTCCATCCAAATAAGAAAAAACAAAAGGATGAAACGCAATTGTCTTGTTTGCCTAATCCGACTACTATCTTAGCGTAACAATATTCGTGCATAGACCGATGACAAAACAATGTGACATTAAATGGAATAGTTTATCGCCCGCAGAATGGCAGAGCCGTTTTGCGTCTATTCGGCGTTCAAACTTATTGCAGTGCTACGAATATGCATTAGCGGTCTGCCCGATAAATAGCCAATCCGCACGCTGGGGGTTGATCACTATTGATGGCGCAGAAGCTGGGCTTGTGCAAATCTTTGAGGTGACTTTGCTCAGTAAGCTTGTGCATGTTGTGATATTAGACCGCGGCCCATTATGGTTTGATGGCTTTGGCAGCGCGACGCATTGGAAAGCGTTCTTCGCGCGCTTTGATATGGAATTTAAACCACGTTTTGGGCGCTCGCGCCGTATCATGCCCGAAACCCACTTACAGATTTATGATTATGCGCGTAAGCGTGCCTATCCGCCTTATCAAACCATATGGCTCGATTTAACGCAGGATGAAATAGCTCTGCGTGCGAATATGCGCAAAAGCTGGCGAAACGCTTTGGCTAAAGCGGAGCGAAGTGATTTAGAAATGCGCGATGACCTACCAGAAAAACATATAATTTGGTTGCTAAACCAATATGCTGCGGATCGCACGGCGCGCGGTTATCAAGGGCCGAGCGTTAAAATGATTATGGCGCTGGCTAAAACATTCCATCCACGCGGTCAAATGCATGTGATGCGCGCGCTAAAAGATGAGCAGGTCATTGCAGGCATCCTTATTTTCACCCATGGGCGGAGCGCGACATATCAGATTGGGTGGACAAGCCCTGATGCAGGGCGAAAATATAATGCGCATCATTTCTTGCTGTGGCAGGCAATTTTAAAGCTTAAAGAGCAAGGCATTACTGATTTTGACCTTGGCGGCGTGAATGATTTTTCTGCGGCGGGCGTTAAACTCTTTAAGGAAGGGCTTGGCGGCGAAAGCATAGAGCTTTGCGGTCAATACAAGTGATTACAGCTTTGTTAAAGAAATCGCGTTATCATAGTTATGTGTGGCGTGTTAAGAAGTTGTGAAGGATTTGCCCTTACTATTGTGGCAGAGTGCGCGCACATATAGGAGGAAAGCACCATGAGAAAGTTTAATGGTATTGCGTATCTAGCCGCCGTTCTGGCGCTATCATTAACCCCTGTTTCAGCAAAAGCCGATACAACGAAGAAATTAACTTACGCTGTGTATACAGGTGGGTTACACGTAGTTATGGCGGATTTAGACGTAAAACTAGATCACAACGGACAATATTCAGCTTTTGTCAGTGCAGAAACACATGGATTTCTTGGTAAGCTTGCACCGTGGAGCGGCACGTTCAAAACAACAGGCGATATGAAAGAGAATGGATTCTTCCCTAAACAGCACGAATCAGTAGCTATCTGGCGTGGGGAAGATGATCAAAAAACTTATGACTATGACGGCCAAGGTAATTTAACGAATTTTAAAGAAGTCGAAGCCGGTAAAGAAAAGCCCAAGAAAGACCTCGCCGTAGACTTGATTAATAATACAACCGATATTCTAAGCGCGACATTGAAAGTCATGCATAGCTTAGGCAAGGGGGGCACATGCAGCAGTTCAGATGATATTTTTGATGGCAAGCGCCGCTTTGCATTAAAGTTTAAGCCAGTATCTGACACGGTTTTGGAAAGCTCGCGTTACAATATTTATGGCGGACAGGCAAAAAAATGTGAAGTCATGGTTGAGCCTAAAGGCGGTAAATGGCACAAAAAGCCCCGCGGCTGGATGTCTATCCAAGAACAAGGTATGGAAAAGGGCGCTTTGCCGACCATTTGGCTCGGGAAGATGAAGGATTCCGATTTATTTGTTCCCGTAAAGCTCAAAGTGAAAACAGCATATGGCACATTAATGATGCATCTTGTCGAAGCATCTTAATACGCGTATCTTTAAATCAGATATAACTTTTCATGAGGAGGGTTCATGATGAATCGTATATTTATGCTAGGCACCGTTATGATGCTTGTTGTAATGCCCATTACGGCGCATGCGGCATCAGCGCTTGATTATTATAAAGATTGGGCGGCTGTAAAATACGGCACGCAGAATAGTGATAAAAAGCAAGCGGATTTAGAGAAGCTGGCGACGCAGCTTGATGCTTTGCTCGCTAAAGATGCTAAAGACGTCGAGGCAAAGATTGTCCTAGCAACGGTAAAGTCAACCCACGCTTCAATAAAGGGCGGTTTATCGGCGTTGCCTTTGGTTAAAGATGCACGCGATTTGTTTGAAGAGGCCATTAAAAATGATGAGAAAGCCATGGACGGGCAGGCGCATGCCATTTTAGGCGCGCTATATTACGGCGTGCCGGGGTGGCCTGTTGCTTTTGGGGATGACGATAAGGCTGAACGTCATTTGAAAAAAGCACTCTCTATTGCGCCTGATAGTATCGATGCGCACTTCTTCTGGGGTGAGTTTTGGTTTGAGCACAATAAATATGATCGGGCGGTCGAATATTTGACTAAGGCCGTCGCGTTAAAGCCACGTACATCAAATGCCGCTTATAAGGCTGCAGACACTGGGCGTCAGGCTGAGGCGAAAACCTTGTTAAAAAAGGCCGAAGAAAAGCTGAAGAGTAAATCAAGTAGGGGGTCAAACTTAAACGACTAATAAAGATGCTCGGTTGACATATTTTCAAGGCTGCGCTACCAATAGTGCAGCCTTTTTACTTGGGGTTATGGGAGGAATATATGCAACAAAAAATACAATCAGGACGCTTGGTGCGTTTCATCTTTGAAGAAGATCAAGATTTAACGGCCGAAAGCTTACAAAATTATCTATCAGTAATGTTTGAAAGTTTAAGCAAAGACCCGTGGCCTTACCAGAAAGACAAGGTTGCCATGCTCGGTCGATTGGAACAAGATGTCGACTTAGGCAATCTGCGCGATAAACTCGCCCAAAAATTCAATAAAATTGTGCTTAGCGAAGGCTATAAGGAAGAATGTATTCCATCAGGTGTTATGGGCTGTAAAATTACGATGTTGCCGAATACGCCAGCCCATAAAACCAATTATGCTTTTGTTGGGGCATCGGTGCGCTAAAGACCTTGCCCTAACTGCCATCATAGCGTACCCTTATGATCCGATAAATATGGATGATAGGGGTATTTTTTTATGAAAATTTTTTACGATAACGATTGTAACTTAGATGTCATTAAAGACGCGAATATTGCCGTGATTGGCTACGGCTCACAGGGCCACGCCCATGCAGCAAATTTGCGCGATAGCGGCTGTAAACATGTGCATATTGGTTTGCGCGCGGGCAGCGCAAGTAAACAAAAGGCTGAAGGCGCAGGCTTTACCGTGATGACCCCAGATGAATGCGCGCGCTGGGCAGATTTTGTAATGATTGCCGTACCTGATGAATTGCAGCAAGATTTGTACAATGATGATTTGCACGATAATTTAAAACAAGGGGCGACCATCGCATTTGCCCATGGCCTAAATATTCACTTTGACCTGATTAAGCCGCGCGCCGATTTAGACGTTATTATGATTGCGCCGAAAGGCCCAGGCCATACTGTGCGCGGTGAATACCAAAAAGGCGGCGGCGTGCCATGTTTAATTGCCGTGGCGCAAGACGCATCCGGCCAAGCTAAGGAAAAGGCGCTTGCCTATGCATCTGGCGTGGGTGGCGGCCGTTCGGGCATCATTGAAACGAGCTTTAAAGAAGAATGCGAAACGGACTTGTTTGGTGAACAGGCCGTGCTTTGCGGCGGTCTATGTGCGCTTGTGAAGGCAGGTTATGAAACATTGACTGAAGCTGGCTACGCCCCTGAAATGGCATATTTTGAATGTCTGCACGAATTAAAGCTGATTGTGGATTTGCTGTATGAAGGCGGTATGGCGAATATGCGTTATTCGATTTCTAACACAGCCGAATTTGGCGATTATGAAACTGGCCCGCGTATTATTACAGCGGAAACCAAGGCTGAAATGAAACGTGTTTTGGAGGATATTCAGCAAGGCCGTTTTACCAAGAAATGGATGGATGAATGCAAAGGCGGGCAAAACATGTTTAAGAAAACCCGCGCAAATGAAGCGGATCATCCAATTGAATCAGTCGGCAAAGAATTGCGCGATATGATGCCATGGATTACCGCAGGAAAATTGGTCGATAAAAAAGTGAATTAATAATTTAAGGGGCTTAGTTAAGCCCCTTATTTTTTTGAGGAGAGTTAAGATAGACAAGTCTGTTACATGGGGCGTTGCCCTGTTTGTTGCTTTTACCATGGCCGTGACCATGATGAATGGTGCGGCCAAAGAGTTACAAGCTGGTATGATGCACCCAGTTGAGGTCGCCTTTATTCGTAACGCTTTGGCAGCCATAGGGGTAAGCGCAATTATTGCCTTTATCAAGAAGGACGCGCAGCTGTTCAAAACGCAGTATATTAGGGGGCAGTTAACGCGCTCCCTATTTGGTAATGCGTCGCTTATTGTGGCGTTTTGGTCTGTGTCATTATTGCCATTGGCGGATGTTGTCGCTATTTGGTTTTGTTCGCCCTTAATGGTTTTGGTGCTGTCGGCTGCGCTGTTAAAAGAACGCGTTGGTCCGTGGCGTTGGGGGGGCGGTAATTTGCGGTTTTGTCGCTGTGTTCTTGATAGCGCAGCCTGCAATCGCGTTAGATAATACATTTGGCGTTATGGTCGGGGTTTTGTCTTCATTCTTGATTGCCGTGGTCAGTATTAATTTGCGCCATTTGGGGCAGCGTAATGAAAATCCACTGACAACAACATTTTATTTTTTAACGTCCGGTACGTTATTTTGTGGCTTGCTTGTCCCCTTTTTCTGGACGGGTAATTTGTTGAACGCAAATTTATTTGGCGTCATGGCGCTTATCGCGGCCGTCGGGCTTGCTGCGCAAATATTGAAAACAGAAGCTTTTCGCCTTGCGGAAGCGTCATTGCTCAGCCCGTTTAGCTATTTAAACATATTTTGGGCGACGTTGATTGGTTGGCTGTTCTTCGGTGAGTTGCCAGATATTTATGTGATTATTGGCTGCATTATGCTGATTTTTAGTAACCTGTTTATCCTCTGGCGCGAAGGTAAACTTATGAAAAAATAACGTTTTTTGCATATTACTTGGGATAAAAAAGCGTTTTAACTTGTGCGGATTTATTCTTCTGTTAGCCTTATAGTTGAACAGGGGAATAAAAAAATGACAAATCTGCTCGATATCAATATAGCACAGGTCGATTTTGTCGATCCTGAAGCTGCCGACATTCTTTCTAGTGCCGTTAAGACGGTTAAAACAATTCTCAAAAAACGCGAAGAACTTGATCAGCAAGGCCAAAAGGATCAAACCCTTTATGTAATGAAGGGGGAGATACATAATCGCCCTGCACATATGCTGCATCATATGCTTGTGCTTAAAGGGCTTTATGAGGCTGGCGAGAAGGTTTTAACGGGTATAGAGCTGCCCGCAGACCGTGTTGATGATGCCTTCTTGGATGCGTACTTAAAAAAATATGCGAAGGCCGATGATAAAACCCTTCCGGCGCTGCGTGATGTTTATCGTAAACAGGCGCATTTCCGCGGCAGTGTTGATTTGTTCATGAACCTATCAGCCCAATATACCTATGCTGATTATGCGCAAAAGACGCTGACCTATAATCTTTTGAAAATGCATGTTGATGGGCAAGGCCAATTTCTTGGTATGAACACGGATGCATCGCGCAAGGGGGATAATCTAAACGCTTCTGACCCTAAAGTGGCAGATTTGATGAACCGCGCGTTTAAAAAAATTGACCATAATATGAGCCTTGTGGATCGTGAGGGCATGATGCTGCGAAATCGTCATATGGCGGAGCGTTTATATTCCGTTGCACAAAAACATAAATCACGCATAGCTGTGCAATTATGTGGAATGGCACATGTCAACGGAACCGAATTAAAATTTCATCATAAAGATGCGCTATGCCATATGTTCAAACAATCTGCTCAGCCTGTAATAGGTATATTTGTTGAGGGTTCAATTGCGCAGCATTATGACGGCCTTGCGAAGGATGAACGACACTCATGCCGCTTGCCAAGCATCGCCACGGACTATGATAACCCTATAAAAAAAGATACGTCATTCTGGGGGAGTATAAAAGACTTGTTTAATTCGAATGCATCATCATTAAGCAGGCAGGATGAACGCTTCTATGTGAATGAGAAATTAGAAGTGATGGGGCTGGGGCATATGCGTTTACCACCAGGGATGTAATTATGTCTGGGGGGAAGAAAGTAAAAATCTTAGATATTGATATTGCGGCGGTTGAACGTATCGACCCTGAGGCTGCGGCTATTTTGAGCAGCGCTGTGAAAGCTGCGCGCAAGATTATTCGGCGCCGTGCAAATTTGGATGCGGCGGGGAAAAATGACCAAACGCTCTATATATTGGCGGGCGAAAATCATTGGCGCACTGCACAGCGCTTGCATCATGTTGTCCTTTTGGAAGCATTGCGTCAGCAGGACCAGCCGATGAGTGTCGCATATGAATACCCACATATAGAGTTTAGCGAAAAAGGCACTAAAGATTTCTTGCGTATGATTGGATGGGTTGACGGGCGCGTGTCTCAGGACACATGGGATTATTACTTTAATGATCCTATTGGCAGGGGGGAGGTCACAATGCTGAGTAATTTATGTAGTCTTTCTCATCAGTCACCTTATGCAATGCACGTATTGTCAAATTACATGTTCAAGGCACATACCAAGAATAAGGGTGAATTTATCGCCCTAAATTCAGATGCCGCGAGAACGCCTAAGGGCAGACTTTCTCTACGTGATGCGTTTACCAAAGCATGTATTGTTGATTGTTTGGGGGCGGCGCAATCTGGTGTGACGCTGGCTTCGCCTGAAGGTATGTGGGTGCGTAATGTGCATATGGCCGAATGCTTGCGTAACCATGCGTCTTGGCAGGGCGCGCGCTATGCTGTGCAGCTTTGCGGGCAGGATCACATTAATGGCGACCGTGAAGAATGTCCGCGGGAGCAAAGCTTGAGCGCAATATTTAATAATAAGGCAGAAACCGTTTTTTCTGTCTTTCTGGGGGCGAAAAAGGCGGATATGGATGGTCTCGACGCTAAATATCGTATAAATGGCAAAAACCTGCCAGAATATGAAGCTTATTATGATGAAGAAGCCAAAAGCGCAGCGCAGCCTTACCGTAAGATTCCTGAAGATATGTGGCCAGATTTTCGTAACAAGCGTGATGAAAAACGCTTTGTTAATACGAAGCTGAAAAATATGGGCCTAGAGCATCTATTAAAATAACTCTTGATAAGCACTCTTAATTTCCATATGGTGTTTTTTACCATAGGGCAAGGGGCGTTTAATGGGTTTGCTTGATAAGTTTAAAAGAAAAACGACAGAAGCTGCGTTGCTAGAGGCATTAGATAAGTTCGTTCAGCCGCAGCAAGATAAGTTTGATGCATATAAGCTGTTGTCACTACACAGTAGTTTTAAAAATGCAGCATTAGCGCATAATTTTGCGCGAGAATATGCCCCGCAATATCTCCCTAAAATAGCAGAACTATGTCAGCGCGATCGTACGAAAATTGAAAATTCACTGTCTGTTGCTGAACGCGTTTTTTGTATAAAATCGGCCTATAAAAATGAACAGCAAATAGAACCCTTTGTTACCTTTTTTGAAGATATTGCGGCAGGATTGAGTCTATCACAGTGGGAAAACGTACATGGCTTAACCTATGAAATAGTGAAGGGGCGATATAAAGATGGGCTTCGCGTGCCAAGCGCGATTAATAAAGATCAATACGCGCGATTAATGACTTTGCATGTTAAATGGGATGAGCAGCGCCTTATGCAGCATGACCATTTTTATTTAGCGGATTGGAGCTGTAGCTATATTGGTTGTGAAGAGGATGATGATCATGTGAATCCATTTTTACCACATCTTTCATCTGATTTAAGCTTTCAAAAACAGTTGCTGCAGACAGTATCAAAGTTAACCAACCCTACGGGCAGCGAGGCTCAATTTCAATATTTGTGTCAGGCGGCTAAGGTTCTTCCTGAAACATTGGCTCAGCCCCTTCTGAGTAAGTTAGGCCATGCTATTCAAAATTTTGCAGCTAATACATTAAATGTAAATGGGGATGCGCGTGAAATTGAACCACAGCTAAAAAATGTCATTGCGCGTGTTAGCTATGCAAATGCACTTGGCTTAAAACTAAACCTTGGTGATGTGGATTTATTGCATACAGTTTTGACTCAAGATGAGCGCCGTGCCTACGATGGCGGAAAAATTGAATTTGATGTGAAGTGTTATAATGATATTTACCTTTATAAGTTTAACCAAGTGGCACAGCCTAAAGCCGCAGCTTTGTGTATTTTTAAATCAGATAGCGGTTTTACGGAATTTGAAGACCATGAGCTCAAGCCAGATTTCTGGGCTGTGTCATCACCTGATAAGGCGCAGCTAATTCTAACAGATAATGTTGAAAAGGCGCTTGTTAATGAGTTTGGGGCAAATGGCCATAAAGTCTCTCAGGGGCTTAGTCGCGCGTATTTACAGCGTCCTATAATAAGATAATTTACATATTGCATTTTATTTCTTTTTATGACATTATGCGCCCACGGTAAAAAGGCGTAATGCCAATTAAAGGTAATAATGGATAAGTTTTCAGGTGAAATATTTGAAGTAAGCGCGCGCGCAATGCTGGCAGATGTCAATGGCGCGGTTGAGCGTATTGTTGCAGAGCGTAAACAGCTTGATGAAGATGGCTATGTCGATACGCCTCTATATGTACTGCTTGGCGAAATTCATAATATGCCTGCACATATGGTCTTCCACACATTATTATTAAGGCAATTGCAGGCCTATGAAGATTCAATTGTCGTGGGTATTGAAGGTGAGCATAATTATTTTGATCCTGATTGTCAGGAGCCTTTAAACGGTGGCGCGCTTCGTCAATATGGTGTGGATTCCATAGAAAAAGCATTGGCTGAGCGTTCGACATATGATGCCTTTTTGGCTAATAAATTTTTATACCGCTCGCTTTTGAATTACATGACAGATAACCGTAGTTTTTTAGCCATGTTTAATGATGTTGCGAGTAAAAACTACGCCCTCGACTTTTCTGACCGTTCAACATATGAAGCGGCGCAGGCCTTTGCTGGTGAAGATGTAGTTGACGAAAATGTGCATGTGACGAAACCTTTGGGCATATTTCTGCGAAATGCCTTTATGACGTCTACACTACAAAACTTAGCTGAAGAGCAAGGCGCGCGCATTGCTGTGCAAATCTGCGGAGCGGGGCATGTTGCTGGTAATTACCATGACTGGACGCAGGAACATAGTATGTCAGCATGTTATTATAATTTAGGACTGCCGTTTTTGGCCGTGTTTTTACAGGATGGCATTGTGCCTGCATATGCAGACCAATTAACAGATGAATATAAATATTTTGCGCAGAATGTACCAACGCTTAGGTCTTTTTACAACCCTGCAACAGGCACTGTTGATTTGGGGGATAAGTATGAACGCCGTACCTATCGCCGAAATATGCCTGAAATTAAGTCTTTGGATGAAGAGGCTGCTTATATCAATAATACGTTGGCGGCAATTGGCCTTGAAGATGCCCAGTTCAATATCAAATTGAACTCACCAAAATAAAAAGCCCGCTTAACGTAGCGGGCTTTTCTGTATGTCTTACTTTACTTTTGGCTGTTCAGCGAACTGGTGGAATGGTGGTGGGGAAGAAATGGTCCATTCCAATGTCATTGTGTTCTTCTGTACATCCCAGTAATTGTCGCCAACACGGCGGCCAAAGAACAATGTGTAAAGCACAATGAAGATAAACAAAACAGTCGCTGCACCAGTGATATATGCACCGTAAGATGAAATCTCGTTCCAGTGCTGCAATTCATCCTGATAATCTGGGTAGCGACGCGGCATACCGTTTAGACCCAAGAAGTGCTGCGGGAAGAAAATCAAGTTTACGCCTGCAAAGGTAATCCAGAAATGCAACTGACCAAGCCATTCAGGGTACTGGCGACCGGACATTTTACCAATCCAGTAATAGAAGCCCGCAAATAGTGCGAAGACAGCACCTAATGACAATACATAGTGGAAGTGCGCAACAACATAATATGTATCATGTAGCACTATATCCATGCCGCCATTGGCTAAGACAACACCAGTTACACCACCAACGGTGAACAAGAAGATGAAGCCAATCGCCCAAAGCATTGGTGTTGTAAAACGAATAGAGCCACCCCACATAGTCGCAATCCAAGAGAAGATTTTAACGCCTGTTGGTACAGCAATAATCAATGTCGCTGCCGTGAAGTAAGCGCGTGTATTAACGCTCATACCCACGGTGTACATGTGGTGTGCCCAAACGATAAAGCCAACGAAACCGATCGCCACCATCGCGTAAGCCATACCTAAATAACCAAATACAGGCTTTTTGGAGAATGTCGCTACGATGTGCGAGACAATACCGAATGCTGGTAAAATCATGATGTAAACTTCAGGGTGACCGAAGAACCAGAATAAGTGCTGGTAAAGGATTGGGTCGCCGCCACCTTCTGGATTAAAGAAGGCTGTACCGAAGTTACGGTCTGTCAAAAGCATTGTAATCGCGCCGCCAAGTACTGGAAGCGAGAGGACAAGCAAGAATGATGTAATCAACATCGCCCAAACAAATAGTGGCATTTTGTGCAATGTCATGCCCGGTGCGCGCATATTGATAATTGTTGTAATGAAGTTTGCTGCACCAAGAATAGAGCTTGCGCCCGCAAGGTGAAGAGCAAAGATGGCCATGTCAACGGATGCCCCAGGGTGACCAAGCGCACTAGAAAGCGGCGGATAGACCGTCCAGCCAGTGCCTGCGCCAGAGCCAACGAAAGCTGATGCAATAAGCAGCAAGAACGCTGGGATAATCAACCAAAATGAAATATTGTTCAAGCGTGGGAAGGCCATATCTGGCGCGCCAATCATAAGCGGCACAAACCAGTTACCGAAACCACCTATCAAGCCCGGCATAACCACGAAGAAAACCATGATCAAACCGTGTGCAGTGATCCACACATTCCACATTTGCCCATCAGCCACATATTGCAGCTCTGGCATCTGTAGTTCGGCACGCATCATCATCGAGAATGCACCGCCAATTAGGCCTGCGACAATCGAGAAAATGATATATAACGTACCAATATCTTTATGGTTTGTTGAACAAAACCAGCGTTTAAAAAATCCAGGTTTATGATCGCCCATTGTACTTACTTTCCTTGTTTTATAATTATATCTATCTATTGCGTGAGATTATCTATGAATTACATCTCAGCTTTTTTTGTTTCGATCCATTTTGCAAATTCCTCTTTACTGACGGCGCGCACTTCCATAGGCATGAATGCGTGGTTTGCGCCACAAAGCTCAGAACATTGACCGTAATATGTGCCTTCTTTTTCAATGCGCACCCATGTTTGGTTCATGCGGCCAGGAACAGCATCTGTCTTAATGCCGAATGAGGGCATTGCAAAACTGTGCAATACGTCAGCAGCAGTTACATCAATTTGGATGGTTGTATCGACGGGCAGATACATTGGATTATCAACAGAAAGCAAACGCTTTTGACCTTCTTCTTCGTTGATCTCATCATCAGGAACCATATAGCTCATAAAGTTGACGCCGTCATTATCAGGGTATTCAACGCCCCAATACCACTGGTAACCTGTGACTTTAACAGTCATTTCAGGATCTACAACGCGATCTGTGAAGTAAAGCAGGCGGAAGGACGGGACAACAATAACCAATAAGATCAGAACTGGTACCAGCGTCCAGATAATTTCCAGCGGTACGTTATGAGTTGTCTTAGATGGTGTCGGGTTTGCTTTTTCGTTGAAACGTAAAACCACATAAACCAATAAGGCCAAGACGAAAACTGAAATGCCAGTAATGATATACATCATCATATCGTGGAATTTATGAATTTCTTCGGCAACTGGCGTCACGGCCTCTGGGAAACCATATTCTGGTTTAAAAATTTCGCTCGCCTCTTGTGCAAAACTCTCCAAAGGCAGGCCTAAAACCATAAGCGTCAGCGCGCCTAACAAAAAATATACTTTTTTCAGCATAGTAAATCTATCTCTTATTGGTTGTATGATTTTGTTTTATTTGCTTAAAATTTATTTTAAAAAACAAAATTTTCGTATGTTTATATATAAGGTAATTCGATAAATCAAGCAAGCTCTGGCTGCAAAGAATTTGAGATTAGCGGTTGAGAAAGCTAAGACCATATAGCGCGGCGGTTTCAGCGCGTAAAATTTGTTGCCCAAGCGATACAGGAATAACGTTTTGGCTGCTCCTTAAAATGTCGCATTCTTCTGCAGTAAATCCGCCTTCGGGGCCAATAAGTAATGCAGCGCCGTCGGTAGGTGGAATCTCGCCAATATGTGGGATGTCCTTTGCGCGTTCAATTGCCGCATATATATGCGTATATGCACCTAGTGCTTTATTAAGCGGGGCAAGTGGTTTTAATTGGGGCAGGTCAAGGCGCTCACATTGCTCTGTGGCTTCAATAATTTGCTGGTTTATGCGCTCTTCATTAATTTTTCGGATTTCCGTATTTTGCGTTAGAACAGGGTGAATGCCGTTTGCACCAAGTTCGACCGCTTTCTCAATCATAAAATCCATACGGTGTTTTTTAATGGGCGCGCATAGTAATGTTATGCCGATAGGCTTGCTAGGCTGCGGGTGCAAGCACTCTTCTGCGCGGGCGCTGCCGCTTTTTTTATTGATGTCATCAATGCGGCATAGCCATTCCCCATCACGCCCGTTGAATACACGCAGTTTATCGCCTATATTCTGGCGCAGAACATTGTGTAGATAATGCGCTTGTGCTTTTTCAAAAGGAATTTCTGCATCCGCATTAAGCGGCGCATTTATATATAAGCGCGGTAATTTTTTATGGACATTTTGTTCATTCATAACGCATAGTTCTAGCACAAATTGGGATAATGAGAAATGCAGAATACAGATAAAAGTGATATTGCCCATCAAGGGTGGCTTCTGCCGCGCTTGCCAGCTTGGATGCGCCCTTATGCTGTGTTAATGCGGATGGACCGTCCAGTCGGTGTGATGCTGCTTCTTTGGCCGTGTATCTGGTCGATTTTACTCGCGAGTGGCGGCGCGTTGCATCTCGGGGCTTATGGCCTGAAAGTTTTAATATTATTTTCTTTCGGCGCTTTTTTGATGCGTAGCGCTGGCTGCGTCGTTAATGATTTATGGGATCGTAACCTTGATGGGCAGGTTGCGCGCACGGCGCAGCGCCCACTGGCAAGCGGCGCTTTGTCTGTTCGGCAGGCTTTGGTGCTGTTGGGCTGTTTGCTGTTATTATCCTTGATTATATTGGTGCAATTACCTCTCATGGTCATTTTGCTGGGCTTTTTATCTGTCGTGTTTGTTGCGCTTTATCCTGCAATGAAACGTGTTACATACTGGCCGCAGACTTTCTTGGGGCTAACATTTAACTTCGGTGCGTTAATGGGATGGGCTGCGATTGAGGGGCGGGTTTCGCTTGCTGCGCTAGCTTTGTATGTCGCGGGCATTTTTTGGACGCTTGCATATGATACAATTTATGCCTATCAAGACCGCGAAGATGACGCGCTTGTTGGTATAAAATCTACAGCTCTGCTTTTTGGTGAAAATGGCGTGCGTATGGTGAATATCTTTTACTGTATATCGCTTGCTCTTTTCTTGTTCGTTGGGGCGCTGTGTAATGCGTCCTTATGGTTTTATGCCATTACGATTTTAGCGGCTGTATATTTCTATCAAGCTTTAAAATTATGGCGGCCGCGGGATAGTGCTCTATGCTTAAAGTTGTTTAAGAAAAATATTATATTGGGTTTTTTCCTTGCTGTGGCCTGTGCGCTCATATAGCGTCATGTTGAGATTTGGCTTGACAATGTGCAATTTTATGTTAAATCTTATGGGCGAGCGTAAACTGGTATAAATATGAATTTCAGAATAAAGCATATAAATATGAACGATAACATTGGAGCAGAAGATAAAGCATTGCGCGGTACAGCTATGGCTGTGTTGAATGCGTTGCAGCGTCTTGTTGTGGTTATTGGTAATATTGATAAGGCGTTAGAAATTGGCGTTGTTGCGCCAGAAAGTCGTGAACGTTTAGTGTTTGCACGTAATGCGCTATGCTTGACGGCGAATATCTGGAATGAACATTTATCTGGTAATGTGGGGCGTTTGTACCGTGCTTCAGGAAGTGTGACTTTACCTGCCGCTTCGCCAGAGCATGAGTCTTTCTATAAAGAGCGTATGCCGCGTTCGATACGTTTTGCAGCAAAAGAGTTGCAAATCATGAATATTCCAAATGTTGAAAACTTTGTTGAGAATGAGTCCGAAATTCGTTCTGTGATGGCGCAATATGCGGTTCAATATGCGGAAATAGCGACGTATCTGAAAAAGCATCAGGAAAACATTGATGATATTCCTATGTTGGATATGTTAGAACTTGATATGATGCCGCAAACAGACCATAAATCAGCTTAGATATATAAATTTTGCATGCTTTCAGGGGATTTTCTTGTGCCCTTTTGTATATTCCACCTTTCCTTTGCGCAGTCTTGCGCTATCATTATGTTGTAACTTTATGCCGTTTTTATGCGAATAAGAATAAGCTTTAAACGGTTTTCATTATTCTTAAGGAGTTCTATCATGTATCAACGCCGTATTGGTAAATTAAGTTTGGCTGTGCTTGCTGTATCTGCATTAGGCATGGCGCCAGCTGTGGCTAAAGAAAAGGCATCAGCAGAAAATATGACTGCGTTGAGCGAGGCGCAAAAGACTGAAGTGAATGATATGATCCACCAGTTCATCATGAATAATCCTGAAGTCCTTTTGGAATCAGTTGAATTATATCAGCAACGTTTGGAGGATGAGCGAGCGTCTAAGTCGAAAACGGCTTCCAAAGATTTGCTTGCCGATATTAAGGCTGGCAAATTAGATGTGCCTTTCGCGGGTGACTTGGAGTCAGATTTTCTAGTGGTTGAGTTCGTTGATTATAATTGTGGTTTTTGTAAACGTGGCTTTGAGGCGGTGCAAGGTGTAATGGAGAAAGGCGGCGTAAAATTTGCTTTTATCGATTTGCCGGTTTTGGGCAATAGCTCACGCGAGGCTGCTAAATATGCATTGGCTGCAAAGTTGCAGGGCAAATATGCTGACTTCCATAACGAGCTATTTAAACAGCCATCTGCGCGTTCAGAAAGCGGTTTTGTAAAAATTGCTGAGCAGATCGGCCTAGATGTCGATAAGTTGAAGGCTGATGCGAATGGTGATGTCGTTAAGGCTGAGCTTGAACGTAATCGTGATTTGGCTGATAAGTTGGGCATTTCAGGTACGCCAGCCTTTATTGTTGAAGATGAGTTCGTGCCTGGCTATGTGCCTGAAGAAACATTGCAGTCGATGATTGATGCGCAAAAGAAGTAAGTAGAATAGTGAATTAATGGTGCGAGGCCGCATATGTGGCCTCGTGATATATTTTAATTAAGGTGAGAAACTATGCGTATAGCTTTGGGCGTTATTGCCGCTTTAGCCGTTATGTTTGCGGCGTGGTCTTATTTTTATGTCGTGCCAAAATATAAAGAGCAAACTGGCGGCTTCGAGCCTATCGAGGTTGGTGGGGATGGTTTCGCCAAAAAGACGCTATCTACAACCGAAATTAAAACTATACATGATACGGATACGCCCCTTACTATTGCGGGTAATGAAAATTCACCGCTGAAGGTTGTTGTTTTTTATGATTATAATTGCCCATATTGTGTGATAGAAGAAGCTGCAATGCATGAGGCGCTCGCAGGGCGTGATGATGTGCGCGTGGTGCTTCGCCCCGTGCCATTTTTGGGGGAAGATTCTTACATGATGGCGGCGCTTGCTATGGCGGCGGCGAAGGTCGGTGTGTTTCCTGAATTTCACAAAGCGATTTTTAATGCGCAAGGCAAAATGAATCAGGAAAAGGCCGCAATATTGATGGAAGAAGCTGGCCTGCCCGTTGCGCAAATCATGCAACAAGCTCAAGATCCGCTTATCCGCACAGCTGTACAGGATAATCAGCAGTTGGCGGTTGATGTTGGCGCGCATTATGTGCCGTCTTTCGTGATCGGCGATCGTCTATATATGCCGTTAGATCGTGATACAACGCCAGAAGAGTTTGGTGATATGTTTGACCAAGAGCTGATGCATTAATAAATATATTTTACCGAAAATATTTGACCTTTGCGCGTATTCCTTGTACAAAATGCATAAATAAAAATATGTAAAGTTGTCTAGAATTGATACGGGGCAGGGAACATGCAAGACCTGACAAAAGAATTTAATAATATCGGGCGTTATTTGCTGATTGAGCAAACAGCGCTAGCGCCTGCGGACGCGGCGCTTATATTTGGTAACCGTTCAATGGCATCGTCTTTGGCAGATGCGGCGGCAAATCACTATCATCAAGGCTATTTCTCTAAAATCGTGGTAAGTGGCGGGCATATTGTTGATCCTGATCTCGCTTGTCCGTCTACGGTAAAGACAGAGGCTGAATATATAGCAGAGCAGCTTACAGCGCGCGGCGTGAAAGCCGATGCAATTATCTGTGAAAAAGATGCGACAAATACGCAGGAAAATGTTGAGTTCTGCCGCGAAATCTTTAAAAATCATGCCGCACTTCAAAATGCCACTTCGGTTATGTCTTTTGGAAATATCATTGCTTCACGACGCTTTCTTATGACCCTATATGCACATTGGCCTGAAATGCTGGCAATGCATGTGGGGGTTAATGGGTATGATTTTCCTGTATCGCAGTGGTACAAGGATGAGTCTTTCCGTAGCGCGGTGATTGATCAATATAAGCGTATTGAGCCTTATAAGTCCAATGGCTGGATCAAGGAGATTGATCTTGACGCCATTAATGCTCGCATCCATAAGCTGAGGTGATTTTCAGCATCCGCATATATAAGCGGATGAATTTTTTATAAGTATATTTAGGGTGTTATGGGACAGAAAAAATACAAATTAACCGATCAGTTAAATGAGCAGGCGCAAATCTCTGCGTCGAGCGCGCATGCGCAAATTATGGCGCAATCAGTACAGAACGCGCATAAGCGTATTGTGGAAGAGCGCAATGCCATGAATGCCCGTGGCATTGAGCGCCCATTATATGTGCTTGTCGGTGAGGACCATGAAAGTGTTCAGCATTATATTCATCACATATTATTGTTAGATCGTCTGCGTGCGGATATCGATAAATTGGTTCTGGCCTATGAGCAGCCCTATGATTTGCTTTCCCGCTTCTACCGTGATGACGGTAAATATGAAGATAACGGCCATATTATTAATTATCTTAAGGATGTTGATAGGCAAACGGCGGCCAGTGTGAAATTGCGGTTTTCTGAAGCAGAAAACGCATCAGCTTATTTCGCGCATAAGGTTCTGGCGCATAATGTGATATCTATGATGGCGCAGAAGCCTGATTGGAATTTTGTCGGCAGTGATGTGTCTTATGACTGTGATGAAATTATAGAAAGTGATGACCCGAACGCGCGCCGTGCAATGGCGGCTGCGGGCGAGGATGATTGCGGCCTATGTCATGTGTCCACGGCAGAAGGTATGCATATCCGCAACGCACATATGGCGATGACCCTGCAAGATGCCGCAAAGAAAACTGGCGCGGCTGTAGTTGTGCAGCTATGTGGTATTGCGCATTTGAATGGTGATTATGAAGATAATCGTCCTGAATGGGGCTTAGCACAAACATTGAAAAAAGCGGGAGTGCATGTGCTTGTTCTGCCTTTAGAAACTGAGTCTTTCGTTATGCCAGAGGTAGGATTGACGCAAGATAGTATTGAAAAATGTACATTGCCGATTGGCCCATATGCGGAATATGACCCGCGTTTTGCATTATCAACGAAGCGCAATGATAATGCCCAAGACAATATCATGCGTAGCAAAGCTGAAGAAGCGCGCTACATAAATCAACAGTTACATTTGGCGGGATGCGCGCATTTGGCGCTCGATATAACGCAATATGAGCAGCTAAAGAAAATATACGACGCGGATATTGATTATCTTTTCCGTGATGTGGATGTCCATTTTTATGGTGCCCCACGCGCGGAACGAAAAAAATTAGCGCCATCTTTATAGGCGCTAATTATAAATTATGAGGCTGTCCCAGTCTTTTGCGTTCGCCTATTGCCGATAAAGGCATCTTCAAAAGCGTATTTAAGCTCTTGCTTGTTCTGATTGTAGGTTGACCAGCTCATCATCATATAGGCAATAAACAAATCCATAGCAAAAGTGCGGCGCCTGTTATGCTCTTGCTTTTGCTTTTCTTGTGTATCTTTTTGATACATGAAGGCTTTTTCTTCAAGCATACGTCGGCGCAAGCGGCGCTCTTCCATTTCTTCCAAAAGTAAGCGGTGGCGCTTCATTTGGATCATCGCAGAAATCTTTTCATCATTGCGTAGCTCAATTAAACGGGCACTGAATGCGCTATGGGCGCTTTGTACGCGGTCACTTGCTACGGCCGCCATTGCGGCATAGGCGTTATCACCTTTTTCAGCGAGGTCATCTAAAATCGCGCAGGCATCTAAATATTCTTTATGTAAGCTTGCCAGAACAGGATCAACCGACATGAACAGCGACATTTCTTGCGAAACGCGGTCTAGGCTGGCTGGAATATCTTGTCCAGCTAACTTATCTAGCGGCTTTTTTTCTGGCTTGTCCGCCTTGGCGTCGTTGAGCTCTAATAGCTCCGGCCTTTTGACAAACGCCTCCATAGCGGCGGCTAATGATAGGTTACGCATTTTACTCTCCACACACACATAGTCTTCAACTCACATTCTGCATGATATAGATAAGTTCTTTAAAAATTCTTAATACCGTTAATTTTTTTGATGATGACTCCCAGTAAGCTTTACGCTATAAGGGCTTAGCAATTAGAAAATAACAATAGTAGGTTAATAATGGCTTTATATCTTCCACGCGTAATCGGGCATCGAGGTGCAAAATCTTATGCGCCGGAAAATACATTGGAATCCATTCATACCGCCGCTGATATTGGCGTGAAGTGGGTAGAGCTTGATGTAAAGCTAACCAAAGACCAAGTGCCAATCATTTTCCATGATGATACATTGGAGCGCACGACGAATGGTTCTGGTCCTGTCGCTGAAATGACCTATGAGGATATTAGACAGTTAGAAGCGGGTAGCTGGTATGGCGAAAGCTTCGCGGGCGTAAAAATCCCTACTTTGGAAGAGGCGCTCGATGTTATCTATGAGCGTGATCTGGGCTTTAATATGGAGATTAAACCCTGCCCAGGCCGCGAAAAAGAAACCGCTGAAGTTGCGCTCGACGCCTTAGCGTCAAGCTGGGATAATCATAGCAACTTGCTGATCTCTAGCTTCTCTCATGTTTCGCTTGAGGTCGCCTATGATATGGCGGGGGACTGGGCACGTGGTTTGCTACTTGAAAAAGACTTGCCAGAAAATCTGCGTGATCTTGTTGAATTTTTCGACCCCAAAACCATTAATTTTGATGCGGATACCGAAGAAAGCGCCATTGAAGAATTACTTGACCTGGAGCTGCCGCTTGTTTGCTATACGGTTAATGACCCAATGAAGGCGCGCCGCCTTGTAAATTTGGGCGTTGATGGCTTCTTCAGCGATTGCCCTGACGTCATTGAAGAGAACTTGCCAAAAGCACACTAATTTATTGACATAATTTGAGCTGACTGCTAGAACAATTCCATATTATATATGGGAGAGCAGAATATGGCCTTTTTTAAGAGCAAAGAAGAGCGCGCGGCAATCAAACGTGCTAAACAGGAAGCCGCAGCAGATAAGCTGCTGACAAAAATATTCAATACATTAAGTGATGACTTGCGCCTTAATGGTGCGCCGAGTGACCCGATGCGTCTTAAAAAATCCGTTGGCGGATCTGATGATCTATTGGGCTTTGTCAAAAATGGTTTTGGTATGCTAACTAAAGATGTTGGCGCACTAACTGTTGAGCAGGTGAAAGATAACAAGGCTTTTCAGCAATACCAAAACGCACTGAATGAACGTGGCTATGCGTTGACGGATTTATCGACTAATAAAGCGTTAGGCAAGTCTTTAGCGGTATATAAAGTTGGGGCTTATCTTGAAAATGGCCTTGGTGTGGGTGGCGGTGCAACGGCAATTGTCACTGGCGGTGCGGTTACTGGTGGTTTGCTTATTCTTGGGCTTGGACTTGGATATGGCCTGACTGCGGGGCGATTGAGTGATAAGAATGCGGCGAGTTTATCGTTCAATATTGCGGCTGTAGATAAGCAAGAAGCGGATTGGGACTCGTTAGAACTTGATCTATATGAGACTTTAGCAGAAGTTCAGGCGGGAAAGCCGAAATCAGACAAAACGCCTAAAGCGTTGATCGTTTAATCCGTATAGCGATCATAAATCACAAAACTATAATCGGGGATGTCTTTATCGGCGTCCCCTTTATGTTTTTCGCGGCTAGTCTCTTGCCAGATGGTTTTATCGATGGTGGGGAATGTGCTGTCCCCCTCATAGCTTTGATGGACTTCTGTGATATAAAGGCGGTCACATAAATTAATTGTTTCGGCATAAATCTGCGCGCCGCCAAGGACGAAGACATCATCACCATTTGCGGCCTGCTTGGCGGTGAATAGGGCGGTGGCGATATCAGGACATATATCTGCGCCAAGGCCGTCATAATCACTTTGGCGGGTGATGATAATGTTGCGCCGACCGGGGAGTGGCTTTCCGATACGATCCACTATGGACTCAAATGTTTTGCGTCCCATCACCACAGGCTTGCCGCTAGTTGTCGATTTGAAATATTTTAAATCTTCGGGAATGTACCAAATAAGGTCGTTATCCTTCCCGATAACACCATTTTCAGCAACGGCAGCGATGATCGAACATAAACCCATCAAGTAATACCCTTATACAGCGAACGGATATTTAATCGGCTCGTGGCATTCATAGCCTTCGATCGAGAAGTCATTCGTGCTGACCCAAGTTTCAATATCTTCTAAGGACTTGATGTCAGGATTAATATGTAGCTTTGGTTCTGGGAATGGCTCACGTTTTAACTGTACATCACGCATTAGCTCTAATTGGTTTTCATAGATATGCGCATTGACAATTTTGTGATACGCCTTGCCCGCTTTGTATCCTGTAATCTGTGCCATCAGGGCAAGCAGAACGAAGCATTGTATCTGGTTGAAGTTAAGACCGAGCGGTACATCACAGCTGCGCTGATAGCTGGTTAAATAGAGCGTATCACCGAGTAGTGAAAATGTGTGTGTATGCATACATGGACGTAGACAACCAAGTTCAAATTCACCGGGGTTATAAAATGTTAAAATTTCCCCGCGGTCATCAATGCCTTTAGATAGGTTGTCGATAATCTTTTTTAATTGATCGAGTGTTGTACCATCAGGCTTTTGCCATGAACGGCCCTGCACACCATAAACACGCCCCATATCATCTTCGCCTTTGCGGTGTGGGTTATTGAGCCACGCATCATTTAAATTCGCATTGGCATCCCATGTTTTACAGCCAATCGCGCGAAAGTCTGCCGCATTATCGTACCCACGTAGATAGCCAAGCAATTCAGCAATCGCCGCCTTAAAATAGCTTTTACGCGTCGTGATAAGTGGGAATTTATTGTTGGCAACATCATATTCAAGGTCTGCATTAATGACCGTTAGGCAGCGTATGCCGGTGCGTTTGTTTTCAACCCAATGGCCTTCATCAACAATCCGCCTACATAAATCTAAATATTGCTTCATGGGTTTATTATCCTCTATCGTTTTATTACACGCCTTATATAATTCTAGGGGCTAAGCGGCTCATGGTCTATACTCGCCGCATGACGGACTCACAGGAATTTATCAATGCAACAGAATAAAAAACCAATTTGGGCAACGCTTTTTACAATTTTGGCAATAGCTGTGCTTTTAAAAATGGGGTTTTGGCAGGTTGAGCGCCTTGCATGGAAGAGCGCGCTCATTGCCTCAATTGATTTTGAATATGATAAGCCATTAGAAGACGCCATAATCACGGCGAATAACGTTGATAAGGTATATGCTGAAATGGCAGAAGGCACGGTCTATCGCGGTATGGTCAGTGGCGCGCTCAAAACGGATGCTTTGCGTTTTGAAACGGGTGCGCCGTTAAATGGTGTGCCTAGTTATAACGTCAGGGCGAATTTCGCGATTGATAATCAGCTATCTGTGCCGCTTGACCTTGGGCTCATTCCATACACGATCAAAACGCAAACGGAAAATGCTTTAAAGCCGTTTGATGGCCAAGACTTTACCTTTGTTGTAACGATACGCAAGCCGCAGGATGGGGTAAAGCATATGCCTTACATGCTGTGGGCGGAAAGTAATCAGCAGATTGCGCATATTGTTGAAGGCGCTTCCACGAAGCCTGAACTTCGAAACAAACATAAATCATATGCGATATTCTGGTTCACGATGGCGGGTGTTCTGGCGCTGTTTTATCTGTTGCGTTTTGCTAAAGATTGGCGCAGAATTTAAAATATTATTTCAAATAAGTGTATAATTTTGTTTGATAAAAACTATTTTTTTGACAAAATCGTAATAAATATATAGGATAATGGCTGTTATATGGTAGTGAAGGCTATTGGGGGCGGTCATGTCGGGAAATCTGGCATTTTATTTTTATACAGCATCATTGGACTTGCATGCGCAAGAGACAAAAGTATTCGTTGCGGATGTGCTGACGGATGGGCGTGTGATAGCGGCCGCCAATGCGCATAGATTGCCGTCGAGTAATGTTCTGCAGAATGTTGAAGATATTCAGGTACCACAGACAGTTATGAATAGATTTGGTGTTGGTAGTGCCGAAGCATCTTATTTCATGGCGCGCTATGCGTATAATCAAGATATAATTGATTCATCAGCGCGCAAAAAGCTTGGCTTGGCATTAACAGCGGATGTGCAAAATATCTATATTGCTTTTGCACGTTCAAGTGAAAAGGGTTATGCGCGTAATCCAGACATAAATGTATATCAATATCCACGCAGTGAATCAGATGTGGCGCAGCAAGCGGCAGTGGAAACAGCAAATATTTTGTTTAACTATGCGTGCCGTGGATATGTGGCACCGGCGCATGTGGTGCCCGTGCAAAAATTACCATGTCCAGAAATTAATCGTGTAGCATAAGAGGGGAAGATGAGCGGCGAAGAGACTAGATCAAAATTACGTCAAGCCGTTGATGCTTTGTTCAGGGAAGATAAACGCATTGTCACGGCGGAGTCTTTGACCTGCGGCGGCATAGGGGCTGAAATTGTAAAGATGCCGCGCGTATCGGACACGATTGTTGGCGGGTTTTCTGTTTATAATGATGACATGAAGGTCAATATGTTGGGTGTACCGCGCCAAGTAATTGACCGCTTTTCGGCGGTTAGCGCACAGGTCGCCCATTATATGGCGCGCGGCGCACTTGAAAAGACAGCGCCGTGTAAGGGTACGGCAGCGGATATTGCCATTGCGGTAACAGGATATGCGGGTTCCCCCAACGGGTTTGCCGATGAGAGCGAGGCCGGTAAAGTTTTTATTGCGCTCGCCACCGCTTTTAATGGGCGCAATGCATCTGATATGGACATTAATGTCTATCAACATAAATTTGAAGGTACGCGCGTTGAGGTGCAGCAGCAAACCATCGCGCAAAGCGTTGATTATCTATTCCAGCTAGCGTGTAAAAATCATATTGTGCCCGCTACTTCAACGGCTATTCACCGCATACCGAACTTTGGTAATGATGCGCCGCTTCAATCTATGCACGCGCCTAAAGTTCTGGCGCATACATAAAAAACACCGCCAAACCCTTAAGGTCTGGCGGTGCAAAAAATATAACTCCCGAAATATTTTTTTATTCGAACTATGCCTTCAAATTTGGCAGATTGTTTAGCGCTGTGCTGTTACACACAATGCCGCCAGCCTCAATAATAGAGGCAATCTTGTTTAGGCGGCCCTCTGGCGTAATTGAACGCGTTGCATCTTCAATAACAATCACGTTGAATTTTTCCGTTAACGCATCAAGTGCTGTGTCACCAACGCAATAATCAAGAGCGAGGCCTGTGATGATTAATGTATCAACGCCATCTATGCGTAATTCTTCTGCAAGGCTGTTGCCATTTGCAAAGCGTGGTGGTGTTTTCTTATCATTTTCCAAAAAGGCGGAGTAGGAATCTATGTTCACATTAGTGCCTTTTTGAATGATTTTGTCTGTAGGCTTGAAAACCAGATCTTTATGGAACTGTGCGCCGGTGCCATCTGTTGCGCTGGCTTTACCGTGGTCAGGCCATAAAACTTGGTCGCCATATGGCGCTTTAATCAATGTAAATGGCTCTTTACCATGTGTTGATGCAAAGGATATGTGGTTATCTGGGTGGTAATCTTGTGACCAATAAACTTTTTCAAAATGTGCGCGTAGACTGTTAATCACGGGTATGATTTCATCGCCGCCTTCAACGGCAAGGCCGCCATTTGGGCAGAACGTGTCTTGTGGATCAACGTTTAGAAGCGCTACATTGCTTGCAGCTTTCCATGTTTTACTCATCATAATTCTCCATTCAATCTTAAATAATTCAAATATACTGTTTAACCAAGCTGCGCCGCGCTAACGCTTGAAGTGTTGCGTAATTTACGCGCCATTTTTGCTTGGCGGTCATTTAACTCTTCTTCTGCGCCAACCACATATCTGTGTGGGTTAAGTTGACGTTTATGGCTTTCTTCTAACATCGCCATGCGCTGCAAGCCACGTTCGCGCCCTTGGTGCACTGTTTCAATGTTACCAACCAGTTTACCAGTGGTGAAGAATCGCTGTAATGGGTGGTAAGCTTGTGTGCCTTTGGCAAAGTCTTTTGACATTGTGTGGTTGTCACGCTGAATTGATGTTATATCACGTGTCAATATGCCTGAAAACTCATCGCTTGGGTCTTTGTACTTGATGGGCGCTTTCTGCCAATTTGACAGGATTGTACCGCCATCAAAATAAAGTACGCCGTTTTCGGTGCTCTTAAGATAGCGCACAACGTCTAATTCACCTGGATAGCTCATCTTAATCGCATCGCCAGACAGCTTCATAAGTTCGCGTGCATGTTTGCGGATTTCGTCAGGTGATTTTTTACCTTTTTTGACGGCCTCACGCATCGCATCGATTTCTGCTGCGGTGATTTTTTCATCAAACACAGCGCCGATTTTATAGACGCCACCAAGGCCAGGTTGCTCTTTTGCTGTGACCAAGGCTGTGCCGACCGTCCAATAATCAATCTTCGCGCCATCTTGTTTCAGGGCATTGATTGTTGCGCGGTCTAGGTCGTTAGATGCCGTGATTTTTGCGTCCGTAAAGCCTGCAGCATCAAGCAGTTTGCGCGCTTCTTTGGATAGGTAAGACAAGTCACCTGAATCTAGGCGAATACCGGACAGGTTAAGGTCGTTATCTTTGCAAATTTTGATCGCATTTTCGACGCCTTGCAATGTGTTGTATGTATCGACAAGGAAGATGCCATTATAAGGCATGCCATTAGCCCATGCTTTGAAGGCAGTTAATTCGTCTTCATAACACATAATAAAGGCATGTGCCATTGTGCCTTTGGTTGGGATGTCATAGCAGCGTTCCGCCCAAACGTTAGATGAAATATCTGCGCCGCCGACATATGCGCCGCGGCTAGATGATAGGCCGCCAACGGCTTGCGCACGACGTAGGCCGAATTCCAAAATTGGTGCGCCGCCTGCTGCGGTTTTCAAATGTGACGCATATGTTGCAAAGTTTGATTGTGAGTTCACCGTGTTCAAAATGGCTGCTTCAACCATTAGGCCTTGCCATAGTGGGCCGTTCACGCGGAATATAGGTTCAGCAGGGAAGGCAAGCTCGCCTTCTGGCATCGCATCGATGGTCAACTCTAGCTGTGCATTTTTCAGCATCTCTAGGAATTCTGGTTTGAATAATTTGTGTTCTTTACCGTCTGGACCTGTGATGGTTTTCTTCGCCAAAGTATAAATGTCGGCGTCATCAAACTTCCAGTTTTTATCAAGCCATTCAAAGACTACATTCTGACCAGCTGTCAAAAGATATTGGCCGCTATATGGTGCGGTACGAATGAAGCCGTGGAATGTCGCTTGTGCATTGTGGCGACCATCTTCCCACAGCGCCTGCGCCATGGTTAGGGCATATAAATCAGACCAAAGCGCGGATGGTTCAGCAAGCTTTTCTTGATAATATGGGTAATTTTCTCTTCCAACATAAGGCATAGTTTTCTCCTCTATTCCTCAAATAATCTCTATAACTTTAAATTCAATTTCTTCACGGCATCAACATATTGTGATCCACAATCTATTAAGGCAAACCGCTCTTCTACATTTGGGCATTTCGCAGCAAGGGCGGCATCTGTTGCCGCGGCCTTTATAAGTGCCGCCCGTTTCTCTGAAACACTTGGGATGCTGTTGACAATACCAAGGCGGTCAATCGCCACTTCACCATCAAGGGTGCTTTGTGTGCTTAATAATTTTTCGGCGGCATTGCCGACCAAGACGCCGTGGCTCAAATAACAAGTGACGGATTTTGCGCCTTTTTTCTTTAGCAGCGTTGCCGCGTTAACCAGCGTGCCGCCGCTATCGGTCAGGTCATCAATAATCACGCAGTCGCGCCCTTTTACGCGGCCTTCAAATTTGTTGATTTTTGTTGCGTTAACATCGTCACCTTCGGCATGTGCTTTCCAGATTTTGAATGTTTCGCTTAACTTCATCACGCGGCGAAGGTCTGCGGCACGGCGCTGTCCTGCATCTTTGGGTTTATCTGCGCCATCAGGTGCGCCAATAACGGCTTTATCGCCAAGCGTGTTGCGTAAATCATCGGCAAAAAGTGTTGAATTCTTCAATAAAACAACGTTTTCTTTGCCAAAAACGTCAATATAAAACTGTTCTGATGCTTTTGAATGCATTTCAGAGCTAATTATTTGTGTTGCACCTGCATTTTTAAGCATTTCTGCATAATATTTTGATGCTACAGAGCAAAAGCGCCCGTCAAAGCCGCGGTCTTGACGGTTATAAGGCATGAATGGTACAGCAGCGATAATATTGCGTGCACCAAGCTCTTTAGCATTCTTAACTGCGAAAATAAGCTGCATCGCGCTAACATCTATTGGGTCGCGCATCGATTGAACGATGGTCACATCCTGACCATAAAGTGATAAATCATCAGCATTTTGTGCAGGGACAATTTCGGCAAAGGATTCGCTGCTTGGGAAAGTGGAAAGGCTCGCCCCCATAAGGTCGAAATCACCGCGCTGTGCGGCGGTATTAAATGCGTCGCGAAGGCCGATTGCTACGGCGCTGCCGAGTATTACTTTCATCCTGAACCCTAAAAATTATTTATATTATTTGATATGGTTATAGAAAATGAGGCGCGCTATGTCAAATAAAAACACTGGACATAACTGAATATTTTTTCTAAAAAAGGCCATACATAAAATTACTATAGGGTCACTAGCGTTATGAGCACATTAGCCGCAAATTTTTCTAAGGCGAGTACTAAAAAGCGTGTCGTATTGTTTGGAGGGTCATTTAACCCGCCGCATGAAGGGCATCTTCACATTGCGCATAAAGCTTATGAAGCGATGGGGGCTGATGAAGTATGGATGTTGGTCGCGCCACGTAACCCGTTTAAAGACCCAAAGATTTATGCGGATCTGTCGCACCGCATGGAAATGTCGCGATTGATGACAGCGCATTTGCCGTGGATGAAGGTAACGGATATTGAACAGCAATATATCCCTGCTGGCGAAGATTTTATTGAAACGGCTGAAACACTCAAACGCCTACGCGCGGATTATCCTGACCATGAATTTGTCTGGATGATGGGCTCTGATAATGTTATCGAATTTCATAAATGGGGCGGGTGGCAAGATATGGTGAAAAACCACATTATCATGATTATGAACCGCACGCAGTCTACTGAGGAAATCGAGGCTGTTAAAAAGTCAAAGGCAATCACAGATTCTGGCCTTAATGTTGATATGCATGTGAAGGGTACAAAATACACGAAGCAAAATGGATTTTACTTGGTCGATTCGCCAGTGATGGAATTATCCTCGACGATGATTCGTAAAAACCTCGCGCAAAAACAGCCTAATATCATCGGTCTGTTTAACAGTGTTGCTGATTATATCGCGGATGAAGGGCTGTATGATTATGGCGGCGCGCCGAAAAAGCCCTCAGGCCCTAAGCCGAAATGCCCTTAAATTTTTAGCCTATTGCAAAGCCCTGTGTTTACAGGGTTTTTTCTTGTTATAAACACTTTGTTGCAAATAATTCTCATTTACATCTTGTAAAATTCTGTGGTTGCGGTAATGATAATCATTCGCAACAAGGGTGGTTGTGCATACACAAATGAGGATTGGTGTTAAGGGTATGTCAGATTTTTCAAAACCAAATGAAAATACAGCTAGTGCAAGGCTTCATTCCATTCGTGGCGCGTTTTTTAGAAATGCATCATTAACAACGGAACATGACTTCACAAAAGGCATATCGCTTAAGGAAGGCGGGTGTTTGTTGCCGCCGCCCGAACATGTGATGCGCGCCATGCAGCATACAATGTTTGACTTTGTTCAGTTTCCTTATCACTTGTATCCTGACCAGAATATATCAGAGTTGTTTTTGGATGATATCCGTAAATATTTTGAAGAGAGCTGCGGCATAAAGCAATCCGCGCAAACCGAAGTTTCAATTGGTTTTGGTTCGAGCCATATTTTTGATGGTGTTTTATCTGCGGTGTGTAAGCCTGATAATATTTTATTGGCACCGGCTGCTTTTTATCACTCTTTTGCGGACTGGCCTGTTAAATGGGGCTCATCATTAGAATGGGTCGAGACAGATAAAAATAACGGCCATAAATTAATGGCGAGCGAATTGCGCGCATGGTTAGAAATGCCTGAAAATAAGGATAAAGAAATTGGCGCATTGCTGCTATGGAACCCAGGGACAACGGGCGCATTATATACGCAGCAAGAGTTAGAAGCATTGGCGGAAGTAATCCGCGAATATGATTTGCTTGTCTATTGTGATGAAGTTTTCCGCGATACAGAATTTAAGGATAAGAAAACAATCTCACTAGGTTCGCTTCCAGATATGGATAAGCACGTTATAACGGCAACAAGCGGGTCTAAAAACCGCAGCGTCGCGAACTTCCGTATTGGTTGGGGCACAGGGCCTAAACATATAATGGATAAAGTAAATCATTATATGGACTTCACGATTACCGATGTGCCGCTTTATTTACAGCATATTGGGCGCGCTATATTGAATACATCTCAAGGCTGGCTTGATGAGGCGCGTGACGAATATGCTGTGCGTGCGGATTTAATTGAAACGTTAGTTGATAAAACCAATCAAGATTTAAATGCGCATTTTAATACCAAGGCTGTAAGTTATATCAGCATTCCTTATGCGCCAGAGGCTGGGCATTATACAATGCTGAATATGGATGCGCTGAAAGGGTTCAAAGCGCCATCAGGCCAAACGATAGAAGATGGACATGATTTGACCTTCTTCTTCTATGATCCTAATAAAGACCAAGACCCAACAAAAAGCGTCGCGTTTTCATCGGGCTATTCCAAGGGGCATGATGATTTATCGCTGTATATCGCCTTCGCGCAGCTTGGCTATGAACAGGTCAGCAACTTGCTGTCACCAGTCATGAAGCAGCGCCTATTAGACAATGCGGCTAATGAAAATAGCGCTGATGATGAAGTCGTTTTGAGTATGTCTGATAGCGCTGAATTGAAGCAGGCTTACCAAGCGGGGCATGGAATATTGGTCGAGGCTTTTAACCGCGTTAGCGCGAGTATAAAGTCATTAGAGCCTTCACGTGCATTTAAACAAAAACATGGCCTACAGCAAACAAGCGGGCCGTCGAGTAAAGATTTGAAATTATAATGATGGATGGTAAGCGTATGAATATCGCACTTTTATATGGGACGGCATATGCGCCTGATGACGCGCTCCTTGCTTTGGCTGAATCTTTAACGAACAAGGGGCATAATGTTAGCTTAGAAATATGGGCGGATAAGAACGTAAAATGGGATAGCTATGATGCCATTATCATTCGTTCGACATGGGACTATTTCTTGGAGCTAGATGCCTATCGAGACTGGCTTTTAGAGATGAAAGCTGCCAAGCGCCCATTATATAATAGTGCTGATTTGGTGCTGTGGAATTTAGAGAAAACCTATTTGTTAGACCTAGAAAGCCGCGGCGTTCCAATTGTGCCAACTTGCCTCGTCAAGCAGGGTGATAATGCAGCAGAGGCGATTAAAAAGAGTTTGAACCAATGGGCGGAAGCGCCGTATTTCATCATTAAACCGACCGTATCGGCAGGGGCTTATGAAACGCGCCGTATTGCGCGTACGGATATGGATGATGCTGGTCTAGCGGCCATTTCTGCGGTGCATGCGCATTCGGATGCTTTGGTGCAGCCTTACATGTCTGAGATAGAAGAAGGCGAATATGCATTGGTCTTTTTAAATGGGGCATTTGCCTATGCCGTACATAAAAAACCAGTTTTAGGCGACTTCCGCGTGCAAACCAAACATGGCGGTATTTTAACGCCTGTAGATGTAGATGCGCAGATGGTCGCGGCGGGCAAGAAAGTTATAGATGCTCTTGAAGATAAGCCGCTCTATGCGCGCGTCGATGGTGTCGTTCGCGACGGGCAGTTTTTGTTGATGGAGCTAGAGATCAACGAGCCAGGCCTTTACGATGAAATCTTCACGCCGGGCACCGATATGATCGCGAATGTAATTGATAAGATTGCCGCTTAAAATAGGGGGAGATACGTTATGCAGACAGATAAAATAAAATCATGGGATCGGCTGATCGAAAAAGAAGATGAGCGAGATGTGAGCCTGTCTGTATGGCGTGCGATGATTGAACAGATAAGCAAAGACGATATATCGTCAGCCAAGATTCTTGACTTCGGCTGTGATAGAGGTGGTTTCCTGCGCATGTTGTATGATGCCAAGCCTTTTAAAAAGGCTGTGGGAGTTGAATGTGCAGCGGATAAAGCTGCAGTGGCTAATCAACTGCGCGGGAAACGTCCTATATATTATGGACATGATGATGAATTAAGCGCCCATAAAAGCAGTTTTGATTATGCTTTTTCGCATGGGGCAGTGCATTTGCTGCCGGAGTTGGATGCCCATGCGCGTGATGTTTATGACGCGTTAAAGCCGGGCGGCGTTTATTATTTGACCACTGGGGAATATGCAGAAAACCCACTCTGGCCACGCTGGTATAGCGTGGTGTATGAGGAATCGTCCTTGCCACCACAAAATTATAGCCTTAACGACATTGTTAAAAGTTTCGATAAGGCAGGGTTTGCGGTCGCCGTCAATCGCTTGAATTGTCATGGTTTCTTTTCTTATCAGGCAGGCGGCGATCGCTACTTTAAAAATCCGTTAGAACTTGTGCGGTATATGACGGAATATATGATGGTGTTTAGGTTGGAAAGACCGGCCTAAACCGCCATATTGTCAATCAGACGCGCTGAGCCAATTTTGGCGGCGACAAAAACGCGGCATGGATGTTTCGGGTCAAACTGATCTACACGCTTTAGGCTTTCGCTTTCACGGCACTCTAAATAATCAATATTATTAAAGCCCGCATTGATGATTTTTTGTGTCGCATCTGCGGTGGCGATGTCTATATCTGCGCCATCACGAATATCTTTGGCAAAGCTGCGTAACGTCACATTCAGCGTCTCTGCGCTGGCTAATTCTTTGGTGCTCAAATAAGCATTACGAGAGGATAGCGCAAGCCCGCTTTTCTCATCACGATAGATCGGCGCGCCGATAATATCGCAGTCGATATTTAAATCCGCATTGACGCGGCGAATGACTTGTAACTGCTGCCAGTCTTTTTCACCAAACACAGCATAATCGGCGCGGCTTTGTAATAAAAGCTTGCTGACCACTGTGGCAACTCCATCAAAATGACCAGGGCGCGCCGCCCCGCAGAGGCAGTCCGTTAATCCGCTGACGGAAACAGTGCTTGCGTAGCCGTTTGGGTACATTTCTGACACAGAAGGCGCAAATACGCCCGCAATATTAAGTGGTTTAAGCTTTAGGCTGTCTTCTTCAACCATACGCGGATAGGAATCAAAATCTTCATTAGGGCCAAACTGCGTGGGATTCACAAATATACTCACCACAACATGGTCAGCCTTGGTTTTTGCCAGTTCAACCAAAGACAAATGCCCTTTATGCAGCGCCCCCATTGTCGGCACAAGCGCAAGCGTTTCGCCCTTACTGGTAATCTCTTGACGGAATGCACGTAGCGCAGCGACAGTTTTGAAGTTTTTCATGATTATTCCACTGTAACTGATTTCGCCAAATTACGGGGCTGGTCTACATCGGTGCCTTTTAATACGGCAACGTGATACGACAAAAGCTGTAATGGAATAGCGTATAAAATCGGCGCGACGAAGGGGTGAACATTGCCAAGTTCTACTTGCCAGCGGCTTTGGTCTTTTAAGTTGTCGCAGCCTGCTTGGTCGGAGAATAATAAGACTTGGCCGCCGCGCGCTGTTGTTTCGCGCACATTGGATGCCGTCTTTTCAAATAAGTTGTCAGTTGGCGCAACGACGCAGACAGGGACACTGTCATCAATCAAGGCAATTGGCCCGTGTTTCATTTCACCTGCGGCATAACCTTCGGCGTGTATGTATGAAATTTCTTTCATTTTTAATGCGCCTTCGAGGGCGAGCGGATAAAGCAGGCCCCGGCCGAGATAGAGCATATCTTTGGCTTCGATAAGTTCTTTAGAAATATCACGTATTGCATCGTCATGATTTAAAATATGTGCTGCTTCGCTTGGCACGTTACGAAGCGCTTCGGCAAAATCTTGCTCTTGCGCCGTGTCGATTTTGCCGCGTTTAACGCCAAGGGCGAGGGCAAGGCAAGCAAGCGTTGTTAGCTGTGTTGTGAAGGCCTTCGTTGAGGCTACGCCAATTTCTGGCCCTGCGAGCGTGTGCAATACATGGTCGCTTTCGCGTTCAATGGTGCTTTCAATTGTATTGACGATACTTAGAATAGTTTGGCCTTCGCGTTTGCAGTAACGCAGCGCTTCTAGGGTGTCAAGCGTTTCGCCTGACTGGGAAACAAAAATCGCCGCCCCGCCCTCTGGCATTGGTGCTTCGCGGTAGCGGAATTCAGATGCAACATCAATCTCACATGGAATGCGGGCAAATTGTTCAAACCAATATTTCGCAACCATGCAGGCATAAAATGCCGTGCCGCAAGCAACCAAGGTTATGCGGTCACATTTATAAAGCGATTCAACAACTGCTTCTGGCAAAGTGATATGCCCTGTTGATGGGTGAACGAAGCTGTTAAGCGTATCACCAATCACGGCAGGTTGCTCGTAAATTTCTTTCAACATGAAGTGGCGATATTCGCCTTTACCTGTTGTCGCGCCAGACTGCGCCGTAATGCGAATGGGGCGCTCGACTTCGTTATTATCATTATCGTAGATCGTAATGCTATCACGCGTCACGATGGTACGGTCGCCATCTTCAAGGAAGCTGATTTTCTTGGTTAGCGGTGCAAGTGCGTAGGAATCGGACGCAATAAACATTTCACCTTCACCATAGCCAATGGCTAGTGGTGTGCCGTGGCGTGCGCCGATCATAAGCTCTTCTTCACCTGAAAAGATGATGGCTAAGGCATAGGCGCCTTCTAAGCGGTCGAGCGCTTTGAACGCTGCTTCTTTAGGAGCAAGGCCTTGTTTAATGTAACTCGTGATCAGGTGAACGATGACTTCTGTGTCAGTTTCGCTTTCAAAGTGGACTTGGTTTTGGCCAAGCTCTTCTTTTAAATCGCGGTAGTTTTCAATGATGCCGTTATGCACGACCGCCACTTTATCTGTCGCGTGTGGGTGCGCGTTTTCTTCGTTTGGTACGCCATGTGTTGCCCATCGTGTGTGACCAATGCCCACAGTGCCTTTAATTGGCTGCTCTTTCAACTTGCTTTCAAGATTGACCAATTTGCCCTGTGCACGAAGGCGCGTAATTGCGCCATCTTGAATGGTTGCAATGCCCGCGCTGTCATAGCCGCGATATTCAAGGCGTTTTAAGCCTTCGACCAGAGTTGATGCCGCATCGCTTTTCGCGATCATGCCAATAATACCACACATAGGGGTTATCCTTCTTTTTGCTGTTTTTTCTTGTCTTGGAAACGGCTGACCCAGCCATCTTTAATCATCGGTTTTATACGTGTCACATAAAGCGCATCACGCGGGGCGTCTTTCGTCACAACACTGCCCGCTGCGATAAGGGCGTTTTCACCGATAGTTGCAGGCGCAACAATTGTCGTGTTCGACCCAATAAAGGCACGGTCACCAATTTTTGTCTGGTGCTTATCAAAGCCATCATAATTGCAGAAAATTGTACCTGCGCCAATATTGACGCCCTCACCAATTTCCCCGTCACCGGCATAGCTTAAGTGGTTAATTTTGCTGCCTTTGCCAACTTTGGTTTTTTTAACTTCAACGAAATTGCCGATGCGTGCGCCTTCGCCAATATCTGCGCCAGGGCGGAGGCGAGCATAAGGGCCAATATCTGCGCCTTCGCCAATTTGGCAGTCTTCTAAATGTGAAAACGCTTTGATGCGCACATTATCACCAACCCGCACTTTCGGGCCAAAGAAAACATGTGGTTCAACCACAACATCGCGGCCAAGCTGTGTGTCATAAGAAAAATAAGTGCTGTCTTGATCTAACAACGTTGCGCCTTCATCCATTGCTTTTTGACGCAGCGCATGCTGTACAACATTCTCAAGGGCGGCAAGTTGCGCGCGGCTGTTGATGCCTGCGACTTCATCTTCGCTATAGGTGATGCATATTTCCGTTTTAACGCCTTCGCGTGCTGCAATTTCCGGTAGGTCAGTGAAGTAATATTCACCTTGCGCGTTCTTGTTATCAAGCTGCGCCAGCCAGTCGGCCAGTTTTGTGCCATCAACGCAAAATGCACCTGTATTAACGACGTTGAATGCAGCTTCTTTTTCATTGCAGTCTTTTTCTTCGACGATGCGGGCAAGCTTGCCTTTTTTGTCAGGGATCAAACGGCCGTAACCGTGCGGATCGTCCAGCTCAACGCCAAGGACGGCAATGCCAGCATTATCCAAATGGCGCGCATCAATAAGGTCTTGCATTGTGTCATGCGCCATAAGTGGTGTATCGCCTAGTAATACCAATACGTCTCCAGTGAAGCCCTCTAATTCAGGTAAGGCGGCTTTAACGGCGTCGCCTGTCCCTTGCGCTTTGTGTTGGATGACTGCGCTATGCGGTGCAATAACTTCGCGGACATCGTCCATTTGCGGGGCAGTCACGACAATTATTTTTTCAGGGTTTAGCTGCTCGGCTGCTTCAATCAGCCAGGAAATAAGTGGGCGCCCAGCAAGTTCATGCAGCACCTTTGGTTTGCTTGATTTCATGCGCGAGCCAATGCCTGCGGCCAATATTACAATTCTTAAATTTTCTTCACTCATTTAGATGCTTCTATTCAGTAAACCGTTAACGTCACTTTGTTTTATATTAGCGGTGAATTTTCGCAATGTAAATTTGCGCTAAACTCACTATTTGTAACGCCTTGTTACAAATAATTTGACTTTATGTGTAAAGTTATGTAAATTAGTGATCGATTATATAGAGTTGCTTAAATGTGTGAGGACGTCAGAAATGGAATTAACCATTCTAAATGCGAAAAAGAAAAACCTAAAATTTGAAGTGTTGAATAGTGCGTCAGCTTATAAAATGACGCCATATGTAATTGAATCTAAAACATTTGGTCCATTCGGGCCTTTGGCAAGTTTCAGAATTCATATTCTCGACAAAAATGATAAAGACGTATTGATGGATTTATCCCTCTGGCGCGCATCGCCGCTATATAAAGCCTATCAGCGTTTTGTAAACTTTGATACGCATCAACCTGAAGCGGCGCTTGATATTGGTTTTGCACTTGCGGCACTTTTAAAACACCCCTTTGCGGATTTCAAAATTAACGCATTCCGTACTTTGATGCACGGGGATGCCTGTTCCCGCAATGAAGAGGTTGGACAAATTATTTTGAATAAATCAGCGTTGAAAGCGTTGGTTAGCGCCATTCGCCCTGCGGCGGAATTTGCCTATTATAAAGGTGATGATGAACAACAGTCATTCTGGCGAGAAATTTTTAGCCGAGATGGTGCGCGCTATAGCGATGGTATGATCGCCCAGACGTTTGGCTGTGGCAGTACAATGGTGCGTCCTTGCATGGATGATTTGCGCGCCGTCTTGCCAGAGATCGAAGATTTATTTTATTTGGCTTAAGTCGCTTAAGGGGAGGGCGAGAGAGATGATGTATCCGGGATATTGTGCAAAATATGGTGCAGGGAAAATGTTTTCCCTTGGAGTAGTTTTCGGTATAGCTGCAGGCGCAGGGTGTGAAGCGATAATCCATGGCGCTGAATATGTATGGGAAGGCGCGTTTTCATGTTATTTTGGTGGTACCGGGGGAATGATCGCTGGATCTGCAATGCATCGGATCGCGGATGATTATTGCGGCAAGCGCGAAATGGGCCTGTCCAAAGGTGGGGCTTTAACCAAGAAAATGCAGTTGGCCGCTTATTCAGCAATGCTTACAGGGGCTATCGCTGTGCATCAATTTGATGTGTTGGGTACGCATAACCACATGCCACAGCAGCCAGATCAGCAAACAACAACGCAAGATAATCGCGCTCCTCAAACGTTTGATGATACGCTTTCTGTTCATGGTTTGCGCCTTGCGGCATAAAAAATCACCTTGCCATTATCACTGTCTAGACGTTATAAGCTAAAGCCAAGTTATAACGAAGCGGGAAGCTCTAAATGTCATCTGAAAAACTACGTATTGCCTTTATGGGCACGCCTGATTTTGCGGCAGTTGCGCTCAAAGCATTGATTGATGCGGGGCACGATGTCGTCGCCGTATATTCACAGCCGCCCCGTCCCAAAGGGCGCGGGAACAAGGTGCAGAAATCACCAACCCATGAATTGGCAGAATCGCATAATATTTCAGTCTATACCCCCGTGTCGTTTAAGAAAGAACCTGCTGCTGTCACGGCATTCCAAAATCTTGACCTTGATGTCGCGATTGTGGCGGCTTATGGCTTGTTGCTGCCGAAATCTATTTTAGATGCACCGAAACATGGCTGCCTAAATATTCATGGCTCTCTCCTGCCGCGTTGGCGAGGGGCTGCGCCGATACAGCGCGCGATATTGGATGGTGATGCGGAAACAGGTATTACCATTATGCAGATGGATGTTGGTTTGGATACTGGCCCAATGATTTTAAAAGATAGTGTGCCGATCACGGCAGAAACCAATGCGCAAAATTTGCATGATGCGCTTGCCGATATGGGCGCGCGCCTAACGCTTGATGCACTTGATACACTCGCGTGCGATGGAAAGCTTGATAATGAAGTGCAGCCAGAAGAAGGGGCGAATTACGCATCCCGCCTGAGCCGCGATGATGGGCGCATTGATTGGACAAATAAGGCGGATTATATCGAGCGTCAATTGCGTGCCTTAACTCCGTGGCCGGGCGTGTGGTGTACAGATGCAGATGGCAAGCGTCTGAAAATACATGCTGTGGAATTATCTGATGCATCAAATTTGGGCGGTGAAATTGGGCAGATTTTGGATAAGAAGGGCAATGTCCGCTGTGGTGATCAGGCCCTGTTGCGCCTAACCCGTGTGCAGCCTGAAAACGCCAAAGCAATGGATTTCGCGTCGGCGTTAAATGGTGGCTATATCGCGATTAATGATATTCTTGGTTAAGCGCTAAACGATGGCTTATTCGTTAAAGTCGCTATTTGCTGTTTTCGATGATGCATCAGCAACGCGTACTTGGTCATGCAGCATCGCATAACGTGTCTGATACTTTTTAACTTCACGTTGGAATGCGGTTAACATCTCGCCTTTAAGCTTTTCGCCTGTCGGTAGTTTAACGGAGCGTGGATTAACTTGACGTCCGTCAACAAGGACTTCGTGATGTAAATGTGGGCCAGTTGAGCGGCCTGTTGAACCTACGCGCCCGATAACCTGCCCCTGTTTCACGCGGTCACCGCGGCTTAAGCCTTTTTCAAAGCGACTCATATGCGCATAAGCGGTCTTAAGGTTTGAATTATGACGGATGCGGATGTAATTACCATAGCCGCCATTACGGCCAATATATTCAATCACGCCATCGCCTGCGGCATAAATTTTTGTGCCAGTTGGTGCGGCGAAATCGATGCCTTTATGCATTTTATTATAGCCTAGAACAGGGTGGTGGCGCATGCCGTAACCAGATGATAAGCGCCCACCATTAATGGGTGTTTTCATCAATGCTTTACGAATGCTGCGGCCATCTTCTTGGAAATAATCAATACGGCCATCTTTCATTTCCATGCGGTAAATTGGGGTTGGTTTGCCAGATAAAACAAGATTCGCGTACAGAATATCTTTTTCGCCTGCAGGTTCACCAGTTTCTTCGATAGTCGCTTCACGATATAGAACTTCAAGACGATCGCCTTTGCGCAAGTCTCGCTGGAAGTCAACATTCCATGAATAAATACGCATCGCTTCGGCGACAATACTATGTGGTACATTCGCTTTTTCAGCTGAGCCGAACAAAGAAACTTCAACATCAAACGCGCCGCTTTTATCTGTATAGATGATGGCTTTTTCATGCTTGGCTGCTTTGAATTTACCCTGGTCATCAAGGACGACGCGCGCAGATTTTATTTTGTCAAACGGCACATCAAGCATAGCGATGGTTTTATATGTATCACCATCAACAACGCGGTCTTCGCCAAATTTTAATTCAACGGTTAGGCCTGGCTTCATGCTGCGCGGATCATAATATTTAGATAATGCCTCAACCGCACGGTAGGCTTCACTCGCACCAATACCTTGTCTACGCAAAAGACCGGTTAGCGTGTCACCTTTTTTCAAGGTCACATGCGTTGCTGTCGGCTTGACTGGCGCAGTTGGTTTTTCTGCTTCTGCATTATTTTTTAAGATATTTAAAGCGTCACTAGCATTTTTACCAAGGGATGCAACTTTTTCGACGATGTCGCCTTTAAGGGTGTCTTGTAATTTATTATAGGCTTCGCGCGCTTCGGCAGAAGGCTCTGCGGGTTTAACGTCACCATTTTGATAGGCGATATTTTGCAGGAGCCCTGCTTGCATATTTGTTGTTAAGCGATCACCGCCAGCTGGCGTGGTTTGTTCCATCATATAGGCAATATCTTCGGCGCGGTTATTGGCCATCAGATTTTTACCATTACTCAGCGAAATAATGCTAACAAGCGCAGCCGCTGACAAAAGTGAAACATAGCGCAGACGTGGCAAATTATTCTTTGTCACGAAATAACGCGGACGCAAAGGAATTGGTTTTCCGATGAGATGTGTAATCAATGAAACTTTATGCATACCCAGTATTATTTTGTTTATAGCAACTACTAATATACCACTTTACTATAGCATATCTTTTCTAATCGTTAAATTCATATAGGATTTTATCTAATTTTTGTGGTGATAATCCTATCTTAATGCGCCTAAGCGCCTATATATATGCTGCATGGCGATTGTTTAGCATGTGCCGTGTGGCCATGCAACGGATTTCATACAGGCGCATTTAAGAAACTGTACATAGGTGCATTTGCTAATGCGTCAAGCCTCAGGGTTTCTTGTTTTTAGCGCTTTTCTTCTTTTTGGGCTTTGTGGTTGTTTTTGTTTTGCTACCTGCGCTGATTTCTTCCGAATCTTCTTTGTCTTGCGCGGCTTTTTTGGTGATACGGCGCTGCTTCGGATATTCAAAGAATAATTCATCTTCAGCTAGGTCAATAATCACGTCACCACCATCAACCAATTTGCCGAATAGAAGTTCTTCGGCGAGCACTTTCTTGATGTCGTCTTGGATGACGCGGGCGAGTGGGCGTGCGCCCATGGCAGGGTCGTACCCTTTCTTCGCCAAATGTTTGCGCGCGGCGTCGCTCAGCGTAATGACCACGTTTCGATCTGACAATTGCGCCTCAAGCTGCATAACAAATTTATCGACAATTTGCGCAACTGTTTCTTCAGCCAGTGCTTTGAATGGGACAATCGCATCAAGGCGGTTACGGAATTCAGGAGTGAAGGTGCGCTTGATTTCTTCGGAATCGTCTTGGTCAGCAATATTATGCATGAAGCCTATCGGCGCTTTAGATAGCTCTTTCGCGCCCGCATTGGTGGTCATGACCAAAATGACATTGCGGAAATCAATGGTTTTGCCGTTATTGTCGGTTAGCTTGCCGTAATCCATAACTTGTAAAAGTAAGTTATAAATATCTGGATGCGCCTTCTCAATCTCATCAAGAAGTAATACACAATGCGGTGTTTGGTCGATTTTATCGGTGAGCAAGCCACCTTGTTCAAAGCCGACATAGCCTGGTGGCGTGCCAATAAGGCGGGATACCGCATGGCGTTCCATATATTCAGACATATCAAAGCGGATAAATTCAATGCCAAGCGTAATCGCCAATTGTTTACAGACTTCGGTTTTACCGACGCCCGTTGGGCCAGAGAATAGATAAGAACCAATCGGCTTTTCAGGGTCGCGCAAACCTGCGCGCGCCATTTTAATGGAATCGCAAAGACGGGAAATCGCTTCATCTTGGTCAAAGACAAGGGTTTTGAGGTCGCGCTCTAGGCGGGACAATACATCTTTGTCTGATTTAGATACGTTTTTCGGCGGAATGCGCGCAATGCTCGCGACAACAAGCTCGACATCTTCACGCTCGATCTTGGTTTTGCGATCATCCTCTTTGAGAAGTTTTTGTGCGGCGCCAGCCTCATCAATCACATCGATTGCTTTATCAGGCAACTTACGCTCACCAATATAGCGGTTGGATAGCTCAACGGCGGCTTTGATTGCATCATCTGTATATTCAACATTATGGTGTTCTTCGTAATATTTACGCACGCCTTTGAGAATCTCGATGGTTTCATCAACGCTTGGCTCGTTAACATCAATTTTTTGGAAGCGGCGAACAAGGGCGCGGTCTTTTTCAAAATAATTGCGGTATTCTTTATATGTGGTTGACCCAATACAGCGTAGCTCACCATTCGACAAGGCAGGCTTCAACAGGTTCGATGCGTCCATCGCGCCTCCAGATGTCGCGCCTGCGCCAATAATGGTGTGAATTTCATCAATAAATAAAATTGCGCCATCAATTTTTTCAATTTCATTAAGAACAGCTTTAATGCGTTCTTCAAAATCACCACGGTAACGTGTGCCTGCAAGTAGTGCGCCCATATCAAGCGAGTAAATCGTGTTGCCGATCAATACGTCAGGAACGTCTTCGTCAACGATACGTTTGGCAAGGCCTTCAGCAATCGCTGTTTTACCTACCCCCGGTTCGCCAACATAAAGAGGGTTGTTTTTCGCGCGGCGGCAAAGGATTTGTACGGTGCGCTCAACTTCTTTTTCGCGTCCAACGAGATTATCGATCTTACCTTGGCGGGCTTTTTCATTTAGGTCGCGGCAATAGGCGCTTAACGCGTCTTGTCCCGTTTTGACGGTTTCTTCACTTGCGCCGTCTTCATCTTCAGCGCCCTTAACGCTCTTGGTGATGTCGCTTTGCCCGGGGACTTTGGCGATGCCGTGGGAGATATAATTGACCGCATCGAAGCGTGTCATGTCTTGTTCTTGTAGGAAATATACAGCGTGGCTTTCACGCTCTGAAAATAAAGCAACGAGGACATTTGCGCCTGTTACTTCATCGCGGCCTGATGACTGCACATGAATGGCGGCACGCTGTAAAACGCGTTGGAACGCTGTTGTTGGTTTTGCTTCTTCGGCTTCAGTGTTCACGAGGCTTGAGAATTCATTGTCCATATAGGTTTCAAGCTGATCCTTCAGATCAGGAATAGATATGCCGCAAGAGCGCAATACAGCCATAGCGTCTTGGTCATCAGTCAGTGCATAAAGCAAATGTTCTAAAGTGGCAAACTCATGGTCGCGCTCATTTGCGACGCTTAATGCGTTGTGGAGGGTTTGTTCTAAATTGCTTGAGAGCATATTTTGTCCTTCAATTAAAAACGATATGTTTCGGTATTGTTTTAGTCGCGTTCCAATGTGCACTGTAATGGCTGTTCATTAGCGCGGGCAAAATCCATGACCTGCGTGACTTTAGTTTCGGCTATCTCATAGGTGTATACACCGCACAAGCCAACACCGCGGCGATGGACGTGCAGCATAATATCCGTCGCTTCTTGGCGCGATTTGTTGAAAAACTTTTCAAGAATGTGTACGACAAATTCCATTGGTGTGTAATCATCGTTAAGCAATAGCACTTTATACATAGACGGTTTTTTCGTCTTTGGGCGCGTTTTAATGAGTAAGCCGGTCTGGTTGTGATCCTCGCCCTGATTTTCATTGCCATCATCTTCGTTCATACGCGGGGCATTGTGTTCAAAATCTTTATTCGTCATGTTTGTTGTGCTGTATGTTATTTAAATTAAAAAAAACGTCATCATGTTTAATTATAGCGTAAAAGCGTCAGGGGCGTATATTTTTTTGCATTGTTATGCGTTTTATCAAAAACATATTTGAAAGCCCCGCGCGAAAAAAAAGTATCCATGAATAAAAGATAGGTTGTAAGAATGATTAAAAAAAGGCAATATAGTCTTGAATTGTATAAAAAAATCATTTATTCGGATCAGTGTTCGTTTTTGGGGTGATTTTTTACCTAGTGACTATTAGGAGATATTTGATGAAGGCTTTAAGAGCAATCACATTACTGGGGTTTAGTGTTTCTGCACTGGTATTAACAGGCGCAGCATCGGCTGAAGAGTTGAAAGAAATTAGAACATTGAAAGATGCTGTATCGATCGGTGTGCTTACAAATCCGCGTACAGCTGTTGTGCAAAACAATCGCCGTGCGACTGATGAGGAATTGAACCAAGCTAAAGCGCTTTATTTGCCATCTATTGATTTTAACGGTGATACGGGGCTTGAATATAGTGATGACCCAGGCACACGTGGCGGTACAGATGGTGATGATACCGAAACCATGTGGCGTTATGATGTTGGCGTAACATTAACGCAAATGTTGTTTGACGGTTATGAAACAAAATATGAAGTTGAGCGTCAAAAGAACCGCATTAAATCAGCGACAAGCCGTGTGGATGAGACATTGGAACTTGTTGGCTTGAACATCGTTGAGAACTACTTAGAAGTTAAGCGCCAACGCGCATTGCGTGATATTCAAAAAGAGAACGTTGCTAAGCACGAAGAAATTTTGACGATGATCGATGATGGCGCATCAGCTGGCCGCAGCACACAGGCGGATGTTGAGCAAGCCCGCGCGCGTCTTGCAAACGCAAAAGCGCAGCTTGCAAATAACACTGAACAGCTGCGCATCGCAGAAGCGGCTTTTAAGCGTGAAGTCGGCTATATGCCGGGCGTATTGGATATGCCAGTTATTCCCGCGACAGCGTTAGCGGCTGAACTGCAAACAGAAATTAACAAGTCATTGGCGTATAGCCCGACACTTGATGTTTTAGAAGCAGATCTTGAGGTCGCGCATTCTGAACGTATGGGCACAATGTCAACATTCTATCCGCAGGTTGATTTGCAATTAAACGCGCGTACAGGTGAAGACCTTGGCGGCGTTGAAGGTGATGATACAAGCGCGTCAGCTTTGTTTGTCGTGAACTGGAACCTTTACCGTGGCGGCGCAGATGTCGCGCGTACGAAAGAATTGGTTTACCGTACAGCAGAAGCAAAAGAACGTCGTGCACAAACTGCACGCTCAATTGAAGACGAAGTGCGTAGAACATGGGCGAGCCGTGATGCTGCGCGTGACCGTGCCATTCAATTCCGTGCCCAAGCCGCAGCAAACCGTCAGGTTGTGAGCGCATATTTGGATCAGTTCAACTTGAGCCGCCGTACATTGCTGGATGTACTTGATGCGCAAAATGAATTGATCGTGTCGCGCTCTAACATGATTAATAACGAATATTTAGAAATGTTCGCGATTTATCGTCTATTGGCTGTGCGCGGTGACTTGATGGGTATCATCGGTGTTGATGCGCCTTCGGAAGCTGAGCTTTAAGCATTAATCGCATATTTGTGCGATATATAAAATTCTTGATGGGCGTGTTTACGAGGAAAACGTAAATAGGCCCATTTTTCATTCATTTCACTGCCCAATCAATTAAGGGGAGCGTGTATTCTATGTCAGATCAAGCCTCATCAGACAAAAATCAAGACAACAAAAAGCAGGATGTAAGCGCGCAAAATAATGACGCGCAAGATAATATCCGTAGTGAAGGTTTGGCGGACTATCCGTTGCAAACAGATCGATTGGCGCAGCGTTTCCCACGCCTTGAAGCGTTACAAATATTGGCAGGGCATTACGGTCGCCGCACATCATTGAATGCACTAACCGCGGGACTGCCCATTTCTAAAGAAGGTGTATCACCGGCTTTGTTCATACGCGCGGCTAAGCGTGCAGATTTGAATGCACAGCTTGTTGAGCGTACATTGGAGGCCTTGGTAACTTTACCCATCTTTCCGTGTATTGCGCTTCTTAAAGGCGGGCAAGCCTGCATTATTTGGGACGCAAAGCCACACGAAGAAGATGAATATCATTTAACGGTGCAGTTTCCCGAAGAGGCAGGAGAACAAGCGAAAGTAACGCTCGCAGAATTACAGCGCAGTTATAATGGCTATGCTTTTTTTGTGCGTCCTGTTGCGCATATTGATGACCGTGCGGGCCCAGCAACCATTGATAATTCGCGTGATTGGTTCTGGCAAAGTTTAAAAGATAACAAGAAAATCTATATAGAAAGCGGTATCGCGGCGATCATGATTAACATGTTCGCATTGGCAAATTCGCTGTTTATTATGAATGTGTATGACCGTGTTGTCCCTAATGGCGAACAATCATATCCGACTTTGGTTGTTTTAGCCGTAGGCGTTTTTATTGTGTTCATCTTTGACTTTATTTTGAAGAATTTGCGCGCGCATTTCTTGGATTACGCGGGTAAAAAAGCTGATGTAAAAATATCATCAAGTTTGTTTGAACAAATATTAGGCATGCAACTGCATGCGCGGCCCGCTTCGGCAGGTGTTCTTGCTAGTAATATGCGCGAATTTGAAACGATCCGCGATTTCTTTACATCGGCGACGATGGCGACATTAATCGACCTACCTTTCGCTTTATTCTTTGTGCTGATTATTTTTGTTATTGGCGGTCCAGTGGCTTTTGTGCCTCTTATCGCAATGCCGCTAGTTTTGTTGGGTGGCTGGATACTGCAAAAACCGCTTGAGCGTATTATCAAAGAATCAATGCATGAAAATGCTCTGAAGAATGCGCTTTTATTTGAGACAATTACTGGCCTTGAAACGATAAAAACACAGGCTGCAGAAGGTCACACGCAGCGCCGCTGGGAAGAGTTGACGGAAAAAGCTGCCCGCACATCAGTTAAATCACGCCGCGTGGCTATTTTTGCGCAAAACTACTCATTGTTTGTGCAGCAAGTCGCTTCAATCGCTGTTGTAATCGTCGGTGTGTTTATGATTAATGCGGGTCTACTCTCAATGGGGGCGCTGATTGCCTGCGTAATTCTTTCTGGCCGTGCAATGGCGCCATTAGCGCAGGTGTCAGGCTTACTTACGCGCTTTAATCAAAGCCGTGAAGCCTTTAAGCAGCTGGATGATTTGATGAAGAAGCCAGTTGAGCGCCCGAGCGATAAACATTTTATTACTATGCCGCATATGGAAGGTGATGTGTTTTATTCGGACGTGGTCTTCCGCTACCCTAGCCAGACACGCCCCGCATTAGAGGGGATAAACTTCCGTATTCCAAAAGGCGAGCGTGTCGGTATTATTGGCGCGGTCGGCTCAGGTAAAACAACGTTGGAACGTTTGCTGCTTAATCTCTATCAGCCAGAAAGCGGCTCTATCCAAATTGACGGCACAGATGTACGTCAAATTGACCCAGGTGATTTACGCCGTAATGTTGGGTCAGTTCAGCAAAGTCCGCAATTATTCTTCGGCACAGTGCGTGAAAATATCACGATGGGGCATGAAACCGCGCCGGATAGCGCCGTGTTGCGTGCTGCGGAGCTTTCAGGTGTCATGGAATTCTTGCGTGACAGCGAAGCAGGGCTTGATACGCAGGTCGGTGAGCGTGGTGAAGCGTTATCCGGTGGGCAGCGTCAGGCCATCGCCATTGCGCGCGCATTATTATATGATCCACCAATTCTTATTTTGGATGAGCCAACGGCATCAATGGACCCCGCATCGGAAAATCGCCTGCGTAAACGTTTGGAAAGTATTACCGAGGGACGCACAACCATTCTGATTACTCATAAGGGGGCAATGCTGACCTTGGTTGATAAATTAATTTTGATTGATCGCGGCAAATTGGTGGCATACGGCCCGAAAGATGATGTGATCGCGAAATTACAGGCGCGCCAATATGGTTCACAGGCGGAGAATACCGATGTCTAAACAAAATATAGAGCATAAAGATCAAGCAGATAAAGACGAATTGGCTTTAAGTGTTAATGACCAAGGGGACTGGAATAAAATTCAGGCCAATTGGGCGAAGCAGCAAGCGGATTTAGCGCGCGCCAAAGCAGAGAAGTTTTTTACATCTGACGAAGAATTACCGCTATCACGCCATTTGCTTTTGGTCTTTATTGTAGGGTTTTTCTTGGCTTTTATCATTTGGGCGAATTTTGCCACATTAGATGAAGTGACGCGCGGCGATGGTAAAATCATTCCATCTAGCGAGATTCAAGTGATCCAGAATCTTGAGGGCGGCATTGTTGATGAGTTTCTTGTTAAAGAAGGGGAAATGGTTTCAGCAGGGCAAGTCTTGCTACGTTTACGTGATGTTTCGGCCAGTTCTGATTATGGCGCGAATAAAGCTCGCTATTATGGTTTGCTCGCGACAACAGCGCGTTTGCAGGCTGAGGCGGAGAATAGCGATTCGCTAACCTTCTCTGATGAGGTGAAGCAGAACGCGCTGACGAATGCCGAAGAAGAAATGGAAAGTTTCCTTGCGAGCCGCCGCCAAATTAAGCAGCAAATTAGCGTCCTCGAACAGCAATTAGCGCAGCGTAAGCAAGAGGTGCAGGAGCTAAAGACCCGCGAAAATGATTTGCGTAAAGTTTTGGATTTGTCGCGTGAAGAAAAAGCGATGATCGAGCCTCTAGTAGCACGTGGGTCAGCCCCGCGCATTGAGCTCGTACAGCTAGAGCGTGGTATTCAGGAGAAAGTTACTGAACTCAATGGTGTGCTGCAATCTATGCCCCGCGCTGAATTGGCGGTGAAAGAGGTTGAGGCGCGCATCAGTGAGATTGTTGAAACCGCACGTTCCGATGCGCAGCAACGCCTGTCTGAAACAACGATTGAGATGAATTCAATTAAGCAGACACTCGCGGCGCTTGAAGACCGTAAGGTCCGTACGGAAATAAAGTCGCCCGTTAATGGTGTGGTCAAAGACCTTAAAATCAATACTGTTGGCGGCGTAGTGCAGCCCGGTAGTGATATTCTTGAGATTGTTCCGCATGATGACCAGCTTTTGGTTGAGGCGCGCATTCGTCCGTCTGATATCGCGTTCTTACATCCTGGTCAAAAAGCCGTTGTTAAAATTACGGCATATGATTTTTCGATCTATGGCGGGTTAGAGGCAGAATTGATTGATATATCGGCTGATACGATTACGGATGAGCAAGGAGAAAGCTTCTACCGTGTGCGCATCCGCACTTTTGATACGGAGTTAACACGCAAAAACGAAGTGCTGCCAATTATTCCCGGCATGGTGACGAGCGTGGATATTCTAACCGGCAAAAAGACGGTTATGGATTATATCTTGAAGCCATTTATCAAGACACTTAAGCAATCGCTAAATGAGCGCTAATTAAACATTCGCCCAGAGTAAGGCTTCTTCAATTTCGCCTGTGCTGAAGTGGCGCACAACGTTTGGGGAAACCTTATTCAGTTGCTTAATTGGGAATCCCAAAACCTCAGCAGGCGCATTAATTAAGGCAAGCTTTTTAATGTGATGGCGGTAAGGGCTCATATGCAGCATTTCTTCGGCGAAGCTATCGCTGCTCCACCCACTGTAGCCGTCATATGCAACGACTAACCGAACTTCGTTATGAAGCTCGTAACTTTTCTTCATGCGTGGCAACAAATGCTGCGCAAAGCTTACGTGATCAATTATGCCGGACATTTTAATGCAAATCACGCCGAAGCGGTCATTCGGCGCAAAGCCCTTATGAACAAAGTCATAAGACGTTGTCTTCTGAATCATTGTCGTCTCCTGAAATGCTTTCTGTACCCAAATATATATATCCTTGAGTCTATTATGAGAGGATTAAGATTCGCTTAAAAATGGCTAACATTTGATAGATACTGTAATTAAGGTTTTTGTTTAGTGAGAGGCAAGAGATTGTTCTCCGTGTTAGATTTAAATGTCTAACTAAACTAACAAAAGGAGAACAACCATGCAGTATTATGCCGGATTAGATGTATCATTGGAAGAGACTTGGATATGTATCATGTCCCAAAGCGGTGAGATTATCGCTGAAGGCGCCGTTCCAAGTGAAATCGAAGACATTTCTCTTTATCTAAAATCACTGGGGTTTGATTATGATCGCATAGGCCTGGAAGCAGGCCCAACCTCAGCATGGCTCTATCAAGGATTAATCAAAGAAGATCTCCCTGTAATCTGCATCGATCCCCGTCATGCTAATGCCGCGCTTAAAGTACAGCAAGCAAAGACAGATAAGCATGATGCACGCGGTATAGCGCATATCATGCGCACAGGCTGGTATCGTGTGAGTCATGTTAAAAGCATAGAAAGCCAGAAAACCCGCGTATTATTAAATGCGCGTAAGATCTTGCTTAACAAGCGCATGGATATTGATAACCAAATCCGTGGTATGCTGAAGGTCTTCGGCCATAAGATTGGCCCAATATCCGCGATAGAGTTTTCTTCTCGTGTATATGAGTTGATAGAAGGGGATAATGAGCTAGTTCGTTATATAGATCCCCTTATCAGCGTCCGAGAGAGCTTATTTAAAGAATTTAAGGTGCTTGATAAGCACATACGTGACATTGCACGCAATGATGTGCTCTGCAGGCGCTTTATGAGCGTGCCTGGTGTGGGGCCGCTCACAGCGCTGCTGTTCAAAGCGACGATCGATAACCCGTATAGATTTAAGAAGTCTGCCAATGTAGGTGTGCATCTTGGCCTAACACCAAGAAAATATGCTTCGGGCGAAATTGATTATAATGGCGGCATTACAAAATCTGGTGATCCAATGATGCGAATGCATCTCTATGAAGCTGCGCAGGTGATATTAAGGCGGACGTCAAAGCCAACGACATTGAAGAAATGGGGCTCCGATATAGCAAAGCGCACATCGCGCAAAGTTGCAATGACGGCTGTTGCGAGAAAACTCGCCGTGATATTACATCGTATGTGGGTTGATGAAACAGAGTTTTATGATGAAGGTTTGAAGCAAGCTTAATTCCTTAAACCTTTAATCATGGCGTTGTTCGGTAGGACGATGAGCTAAGGTCATGGCGTAATGTATATTGCAGGAAGACAGTAATATCTATCGCGTTTGATAGTTTGCCAGCCTTAGATCATATTGGATAGTAACTTGTCGCATAAATATGACGACGTAGAGAAGTACGAACCTACAGAATAACAACATGTAAAAACACATAAAGATACAATAAAATCAGCAAGATAGCACTTGATTGATAACATTGATTATGGAATATAGTGGCCAAAACAGGAAAGGGACCACATACTAACCAACTGATAACACTGAGAACTTTTTCTTTGACAAAAACTTAATTAGAGAAGATATACAGATAGTTTTTCTAAAAATGTCTGATTTGATAGAAAGCGGTAAATAATTTCGCGATATATACTATAAAAAGGTTGATTTCATAGGCTTTATGCGCTTCAAATAGGAACTTGATATTTTATCTCAACTTTAACATTGAAGGCGCATTATGGCTTCGCAAGCAGAATTAAAAAATAATATCTCCGTAATCCTACCTGATGGTTCGGCGCGAACGTTAAAGGCAGGTAGCACGGGGTTAGACCTTGCGAATGATATTTCAAAGTCATTAGCGAAAGCATCTGTGGCGATTAAGCTTGGCGATGAAGTGCGTGATTTAAGCACGGTTCTACAAGATGGTGACAAAGTATCCATAGTTAAGCGTGATGACGAAGACGGGCTTGAGCTTATCCGCCATGACGCCGCGCATGTGATGGCGCAGGCCGTCCAAGAACTGTTTCCCGGTACGCAAGTGACAATTGGCCCAGCCATTGATAACGGTTTTTATTATGACTTCGCGCGCGATGAGCCATTTTCAAGCGATGACCTAGAAGCCATTGAAAAACGTATGCGTCAGATTGTTGAAAAAGCTGAGCCATTCTTGCGTGAAGAATGGGATCGTAATGAAGCGATTAAACATTTCCGTGGTATCGGTGAGGAATATAAAGCGCAAATCATTGAAGACTTGCCTGAAAGTGAAACGATTAGTGTTTACACGCAAGGTGATTGGAAGGATTTATGCCGCGGCCCGCATATGCCAACAACAAAACATGTTGGTACAGCCTTTAAGTTAATGAAGGTTGCAGGCGCATATTGGCGCGGCGATAGCAATAACGCGATGCTTACCCGTATTTACGGTACAGCGTGGCGCAATGATAAAGAATTAAAAGCTTATTTAACGATGCTTGAAGAAGCTGAAAAGCGCGACCATCGTAAAATTGGTAACGAAATGGATTTGTTCCATTTACAAACCGAAGCGCAGGGGTCAGTATTTTGGCATCCGCGCGGTTATACAATCTATAATCAATTGGAACAATATATGCGCCGCCGTGTGCAGGATGGCGGCTATGTTGAGGTGAAAACACCGCAGCTTATGCATTCTAAATTCTGGGAAATTTCAGGCCACTGGCAGAAATACCGTGACGGTATGTTTGTTGTGCCAGATGTTGTGCCGAACACAACTGAAGATGGCCCAGTTTTTGAAGAAGAGCCAAAAGACTTCCTTGCTCTTAAACCGATGAACTGCCCTGCCCATGTGCAGATTTTCAAACAAGGGATTAAGTCCTATAAAGATTTGCCAATTCGCTATGCGGAAATGGGCTGTTGCCACCGTAACGAAGCGCATGGCGCGTTGCATGGCTTGCTGCGCGTGCGTCAGTTTACCCAAGATGATGGACATGTATTCTGCCGCGAAGACCAAATTTTGGAAGAAGCGGTTAAATTCTGCCAGCTTACTGAAAAAGTTTACCAAGACCTTGGCTTCACCAATTACCGCCTGACACTTGAAACGCGCCCTGAAATGCGTGTAGGGTCAGATGAACTTTGGGACAAGGCTGAAAAAGGTCTAAAAGACGCGATGGATCATTTGGGTATGGATTATCAAATCTGTGAAGGTGATGGCGCGTTTTACGGCCCGAAACTAGGGTATATTTTGACCGATGCGATTGGCCGTGAATGGGGCTGCGGTACGTTACAGCTTGACTTCAACCTGCCGGAACGTTTTGATGCGACATATATTGGCGAAGACGGCCAGAAACATCGCCCCGTAATGCTACACCGCGCTGTGCTTGGTACGTTTGAACGTTTCATCGGCATTATGATTGAAAGCTATGCTGGTAAATTCCCGCTTTGGCTTGCCCCGACGCAATGTGCAATTGCAACTATTTTACCTGCGGCGGATGATTATGCGACCAAAATTTATGATGAATTAAAGGCTGCTGGTGTGCGTGTCGAGCTTGACTTGCGTAACGAGAAAATCAACTACAAAGTGCGTGAACATATGACGCAAAAAACATCGCACTTATTTGTTGTTGGTGCGCGCGAGGCAGAGCAAGGCACAGTGGCTATCCGTCGTTTGGGTAGCGATAAACAGGAAATCATGCCGTATAAAGAAGCGGTGCAAATGATTATCGATGCAAGTAAACCACCATTTTAATTATAGCAGCTTGCTTTCATTTTATTACGGCGTCATATCTCGCTCACCTATATTTTATAGGCGTCGCTTGATATGACTTGCCCTAAAATAAAAGCAAACAGCGATGTGTGTGATATAAACTGCGCGAATACCGTAGAAATTTCGTTGATTTTTCTGCGATTTCGCGTAAATTATGTTTTTGGTATTATTAACTAAGATATAGGAGCTTACCATTAGAGGACCAGTTAAACCGCAGCGCCCCGTAGATGACGGACCACGCATCAATGAGGACATTCGTGTTAAAGAAGTACGATTAATTGACGATGAAGGCGAAATGCTTGGCGTCGTTGGTATCAAAGAAGCACTTGCCAAAGCTGAAGAAGCCGGTTTAGACCTTGTTGAGGTATCTCCGAATGCTGAGCCACCTGTTTGTAAAATACTTGATTACGGTAAGTATAAATACGAGCAGCAAAAAAAGGCAAACGAAGCACGCAAAAAGCAAAAAACCATTGATTTGAAAGAAGTGAAAATCCGCCCAACAACGGAAGAGCACGATTATCAGGTGAAGTTGCGTAATGTGAAACGTTTCCTAAGCGCAGGTAACAAAGTTAAGGTTTCTATGCGTTTCCGTGGCCGTGAAATGGCACACCAAGATGTCGGCATGAAACTTATGGAACGTATGCTTGGGGATGTTGAAGGCTTGGGCAAGGCTGATATGGGGCCAAAAATGGAAGGCCGCCAGATGATTATGGTACTTAGCGCCGAAGGGCAAGCCGTATAAATTAATCACAGTTATAGGAATTTTAAATATGGGCGAAGAGCAGCAAAGACAACAACAAAACTATGCGCTTCTCGCCCGTATTTTGTTTTTAACGGGTATCGTCTTTATCTGTGGCGGGGCTTATGCCGTCATGGAACCATCGGTATTAGATAAATTGATTGGTCTTGATGAAAGCACTGCGCGTATCCTTGGTGGAGCGCTTGTCTTTGCTGGTTTCACAGACTTCATGCTTGCAAAATTCTTCCAAAGCAAATCATAGGTTACGCTATGTTAGACCTATTTGTTGCGAGCTTTATATCCTTATTTGTTATTATTGATCCTCTAGGCTCGGCTAGTGTCTTTGCCGCGATAACTAAAAATTTTGATGCGCGTGATAGTCGCTATATTGCTTTAAAAGGTGTGGCGATAGCGGCAACGCTTTTGTTGGTTTTTGCATTTATAGGCGAAGCATTATTGCATCATTTGGGTATATCAATATCGGCGTTCCGCGTGGCGGGTGGCGCTTTACTTTTTGTGACCGCATTTCAAATGATTATGGGCAGCCAAGGCCCAGACCAATTCGCAGCGAATATCGTTGCCGAAGGCAAAAGCCATTTAAGCGCTTTATCTGTTTTCCCTGTCGCAATTCCTTTGCTTGCAGGGCCGGGCTGTATGACCGCGGTTGTTTTGCATGCCTCTGATGCGCAAAACTTTACGGGCGTTGCTGTTGTTGGCGGCGCGGTGTTGCTGGTACAGGCTATTGCCTTAATGGCGATGCTAATGTCTGTGAAAATCGTCAGTATTATTGGGGATACGGGCAGCTCAATTGCTGCGCGTATTGTCGGCATCTTGCTCGCGGCGCTTTCTGTGCAATTCGTTGCGGATGGTTTGCGCGGCTTAATCGGGTAAACTTTACAGCACGTGGTTTTCCTGTGCTTTAACCAGCTTCTGCACTTTTTTAATCATCATATTACGTTTGATGGATGACAAATAATCAACAAATAGACGGCCATTTAAATGGTCAATTTCATGTTGAACGCAGTGGTTAAGCAGCAAGTCTTCTTCGGCGTTAGTTAGCATTTCCTGCAATTGGCCTTTTTCATCAATATATTTAACGCGCACAGATGCAGGGCGTTCAATATCGGCATATTGCTGCGGAATGGACAGGCAGCCTTCTTGGTAGCTGCTGCGCTCATCAGATTCCCAAATGATTTCTGGGTTGACCATGAAGATAGGTTTGCCGCGTTCATCTTTCTTCTGTGTAACATCCATCACCAAAACGCGGTTTAAGATGCCAACTTGGTTGGCGGCAAGGCCTACGCCATTACTGGCATACATGGTTTCAAGCATACGGTTAAGCTGCGTCGTAATGGTATCGTCAACCTGCCCAACGACATCGGCCTGTTGCTTCAGCACAGGGGCGGGAACTTTGACGATTTCATATAATTCACTCATATCAATAACCTAATATTCATTATAATAGAAACAAGTATATAAAGGAATAAGGGGGCGGATGCAAATGTGATTTCTCTATGTGGGGCGCAAATATTTGACATAGTGTAAGAATTTGTTTAGGATTATGTCTTATGCTAAGTTTTTAAATTTTATTATTTTCCGATATGGGGGACAAAATTATGGGTAGCAAGAACGAAATTTTAAATGAACTAGAAGCGCAAGGCGCAAACGTTCCAAGTGAAAAGTTAATCAAGTTTTTTGATGATGCGGTTAACGGTCAGCTCATTGACAAAGCGGCCGCCGCTAATGATATTGGCGTACAAAATGTGCGTGCGCTAGACGATATGTTTAACGACTTCACCGCGCGTCAGAAACAATATGAATGTGCGCTTTCACCGCAGGCTAATGAAAAGCCAGAGCTTTTGGATAGCATAAAGCAAGGGCTAGTAAAGCAGCTTAAGCAAGCTTATACAATCTAAGAGTCTTTCTCTACATTAAATTTATGACTTATATGTGTTAGCTCTAGTACATTAAGCTGCATCATCTTGCGAAGCATCAATGACTCGCGGTGCAGCTTCTATTTGCTGCGGCGTGTGCAGATCAACGCCGCCAGTCCCTATCTTTAAATCATTGAACTTGCGTGCCCCTGGCAAAACAGATGATTGGAGTGAGCCAACGGCCTTGTTATAACCATCTAGTGCGGAGTTAAGACCCTTGCGTAACTTCTCCATATGGCCTGTGAAGGTGCTTAGACGCTTATAAAGGTCTGTACCGAGCGCCGCGATGGTTTTAGCTTCTTCGGCAACAATTTGTTGCTGCCAACCATACATTACAACGCGCAATAAGCCCATCATGGTTGTAGGGGATGCAAGGATTACATTATGTTTTGCGGCATCTTCGATTAGTGTTTTATCGAAGGATACAGCCATTGAAAATAGGCTCTCGGTTGGTAGGAACATCACGACAAATTCGGGGCTGTCAAATTGCTGCCAATAGGATTTTGACGACACGGTTTTTAAGTGGTCGCGCAATTTGCTTGAGAAATCTTTAAACGCGCTTTGCTGTTCAGCCTGCGTTAGATCTTCCTCAACCGCTTTCCAATATGGTTCAATCGGCGTTTTAACATCAATCACAATATCAACGCCGCCCGGCATATGGACGACAAAGTCAGGCTTGAGGCCGCGGTTATTTTCATCGCTAACATGGACTTGTTGGTGGAAATGCGTCCCTTCAATCAGGCCAATGGCTTCAAAGGCACGCTGCAGCTGCATTTCGCCCCATTTGCCGCGGTCATTTGTGTTCGATAGGACTTTGACCAGATTGCCTGTTTCTTGACGCAAACGCTGCTGTTCAAGGGCGAAGCTTTTTAACTGCCCTTCAAGGGTGCTACCCGTGCGCCCTAAATGATCAACGCGCTGTTCCATGTCTTTCAATGTTTTAGCGATGGGGTCAACCATTTCTGCAATGGCTTTTTGGCGCTTTTCAAAATCATTGTTCTGATTATTCTGCGTTTTCTCAATATTCTCACGCGCGAGTGTTAAGAACATCTCGTTATTTTTGCGCAAGGCTTCGCTCGCTAGGGAATCAAAACTTTGGCGCAACGCATCGGGCGCTTGTTCAAGCTGCGCGTTGCGCTTTTCCAATGATGTGATGCGCAAAAACAAAGGCACCGCCGCACAAAGCGCACCTAAACCAAAACCGGCAATAGAATAAATTAAACTGTCCATGATGGGATTATATAAGCATAAATGATGTTAACTGCACAGGGGGCGCTCTATAAATGTCCCCTAGTTTATTTATAATCAATCCGCGCGAGATATAATCCGTCTGGTGGAGCGGTTGGGCCGCCTTGGGTGCGGTCACAGGATTCTAAGGCGTTTTTAAGGGTTTCGTTGCTCCATTTGCCAAGCCCAACATAGGCGAGCGAACCTGCAATATTACGCACCATATGGTGTAAGAAGGCTTGCCCTTCGACATAGATGCGAATGTCTTGCCCGCCATAATCATCATAAGGTTTCTCGATAACTTTTATATCGCTAATGTCACGTATTGGTGATTTGGCCTGACATTCGGACGCGCGGAATGTGGTGAAGTCATGCGTACCACGTAAAATCTGCGCGGCTTCATGCATGGCGGCGGAATCAAGTGTGCGATGCATATGCCATGCGCGGCCAGCATCGGTCGTCAGCGGCGCGGAGCGCGTCACGATGCGGTAAATATACAGCTTGTTTTTTGCGCTATAGCGGGCGTGGAAATTTTCATCAACTTGTTCAGCGTGTAGCAGCGCAATAGGGTGCGGGCGTAAATGCGCGTTAATCGCCTTACACAAATCATAGCCGCCCATATTATGCTTGTTGATGAAATCAAAATGCGCAATCTGCCCATAGGCATGAACGCCAGAATCTGTGCGCCCTGCAACATGAAGGCGTACCTGCTGCTGCGAAAATTTCTCAATCGCTTTTTCGATGGTCTCTTGAACAGAAGGCTGCGGAATATCCTGCATTTGCCAACCGCAATAATGCGTCCCTTCATATTCGACAATAATTTTCCAACGTTGTGTCATCTTTTATACAATGTTCAATTAATTTTAGCGCGTTTATATATGCATGATTTAAATATTTCTGTAAAGGTGCGAGTTGACATAAGGTTTGTTGTTGCTTATGTTGTGTTTTCATAAAAAGATTTTGGGGGTCTATGTGATGGATTTTTACTACAATTAGCGTGCCTAAGTTAAAACCGCATAATTTAAATATTGGGAGAAATGATATGGAACACACAAAAACATATGTGAAAAGCGGCGCAGCAGGCGGCGCAGCGGGTGCATTAACGCAAATATTTATAAGTGCGGTTTCTAGCATGGGGCCTACAGGTGTTTTGTTGTGGGCGCCTTTTGCGTATTTCTCTGGTGCCTGTGCGGGTAAGTATGCAGGGCGCGTAGCTACGGAAGCGGGTGCACCGGAAGGTGGAACAATGATAAGCGCAATTTCGGGCTTTGTGCTTGGTACGGCATTAGGTTGGGGCGGCATTACGTCTGATGACGCAGAGATGGCATCGACACAGCAGTTAGATGAACCGACAGCCATTGTTGATGTAGAATCAAATGTGCGCATGCCGATTGATACAACAACAATCATTACACCTAAAATAAAAGCGGCTTAAATTTAGGCCGCTTCTAATAAATCATGCTCAACATTAAACAACAGGGCGCGGAGTTCATCCAGGCTGCGCGCCTGTTTTAATTGTTTGGCGAGCTGCGGATTATTCAGCATACGCGATATTTTCGCAAGGCGCATTAAATGGCGTGGCCCGTCAGCGCGCGGGGACATGGTGACCCATATCGCCTGCACATCTTCACCATCTGGTGAATCAAAGCTCACTGGCTTATCCAAATGTACCAACATGTTTAAAGGGGTTTTCAGGTCATTCAAACGAATATGCGGAATGGCTAAGCCCATACCGATTGCCGAGCTTGCCTGACGTTCTTGGTCAAGAAGCTGATCGAATAAGGCGACCTCATCCATTTGCCCATGTTGCTTGCTTACAAAACGCGCTATATCGCGCATTACTTCACGCTTATTTCTGGATTTCAGCCCATAAAGGACGTAATCAAGCGTGATGTCTTTGTTGAGTTTCATACACATTTCCTTTCTGAAAACGGCTGTTTATCAACTTTCCGACTATGTAACATAGGCGAATTTAAAAATATAGAGAAAAAATATACTGCAATGCATTTTTCTTGGTGAAATATTAAGCTAAAAGCGTTTAACATATGTTTTTAATAAGTTTTAATAATCGGCGCGTTTTTGAAATATTAGTATAAAGCCTATATTAATCCATAATGCTGTGTTAGCCTGTGTGTAGGAGCAATGCAATGATACGTATATTATATTTTGTTGTTATATTACTTGGGGTTACCAGTACTGGCGTTTTATCTGCGCGGGCGGAGGACGGCGCATTTAAGATGTCTTTCCCGCTAAGCTGCACATTGGGCACAGATTGTTGGATGCTCTACTATGTTGACGTGAATCGTACCCCTGATGTTATCGAAGATTATTCCTGTGGAAAACGTACCTATGACCAACATAAGGGCACAGATGTCATGATTCGTGACAAGGCTGCGATGGAAAAAGGAATCGATGTGATCGCCGCCGCACCGGGCAAAGTTTTACGTCTGCGGGACAGTGTTGCGGATGATTTTAAAACGCCAGAGGAAATGAAAGCCGTGATTGATGCGGGCATTGAGTGCGGTAATGGCGTTTTTGTCGGGCATGAGGGCGGATATGCCACACAATATTGCCATTTAAAGAAGGGCTCTATAGTTGTTAAAGAGGGGGATGATATAGCACGCGGCCAGAAAATTGGTGAAGTCGGTATATCTGGCATGGCTGAACACCCACATTTACATTTCAGTGTTTATAAGGACAAGAAGCTGATTGACCCATTCGGTGGGCAGGATGTTGAAGCTGAAGATTGCCGTCAAGGTGACTTAGGGGCACGCCTCTATTGGGATGATTCTATGCCGCTTCGTAATGAAGCACCCATTTTCTTAGATTCTGGTTTTTCGGATGTTATGCCAGATTTTGATTTAATCCCGCAAGGTCAGCGCGGGCATGTACCTGAACTTGGTGCAAAGGCGTTCATCTTTTGGGGCGTGATTTATGATATACGTCAGGGCGATTATGTGGTCATGGACATAATTGACCAAGAGGGGCGCGAAGTGGTGAAACGCACTATTTCGCAGGATAAAAGCCGTATACGGCAATATTATGCCGCAGGACGCAAGATTGCCAAGGGGATGCCCGCAGGCACATATACAGGACGTATAGCGCTAACCCGCGTTATGGATGATGGCAGCACACAAACATATCGTCATGAACAGCAAATTACATTACAATAACGATAATAGTAATTAATCAAGGTCAGCTTCATGGACATTATGGGTTTAATTCACGACTGGGCAGATGTAATCTGGATTCCAATTGCGGCGGTATCTGTTCATAAAGGGCAACGCATTAAAGCTGTAGTTTTTGTGTTGTTCTGTATGGCGACGATGCGCCTACAAGATGAGCTTATTCGTGATACCGGCTATGAGACAGGTTACTTGAACTTCATGCATTCAGACATCTTTAACCGCGCGCAAATTTCTTATTCCGTTTTTATTGTGCTCTACCTTATCTTGTCGCATTATTCGCCAAATACTAAGGGCGCGGTATATATGGCGGCTAGCATTAGTATTTATTTTATGGCTTTTTTCACGTCAATGTTTATTATGCTGCTTTAAGGAAAGTAGATTTAGATGACGAAGAAGAGAGATTTTTCAACAAAGCGCAATAAAAAACGCACCGCGCGTAATTCGGCCGAGCATGTAAAAACGGCTAAAGGGCGTAAAAGTTCATCAACCCGATGGTTGAAGCGTCAGTTGAATGATAAATATGTACACGAAGCGCAGCGCCTTGGTTACCGCGGGCGCGCCGCATTTAAAATTAAAGAAATTGATGAACGTTTCAAAATCTTTAAACCCGATTCAACGGTTGTTGATTTGGGCGCAGCCCCTGGGGGCTGGTGTCAGGTCGCGTTACAGCGCGGCGTGAAAAAGGTTGTGGCGATTGACTTGCTGCCTGTTGAATCGCTCGGCGGTTTGGTATCCTTTGAAATGGACTTCATGGATGATGATGCGCCAGATGTATTGCTTGGCGCACTTGAAGGCGTGCGCCCGAATGTTGTGATGAGCGATATGGCGCATAACACGGTTGGCCACAAAAACACCGACCATTTAAAAATCATGGCCTTGGTTGAGGCAGGATATTACTTTGCCCGTGATATTTTGGAAGAAAAAGGCACTTTCATCGCGAAAGTATTCCAAGGCGGCGCATCGAATGATTTACTTGCTTTGGCAAAACGTGAATTTGAAACGGTACGCCACTTTAAGCCACCTTCAAGTCGTAAGGAATCTTCAGAAACCTATCTTATTGCCACGGGTTTTCGTGGGAAGAAGGATTAGCGCGGCTTAACGTCGGTATCGGCGTGCCCGTCATGGCGGATATCGTTTCAATCCTGCGCTGAATAGGTGGGTGCGTGGCAAACAGCCCCATAAAGCCACTTGTATTTTCAATGCACATTAATTCAACATCTTCGGGTAGGTTGTCGATCGTGTCGTGACCAGATATGCGCATTAATGCACGCATCATGGCTTCGGGGTTTTTGGTTAGCTCGACCGCGCCAGCATCGGCCAAATATTCACGTTTTCTAGATAATGAAAAGCGGATCAAAATAGCAAACACATAACCAATAGCAAGGATCACAAAGGCGAGCAGATACATCGCGCCCGTATTTTTTTCATTACGTGATGACCGTCCGTGCCGTCCGTATACCATTGAACGAAACGCCATTTCGCAAAAGAAGCTGATCATTCCGACAAAAACAACGCTGATAATCAACAGGCGTACATCCTTGTTCATGATATGGGTTAGCTCATGTGCAAGCACGGCTTCCAATTCGTCTTTATCCAATGCCTGTAATAAACCGCGCGTCACCGTGATGGCGTAGGTTTTTTCATTTATGCCGCTTGCAAAGGCATTTAGGGCAGGCGTTTCAATGATTTGAAAATAGGGCATGGTCAGCCCGCGCGAGATACATAAATTTTCAAGCAGGCGATAAAGCTCAGGTTCTTCTTCATACGTCACCGGATGCGCATCCGTCATTTTTTGGATCAGCTGCGTATGAAAGAAATAAGCCACTGTGAACCAAATTGCCGCGCCAATCAGCGCCCAATAGCCATAGCGTAAGGATAATAACCAGCCTTGGTCAAACGCCTCCGCCCATGGTAGCTGTTTTGGCGTTATCATGCCAAAGCCGTAAAGCCCCGTACAAAACGCTAAGATCATCAGGAAAATCAGCAGCGGAAAGCCCGCAAGCAGCATTAGCGAGCGCAGGTTATTGTTATAAATATGTGATGTCAGCCCGACTGATTTAAAAACCATTTGTCGCCCCGATGTCTTGTGGCTGCGTGATGTGTTTAAGCAAAGTTGACTTCTGGTGGTTTCGATGCGCTTTCTTTTTCTAGTGCATCTAATTCAAAAAACTCTTCTTCGCCAAAGCCAAATGCGCCTGCAAATAAAACGGCAGGGAATGTCTTGATCGACACATTATATTCTTTCGTCGCGTTGTTAAAGAAGCGGCGCGCCGCGGCAATTTTCTGTTCTAGGTTTGATAGTTCCGCCTGCAATTTTGCGAAGTTCTGGTCTGCCTTAAGGTCAGGGTAGTTTTCAGCCACCGCCATTAAATTCATCATGGCTGCGCCAAGTGCAGATTCCGCCTTGGCAACATCACCAACGCTGCCGCCTTTCATAGCTGTGGCGCGCGCTTCGGTCACTTGTTTCAAAATATCGTCTTCATGGTCGGCGTAACCTTTGACCGTATTCACAAGGTTGGGCACTAAATCATGGCGTTCTTTTAGCTGCACATCAATATCCGAAAAGGCATTGTCGCGTGTTTGCTCCATGCGAATGATTTTGTTGTATAGCGAAATAAGATAGATAACCGCGACAGCCAAAATGGCAAGAAAAACCCAAGACCCCATAATTAATGCTCCTCATATAAGAATAGTCCACAATACATGATAGATGATTTGTGCATAGGCGTAAAATATTTATATTGTTATTTGGACTATTTTGTATTGACATAAGGCGCGCATGTTTGTATGGGTGTATCAACTTAATATCAATTTTTTAAGAAATATTTCGGGAGGAGAGTGCCCCATGAGTTTAAAAGAGAAGCTAGGTGATGTTTGGCGTAAAGTTGTTTCTGCTTTTGAGCAAGAAGAGCGTATAATATACAATCAAATGCCAAGGATTACAGCGTATACTTTAAGGGATGATATTGTACATTTAACAAACGGTTTTGATGTGGCATGTTTTCCTCTGGGCAGGTATTCACCAGAGAGCGTACAAAATGTTGGACTTGTTGTGCCTAGTGGCGCGTGTGAGGTAGACATAAAAAATGCTGCGCAATTATTTTCAGGGAAAGCTAAAGAATATTGTCCTGATTTAGATATGCAGGAAGTCATTTTATATGATGCTGAAACGTCACCTGGTATGCCATCACGTTTTAAGATTTATTATGATACAAAATATACAACAATGAAATTGTAGAATTTTTATGATTTTAAGGTAAGGCGGCATTCTATCTTGCCGCCTTTATGTTTGTTATCGTGCCAGATTAATTTGTTTTGAGCGCCGCTATTTATATATACGATCAAAGTGCCTTATGGCCTTCAATTAATTTAGTCACCACGTCTGGTTCAGCCAATGTGGATGTGTCTCCTAAATTATCAAACTCATCAGCGGCAATCTTACGCAGGATACGGCGCATGATTTTACCTGAACGTGTTTTCGGCAGGCCGTCTACAAAATGGATAACATCTGGGCTCGCAATTGGCCCGATGATGGAGCGGACTGTTTTGATGATTTCCTGTTTTAGAATATCGCTTGGCACTTCCCCTGCACGTAAGATTATATAGGCATAAATGCCCTGTCCTTTAATGTCGTGCGGATACCCCACCACGGCGGCTTCGGCGACAAGGTCGTGTTCCGCAATCGCGCTTTCGATTTCCGCTGTACCGAAACGGTGACCAGATACGTTGATGACATCATCAATGCGCCCCGTAATCCAGTAATAGCCATCTTGGTCACGGCGTGCACCGTCACCAGTGAAATATTTGCCTTTATACTGGCTGAAATACGTTTGTACAAAACGCTCATGGTCGCCAAATACGCTGCGCATTTGCCCCGGCCAGCTTTCAACCATGCAAAGTGCGCCTTCAGCTTCACCATACAGCACTTCGCCGCTTTCAGGGTTAACCAGTTGTGGCTGTACACCAAAAAATGGGAACGTTGCTGAGCCCGGTTTGGTTGGTGTCGCCCCTGGTATTGGCGTCATTAAATGACCGCCTGTTTCGGTTTGCCACCATGTGTCAACGATTGGGCAGCGCATTTCACCGACTACCTCGTGATACCACATCCATGCTTCGTAATTGATTGGCTCCCCAACTGTACCTAAAACTTTAAGTGATGAACGATCACATTTCGTAACAAAGTCATCACCAGCGGCAAGTAAGGCGCGTAAGGCTGTTGGCGCAGTATAGAAGCTGTTAACTTTATGTTTTTCAACAACCTGCCAAAAACGCGACATGTCTGGGTAACTTGGAACGCCTTCAAACACAACGGTTTTTGCGCCGTTGGCGAGTGGGCCATAAACAATATATGAATGCCCCGTAACCCATCCAACGTCAGCAGTACACCAATACACATCACCCGGTTTGTAATCAAAAATAATTTCATGGGTTAAGCTAGTGTAAACCATATAGCCGCCTGTTGTGTGCATGACGCCTTTTGGTTTGCCGGTTGATCCAGACGTATAAAGAATAAATAGCGGATCTTCCGCATTCATTTCTTCGCATGGGCACTCTGTGTCTTGGCTGTCGACAAATTCATTCCACCAAACATCGCGGCCTTCTTTCATGTCTATGGCCGCATCTGTGCGTTTTAGCACAATTACGCTATGCACATTCGGACAGGCTGCTAAGGCTTTATCTGTATTAGCCTTAAGTGGGATCGCCTTGCCGCCGCGTACGCCTTCATTGGCGGTAATCACAATGTCAGATTTACAGTTTATAATACGGTCGCGTAATGCTTCGGGTGAAAAGCCGCCGAAAACTACGCTGTGAATTGCGCCTATACGGGCGCAGGCAAGCATAGCATATACAGCCTCGCAAACCATTGGCATATAAATTGTGACGCGGTCACCTTTTTTAACGCCGCGCGCCTTCAATGCGTTGGCGAGTTGGCAGACTTTATCTTTTAATGTGCCGTATGTAACGTGATAAGAATTATTTGGATCATCGCCTTCAAAGATAAGGGCGGTATCATTTGCTTTGGCAGGGAGGTGGCGGTCGATACAGTTATAGGATGCGTTAAGCACGCCATCTTCATACCACTTGATAGAGACATCGCCTTCATAGGATGTATTCTTTATTTTTGTAGGTTTTTTGAACCAATCAAGGCGCGCCCCCATCTCGCCCCAGAACCCTTCAGGATCATCAATTGAGCGTTTATAAAGCGCCTCGTATTCAGCAAAAGATTTTATATGTGCATGTTGGGAAAATTCTTGTGGTGGCATGTATTTTTGTGTGTCATGCGCATGTTCGTTTAGCTTAGCATCGGAAGCCATCTTGCTGTTATCCTCCTGATTGGTGGTGTTCACGTTAAGCAACTCTTAAGCCCATTATTAATAGCATGGTTACTGGCGGTCTCAAAAGGCCAGAAATGTTGTGCGCCGCACAAAACAAAAAGCGCCAGACTTTCGCTCGGCGCTTTTATAATTTGTTTAGTTCAGCTTATTTATTCTGCAGCTTCTTCTGTTGCTTCCTCTTTGGGAGCTTCTGCACTTATTTCTGCAGCGCTAGGTAGCGCAACTGGGCTTGCGGCTAATGTGCGCATATATGCAATGATAGAAGCGCGATCTTCTGGCTTCTTCAAACCAATATAATTCATTTTTGTGCCTGATGCGTATTTCTTTGGCTTCCAAAGGAATTTGTTTAGCTCGGCATATGTCCATGTATTTCCGCCTTGCTCGTTGAGGCTGCCTGAGTAGCTAAAGCCAGCATGTGCTTGCTTTTGATTGCCAACGACGCCGTATAGGTTTGGACCAACGCCATTTGCGCCACCTTGGTCAAAAGTGTGACATGCTGCACACGCTTTGGTTAGCTTCTTGCCGCGCTCAATATCTGCATCAGCAAGTAATGCCAATATTGGTTCCGCTTCTGGAGCCTTTGCAGGGCCAGCACCTGTCGCGACAGCGCCGCCTTCAACAGCGACCGCATCTTGCTCTAACGCTTCTGGATGAACAAGCTTGTTCGCAACAAAACCTGAAAACATTGCAATGATCCCTGCTAACAACACGGCTGCAAAAATCTTATTAAACTCCATATTATTCATATGCTTATGCCTACTTATATTGACTCATTATTATTTTAACTTTTGCGAGTTTAGCTAATTGCACTATGTTTGTTAAGTCATTAATATCGTTTAGACAAAAAAATATGTGTTGAGTGAGAATTATGAGCAAGAAAATAGCATTCCAAGGCGCTAAGGGCGCGTATTCAGACCTTGCCGCGCGGCAGGCCTGCCCAGATTATGAAACAGTACCCTGCAAATCGTTTGACGAAGCGTTCATGCATGCTCGCGAAGGCTTAACGGATTTGGCCATGATTCCGGTGGATAACACTTTGGCAGGCCGTGTTGCGGATGTGCATCGCCTGTTACCCAAGGGCAAGCTTTATATTACAGGAGAGCATTTCCAGCCTATTCATCACGCTTTGGTTGGTGTACGCGGCGCGACTATAGCGGATATAAAAAATGTGCACAGCCATGTCCACGCCATCCCACAATGCCAAAATTTAATTAAAAAACATGGGTTCATTTCACATGTACATGCAGATACAGCAAGCGCCGCGCGTGATGTCGCGAAATGGAATGATAAAGAACATGCGGCAATTTCATCGACCTTAACGGCAGAATTATATGATTTAGATATTATCGCTGAAAATGTTGAAGATGAATCGCACAACACGACGCGTTTCTTGATTCTGTCACCAGAAATGAATGGTCCAGAATATAAAAAAGAAGAAAAGGTGATAACCAGTTTTATCTTCGATGTTCGTAACATCCCAAGTGCACTTTATAAGGCGATGGGTGGTTTTGCGACCAATGGAATTCAAATGGCAAAATTGGAATCGTATATTGATGCGCAGTTTAAAGCCGCGCATTTTTATGCCGAAGTTGAGGCGCACCCAGATGAGCAGCGGTTCAAATATGCGCTCGATGAATTAAACTTCTTTGCTAAGACGGTGCAGATGCTGGGCACATATAAAGCAGACTCATTTAGGGTTAAATCTTGACTTTTGTTTCTGTTTCTGGATTATTGGCAGCTTCGATTAACGAGAAGTAGATGGTAAAATGAACAATTGGCTTAATAATTTTATTCGACCGAAGATCCGTTCCCTTGTTGGCACGCAAAAAGATGTGCCGGATAATTTGTGGGATAAATGTCCATCATGTGACAATATGGTGTTCCACCGTGAGCTAACGGAAAATGATTTCGTTTGCCATCATTGTGATTTTCACATGGCTATTTCTGCTGAAGATCGCTTGGCATTAATGTTTGATGGCGGCAAATATTCTCGCCACAAGAACAAGTCTGTACCTGCAGACCCATTAAAATTTAAAGACCGTAAAAAATATGCGGATCGTTTGAAGGATACGCGCGCTAAAACCAATGAAGACGATGCGATTATTATTGCGTCAGGTAAAATTGGTGGTAATCCAGTGGTTATTGCGCTGTTTAACTTTAAATTCATGGGCGGCTCTATGGGCGCAGCTGTTGGCGAAGGCATTGTTACAGCCGCGGAAATCGCCGTTAAAACAAAATCAGCGCTTATCGCTGTGCCGGCATCTGGCGGCGCACGTATGCAAGAAGGCGCCATTTCATTGATGCAGATGCCACGGACAATTATTGCGGTCAACCGCGTTAAAAAAGCGCGCCTGCCATATATTGTTCTGCTTACAAACCCAACAACAGGCGGCGTGAGTGCATCATTTGCGATGGTTGGCGATATTCATATTGCTGAGCCGGGCGCAACAATTGGATTTGCTGGTAAACGTGTTATTCAAGAAACTATTCGTGAAGAATTACCAGATGACTTCCAAACAGCTGAATATTTGTTGGAACATGGTATGGTTGATATGGTTGTCCCACGCGCTGAATTAAACGCCGTGATTGGACAGGCTTTATCGCTGTTGATGAACACAAAAATTGCAGATAACCCAAAAGGGAAAAAATCCAAAACCACGAAAAACACAGAAAATGGCAAAAGCGTAGTGAGTGTTGCATCTGTGTCTTCATCGGGTGAAAAAATGGAAGCTGTTAATGAAGATGCTGCCCGTAGTGCGGTAAAGAAGTCAGCTTAACCCCTTTATTATTTAAGCATAAGGCACATATGGGCCAAGCATTGAATTTCTCAAATAAACAAGGCGCGTCGGATGAAGATTTGTCGCGCCTTGATGCAGTCTTAAATCGGTATTACACATTTTATAAAAATGAAATTGAGCCGGGTTTAGGGCGCATAGAGCATGTGTTGAGCTTGTTGGATAATCCGCAAGAAAAGCTAGCGCCAGTGGTGCATATTGCGGGTACAAATGGTAAGGGGTCTACACTAGCATTTCTACAAGCAATAATGGAAGGGGCGAGGCAGCGCATTGTTAAGATGTCTTCGCCGCATCTCATTTCTTTTCATGAGCGTTTATATTTAGGTGATGGGTTTATCTCTACGTTAGATCTGGTCGAGCTGCTTGAGGGTATGGAGCCACTTTATCAGCAAAATGAAGTTTCATTTTTTGAAGCCGTCACGGCGGCAACCTTAAAAACATTTTCCGAGACAGCCGCTGATTATACCTTGTTGGAAACTGGTATGGGCGGGCGCTTTGATGCGACGAATGTAGTTGAAAAACCTGCAATAACGCTTATATCGACAATCTCACATGACCATGAAAATTTTCTTGGGCGTGAAATTGAGAAAATTGCATGGGAAAAAGCAGGCATTATGAGGGCGGGCGTGCCGTGCATTGTTGGGCCGCAAATTTTCCCTGAAGTTTATGAAGTGCTTCGCCGTGAAGCTGAAAAACTAAGCGTGCCTTTATATTGCGCGGGGCATGATTGGTTTATCGATCATGACCAAAATGGCCATACATGTTTGTTTTTAGAAGCGCGCCAGGGCTGGCCAATTGAGCCTGCTGTACATGTCCTCCCTGCGCTTCCATTATTAGGACATCACCAATCAGGAAATGCGGGAATGGCCTTAATTGCGGCTAAAATTCTACTGGCGCAGAAAAAACAAGAATTCGTCAGCATTGATGATTTGCTACCGTCTTTACAGAATACAAAATGGCCTGCACGTATGCAGAGACTAAATACCCATCCTTTACGTATGCATGTGGATGAGCATGATATGCTATGGTTAGATGGTGCGCATAATGATAGCGGTGCTTTGGCGCTCGCCGCGCAAATTCGTCAGTGGCGTGAGAAAAATGATGCAGCTGTGTATATGATCTCAGGGATGATCGAAACTAAAGATACAGCGGCATTCTTTAAGCCATTATTACCTTTGGTCGATGGGATCGCAGCCGTATCCGTGCCGACAGATTGGCGAAGCATCACCCCAGAAGACTTATTAAATCAGGCCAAGCAGAATGGTGCTTCGAATGGACAGGCTATAGGCGCATATGATACAGTGGAAGCGGCGTTAGTGGCGGCGCGTGCCTATCATAAAGGCATCAGCGATAAGCCTGCGCATTATGTGATTTGCGGGTCGCTTTATTTAGCTGGTTCCGTATTAGGGGAAGATGAGCATGCAAAAAATTACTTTGGTTGATGATGATGAAAATATCCTCACGAGTGTTTCAATGGCACTTGAAGCCGAAGATTTTAATGTAAAGACATTCTCTGATAGCGAAGCTGGCCTTTCCGATATTCTTTCTGATGGTCCCGACTTGGTTGTACTAGATGTTAAGATGCCTAAGCTTGATGGCTTTGGGTTGTTAGAACAACTTCGCAAATCGTCAGATGTGCCAGTTATTTTTCTTACCTCCAAAGATGATGAGGTTGATGAAGTGCTTGGCCTGCGTCTGGGGGCTGATGATTATATCACTAAACCGTTTTCACAGCGCCTATTAGTGGAGCGCATTCGCGCCACCTTACGCCGCCAAGCCGCACGTCTTAGCGATGCGGATGATTCTATTGAAAATGGAAATGATGGCATAGTCGAGGGGCTGTCTCTTGATAAGGCGCGCCATTTATGTGAATGGAATGGGCATGTTATAAACCTCACAGTAACAGAGTTCTTGCTGATTGAGGCCTTAACTGCACGGCCTGGACAAGTTCTTTCAAGAGATCAGTTGATTGATAGCGCATATGGTGCGAATATCTATGTAGATGATCGAACTATAGATGCCCATATTCGCCGTGTCAGAAAAAAATTCAAATACGCAGACCCAGAATTTGATGAAATCGAAACCCTCTACGGTATCGGCTACCGTTTCAAAGATTCTAAAGCGCACGCATAACGCCTTATCGACGACCGATGATGATTGGCGTGATGACCGCTACACCAAGCTTAACCGCCGCTTTATGCATGTCGGGCGTAAACGTACATCGTTAACGCAGCGTATTTTGATTTTGAATTTAGCAGTAATGATTCTGATCGTCTTTTTTGCGTTTAGCGCAATTGATTACACAGAAAATTTGGTCAGTGGCGAGCTTGATAAAATCCGCGGTGAGACGGAACTGATATCAAGCAGCTATACAGCCTTTTACGATTCAGATGCGCCGCAAAATATTGAAAGCTTCCTCGGGCGTAGTATTCTAACCACAGGGGCAGATATTTTTATATTTAACCCTGATGGTGGCATAGTCTTTGATGGACGGTTGCCTGCAAATGGGCAGCGAAATTTAAAAGACATTCCCGAATATATTCGCATGATAAATTTTTTCTTTGATAAAACACGCAGTATTGACGCGGTCGATATACCCGAGGAACTAACAGATATTCAGGATATTCCTTTCGCGCTGCCAACATCTATACGTGTGCCAGATATTCGCATTTTTAGAAATACGGATAAGGTATTAAAGGTTATCGTTTACCGGCCACTTTTTTCAGATGGCAACGAGTTTTTAGGTCATATGGTGCTGATTTATAACAAAGTTGGCGTCGAAGAAATGCTGATGAAACTGCGTGCGAATATGGTGAACACGGTTTTGGTTTCGCTTGCCTTTATTGCACTTTTATCATTGTTCTTGGCAGCTTATATTGGCCATCCACTGCGCCGCCTAGCCATTGCTGCGGAATCAATTCGTCAGGGGATCGGGAAGTATCAAGACATTCCTGATTTATCTGATCGTAATGATGAGATTAGTATATTGTCCGAAACCCTGCGCGCCATGACCGCGGAGTTAATTGAACGTATTGATACGATTGATGCCTTCGCGGCGGACGTTGCCCATGAACTTAAAAACCCGCTCACCTCAATGCGTAGCGCCGTAGAAACATTAGATAAAGTTAAAGATAAGAAGAAGCAGCAAAAATTGATTTCTATCATGTTGCATGATTTGGAGCGTATGGATCGTTTGATTACGGATATTTCGAAAGCTACGCGCCTTGATAAAGAGCTTGCACGTGAGCGCTTTGAGCCCGTCAATATTTATGAGGTGATCCGCGACACTATTTCGTTCATGGAACAACTTATTGAACGGCAGGGGCATAATGATGTCGCCAAAATTATCTTCCCTGCCAATTTAAATGAAACGCCTGTACCTGTGCGTATGAGTAAAGGGCGTATTATGCAAGTCTTAGAAAATATTTTGACCAATGCACTATCTTTTTCTGCGCCAGATGATGCGGTGGAAATCAGCGTCAATTTATGGGATGAACCCAAATGTGTTGAAATCAAAATTCGTGATCATGGCCCCGGTATTCAGGATGAGGACTTTGACCGCATCTTTGAACGCTTTTATACGGAGCGCCGTGAACAAGATAATTTCGGCATGCATTCAGGTTTAGGGCTGTCGATATGCCTACAAATTGTTGAAACGCATGGCGGGCGCATTAAAGCAGAAAACCATCCCGCTGGCGGCGCAGTGTTTACGATTATCTTGCCAATTTATGAAGGGGCGTGAATATGCCTAAACCTCAAAATACAACCATATTATTTGTCACGGGACTGTCTGGCGCAGGGCGCTCATCGGCGCTGAAAGTCTTTGAAGATATGGGCTATGAGGTGTTTGATAACATTCCCATTCAATTGGTTGATGGGCTACTTGCCATGGAAAGCGATGTCCGCAAAATGGCGGTTGGCATTGATACGCGCACACGGTATTTCTCACCTGATGATTTGCTAAATGCGATGCGCCGTATTGACCAAGATGATAACGGCATTGCTGCGCGTTTGGTTTTTATGCAGGCTGAAGAAGCCGTGCTGCAAAAACGTTTTTCTGAAACGCGCCGCCGCCACCCCATGGCGCAAGACCGCAGCGTTCAAGATGGCATTCTTCACGAAATGGATATTATGGCGCCGTTGCTTGGTGCGGCGGATTATGTGATTGATACATCCGACTTCTCCGTGCATGACTTGCGCGATGATTTACAGCATAAATTTTCTGATGCGCAGGTTAATAATATGCTCGTCACTGTAAAGTCTTTTGGCTTTAAAAAAGGTTTACCGCGTGATGTGGATATGGTCTTTGATGTGCGTTTCCTTAGAAACCCGCATTGGGATGAAGCGCTGCGTCCGCTGACCGGACAATATAAGAAGGTTGCCAATTACATCGAAGATGATGAAGACTTCGCCGCCTTTTGGCAGAACGTCACCAATATGATGGACCTACTCATGCCGCGTTATCAAAAAGAGGGTAAAAGCTATCTGACCATAGGTTTTGGCTGTATGGGGGGCAAGCACCGCTCAGTCTTTTGTACGGAACGCCTTGGCGATTATCTTCGGGAAAAAGGCTTATCTGTGCAAACACAGCATCGTGATATGCCTGAAGTTTAAACCTCTATCTCCATCAACGCGGCGCGATCCGTCCATAACAGCGCTGTACGAATGGCCTTATCAGGGTATATGTGGCGCATAACATCCGCATAGCTTTTAAGCTGCTTTTTATAAATGGCGGGCACGTCTTTTTCGTCCGTAGGTGAAGGGCGGTTGGTTTTGAAATCAACAATGAACACTTCAGTATCGGTCACTAGCATGCGGTCAATTTGGGCGCTAATGACTTGGTTGTTGATGAGGCCGGTTAGCGGCACTTCTGCCATAGACCCTGCGCCAAATACGGGCGCAAATTTAGGGTGGGTTAGCACATTTAATGTTTCACGGATGATGCTCGCTTGGACGTTTGTGCTTAAATCTTTGGCAGCGTCCTCTACATAAAGGCGCGCGGCCTCCTCGCGCTGGGCGGGGGCAAGGCTCGGCAGTAATTCCAATAATTTATGCGTGACATTCCCGCGCAGGAAACGATGCGCGTTATCACTTTCTAATGGGGAATGATAGGCAGGCTCATCTTCCGATGGGCGGGATGGCGCAAGTGGGCGCGGCGGCGCAGCTTCTTCGGGCGGCGGCGTGAACATCCAATGCGGGACATTATCTTGCGGCGTGTCTGCATCTTGCGCTTTGGCCGTTTGCGCAGGGATGGTTTCTTCCTGTGCATGGCGAATGATAAGGCGGCCATCTTCGCCTTCTTCATGGTCTATGCGGTGGAAGGCGTCTTCAACAACATGATACCAACTATCACGGTGATTTTTCGGGACGCTGCCTGCGCCGCATATATATAGCTCATCTTCCGCGCGGGTTAGGGCAACATAAAGCAGGCGATTATATTCGGCACGCTCTTTGGCATCAATGTCATCTTTTGCGGCGTTGAAGGCGGCGCTGCGGTCATCCTTGCGCGGCGCATAGAGCGGATAAGCATAACCCGTACGGTTCGGCCAAAGCAGATTATTATCTTCACGCGGCCCGCCGCCATTTCGGTAAAGCGTATCAGGCATGAAGACGATAGGCGCCTGCAAACCTTTTGAGCTATGCACCGTCATGATACGCACTTCGCGGCCAGCTTCTTCCATTTGGCGTTTAATGGTCGTATCACGGCTTTCAAACCAGTTGAGGAAGCCTTGCACGCTAGGCAGATTATCTTGTTCGTAATGAATGCTCAGGTTTAAAAACTCGCTTAATGGCTCATCTATATCACGCCCTAGGCGCGCAGTAAGTGCGGATAAGCCTGTTTGCCCCGCAGGACATGCCGTATTAAGCGCGACGGAGAAAAACTCATAAGGGCGCTCTTTGCGGGCGATACGGGCAAGGCGTTTGATCCACGCAACGGCCGCCTCATGCTGCGGGCTGTTTTTAAGACGCTGCCAGAGCGACTGGCCACCGCGGTTATGGCAGAGGGCAAAAAGTTGTTCTTCATCCATGCCGATAAAGGGCGATTTAAGCAGGCTCGCAAGGCTTAAATCATCCTCCTGCAAAATACTGATCTGCGCGAGGGCGAGCAGATCCATAATCGCGATTTGTTCACGTAAGGCAAGGCGGTCAACACCCGCGACAGGGATGTTATATTTTCGAAGCGCCCGCATTAATGCGCCGACAATTTGTGAACGGTTGCGCACCAATATTAAAATATCTCCCGCATCCACGGCGCGGTTTTTGGATGGTAAAATGCGCCCGTCAGTAAGCCATTTTTTAATTTCCTGCGCGATTTGCTCGGCAAGGTCAGTTTGCGGGTTTTGTGTGTGTTTAATCTCTAACGGTAATTGCCATTCTTCAATTTTGCTGCGTGTGTTGTCGGCCTCAATCACCGGCCATAATTCAGCGCGCCCGCCTGCTTTGGCACGGAAGCTAAAATGCTGTAGCGCATCGCTATCATAAGATGGGCCAAGCGTTTGGCGATGGCCATCAGGCGCAAAACATTCATCAACCAATTGCAATACTGTGCGCGTTGACCGGAAGGATGTCACCATCGCAATATCCGCCCATTTCTTTTCCGCGGTTTCAATTTGTCCGCGGAAATGATGACGCATTTTTTGATAGGCTTTAGGGTCCGCCCGTTGGAAGGAGTAGATGGACTGTTTTTCATCACCCACTGTAAAAATCGTGCGGTTGATTTCATCCCGCGCGGACTGACCGCTAAAGAATTCGGCCGCGAGGGAATCGATTATTTCCCACTGTTCGGGGTTGGTGTCCTGTGCTTCATCAATCAATAGATGATCTAAACCGCCATCCAATTTAAATAGAACCCAACGCGCCGTTTCAGGGTTGCGCAGTAAATCATGCGTTTTGAAAATCAAATCTTCATAATCAAGCACGCCTTGTAATTCTTTGGCGCGTCTATATTCATCAAGCACATAATGCCCCAGATAAAGAAGATCAGCTGTTAAAGAGGCGCAGCGCTGCGCCTTGATTTGTTCACCAAACGCCATGGCGGCGCTACGCAGTTCAGCGATTTCATTTTCTAAATGGGGGTGGTCTTGCGCAAGCCCTTTAGTTGGAAAACCGCTATATGGATTGCCATCACCATTAAGGAAGGCGCGCAGAAGTAAGCCAAAGTTTTCAAGCTTCGCATGAGCGTCACTTTCAAGCCATGTCTGTATGATGCTGCCGTAGCCTTGTTCTTTTTTCTTGCCTTCGGTTTGCAGCAACTTGGCAAGCGCCCAAAGGCGGTCTTCGTCTAAAGGGCAGTCTGCTTCGATGCTAATATTTTGCGGGCACTTAAAGCTCTCGCATATTTGCGCAAAAAGCGTATCACGGCTGTCTATGTCATGCAGCGCGCGGCGCAATTGTAGGCGCTCTGATAACACAGACATCAACACTTCATTGACTTGGCCTTCATTCTTTTCTGCCGCCAGATTATTCATTAATTGCGCCATTTCGGCATTGGCGTTTAACGCAGCGGGGGACAGGATTTTACGGCGCGCATTATTAACCAATTTCTTGGCTTCTTCTTCATCGACCACGGCGAAGTTTGGTGGGATGTTGGCTTCTAAAGGGAAACGCCCAAGAACGGATTGACAAAATGCATGAATGGTCATGATTTTGAGGCCGCCCGGCGCGTCTATCACATCAGAAAATAATCGCCGCGCGGTTTTGATTTGCTGCGCGGATGGCGCATGCCCCAAAAGTTTTTCAAGGTCGCTAAACAGTTTCGCATCATCCATCACCGCCCATGTGGCGAGGATTTTATTGATACGGCTCGCCATCTCGCTCGCCGCCGCTTTGGTGAAGGTGATACACAAGATGCGCGTGGCGAGTGATGCGCGGCGCTGTCCATCCGCGTCAGGTAGTAACAGACGCAAAACGCGATCCGTCAAAACTTTGGTTTTCCCCGTACCTGCCGAGGCATTCACCCAAACCGATGCTTCAGGGTCGGATGCCATTTTTTGCGGTACATTTGGGTCATTGCTTAATGTGGTTTTCGGGGCGGCATTCATATTAACCATTTTGTTCCCCTCTCACGGCTTTGGGCGCAGCGATGCCTAATTCCCATTCGGCAACGCGTGCAAGATGCGCATAATCCTGCCGGTTTTTATCAGGCGCGGCAGCAGGGTTTGGTAGGCTGTAATAAGGCGTTTCAGCGGACTCAAATGCTTTGATAAGTTTACTCAGCCCATCTTCCGCGGCGCTTAATGCAGCAACGAATATTTTCTCATGCGTATGGATTTCACCGGCAGGCGTGCCGCCTGTGACGCGCCATATTTGAAGGTCACACACTCGACCTTCCGCGCCTTGCCAGCCACCATTCTGCACGATTAAAGCTTCGAGCGGTAATTGCGGTTCCCATCCGGCGACCATGTCTTGCTTGCTTGGTGGCGTACCGGTTTTGTAATCAATAATGATTTTATCGCCAAGCGCAGTATTATCAATGCGGTCAGCCGTGGCGCGGAGGGCAAAGCCATCCCAATCAATCTTGCCTTCGCTTTCAATGACTTTTGGGCGGTGGCCTGATTTACGCCAGCCTTGTTCATGGTCAACAAACCATGTGAGGGCGCGCGCGCAGCGCGGCCACCAGAAATTCGGGATGTTCTGGACTTCTGGCCAATCTTTTTTGATCTCTTCGGCTAAAGCAAGGATTTGATCCGCCGCATCACCGGGCAGGGTATCACGATGCGCTTTGGTAAATTCTTCCAAAACTTTATGGATGAAATTCCCTTGGTCGAGGGCGCTTGCGTCTTCTTCTACGGGATTTAATTTTTGTAGCCTTAAAATATGGCTCGCATACAGGCTGTAAGGGTCGCGCATCCAGCGGCCAATGCTGGTTACGGCCAATGATGTTGGGCGCGCCGATGCGGGCGGGCGTGGTTCAGGGCGGGAAACGGGCTGCGCGTCACCATCTTGGCGCATTAAGGCCGCGTGCCATGCGTCTACTTCAGCAAAACTTAATTCTTCGATATTGCGCCCTAACGCTTGCAGCACGGCATTTAAACGCAGCAGCCATCGTGACGTAACCGTTGGTGCCCCGTCCTTGCGTTCCGCGCGGGTAAGGTAAACGCTCTGCCCCGTAAAGCATTGCACAAAATCATGCGCCGCCTGTCCAATCGCTTGTTCTAATGACGGTAGGCCAAAATCGCTGCGCATCGGGCGCGACATCCAAGGGTCATGCCCAGGATCAGCTGGCCATGTGCCTTCATTAAGCCCCGCGAGGATCATGACATCAGCGTGGATCATGCGCGCTTCTAATTGCCCCAACACTTGTAGGCGTGGATGCGTGCCATAAAGCGGGCGTACGGACATGCCGCGCATCAATTGAACAAGAATAGCTAAATAAGATTCGCCGTCCATATCGGGCAAATTATAAGCTTGGCGTTTGAGTTCAGAGAGGAATACCGCAATTTCTTCGCCATCTTCACCGCACCATAGGCGTTCTGCGCCAGTTTTCTCTGGCTGCGCGGCGAGGTTTTCGGCGGTTTCAATATGGGCGTTTAGCCATGCGATGAAATCATGCTTGCCGCTTTGGACAAGGTCATAAAGCGGCGCGGTTAAGTCTTGTAGATGGTCAAGGAAGTCTGCGCATTTTTCGGCGATGTCTTCATTGATTTTTTCTTCTTTTAAACGCTTTTGAATGCGCGCGCGCAATCCATCATAGCCGCCACTAGGCGCTGCGCCGCGCATGATATGGCGGTCAAAAAGGCTGGCTATATCGGCAATGTAATGGTCTTCACAGCCGCAAGACGCCAATTGATGGTGCAAGAAGTTTAAAAAGGGCAGCGGGCGTAAATTTTCAACTAAAAATACGGCGCTGCTTTGCAGCCAACTGCCGATACGGGTGTAATGCATCGGCGTGCCGGCACTATCATCCAGTTGAATGTCCCAGCGGCGCATTGCTGCGCCAATGCGCCGTGCAAGGGCACGGTCGGGCGTCACAACAATAGCCGTTTTTTGCGGATGTTCTAATGTTTCGCGTAGGATAAGGCTGATTTTCTCAGCTTCTTCTTGTTCGGTTTTAGCTTGGATCAGGTGGATGTCTTCTAAGCTATCTTCAAGCGCCGCCTTACGGGCGTCATCACCGCGCATGCGCAGCGCCGCCCATTTATAACAGCTTTCTGCCGGACGCATTGTTTCGCTTAACACATCAAAGCGGCGCTCTATGGCTGCGCTGCGTTTCGGCGCGGCATGTAATGCAGGCCAGTCTGGAATATCTTTATAAGATACGCCGCCCATGCGTGAAAGCAATTGATGGAACACATGCTGCGGATGCGTCGCATCAAGCGCTGCCCAGCTTTCACTGTCCATATAGCTATCAAGCCCCGGCAGAATAACCTGCCCCTGCGGAAGCGCCGCAATTTTATGAAGGAGGGCAGCCGTACTTGGTAATGACCCTGTTATTCCTGCTGCAATGATGGGGCTTTGCGGCGGTTCTTTCTCCCAAATGGAGATTAATAATTTGATTAGGCGGTTACGGCGATCTGCTGGGTCAATGCAGCCTTCGGCCTGTAAAATCTTTGGCCAGTGGATGCGGATGATTTCAAGAAAGTCGAGCGTTATTTGCCAATGTTCCGCAAATTCTGCAGCAACCAAATTGTTTAGCGCTTCAAAGGACAAATCCTCATTATGGACGGTGTCAATTAATCGTGCCAATGAATCTGCCAACGCGACCGCTTGTTCAGGGCGGGTGTTTTGGTCAGGAATACGCTGAATAAGCTGCGCCAAAAGCAAACGGCGGCGCAAGGGGGATATGGCCGGTTTAATCGCCATAATATCGGCGCTGTGTCCCGCCGCAATAGCGTGGAGTTTTAGTTCATCCTCATCAAGGTCACCAACGGGAATAAGGTTGGGAAGGATAAACGGCGCGCCATCATTAATGCGCAAAAACGCATTGCGCAAATTACGGCATGTACGGCGCGTCGGCAGTAATATTTTTAAGCTTTGAAAAGCGGCAGGATCATTTGCGTATTCAGCCAGCAGGCCATGCGCGAAGCTGTCTAAAAACGGATAAGCCGCAGGGATGTTATAAAGGCTAAGCGGCGCTGTCATTTTGCGCCTCCTGATATAGGGCATCAACGCGTTTTAAATCATCCACCGTACTGATGTGATGCCATACGCCTTGATAAGGCAGTGCATAAAGACGGTTTGAAGTTTCGGCTTTATCCATTAATTCTAGGAAGGAAAAATAGCCATCAGGCGCATCATCAAACAAGCGCGGGTGGCAAATGCGGATGCCGCTAAACATATGCGTGCCGTTTTTGTCTTTATTGCGTGTTGCGCGGCCATCCGCGGTAATTGTGTAATCGCCATTGATCTCTTTGGCTTCAAATTTTTTGCAATCCATACAGAGCAGCAGCAAATCCATTTTTGTGCTGTCCCAGTTGTGTGCGAGCAATGCTAAGGCAGCCTCATGGTCATCTTCAGGGTCTTGCCAAAGCGCATCCCCATTAATGATATAAAAAGGATCATCGCCAAAATGATGCAGCGCTTTTTTGATGCCTCCGCCTGTTTCTAGGCGTTCGTCTTCATGTGAAATTATAATGCGCGGGCTATCTATTGTTTTAAGGTAATCTTCAATCACATGCGCCAGATGCGATGTGTTGACGACAATTTCTTTCACGCCTTGTGCCGCCAATGCGTCTATTGTATGCGCGATGATCGGCTTGCCGCCAATATGCACCATGGGTTTTGGCGCTTTGTCGGTATAAGGGCGAAGGCGCGTGCCTAGGCCTGCGGCAAGTATGAAAGCTTTTTCGATCATAGTTTATTGATAAGCTACGTGTGCTTTACGGTCAATTCTCGATTGTGAAAATCCGGCTGTTTTCCGCATCTCCGGCCGTGATGGTTATACGTAGCGCATCATCGGGTGTGTAATGGCCAAGGCGGTCAGGCCACTCGATCAAGCAGATATGGTCGGAAAGCGCATCTTCCCAGCCCAGTTCCCAAATTTCTTCGGGGTCTTCAAGGCGGTACAGGTCAAAATGCCAAATCTCGCCCTTGGCGCTATCGTAACCTTGCACAAGGGTGAAGGTCGGGCTTGGCACTTCCATTTCAGGCGCGCCACATAAATGGCGAATAAAGGCGCGGGCAAAGCTACTTTTGCCCATGCCGAGCGTGCCTTCAAGTAAAATGATGCGTGGGCTGCTTATACCATCCGCTATTTCGGCGGCAAGTGCTTCTGTTTCTTCAAGGCTATGGACATTAACTTGCCGCATAATTATATTCATTCCACTAGAGTTAATTCATCACCGCCAAAAATGGCTTAGAAAGTGAAAGATAGCATGACTGATCAAAAAGTCATCAAAGATGTTGCAATTATCGGCGCGGGGCCGGTGGGGTTATTTACAATTTTTGAATGTGGGATGCTGGGTTTTGATGCGCATGTTATTGATGCCCTTCCTGAAATTGGCGGGCAATGCACGGCGCTTTACCCTGAAAAACCCATATATGATATACCGGGTTTTCCATCCGTTCAGGCCGAAGACCTCATCCATAACCTTGAACGCCAAGCTGCGCCTTTCGCGCCTGAATATCATTTGGGGCAGCAGGTCATGAATATTACGCGCGGTGATGATGTCTTTCATATTGAAACATCAAAAAGCGCGGCACTCTATGCCCGCACCGTGATTATCGCAGCAGGTGCAGGCGCATTCGGCCCGAACCGTCCGCCATTAAACGGCATTGAAGATTACGAAGAACATTCCGTATTTTATGCCGTGCGTAACAAAGACCGTTTCCGTGATGCCCGCATCGTTATTGGCGGCGGCGGTGATAGCGCGATTGATTGGACGTTATCTTTGGCTGATGTCGCGGCGCATATTACCCTTGTCCACCGCCGTGACAAATTCCGCGCCGCGCCAGAAATGGTCGCTAAGGTTAAGGCGCTTGCTGATGCAGGAAAAATAGACCTTGCCACGCCATATCAGTTAAAAGGCCTTGAAGGTGAAGGCGGTAAATTAAACGGCGTAATCATCGCGGATATGGATGGTCATGAAAAGACGGTCGCCGCAGATTATCTCTTGCCGTTCTATGGTCTTGCCACTGACCTAAGCATCGTTGCCAAATGGGGCATTACGGTTGAACATCACCATATAGCCGTTGACCCACGCAGCTGCGCCACTAATATTGATGGCATATATGCGGTAGGCGATGTGGTGACTTACCCCGACAAATTGAAGCTGATTTTGACCGGCTTTGCTGAGGCCGCACAGGCTGCACATGCAGTTTATAAAAAGCTAAAACCTGATACGCCACTTCACTTTGAATATTCAACCACTAAGGGTGTGCCTTAAGCAACGCCAGCGATTACATCTAAAAAGGCATCACCATAGCGGCCGAGTTTTGATGCGCCGATGCCCGGAATCAGGGATAAATCAGATGGGGTTTGTGGCTTAACTTTTGCCATATGGATTAGGGTTTTATCATGGAAAATTACGTAAGGCGGCACGTTTTGTGCCTTGGCAAGTTCTGCACGTTTGCTGCGTAGGGCATCAAAGATTTGTTGGTCATTCTCATTTGTAAGCATGCGCTCTATCATGCTTGCGGCTTCTTCGCTGCGTATGGCTTTTCGCGACTTTTCAACGCGTAGCGCAATTTCTTGTTTTTCTTTGATGAAGGCTGCGCCTTCTGCCGTGAGTTTTAGGGCGCTATAATTATCCATATCAACGCTGATAAGGCCAAGGGCGTGAAGCTGGCGGAAGATAGACTGCCATTCTTTTTGTCCGTGTTCTTTGCCTTTGCCCCAGACATTTAATTTATCATGGCCAAAGCGCTTGGTTTGCTCACTTTCCTTGCCGATTAAAATATTAACGGTATGCGCCACGCCAAAACGCTGTCCTGTGCGGTAAATAGCTGAAAGGGCCTTTTGCGCGGCGAGCGTGCCATCAAAGCTTTCTGGCGGATTTTCACATATATCGCAATTGCCACAAGGCGCAATATCATCACCAAAATAATTGAGCAAGATTTGACGGCGGCAGCGTAAGGTCTCGCAGTAGCCGAGCAAGGCTGAAAGCTTTTGTTTCTCAACAAATTTTTGATCGCCAGATGCGTTGGAACTTTCAATCATCGTCCCGCGCAGCGCTACGTCCTGCATGCCGTATGTCATCCACGCTGTTGCGGGCAGGCCATCACGTCCCGCGCGACCAGTTTCCTGATAATAGGATTCAATATTGGCGGGTAAATCAAGGTGTGCGACAAAACGTACATCAGGTTTGTTAATGCCCATGCCAAAAGCGATGGTGGCAACAATGATGATTTGTTCTTCTTTCAAAAAACGTTCCTGAACATCGGCGCGCGCACCGTCCGCCATACCTGCGTGGTAGGGTAGGGCGTTATAACCTTGTTCCTTTAGCCATTCTGCGGTTTGTTCAACCTTCTTACGTGATAGACAATAGATAATGCCGCTATCCCGTGCATGATAAGTTGAAATAAACTGTTCTAATTCTTTTTTGGGATTATTCTTCGGCGTCACAAAATATTTGATATTCGGGCGGTCAAAGCCGCTTATGAAGCTGCTGTCTTCGTTGATGTTCAATACGCGTAGAATATCTTTACGTGTACGTTCATCGGCAGTGGCGGTTAACGCAAGGCGTGGGATGTTGGGGTAGCGTGTTGCGAGTGTGCCGAGCTGCGCATATTCAGGGCGGAAGTCGTGCCCCCATTGCGACACACAATGCGCTTCATCAATTGCAAAAAGGTTGATCGGGCAGTTGTCGAGTATATCGAGGAAGCCATCACCAAGCAGGCGTTCAGGTGAAACATATAGTAAATCCAATGAACCATCATAAAGCTGCGCAATAATACGGCGGCGGTCTTCGGCAGGTGTGGCGGAATTTAAGGTTTCGGCCTTAACGTTTAATTCTTTAAGTTGTAAGACTTGGTCCTGCATCAAGGCGATCAACGGGGAAATAACAATGCAGCACCCATCCATCGCCATCGCAGGGATTTGATAGCAAAGCGACTTGCCGCCGCCTGTCGGCATCAGGACAAAGCCGCTTTTACCCGCAATTGTATGCGTGATGATGTCGTCTTGGTTCGCACGAAATTCATCATACCCAAAAACGTCCTTTAAAATCTGCGCATGCGCTGTGCCGATACAATCTTTTGCCATAAATTAACTTTAGGGGAGCGCGCCAAACTTTGCGATGAAATTACGCAATAGCGCACCGCTTTTCTGTGGCTAATTTTTTGCATTTAAAAATGCATCAAGCCATGCGGGATCATATTCTGTTGGGAAGGGGCGGTCTTTATTTGCCCAAAGGGATAGCATATGTTTGTATTCACTTTGCGGCATTTCATATGCGCCGAAGCGTTTTAAATGGTCGGTGATAAACTGCGCATCTAGTAATTGATAGTCAAAATGTTTAAGCAAAGCACAAAGATGAACAAGGGCAATTTTGCTCATGTCGCGGGCATTTGAAAACATGCTTTCCCCGCAAAATATTGCGCCGAGCGCCAAGCCGTAGAGGCCGCCAACTAATTCACCCTCTTGCCAGATTTCAAGGCTATGCGCATGGCCTTGACGATGTAGGCTTTCAAAGCCTTTTTTAATTGGGCGGTTGATCCATGTGTTTTCACGTCCTTCTTTGGGGATAGCGCATTGTTCAATGACATTTGTAAATGCGGTGTCTATTTTTATTTCATAGTCACGTTTTTTAAGGCGCTTTTTTAGGCTTTTGGATATATAAAGATCATGAATTGGGAGGATGCCACGCATTTTTGGTTCAATCACCATAACTTGCGGGTCGTCAGCGCTTTCCGCCATGGGAAATACGCCTTGGTGGTAGAGCATCATAAGTACATCTGAAAAATCTTCAGTCATGCAGCTATTATAACATGATTCATGTTAAAAATAGGAAAACGATATGCCTGAATGTGGTTTTTACTCTGCGCTATTTGCAGGGTTGAAATTGATAACTGTCGTATCATTTGATCCAGTTAGCTCAATCGTAACGGCTTCACGGCCTTTTGGTACGTCCTTTACAGCCATTTTAATGCGTTGACCAGGAATTAGGCTATCAATATCGTGCTTCTCTAGACAGGTTTTATGTACAAATACATCTTTTTTGCCATCATCAGGAATAACGAAGCCAAAACCTTTATCAGGCTTGTACCATTTAACTGTGCCTTCCATGCCGTTAAAACCAGATTTTTGGACAAGTTCTTCTGAGTTTTCACCCGGCATTAAGCCCGCATCAAGCATGGCTTTGACCGCGCGAACCATTGCACCTTTGCTGCCATAGCCAATATCACAAATTAACACAGCACCTTCACCAATATTCTGGATTTCCGCTTTTTGTAATGTTGTGATATGCAGAAAGGCATCAACATCTTTGTCGTTTGGTACAACAAACCCAAAACCTTTAGGTTGATTAAACCATTTCAGTTTTACTTCAACATCTGTTTCTAAAATTTCATCCGCATCAGCGGCGCTCAGTTCGACTAAATTATCGTCTGTTTTCGTATCGCTTTTTCTTATCGCTATGACCATCATTGCCTCCCTCGCAAATTAGTCAATCAAATCAACTTTAGTAAAAAATATAAAAAATATATTAGCAATGTCTCCCATACACGCACTGCTCATGGGAGGAATCTAAACACAATTGCAACCTAAAGTCTAGAAAATTATGTATATTAGGTTAGGTGAATATAGAGGATATAGTTTAGAGTGTTGTTTTTAGAGATGAATTTCCCTGTACTATTAGTATATTTTTTTCGAAATTAATAACAATTTCATCCTAAGTGCAGTAAAATGTAAGCTGTATATGACATTTTTTGAGTTTTTGAAGCTATATAATAATAACCAATGCCGTTAAGTGGAGAAATTTATGCAGGAAGATAATCAGAATAAAAACACCCAAGACAAAGCCACTCATAAAGATCCAACATGGATTAAGAACTATCCTGAACATTTGAAATGGGAAGACCGGATTAATGTGAAGCCGATTTTTGACTTGATGGAGAATACGCGTGAGAAATATGGCGATCGTCCAGCATTTGATTTTCTGGGTAAAAAATATAAATGGGCCGAAATGGCCGAAATGGCAGACCGCCTTGCACGCGGCTTGCAGACTTTAGGCATAGGTAAAAATTCTAAAGTGGGTATCTTTCTGCCGAACTGTCCAATGTTTGTGGTCGCTTTTTATGCGATTACCAAGATTGGCGCAACGGTTGTACATTATAACCCGCTTTATTCCATCAAAGAATTGCACCATCAGATTGAGGATAGTCACACAGATCTTATGATCACGGCAGATTTGAAGATGCTGCATGATAAAATGTTAGAAATGCTGTCATCGACACGCCTTAATCAGCTGATTATATGCCCATTCACGGACATGTTGCCGTTCCCAAAAAGCATGCTGTTTAAAATGTTGAAAGGTAAAGAACTTGCAACTATACCAAATGATGACCGTCACTTCCCACTTGAAAAGGTGATGAATAACACGGGCAAAATCTCACCCGTTGATATTGACCCTTATAAGGATGTTGCCTTGTTGCAATATACGGGCGGCACAACGGGGGTGCCAAAAGGCGCAATGCTAACTCATGCGAATATCGTTGCCAATGCGACGCAATGTGTTGAATGGTGTAAACAAACGCCTTACGGGGAAGGTAAAATGGTTGGCGTGTTGCCGTTCTTCCATGTATTCGCGTTAACGGCTGTGATGAATTTCTCCGTTTATGCTGGTTTGGAAATCGTCGCTTTACCGCGTTTTGATTTAAAGCAGACATTAAAATTAATTCATAAGCATCGCCCGCAGATTTTCCCCGCAGTACCAGCAATTTATAATGCCATTAACAATTATCCTGACATTGATAAATATGACCTGACATCAATTTTGTTCTGCATCTCAGGTGGCGCGCCGCTGCCGGTTGAGGTGAAAAAAGACTTTGAGGAGCGCACGGGCTGCGTTGTTGTGGAGGGCTACGGTCTGACCGAGGCGGCGCCTGTTATTTGTGTGAACCCGACGGAAGGCGTTAATAAGCCAGGCTCCATTGGCATGCCTGTGCAGAATACGGATGTACGTTTATGGGACAAAGATAACCCTGGTTCGGAAGTGAAGTCGGGTGAGCGTGGTGAGCTTGTCGCCAAAGGGCCACAAATTATGAAAGGTTACTGGGAAAATGAAGAGGCGACCAAAAGCACGATTGTTGATGGGTATCTGCGCACAGGCGATATCGCAACAATGGATGACGAAGGCTATTTCTTCATTGTTGATCGCATCAAAGATATGATTATTACTAATGGCTATAATGTGTATCCGCGTAATGTTGAAGATGCAATTTATCAACACCCATCAGTTGAGGAATGTATTGTCGCAGGCTTGCCTGATGAAGACCGCGGCGAGATTATCAAGGCATGGATTAAGCCAAAAGAGGGACGCACCTTGACCGAGGCAGATTTACGCGACTTCTTGAAAGAGCATCTATCCCCAATGGAAATGCCACGCCAAATTGAGGTGCGTGATGAACCACTGCCGAAAACGATGATTGGTAAGCTGTCGCGTAAGGATATTGTCGCAGAAGAAATGCAAAAACTGGCGGCAGAATAAACGAATAAGTACAAATAAAAAAACGGCCTTATTATCGAGGCCGTTTTTTTGTGATCGTTTTATATTATCCGCCATATAGTGCACGTAAACGTTGTTCAACGATAATCAGCATGCCCATATCCACCTTCGCGGCGGCGCGTATTTCTGAGAATACATGTTCCACAGCGGCGGCTTGGCCTTCATGGCGGTCAATCCATGTGCGTACAAAGCTGTGGTGTTTATCCTTACGCTCTTTTGGCTTCATGGAACGGAGTATATGAACGGCGAGACCTGTTTGACAGGAATATAGCTGGTCAATAAGACCATCTAAAGCTTCGGCGTTCCACTTGTTGTTAACTGGTAAATTCTTTGCCTGTTCGCGCAGCCATTCAAGATGGAAAACTTCACCAATTTGGTAGAAGATTTTGGCAGCGTCTTCAATATCAGATGTGCTGTCAATTGCCACGCGTATAATATCACAGGCGGAGCCAAGCGCAGGCAGGCCGGCGATGTCCTTGGCAATATCTTCAGGCAGACCATCGGCTATGAGGGCGTCATAGCGTGATGTGATGCGCAGCTTTTCATCTTCGGTCAATGTTGTTTCAAACGTTTTCTTAAGTGCATTCACGCCCGTTTTGAAACTGTGAATATCGGTTGAAATGTCGAGCGGTTTACCAAGCTTAGTTAAAAGCCATGTGGTTTCACGTTCAACTAATTCTACAACGGCATTCATCGCCTTGATTTGCGTCTTGGCTGGCACAACGTTATCGAGCGCCTCAATACGTGTCCAAAGTGACTGTAGGTCAAACGCTTCACGGACAATCAAATACGCCTTAGCGACTTCTGCTGGCGACATGCCTGTTTTTATAACGCGGCTACGCACAAAGTCAGGGCCCATACGGTTGATAACGCTGTTGGCGATGCGCGTAGCAATAATTTCACGTCGTAGCCTGTGGTTGAGAATTTCATCGCGATACTGCTTTTGCATGGCTTTGGGGAAGTAATCTACCGCCCAATAGGATAATTCAGGCACATCCAAAAAGTCATTATCAAGGAGTTTCTTGGTAAAGATGATTTTTGCATAGGATGATAATACACCAATTTCAGGGCGCGTTAGGCCTTCACCTGCGCGGCGGCGGCGGTCAATCTCCTCCGCATCGGGCAGATATTCAAGCTCGCGCTCAAACACGCCGCTCGATTCAAATTCATCAATCAGCGCGGCATGCGCTTGTAAATGTTCTTTCGCTTTAAATTCGGCAAGGGATATTGCTTGTGCTTGCTGGTAGTTATGTTTCAAGACAAGCTTTGCGACATCATCCGTCATTTTTGCAAGAAGTGTATTGCGCTTTTTCAGTGGTAGTTTTGTATTTTCTTCGCGCATGACTTCATTAAGGAGGATTTTTATATTGACTTCGTGGTCGGATGAATCCACCCCGCCAGAATTGTCAATAAAGTCTGCGTTGATGCGCCCGCCGCGTTTCGCGTATTCAATACGGCCGCGCTGCGTTACGCCCAAGTTTGCCCCTTCGCCAACAGCTTTGGCGCGAACGTCCTTACCGTTGATACGGATAAGGTCGTTGGCCTTATCGCTGGCATCGGCATGGCTTTCATCTTCGGATTTAATGTATGTGCCAATACCGCCAAACCACAGAAGGTCAACATCCGCTTTCAGCATGGCTTTCATTAATTCATGCGGCGTCACTTTATTTGCCTCAATATCAAAAGCTTTTTTGATTTGCGGCGTTAGCTCTAACAATTTGTCATGGCGCGAATATATACGTCCGCCTTTGGATAGTAACTTGGTGTCATATTGATCCCAGCCCATGACGTTATCGAATAGGCGTTTACGCTCTTTATAACTTTTGGCGATATCTGGCTCAGGGTCGCAGAAAATATGCAAATGGTTAAACGCGCCTTGTAAGCGGATATGTTCAGAAAGTAACATGCCGTTACCGAACACATCGCCGCCCATATCACCAACACCAACGACCGTAAAGTCTTGGCTTTGAATATCGCGCCCAGTTTCGCGGAAGGAACGCTTGACGCTTTCCCATGCGCCGCGGGCAGTAATGCCCATTTTCTTGTGGTCATAACCCGCTGACCCGCCTGATGCAAACGCATCGCCAAGCCAATGGTCATATTCTAGGGAGATTTCATTGGCAATGTCTGAGAATGTTGCCGTGCCTTTATCTGCAGCAACAACTAAATAAGGGTCTTCACCATCGCGGCGCATTACCATTTTAGGCGCAACGACACGTTTGCCAACACGGTTGTCGGTTATGTCCAGCAAGCTACGAATAAATAGCTTATAGCATGCGACGCCTTCATCCATAAAGGCCTGGCGTCCGCCTTCTTTTGGCGGTTTCTTCAGAACAAAGCCGCCTTTTGCCCCCATTGGGACGATAACCGCGTTTTTGACGAGCTGCGCCTTCATTAGGCCAAGGATTTCCGTGCGGAAGTCTTCATTACGGTCTGACCAACGCAAGCCACCGCGCGCAATAACATCGCCGCGCAAATGGATGCCTTCAAAACGTGGGGAGTAAACGAAGATTTCACGATAAGGGCGCGGCTCAGGCAAAAACGGCACTTTGCGTGAATCGATTTTTATCGAAATCGTCGGCTTATATGCCTGTTGTTTAGTTGAAATGTAAAAGTTGGTGCGTAATGTCGCATCGACCAAAGTGTAGAGCGCCCGTAAAATAGAGTCGTGGTCATATGAATCCACTTTTTCGAGCGCATGATCTATCGCGAGCGCTGCCCCCGCGGCTTTCATATTCGCGTCTTTTTTATTCGCGGGGTCGTGCCACGCATGGAATAAATCAATCAGATGTGATGCAATTTTAGGGTGAGCTGTAATCGCGCTTTCAATATATTCCTGCGAGTAAGGGAAGCGCGCCTGTTTTAAGTAACGAACATAACAGCGCAATATTGATACATCGCGCCAGTCCATATTCGCGCTAACCAACAATTTGTTGAGCGTGTCATTCTCCATTTCACCGCGCCATAATTTATGCAGCGCTTCTTCGGTTTTTGCTTTGGCGGTGTAAACGGCAGTTTCTTTTAAAAGCTCAGGGTCTGTCGGCTCCATAGTTAAATCATGGATCCAATATGTTTTCTTTGACCCATCCTTTGGCCGGACGCGCACCGGATGTTCGGATATGATGCGCAGGCCAGCATTTTCAACGATGGGCAGCATGTCAGATAAAGCAATCGGCTTATCATGGCTATAAATTTTCACGCCCCAACCAGCGGGTGTTTTATCTTCTTCTGGCTGCCAATATAGATCTACGGCAATATCCTCGCTTTTACGGGCTTCTTCAAGCTTTGCGATATCCGCGATCGATTCCATGAGGCTGTATTGGTCGCGATACGGCATTGGGAAGGCTTCGCCATAACGCGCGATAAGTTCAACAACGTAAGATTCTTCGTAAATAGTGTTGTCGAGCAAGGTTTGCGTTAAACGTTCACGCCATAACTTGCCGACTTCTTGTAATTTGCGTTCGATTTCACAATTGTCGAATTTCGGCGCATTACGTTTTTTGTGGTGGATGGTGTATAGCACGCGGCATAGGGACGAATCATCAATTTGTGATTTGTAATTTGTACACTCACCGCCAAGTTCCGCTTCCAAAATGCGTTGGAATTTTAGGCGCATGCGCGTTGAATAACGGCTGCGTGGAATATAGACCAAACATGAAATGTAACGCCCAAATGGGTCTGGTCGTGTATATAGCGCGATGCGTTCACGTTCTTGCAAGCGCAAGATACTTTTACAAATTTTTGTTAAACTCGGTATGTCGATTTGGAATAGCTCATCACGCGGGTATTTTTCCAAAATATGACGTAGCGCTTTGTCATTATGGCCGCCATGTTTGTAGCCAGCCTTGGCAATCACGGCGTCAGCCTTTAGGCGCAGATATGGAATGCTTTGGATAGAGCGTGAATAGGTTACAGATGTAAATAGGCCGATGAATAAAGCTTCACCAGTAACTTCGCCCTTTTCATTAAAAAGCTTAATGGCAATTGCATCTAGCGGCACGCGACGGTGAACAGTGGACTTTTTGTTTACTTTAGAAACATTAACCGGTGGCTGCGCTTTGCGTAGCATTTGTAATGCTGGTGGCAGGCCGTCCTCATCTTCATTGATATAGACGGGCGCTTTTTCACGCAGAACGCCCCAATTCTCATTTTTGACAGTTTCACTTTTAATCTCTTTGCCTTTACCTGTAAATTTATATTCACGGTAACCAAGGAAGGTGAAGTTGTCTTGATACAGATATTCTAGGAAGTTTAGATACTCTTCAATCTCATGTTCAGGGTAATCTGTCGGTGCTTGCGACAGGGACTTTTGCGCAGCGCGCAGGCGCACACGCATTTTCTGCCAATCTTCTGTCGCATATTTAACGTCTCGCAAGATTGTTTTTAATGCGGCCTTTAATGGCGCAATATGTGCTTGCGCGACATAGCTGTTTAATTCAATGTGCAGATGCCCCTGCACAACACTGCCTTGATCATCCTTATAAATATATTCGGCTTTTTCCTTGTTGTTGCTAACATGGAAGCTCGCATGCGCAGAAAGGTTGATAATTAGCCCTTGCGCAGAGAGCTCCGCAGCGATGGAGTCTAGCGTAAATGGACGGTCATCTGTAATGATATCAATCGTCGTCCGTTTAACGACGCGCTCATCTTGCTCTTTTTCAATGTGACTAATTTCAATATGGTCCTTACGCCCACGCTTTAACCCCGCTTCGTAATGGATATGACCAATTCGGGCAATTTCTTCGGCGGGCAAAGCGGTGACGTCTTCGCTCGGAATTTGTTTATAAAACTCTTCGATAAACTGTTTTTCTGATGCAGATGTTTTTTTCGGAAGTGATGCCAAAGCGTTTTTGATGAGCGATGCAGCAATCATAAGGTCACCTTAGGTAGTTTAAATAATACACGCGGGATAATTCCGCCCTTAGTATACGCGGAGTTATATGCAAGAAAAGGGAGAATGTAATATTACCCCGTAATGCCCTTAAGATAACATGTGCAGCGCGGCATGAAAAGAAAACATTATGTTGCATCTGCGCAAAACAGGCTTAAGTGAATTAAAGACGATTTTTGTACATATTTCGTACGAAGATCTTTGAAAATGCGTGACGTATTCTATATAATAATATATAAGATTACTGATTTTGTTACATCTATGTATGGAGAAAATAAATGAACAATATAAATCCTGATCGTTTCTCAGGTGTGAATTCGGGTGCAGTGTCCTATGATGCAGGCCTTAAATCACACATGAATCGCGTTTATGCGCGTATGTCTCTAGGGGTACTGATCAGCGCATTAGTATCATTCTTTGTGGCAAGTAGCCCCGAGCTAATGAAACTATTTTTGAGTGGCCCGCAGGCTTATGTCGTGATGTTTGCGCCAGTTGCCATTGTATTCTTTGGCTTTAACCCTGCGAAAATGTCATCGAATGGCTTACGTTTGTCGTTTATTGCGGTGTCTGCACTTTACGGTATCAGCTTTGCGACTATCTTCTACGCTTACCAGCTGGGTGATATTACGCGTGCTTTCTTGCTTGCGACAATCATGTTCTCAGGCTTAAGCATTTTTGGCTATACAACAAAGCGTGACCTCGGCCCGCTTGGTACATTCTGTATTATGGGCGTGCTTGGCGTGTTTGCGATGGGCATATTAAATATGTTCTTTTTCAAAAATGCCGGTTTTGCGGATATTATATCAATCGTTTCTATTCTGGCGTTCTCAGGTATTACTGCGTGGGAAACACAGAACATGAAACGTACATATAACGCCGGTCATGGTGATGAAATAAACAGCCGTTTGGCATGGTCCGGTGCATTGTCGCTATATATCAGCTTCATTGCGATATTTATGAACTTGCTGCAGCTGATGCGCGGCGGTGATTAAGTCATATAAATAATTATACAAAAGCCCGATCGGATAATTTCCATCGGGCTTTTCTTTTGCGCTTGCATTCGCATGTGAAATCTCTTATCTTGCCTCTCAATCTTGTTCAAGATTAGGGCCCGTAGCTCAGCTGGGAGAGCGCTACAATGGCATTGTAGAGGTCGTCGGTTCGATCCCGATCGGGTCCACCATTTTCCTTTTATTCCACAATATTGATATGACTTTCTGTCTCTTCTGGTGGCTTTGTCATGCGCTGCGCTGGATGACGGTTGTTGTGCATTAGGATAAGTGCTCCGATTATGCCAGCAAAGATAGACGCGCTTAGTATTGATAACTTCGCCTGTTCTAGGATCTGTGAACCTGCTTCAAAGCTAATATTGGCGATTAAAAGCGCCATAGTAAAACCCATCCCGCCAAGCATGCTAAGGCCAAGAATGTGACGCATATTTAGACCCTCTGGTAGTGCACCTTTGAAAAATTTAACGGTAATCCACGTAAATAGCGTAATGCCTAAAGGTTTGCCAACAAGCAGGCCAAAGAATATGCCGAGTACAACCGGGTTTGTTAATATGCCATCTATATTATGCATGCCGATAACAACGCCCGCGTTGAAAAGGGCAAAAAGCGGCAAAACATAGACGGTAACGCGCGGCTTTAACTTAGTTTCCCACGCTTGTAACGGTGTGCTTGCTTTGCTCGCCATGTCTTTTATCTCGTGAAGGAGATGGTGCTGTTTCGGCGCTTTTAGAATGTCATCTTCCTGATTGCCGACATGGTCCATCATAAATAGCAGGGCTTTGGCACGACGTATGAAGCCGTCTTGTAGCACTTTTGGGCGAGCGGGCACCGCCGCGGCAATCAATATACCGGCAACTGTGGCGTGTACGCCTGATTCATGTACACAATACCATAGTGCAACGCCAACCATCATATAGACGCCGACATGGCGTACACCAAGGATATTGCACATCAATAAACACGCAAACAAAATTGATGAATAGCCGACCATAATAATGTCAAAGCCATGAGAGTAGAACGTCGCAATAATCATCACAGAGCCTAAATCATCAAATATGGCGAGTGCGGCTAAAAACGCAAAACATGTTGGGGAGGCATGGCGCGCTAACAAGGCTAATGTGCCTAGAGCAAATGCCGCATCTGTTGCCATTGGTATGGCCCATCCATTCATATGCGACCCGCCGTAATTAAACGCAACATATATTAAACCCGGCATGACCATACCGCCTGCCGCCGCGCCAAGCACGGTTATGGATTGCCGCACATGGCGCAATTCACCGACCAGCATTTCACGTTTAAGCTCTAGCCCTATATAGAGGAAAAAGACAGCCATTAAACCGCTGCTAATCCATTCATGTATCGGCATTGTGAATTGATGATTTTCTAAGAAAATGCCCAATGAATATTCAGATATATGGTGAAAAGCGTCATGGAATGGGCTGTTGAATATGACCATGCTCATTATTGATGCGATCGCCAAAAATATACCTGTTGCAATTTGATTGTGTGTAAACTTCTCAATCGGCGAGAGAAGCTCCTCGACCTGTTCTTCAATTTGCGTTTTGGGGGACCTGTAATATGGTACCCTTGAAAATAACCCCATTTTGAACACCCTAAAAAAATAAATAAATACTATAACATGTATGATTTTCTCACAATTATGTAAATGTCATGTAAATATTCACTAGAATGTTATATATTTATGGCGATGCAGCATATGCGTGCATTTTACTAAAAATTTTCATTAAATTAGATTTTTATTATATTATTATTAACTAATGAATGATAATCTGGATTCATAGTTAAAGATATTACAGTTAAATAAATTATAAAAAGTTCAGGGTGTAAACATGGTAAAATATTACGATGAAAGCCGTTTTCTGGGCCAGAATATTACAGATTTAGCCAATATAATTCTCACAGGTGATACGCGCCAACGCTGGGCGTATGAAACACAAATATTTGCAGATGCAATGATAAACCAAATGAGCATAACGGAGCGCAGCCTAATTCTTGATTATGGTGTTGGCATAGGGCGCATTGCGAAAGAGCTCATTCACAAAACGGGATGTTCTGTAATTGGGGTTGATATATCGGAAGATATGTTAAGAGAGTCGGTATCCTATGTCTCCCATCAAAATTATACGGCTATGAGCCTGCATCAATATCAAAATATGGTGAAGGAGGGCAAAATCGAAGTTGATGGCGCGTATAGTATCTGGGTGTTGCAGCATTGTGATTTTGAACCTGCATATCAAACAATATTGCGCTCTTTACCGAAGGGGGCGCCATTTTTCATTGCTAATACAATTAACCGCTGCGTGCCCGTTATCCCGCGCGGGTGGGCCGATGATGGCCTAGATATACGTGCAAGGTTACGTCAAGATTTTAACTTAACGCGCGACGCAACGAATGATTTAGAAAAACATCTTCCAGAAAATCATTATAGCCGGGTATTTTGCGAGTTCATGTGTAAGCTTTGAGCCTAAGCACTCAATGAAAAACGCCGTATATATTTATACGGCGTTTTTCTATTTTGATTTTATTGATATTTATTCTGCGCGGCGGCATTCACATTTATATTTACGGAATGAATCGTCACCATATTCATAGCAGAATTCCTTGTCGCCTTCATCACCACACCCACAAGGGTCGTCAATGTAACGTGGGTTTGTTGGCGGTGGGTCAGCAAAGCCTTCCGAGCTAACCTTATCCCAGAAGAACTTTCTCTGCTTACATGAGCCGACTACCGTGATTGTCGCGTTTCCGCTATCTAATTGACAGCTTGGTGTAAGCGGAACGGAAATCTGGTCATCCACATCAGGGATTTCACAGGTCATGTCATCACAGCTGTGCGGCTGTGTGTCAGGCTGTGGGCCAGCACAGTTACAGTTGTCTTCAGTGATTGCACCACTTGGATCACTCACCCACTGACATGTCGATGTGTTAAGTTTCATTGCGCGCTTTTTATAGCTGCCTGGTGCAAAGTAACCTGAACCACAACTAAGTGTCTCATCTGGTGGGCTAGACGGGTCTTTGTCACAGGTACATGTTCCTGTTGGTGGGCCATTATTAACCCATTTACATGCCGCATGATTAAATGTGATTGGCTGCGTCAATGTGCCTGGGAAACCGCCGCCACAGGCGACTTCTTTTGTGTCATTATCATAACCAGGCCAGTTATTACACGCACAAGTATCTGCGCGATAAATCGCTGTGCCCGTATTTTTCCACTTACATTGGTTTAAACGCGTATCAAAATACTCTAAGCGTTCACGTGTACCAGTACGTCCTGATGGACAAGACGCAGGACTAAAACGTGCCGGCATATCTTTATATGTGCCGTTAGAATCCCACAGGTTTATATTCCCGCCTGTTGTTGGGCCTAAACCCGGCCATTCGGAAATCGTTTTTAAAGTATATGACACGCTAGATGGGTAGTTGTCACACTCACAGTTTCTTAAATCCCAGCCGTTTTTTGCATTTCGTTTACAAGCGCCGCCTGATGTGTATGTTGTGATGACGCGTCGTACCTCCTGAGGGTCGCCATTTTCGTCGTAAAAGTAACTTGGTGAGGCTATTGCATCGTGGCCGAGTGCTGCACATGTCGTATACTCGTTTTCATCTGGGATTGATGTTCCATCTTCATATTTGCCGCAAATACAGCTGCCGGTCCATTCGACTAATGGAGACTGTGCGCAGCGTGTAGTTGATTTCTTTGTGCGTGTTTGGTCGCCGTAAAGGTCGTCGACACCTGGTGCGCCACAATCTTCAACGGTTTCTGTAATTTCAGTTTTAAACTCACACCGTGCTGTGGTGACCTTACTGGTGTCAAACAAACTCCATGCGCCATTATCGCATTTAAACACGGCTTCCGCGCAAGCTTCAAAACCAGCGTTTACGGTGCGGGTTTGACCATCATTTGCATCGGATACGATAACATCATTTGTGCCACAGACAGATTGTGCTGATGACAGACAGCCATTCCCCGGTGCATCGGCGCATTTCATTTCGCCTGTTGCTGTGTCATAACCAATGAATACAGGTTTGCTGTCTGGGCATTTAACTTCGATTTTTTCACAAACAGGCTGACCAGCTTCAATACCGACCATATATTCATCCGCATTGGCGCAGCGCATACCGCCTGTGGCAGCATCAACGTCACCCGCAAGTAATTTTGGCTCAAAACAATATGTGCCAGCTTCATCACAGAGTTGGTCGGTAATAAGGTTGCCTGAATTAATGCGTATAGATGCAACATTTTGACCAGCATTGGCCACTTCACTATTTACCTGAAGTTCGACATCTGTGTCAGGCTCTTTTACGCCAATCGCAACCGTGCGGTCTTGTGACATATCCTGTGCGTGTACAATTTCAGCTGCCGTGTTGTTGTAACGGCGCCATAGTGCCTGTTCATGCGTGGCGTGGAACTGCATCATATGGTCAAAAGTATCGGCGTTTTGCGCCGTGGTTATTGGCGCATAAGAGAAAATCGCATCTGTTGACGCCATCGTCACAGGAACGTTGCCACCAAAGTCAGGAATACAGTTGTTTGTTTCTAGTGTAGAGACAGTAGAACATGGCTGTTGGAGCATGCCAAATTTACTGTATGCGCCTTCCTTAGATGGGCCATAGCTTAACACCAAGAACATGGCGTCTTGGTTGCGTGTCATTTCATTACCGCCACTGTCCACAATGGATATGCCGCCAGCATCGGTGTTAAATGTTGTTATTTCAGTCAAGTCTTGCGTTACAGCGTACATAAGGCGGTTGCCATACCCATCAAGGGAATCTGTCTCGCTCATTTGGAGGTCGCGGAACGGTACAGCACCAATAATTACATCAGATGCCCCGCGCACGCTGGCTTGTAAACATATACCTTCAAGGCATTCACCTTGTGCTTGTGGGAAGGCTGCGAATGTGGCGGCATCACAAGGCATGGCGCGCCCATTATTCACGTCATCGCGCGCGACATTCATTGGTGCGGGGCACGGGTATTCACCATTAATGTCACGATATTCTTCCATCATTGATACAACGCGGCGGATGTTGTCCTCAGTACCTTCCAGTTTTTTCTTAACCGTATATTGTGCATATAGGCTAAATAAGGGGGTGATAAGCAAACCGACAACAATCAACGCGATTGAAATTTCAATCAGCGTAAAGCCGCGCATATTTTTTCTTTTGTCTGGGCTCGCTTGCTTCGACGCTCTCTTTACGGTTTGTAATAACATATTACCCCTCCATCACTTTTGAATCCTTGAATAAAACCCTTCACATTATTTGTAGGGTCGCCGTCATCTGGTCCGCCACCGACTTCTTTCTCACATGTTCCGACGGGAGCCGGTGTGGACGGTGTAACGCAATCTAAATCGTTATTGCCAATGCCGCGCATAATGTTAACGCCGGTGCATGTTTCTGAACCCGTAATTAATGCGGTGTTAAAACATAAGCCGGTGCTATCGCATATTTCATCGGCTAATAAGTTATTGTTAACCTTAATTTCGCCATTAACTTCTAGAGCCACGCTAGGCAGTGTCGCGCTATCCATAGCGATGGATAAATTGCCGCTCGGTGAAAAATAAACTTGGTCGCGCGCCCAGTCTTCGTCTTCGTCTTCATCCCATATACTTTGTGAATTAATGGAATAAAAACGTACAAAATCATCATAGGCTTTATTTGTATTTGCTTTATAGAACCCTAATCCTTGGACAAAAGTTTCGTCATTGTCGCAATTATCACCTTCAACAGTGGTCGTGTCACATGGGAAGCCAACAATGCCATTGCCGTTATAGGCACCGAGTTGGTTGGGGCCGTGTGATACCACGACATAATGCGCGTTATCGCCAACGCCTGCGGTTGGTAGGCCAAATTCGTCGCGTGCATCGACAACGCCTAGCCAGTATTTCTCGCGGTTACCTTCAATCGTATAATTATAACTTACCGCATAAGTTAACTGATTACCCCACCCATCAAGATCCATTCTTGTGCTGAATTGATCTGCTGTACGGTAATCAATATTGCCTTTCGCAGCTTCTTCTTGGATCAGAGCAATGGGAAAACCGCCAATTATGATCCAGTCGTCATTACCATCGTTGTCCCTGTCGAAATTACTTTCGACAATACAAACGCCGCGATGACATTCACCGGGCTGATCAACATCAGCTGGTAAGCTTGAACAATCGGGTGACACGCCATAGTCAACATCTGTGATTGGTTTGTCGCGATAAGCGGGGCAAGGATATACTTCATCAACAACGGCATTTGGGTATTCTGAAATCATGGTTGTTGCTGCGGCGATGACTTTTTGCGTGTAATCAATGCGGCGGTTTTCGTAATAACGCTCAATCGCTTGTATAAGCGGAATCATCGTGATCGCAATAATGATGATGACAATGGACAGCTCAATCAATGTAAAGCCAGCGCTGGCTTTATTCTTGTTTTTCATGATTATGTTTTGCTGTTTCATATCTTCTCAATCACTTTTTCTATTCACATACTAAAACGCCACCGACAACACCGCGCGGATAAATACCATTGGTCGGGTCACATAATGTTGACCCGAGGCTTTTTACGCTCGGTGGAATAATCTTCTCGCAGACTTCCTCTGCGCCGTTAATGCCAACCAGATGTTCGCCTGTTGTACAGTTTATGCCGTTTGAATCGGATAAAACCGTGCCGCTATTGCTGCTGGCATCTGCGCCGAGAATGGCAGGGTTAAATATACCTGCTGTAAAATTGTTACTATCGCCAATATGAGTTTCTTGGTTACAGCCTGGGTCAGATGCAGGGCAGAGGCGGTTCACATAGGCGGCATTCGCTTTCAAACTTTTATTGGCGCCAACAATATTAAGCTTGGCTGTTGGCGGGTCGTCCCGTCCATCGCCGTTGCCGTCAACATCATTGTAATATACGACTTTGTCTTCGGGGTTTGCCGTACTATTCTGTGCACCGACTTTTACAGCCACGATGCTAGAGTTAACCGAGTTGCCAGAGGCAATATTATCGCCTGAACGAAGCCATGTGCCCTCAATAAGCAAGTTACTAAATTCAACAAAATCGTCATAATAAGCTGCGCCCTCTACATCTGCACTTTGGCGGCGGTCACGCGGGATGCCTGAACTGTCAACGACAGATGCGTCAAAATTATTAGTATATTCAGAATCTAGATCACAATTTTCAATGTCTTGCCCCCAGTTAACGCCGCTACATGCTGCGCGTAATGTGCCTTGGCTGGTATACGTGCCAACGCCGTTGCGCCCATGACTAATTAATGCGAAGTGCGCATCGCCCGCAGTAAAGTTATTAACGGCTGAATCGGCAATGCCCGCACGGTTCTTAACGCGGACAACGCCCCAATCATCATCAAATGTTGTTAAATCAGTATTTGTCAAAGATTCTGATATAACATAGGTAATACGGTTACCATAGCCATCAACACCACTGGTGTAAGGCAGGCCAAGTACAGCGAATGGCACATCGCCGCGTAAAACAGTATCTGTGCCGGGGGTGCCATCTTTATCGCCAAAACCGTTAAGGCGGCAGACTTTCGGGTCGTTTAAAACGCACGCCGTAATGGCGGCTGTTGTTTCTTTACCATACTCCGCATCACCATATTTAAGGTCGCGCTGCGAAGGTTTTGGATATTTACCATGAATCAGGGCGTAACGCGAAAGGGCGCGTTCAACATCACCAAGACTGCGCGATGTGTCATATTTAATGTTGTCATATTTATATTTTTTGTAAAAAGGAAGCAGCGCAACCACAAGCACGCCAATAATAATCATGCCAATAGCGACCTCAAGCAAGGTCATGCCTGATTCGGAAGTTTTCTTGAATTTAAATGTGTTCTTACAGCCCTTGATCATCGATAACTACCTAAAATGCTTATAACTCACATTAATATTATATTCGTAAATTCTATACAAATAGTTACTATTTAAATAAAATTTTAGATAAATTGAGAATATATATTGATTTTTGATGCGCAATCGGCTTTATTCTTGGCATCTAGTGTTAGTATAACGCAAAAGCGGGTGTAGCTCAATGGTAGAGCCCTAGCCTTCCAAGCTAGTAGTGCCGGTTCGATCCCGGTCACCCGCTCCATTTTTCCTAATATTTGCAATTATAACAATGGGCTGGTGACCTGGCGATGCTGTTCTTTTCGTGTCTGTCTAAGTTTTATTAACACGCATAGTGTTAATTGGCAGCGCTAATTATATTTATTGTATCTGTTAGAGCGGATATATTTATTGGCTTAGCAATATAGTCGCAGACAATTGGATAGCTAGTTGAGCGTTTAATATCATCTTCTCTATATGAGCTAGAGACAACCACAACTTTACTGTTAATGTGATGCTTATTCGTGATTTCTTCTAAGAATTCGAACCCGTCCATAATCGGCATATTTAAATCTAGGAATATAAAATCAGGATGTGTGTCTGAAGTTTTTAGGAGCTCGAGGGCTTCTTGCCCGTTTGCGGCCTCAATGTGCTCAAGGTCAGCATTAATCTTCTTTAACACTAGACTAAAGATAAATCTTTCTGTTTCGCTGTCGTCAACAACCATAATACGTGTTTTCATTACTTTCTCTCCCGTAATCTTACCTACAATTGTAGCATGAGCGGGTAGTTTTGTTGATAAATATCAAGTATATGAGGTACGTCTATAGTATAGGTCTATGGATGTTTGTTGCGTTCCACGTGGTCTTTAATCATCTGAATGTGTAAACGCAGATTATACAGTTCATCTGCATATGATAAAGGGACGATCGTCTTTTTTACATCGGCATCTATTTTTGAAAGTGCCGCTAAAATTTCATCTAAATCGGCATCGCTTGCATTCGCAGTTTCTTCCATTTTTTTCAAGCTTTTATACCATTTGTAAATTTTGGAGCGCGTGCGCCAGCGGTACGTCGGTGATGCGAGTTTTATTAATGGCAGCATAACCCCCAATAAAGGAATAAGCATCACGACCATGCGGCTAATCATGTCAACGAGCCAGAAGGGCAAAAAACGCTGTAAAATATTGGGGCCGTAGGTGAAATAACGTGTGGCTTCACTCGCGATGGGAAGATCGATAAAGTCTAGGGTAGGGAATTGGCCTTTAGTAGAAAGAAGTGTTGCGTCTTTGTGAATATCCATAGTTGTGCTAACCAGCAGTGTTTTTAATGCGCCGTGAAAGTCTTTATGTGCGGCAAGCTGTGCCACGGGGCTTAAAAGAGGAACGCTTTTGTTCGGGATATTCTGCGCCATATCAATGACACCTTCATTTAGTGTCACCTTAGACAGGAATTTATAAGTGCTTGTATAACCATAGGCGCGATCAAAAGAAAGTAAGTGCAGGCTCTTGTCGTGCATAAGTGTTTGTATCGTTGCTGCGCTCGGTTTTGCGACAAATACGGCGGCATCAACCGTACCTTTTTTTAGGGCATCTATGGCGTTCTGACCTGATATTTCGAGTAGTGTTGTATCATCCACCATTTTGTTTAACTCTAATAACTGGCGGGCGACTTTATTTGTTCCGCTACCAACTTTCCCAATAGCTATCCTACGGTTTTTTAGCTTTTGGAGGTCTATCCCTGAAAAGACATCTGTACGTATAAAGACCCAAATGGGTTCGAAATATAAGCCGCTTAACGCTTCGATATATTCAGAATTATCTTCTGTGGCTAAACCGCTTTGGATAAAAGCTATATCGGCTTTTTTCTCTTCTAAAAGGGTGATGTTCTCAAGCGACCCTGCAGTCTCTAAAATATTGAGGGTGATGCCTTCATTCGCCAGATGCTTTTGATACTTCTCTGCATAACGATAATAATCACCACCAACAGCCCCAGCTGCGATGGTAATTTCTTTTGGCGGCGTGGGTTCAATAAAGCGGGCAGCAAACCAAAAAGAACATGCAATAATTAATGCAATGAGGCCATAGGTTTTCACGGTTTCAGGAATATGCATGGTCTTATCCAGTTACTTTCTGTTGTGCTGCGAATGTCTTTATTGACCAAACAGGCTCTTGATGCCTTCTTTGGCTTTTTCTACCTTGCCAGATGCGCTGCCACCAATATTTGATATGCCCATAGTGCTAGACAAATCTTTTAGACTATCTGCGGACATTCCTTCTAATAGGCCAGCATTGGATGATGCTTTTAATGCGCCTTTAGAAATCGCTTCCCAAATCTGTGCGATGGCTTCGCGGGCAAGCACGCCATTTTGTTTCACGCCTATGCTTGTAAGCTTGATGTCTGGAACATTGACGTCTTTTAAGTCATGGCCGCTAATTAATGTTTGTGATGGGTGCAGTTGCGCGCCAGCAAATAAGAAGTTCTTTAAGATGACTTTTGGCGCAGCTTTGCTGCTTTCTTCTTTCGGTTTGGTCGGTGGTTTTTTGTTTTGATCAATATTCTTCTTAATGGCGCTTAAATTTGTACCTTTTGGCGTAACTTCTAAAAACAGCTCACTGCCTTTTACGCTAACATCATTAAAAGTAAGAAGCTCTTTTGAAAACGAATCCATCGCGATATGAATTGAGCCGACTTTCATTGCATGTGGTTTCTTAAAGCTTTTTGGGTTGGCAACAGATAGGCCACTCACTAGAACGGATTTGTTTTTAAGGCTGATGTCGATGCTAGAAATGCTAACCTTTACGCCCAAGGTATCGCTGCCGACTTTTTCGGCGATTGTCTTGGCGATTGAGCCCATGTTCATGTAAACAAACACGCCGCCAGCAATAACCAATAGGGCGACCCCAAGTCCAATTTTCTTAGCAATACAAGATTTCTTCACAGTTTCATCAGCCATAATAAGCCCCCATTGGTTTAAAATTTATCTGGTGTGGAGTGTAAATTAAAAAAAAGATGGGTCAAGATGTGTAATGTATTGATTAAGAATAGCCCTTGCGCCTTGAGGTATTTAACACGTATCATGGCGGGCGATATGAAACGGCAATATATAGGGTATCGCGCAATGGAAAAATTCGACCTTCTTCTCAAAAATGGCCACGTTGTTACGCCAAGCGGCACAGTGCAAACAAATGTCGCGGTGCGCGGCGGTAAAATTGTTGAAATTGGTTGTTCTGCTGATGTTGACGCCGCTGAGGCGATTGATTGCACTGGGCTGCATGTCCTGCCAGGCGTCATTGACACGCAGGTGCATTTCCGCGAACCGGGCGGCGAACATAAAGAAACATTGGAAACAGGCACAAAAGCCGCTATCGCAGGCGGGGTTACGGCAATATTCGAAATGCCAAACACCAACCCGCTAACCATTACGCCTGAAAGTTTGCAGTGGAAATTAGATAAAGCGGCCGCTACGTCCTATTGTGATTATGCGTTTTATCTGGGTGGTACGGCTGATTATGCGGATCAGTTAAATGAATGGGAAAATTTTAAAGGCGTTTGCGGCATAAAAATATTTATGGGCTCGTCTACGGGCTCTCTGTTGACATCGGAGGATGAGGCAATTGAGGCAGTGCTTAAAAATGGTCGCCGCATTGTCGCTGTGCATGCTGAGGATGAGCAAATAATGGCGAAGAATAAGGCAGAAATGCTCGATGTGCTTGCGCCTGAAGATGTCACGGTAGATCTGCACCCGAAATGGCGGAGCGCGGAGTCTTCAGCCAATGCGGTGAAGCGCGTGGTTAATCTTGCTCGTAAAACAGGGCGCCGCATTCATGTGCTGCATATTACATGTGCTGAGGAACTTGAAATTCTTCGCCAAAATAAAGATTTAGTGACGGTGGAGGTGCTGCCTAACCATTTAACGCTAGCTGCGCCAGATTGTTATGAGGCGCTGGGCAGTAAGGCGCAGCAAAACCCACCTATTCGCGAACAGCATCATCAGGATGCGCTTTGGCAAGCCATCGCGGATGGTACGATAGATATTATCGGTTCAGACCATGCACCGCATACATTAGACGAAAAGGCACAGCCTTATCCAAAAAGCCCATCGGGTACGCCAGGTGTACAAACGATGTTGCCGATCATGTTAAACCATGTGAATGCGGGACGCTTATCATTGGAACGTTTGGTGGATCTGCTTTGTTATGGGCCGCAGCGTGTGCATCAGATTGCCGCTAAAGGGCGTATTGCAGCGGGTTATGATGCGGACTTCACGATTGTTGATTTAAAAAAGCAGCAGCGTATTGACGATGCGCAGCAATATTCAAAAGCTGGCTGGTCGCCGTATCATGATATGGTCGTTACAGGGTGGCCAATTTACACAATTATCCGTGGGCATATCGCTATGGCTGAAGATGAAATTCGCGCGAAGCCAGGTTTTGGTGTGGCCGTGCGTTTTCGGGAAACGATGCGGTAAAAAACGACGCAAGACACCTTCTTAATAAAACTTTTATAAATTTTATCTAAAATTTTAAATAGTGTGGTGTTTTTGTGTGATCCTTGTGCTAATATACGGGGTTAGCGCGCTATATTCATGGCGGCACATCTTGAAACTCTCACGCCTTAATGAAGTGCTAGGACAAGGAGCCCTCGCAAGTGAACGATCAAAGTAAGTCTGGACGCAAATCACTTTTATTTAAATCTTATGTTTGGAAGAGTAAGATCACTTGGCGTTTGGCCTTCGTGACTTTTCTGACATTGCTGTTCATGCAAGTGGTCTTCATTGGTGCTTACTTTGTGAAGTTTGAAAGCTATCATAACGCGCAAATCTTCAATATGCTGAAGAATGAGGTTATCTCAAGTGCGGTTATGGACAATATGATTGATGGCGCTATTAATCCGTTTGAGACTAAAGATGGGGACGCGTTTAAGCGTTCACCAAATGTGTTGGGTTACCGCGCTTATGACATTACATTTGAGGTCCTTGATGAATACGGTAAGGTCACGGGGCTGAATGCGGATTTGTTCAGAACGGCTGAGGGGTATAAACAGGTTGTCACGGGTGATGGATATGTTGATGTGCTGATTACAGCGCAAGACTTGAATGATTTGCCATTCTATATCGCTTTCCGTTTAGATAGCACAGAATGGTCTAAAGGCCGTCTGCAAGAAACAACTGAAAATGCAGGCTTACTTTTAGGGCTGTCATTGGCATCTACACTTATAATATTGATGTTTATAGGCAGCTGGCTTTTGGTGCCTACGCTATTTTTAAGTGAAAATTTGCGCAAAGCGTCTTTAAACCCTGAAAAACCAGAAATTGATGACTACCCGTATAAAGCTGATGATGAAATTGGTACAGCCGTTTTGACCGTGCAAAGCTTGATCCGCCAAAATGCGGATAATATCAGCCGCATTAAATCGGCTGCGCAAGACCAAATTCATAAGCTTGCTTATTATGATACGCTAACAGGGCTGCCAAACCGTATTTTGTTCTTGCAGAAACTGGCGGAACTAGCGCGCAGCGCCATGAATGAAGATGGGCAAGTAAGGCGCTGGGCGGTTATTACTATTGACCTTGACCATTTTAAGGACGTCAATGATACAATGGGCCACAATATTGGTGATGCTATTTTGCGTGGCGTTGGTAAACGTCTAGCTTCTGCATTACCAGATACAGCTGTTGTCGCACGTACAGGCGAAGATGAATATGCGATTACTGTGCCGATGGTCACAAGTATCACCAATGCAAAAGAAATTGGTGAGCGCATCCAAAACGTTATTCGTAATGAGCCATTTAAGGTGTTTAACGAAAACTTCCAAATCCGTTGTTCTATTGGTGTTGCGACATATCCTGATGACGCGTCTGACCCTGAGCAAGTTCTAAAAAATGCGGATATTGCCCTGAACCGTGCAAAAGAAGATGGGCGTGATACGATCCGTGAATATGTCGAAGATTTCGACCGCGCGGTACAGCTACGTTTCCAAATGTTGCGTGACTTGCGTGATGCTTTGGAAGAAGAGCAATTGACGCTCCACTTCCAGCCGCAGCTTGACCTTAAAACAGGTGAGGTCATTGGTGCAGAGGCGCTGCTACGTTGGTGGCGTCCAGATGATAGTGAGCAAGGCGGAACATATATTTCACCGGGCTTGTTCGTACCGATTGCTGAGCAGTCTGGCTTGATTGTACCAATTGGTGAGTTTGTATTGCGTAATGCCTGCCGCACCGCCAAAACTTGGCATGATAAAGGTCATAATGTCCGCATCGCAGTGAACGTATCTGGCGCACAGTTCCACCAAAGTGACGTTGTCGCGCTGACCAAAGAGGTTCTTGAAGAAACAGGCATCCCACCTAAATATTTGGAACTTGAGGTGACGGAATCGGTCTTCATGGATGATGTCGAATTCACGATTGAAACATTGATGAAGCTGAACCAAATCGGCGTTGAATTAGCGATTGATGACTTTGGCACGGGCTATTCATCATTGTCATACCTACGTCAATTCCCGATCGACCGCCTAAAAATTGACCAAAGCTTTATTCGTAATGCCCTGCAAGATGAAGACGATGCGGCCATTACCAAAACAATCATCAGCCTAGGCCACTCACTGAACTTAAAAGTTATTGCAGAAGGCGTGGAAGACTACGAACACGAAGAGTTTTTGCTCCGCGAAGGTTGTGATGAAGTGCAGGGCTATCGTTATTCTCGTCCTGTACCAGCGGATCAGTTCATGGAATTCCTAGAGACCTATAATGGCGACCTAGAACACTTCAAGAAGCAGGCTTAAAAGCGAGGAAGTTCTACCCCAAATTTTGGCTAGGCGCATCACTATCTGTTTGCTTAGGAGCGATAGCTTTTTTAATGCTGGGGTCAGAGCCGGCAATGCAAATTGCTGCAAGGGTCCATAGGCCAGCAATCGTGCCTAATATCATATCATCTTGTTTCACGGCGGCGCTCATTAGTAAAGACGTACTGCTGACGGTTAATCCGCCGCTTAGGATTAGTGGATGCTCTTTTATGAAACCGCTGACTTTGTTGAATAGGCCTTTTGCACTTTCTTTAACATCATCTATGGCCTGTGTAGCTGAATCGCGGGTCATTAAATAGCCTGCTGTCATTGTCGGTATTGCAGATAGCCCTTGCTCCAATGCGCCAGGTTGTCCGTACCCTGCGGCGCCAAGGACGGCTGCGCCGGCTATAGTGGCATAGCCAGCTAACTTCATATAAATTGGGTTAGCGCCTTTCCATAGCGCAGCTGCGCCGGCAATAAATAATGCGCCAGACAAAGTTTCAAGGTTGTAATTTAGCCCCTCTTTACCAAACAGAAGAACATCCCCCGCTATATAGCAGGCAGAAGAAATGCGCTCCATATTTTTGTTAAGCGTGGTGCGGATAGGCGCTGCTGCGCGGTTAAAGACATTTCTAAGACTTTGCATATATTATTCCCTACACATATATTGATGCGCAATAATACATATTTTACATAATTTAGTCAAGATTTATTATAATATGTTGAGGTTTCTAAGGTGGGCGCATATTCCAAAAGAAAAAGCGCCCAGTACACTACAGGGCGCTTTTATAAAAAAATAATTTTATGCAGCTAATTAAGCGGCTTTTGTAATTGACGCAATGTCAATTTTAAGGCCTGGGCTCATAGATGTAGAAAGTGTTATTTTCTCAAGATATGTGCCTTTTGCGCCTGCTGGTCTCGCTTTTTGGATCGCGTTAATATATGAGCGAATGTTTTCAACCAACTTGTCTTCTGCGAAGCTAAGCTTGCCAACGCCATTGTGAACGATACCGGCTTTTTCAGCGCGGAATTCAACTGCGCCGCCTTTGGCTGATTCAACAGCTTTAGCAACGTCAGGTGTAACCGTACCCAATTTTGGGTTAGGCATCAGGCCGCGAGGACCAAGAACTTTACCCAAACGACCAACAAGTGGCATCATGTCTGGTGTTGCAATACAGCGATCGAAGTCCATGTTACCTTTTTGAATGCTTTCAAGAAGGTCTTCCGCACCAACGATATCTGCGCCAGCTGCTTTTGCTTCTTCAGCTTTCTCATCACGTGCGAAAACCGCAACGCGAACTGATTTACCTGTGCCGTTTGGCAGCTCAGTAACGCCGCGAAGTACTTGGTCAGCGTGACGTGGGTCAAGACATGTGTTGATCGCAATATCAACTGTTTGGTCGAATTTGCGCTCTTTTTCGTAGCCTTTAAGGATTTTTACAGCTTCTTCAAGACCGTAGAATTTTTCACGATCAATATTTGCTAAAGCTGCAGACATTTTCTTTGCTTTTTTCGCCATAGGATTAACCCTCCACAACTTCTACGCCCATAGAGCGTGCTGAACCTTCGATAATGCGCATTGCTGCTTCAATATCATTTGCGTTAAGGTCAACCATTTTTGTTTCAGCAATTTCTTTGATTTGCGATGTTTTGATAGTGCCAACAACTTCTTTAGAAGGATTGTCCGCACCTTTTTTCAATTTCGCAGCTTTCTTGATGAAGAAACTTGCCGGTGGTGTTTTTGTTTCGAATGTGAATGAACGATCTTCATAAACAGTAATAACAACCGGAATTGGTGTGCCTTTTTCAAAGCTTTCTGTTTTTGCGTTGAACGCCTTACAGAATTCCATGATGTTGACGCCGTGTTGGCCAAGCGCCGGGCCTACTGGTGGAGACGGGTTCGCCGCACCAGCTTGGATGGTCAGGTTAATAAAACCTGATACTTTTCTTTTTGCCATTATAATCTCCGTTATAGCAAAAGTTGAACGAAGAGCCGTGGTACGACAAATGTGCCAATCTTCCACAGCCATTAGCCCCTTAATAAAAAGAGACGCCGCACTATAGGGGGGCGCGGCGTATAAAGCAAGTGTTTTTTATATGTGAGTAGTGGTTTAGAAAAGGGGGGTGTTGAATAGGCCGCTTGCGGCGTGTGTGCTTACGTGAGCTATGGCCTCGTTAATATTTAACCATATATGGTCTATGAGGGACATGGTTTCTGCGGGATTTGTAGAAAAAGTATCGCTATTATCTAGCGGGCTTTGTGTGACGTTCACTGTATCGGCCAACATATCTGTACCGCTGCCAGGCTCAATATTGTTCAGCATTTCTGCAAGCGCTTGCATATCTGGTTCGTTTTCATACAATCTATTCATACTACCCGCTTTCTTATTAATTTTAATGTGTTAACTAATATGCAAAACGCATGCCATTGCAGAGGATTCTATGCATCCGTATAGGCTGCTCAAAATTTTTATATGCTATAGGTGGTTATTTTGTCTTTCTTTTGGGCGTGTAAGTACATCCCTATCCGCATACCCGTTTCAATTTGATACGAATGGTATGCGCCCTTGGGTCAGGATTAGGCGTTGCCGATGTTGGTGCAGTGTGCGCGCGATGTAAAAAATGACCTTTTTAAGCGGTAAAGCTTGCCTAAGGGCCAACTTCATATATAGGCGCTGCGCCACCGTTCTGCAAAGATACGGCGCGAATATGCGCAAGCTTGTTCAGCGCGTGCACATAGGCCTTAGCAGAGGCAATCATTGTGTCTACGTCTGCGCCCTTACCGTTGACGATATGCCCATGTTCTTGTAGGCGCACAGTGACTTCTGCCTGCGCATCAATGCCGCCCGTTACGGCGTGGACATTATAAAGCAGCAATTCAGTTTCATCATGCGGATAAATGTCGCGAATGGCTTTGAACATCGCATCGACAGGACCGTTGCCGCTTGCTTTGGCAGTTTTGCTTTTACCTTCTACGTTTAGGGTGATTTCTGATGTTTGTGGCCCGTCTGTACCGGCATGAACAATTAATGTCTCAAACTGGATGTCTTGCGTTTTGTCCATACGGTTTTGGTCATCCATTAGGGCGATGATGTCATCATCAAAAATCTCTTTTTTCTGATCTGCTAGGTCTTTAAAGCGGTTAAAGGCATCATTTAAGGCGTTATCGCCAAGTTTATAGCCAAGGTCCTCGAGCTTCGCGCGGAAGGCATGGCGGCCTGAATGTTTGCCCAAAACAAGATTGGACTCAGTAAGGCCGACGCTTTCAGGTGTCATAATTTCATATGTACCGCGATGTTTTAACATGCCGTCTTGGTGGATGCCGCTTTCATGGGCAAATGCATTCGCCCCGACAATCGCTTTATTTGGCTGGACATTAAAGCCAGTAATTTTTGATAAAGTGCGCGATGCCTTAGTAATCATTTCGGTTTTAATGTTATTGGTGAATGGGTATTGGTTCTGACGTGTGCGCATGGCCATGACAATTTCTTCCATCGCGGCATTACCGGCACGTTCACCAATGCCGTTGATCGTACATTCAATTTGGCGCGCGCCAGCTTGAACACCTGCAAGTGAGTTTGCCACGGCAAGGCCAAGGTCATTATGGCAGTGCACAGATAGTATCGCTTTGTCAATATTGGGGACGCGGTTTACAAGCATAGCGATTAGCGCGCTATAATCATTTGGCGTGGCATAGCCAACAGTATCTGGAATATTAATGGTTCGTGCGCCTGCATTAATCGCGGTTTCAACGGCGCGGCATAAAAAGTCATCCTCTGTTCGGCTACCATCTTCGGCTGACCATTCAACATCATCGGTGAATTTGGTCGCGAAGCTAACGCTTTCTTTGATCGCTTCAATAACAGTATCTTCATCCATCTGCAATTTATGTTTCATATGCAGCGGTGATGTGGAAATAAATGTATGTATGCGGCGGCCTTCTGCGGGGGCGATGGCTTCGGCGCAAACTTCTATATCTTTGCGAATGGCACGGGATAGGCCGCACACGGTAGCGTTTTTAACGGTTTTTGCCACTTGCTGCACGCTGTCAAAGTCGCCTTTGGAGGCCATGGGAAAGCCCGCTTCGATAATATCAACGCCCATGTCGTCAAGCAGGGCAGCGATTTTGAGTTTTTCTTCAAGGTTCATGGAGCAGCCGGGGGATTGTTCGCCATCGCGCAATGTCGTGTCGAATATATATACGCGCTCGGTTTTATCTGTGCTCATCGTGAAACTCCTGAATTATAATTTTATATATAATATAAAATGTGATGAAGACGCGGCAAAAAGTCAATCAAATTTAGCTTTTCAAATTGATGGATACACCAAGGCGTTTTGTTGCGTCACCGCTATTTTTTTCATAGTGATCTTCAATGCTTTCGCGTCGTTGATCCATAATTTGCCGTAAAATTTCGATGCGCGCGGCGAGGCTTTTGCATGTTTGCGGTGTAATCTGACAGGCATCCATGTAGGCCCTGGTAAGTTTTGGGGCTGAAAAAGGTCTTTTATATTGTGTCATGCCCGGGGCCTTTATTAACGGCTTTCTTATCCGGCAATGATGCTTTGATTTCGTGGTGGTGGTTGCTTTGGTTTATAAAGGCAACCGCTTCTTTTACATTGCGCGCAACACAATCGACATAATCGGGCTTATCTTCGTCTGTCATTTTAGGGTCAATGAGTACGGTCATCATGCCGAGATTTTTTGCAGAGATTAGGTTTTTGGCTTGGTCATCAATCATTGCACAATTTTTACCGCGCCGTTCTTCAGCAGGGGGGATGCCCATTTTATTAAGTAATAAATCGTAAAAGATTGAGCCTTCATTTTTGCCAGCAAGTTCGGGTACTTCATCTTTAGTAAATATATTGGTGTCATTAAAATAACGCGCCAAACCACCATTTTGATTTAAAGAAAAATCTGTCCATGGTTTGTTGCCGTGTGTGGCTACGTGGACATTAACGCCTTTGATGCGTAAATCACCAATTTCTGCCGTTGGCGCAGCGCTTTGATCGAAGAAGTCTTTGATGGCAAGGTGCGATAAGCATTCGTAATGGAGTGCGCGCAGGCGTAAAAGCTCTTCTTGCTGCTCCGCAGGACCGTCAATATCCGCAACAAACATACCAAAAGAGCTTTTGTACTCTTTTTGAGATTGTTTAATGAGTCCGCGAATATCGTCATTGCTTTTATGTGGGTAGCGTGGCTTAAGTGTCGCAATGGCGGCCTGCATGTGCTTATCTTTCACATCAGGCGGTTCAGGGTATAATGTGCCGTCATTGTCAAAAATGACATGCTTTATATTTTCATCATGTACGTAATGTTGTTGCAAAATATGCCCCCTTATTTATAACTCTGTGCATATGATGCCTAATAAAAGATAATATTTGGTAAATGTCAAAGAGATTTAGGATTAAACGCGGCTGCGCGGCGCTATTTCTTCTTTTTTTCTGTTTCTGCCAGTTCGCGCGCCTCTTCGATCAGCATTACGGGGATGCCATCACGAATGGGGAAAGCGAGGCCCGCTTGATCAGAAATCAATTCATTGGCGGACTTATCGTAACGCAAGGGTGATTTTGTCACAGGGCAGACCAGAATTTCTAATATTTTCTTGTCAATAGCAGCCATTATTCTTGCGCCTCATGCTTAACGGGAATGGTGAAGCTTACCGTAGTGCCTTGCCCATATTCGGATTCAATACGGAGCGCACCGTTATGTAGCTCAATGAGCTCCTTTGTAATGGCAAGACCAAGGCCGCTGCCTTCGTGGCTGCGCGTATCGTGCGCGGCTGCCTGTTCGAACGGATTAGTAATATCGTTGATTTTGTCGGCGGGAATACCAATGCCTGTATCAGATACAACTATACGAATATATTCTGCATCAGCTTCACAGGCGACATGAATTTCGCCATCTTCTTCAGTGAATTTAACGGCGTTGGATAGGAGGTTTAGCATGACTTGTAAGATGGCGCGGCGATCGGCTTGCAGGCTAGCGTCTTCATCGTTGATGTTTAACTGCATTTTAACGCCAGCATCGCTTGCCTTGCCTTCCATCATATGTACGGCGAGGCGAACAATTTTGGCGATGTTGAGGTCTTCAAGGTCAAGTTCGTATTTGCCGGCTTCCATTTTAGACATGTCCAAAATATCGCTAATCAGATCAAGCAAATGTTCACCGCTTTCACGAATGCCAACAATATAGTCGAGATATTTTTCTGTGCCGATTGGGCCGAGAAGCTGGCGCTGAATCATCTCGGAGAAGCCAATGATAGCGTTAAGTGGTGTGCGCAGCTCGTGGCTCATATTAGCAAGGAATTGCGACTTGGCAGCGTAAGCACGCTCCGCTGACTCTTTCGCATTGCGCAGGTCGCGCTCGTAATTTGTGCGCTCCGTTACGTCCTGAATCACGCCAAATAGGGCGCAGACATCGCCGTGATTATCCATTTCGCAGCGCCCTTGTAGCTTTAGACTGCGCTCCTGCTTGTTTGGCAGGATAATCGCGAATTCCATTTCGTAGTTATTCTTTTCGATCATGGCGCGCTGGAAAGCTTGCATCATGCGACCGACATCTCGTCGTTGTAAAAGGCTGTTGACGCTATCGAGTGAGGGGCAGAATTTGTCTTGGGATACGCCAAAAATCCGGTAAAGCTCGTCAGACCACGAAATGCTGTTTTGGCCTATATCCCAACGCCAATGCCCCATCTGGCCAATCTCTTGCGCTTCGGATAATTGTGTTTGATGGCGGATTAGTTCGTCTTCATGGCGCTTGGCATCTGTCATGTCGCGCCCAACGGTATAAAGGCCGCTTTCGGTGTTTTGGACTTTCCATTCGGTCCATAGCGTTTCGCCATCGCGCGCTGTAATCCGTGTCTCAAAAAAGATGATTTCACCATGTGTGGCAATGCCATTCTCTTCGTCTGCGCTCTCGTTCAGTATGCTGCGTAAAATAGTATGGACATGGGCGCGATCTTCAGGGTGAATAAGGTCAATAAAATTGATGGCTTCTAGCTGTTTGGTGGTATAGCCAAGATTGCGCTGAATAGTGTGATTAATGTCGCGCACGCGTCCATCAGGGCGGATAATGGCCATTAATTCATGTGACATATTCAGGAAAATAGATATGTCTTGCTTGCTTAAGCCCGCGTCTTCAATAAAGCTTTCATTCTCTGTGCTTGTGCCGCCCTGCGCATCAATAAGCTGAACGATATTGTCGGGTATGTCAGCATTATAATCACTGTCAGGCAGGCTCATAATGGTATAGTTCTTACCATTTTTGCCTTTAATGCTTTGAAACAAGAGTTTTGTCGGGAATGTTAGTTCAGGGTTGTTCGCGCTACGCGATTTATCAAAATACGATACGTTTTGTATCCCATCCTCAACGGCGAGCGGTAGGCCAGCGCTTTGTGCGCCCAGGGCAAAAGTGTTACGCGTATCAATCGCAGCTTCGTCCTCAAAAATAATGAAGTCTAGCAAATGTGTGTCTATTAAGTGGCCGTCTTTATGGAGTGCATTAAATGCGCCATCTGCATAAATGCAGTAGCCATCTGCGTTAAAAACGGCGCGGGCAATTTTTTCTTGTGCAGCACTAAGGCTTTCTGCCTTTTTCTCTAAGGCAGAGATTTCTTGTGTCTTCTGTGTTTTATTCGTTTTAAAGAACATGGCCGATCAAGCGTAAATGAGTATAAAAATGCCGAATGCGCATGAAATAGATTCTACATAAGAGGGAATCCCCTTGCCAAGCTATACACACATAATTAACAGACTTACCCACACATTATAATTGCCTGCTTTCATTTTATTACGGCGCATGTCGGTTAACCATATGTAAATGAATATATTTTATCATTGTAAGCGTATTAGAGTATCTAAAACTAGCTGCAGGAGAACTTGCATATGGCGACGTTTGAAGACCAGTTAACCAAAGATTACCGCTTAACAACGGCGGAAATTCTTTATCATCTGCCAGATCATCCTGATCTGCTGCAAAGTTATATTTGGCAGGAATATGATATATCGCCGCGCTTTCCTGTACTGAAAAACTTCCTTGATTTCTGGACGCGTGAGCTTGATGGCAAGCTGCATTCTGTTTATGTGGCGAGTAAAAAGATCATCACACCATCCGAATTTGGCTTTTATGACGCTGAATTTATAATCCACTAAAAGTGCCGATTTATCTTGACTGCCGCATATTGTTATGCATTAATACATAAAAATGCATAACAATTATACAGGTGAAGTAATGAATTTATCTGATCGTATTCAGAATTATAAGCAACAAAAAGAAGATGCGCAAAACGCCGCAGAACGTGCGTTGCATGAGGCGTCTGACAAGGCCATTACCACGGCATTCCAGCGCGTGGCAAAAAATGAAGATGCGCTTGTGCGCGCGGCCGTTGAGGATAGCTCGATCCGTGTGTGTCTGGCGCAGTATAGAGCCGAGGATAAGGGGCTGTTCCTTGCGCGCTTGTTGGGCGGTAAGCCGATCCCGCAGGCGGTGGCTGAGAATATTTCAGAAGATATGGTGAAAAATAATGAAGGCTACCAGTCGCTTGCGCGTCAATTTGCCACGGCGGGGTATGAGACGAAGTTTGCTCAGTTATATATCATGCCTAAAAATGGCCCGCATGGTTTAGATGAGCTTTGGGCGCTTTCTTCAGTGCTCCCCGAGGAGCCTAAGGCAGAGCAAAAGCCATCTAAAAATAATGGTGGGTCTCATGCGCATGGCATGTAAATTATAAAGTTTTTACTTGGAAAATCTCTAGTTTTTCGCTATCACCCTATTTCAGCACAATGAAATAGGGTGAAGCGTATTATGAGCGAAAATTTTCACAAGACAGATGTTGTTATTATTGGGGCAGGGCCAGTGGGCTTGTTTGCCGTTTTTGAGCTTGGCTTGCTTGATATGAAAGCGCATTTGATTGATATCCTCGATAAGCCAGGCGGGCAATGCGCTGAACTTTACCCAGAAAAACCGATTTATGATATTCCGGCCTTTCCAGTGATATCTGGTCAAGAATTGACCGATAATTTGATGGCGCAAATCAAGCCATTCGACCCAATGTTCCATTTGGGACAAATGGCGGTTGCGCTGACGAAGCTGGAAAACGAAAGCTGGCTTGTTGAAACGGATATGGGTACAAAAATTGAAGCGCCTGTAATTGTTATTGCGGCGGGCGGTGGCTCATTCATGCCGAAAAAACCATCTATTCCGAATTTGGATGCATTTGAAGGCACATCCGTATTCTACGCGGTGCGAAAAATGGAACAGTTTAAAGGCAAAAATATATTAATCGCAGGCGGCGGCGATAGTGCGCTTGATTGGACGCTAAATTTACAGCCAATCGCCAATACTGTGTCTTTGATACATCGCCGCCCTGAATTCCGCGCCGCGCCCGATAGTGTCAATAAAATGCATGCATTAGTCGAAAGCGGAAAAATGAAGCTCTACACAGGAAACCCAAAGGAGCTACATGGTACAAATGGTCAGTTAGAAGCCGTTACGGTCGAAAACCGCGGTGAAGAGCCGTATCAAATTGAATGTGACACCATGCTTGCCTTTTATGGCCTAACCATGAAGCTCGGCCCAATTGCTGATTTTGGCTTGAACTTAGAACAAAACCTTATCCCTGTTGATACAGAAAAGTTCGAAACTTCCACGCCGCGCATTTTCTCTATTGGTGATATCAATACCTATCCAGGGAAATTAAAGCTGATCCTATCAGGCTTCCACGAAGCTGCCCTTATGGCGCAGCAAGCTTTCCGCTATGTTTATCCTGATAAGAAATTGCGGTTCCAGTACACAACATCATCAACAGATTTGCAGGGTAAGCTTGGGGTGTAATATAAAAAAGCCCGCTAAATTTGCGGGCTTTTATTTTTGACGTTTAAAACGTCGAAATTACTTCTTTGCTGTGCTATTCAGCATCCATGCATTTTTCTCATGAACGGTTGTGCGACCAATGAATAGGTCGGCTGTGGCTTCATCGCCTGCTTCTTGGGCGATTTCTGTGGCGGCCTGAAGCTTGGAAACAAGGGCTAAGTTGTCTTCGGCCAGCGTTTTAACCATATCCATCGCTGAAAGTTTCTTTTCTGTTTCAGACATTTCTGCGTGGCGGGAAATTTCGGCAAAGCTCATTGGCGCATATTCACCAAGGGCGCGAATACGTTCAGCGATTTCATCTAAGGCGGTCCATTGCTCTGTATACTGTTCTTCAAACATACCATGGAGTGAATGGAAATGGGGGCCTTCAACATTCCAGTGGAAGCTATGTGTTTTAAAATAAAGGACAAAGCTGTCTGCAAGGGTTTCTTGTAATGCCTGAACGACAGAAACATTTGCCTTTGGGTTTAGGGATGCTGTACTTGTCATGGTTGATCCTCGATATATATTAACTTTAAGTTTAGAATACTGTATCACATTATATAGTTCTGTTATGGTGCAGACCAAGGGGGCGGAGCAAAAAAATCCGCATAAAATCTGAACCTTACGTCATACCTTATTGTAGCACGGATTCGTATCGGAGGCGAATATGAAGATTGTTAAGTTTTTTGTCGGCTTTTTTATAATTTTAGTTGTGTTAATTACGGCATCGAGCATCGCGATTAACAGCTTGGTTGATTTTAACCAGTTTTCACCAGAAATTGAAAAAAGGTTAGAAGATAAAACCGGCCTAGACTGGCAAATAAAAGGCCCTATTAAGCTGGCCATATTCCCGTCTGTGAAATTGTCGGTGGCTGATATTTCGGCGAAGGATACAGGCAATGCTAAAATGCCGCAGCTGAAGGGGCAAAGTTTTGCCTTTGAAAAAGCGCAGGCGCATATTTCGTGGTTTCCGCATGTGTTTTCTAAATCTGTCGTGCTTAATGAAATCGCGTTAAATAATCTAGATTATATAAAGCCTACGCCAGATGGCGGTAAAATGAATGTCTTGCTTAAAAGTTTTGCTTTAGAAGATATCTTTGTAGGCTTTGCGGACGTTAAAAACGGCGCGTTAGATATTCGCCCAAACACAGGTAGTGGCGGCGTGCCAATCAATGTCGCGGCGGCGGTTAAGCAAAGTGATAAAGCGGGCAAGATGCTTAACGCAATTGATGCGACTTACGAAGCTGTGCTTGATTATAAATCAATGGACGCGTTTGCATTAAATAATGGCGTATCCAAATTGAATATTAAATTACCAAATTTAAAAGGTAACGGCGTCGATGTGACGCTAAAGGCGGATGTTAATGCGGCATTGAAGGCGAAAAAATTCGATATTAAGAATTTAAATCTTACGGCGCTTAACCAAGTTGTTAATGGGCAGGCCGCGGTCATTTTATCGGGCGCTGTACCGCGCATAGATTTTGACTTGAAAGCGAAGGATGTAAAGGCGGAAACATTCTTAGCTGTCCTTCAGAAGCCGGAAAACGCAACGCCAAAAGCGCCAAAGCCGCTGCCAAATTTAACGGTGAATGGTAAGCTGCATGTTGATAAGCTGAGCTTTAATCAATATGTCGTTGATACGCTGGATGCAACGATAACGGGCGCGAATAGCACATATAAAATTGCCCCGCTAACCCTTGCCATGTATGACGGGCAGGGCGTCTTTGATGTTGCTGTGCGCGGGCAGTCCGTCCCTGCAAATTGTGTTGTGAATGCGGGTTTATCATCCTTAAACATGGGTAAGCTTTTACTTGCTGCGGCAAATAAAGACATCTTCACAGGTGCGTTGGCGGCGCAAGGCAATATGGCCTTGCCATGTCTTGCGGGGCCAATTGATATATCAAAGGCTAAGGGGGCACTTGATACCACAATTAGTGATGGTGTTATCCAAAAATGGGGCGTGTCTAAGGGGCTTAATAAGGCGTTATCTGTAGCGAAGGCGCTTGAGGATGGATCGTTAACGGGCGTGGCTGCCGTGCAGCAGGCCTTATCTGTACAAGAAGGTGATGACCGTTTTGAGTTTACCGAAATTGTCGCAAATATGACGTTAGCTAATGGTATAGCGAATAACACTAAATTTAACTTATCCGCACCCCTGAGTGACATACAAGGCGCTGGGCAAGTTGATTTGGTGAAGCAGGTGATTGATTATGGTTTGAAGCTTAATTTATCAAAGAACAAAGGCAACAATGAAAATTATATTCCAATCAAAATCACAGGGCCGCTGACGAAGCCATCTTACAAAATTGATACGGAATCTTTATTGAAGGCCAAAGCTGGCACGGAAGTGAAAGAAAAGATTAAAGATAAAATTGGCAAGGAGCTTGGCGACAAAGTCGGCGGCGATATTCTCAAAGCCTTGCCGTTTTAGGGTTTGCTTATATAAATAGCGGTTTTGGGTTCGTGCAGGTAAAAAATGACGGTTAGGCCTGTTCAAACCTTGATTCCTAATGTATAAATATAAGCATGAGAACGTTGTATCATTTATGGCTGCACCCTTTTTCACGCAAAGTTCGTATCGTTCTTGCGGAAAAACAGCTTGAATTTAAAAGCGAAATTGAACGTGTGTGGGAACGCCGCACCGAATTTCTTGCCATGAACCCTGCAGGTGATGTGCCTGTATTGGTCGAGGCGGATGGCACAACGCTCGCCAACTCTATGGTCATTTGCGAATATCTTGATGAGGTCTATCCTGAGCCAACATTGCTTGGCCACGACCCTGTGCAAAAGGCGGAAGTTCGCCGTTTGACCTGTTGGTTTGATATTAAGTTTAATCAGGAAGTAACAGAAAACTTGGTCGGTGAGAAACTGATGAAGCGCTTCTTGAAAATGGGTGAGCCGCATGGCCCATCTATTCGCGCCGGTCACGCCAATATTCATTACCATATGGATTATATTGGCTTCCTAACCGAAAAACGCAACTGGCTAGCGGGGGATCAGTTCTCCCTCGCGGATATTGCAGCCGCGGCGCATTTATCGGCTATTGATTATATTGGTGACGTCCCGTGGGATGAACATCAGGCGGCGAAAGATTGGTATGCGCGCGTTAAATCGCGCCCATCTTTCCAAGGTTTGCTCGAAGATCGTATTCCGGGCTTCTTACCTGCCAGACATTACGAAAACGTTGATTTTTGATTGCTAGGCAGGGTATAATATTAGCTATATCTAATTAATTGTTGTGGGTTTAATGGGCGTTATTTACAGGCGTGCGTGATAATGGAAAATAATAATCAAAAAAAACTATTCTGTTTTGGCTATGGCTATGTTTGTGACTTCCTTGGTCAGGCGCTGCGTGATGAGGGCTGGGCGGTTGCCGGCACATCGCGCGATTCCGATAAACGTGAAATGATGCGCAATGCGGGAATTTCGTCTTATCTGTTTGATGATGAACGCCCACTTGGTGACCCGCTATATGTGTTAAAAGACGTCACCCATATTTTGATTTCGACCCCGCCGGGTAAAGACGGCTGCCCAGCATTTCTGGCGCATGGCGATATGCTTTCAACTTTGCCAAACCTTGAATGGGTTGGGTATTTGTCCTCCACATGTGTCTATGGTGACCGTGGCGGTGATTGGGTTGATGAATATACCGAAACTACGCCAACGACCATCCGCGGTACGCGCCGCTGTAAAGCTGAAGAACAATGGCGCTCACTACGCCGACGTGAAAATTTGCCTGTGCATGTCTTTCGCCTCGCGGGCATATACGGGCCGGGCCGCTCTGCGCTCGACTCGGTGCGCGCGGGTATTGCGCGCCGCATTGAAAAACAAGGGCAGGTCTTTAGCCGCATTCATGTTGAAGATATTATACAGGTCGTGCGTGCCTCCATCGCGCAGCCTAATGCGGGCGCTGTTTATAATGTCTGTGACGATAATCCAGCCCCTGCGCATGAAGTTATCGCCTATGCCTGTGAATTACTAAACCATGCAGTTCCGCCGCTAGTCCCGATTGAAGAGGCAAACTTACCGCCAATGGCGCTTAGCTTCTATTCCGACAATAAGCGCGTCCATAATGACCGCATAAAAGAAGAGCTCGGCGTCTCGCTGCATTACCCCGATTACCGCGCCGGCATCGACCAATGCCACGAATATGACGAAAAATTCGGCAGTCTATATGATTCGATAGCGTCATAATATTTTGTGCACAAGCCCGCATAAAGACTCAAAAAAGAGTCGATTTCCCTTGAAATTTTTTTGCCGCTGATCTATCTATTTAGCACTCTCGTGTGAGGAGTGCTAAATGCATTTGTCATGCAGGGTGTAAGGAGCTGTATGTAGGCTTGCACATAAGGTATATGCAGCTTGCTAACTTTAACAACTAAGGAGAATACTATAATGAAATTCCGTCCTTTACATGATCGCGTATTATTGCGTCGTATCGAAGTCAGTGAAAAAACAGCTGGTGGGATTATTATTCCTGACACAGTAAAAGAAAAGCCTATGGAAGGCGAAATCGTGGCCGTTGGTTCTGGCGCACGTGATGAAGCAGGTAAAGTTGTGCCGCTTGATGTTCAAGCGGGCGATCGCGTTCTTTTCTCAAAATGGTCAGGTACAGAAGTGACCATCGATGGCGAAGAGCTATTGGTAATGAAAGAAAGCGACATTATGGGTGTTATCGAAGCTGCATAAGCGGCTGTTCGAAACATTGAAATGTGAACACTCAAAAATCTAAACATAAGGAAATTAAATTATGACTGCAAAAGAAGTAAAATTTAGCACAGACGCACGCGAACAAATGCTTGCTGGTGTTGATATTATTGCAAATGCTGTAAAAGTAACTTTGGGTCCAAAGGGCCGTAACGTTGTGATCGACAAATCTTTTGGTGCACCACGCATTACAAAAGACGGTGTATCTGTTGCCAAAGAAATCGAACTTCCAAACAAGTTTGAAAACATGGGCGCACAGATGATCCGCGAAGTTGCGTCTAAGCAGAACGATGTTTCTGGTGACGGCACAACAACAGCGACAGTTCTTGCACAGAAAATCGTTCGTGAAGGCGTTAAAGCTGTTGCAGCGGGCATGAACCCAATGGATCTTAAGCGCGGTATCGACCTTGCGGTTAACCGTGTTGTTGAAGACCTTAAGTCTCGTGCAAAAGCAGTAAGCGGTAACGAAGAAGTGAAGCAAATTGGTACAATTTCTGCGAATGGTGATGCAGATATCGGTCACAAAATTGCTGAAGCAATGGAAAAAGTTGGTAACGAAGGTGTTATAACTGTTGAAGAATCCAAATCTATGGAGCTTGAACTTGACGTTGTTGAAGGTATGCAGTTTGACCGCGGCTACCTATCTCCTTACTTTGTGACAAACCCAGAGAAAATGGCTTGTGAACTTGAAAGCCCACTTATTCTTCTTCACGAAGGTAAGCTTTCAAACCTACAAGCAATGCTTCCAATTTTGGAATCAGTTGTTCAGTCTGGTCGTCCGCTTCTAATCATCGCAGAAGACGTTGAAGGCGAAGCACTTGCAACATTGGTTGTGAACAAACTACGTGGCGGCCTAAAAGTTGCTGCGGTTAAAGCACCTGGTTTTGGTGACCGTCGTAAAGCTATGCTTGAAGACATCGCGGTACTAACAGGTGGTCAGGTTGTCTCTGAAGACCTTGGCATCAAGCTTGAAAACGTATCTATGGATATGCTTGGTACAGCGAAGAAAGTAACAATCACTAAAGACGACACAACGGTTGTTGACGGTGCGGGCGAAGCATCTGCGATTGAAGATCGCGTTGCGCAAATCCGTAACCAAATCGAAGCAACATCTTCTGACTACGACAAGGAAAAACTACAAGAGCGCCTAGCGAAATTGGCTGGCGGCGTTGCTGTTATCCGCGTTGGTGGTGCAACTGAAGTTGAAGTTAAAGAGAAGAAAGACCGCGTTGACGACGCAACTAACGCAACACGCGCCGCGATTGAAGAAGGCGTTGTTGCAGGTGGTGGCGCTGCGCTTCTTTACGCGACAAAAGCATTGGACGGCCTAGAAGGCATGAACGCGGATCAGAATGTCGGTATCAACATCATCCGCCGTGCAGTTCAAGCACCAATCCGTCAGATCGTTGAAAACGCTGGCGGCGAAGGTTCAGTTGTTGTGGGCAAGCTTCTTGACCAAACAAACACAAACTTCGGCTACGATGCACAAAACGGCGATTATGTTGACATGGTTGCACACGGCATCATCGACCCTGTGAAAGTTGTACGGACAGCAATCCAAGACGCAGCATCTGTTGCATCATTGTTGATCACAACTGAAGCAATGGTTACTGAAGTTAAAGAAGAAGGTGGCGCTGGTGATGCTGCTGCCGCTGCGGCTGCAATGGGCGGCATGGGCGGTATGGGTGGCATGGGCATGATGTAATCATCCCAACCCATCCAAAGCTTTAACGCTTTAGATATTATAAGCCGTCCTCTGGTCACAGGGGGCGGCTTTTTCTTTATGCAGAATCAATGAATTCATTTAAAATGAAGGCGTTGAATATTGTATAAGGAAAAATCTATGAGCATAGACGTCGCGCATGTAACAGATAGTATTGAATTTCAAATGAGCTTACTTCTCTTTATGGCTTTGGGCGGGTATTTGTTATCGAACAAGCTGCGCCAACCGGCTGTTATTGGTGTTATCCTTGCGGGCGTACTGATCGGTCCAAGCGCGCTTAACCTTATTCATTATTCTGACTTTGTGGCCAGTATCGGGCATATCGGCGCGATTATATTGCTGTTTGTCATTGGCTTAGAATTCAAAATAAAAGAAATCACCAAACCGTCATATTTCCTTATCGCCTTGGGTGGCATCGTTCTGCCATGGATTGGCGGCTATGCTGTAGCGGTGGCCTTTGGTTTTCCGTTTGCTAAGGCAATTATCATCAGTGTTGCGCTGACCGCAACCAGTATCGCCATTACAGCAGATACATTGCGCGAGATGGGGAAGTTAAAAAGCGAAGCGGCGCAGGCGATTATTGGCGCGGCGATTATTGATGATGTGCTTGCCTTGTTTGCATTAGCCGTGGCGCAGCAATTATCCCACGGGACAATCAGCGCACCCGAAATGGCAATTTTCGCGGCGAAGGCTTTTGTCTTCCTTATAGGCGGCGCGCTTATCGGCGGGAAGATTATAACGCCGATCATTCATAAAATTGATGGTTCGGCTATTACGGATAAATATCCCGATTTTATATTTATATTAGTGATGATGGTGGCGTTCCTCTATGCCATGCTCGCTGAAGTGATGAGCTTGTCGGCGATTGTCGGGGCATTTATTGCGGGGGTGTCTCTTGAACGTGTTCAAACGATGAAAAGTAAAGACTTCCGCACTGGCGCGGAATACATCCGCATTATATTTGGCTCTATCTTCTTTATCTCACTCGGCGTATTGGCGGACTTTTCAAACTTTTCGTTTAACGCGCTTTATTTTGCATTGGCTTTATCGGTCGTGGCGATATTAAGCAAGTTAATTGGCTGCGGTTTCTTTGCTAAAATATCCGGCCTATCTAATCGAGACTCATTGGCGGTTGGCGTTGGGATGTCCCCGCGCGGTGAAGTTGCCATGACGATAGCCTTGCTAGCCTTCACAAGCGGCGTGATTGAACAGCCTGCCTTTGTTGGGCTGATTATGATGAGCTTAATTACAACAATGGTCGCGCCATTGCTGCTTAAAAATGTTATTTATAAAGAACAAAGCCATGTACAAAGTTGATGAAAAATTATATCGAGCGGCCTGTGATTTTCTTGATGCGCGTTTTGGCAAGCAGCCATGGCAAGGCGTTGCGGCGATGTATACAGAAAGCGGAAAAATCTTGCTCAGCACTGCGCCCGAAGTCGTGAATGACAGTGTTTCCTTATGTCATGAAACAGGCGCAATATGTGAGGCGTATAAAATTAATGAAGCTATCGCCGCGAGCATTTGTATTTCCCGCGATGATAAAGGAGATGTCCACATTCTATCTCCCTGCGGTGTTTGTCAGGAGCGTTTGTATCTCTATGGGGGTGGTGTCTCTGTCGCCGTACCGATTGACGGGGATAGCACAAAATGGCAAGCAAAAACACTCGGCGAAATGCAGCCATTCTATTGGCGTAAGCCGTTTATAGAATAATGAGGTCTTACACGTGCGGTACGGCAGGTTTGTTTTCTTCAGTCACGGAATATTGCGGCGTGCCCATTAAATCATCAAGCGCGCAAAGCATCGTTTCATCGTAACCAATATTTACGGCTTTAATGGTATCGCTCATCATGTCATGTTTTTTATACCACGCTTGCTTATCGCCCTTTGCGTAATCAAAATCGACCTTGCAGCGATAAGGCGATGGCGGCGCTTCGGTCTTGCCTTCAGGGTTGGGGGTATGGCCTCGATAATCGCGCTCATAGAAATACGGGTATTTTGTGTCACGTGGGGTCATGTCGACTAATACATCCGGGCTGATACCAATGGCTTGATATGATCCAATTTTAGGCAGATATAACGCTTGAATCGTTATTTTCACTTTTGCATTTAATTCTTTAAAATTATATGTAGCTTGCGCGAGGCCCTTGCCAAAGCTAGTTGTTTTTCCGAAGACTTTTGCACGCTCAAGCCCTTGTAATGTACCTGCGAAAACCTCGGCGGCACTTGCGCTTTGATTGTTAATCAAGATGTTGATTGGTAAATCGGTGGTTTGTCCAACATGCCCTTTTATAGGGGTTTTGAGATAACGTGCATTAGGTTTGCCGTTGAGTAGCAGATAAAGGTGATCTAGCCACATTGTAGCGGCCACCTCGTTATGTCCCAGATCTGTCGCATTTGTGAACGCATCAACAAGTTCAGTTGTCAATCGTTCATAGCCGCCCGGATTGTCACGGAGGTCTATGACAATGCCCTCAAGCTGTTGACCATAAATTTCTGTAGCTTTTTGCAAGTTTTGACGAATGCTACCTAATGCATCTTCGTCTGTAAAATTAGGTATCTCGATCAATATAAAGCGTTTGTCTAGAACAGAAAAATTCACATTTTCTTGCTTATTATATTTCGTATTATATTTACTATGGTTAGATTGAAACTTCTTTTGTCTAGCTGCGTCATCCCACATGCGATCAATATCTTTGTGCTTTTCAATGATCTTCTGCGCTAGCATAATGCTCTCTATCATCTTTTGTTCTGAAAGGTCGTTAGGCGTAGCTATATAAGCCTCTGAATGTGGATCAAGCCGATCGCCTAAATATGAAGCAACAAGGCTTGTATAATTTTCAATAAATTCGGCGCTATACTCTTTCCCACTAGATAGCTCTAAGGCAAGATTTGGGATTGTGATATTGTCAACAAAGCTGTTGTAATCAGTTTGCTCGTAATAGATATCTAGAGCGTGATTATAAACATATTGAATACGTTGGTTATAGCTGTTGACGATATTATCAGCCTCGTCTTGGCTTAAACCCGTAAAACCTTCAAAAATATGCGTGTTAAATTTCTTGTCTTTGACGGTAATAACGCTCGTATCAACTTTCGATGCGTCATCAGTATAATCAGCGGCTTTGTAATGCTTGGTTTCTTGCGTGACAAAGTCATAGGGCACATCAAAAAGCCCCCATTGATTAAAAATATATCCCCACACCATAGCGCTCAAATATCTATATTTGTGCTGAATAAAATGATTTGGTCTTTTGACCTCTTGTTTATCCATAATTCTAATCTCCCAAGCATGGCAGATTAGAACGGCATAAAGCTTATGTCAATGAGATTTCTGGTCTATTTGTCAACCACACGGTCATAGCTTGCGATGATCCCGTATTGCGGGTCTTCCATAACGTTGACTTCGACCATATCACGGGCGTTTTTCAGCAAAAGCTGGCAGTCCTGACTTAAATGGACAAGGTGTAGGGTTTTGCCAGCGTCTTGATATTTTGTCGCAAGCGCATCAATCGCATCAAGGGCGGAGTGATCCCATACGCGGGAGCGTTTAAAGTCAATAACAACTTCGTTTTCTTCATCATTGCTAGGTGATATCAAATCACGGAAATTGGCGATAGAGCCGAAGAAAAGTGGGCCATGGAGTTTGTAGACTTTGTGCCCTTCGGCTGATGTCCCTACTTCCGCCCAGACTTGCTGCGCTGATTTCCACGCATAGACAAGGGCGGAGACAATGACGCCGATAATGACCGCAAGGGCAAGGTCATGCGCAACCGTAACGCCCGTCACAAGAAGAATAACAAAGGCATCTTCACGTGGAATTTTATTCATGATGCGGATCGATGCCCATGCGAATGTGCCAATCACCACCATCATCATCAAGCCCGTTAACGCGGCGAGGGGGATCATCTCAATCCATGTTGAGGCAAATAGGATAAAACAGAGTAATGCTAGCGCCGCCGTGATGCCCGATAAGCGCCCGCGACCACCTGATTTAATATTAATCATAGACTGGCCAATCATTGCGCAGCCCCCCATAGCGCCAAAGAAGCCGCATGTAAAGTTCGCAAGGCCTTGGCCAACACATTCCTGTGATGTGCGCCCGCGTGTTTCGGTGATCTCATCGATTAGTGTTAGGGTCAGTAAGCTTTCAATCAAGCCAATCGCGGCTAATGTAAAGGCAACCGGTAAACAGATGAAGAGTGTGTCTAATGTGAGCGGTACCATTGGGATGTGGAAGCTCGGCAGCCCGCCTTGCACGCTCGCCATGTCGCCAACTGTACGTGTGTCTAAGTTAAAACCAATCACTAACGCGCTGACGATTAAGATTGATGCGAGAGGAGCAGGAATGATCTTGCCAATTTTAGGAAGTTTAGGCCAGCCCCAGATCAACGCCATGGTTAGCAACGTTAGGCCGACCATAAGATTAAGCGCTTCGCCTTGCATCCAGCCACCGTTGAAAATCACATCAATGGCGCTGTGCGCACTTTGTTCGCCGTCACCTGCATCATCATGGGCATCACCGCTTTTAAACTGCCCAAGCTGCGCCAAGAAAATGACAATCGCAAGCCCGTTCACAAAGCCGAGCATAACGGGATGCGGGACAAGACGTATAAATTTGCCAAGATGAAATACACCCGCAACAACTTGTATAATACCGGTTAGTACAATTGTTGCGAATAAATACTCAACGCCATAAAGCGTTACAAGGCCAACCATCGCTACAGCCATAGCACCCGTTGCGCCAGATATCATACCGCTGCGTCCACCAAAGACCGATGTAATTAAACCCACAAAGAATGCAGCATATAAGCCAACCAATGGCTCAACTTTTGCTACAAAAGCAAAGGCTATGGCTTCGGGCACAAGCGCCAAGGCAACGGTTAAGCCTGATAAAATATCAGCCTTAGGATCTTGAGTTAAATGGAAACGACGAACCAGACGCAACATAGCACACACTCTCTTATAAATTTATATTTGAGAGTGCTTATAATGCAACGCAAAAGCTAAGTCCAGAACTAAATAAGAAAATGCTGATTTTTCAGTGCTTTAGGTTCTGCATTCTGCCATTGCTTATGGCTTGGGGGCGTTTGGCTCAACCTTGTAACCTTTGGCTTCAAGTGTTTTTACTTGCTGCTCATCAAGATTAGCCGCAGCAACTGTAAAACCAGGTGTAAGCTTCGCTGTTGTGATGTTTAAATCGAGCAAGTCCATTGAAAGGGCTTTACGCGTTTTTTCTTCTGACGAGATTATATGTGTATATTCTGTGCTCATAAGATTAGTCCTTTTAACTTTGTGGTTTAGGTGTATTTGGTGCAATTATTGCGTAGTCTTTTGTTGTTTTGAAGTCTTCAATCGCGCAAAGTAAATCTTCATCCGCGGCGAGGTTGATATATTTCTTGTAAGCATTGCTGACATCAACATGGTCTACCCATATCTCTCGTAACTGCCCTTTATCATCCATCGTCATTTGGCACGTATATGGCGAAGGTTTTGCGACATTATTGCTCGGGTTTTTCAAAATGTTTGGGTTGTCTTTTTCAAAATACAGCTTGCTCATATCAAGGGGAACATGCGGCTGAACTAAAATGTCTGGCTGTATGCCTATGCCTTGATATGACCCTGATTTGGGCAGGAATATTGCGCCAACGGTTATGAGAACACGCGGCTTGTCGTTTTCAGCTATATCTAGTTGATAGGGCGCCTGCATGGTCGCTTTGCCGTAACTTGCCGTTTTGCCAATGACTTTTGCGCGGCCAACATCCTGCATATTACCTGCAAATATTTCTGATGCAGAAGCTGAATTGCTATCAATTAGTATGTTGATAGGAAGGTCAGTGACCTGTCCTTTATGGCTCGGGATTTTGTCGATAAGGTGATCGCCCTCAATATCCATAAAGAAACGTGCCAAAAAAGCGCTAGGGGAAAGGCGTTCACGTACGCTGCCGAGTTCATCGCCATCTGTGAAATCATCAAGCATTTGGTTAACTGCATAAACAAAGCCGCCGCCATTGCCGCGCAGGTCAATAACAATGTTTTTCATTTGGTCGCCATATTGCGCGGCCGCATCTTCAAAGGCCTCACGGAATAAAACATGCGAACCATGAGTGAAGCCATCAAGCTTTAACAGTAAAGTCTCACCGCCGATCATGCTGGCGCGCACAGGGGTTGTTTTTACTTCGCCTGCCTTAGTCTGTATTGAAAATGGCTGCCCATCGGCATGGGTTATGCCTTCAAATAATGTAGCTGTGTCGCTTAACTTTGCATTACGAATAACTTGTGTAAGGAAGTTATTACCCAGTGACTTTAATTCTAGGCCATTAATGTGTGTTATAACATCGCCGGCTTGTAGCCCGGCGGCTTTGGCAGGACCGTCATAAAGGACATCAATAATAATTCCATCATCATGTGGTAGGTATAGAAAACCAAAGGCGTAGCCGTTATTATTGTCCTCTTGATCCCAACGCTTCGCTGTTTCATGTTTAATGTAATAGCTTCGATAATCGAGTTTTTCGAGCATATCATTGACATTTTTTTCGACGAGCTGCTTGATATCTAGGCGTGAATAATCTTTGTCTGGATTCATTTTTTTCGCCAGATCAATCAGATTATATCCGTCAATAATTTCATCAAAACTACGTACATAATAGTGATTATCTTCGGCAATTTGTGCAGTGGTTACGATACGGGCGTGATGTTCCGCGGATAGCATATTCAGCTCATCTTGGGTTAAGCCCTTTATTTTTGCAAATCCGTTTGAGGCGGCGCTGTAATTATCAAGAATATGTGCTGGTGCTTTTTGTGGCACAGGTGTCGTTATAAAATCCTGTGTATCATATTTACGCAAATCATCATTGCTAATTGGTGATGCAGAATCAAAACCGACATAAGCAAGACCAAGTGTTGTACCAAGCACGGCGCCAATCGCCCATGATTTGGCGTTGAAACGTTCCTTTAGGTTGCCCTTTTTGAACATAAAAACCTCCCCAAAATTTATTATATTTTTGGGGAGGAGTATAAAGAGCTATTGTTTAATTGCAAGAGCGATTAATGGTGCGCTGCAGAGGTGTCTGTTGCAATCATCGGCATGCTTTCCATATGGCCGTTAATCAAGAAGTGCGCGGCAATCGCTGCAATATAGCCAAGAACGATAAGAGGGGTGTACTTCAGGTGGCTCATAAAGCTATATGAACCGCGCGCCACGCCCATCAGTGCGACACCTGCGGCAGAACCGATAGAGAGCATAGAGCCGCCGACACCAGTGGTCAGTGTAATCAACAGCCACTGGAAGTGCGACATTTCAGGGTCCATGGTTAAGACAGCAAACATAACTGGGATGTTGTCGATCAAAGCGGATGCAACGCCTAGAATGATGTTTGTCGTTGTCGCGCCAAGTTCGTTATACATCAAGTTGGATGCAAGCTCCATATAGCCGAGGAATGACAGGCCACCTACAGCGAAAATAACGCCAAAGAAGAATAGCAGTGTATCCCATTCCGCAGAAGCAACTTTGTCTAAAATGTCAAAGTCTTCATCTTCGTGTGAGTTAGAGATTCTGTGGCGAATAATGTAAGAGAAAAACATCAGTACAGATAAGCCAGTCATCATGCCAATAAATGGTGGTAGACCTAACATCTGTTCAAAACCAACCGCCATGGCAATCGTGCATGCGCCGAGGAAGATGATTGTTTTTGCACCTGCTTTAAGCTTAGAACCGCTCTCCATATGCCATGGTTTTTCTTTTGGAATTAAGAAGCTCATGAATGTCGCAGGGACAAGGAAACACACAACGGATGGTATAAAGAGTGCGAAGAATTCGAAAAACTCAACTTTACCAGCCTGCCAAACCATCAAGGTTGTGATGTCACCAAAAGGAGAGAACGCGCCGCCCGCATTGGCTGCGCAGACAATGTTAACACAGCTCACCGCCACGAATTTCTTATCAGATGCACCGACAGCCATAACCACGGCGCCCATAACAAGTGATGTTGTCAGGTTGTCCGCGATAGGTGAAAGGAAGAACGCAATACAGCCCGTTGCCCAGAAAAGCTGGCGTTTGTTTAGCCCCGCCTCAACAAGTTTTGTACGTAAAACGTGGAATACTTCGCGGTCTTCAAGCGCGGCAATATAGGTCATTGCGGCAAGTAGGAACAGCATTAATGACGCGTATTCTTCAAGGCCATGAAACACAGCAGAGTGTACATCGTCATGCGAAAAGCCAAAACTTGGGGCAATAATACCTATAGTCACCCATATAATACCCGCGCCAAGCATCACGGGTTTGGATTTGCGTAGATGTGTTTTTTCTTCTAATAGAACCAGAAGGTAAGACAATAAAAATATAACTAAACAGAATATTGAACCGGGGTGTCTAACCAAAGCATCTTGTTGTTCAGCCGTTAAACTATGGCCCGCAGCATCACCGCCAGCAAAGCTATAGCCAGATAATGTATAAATGCCAACAACAGCAAGGGAAAACATAAGGAAGTAAACAAAGTTCCGGAAATTTTCAACGGATATTAAAGGCTGTTTAGCCGGTCTCAAACTGTTCATTTTTGAAATTGCCCTAATTGGTGTGATTAAACTTAGTTGGATGATTCTACCAGAAAACACCATGAAGACATAGTGCTTTAGTTAATAAATATGTGTAGAGTCATTCCACCCATAGTTGCCGCAAGTGAGCGTAGGAAATATTTATAGGAAAAGGCTTGACATTGGTGGTGGGTTATGTAAAAAAATGCGTGATTAATGAAAATAATTTATCAATTGAGACAGGACAGGCATATGGCAATGACAACATATAAAAAATTCAAATTAGCAGGATATTTAGCCATATCAACAAGCTTGGCGCTTTTACCTGCATTTGCCAATGCTGCACCAGCGACGCCCACATATGAAGCTAAAGTAACAGTTAATGCGCTTAAACAAGGGCAGCACCCAGCATACAATAAACTGGCTACAGCAACTGAAAATATGTTGCAAGAGCTTGAGCAGAATAATGCAGATGACCCTGATGTCATTCGCTCAATTTTCCAAAAACATGTAGAGCCGCATGTGAATTATAGATTCATCACAGCAATGATTTTGGGTAATAAGCATTTGAAACGTACATCAAAAGCAGATTTTGCGGAATTGGCAGATCTGTTAAAATCAGAATTCGCAGTCAGCTTTACATCTGCCTTAGGCTATTTGGCTGATAACAATGTATCTTTCGCACCTTTAGCACCAGATGAAAATAGTAAAGTTGCGAAGGTAAAATTGACAATAACGCAAAATGGCGGGCCTGATATTGATGTTAATTTTTCACTCCGCCGTAGCAGTAAAGACGCATGGAATGAAGAAGATAGCTGGACAATTTATGACGTGACGGCAGAGGGCATAAGTATGTTGAGTTCATATCAGTCACAATATCGTTCAATACTCAACAAAAGTGGAACGACAGGGTTAATTGAACTGCTTAAAGAAAAGCAGGGCATTTCTAGTGTCGCAACGCCAAGCATTCATAAGCCAAAAGTCTGACGCATATATAGAAAACCCTGCAACGGATCATCCATGCAGGGTTTAATATTATTTATAGCGTTCGATAAAATTAGGCAGCTTTTTCAGCTTTGCCTGCACGCTCAACGCCTTCAACAAGCATCTGTTTCGCCATATCAACGCCGTCCCAACCAAGGACTTTCACCCATTTACCTTTTTCAAGGTCTTTATAATGTGTGAAGAAATGTTCGATTTGTTCCAGTGTGATTTTTGGAAGGTCTGTGTAATCCTGAACGCTGTCGTAAAGAGGAATCATTTTAGATACCGGCACAGCGATGATTTTTTCATCCTGACCGCCATCGTCTTCCATTTTCAAAACGCCAACTGGGCGAGAGCGCAAAACCGCACCCGGAGTAATCGGCAAATGAGAAATAACCAAAACGTCAACAGGGTCGCCATCGCCTGACAATGTATTTGGCACATAACCATAGTTACCAGGGTAATACATTGGCGTATGGAGGAAACGGTCAACAAATAATGCGCCGCTATCTTTATCGACTTCATATTTAATTGGCTGACCACCCATTGGGTTTTCAATGATGACATTAATATCGTTTGGCAGATCTTTACCTGCAGGAACATTGTCAAAAGACATGTGCGATTCTTCCTTCTACATAAAAGTGTTATTCTGATGCGCAGAGATTAGACAATACTGCGCCTTAGATCAAGCCTTTTAAGCAGCGTTTGCTTCGGGGACTAGGGATAGACGTTCGCTGCGCAATAGCTGTAGATTCTTGAAATGACCATAGGCAAATACGCCGCATGCTAATATTTGTGGAATAGACCCTGCGAAGATGCCACAAGCAACCCATAATGTTGAACTTAATAGGCTAAGTAAGCGTAGACGCGTCATATCTACGCAGAGTTTTGAACATACAGCTAAAGTCGTTGCGAGTACCCCCACCATTGTCGCGCTAATGGCAAGCAGGCTGTAGAGCTGACCGCCCCAACCTGAAAAAGATAGTGCAAAAATTAAAGGAAATGATAAATAAAGTAGAGGTTTAAGTTTTGGGAAACGCACAAAGGCAATGCTTAATACGCCCATATATACATAGACCAAATTCATTAAAGCCAGTGTCGGCATATTTAAAATTAGCCAGTGGGCTGCAACAATAAAACATCCTGCACTCTCAATAAACAGTAGCGTAAATCGGTTTTTCTGAAAGCTTGAAAATGCATAAAGTGCATAGCCGATAAAACCGACAATTTGCGCAATCATAAATGAGGAAATTACAATGCCCATATACTCACAAATCCAAAACCGTTAATCATGTCGATTAGATTAACATATTGCATTATGGTTAATTTTTGGTGAAAGTTTACATAGGCGTCGGTGTAAGCTTATCTGGTTTATTGATCGCTTTTTCAATAGCCTTATGTATAAGCGCAACCCCTTGGCCTTTTAAAAGGTATTGTGCATAATCTAATTTTGCGAGTTTGGGCGGAAGGAAGTCACGCATAATGTCATAGGCTTCTGCGCAATAACTTTCTTGTTCTGGGTCAAAGCCAATTTCATGAATGATTCTATTTTGTTTATATATAGCTGCAACTTCGTCGCGCTGTGCATAAAGAGCTGTCCAATCAACGGGAATTTTACCGTTATTCAAATTTTCAACAAACCAATCCGCGGCGTCTGCATTTTTTTTATGTGGTTTTTTATTTGATTGAGCTTTGTTTTGTCTATTAATAACGGTAACTTGTTTGTCTGTTTTGTTCTCAACAAGTTGAAGTGTTGAATTGTGTGTGTGACCTTGCTCATCCGTGTATGATAAATGAAAAATATGCGCGCCATCCAGTATGCAATTGCTTGCATAACCGCCAACGCAATGGTCCATTCTAGTGCCTTCTTCTTGCAGCTCTATTTTAGTGGTTAGTGGCCTAATGTTAACGCCCTGTGGTGTGTCAAAGTTTTCACATAGCGCAGGCCATGACAAATTATTTTCCACAGCAATAGATTTAATGCGTGCATTAACCGTAGATAAGCGATCGTGCCAATCTTTACTTCCATTTACAGCTTGCGATACAGTGAAAGGCTGCATAAAGCCTCGGATTAATGTTTTGTCATAGCTAATCTTGCTCGCTAAATTTAGAACATCACCTGTTATACCATATTCCTGTTTAGCAATTTGAACCACAGCGGGCAAAACAATGCTGCGTCTTAAGGCGTTTACAAAGTCACCGACATGAGCCCATTCAATTTTGGCTTTAGGCGCAATGCGTTCATGCTGTAGTAATGCATTAAAGGGTAGCTTTGTCTTCTCTTCTTTGTATTTAAGATGTTTGCAGCGTTCTTGAAACGTTACCCACGCGTCTTTATGTGTTGGATATTCTTCGCGGTTAAAGCTTGGGAGAACATCTAAATGTTCGGTAAGTATGTCTAGCCCTTCCTTACCAAAGTTTTGATCGTTTGCTCCATGATAAGGTGCTAAATATTTCTTGGGTATATCAATCGCCTCTTTGGCGAATATTGCTTTTAATGTGGCGGGCACGGATGCACCAGAATCAACCATGTGGTTGAGGGCTTCTTGCGTTTTATACTGGCTATCTTCGCGGCGATGTAATGAATTGTAATCCCACTCACCTACATATTTAAGAGAAAATAATGGCGTTAGTCCGGGATAGGTCTGAAATGCGCCAATACGGCGGTCTATGATTTCGGCGGTCGCGCCGGACATCGTCCATTGATAGTCACGATAGCTTGGTTCACTATTGCGCAATATGGCACGTAACGCGTCACGATTAACGATGCTGAGGGCTTGATATGACGCAGCATCTAACCACATATCTTCAACGCTTTTTATTAAATCATTTATATCATTGCGTGTTATGGTTAGGGGGAATTTATATTTATCGGCAATATGCTTAAGCTGCGCAAGGATATAAGCGCTAGGACCAATTTTGCCCTGATAACGGTCTTCTCTGTATGAAAAGATGTTTTTGATCTCAAGGTGATTGTAATTAAAAATGCGTTTGCCAAAACGCGGTAGGGCTGGAAAGTCTTCATCACTATGAAGTGTATCAAGGTAATAGTCCATGACATTTTCTAAGGCGGTCTTCCCACTATTAATAAAACTGACTCTGTATATTGAAAGCTGTTGCAACGGCGTTGTCATGAACAAGCGAACACTGGATGTTCGATAACGTGCATTTTGTTTTTTATCACGGTTCTTATTATCAAATTTTAGATCGCTATAAGGCATAACCAACATTTGTGCGCCATCTGTGCTGCTATATAGGCGCGGGATTGTGCAGTCTTTCCAGTTGTCAAATATAGATTCGATGTCTTGCAGTATTGCAACTTTATCAGCCTGTGAGCCTGCGGTAATGTTATTGCAGGCACGCTGAATAAAGGCGTGCATCTTAGTCTCTGCGCGTTGGAGTATGCGCGCCGCCTTGTTTTTATAAAGTTGATTAGACATGCGTTAGCCCCCGCTCTTTTAATTTCTGTTCTATTGCCGGTTTTAGATCCGCGCGTTTAATGAAGTCTTCGCGGTCTAGCTTGCTCATAGCTCCATAGCAGAAGCGCTGTACTATGCTGTAGGCTTCTTCGCGGGCTTCAGGATTATAAACATCAAATCCTAAGCGATTGGCAATCTGGTTTTTGTTATATTCTTCTTGGGCCTGCCTGCGCGCGACTTCTAACTTGTGCCAGTCAACGGGCAGCTTATCTGCATTGATTTGTTCAATAAACCATTTTGCCGCTTCTTGTAAAACGGGGGCAGGCGTATGGTTATGATATGCTTGGAATTGCTGTTTAACGACGATGCGTTGTTTGCCACGCTCTTCGTCTTTTAGCTCTAACGTGCCATGCAGCGTCGGCCCTTTGCCAGCGTCTTGATAGCTGAAATGTAGAATATGTGAATTTCTAAGAACACAGTTCGAACTATAGCCATGTACACAGTGATCCATAAGTTCGCTTTCCTTTTCGAGCGCGGCTTTGCTTGTTAATGCCTCAATATATACGCCATTTGGTGCGGTAAGCGGCTCAACTAAAGCGGGCCAAGTTTGATCAGATGGAATGGAAATAGAGTTAAATTGTGCGCGTACTGTTTGTAGGCGGTCGTGCCAATCTTTTGACCCTTTGGTAATTTGTGACGTCGTAAGCATGGATAAAAATTTATGTTGCAACTGCGGATCATCCATTAACGCCAATGTCGCGTTTGATGGATCGTCACAATGTGCGGATTCTGCGGCGACCTCTGTCACAATTGGCGCGAGCATTTTTTTGTATAAATCTCGCACGAAGTCGCTAACATTATACCAGTCTTCACCTTGCGCTGTGTTGCGAGGGACATCGAAACCGTATTGCTTATACAGTTTATCTAGCGGAATACGCGAAGAGTTGCGCACATTTTTTAACCGTTCAGCCCGGAGCGTTAAGCGCTCCCATTCTTCTGGTGTTTGGGGAAAGTCTTTCTGAGGAATTAAGGGCAGAGCATCTATTAAATTTTTCGTAAAGAAGCGTCGGCCGTTGTCGCCAAAAACAGTATAGCGTACACCGTGCAGTGGTGAAAGAAGCTTCTTTGGCAGATTTACGCCGCTACCGTATATAGCCTGAATGGTTTGTGGCATGGAGTAGCCCTGGTTATCAATAAGGTCTTCTGCTTTTTGAAGTTCACTATCGCTAAATCTTGAGTTATGCGTGCTTCTGGCAAAAATTAATGATAAAGCTGGATAGGCACGGAAGGCATTGATACGGTCATTATATGCATTGTTCGCATAGCCTTTTACAAGCCAGTTATAATGGTTTATATCCGCGTGCGCACCATTCAAAAGAGCGCTATGTACGGCTTTTGAATCCGTAAGGCTTGCTAATTTATGCGCGGTGCTTTCAAGGTGGAGGCTTTCAATTTTTTTCAGCGTGCGTCTTAATCCTGAAAATTCTTTATATTTCAAAATACCAAAACGGCGATTGAGGGGCGCGATTTGGCTCAAAATTGAATAATCTGGTAGTGTTTTGAAGTCGGTGCGTGTCTTGTGGTGATTAAACAGTTTGTCGAAATCTTCTAGCTTAAAGCTGCTAACAGGAATCGGGCGTTTTTTGGGATTAGTCTGAAATATTTCGAATGCGTGCGCGGGGCTATAGGCGACATTATTCTTTTTGTTCGAATGATGAAAATTAGTTACGGTAAGCGTTTGGTCAGTACCAATTTGTAGGACATAGGCTTGGTAAGATAAATATAAATTTAGTTTCTTCGTTGCCGATTTATTCTTGTTTTGGCGCTTGTTAACGCCTACGGGAATAAATAATGTTGTAGATCCATCTTCTGATGTCGCGCTAAGTGGGCGGACATGTTCATGCCAGCTATCAAAAATATTATGTATACGATCTTTAATAGTTGCGGGATCATGCGCCTTATGTGGAGGGATTTGGCTTAGATAATCTTCTGTGAAGTCGGCTTTTAGCTTATCTAGCAGCGCTTCTGCCTTGGCGGTTAGGCGCGCGGCCTTTCTTATATGTTGTTCTTTACGCATCTTGATGCCCCTCTACTCATATTACGCGGAGAGAGAATAGATCAAATCAATGATTATGTCAATTAAAATCAGTGGCGACCGAATAGGCGTTCAATGTCATTAAGGGATAGCTTAATATAGGTTGGACGGCCGTGATTGCATTGACCGCTTGAAGGTGTGGCTTCCATTTCACGGAGCAGATGGTTCATTTCATGGACGCTGAGGCGGCGGCCAGAGCGCACAGAACCGTGGCAAGCCATAGTCGAAAGGACGTGATTGACTTTTTCTTCTAATTTTTGTGGGCTGCCAAATTCAATGACCTCACCTGCAAGGTCATGGATGAGTTTTTCGACATTAACTTTTTTAAGAAGCGCAGGGACGCTGCGCACAGCAATTGCGCCTGCGCCAAAAGGCTCAATATCTAACCCAAGCTTTTTCAGTTCTTCGGCGAATGGCATTAGGCGATCAATATCGCCCTCATCCATTTCAACAATTTCTGGGGTCAGGAAGCCTTGTGTTTCAATGCCGCCTTCCGCGATTTGGTTTTTAAAGCGTTCATAAACAAGGCGTTCATGTGCCGCATGTTGGTCAATAATCACAAGGCCATCAGCATTTTGCGCGACGATATAATTTTCATGCAGCTGTGTACGCGCTGCGCCAAGCGGGAAGTTTTCTTCAACGGGTTCAGCCTGCGGGATTGCAGCATGCATATCATGATGATCGGCGCGCGCCGATGGCGCGTCTTGTAATAGGCTTGATTGGTACGTGCTTTGTGTTGCCGCATAATCAGAAAAGCTATTAGGCGCTGATGATGGTGCGCTGTAAAATCCACTCGGGATAAGTGGGTTTTCTGCATTTTGTGCCATAGCGACATTCTGCATATCCGTATTGGCATTGGCGGCATGCACTTGCTCGATCAGCATCGCTTTTTGTTTTTCAAGGTCACGTAGCGCTGCCATAGATACGGTGCTTGCCGTTTGGTGGCCACCTTCATGCAGGGCTTTACGAATGGCGCTGACCATCAGGCCACGGACAAGGTTCGGGTCTTTAAAACGGACTTCGGCCTTGGCTGGATGGACGTTAACATCAACGTCTTCAGGCGGCACATCGACAAATATAGCGACCATAGGGTGACGGTCACGCGCAAGCACATCCATATACCCGCCGCGCACCGCACCTATAATTAACTTGTCTTTCACAGGGCGACCATTGACGAATAAGTATTGCCATTGCGACGTTGCTTTATTCATAGTCGGTAGGCCCGCAAAACCATAAATGCGTACATTCTCACGTTCAGCTTCTAATGGCAGGGCGTTATCGATAAATTCACGGCCGAGCAAATCTTCCATACGCGTCTTGCTTAGGCTGAACAGGTCTTCTTCTTGGCCTGCATAGAGATTTAGCGCCTTTTTTCCATTATGGGTAAGGCTAAACGCAACTTCAGGCCAAGCCATAGATAGGCGGAAGAGAATATCTTTTACAGCCGTATATTCAGAGCGCTCGGACTTCATGAATTTTAAGCGGGCAGGCGTCGCGAAGAATAAATCACGCACCTCTATTTTTGTGCCTTGCGGGTGAGATGCAGGCTGCACATCGCCTTTTTTGCCGCCTTCGACCTGAATGCTATAGGCATTGCCAGACGCGGCGTCCTTTGTTGTGATTTTTAAGCGGCTTACGGCAGCGATAGACGGCAGGGCTTCACCGCGAAAACCCAAATGATCAACATTTAATAAGTCATTGCCGGGTAATTTTGATGTTGCATGACGGTCAAGTGCAGCGATAAGTTCCGCGTCGCTCATGCCGTGTCCGTCATCGGATACGCAGATATAACTTTTACCGCCGTCACGAATTTCAACATCAATACGGCCTGCGCGTGCATCAATGGCATTTTCAACCAATTCTTTAACGGCAGCAGCAGGCCGTTCCAGAACTTCGCCCGCGGCGATCTGGTTGATTAATGTTTCTGGTAAATAACGTATGCGCATAGATTACACATAGCGTGAATAATGGAACTTGTCAGGAAATACTCGGTTCAGAGCGTGAAAAGCGCGGGGATAATTTATACGAAGAAGGATAGGGAATCGTCATCAATCTGTGCGTTTTTAGATAGCACATCGGTCATCGTCGCCCCGCTAAATTGTGCGCCAGTCAAATTAGCCCCACTGAAATTGGCGAAGCTAAGGTCGGATTCACGGAAATCAACATTGCGCAAATCGGCATTTTCAAAATTAGCGTATTTGAAGTTACATTTGCGCATATCGGTGACAATTTCTCCTTTGCCGACTTTTAGTGGGCAGGCTTTTACGCCTTTTAATTGCGCGCGCATGAAGTTGCTATTGTTGAAATGTGACCCACGCATATCTGTTTTATCAAGCTTACAATCGCGGAAATCTGACTTTTCTAAATGCGCACTTTGTAAATGCATGCTACGCATATTCATGCCGATGAATATAGCTTCCTGCGCACTACATGCGGTAAGCGGTATGGTGTTGAGCGTTGTTAGGCTGCGTAAATCTAAGCCGTTTAGGTTCAATTGTGTACCAGCTTTACCCGCGCTTTCAATCCATTCTACATGGGCAAGTAATAGCCCTTTTAAGTCCTTTGCGGAATGCGTGATGGCGGAATTAATCGGGTCATCCGTGACGGTGTTATCAAGGTTAAGTCCGCCGCGCTCATTATTAGCGAAAGTTGTGCCGGCGATAATTGCTCCATCCAGATTGGCTTTTGTGAGAACCGCGCCGCTCAGGTCGCTATCTGATAAATTTGCGCCAATGAATTTCGCGTTCTTTAAGTCGGCATCTTGTAATAAAACGGCTGATAAATCAGCGTCCGTAAAGTCTGCATCAGATGCACGAATGCCTTTTAAATTGGCTTCGGACATATGCGCCCCGATAAATAAAGTTTTGCCAGAATACTTGTCTGCGCCATTGCTTTTTGACTTTGTAAAAGTCATGACTTGCCCTTGGCGTAAATCGGCCTTGTTCAGATCTGCCCCACGTAAATCGGCGCCGATAAGCTGCGCGCCACGAAAATCCGCACGGTTAAGCTTGGCTTGCTTTAAATTTGCATTGCGAAGGTCGCAGCCAAAAAAAACAGCATTGCTGAAGTCTGCACCCTCCATGTCGGACTGACTAAAACGGGAATGAGAGAAATCCGCGCCAGATAAATTTGCACCGCGAAAGTTTAGTTTTGATAGGTCATGATGCGTCAAGACTGCGCGGCTGCCGCCAACGGAACCTTCGCTATACATGGCATGGTTTTTAATGATTTTATCAAGCTCATCTTGTGTCAGGGGGCGTAATGCCGCATCAGCATCCGTCATGTTAAGAAACTATCCCCCGTAATATACACATTGAAAATTGACCTAAATTAATTCTTGAATAGATAATCTAACATATTTTGGGTCGATGGATCAAAGCTTGTTGTCGCAGATTGCCCATTTTTTATTGTTGGTAACGCGCCACTAATTTCCTTGGCGAGGATTTTGCCAAGCTCGACACCCGGCTGATCGTAACTATTCAGCCCCCAAATTGCGCCTTGTACGAAAATTTTATGTTCGTAAAGCGCAAGGATTTGTCCTAAGTGATATGGCGAAAGTGCATCAACAATTAACGTTGTGGATGGGCGGTTGCCAGAAAAGTGCTTTTCTGGTGCGGTTGCTTCAGACTTGCGGCCAATCATTAAGGCGCGGGATTGCGCCAAAACATGACAAAGCAATGCATCATGGTGGTCTTGCAATGGGGATAAAGCTGTTTTAAAGGCGATAAATTCACACGGAATAATCGTTTGGCTTTGGTGGATGAGCTGGTAAAACGCATGCTGCCCATTCGTGCCGCTCGCCCCAAAAATCACCGGGCCAGTAGCATAGGGCAGGTCGCGTCCATTGCGATCGACGGTTTTACCGTTGGATTCCATATCCATTTGCTGCAAATAAGCAGGCAGCGCCGTTAAATTTTGTGCATAAGGCAGAATAGCGAGCGATTCATAGGTGCAGAAATTGCGATGCCATATACCGATTAGCCCCAACAGAACGGGCAAGTTTTCATGGTTTGGCGCGTGTAAGAAATGCTGATCCATTGCATGGGCGCCGTTAAGCAGCGCGGTGAAATGGTCAAACCCTAAATACAGCGCAATGGGTAGGCCAATGGATGACCAAAGGCTAAACCGCCCGCCAACATAAGCACCAAAGCCGAAAATATTATCTGCATCAATGCCGAATGTGACGGCAGCGTCAACATTAACTGTCATTGCGGCAAAATGTTTGGCAATCGCTTCATGCGCTGCGCCTGTTGTTTTTAAAAACCAAGCTTTGGCGCTTTCGGCATTTTTTAAGGTTTCTTCTGTTGTGAAGCTTTTGGAGGCGATTAAAAATAATGTCTCATCAGGGTTAATCTGACCAAGGCAGTTATGTAGCGCGGCGCCATCAACATTTGATACAAAATGAATATTCATACCGTTTAAGGCGAAGTCTTTTAATGCATCGCAGACCATATAAGGGCCGAGGTCTGACCCACCAATGCCAATGTGAACAATTGTCTTGATAGGCTGCCCATTATGGCCGCGCCATTCGCCCTTATGAATTGTGTCACAAAAACGCCGCATATGGTCGAGCGTATCGTGAATATCATCGCTAATGTTGCGCCCATCGACATGATAGGCGGCATCGCGCGGGGCACGCAGCGCAACATGCATAACGGCGCGGTCTTCGCTATTATTAATATGCGCGCCGCTAAACATTGCGTTCTTTTGCGTATCAAGCGCTTGTTGATCGGCAAGCGCTATGAGCCCCGCCTTAATGCTGTCCGTTAGGCCAGTTTTGCTGTAATCGAATAAAAGTCCATCATGCTGGATGCTCAAACGCGCCGCACGTTTCGGATCAAGCGCAAAATGTTCTGCAATAGTGCTGTGGTGATGTTGTGCATGCAGCTTAGTTAGGGCGCCCCATGCGGGGCTGTGTTCTAAATCCATATGGGTGAAGCTCTTAATTATTCGACGTTTGGTAATTCACTTACAACTGTAAAGTTATATACGCCTGTGGCTGTGCCAGGAATATCTTTGGCTTTTATGCCACCTGCCACTACGGCAATAACTTTTTCGTCGTCCAGTATTTCTTTCGCTAAAGTCTGGATGTCGTCTACCGTAACTTTACGCAAGGCATCTGCGCGGTGGTCAAGATAATCCGCCGGCAGATTTTGCATCTGCAATTGTTGCATTAAGCCAGATATTTGGTCTGTTGAGGTTAGGGTTAATGGCATTGATCCAATCAAGTAATCACGATGTGCTTTCAGCTCTTCTTCACTTACAGGTGTATCAGCCATGCGCTTTAATTCGCCCATAGTGCGGCTTAAAAGTTCCGCGACAGTCGCATTTTGTGATGAAGCGACAATGTGCATCATTTCAGATGCATCGCTTTCGCTTGTGTAACTGTAAATGCCATATGTAAGGCCGTGCTTCTCACGGATTTCTTCCATTAGGCGCGAGCCAAAACCGCTGCCGCCCAGAATGGTTGTCATTAATTTCATCGTATAATAACGCGGGTCATCAATGCGCACGGAAGGCAGGGCAAGCATGATTTTACTTTGCGGTAAACCGTCAATATGGTACAGGGCGCTTTTCCCCGACTTAGGCCATGTAAATGGCGCAATAGGTGCGGGCGCGGATTCTGCATGTTCAGGTAAGTCACCAAAAATATCATCAATAGCATCAAGCAATTGGTTTTTATTAATTGCGCCTGTGACAGCAACATGCAAACGATCGCGCGTTAGGCTGCGGGCGACATAAGCGCGCAAATCATCTGCCGTAAGGGCGTTGAGTGCCGATATTGTGCCGCCGCTATTCAGTGCGTATGGGTGGTCGCCATAAAAGGTGTCATTAAACAAACGTGCGGCAAGCCAGCTTGGGTCACTTAGGGATGATTTAATGCGTGCGATGTTCGCTTCGCGCATACGGGTAACGGCTTCGTCATCGAAGCGAGGTTCATTTAAGGCGAGCTTGAGAAGCTCAAATGCTTTGTCTTGATAACGCGTGAGTGTTTTGAGTTGCCCCGAAAAATCATCACGGCCACTGCCAAAGGACAGCGATATCGAATAATCATTAAGCGCTTTTTGGAATGCTTTGGCATCATATGATCCTGCGCCCTCATCTAATGTGTTTGATACAAGGCGCGCAAGGCCTTGTTTATCCGCGCCATCATAAGCGGCGCCGACATTTTCAAAAAAGAACTTAATTGATAGAACAGGGACACTGCGGTCTTCAACAAACCACACATCAATGCCCGATTTCGTGGTTAATGTTTCAATAGGAATAAACCGTTCGCGCGCGTTCTCCGCTTTTTCCGCTTTCTCCATGAGGGGTGGTGGCGGGGACGTTGCTTGCGAAGATTGCGGTGCAATGCTGAGTACAGATAATGCCGCTAACGCAATTGCGGCTGGACGCCATAATGATTTATTCATGGTTTGCTCCTTCTGCATTTTGGTTTGCGGCAGGTGCGCCGCCGACGGGTAGTAATGCACCATCAACGCATTTATCCGTGTTTAGGAAATGATCAATTGCATTGCGGACGTCATCATTTGACGTGGTTTCAATGTCGTATGTCCAATATTCAATGTCATCTATGCTAAGGCCGGTGGTAAGGGCTTGCCCAAAAATATAGGCAGGCGCTTGTAGGCTGTCACGGGCGTAGATGGCATCATTGACCATGCGGTCTTTAGCTGCTTGTATTTCGTCATCGCTTGGCGCTTTATATTTATAATCCATCAAAACGGCATCAAATGCGGTTGTAACATCATCAATAGAAACGCCTTCGCGAGGGGTGATCGCAATGCTCGCTGTGCTTTCTTGTGCAGTAAAGCCTGAATAACTCAGATGAGCGCTACTTGCGAGGCGGCCTTCACTAACCAAAGCTTGATATAGCCGTGTCGCTGCGCCGCCATCAATGATATTCGCCGCAATTTCAAGGGCAAGGGCAGATTTTTTATCTGTTGCATAGCTTGGCATACGGCATAGGCGTATAAAACGTGGTTGTTGCACTTGCGCATCTTCATAAGTGATTTTCTTATGGCCGGGCAAGATAGGGGCTTTGTAATCGGGGGATTGCGCTTGCGGCTGCGCTTCTATGCTGCCGTAATATTCTTTAGCAAGAGGCTCCAATTCAGCGCGTGTGATTGCGCCAGATACGACTAGCACAGCGTTATTAGGGGCATACCATTTTTTGTAAAAGCTCATAATTTCATCATAGGTCAGCGCCGCAATTTCTTCGCGCCAGCCAATGATCGGCACGCCATAAGCATGGTTGGGATATAGCGTTGCGCGCAATGTTTCCATCATGCGCGCGGTAGGGTTTGTGTCCGTGCGCTGTGCGCGCTCTTCCAATATCACATTTTTCTCAGATACAAAATGTTCTTCAGGAATATTTAAATTGCGCATGCGGTCGGCTTCCATACGCATAATAGTTGGTAATTCTTCACGTGCGATATTCACGAAATAAGCCGTATAATCTTGCCCTGTAAAGGCGTTATCTTCGCCGCCAAGGGCGCGGACGGTTTTTGAATATTCGCCGGGGGCGAGCGTATCTGTACCTTTAAACATCAAATGTTCAAAGAAATGCGCTATACCTGAATTGCCCCAGTCTTCGTCAGCGGCGCCCACGTCATACCAGATCATGTGCGACACGATAGGCGTACGATGGTTTTCAATAAGAACAACACGCATGCCATTCTCTAGCGTGAAGCTTTCAGCGTTAAAGGCTTTTTCTTTGGATATAACCTTTTTCTCAGTGCTTGTTTCTGCCGTTGATAGCTTATCAGCCGTGCCGCGTAAGCCGCTGACCATGCTAAAGCCAATAGCGCTTGAGAAGATAGCGATGAGGATGATGATAATATACGTTTTTTTCATGTGAAATGCTCCGTTTGGGCATGAGAATACGTTGAGAAGTATATTATATCTTCTGTTATATCATGCAAGGTCTAAAGCGATAAATTATTTGCACCGTTTTTTAGAAATAGCGGGATAGGCGCAGCTGAATATAATCATCCCGCGCAAATTCATAGAGGTCTTCACCTTCATCTGCGCCAGTAATGAAGCGCGCACGAATTTCTGCTGAGAAGTTGTCGCCAAAGCGGCGCTCAGCTTCGATATTAATAAAACTATCTTGGTTTTCATGGTCAAATGTCATGCCGGCCAGAATCTCGGTGTCTTGAATATCGTTAAAGGCAAGGCGTGCACCAGCGAAAATATCGTTATTGGCAATAGTGATCGGTGCGTCATCATCGCGGCCATCATATTGGTATTCAAGTAATATGCCTAAATCCATATCGCTTTTGAAAATTTGATAAAAGCTGTATTCAAACCCACCGACAGCGGCAGCAAATGTTTTGCCATGCCCTTCGCGGATAATGCTTTCTAACTTCCACAGCCACGCATCTGTCGTATATTGCAGATCCAGACCTGCTTGGTTGATAAGTGAATAATGCGGACGAAGCTTGCCTTCAGGCGTAACATTAAATGTTGGTTCGCGCCCTGTACCATGGAAATAAGATAAACCAATATCAAAGTCACCCATATAGTGGCTGTAGCGAAGCGCAAAGTCAGGATGCCATTCTTCTGCGCCACTTTCATAGGTCGCTTTGTGCGTGTCATATGGTAGCTGCGCGCGCAGACGGCCTTCTACCCCTGCAAAGTTCCGTTCACGGAAATAGGGCATGACATATGCGGTGACGCGCCCCCAATCTTGCTGAGTGGCTATTTGTAACATGGGCTGGCCCAGGTAATCTTCTTGGTCTGGGTCTTCGACTAAATCAACTTGGTTGATAATATTCACGAGGTGCTGTGATTCGGTTACGCCCCAGAAGACTTTATTTGCACCAATTAAGACATCAAATTTGTCATCAATATACATGTAGTAGGCTTCACGTATGTCGCCATGGCTACGCTCGCCATCTGTGTTTGTGCCACGAACGAAAGGTATAAAATTTATACGATGCTTGCGGTCTTCACTTTTATAGCGAAATTCAGGGTTCAGAATGACTGATATTTCAGTGTTATCTGATTGACCTGCCCATTTGGCATCTTGTGTATAGGCGCGAATCTCAGTAGCCGCAAAACCTTTAATACGCCAGTCTCCAGCCTGTACATCTGTACCGAATGTAAGCGCACTGACCCCAACTACAAGACCACATAAAAGCTGACATAAGTTCATTTGTAACCCCTTAATACAGGGTTTCAAGAACCCCTTTAACGAAATCATTTTCAGAAAGCCCATTGTTAAAGCTATATGGGCCGTAGACAAGATCCGTTGACTTGCCCGTCTGATGGTTTTGCATTTTCATCAATTGTGGGCGCCAATACTTGTCCTCATATTGTTTATAGTCGAGGAAGTCTAAAGATTTCATTAAGCTATCGCGGCGATTATAAAAGTCGATTTTGCGGCTTTGGAAATATGTTGTATCAACCCATGCGATTTGACGCGCATAGCCAGAACGTTCATAGAGCGGAAAGCGTTCAACGACATCGCATGTCAGTTCGGCAGCATTTGGGCATGGTTCTTGGCGCAGGTAATTATACTTATATTTGTTAAGCTCTTGTGCAGTGAAATCTTCATAAGCAAACTCACTACTAAAGAATGAACCAGACTTATTTTTTGATGATATGCGTTTAATTTTTTCATCTTCAGGTAAAAAGACCCATTGGTCGTCCGCTTCTAAAATTTTTGCATGTGAAAGTAATGCTGTGCCTGATATGTCGGCAGGTGTATCAAAAATGATAAGGGACTTATCGCCGACATCTGGGTTTGGGTCTTCTAATACCGAAAAACGCATGTCACGAATATTTTCCTGACCAGAAGCATTGCGTAGGATCATTTTCATCTTCACGCGGTGATCGTGGAAGCCGCGGTCAGATTCATCAGAACGCTTGGCAATATCATATCCCATTTGTGCAGGGTCTTGTTCTTGTGCAATGCTCGGCTGCGTGAAAGCCGTAAAGCTTGCAAACATGGTGGCGAGTAAGATGGTTTTAGCTGTTGTTTTTGACAGTTTAAAATTCGACATAATGTTGTCCTTATGATTCTGATGTGGATTTTTTGCCCAGTAATAACAAACAAGGCAGTAATGTGAAATCAATGATTAAGGCGATAATCATAGTCGCGGCGGTCATTAGGCCAAGCTGTTCGTTAACCAAAAATGTGGATGTCGCCATAACCATAAAGCCGAGCGTTAAGATGATTGTGGTGACAATCAAAGCTGTGCCAACCGTTTGGAAAGCATATATGGTTGCGTCTTCTTTGTTAAGATTTTTTTCGCGCCGCGCACGAAGATATTTTGACATGAAATGCACAGTATCATCAACGACAATACCTAAAGCAACGGCGGAAACGCCCGCTGCCGCCATGCCAATTTGTTCATAAATTAACGCCCATAAGCCGAATGTGACCAATATAGGTACAGCATTTGGAATAAGGGAGATAACCCCAAGCGGCAAGCTGCGTAGAGCAAAAATCAAAATCAAGGAAATAGCGATGAGTGCAAATGTGTTGCCTTTTAACATGCTTTCAATATTGCGCTGGGAAATATATGAAAACATTACCGTTGGGCCAGTTGGCTCGGTCTGCATATAAGGCGGGGCATTATCTGCAAACCAGCTTTCGGTGTCTTGTATAAACTGACGCACCTGACCAGTTGGAATGTCATTCAGTGTTGCGGTTATACGCGTGGCTGACTTATCAATATTGATCCGGTCATTAAGGTCTAACCCGTAAGGCAGCGACATTTCATAGAGGAGCAAATATTGCGCGGCGAGATCCCGCGTATCAGGTAGCTTGTACCATGCAGGGTCATCGGCATGCATGTTTTTATTCAGGCGGCGCATAATGTCTGAAATGCTATAAACATGTCGTACGCCATCTTGTTGACGCAGCCACTCTGCAAATTGGTCAAGATGCTCCAAATATTCAGGCTCACTTATGCCGCCAGCATTCTCTGCGGGAACAGAAAATTCAATTTGATATACTCCAGTGAGATGCTTTGTGCCGAAATCAGCATCAGTGCGGAATTCTAGACGCTCATCAAAATATTTAACCCATTGGTCGTTTAACTCAATGCGTGGGATGGCGCATATCAGGCCAACTGATATTAGTGTGATAATAGGGAGTATGATGCGGCTGCGTTTTACAACAAATTGTCCATAGCTGTTAAGCCACCGTGAAAGTAGGGACGGCTTGGCGTTTTCATTATAACGGGCAACATTTAGTGGCAGCAAAGATATAACAGCAGGCAAGAAGCTTAGCGAATATAGCCACGCAGCTATAATACCCATGGCTGTGATGTTGCCTAAGTCATGGAATGGTGGTGCATCAGAGAAATTAAGGGTCAGAAAGCCGATAACAGTTGTGAGGGATGTTATGCTGACTGGCATGAAGTTAATGCGCAGCGCATCAATAATGGCATCATGTTTGTTCATGCCCGCGCGTAAGTTATGAAACATTGAAACTAGAATATGAACAGAATCCGCGATGGCTAGCGTCAAAATAATTGTTGGTGCGGTAACTGAGATAGGCGTTAGTAAAATACCGAAATGACCCGCAAGCCCCATCGCGACAGTTAATGAGCAGCCAATAATCAGAACGGTTGCGAAGGTCGCGGAAAAAGAGCGTAAAGTTAAAACCATCATTATAATCAATATCAGGAACATGATGGGCATTAAGGTCTTGGAGTCGCTCTTGCCTGCTTCTGCAAAAGCATTGTTTAGCATTGACACGCCTGTGAGGGCTATCGTCAAGTCGGGATAGTCTTTACGGATTTCATCGGCAATTTCTTGCGCTTTCTGTGCCGCTTCTGGTACCTCATTTATGCTCTTCTCAGGGTATTGCAGTACGACATTAATGCCCGTTGCGCCGGCATCGGCGGCAACCAACATGTCTTTTAGTAATGGTTCTTTTAGGGCAATCTCGCCGCGTTCCGTGATGTATTCTGCGCTTTGTGATGTGACGTCATAAATCAAATCATCAACGATTAATTCGTCTCCATCGGCGTAGCTATATTGAAAGTTTGTAACTGAATCGACACGCAAAGCGTATGGAATATACCATGCAGCTTCGGTTAACTTTTCGACAGCAGCCATTGTTGATGGCGTAAAGACTGTTCCGTCTTTGGGCTTAATAACAAATAATATGTTGTCGTTTTTTGTATAGGTTGTCTGGAAATCTTCAAATGCGCGGAGCTCAGGATTCTCTGCGGAAAAAAATACGCGATAATTATTGGAAAAATTTAGGAATTGTGCCCCATATCCAGCGGCAATAACACTAAGTAAGGTCATCGCAATGACAAGCCACCGGAAACGAATGATGGCTTCGGCATAACGGATAATGGCGGTTTGTTGTGGTTTTTCCATTTGGCGATCTTTTTTAATAAGGGGTTAGTTAAAATGTACGTATTAGTTCATAATATGATTATGCGGACGTAACCTCAAAGCTTCTAAGGGCATCTATAATTAGGTGCACACTATTATTGGTAATGCGTTCATCTTGAAATACTTTTGTCAGAAATACACTACCTTGAATCTGTGCTAATAGGAAGTCGGAAAGTTGTTCAGGTGTAACGCCTGATTTTAATTTTCCCTGAGCATCAAGCCCAATAAAAAACGTTTTTGGCGCTTTCATTTTTAAATCAAAAATCATTTGCAAATCCTGACGGATCAGCTCTTCTTCGGGGGCCATCTCTTGCCCAATCATCCCGAGAATACAGCCCTTTGCTTTGCCAAGGGAGCGGTAAAACGTGATGAGTTTTTCGAGCCATTCGCCAAGGCCATCCCAGCTGTGGACTTCGATGTTATAAGGGGCGTCACCTTGTTTTAACTCATCCAAATGCGCCTGTAATAGGCGATGGAGGAGATCTTCTTTATTGTTAAAGTAGTGGTAAAACTGACTCTTTCCTTTGCCAGACACGCGCAGGATATCATCAATGCTCGTCGCATGAATCCCGCGCTCTAAAAACAACGCATAAGCGGTTTCCAACAATTCGTTTTTGGTACGAAGGCCTTTTGGTGATAGTTTTGTACGCATTGGTACATTATATCAGCGCATAACTTTTATGTCACTAGAAAATTAAACCGACTTTACGGCGTCAAGAAATATGCGTGCGGCGTTTATGTCTTGCGTAAATTTTGCGCGCTGTTTTTCTTGGTTAGGATCTATGCCGTATCTATCTTCATCATAAATTCGCCCTTGGTAAAGCTCTTCTACAAAGGCGGCGTTAAACATATCCTCACTGGATACTTGCTCATCTATAAAGCGCAGCGCCATAACAAGTGAGCCGCATGTCGCGGTGAGGGATTGTGCGATGGTCAAATGGTCATGATCCAATGTGTGGACGTGTTTTAAAGCACGCTCATGTGCGTCATTGTCATGTTTTAGCGCGGACAAACCGGTTGTGGTTGCTAAGCGGTAATCAAAGTGACTTTCAAACCAATCAATGAATGGATCCCAGTTTTGGGCTTGCAGCTGTCCTAAATCCGCAGGGTCATCGGTGCGGTAACACACCAAATCTGTATCCAGAAAGTTCATCATCGTATTGATAATTTCACTGCGATGTTTAGGGATATAATCAAGCGCGGTATAGCAATATTGCGTCAGCGGCATTTTATCAGGCACAATATTTTCATCTTGCGCATTCCACTCATCGCAAATCGCGCGGGCAAGTTTTTCGCTTTGGCAGACCAATATATTATTGGCTGGCGTGTTTATGGTGCGGCCATCTAACGTAATTAAATAGAGGCCGTTTTCATCTTTATAAGTCGCTTCCTTATAAAATTTCTTCATAATAAGTGCCTTGTTTAATCTTGTTTTTCTTCTGGTTTATTTACGGGCGCGGCCTCTTTCTTCGGCGCGAATTGACCGCAGCTATGTTCTGCGCTTAAGCCGAAATCTGTCAATGTAGCGGCCAGAAGAACAGGGTTAACGGTCGATAGTAAAAGGCCGCCAATCTTTGTGCCAAGTGAAAATGTATCAGGGCTAAATTTCGGCTTGTTGAGTGGGCCACTCATGCGGATGGCGGGTGTGATGTCCAATAATGTTGTCTTCTTGGCTTCGGGACTAAGCTTTAATCCATAGGCATTCTTTGCAATGTTAATGTCACCGCTACCAACTAGTTGTAGGCGCTCAGTATCCGCAAACAGAGTGTCAACATTGGCAACGCCGTTTTCAATGCCGAAATGGCCCATCACACAGTTGATCTTGGTTCTCTTGTCTTTTTCTAGATTAGGGATCAATGCGGTGAATAAACCTGACATAAGCCGGTCGGCAATGCCGCTTTTCATTTCGGAATCTGATATCACAAAGCTTGCTTCGCCGCCTAATGTTTCTTTTAGGCCGGACAAGGTCGGGCTTGCTGCTGTGAGCTGTGTTTTGATATTCATGCGCCCAGTTACATCGCTATGGTTAAGTTTTAAATCGCTTAGTAGTTGGCCAAAATCCCATTTATTTATTTGCAGGTCTTGGATAAGCGTCACTTCTGGTGCTTCACCGCGCGTTTCACTTAAGCGTATATTTCCAGCTATAGTTCCGCCATTTATGTGGCCTTCAATTTTGTTTAGGGATAACGTGTTTTCTTTTGCAGAAAACGGCAGTTTAATATCACCAAGGACGGCATCTTTTATTTTTAGATTAGTCAGGTTGATGCGCAAATCTGTGTTAGGCATCGTAGGAAGGATAGTTGGGTCTGCTTTAACTTCATCTTTACGATATAGCGCATCAACAGGTGCATTTACAGCATTTACTATGTCTTCGATAGCTGAGATTATAGAGGCTATTTCATGTGTCTCTTCACTGATTTTTGTTAAGTCTAGGCTTTTAATTGTCACATCACCATCAATAACATTCTCACGCTCGGTATCCCATGGGCGGTAAAGCACATTGGTAACGGCATGTATATCGGCTACTGAAAGGTCGCTGACAATTTCCCCATCCATGGAATAAGAAAACGATCCGTTTAGGATTTGTTTTCCATCTTTGCTTATAGATATATCTTGCAGTTTGAACGCAGAGCGGCTGCTTGCAATAGTTAGGGTTGTTTGGAGGCCGCCAATAGTACCATCAACTTTTATCGTTTTGTCCAGCTTGAAACCGTAATTTAGGTCCTGTCCAGTGATAAGGGGCGTGGCTTCCAACGTTAAATCAAAGGGCAGCTTGCTATATTGCCCCTTAATGGACATTAGGTTTTTACCTTTAACGGGCTTAATATGGTCAATAATGATCGCTTTCGGTGCAAGAGTATAGGGCGCTGCGTAAAAATTACGGACCTCTAAGTAGCGAAAAACAGGGCGGCGCAGCAGGATGTTGATGAAGCCTGTGTTGAAGGCGATGTAATCTAAATTCATCATCATTCTGTTGCTCTTAGCCTCATCGACAACGACAGTATTTTCAAGCTCTACGCCAACATAAGGTATCGCAGAAAAATATTTGAAGTCTTTGATATGGGCGCTGCCTTGAAATACTTCGCCCATTATACGCTCAATACTACTACGCTGCGTTTCGCCGGTGCCATTAATCGCGTTCGCTGCAATGACAATCAGGGCTAGGAAAACAAAGCCAGTAACGATCAAACGGAATAACCATTTGATTATAGGGTTTGATTTGCGCGGTTTATCGCCACGTAGCGGCGCTGAAGAAATAACCATAAATGTAATCTTTTCTCTAATCTATATTTCAAATTGAATATTATCGGCCTTGATGCTGTGGTCAAAGCCTAATTCTTTCATATTAGCCACAAAATCATCCGGTATTGGCGCTTGTAAATCAAGTATCTTTTTGCGGTTTGCTGGATGCGGCAGACGTAGGCGATAAGCATGTAAATGGAGGCGTTTTTTCAAGTTAATTTGTGCAAAAAGTTCTGGATCATAACCATATTTAAAGTCACCAATAAGCGGGCAGCCCATATAGGCGCTGTGCACGCGAATTTGGTGCGTGCGCCCCGTCATCGGCTGAAAAGCGACTAATGCAGCCTGTTTGCGCATTGTTTCCAAAACGCTAAACATTGTGTGAGCATATTTTCCTTCGTCTGACACCACAACGCGGTCTTTATCACGGCCAGTTTCTGTTTTATGCAGCGGCGCTTTGATTTCGCCCTGCATTAATTCAGGCACGCCCATTGTGATGCCGATATATGTTTTCTCAACATCTTTGGCTTTGAAAGATTTCCCCAAGGCGCGCGCCATTTCGGCGTTACGGGCAAGCAGCAATATGCCTGATGTGTCTTTATCGAGGCGGTGAACAAGATGTGGTTTTATACCGTCTTTATCGGCAAGGCCAACTAACAGACGGTCAACATGCTGTTTCATATTTGTACCGCCCTGTGTGGCAAGGCCGCTTGGCTTGTTTAGTGCAATAATCTGCCCATCGTCATAAATAACAAGGGACTTAATATAGGCGCGGTCTTTTTCGGATAATTTTACGGGCCCTTTATGCGGGGTGCTGTCTTTTGGGGTATATGGCGGAACACGCACATTTTGCCCCTCGACCAAACGTACATCCGCTTTTGCGCGTTTGCCATCAATGCGCAACTGCCCAGAGCGACAAAATTTATGAACCAAAAAGAATGGCACGCCTTTTTTACCGAGCCAGCGGTCAAGACGCTGTCCGTTTTCTTCTTTACTTACAATGATATTCTGGACGCCGCTCATGGGTGGATAACCTTTATTAAATGTTGCCCGCATAAAAATGCGATTAAGCCGAATGTAACTGACCCGATCAAGTAAAAGGCAAAGGCGCTATATGCCCCGCGCTCAAACAAGGTGATGCTATCGAGTGAGAAGGTTGAAAATGTCGTAAACGCGCCGAGCATGCCTGTGACAATAAAGCCTCGCATTTCATGGCTTGGCTGCCCGTAATGGGCAAATACGCCGGCAAGCGTACCTAATATGAACGACCCCAAAATATTGACAATCATTGTTGCGATAGGGAAATTTAAGCCCCAAAGCGCGGTAGAGGCAATATTTACGCCATATCTTAATACAGCGCCAACTGCGCCGCCCGCCGCAACGCTTAACCACATAAGCATGTTTCTTATCCTTTTAGGCCAAATTAGGCCAATAACTTTATGGCTTTATCTAGCGCAGATTGTAGGTGTGTTTCAAGGGAAAACTGTTCAAGCGTATCGCACGCCGCCCATTTTAGCGCGGCAGATTCATCGCTAATGGCAGGTGTTTCATCTGCACCTTCGCGCAATTTGAACAAATAAATAATATCAAAATGATGATGCGCAGGCTCGCCCCGTGCTGGGTTTTCGGGAATAGGGTGCACATCAACGCTAAGAATACCATCATAAGCAAGGTCAAAATCAGTTAAGCCAGATTCTTCTTCAACTTCACGGCGGGCAACGCCGAGAATATCGGCATCACCATCCGCATGCCCACCAAAATGCAGCCATTTATCAAGAAATTTATGGTGGTTAAGCAAGACGCGCTGCCCATCGGCACTAAATAAAAAGCCTGACCCCGTTAAATGCCCCGGCGCGAAATGGTCGCGAAATAACGCAGCAGGGCGCATCGGCAACAGGTCTAAAATCTGCTGTTTTGATGTTTGTTCTTTAGCTGTTGTGGGCGCAAATGTATCTAATGCGCGCTCAAGCTGTTGGACCATAGGGCGTCCTTACATGATATCAAAATTGTTTGGTGGTGCTGTCTTCTTCGTTGGCGCAGTTTTATCTTGTGACGGGTCAAGATATTTATCGACTTCAGGATCAAAAGCGCTTTTGAGTGTGGCATTGTTAAAGGCCTTTTTAACCTCTAAATCAAGTCCAGCTTTAACGTGACATTTTTGGCCGATCAGGTTGCCAGTGTAATCGTGGCCGCTTACGGCTTTGCATGCATGGCCTAGTGTGTGGACATCCATGTCTAGACCAGATTTTAATGTACTGTTCTCACCGACAGATCGTGCGGTTAAATCATGTCCGGCTTCTAGCTCAGAATGTGCGCCGACATCATGCAACTCCATGTCTAAACCCGATGTAATCTCGGAATTTTCACCAATATTCTTTGCTGTAACCTCATGGCCGGCGACAAGTATGGTGCGTGTGCCTCCGTTCTTGATATCTATATCAAGTTTTGCATCGATCCAACTATGGTCACCCAAATTGGCGGCAGTGAAATCAAATCCAGCTGTACCCATAAAATGATCGCCAGCATCTTGTATGTGAATATCGAGCGGCGCTTCAATGCTGACATGATCGCCGCAGCGTCCTTCAACAATTACGCAGCCATTAAATTTCTTCTCATCATAAGGTTTGCCGCCACTTTTAATTATAATGCTTGCGCTTTTCTTCTTTTTGCCTTCGACGATAATTTCAACATTATCGCCAATATTTCCGCGGACAAGCAACCCGCCACCATCGGTGATTTTAATTTTTGTGCCATCGCCGATATCACCTCTGATCTCGTTTAGGCCGATAAGCTTCAAATCTTCATTTGCGCCTATTTCAGCATAACCGAAAATGGTTCTGCTGACAGCTTTCTCTTTATTTTTGCGTTTAAAAAACATGATGCCCTCTCTATGAAATTACTGTGGACACTAGCAAGTAGAAATAATTATGTCAATTTCTTTCTTGGCGGATTTTAGCCCAATATTTAAGGCGCTTATTAATGTCGCGCTCAAAGCCGCGCTCTGGCGGGGTGTAGAAATTTTGACGGCCTAGTGTTTCGGGGAAATAATCTTGGCCTGAAAAACCTTCTGGTGTGTCATGGTCATATATATAGCCGCTGCCGTAATCTTGTTCTTTCATCAGCTTAGTTGGCGCGTTCAATATATGCTTGGGTGGCATATGTGCGCCGTTTTGCTTGGCGAAGCTCATGGCTTTTTTATATGCCATATACACGCCGTTTGATTTGGGGGCGGAGGCCAGATACACAGCCGCCTGTGCTAATGCAAGCTCGCCTTCAGGGCTGCCAAGGCGCTCATAGGTGTCCCATGCGGCAATCGCCTGCGTAATCGCCTGTGGGTCGGCAAGGCCAATATCTTCATTCGCCATACGTACAAGGCGGCGGGCAATAAAGCGTGGATCTTCCCCGCCATCAAGCATGCGGCACATCCAGTACAAAGCGGCGTCTGGGTCAGACCCACGAATGGATTTATGCAGCGCGCTAATTAAATTATAATGCCCATCATCACTTTTATCATAAAGTGGTGCGCGGCGGTTAATCAGGCTCAGCAGTTGTGTACGTCCCATTGGCTTATCATGCACGCCATAAGCAAAAATCTTATCAATCGCGCCGAGTAGATAGCGCCCATCACCATCGGCCGCGCCAATCAATGCGGCGCGTGCATCGTCTTCTAAATTCAGTTTTTCTTCAAAATGCGCTTCGCTTTTTTCGACTAAGCGTGTAAGCGCCGCATCATCAAGGCGGTTTAGCGTCACCACACTACAGCGCGAAAGCAAAGCGGGATTAAGGGAAAAGGACGGATTTTCTGTCGTCGCGCCGATTAAAGTCAGCGTTCCGTCTTCTAATACAGGCAGGAAAGCATCTAGCTGTGCCTTATTAAAGCGGTGAATCTCATCGACGAATAAAACCGTATGCACGCCATTTTGCTGCCGCGCCCGCGCGCTATCAAATACTTTGCGTAAATCCGCAACGCCAGAAAAAATTGCTGAAATTTGTTCAAAGCGATATTGCTCATCCTCGGGCACGAATAGGCGGGCAATCGTCGTTTTACCGCAGCCCGGCGGCCCCCATAATATTAGCGAGGGCAGGGGCGTTTGCCGCCGTAATTGATGAAGCTGCCCGTCATTTTCTGCCGTTAAATGGTCTTGCCCGATAACCTCATCCAAGGTTTTGGGGCGCAGAACCTCAGCCAAGGGTTTGCGTGCGGTGGTGTCGCTTTGCGCGGGCGTTGCAAATAAATCTGTCATGATGCGCTTAAACTATTGGAAGCGCTGTTTAGCGTCAATCACTATTTTAACGCAGCGCAATCTGCTGACGTTGGCCATTACGGTTAAGGGTCATAGCCAGGCGATATCCCTTGAAGTTCGTTTTCAGGCCTTTTAGAACATCCTTCGGCGTTTCGATTTTTACGCCGTTGATTTCTTCGACCACATCACCAGTGCGAATGAAGCGGCTAGCTTGCGCGTTTTGGTTTATTGCGCTAATGACAACGCCTTTTTCGGGAATATCATTACCAAGCTCTTCGCGCAAGGCGGGGTTGATGTTTGAAAAGCTAAAGCCATCAAAATAGCTGTTATCATCAATGGTCACCGTATCACGCGCGGGAATTTCAGGCGGGGCAATACTTTTGAACTTAATCTCTTTTTCTTTGCCTTTGCGGCTGACGGTCATGCGTACGTGGTCGTCAATTGGCGTGGTCGCAATGCGGAAGCGTAGTTCAGATGCGTCACGTATTTTCTTACCATTAACGGCAACGACCAAATCACCGCGCTCTAACCCCGCGGCGCGGGCGGGGCTAGCATCATGTATTTCTGTGATAAGTGCGCCGCTTGGGCGGTCTAGGCCAAGCCCTTCGGCTATGCCTGCAGTCACATCTTGTGCGGCAAGCCCCATCCATGGGCGCTTAATATGCCCGCTTTCGGAAATTTGATTGTTTTTATGTGCGGATATAATCGCCATCACCATTTCGGATGGGACAGAAAATCCAATGCCGAGTGACCCGCCATCACGAGAATAAATTGCGGTATTAATCCCAACGACGCCGCCGCGCATTGATACAAGCGGGCCACCAGAATTACCAGGGTTAATCGCCGCATCCGTCTGGATGAAGAAGTTGAAATCATTAATGTTAAGGGATGAGCGCGCAAGCGCGGATACAATACCGCTTGTCACTGTTTGCCCAACGCCGAACGGGTTACCAATGGCAAGGACAAGGTCGCCGACTTCCATGTTTTCGCTCGCTTCTAACTTGGCGTAGGGCAGGCCGTCTTTATCGGGCTTTATTTTAAGCAGGGCAATATCTGCGTTTTTGTCGCTTAATAATACTTTCGCAGGAAATTCGCGCCCGTCATTTAACACAACAGTAATTTCATCAGCCCCATTAATGACATGGGCGTTAGATACAACAAGGCCGTCTTTTTCAACAATTACGCCGCTGCCAAGCGCGCCTTCAACGCGTTGACGTTCCAACCCACCCAAGCCGCGGCCAAAGAATTGGTTAAAGAACGGGTCATTCATAAATGGATGCACGCGGCGCGTCACCATGCGTTTGGTGTAAATATTAACAACAGCGGGGGATATTTCTTTGACCAATGGGGCAAAAGATAATGAAATTTCCGCGCGGGATTGCGGAACGTCCTTTGCTTGCGCTAAGCTAAGAGGCGTAAAACTACAAACCAATATAGCGGTTATATGAAGAATGTGTTTTTTCATTTTCTTTATCCTGTGCTATAAATAAAAGGTAATTTTTTGTTTTAAATATAATCTAGATATAAATAGTCAATACGCAGCGCCATGTCTACATCTCAAAATGCAAATACGCCGGTCTATCGTAGCGCCGAAGAGTATATTTCAGAAAAACCGAACGTGATTAAGGTTTACCGCGAATTACTGCGCAATTCATGGCTGTATGCCTATGGGCAGCGTGCGTGGATTCCGGTGACGAATATTTTGGGCATCATGGCGAATATTACGCTGCTTTTGCAGCCTTTTGCATTGGGGCAGCTGATCAACCATATTCAATATTCTGAAAAAACAGAAATTGTTGGCGGCGCGGTCATGTGGCTGACGCTGTATTTGGTATTGATTGGGATGTATTGGTCATTAAACGGCCCTGCGCGGATTCTTGAGGGCCGCCTTGCGCATTTTACCAAGGCGACATTTTATAAAGATTACTTCATGCGCATGGTTGATATGCCGATGGATTGGCATGAAAAGCACCCAACAGGATCATTGCTGACGCGCCTTAGTAAAGGTGGACGGTCTATGCAGAGCTTCTTTGAAATGCAAAGCGTCAATATTGCGATTGCCACTAATATTGTTGGTGCGACCCTCGCATTAATGATTCTTAGCCCAATTTCAGGTTTATGTGTTGGCGTGCTTGTTTTCTTTATGTTTGTGATTATGCAGTTCTTTGACCGCGTTTTGATGAACCGTATTGAAGATGCGGATGAAAAAGACAATATCTTCTTCTCTCGTCTCACAGACTTCATTAACAACATTCGTACGGTGAAAAGTTATGATTTGTCATCCTTTTCAATGCGTACACTGACTAAAGCGCAGCGCGATATTTTCAAAGTTCAGCGCCCTGTTATTAAGTGGGAAGAACTGAAATGGTTTGTCTTGTCGATTATGCTCGTGATCACATCTTTTATCGTTTTGCTCGTCTTCATCATGACCAGTATTGATAAAGACGTATTCTTGATTGGTACGATGGTTATGGTGTTTCTATATCTTGCGAAAATAGACTCGGCTTTAATTAGCTTTGCGCAGAACTATCGCCGTTTAATGAATGCACATACGGATTTGCGTTCAGCCACGGTTCTTTATCGTGATCTTGTTATGCTTTCGCAGCGCAAACCGAAGGAGCAGGAAAAAGAGCTTGATGTTGACCAAGGTGCGCTGCATTTCCAAAATATCAGCTTCGCCTATAACCAACGCCAAAAGGCGCTCGACCAGATGGAGCTCAGTATCCCTGCAAGACAAAAGGTGGGTATTGTTGGTGTATCTGGTTCTGGTAAAACAACGCTGCTTAACTTGCTGCTGCGCTTTTATGACCCGCAGGGCGGTGAGATCTTTATTGACCGTCAGAATATTACAGATGTTTCATCGGGAAGTTTGATGCAGAATATTGCCGTCATCCCGCAGGATATTTCACTGTTTGATGATACATTGCGCGAAAATATTCGCTTTGGCCGTTTGAATGCCACCGATGCCGAAGTTGAAGAGGCGGGCGTTCAGGCTTATGTTGATCAATTCGTGAAAGACCTGCCGCAAGGTTACTCAACGCCTGTTGGGCCAAGCGGCGCGGCATTATCTGTGGGGCAGCGTCAGCGTATTGCGATTGCCCGTGCCATTTTGAAAGATGCACCAATCCTCGTGCTTGATGAAGCAACTTCGGCGCTTGATTCTGAATCAGAACGTTTGGTGCAAGATGCATTAGATAAAATTATGGCGAAGAAAACGGTAATTGCCATTGCGCACCGCCTAAGTACTATTCGTCACCTTGACCGTATTTTGGTGTTTGATAAAGGCCGCGTTGTCGAAGATGGTACACATGACGAACTTCTGCGTGAAGAGGGGATCTATTATAACCTTTGGCAAATGCAGAGTAATGGCTTCTTGCCTGACCTACCTGAAGACGATTTTGAAGAATTGGCAGAGGGGGTTAACCCGAACCCGCTTGAGCAGTTTGGTGGCGTTGTGCCGGACGTAGGGCCAGATTCAGAGCCTGAAAAATAATGATTAAATTTTATTGTTTTACCTTTGGCGGATAGATCATTTCCTCTATCTCGCGCGTGATTGGCATTTCGTAATCATAGGCGGCAACAAAAATTCCGCTTGTACTATCCGTAATGCGCGCGTGAACCTTGACGTTGTTAACAGCTTTAGTAAAGCTGCCTGAGAGGATCAAGTGTGGCCCATCAGTTAGCTCTTTGAAACGCTGTGGGTTCATCTGTTGATTAGCGAGCAATGATTCAGGTGATGCGCTGCTATCTAAAGACATGGCATTATTTTGAATATAGCGCGGCTGAATCACTTGATGACCAAGTTGAATAAGGCGCGTACTTATTTGTTCAGGGAGAACGCGGCCAAGGGCGCTCATACGCTGCGGCGCGTGATTATCCCAGAAATCTTGCACAATGATAGGGAGTGTGTGGCGTGAGCGTGCCTTGAGCTGCTGCGCAATGACGTCAGCCGCTGTCTGGTTCAGGATAACTATATTCCCGCCATCTTCGTAATTGGGCATACTGCCCAGTAAAGCAACAGCGCCTGTGCATCCGCTAAGGCAGACCGCTGCGGTAACCGTTAGTAAGCTGCGGCGGATGAAAGATGTGCTGCGCATTTTTTACTGTGCCTCTACTGTGATTGGCATCGGTGCGGCATTTGATGTCTCGCCTTCAGAGTAGGCCGTGCCATAGCTTTTAACAGGCGCGGTAATGTCTTCATGTGTGTCCATAACATCTTCTGGCGCGGTCAGCATCGGTGAATCATCCATTACGGGCTGTGCGCGTTGGACGTTGCTATATGCGGCGTCATGAGTGGTTGCATGGTCTTCTACTTCTGTATGCACAGGCGTGTAGCCTTGCGGTACTTTAAAACCATGATACCCCGGAATAAGATACGCATCAGCAATAGGCTGCCCATGTAATGTATCAACAACGTTCAGGGCATAATAATCAAAGCCCTTAATGTCTTTTGCCGTTGGCTTAATGCTCATATGTTCAAAGTCTTTTTTCTTGGCGTCGCGTATTGTGTAAATCATTTGGTAGCGGGCCATGCTTGTAAGATCTAGGCCAATGCCCATATTGCGCAGGCCAAGGCGCAATGCATCATCAAAATCTTTGTTTTTCTGCTCGCTTACAAGAAAGACTTTTTCGCCTGATGGAATTGTGCGCAGGTTCGGCGTGATTTGTTCAAGCAGCTGATCCACTTTATCTTTGTGGAACATAAAGTCGCTATCGATGTCTGCTTGATTATATTTAATGTCCGCGTCATAAGGCACAGTTTTCTTGGGTGCAGAAATTGGCTTAGTCGAATTATAACTATATCCGGTCGGCATAGAATTGCGCAATGTATCTACAGCGCTACAGCTTGTTAACGCCAAGGCGCATGCTGTTGAAAGAGCCAGAGGTAAAAGGGAACGAGTGCGATTAATAACAATAGACATCATAAAACCATTAAGCTGAAATTGGACGTGAAACGAAGGGGATACCTTATCCATGTGAAGTCTAACATCATATGGTTTAAGACACAATCCGCTTTATGGCGCGTGGTTATGATTACGCAGAATAACTGCGAATCTTGTTAATGCTATTGGTCGTGCTATGCCCATCGACAAGTGATAATATGCGCGCTTCACCGCCATATGACTTGGCGATTTTTGCTTCAGGTACATCTTCTAATTTATAATCACCGCCTTTAACGTAAATGTCTGGCTGTAAATATTCAATCAAGGCAGATGCGGTGTTGTCTTGCTCAGGCTGTTCTGCGCCAAAGAACACAACCATGTCGACGGCAGCAAGCGCACCGATGACATTGGCACGGGATTGTTCGTTTTGAACAGGGCGGTTTTCCCCTTTCAAGATCTGTACAGAACGGTCTGTGTTAAGGGCGACGATAAGGCGGTCACAAAGACAGCGTGCTTCATGTAAATATTGAACATGCCCGGGGTGCAGTAAATCAAAACAGCCATTGGTTAAACCAACGCGCATACCGTGGCGTTGCCACTCATCAATCTGGCGTTTGGCTTCATCCCAATTCTTGATTTGTGCAATACTGGCTTGCATGGTCGGGGAATGGTCAACTTTGCTGTCGAGGGTTTTGTCATCTTCATGTTGCGCGGTGAGACGCTCAAGAATTTCCTCGGCGCGGATAGGGGCTGTCCCTGTTTTGGCGACGACAACGCCGCCAGCAATATTGGCAATGCGTGCCGCTTCGACCAAATCAGCCCCTGCAGCTAATGCAGCAGCGATTGTCGCGATAACTGTATCACCCGCGCCAGAGACGTCGAATACTTCTAATGCTTCGGTCGGGATGTGGACGGGGCGCTGCGCGTGATCTTTCCCGCGGCCCTGTACAATGGTCATACCGTCTTCTGAACGTGTGGCCACGACATTTTGTATGCCAGATGTCTCAATTAATTTGTTCGCGGCATTTACGACTTCGCCGTCTTCTATCGTTGCGGCATTATTGGTTGCTTTTGATAATTCATCACGGTTTGGCGTGACAGCATAAGCGCCGCTATAAATGCTGTAATCATTGCCTTTTGGGTCGACTAGGGTTTTAACCCCATGTGCATTGGCAAGGTCGATAACTTCACGAATAAGCTTTGGCGTTAATACGCCTTTATCGTAATCCGACAGGATAATAACCTGACAATCAGTGATATGGCTTTTTATTTTCGCCAAAATACGGTCTTCTTCATCCGCATTAATGTAACGTTTGTTTTCTTCATCAACACGTAGAAGCTGCTGATTACTAGCCACAAAACGTGATTTAACGGTGGTCGGGCGGTCAGATATAAGCAATCCATCTGCTGGATCGCAGACATGTTGCAGGGAATCAAGCATTGTAGTAACGATGCTGCCTTCGCTGTCATCGCCAATAATACCAATCAAATGTGTTTTAACTTTTAGGCCATCAAGGTTACGAATAACGTTACCCGCACCGCCGAGCATACGCCCCTGACGTGCAACATGCAGAACTGGAACAGGGGCTTCTGGTGAAATGCGCGATACTTTGCCGTAAAAATAGCGGTCGAGCATGATATCCCCGACAACAAGGATTTGTGCAGCGGCCATGTTGTTTACAAGCTTGCGGAGCGCGTCTAAATTCGTCATGTTTTCAACCATATTACGTTAATTGGCATTTCTTAGGCCATCTGGGAAGGCTTTGTAAATATATCGTGTTTTTAACGAAAATAAAGGCCGAAAAGCATATTTTATTAATGAATCTTCGGCTTGTTAAGGGGTTGTTAACCTAAGCTGTAGTATTTTGGTAAGAACAAAACTGTGTTGTGGATGCTTTTAAAGCATTAAGTAGTGTGAGTTTTAACGTATATCGTGGCTTTGGGGAAGGCCATTTAAAAACATCGATACGTAATTTCTCATAAAAATTAAATATAAAAATATCTTAGGGTATAACCTATGAGGGATAAGCGTATTATGGGTAAGTCAACGGGACATTTAGCAGAATGTACAAAGCGTGATTTTTCACGTGCAAGTGAAGCTGGAAAAACATCTGGCGTTTTTAAAATCCTTAAATCATTTCTTCATCATAACCGTGTCGGCGATATTCTAGTTCTAACTGGTAAAATTACGCCAGCACAATTAGGGCAGGTTCTGCGTGAAGAGCGTAGCAGCAGGACATGTAAGAATGAGCTTGGTCAGGCGTTAATTGACAGAGGCATGATTACAGCCAAAGAATTGCGCCTTGCCCTGTTTAAACAAAAATTCATCCGTACGGCGATTGCGACTTGTGCGGTTTTCATTTCTTTGAGCGGCGGCGCAGTTAAAACAGCCAAAGCTTCAGGTATTAAAGACGTACCAGGGAAAATCCGTATCGTTAAAGCCTCGGCAAAGTCTAAAGTTGAAGGCAGTTTCGGTGGCTATCCAGCACTTTTCGGCCATGGTGAGAAGCGTTCAACAGAACTTACGGCCTTCACTAAATGGAGCGATATGTTCAAGCGTTTTGAAAATGTTCTGGCAAATGGTTCTGGTGATAATGAAGTTAGTAAACTGCAAAATGATTTGCGCGGTTTAGAAAATGCGTCACTGGTTGAAAAAGTTGTTGCCGTGAACAAGATGATGAACAAAGTGCCTTATATTACTGACAGCAATAACTGGGGTAAAACTGATTATTGGGCAACGCCTGTAGAGTTCATGCAGCGTGGCGGTGACTGTGAAGATTTCGCCATTGCTAAATATACTGCACTTAGAATGCTTGGTGTGCCTGAAGAGCGGCTACGCGTAGCGATTGTACAAGATACATATAAAGGCATTCCGCATGCTGTGTTGATCGCCTATACAGATAAAGGCCCAATGCTTTTAGATAATCAAATGGATGATGCCGTGTTCACAGACTCAACACGCCGTTACAAACCAATTTATTCAATAAACCGCCAAGCATGGTGGTTACACAAAGGCCTTGCGCCGACCCGCGTTGCGTCTTTGAACTAGAGTTTCTTAATTTATGGTCGAGTTAAATGGGGAAAATAAAGGCCGGCAAATTGCCGGCCTTTTATTATTTAATGATTTTTCTTAAATAAGAAAAATGGCCGCGCTGCGCTGCGTAATCTTCTTTGATGTTGTCAATATTGTCCGTACGCAGGTCAATAATTGCTCCGCGCGGAATTTCGCCGCTATGCACGCCCGTCGTAATTGCATCCAAGATTTTATAGGATAAAGGAAGGTTGAAATATGTACTTTTCATTGTCAGAACGGTTGTGGAAGCTTCAAAATCAGCAACGGTTTTTGATTGTTCCTTGCCATTTATCACAAAATTTTCTTTTTTATTTTGTATGCTGGGACGATAATCTGTAACCGCCAAAGTGTGAAATATACGGGTTAGCTCTTTCTCCCCACCAGAATTAAAGCCGGTTGTATATTCGGTTTCGCCTTGATCATTTATATGTGCTAAAAATAACATTGCGTATGCTTCCTTATTTGATGATATTTTCTAACCTATTTCGATAAGCAAAAAGTCCCGTCTTGTCGGCGTATTCGGTTTTGATGTTGTCCCAATTGTCAGTACATAGATCTATGATTGTTGTTTTCGGGATATAGCCAGCCTGCACGGCAATGGCGATATCTTCTAGAATCGTATGGGGAACATCAATATCGAAATACGCATTACAGTGGCCATGGATGCGTGAAGCGCTGTTAAATTCGAAAACAGTCTTCTTCTTTGTTTTGCCGTTGATCTCACACGCTTTTTTTACTTCATTAACATGTGGGTGAAATTGCGCTACAGCTATTGTGAAGAAAGGGCGAACTGTTATTGCTGTTCCATCTTCGCTGTAATCTGTCGTGACAAGAGAGTGTATATAATCGTTAATGCGTGCCATAAATAGCATTTTGATGTCTCCTATAGGTTTATTTGCAGCGCAGTATATGCGTGCACAAAAGTTATGTCAATAAATAGTGTTTGACATAACTTTTGTGAGGTGTATAATCCACGTCAGCTTGATTGGGAAATAAGGAGGGATGAGCGATGCAAAGTTTAAAAGAATTAGAGAAGAAAATTATTGGCACTCTGGCGTTAACAGCGGGCGCGTTGTTTGCAACGAGTTTCGCTCTAGGTGAAGCGAATAATGCGCCTGAAGACGAGGCTCAAGTACAAACGCAGACTGATAAATACTATAAGAAAGAGCCAGTTTTAGAAAGTGATGGGCTTATAGTTCATCAAGCTGAAGGGCTTGGCTATGCAATGAGTTTTGAGAGTTCAAAACTTTATCAATATGCAAATGAATATGAGGCAAATGTTCCTGTAGGTTATGTTGAATACAATAGTTTGTTCGATGATCTAAAACTGGTTTTCCTCACTAAAGTGGATGGTGAGAAAGTGGAGTTTTGGATGCCTATGGATGGGCCGCAGCTGTTTAATCAGTTCGTCAAAAATGCACCTGAATTTCTTGATCATGCATTGACGACGAAGCAAGGTTTCGAGGCAGAGGAACGGACGAATTATTCAAGTGATGTGGCTTTCTTCTTTGATGAAGAAAATAGCTTTTCACGTGATGGCGATCAAATTTCGATTACCTTTAACGCTTTACAAATTACTTGTACGGCAGATTTAGCGGACACTAAAGACTATGGCGAGAAATCTTATCATAATATGATGTCATGTGCGCCACAAACGCCTTAATAAGTCGTGCATAATATAAGGCCAATTGCACTGAGTATTAAGCCGTAACCAGCCCAAATATTGACGGGTTCTTTATGTTGAATGTATTTGTAATATAGGCTAACCCAAACGGGGCTCGTAAATACAATCGCGGTGACATAGCTGGGGTTGAGAGTCAGGCTCATAGCGGTATTCTTACAGAGGTTAGCGCACAGAAAAATACAGCCAATTATGCCCCCTATTTTAAGGTTAGATATAATAGTGTGGCCTGACGGGCTGGCCGCGGCTGTTCTTTTTTGTATAAGAAATGTCACGATACTTATAACCAATGCTTGCATCCATGCATAAATGATCACACCGCTCATAAAGCCAGAAGAATCCATAGCGGTTTTATTTAAAATATCCACGCAGGCGCCAAGCCCTATAATGGGCAGATAAAAAATTAATGCGCTACGGCTTATAGGGCAGCGATTCATAAAGGACGCGCTTAACGCGCCTATTAATAAGCAAACGAGGACACTGCTAAACACTAAAGGCTGGCTGAGTAGGTCGCTACGGGTGTCGCTATCCAGAATAAACCAAACTAGAAAAACAAGCCATATGATGAATGGTTTCATACGTATAGCAACGCCTGCGCCAAATTTAGAGGCTGCGGCAAAGTTTTGCGTATCAGAATAACTGACAATAAGGGCTGTGGTAAGCGTTGCGACATAGAAAAGTGGTTGGGCCGGCCATTCTAAAAAAGGTAAAATGGGGGTGAGAGCGATAAATGGGACTAGCCCGCGCCAAAATGTTTTTTGTATGGCGGGCATGTCTACATATTGCCCAATCAGAAATATACTCGCGGTGAGCAAACTCGTTGCCATCGCAAATACCCACCAGAGATGATCAGTAATGTTTAGAAGCACGGGCTTTATGCAGCATCGTAATCAAGGTTGTTGCCCGCTGTGGCAATACGCAGGGAGTTTGTTGTGCCAGTTTGCCCAAACGGAACACCCGCAGTAATGACGAGGCGATCATCTTTTTGCGCGAGCCCTTCTGTTATCGCATAGGTGCAGGCCATGCTAACCGACTCGGCGAAGCTTGTCGCAATCGGTACATGTATCGCATGAACACCGTAACTAAGCGCAAGGCGGCGTGTTGTGTCTTTGCTTTGTGATAACGTTAAAATAGGCTGTTTCGGGCGCATACGTGCGGCGCGCTGGGCGGTTGAGCCAGAGGCCGTGAAGTTAGCAATACAGGCCACGCCAATATCTTGCGCGATGTGATAGGCGGATGATGTGATCGCGTCCGAGGGGTCTTTAATATTCGCCGGGCGATCCGCCGCCATTAGTTTTTGGTAAAGGTCATCGCGCTCAACGCTACGGCAGATGCGGTCCATAATTTCAACCGCTTCTAATGGGTATTGGCCTGCCGCGGTTTCGGCCGACAGCATCACTGCGTCTGTGCCATCATAAACGGCGGTCGCAACATCGGATGCTTCGGCGCGGGTTGGGCGTGCATTTTCAATCATCGATTCTAGCATCTGCGTTGCTACGACAATCGGCTTACCTGTGCCGCGTGTCATGCGTACAATTTTCTTTTGCCATGCGGGGACTTGTTCTGGCGGGATTTCAACGCCCAAATCACCACGCGCGAGCATAATACCATCAGAATATTCAAGAATTTCTGAAAAGCTTTCAAGCGCGGATGGTTTTTCAATTTTCGCCATTAAGGCAGCGCGGCCATTAATTAAGTCTTTCGCATATTTAACGTCATCTGCTGTTTGTACGAAAGACTGGGCAATCCAATCTACCCCCATAGATAAGGCTGCTTCTAAATCGATCTTGTCTTTTTCGGTCAGCGCATCAATCGGAAGAATAACATTTGGGATGTTAAACCCTTTGCGGTCAGATAGGCGCGAACCAGCCAAAACTTCGGCAACAAGATAATCATCACCTTTTTCCTGAATGCGAAAACGCACCTTACCATCATCAAGTAGAATGTTTGAGCCAACCGCCAAGGCGCCCATAACTTCAGGGTGGGGCAGGCACACACGGTTTTCATCACCGGGCGCTGGATCCATATCTAGGCGGATGGTCATGCCCTTGGTTAGGGCAATTTTACCTTCGGCGAATGTACCAAGGCGTAATTTAGGGCCCTGCATATCGGCGACAATACATGTTGTGCGCGCATATTTTTTTTCTAAAGCACGGATGTATTGGACGCGCTCTGCATGGTCGGCGTGATCCCCGTGTGAGAAGTTTAGGCGGAAAGCATCAACGCCAGTGCAGAAAAGTTGTTCGATAATTTCGGGTGTAGCGGAGGCTGGCCCTAATGTCGCCAAAATTTTTGTATTGCGCTGTCTTATGATTTTGATTCGTTCGTCCACGTGATGACCCTCTATATAACTCTCTATTTATATGCGCAATTATACTGTGTTTTCGAGGCTTTTCACAAGGGGCAATATTATGGCCTAAATAGATGCAATAAATTACAGCAATTTACTCGTCCACAATCCAGTGCATTGATTCTATTAAGTTTATGTTACTTATCCCAATAAGTGATTCAAATTTAAGGTGATTTTTTGTGTGCCTTTTGTGTATGGTGACGCCATATTTCGATCATAGTTGCACATAATACAGCGCAGATAAAGCTGTATAAATGCGGATGAATTTGGATAAGTTTTTTTGTGATGATTTATTCCCCAAAAAGAGTCACAACGCAAAGCGCGGTTTTAAACGATTCCATTGCGTCAAGCAAAAAACTGCACAAAAATGACAAAATATATTTTTGCGAAAAACACGATATATAGTATGTTTATATTGTAACGATCACTAAGGATTGTGTTTCACGCAATTTCGTTATCAACGTAAAATAGTAGCGTCACGATGCTGAAAATAGCTTAGAAGAGGCTTGTTTTTAATTGTGACCAGTGTAACTGAATAATAAGGCCGTATTAGGAGCCAACTTTAGGAGTATGTCTATGTTTGATGTCGCGCAGATGGAAAGAGGTAACCGCATTCGTATTGATCGCAGCCGCGATGCGAATCTTACCGAATTTGGGAAGGCCACCCTTGCAGACCGTTATTTAATGCCAGAAGAAGCCTACCAAGATCTATTTGCCCGTGTGTCTATGTATTACGGTGACAATTCAGAACATGCACAGCGCGTTTACGACTATATGTCGAAGCTTTGGTTTATGCCAGCAACGCCGGTTCTTTCTAATGGTGGTACTAACCGCGGCTTGCCAATTTCTTGTTTCCTAAACGAAACAGGCGACTCTCTAGACAGCATTGTTGAACTTTGGAATGAAAATGTATGGCTTGCCTCGCTTGGCGGCGGTATCGGTTCATACTGGGGTAATGTCCGCTCAATCGGTGAGAAAATTGGCCGTAACGGTAAGACATCAGGTATTGTTCCATTCATTCGCGTGATGGACTCGCTTACACTTGCGATTTCCCAAGGCTCACTTCGTCGCGGCTCAGCGGCGATTTACTTGCCAATCTGGCACCCAGAAATTGAAGAATTTATCGAACTTCGTCGTCCAACAGGCGGTGATCCGAATCGTAAGGCATTGAACTTGCACCATGGCGTTCTTGTAACAGATGCATTTATGCATGCTGTAGAGCGCAACGAAGAATGGGCGCTACGTTCACCTAAGGATAATGCGATTATCTCTACTGTTAATGCACGTGACCTATGGGTTCGCTTGCTAACAGCGCGTATCGAAACAGGCGAGCCTTACATCGTGAATATCGACCATGTAAATGACAGCATTCCTGCGCACCATAAAATGGCGGGTTTGAGTGTTAAGATGTCAAACCTATGTTCAGAAATTACATTGCCGACAGGTATGGATCATTTAGGTAACGACCGTACGGCTGTTTGCTGTCTATCGTCCATCAACATGGAAAAATATGATGAGTGGAAAGACGATGAAAACTTTGTAGAAGACATCATGCGCTTCTTAGATAACGTCCTGACAGACTTCATCGAGAAAGCACCAGACAACATGGCCAAAGCTAAATATTCTGCAATGCGTGAGCGTTCAGTTGGCCTTGGTGTGATGGGCTGGCACTCTTTCCTTCAGCAGAAGATGATTCCGATGGAAAGCGTTATGGCGAAAGTTTGGAACAAGCGTATTTTTGAACAAATCCGTACGCAAGCTGACAAAGCATCACAAGTGCTTGCTGAAGAGCGCGGTGCATGTCCTGATGCGGCTGATTACGGAATTAAGGAACGTTTCTCTAACAAAATGGCAATCGCGCCAACCGCGTCTATTTCCATTATTTGTGGTGGGGCGTCTCCAGGTATTGAACCTAATGCAGCAAATGCATTTACGCATAAAACACTGTCAGGTTCATTTGCGGTACGTAACCGTTACCTCGAACAGCTTTTGGAAGAAAAAGGCCAGAATAACGAAGATGTTTGGTCATCAATTTTCACAAATGAAGGTTCTGTTCAGCATTTGGATTTCCTTGATGATCTTGAAAAAGACGTTTTCAAAACGGCCTTTGAACTTGACCAACGCTGGCTTGTTGAGCATGCAGCTGACCGCGCAGAATTTATCTGTCAGGCGCAGTCATTAAACGTCTTCCTCCCTGCAAATGTGCATAAGAAAGACCTGCATGAAATTCACTATCTTGCATGGAAGAAGGGCGTTAAGTCACTTTATTACTGCCGCTCAAAATCCATTCAGCGCGCAGAAAGTGATGCAAGTTGGAAACGTGGCTCAACAATTGCGCCAGATAATCTGCGTGAGCCAGAGCTACAGGAAAATAATTACGAAGAATGTTTATCATGCCAATAATGTGTTTATGGTCACGATAAGGGACAAGCATTCGAAGAAGGCCTTGCAATATGCAGGGCCTTTTTTTGTTTATTATCAACTGTTTGTGCGTAAAGGTTGCGTGCGGTAATATTTTTGAGTAAAATTACATAACATTCTGGTTGTGTATATAGATAGAAATGTGATAAAAACAGCCTGAAGTTGAATATAAGGGTAATAGAGAGAAGAAAAGGTTTATAAAATGGCGGATTTAAAAACATATGCGATGGCTTTTAGTTTGGCAGCGACAACAGTGTTAAGCGGCTGCGCATCATCTTCGCAATATCAGGGCGGCGCACAATTAAATAGCGCATCAGCACAGCAGCAAAAATCAGGCTGGATTCTTAGCCGCGATTTTAAAGGTCTCCATGCAGAAGCATGCTCAGTCAAGGACACATGGACAACAGCGTCAAATGGACATAGCGCATATTGTTTTGACCCAGCAGATGTAAAGCAGCTTCTGAACCAAGATAAAATTTCTGGCGAACCAATGCAGCAAAGAGGGCCGCAATACGGTAAAATGATATGGAATTCAACGATGAACAATGTTTATCGTAATGTTGATGGACGCAGCCAAGATAATCGTGTGCAGTTTGGTAGTAACGGCAAAGGCGCGATTAATGGTATGCAGGCTTTCATGAATAATGGTTATAAAGGGCGCTGCCTTGAAAGTTTCATGCAAAACCCGAATAATCCGATTAATGGTATTTTGTATAAAACACCAAAGCAATTGGGTACTTTGGATAACTGCGCAAGTGAATTACGTATGGCTGAAACGACACATCGTATGGGCCCAATTAATATAAAAATTAAATAATATCTCTAAAACTCCGAAAAAAGCGGTAAGTCTTGCACTTTACCGCTTTTTTTTGTATTGAAGTGAATTACATTAAAAGCTGGAGAGAAAACATGGTTATGCTACCACATATACAGCGCCATCAAACGCAGGCGGTTAAGGTTGGTAACGTCACAATTGGCGGCGGTGCACCGGTCGTTGTACAAAGCATGACCAATACAGACACGGCTGATATCGCCGCGACCGTCGCGCAGGTCAAAGAACTTGCTTATGCGGGCTCAGAAGTTGTACGTATCACCGTCAATAATGACGAAGCCGCCGCAGCTGTCCCGCATATCAAAGAAGAACTTATCAAGCAGCGCATCTACGTGCCGCTTGCGGGGTGTTTCCATTATAACGGTCATGAATTATTGACTAAATATCCTGACATGGCAAAGGCGCTTGATAAATACCGTATCAACCCCGGTAATGTCGGCTTTGGCGAAAAGAAAGACAAGCAATTCGCCATGATTATTGAAACGGCGTTGCAATATGATAAAGCCGTACGCATTGGTGTGAACTGGGGCTCGCTTGACCAAAAATTATCAACCCGCCTGATGGATGAAAATGGCAAGTTAGACATGCCGCTACCGGCGGATGCTGTTATGCGTGAAGCCTTAGTGCAATCTGCCCTCATCAGCGCGCAGCAAGCCGAAGAGCTCGGACTTGGCAAAGACCGCATTATACTGTCCGCAAAAGTTAGTCGCGTGCAAGATTTAATTGCCGTATACCAAGAGCTTGCCCACCGTAGTGATTATGCCCTTCATCTCGGCCTTACCGAAGCGGGGATGGGATCAAAAGGTATTGTTGCCACCGCTGTTGGCGAGGGCATCTTATTGCAAATGGGTATTGGCGATACCATCCGCGCCTCATTGACGCCGAAAGTCGGTGAGCCACGCACATTGGAAGTTAAAGTCTGCCAAGAGCTGTTACAGGTTATGGGCATACGTTCATTTGCCGCGCAAGTCAGCGCTTGCCCAGGCTGTGGACGCACCACCAGTACGTTTTTCCAAGAACTTGCGCAAGATATTCAAAAAGCCCTTGATGATAATATGCCTAAGTGGCGTAAGGATTACCCCGGCGTAGAAGAAATGAATGTCGCCGTTATGGGCTGCATCGTAAACGGCCCTGGCGAAAGCAAACACGCGAATATCGGTATATCGCTCCCCGGAACAGGCGAAAGCCCTGTTGCCCCTGTCTTTATGGATGGCAAGAAAACGCACACTCTCCGCGGTGACAACATCGCCGCCGAATTTCATATGCTCGTCGAAGAATACGTCAAAACCCGCTACGGGCAAACGGCTGATACGGCGAAAACAGGAACAAACTAATCAAAAAAAGCGGAGAAAGATTTTCCCCGCTTTTGTAATTTTATCAATTCTGAAATTAAATTTTCGGCTGCTGTTGTGGCGCTGCGCCATTATTGTTTGATGCGGCTTTTATGGTCTGCACCAATTTTTCTGCAGCTTGGTCAAGTAGGTCATACAGCTTTGCATCGTGTTTTTTGACATGAACAAAAAGTGTTGATGGTAAGGCGTCTTCTTTACTTTGTATTTCTGCATATTCATCGGCCGGTTCGCCGGCATCCAATTTCTTTTGTAGATCATATTGTGTAACAAGGCTTACAATGCCGATAGTCTGCGCAATGAAAGGATTTTGTTCAACCAGTTTATCGTCGCCGTCAAGAATGTAATCAACAACGGTTTTAACCTGCGGTGAATATTCTTCCTCAAAACGGCGAATGTCATCAAAGGTAAATGGTGATGCGTTAAATAAGATGCAGCCGACGATAATTGCTTCTTTGTCATCGTGCTCTGCTTGAATATGTTGTTCTGCTGCATTGGCGTAGTTCAGCATAAGGTCGCCATATTCTTTAGGCATAGACCCGCCAAGGAATCCTACAAGATTTTCTTGTTCCTGAAACGCTTTATGTGCAAGTGGATATTTTTCAAACATGCGCACCAAAGTTAGCTCTTCAGCGGTGCTAGACTTGTTAAATAGATAGGCATAGGCCTTGCCGATGATTGGAAAATTCTCAAAAATATTATTGCCAGCCATGACTGTGCCCTCCTGAGTTTTGTAAACTGTTAGAGGGCACAATGGACCAAAATTATGAAAAACGCAAGTGTTTTCTTATCCTAAACATTTGGGGTATTTACTGGCGCATAGGTTGCCTTAAACTCATCAGGTTGAATGCCATACACATCGTTTGGGCCGCCATAGACAAGAGCGCCACCACTTTTAATGCGCATATCTTCACCCCATGGGGCTTTGAAAGAAACATTACGCTCTACATCAACGACTTTACGTGGATCAGGCTTAGGGGCATATGCGCCATTCCCCAGATCATCATATATTTTCTCGAATTTGGCAGTATCAACCAAATATTGTTCGCCATCTGGGTTGGTCACGCGGTAACCGCCACCTTCGCCAGCTGTCTTTGTCGTCTCTATCCGACCATCCGCCATGATGGTTTCAACAATCGTACCTGCGAGCACTTTCTCGGCAAGGACTTGCGCGGTCTTCTGCGCGACATAATATTCTGTCCAGTTAACATCGCGCTGCGGATCTATGGATTTATATAGCGTGCCTTGGTTATCTTCCGTAAATAGATTCGCGTCAAAATCATGCGGTAAATCGTTTGGCGTTGCGCGTAAACCTTCATTAGTCTCTTTAATGGCTGATGCGGCGAGGCCATATTCTGCGACGGCTTGCATGTCGCCATTGGCTAGTGCTTCGGCTTCTTCTGCCTGAATTTGCTCTAATGGCATCAATTCGTAATAATGGTCGTTATTTACTTCTGCGGCAAGGCTTCCACTTGCGGCAACCATAAAGGCCGCCATCCACTGTTTAGCTGCTTTATCAAATTTAAACCCAATGCTTTGAATCATGCGCCCTCCTCAGAAGATGTTTACGTTTTTAATGTCTTAGTATGTTTGCATAATAGCACAAGATATAACGTTATGCAAGTTTATATAACAAATTATTTTATGCATATAATATGTGGCAAAATAGCGATTATTTGACATATTGCGCTGCTGTTGGTATAAGCATTACTTTAGAGGAGCAAAAAGGTTATGAGTACGCAGACACTGAAAGAGATATTTCATTTGATAGCGGAGGCTAAGAGTGTTCAATCAAATGAAATTGCCAAAGAAAAAGAAGAAATTCTCACGGCGATATTCTCTGGTCAGCCAATGACGGAGAAACCAATTCAAGAAAGCTTTGAACATTTCTCATTACAGAATGATCATCTGTCAAAAATGATTTCGAAGTATGAGATGAAAAGATGCTTCATCGAAATGGGCGGGGACACTCAGCCGCATATTGAAGATATTTTTAATTTCGTATCCAAAGATGATGGCCAAGGCGCCCCGACACAAGTTATAAAACACGCGGAACTTTTACGTGATGAATTGGACGAAAAGCTCGCACAAAACCAGTTAAACGAAGCCGATGCAGTAATTGCTGCGCGTATGTCTGCGGGCTGTGGGCGCGTTATTGATTTGGCGGGTAAGATCCAAACATTAAGCTTATCATTGCAATAACATTGTGAGGTAATCACGCTTGCGGTGGATTCGTTCTGGATTCTCATGCCCGTTTCGGGCAATCTGTCAGCCATGGAAACAGCACAAAAAACGAGTCCCGCAATGGATCAGAATGTAAACGATAAAGAACTCTATCTTGTCGACGCCTCAGCCTTTATTTTTCGCGCATATCATGCGTTGCCGCCGCTGACGGCGCCAGATGGCACGCCAGTTGGGGCGGTGCTTGGTTTTACCAATATGATGGTAAGGCTGCTGAATGATTATCATGCGCCTTATGTTGGCGTGGTATTTGATTCCGCACGTCAGACGTTCCGTAATGATATATACGAGGCGTATAAAGCCAATCGGGATGAAACCCCCGAAGATTTGATCCCTCAATTCCCATTAGTGCGCGAGGCTACCAAAGCCTTTGGCTTAGAAGTTATTGAGAAGGATGGCTTTGAAGCCGATGACTTGATTGCAAGCTACGCAAAAACCGCAGCCGCGCAGGGCTATAAAGTGACGATTGTGTCATCTGATAAAGATTTGATGCAATTGGTTAATGACAATGTCCGCATGATGGACCCGATGAAGCAGCGCTTTATTGACGCAGATGGCGTGGTCGAAAAATTTGGCGTTACGCCAGATAAGGTTGTTGATGTCCAATCGCTCGCTGGTGATAGTGTTGATAACGTGCCGGGCGTACCGGGCATTGGCGTGAAAACGGCGGCATTGTTAATTAATGAATATGGTGACCTTGAAACATTATTGGAGCGCGCCGGCGAAATTAAACAAAATAAACGCCGCGAAAATTTGATTGAGTTTGCCGAACAAGCGCGCATTTCACAAAAGCTTGTTCGCCTTGCTGACGATGTAGACTTACCGCACCCGATTGAAATATTGGATGCGCATGACCCAACCCGACCAGAGGTATTAGAGTTCCTCAAAATTCATCACTTTAATTCTGTGCTGACGCGTTTAGGGCAGGAAAAAGTTAAGGACGCACCAAAGCTTGTATCATCGAATGATGCGCAATCTGCATCAGCAGAAATTGGCGATATTATTGTGCCGGATATGGTCAATATTGAGAAAGATTACGCTGTTATCTCGACGCCGGATGCGCTCACTGAATGGCTTAAAGATGCTGATGCTACAGGGCTGCTCGCCTTCGATACGGAAACGACAGGGCTAACGCCAGCTAAAGCTGATTTAGTTGGTATATCCTTATCAACGCGCGCGGGGCGGGCATGTTATATTCCGCTAAAACATAAAAGCAAACCTGTTGATTTGCTCAGCGATGATAGCGGTGCAGATGACGTGCCGCAAATGTCGATAAGCGCGGCGGTCGATGTGCTTGTGCCGTATTTGCAAAATAAATCCATCCTTAAAATTGCCCATAACGCGAAATATGATTTACAGATTATGTGGAATGCTGGTTTTGACGTTGATATTAGCCCGCTTGATGACACAATGCTGATATCTTACGTACTCGATGGAGCGCAGCATGGCCACGGTATGGATGCACTCGCCGAAATGAATTTCGGGATTGAGACCATTAAATACAGTGATATATGCGGTAAAGGTAAAAACCAAATCACTTTTGATTATGTGCCGATCAAAGAAGCCGCTGAATATGCCGCCGAAGATGCTGACATTACGCTGCGTTTATATAATGTACTTAAACCACGTATCGCCCGTGAAAAAGTTTCACGTATATATGAAGATGTCGAACGCCGCCTTGCGCCCGTTATTGCCCGCATGGAAAATAATGGCGTGGTCGTTGACCCGCTTGTTTTAAAAGAGCTTAGCGCCGAATTTTCGACGCGTATTCGTGAAGTTGAAAGCGAAATCTATAAACTTGCGGGGCATGAATTCAACATTGCATCGCCAAAACAGCTCGGCGTGGTGTTGTTTGAAGAACTTGGCTTAACAGGCGGTAAGAAAACGAAGTCTGGTGATTGGTCAACATCCGTAGATGTCCTTGAAAAACTGGAGCATGAAGGCCATGACATTGTCAAAAAGGTAATGACCTTCCGTTCGTTGTCAAAGTTGAGGTCAACATATACAGATAGTCTGCAAGAAGATATTTTTGACAAGACGGGCCGCGTTCATACATCCTTCCATATGGCGCTGACCAGTACGGGGCGTTTGTCATCATCTGACCCGAACTTACAAAATATTCCAATTCGTACCGAAGATGGCCGCCGTATTCGTAAGGCCTTTGTTGCGCCTGCGGGGCGTAAAATTATCTGCGCCGATTATTCACAGGTCGAATTGCGCTTAATTGCAGCAATGGCAAATGTGAAATTGTTAAAAGACGCCTTTATTAATGGCGAAGATATTCATGCCCTTACGGCATCACAGGTCTTTGGCTATAAGCTTGAAGATGTTACGCCTGAGCTGCGCCGCCGTGCCAAGGCCGTAAACTTTGGCATTATCTATGGCATTAGCGCCTTTGGTCTCGCCAAGCAGCTTGACTGTTCACGCAGCGATGCGAAGGGCTTTATAGAGGCTTACTTCGCGCGTTTCCCTGAAATCCCAGCCTTCATGGAGGATACGAAAGAACAGGCGCGCAAAGATGGTTATATAAAGACCCTGTTTGGACGAAAATGTTTTATGCCGGGCATTAATGATAAAAACGGTATGCGCCGCAGTTTTGCTGAACGTCAAGCGATTAACGCACCGCTTCAGGGCACAGCGGCGGATATTATTAAGCTTGCGATGATCCGCATTGACCGCCGTCTGCGTGACGAACACCCAGATGCGCAAATGATTTTGCAAATTCATGACGAAGTCATGATCGAAGCGCCAGATGACAAAGTGGATGTTGTTAAAGCGCTTGTCATGAGTGAAATGGAGAAAGCTGCAGAGATCGTTAATATCGGGCTACCGCTTATCGCCGAAGCAGACGCAGCGCAAAGTTGGGCTGACGCGCATTAAATTAAATTTGACATAAACGAACGTCAAGTTTATAACCAATCATTATTTTCATCGAGGAGGCAATGATGGGTATTAAGCGTATATTCGCGGCGACGGTCGCTTTGGCTGTTGGGGTAGCTGTACAGCAGCAAGCTGTACAAGATGTATTGAAGATATCTTCAGCAGGAAAAGATAATAAGCAGCAGGCTGGTAAAGATAGTATCTATGCTATGCCAAACGCACATGCGCAATATTACAAAAAGCATCAACACGGGATACGCTAATATGGATCGTTCAGATAGACGTTTAATGATTGTCGTTATTGGCGCTTATGCGGGTTTTCTTGCCCGTTTGCAAGATAAGCTAGGTGATGATTTCGCCGTGGTTGCAGGTGATACGCAGCCTATTGAGGAACAAGTCTTTGAGCTGCGCATATTGCGTGACCACGAAGATATAAATATTAAGAACATCGCGCTGGTTGATGATGAGCCGCCGGCTTATGGCGGTAAACAGTCTTATGCGCTACCAAATAAAGATCGTCAGTATCTGAATAAATGGCAACCACGCTAACAACAAAAAAATATATGGGAGAGAGAAATGAGTCATAATTTATTAGAAGAAGGTACAACCCGCCTTGTCTTTAGTAAAACACTAAATGATGTCTTTAATAGATGTTCTGCGCGTGTTCGCGTTGCATTAAATAAGCAAGATAACGTGATGGTTAGCGGTCGTTACCGCATCTTGGGCGTTGATGAAACTGTTCAAGGTGATGTGCTTAATTTTGATTTTAAAGGCGCTGAAATTGAATTGATTGCCGAGGCTAATAAAGACGGGCTGTATAATATTTCGACGAAAAGCTATGTCGATAGCTCTGTATCGCATCGTAAATTTCCGAATATTTCATTACCAACATTTTGTGTGAACACATTGGCTTCTGAATGGGCGGAATATGAAAACATGACCAAGGAAGAGGCAATTGCCGTATTAAAAGAATTCGACGAAGATATGGTGAATACGCAAAATGTAGCGCGCGTGGAAGATGCACCCTATGCGGCGTTACATTATAATCAGCACCTAAAAATGTAAGTTGTGGATCGGCGATATGAAAGACGCTAAAGATGCTCATAAAATTCGGCGCAGCTTTCGTGATATGTTCACGGCCTTTGCTGCGCGTACAAAAACAATTTTTGATGGCGATGGCTTAATCGCATCACATCGTTATTATGCCCCGCAGCGTTATAATGTACGTTATCGTAATTACACCGTCGCGGGCGTTACGGAATTTCAGATGGTTGCACGTAAAGTGACAGATGATAAATACAAGCTACATATCGAAAGAATGCAAATCACCAATAGCGACAATGTTCGCGAGAAGCTTATGCCGTCTTGCAGTGAAATGAAAGGTACATTCACATTAAGCCAAGTATTTGCGCATATGCAAAAATTTGAGGTGGATACCGAAAAAAAGCATAATCTTACGGATAAACAGCCACGCCAAGCGTGCTATTTCAGAAAACATGCGCACTTTACGCATAACCAATTCTAAGCTGGAACTATGCGCTTTGATGTGTCGTAATGATATCTCATTAGCCCTATGATATTCATAGTGATAATGCCCAATGCGCCGACTATGCCAGGGATAGATCCGATAGATGTGAAAAAGCATAGCCAGATGCTTTGAACCGCAAAGATGACATATCTGGAATGGTAATAATTGTTCCTAAGAAGCATAGCACAGCTGGCCAAGCTACTGGCAGTTGCAGGGAATAAAGCGGCAAGATCGTTATTGAATGTAAAAAACGTTACGCTCCATATCAGTCCAAGGTAAATGAAAATCGCAATACGCATAATGCGTTCTGATGCAAGCCCTGCGAAAAGGTCCCGGCACGCCGCGGCTAGAGAAACCATGCATCCCGTTAATGACCCGAGCATTAAAAAATGTATACCGTAACATGCGTCGGCGGGGGCTTGCGCCAAAAAAGTTTTACGTGTGCTCTGCATTAAGAATGAAAATGCAAAAAAGCCTAATGCCAAATAACCAAATAAATCGGCGTTAATTTGAAGTGATGTATTAAACAGGGCAATCGTCATGCTTTTAACATACACACATCATGTTAAGAATGTCTTTACACTAAGTATCATTGCGCGTTAACAATCTCGCCATTCATTGTGCAGCTCGGCAGGGCGAGCTCAATAAACTTTGGCACAATATCTTCTGGTGGGGGCACTTCTTCAGGTTCGCGCCCCGGAAAGGCTTCTTGCCACATGGCTGTGCGTGTTTGCCCTGGATTGATAAGATTGACATTGATGTTTGTCTTCTCATTTTCTGCCGCGTAGATAGAGGCAAGCTGTTCAAGTGCCGCTTTGCTGACTGAGTATGCCCCCCAATAAGCGCGGCCTTTTTGCGCTGCGCCAGAAGTGACAAATATGACGCGCGCCGCATCTGAATTTTTTAGCAGCGGGTCTAATGTGCGGATAAGCTGAAAATTCGTTGTAAGGTTTGTGTCGATAACCTTTTGGAACTCTTTGAATTTACCATGTGCTAATGGACCCATCGTGCTGAGCATTGCGGCATTGGCAACCCAAATGTCTAAGCGATCTGTCTTGCTGGCTATCGCAGGGCCAAGCGCTTCCATCTCTTTAAAATTGGTCAGGTCGCTGGCGATCAATACAACTTCACGCTCAGGGAATGCAGCTTTAATCTCGTCATGGATTTCTTCAAGCCCGCCGACAGTGCGCGCCAACAGGAATAAATCTGCCCCTTGTTCCGCGAGGGCATAGGCTGCCGCGCGGCCAATACCACGTGATGCACCGGTAATAAGGGCTTTGCGGCCTAATAATGGCTGTTCTGTAGTTTTACTCATTAAATGTTCCTCCCTCACGGGCGATTAGGGCATCCAGATCATCTCTGGATGTATCATTATAACCGGCATCTTTATCTAACGCTTTTGGGGCGGTCGATTTTAATACGTCGATTTCTTTTAATTTTTCACGTGTGAAATTGGCAAGGTCGCTTTTGTCTTCATCGCTTTTCTTCTGCGGCAGAAGGTTTTCTGGCAGCAATGTTTTTACGCCTGCGGCAGACCATTCGACATAAACATGACTGATGGATTTATCAAATAACTCTTCGCGCTTTTCGCTGCTCATCATCAGATATAGCGGTAGGTAGAGGAACCCTAATACCAAGACAGCGCGCGCTAATCCAAAAAACACACCAAGTGTACGATCAATTGGCCCCATGCCTGTATCTTTTAATTTCTTACTAATGAAATAGCTGACGATAGATAGGCCGATCACGACACTAATAAAAATCCCGCCATAGGAAATGGCTTTGACAAGAAAGTCATTGGGAATAGGGGATATAAGCTTCTCTGCCTTCTCGCTACTTACGCCGAGCATGCCTGCAATGCTTGGTTCTAACGCGCCGCCAAATAAAAGGGCGCAGAATATACCGCCGATTAGGCCGGTAATGGTTAAAACCTCACGTACAAAACCGCGTAAAAACGCAATCCCGACAGAGAAGAGCAAAACGAGCCCGACAATAATATCAAGGCCGAGAGATAAATTTAGATTATCAAGTGAAAGCGAACTAAGATCCATAATACTACTTATATTTTTTACGTCTGTTTTTATGTTGTTTGGTTATAGCACAGATCATACCCTGCACAAGTTTTTATGACGCTAATCTTTCCGTATGGTCAGCGAAAAATAGCATGATGTCACCTGCGCTGCCAATTTCGCGGCGCTTAATGGCAAGGTCAGGTGACTTCGCATTTTTAGTTTTAAGCGCACGTGGGCATAAAGCTTGTTTGAAGCCAAGCTTTGCTGCTTCTTTAAGACGCAAGTCTGGCTGTGCCACTTGGCGTATTTCACCAGAAAGGCCAATCTCACCAAAGATGATTAAGTCCTGCGGTAAAGGGCGCTGCATTTGTGCGCTAATTAGCGCCGCGGCTACAGCGGCATCAGCGGCAGGCTCTGAAATACGTATACCGCCAGCAACGTTCAAAAACACATCGCAGCCTGAAAATTGAATGCCGCAGCGCGTTTCAATTACGGCAAGAACCATGGCCAAACGGTTTTGATCCCAGCCAATCACGGCGCGGCGCGGCGATGGCAGGGCGGATGGTGCAACTAAGGCCTGCACTTCAACCAATACGGGGCGTGAACCTTCAAGCCCCGCAAGAACGGCGCTGCCCGGTACATTTTCTTGGCGCTGGGATAGGAATATTTCGGATGGGTTGGTGACTTCAACCAAACCTTCATGCGCCATTTCAAAGACGCCAATTTCATCGGTCGCGCCAAAACGGTTTTTCACCGTGCGTAATATGCGGAAGGGGTGACCGCGGTCACCTTCAAAATAAAGTACGGTATCGACCATGTGTTCCAAAACACGTGGGCCGGCAATTTGCCCGTCTTTGGTAACGTGCCCGACAATTAACAAACATATACTGCGGCGTTTGGCGACGCGGATCAGTTCCTGCGCGGACGTACGCACCTGCGTCACTGTGCCAGGGGCGCTGTCGACGGAATCGACATACATCGTTTGTATGGAATCGATCACGACCAAGTCATATGGGTTGGCGTCTGATTCTACCGTTGCGATGATGTCGCGTACATTATTGGCGCTGGCAAGGTCAACGCTTGCCCCTGTAACGCCAAGGCGTGATGCGCGGAGGCGCACTTGGTCAACGGCTTCTTCCCCTGAAAAATACGCGCATCGCTTCCCGCTTGTGGCAAGGGCGCAGACAATTTGTAATAGCAAAGTTGATTTACCAATACCTGGGTCACCGCCAATTAATAAGGCAGACCCCGGGACTAACCCACCGCCAGTAACGCGGTCAAATTCCGCCATTTTACTTTGGTGGCGGATGATTTTTTCATGGTTTTCACCTTCTAACTTATAAAGCGGTATCGCGCGCCCTTTTGCGGCGCTCATGCCCTTTGGCACCGTCGCTTCGACCACTTCCTCGGTGATGGTGTTCCATTCATTACAGCCATCGCATTTGCCTGTCCATTTTCGATGAACAGTGCCGCAGCTTTGACAAATATAATTCCGTTGTGATTTCGCCATCTCTAGCCGTCTCAGTTTATTTTATTACAGCGTCCTATGTCGCTCACCTATGCTTGATTACCTTCAAAATAAAGAGCGTGCTGCAACCCGTCAATATCGCGGGATGAAATTAATGGAGTTCTTCCAGTTTAATTAACCACTCAACGGAAGTCATGGCCTGTAGGAGGGGGGCGTTTAGAATGATTTGTTTTGTTTTTTGTGGTGTATGGTCACGGCCGAAATAGATGCTGTCTTCTATATGTGCGCCCGCGCCAGACCAGTAAAAACGGAAACCTGTGCCGCCCGGTAGGCTGAGCAGGATTTCATTTTTATCGCGCGTTAATGATGCGCGCACGGTTGGATGCAAGTGAAAGCGTATTGTCGCCATGCCGTCTGGTGCCTGCCCCGACATGCTTTCAAAATGGTCTTGGCCGCTCACCGCTTTGCCGCGATTCATTGCGCCGATTTGGCGGTAATGTTTCACGCCGCTTGTCGCGAGATAACCATCATGCACGGCGGATATATATTGCCCGCCATCAATAAGCTCGTTTTCATGGTGTATGTTCAATGGTTTTCGCCCAATATGCCCGTTCTCGCGTATTTCTGCGCTATCAACGCCTTTAACTTCGGCGGTGTTATGGGCGGCTGTCCGGCGCAGCGCTTGTTTCCACTGTGGGTTATAGGGGTGTGTGCCGCAATTGGTGATGATACGCTGTTTACCGTAGCTATATTCAAACGCCAAGGCGCTGGCATGATAAGCTTCGTCATGTTCACGCTCAGGTGCGCCGCCAATATCTATGGTAATTAGGCTGCGCCCCATGGCAATGCGCTCAAACCCACTTTGTGGCATAGACTTAGGCATTCTCTGGCGATTGCCCGCAAGGGACAGCAATGTGCTAAGCAGTTGTGGGTCACCTTCTTGTGTACCGTGGAACAGCGCCATTTGTTTGTCATTATAACAAAAGAAACGCAGCGCGTTGTTCATACGCTCAATTGAATTTTGCAGCAGCAATGGAATTTTTTCATGCGCGTTTTGTAAGGCCATGCGGACATCGTGCGTGGCACAAAGAAGCGGCACAAGCGCGGCTGGGCTGCGCGATACATGCCCGCCATCTAACAAAATTTGATCTTTCAAGCCGCGCAAAAAGACGTTTAGCCCTTTTTCCTTTAAGAAGCCATATTCCTTTAAAACTAAACCGGAAATGCTCAGCGCGCGCCCAACGCGAATCTGCGCCATATTTTCAAGGCTGCGTGTGCTAATACAGGACAGGCGGTAAATTTGCTCACTGAGGCTTTCAAAATACATGTCTTTAAATTCATCGGACGCAGAAGCGCAGAAAAACTCATAAAAGGCGAGCCAGTTATAAACGCGCATCGCCATAACATTGGCTTCCCAGTTTTCGGCATTATGAGCTCTGTTATGCGTGATCCAATGCGCGATTAAATGACGGCCTTTTTGACGCGCCGCTTCCCCGCCGAGGGTTTTTAAATCACGCAGCCAATCAAAATTATTGAGGCGATAAATATGTTTTTCATCAAGGCCGTAGGGCAGCCAATGCGGCTCTGTTTGCTCTAATAAAACGCCATCAAGGTCAAAGCAGCCTTGCAGCAATAGGCGCGCTTTATCAATATTGCCGGGCCACGGGTCTTTGATTTCACGTTCAAGGCGGAAGGGAATGTCCTTTTTCAAAAGGCGCTGTGAAAAACGAAGGCGCAGACGCTCGAGCTTATCTTTCTGCGAAAAGCCTTTAAACTGGTTTATCTGTTCTTTACTTAGCAACGCGTCAATCATCTTCGTTTAGTTCATCCCTTTGCTTTAACCCCGAAGTTTTTCTATATTCTCTTGGTATTTCTCTGCGCCGTCTTTGAATACGGAACTGCCTGCGACTAATACATTCGTGCCTGCCGTTATAAGGCCTTGCGCATTATCGGCGTTAACGCCGCCATCAACAGAAAGGTCAATGTCGCGGCCTTCATCTTTGATCATCGCAGCTAAGGTCGAAATTTTATCATTAAGTGGAATATGACTCTGCCCGCCAAAACCGGGGTTCACGGTCATTACTAAAATCATATCAAGCAGTGGCATGACATGGGCAAGGCTTTCCGCTGGCGTCGCGGGGTTTAGGGCAACGCCTGCTTTTTTTCCTGCCGCGCGGATGCTTTGGAGGAGACGGTGTAAGTGCGCGGTTGCCTCACCATGCACGGTAATAATATCAGAGCCCGCATCCACAAAATTATGGAGCAGTTTTTCTGGTGTATTAATCATTAAATGGACATCAAAGACTTTGTCAGTATAGCGGCGCAGGTCTTTAATCACCGGCGCGCCGAAGGTTAGGTTCGGGACAAACTGACCATCCATTACATCTATATGAATATAATCTGCACCTGCGGCATCAATGGCGCGAATCTCAGTCCCCAATTCAGCGAAATTGGCGGATAAAATAGATGGCGCGATTTTTACGGTTTTTGATGGACTCATATTGATAGCTGCGTTGAATAAGATGTGTCGAATGACGTCTGTGGATATCTTTATCTAGCATAGCATCAAAAAACAAAGTTTTCCACAAAACATAATAATTTTTTTAATCCCCACTATTCACAGGCCGTATTTTAATTTTACTTCACCTCATATTTAAAACTGTGGTTTTCTATTTTCTATGAGTACAGATACAAAAAAGATGGCCCCCGCGAATAGTCAGGATGATTTTCCGCCTATGTCGCATGAAGATATGGTTGATTTCTCTGCCCCGCTAGACGGTGAAGCGCAGAGCGACCCGCATTACCGTGAACTGCCGAATAATATCGAGGCGGAGCAAGGTTTGCTCGGTGCGCTTATGGCGGATAACCGTCAATTAGAGGGCATAAGCGACTTTTTGCGCGCGCATCATTTCTTCCTTCCAGCGCATCAGCGCATTTATGAAGCCCTTAATATTCTTGTTGAGCGCGGCCAAAGCGCGACTCCTGTAACATTAAAGGGCTACTTTGAAGCCGATGAAGAATTAGAACAAATTGGCGGCACGTCTTATCTGGCAAAACTGGCGGGTAGCGTCGTATCGGTCATCAATACGCTTGATTACGCACGTAACATTTATGAATTATTCATGAAGCGTGAATTGATTGGCCTTGGTCAAGATGTTGTCAATGAATCCTATGTTCAATCGCTCGAAAGCGATGTGAATAATACGATTGAGCGTACTGAAAAGCGCCTGTTTGAATTGGCTGAACAAGGCGAAGCCAAAGGCGGCTTTAAGACGCTGCGCGAATCTGTTTTAACCGCGATGGAAATTGCGGAAAAAGCTTATCAAACAGATGGCCATGTGAGTGGCGTGAGTGTTGGCCTAAGCGATATTGATAATAAACTTGGTGGGATGCATAGCTCCGATTTGATTATTCTTGCGGGGCGTCCATCGATGGGTAAAACGGCGCTGGCTGTTAATATGGCTTTTAACGCAGCTAAAAAATACGCCCATACAGGCGGTAAAGAAGGCGCGCCAGTAGCGTTCTTCTCGCTCGAGATGTCGGCGGATCAGCTCGCTGCGCGTATTCTGGCTGACCAAGCCAGTGTATCGGGCGATACGATACGTAAAGGAACGTTTACCGAGGAAGACTTCCGCCGCTTTGCGCAGGCCGCAAATGAATTGGCGCAAGTTCCGCTTTATATTGATGATACACCGGCCCTGTCGATTGGCGCAGTGCGTACCCGTGCGCGCCGTTTGAAACGTCAACATGGTCTTGGCATGTTGGTGGTGGACTATTTGCAGCTATTGCGTGGGTCAGGTTCGCAGCAATCCCAACAAAACCGTGTTTTGGAGGTCTCTGAAATTACGCGTGGTTTGAAGGCGATTGCGAAAGAGCTCGAAATTCCAGTATTGGCGCTCTCACAGCTTTCCCGTGGTGTCGAACAGCGTGAAGATAAACGCCCAATGCTTTCTGACCTTCGTGAATCTGGCTCTATTGAGCAGGATGCCGATGTGGTGATGTTCGTGTACCGTGAAGAATACTACCTTGCGCGTGAAGAGCCCGCCCGCCGCCCTGCAGAATCGGAAGAAAAATTCCAAGAACGCTTGCAGCAGCACTTCGAACGTTTGCAAGAACGCGCCAATGTTGCGGAGGCCGTTATCGCCAAGCAGCGTCACGGCCCAATTGGTATTGTCGAAATGCATTTTGACCCGCAATATATCCGCTTTTCGGATCTATCCCGTAAATTTAGTGATACGTAGCGCAGAATTGAATGGGGGCGAGCATGAATATACGGGCGCAGATACATACGCAGAATATACTGCATAATTATGATGTAATTGTCCGTAAGCTGGGTAAAGACAAAATCATTGCGCCAGTGGTTAAGGCTAATGCTTATGGCCTCGGCGCAGTTGAAATTGTTAAATTGCTCGAGGGTAAGAAGCCCTTACTTTATTATGTTGCAACTTTGGATGAGGCGCTTGAACTACGTCCTTATAGTAAGGCGGATTTGGTTGTCTTCGGCGGCTTAAGTGCAGGGCAGGAAGATTATTTCATCGCGCATAATATTATACCCGCGCTTAAATCCGAAGAAGATATGCGCCTCTGGCATGAGGCGGCGAAACGACTGGGGCGACCATTACCCTGCCACATTCACTTAGATACAGCCATGAACCGTACGGGCATTCGGGCGCGCGGCGATTCGGATTCGACGTTTTATACGCGCGGTTTGGATGTGCGCTGCATTTTATCGCACTTCGTCAGTTCAGAAGAAACAGATACCCCCCTCAATCAAGAGCAGATTGACCATTTTTTAAGCCGCGCCGCGCAATATGAACTGGCCTATGATTGTGCAATTGTAAAATCAATGGCGAATAGCAGCGCAATTTTCAATTTCCCTGAGAGCCATTTTGATTTGGTGCGGCCTGGCGGCGCGTTATGGGGCGTCGAAATGCAGGCAGGACAGGGCGATGACCTTAAACCAGCTTTGCAAGTGGACGTTAAAGTCCTGCAGGTCAGTGACATTAAAACAGGCCAGAGTGTCGGCTATAATGAACTTTACCGCGCAGAGCGTCCACAGCGTATTGCAACGCTTGCAATTGGTTACGCAGACGGTCTGCATTGGCCGGCGAGTAATCAAGCAAGCTTTTATTGGAACGGTCAGCCTTGCAAAATTGCTGGCAGCGTTTCGATGGACTTAACAACCGTCATATTGCCGCAAGATTTGTCGGATGATGATATGCCACGCGCAGGTGAGTATATGGAGCTGATTGGTGATAATCAGCGTATTGAAACTTTGGCACAGGCCTGTGGCGCGCGCGCATATGAAATGCAGATATCTTTTGGGAATGCGCCGCGCATTGTCGCTAAATACTTATAACCTAATTGAGTGGGGTAAAACTCCCTATAACCTTTTGACCAAATGGAGAAAAAGGGCTAAATATATAGGCTGAAAGTAAGAAGGACGACATCATAATGCCAATCGCGTTTGTATTAAATTTTCTAGAATCCATCGGGCACAGCTTATACGGGCTATTTGCGTCTATTGGGCGTATATTTATATTTGCATTAAAGGCGGTTAGCCATATTTTGATGCCGCCATTTTTTGCGCGCATTACCCTTAAGCAGTTCATGGATATTGGTTTTTATTCCTTGCCTGTTGTCGGCATGACGGCGTTGTTTACAGGTATGGTACTTGCATTGCAAAGCTACACAGGATTTACACGTTTTAATGCAGAAAATGCAATTGCATCTGTGGTGGTGTTGTCTATTACGCGCGAATTAGCACCAGTTTTGGCAGGGTTGATGGTCGCCGGACGCGTTGGTGCGGCTATTGCTGCTGAGATTGGCACGATGCGCGTTACGGAACAAATTGATGCTTTAGTCACATTATCGGTTAACCCGTTTAAATATTTGATTGTCCCGCGTATTGTTGCGGGCACATTAATGTTGCCAGTTCTTGTCTTGATTGGTGACATCATCGGTATTATGGGGGGATACTTGGTTAGTGTTCACGCCCTTGATTTCTCGGTAGGCTCTTATTTGAAACAGACCTACGAAGTTTTAGAGTCTGCGGACGTGATTTCTGGTCTTGTGAAGGCCGCGGTTTTTGGCTTTATAGTAACTTTGATGGGCTGTTATCACGGTTTTAACTCTGGACGCGGTGCACAGGGTGTTGGCGCGGCAACAACAAATGCGGTGGTATCAGCGTCTATTTTGATCCTGATCTTTAATTATGTACTTACACAGGTCTTTTTCTCATGAGCGCAGATAGTAAAAATGTTCCGATGATTAAAATGAGTAACGTCAAAAAATCTTTTGGCGATAAGCATGTTTTACGTGGCGTGAATTTAGAAGTTCAAAAAGGCGAATCTCTTGTTGTTATCGGCGGTTCAGGCACAGGTAAATCTGTTTTACTAAAAAATATATTAGGTATATTAGAGCCAGATGAGGGCACGATTGAAGTTGATGGCGAAGTGACCACCCATGTGCGTGGGCGCGCCCGCGTTGAATTAATGCATAAGTTCGGCATGTTGTTTCAGGGCGCCGCATTGTTTGATTCCTTGCCTGTATGGGAGAATGTCGCCTTTGGTTTGATCCACGGTGAAAAAATGTCCAAGGCGCAGGCACGTGAAATTGCTATTGAGAAAATCCAAGCCGTAGGGCTCTCGTCAATGGTGGCGGATTTATTCCCCGCTGAATTATCTGGCGGTATGCAAAAGCGTGTTGGTTTGGCGCGTGCAATTGCCACAAGCCCACAAATTATCTTTTTTGATGAACCAACCACAGGCCTTGACCCAATTATGGCGGATGTCATTAATGACTTGATTTGCCAGTCGGTAAAAGAACTTGGCGCAACCGCATTATCTATTACACATGATATGGCGAGCGCGCGCAAAATTGCGGATAAAATCGCCATGATTTATGAAGGTGAGATTATCTGGTGCGGCGATGTGAAGGAGCTCGATAACTCAGGTAACCCATATGTCGAACAATTCATTAATGGCCGTGCTGACGGGCCAATTACGAAGCATAGTGATTATGCGCGTAAGAAGACAGCTTAACATGGTGATTGGTTTTTCTCGCAATATATCCCGCGCTGCGTTAGACTGTATATAGTATATTCAATAAAACTTCAGGGGAAGATTATGGCGCAATTCACAGCCAAAAGTATTCTTACATCATTTATGGTGATGGGCGTAATGACGATTAGCTTCCAAGCGCAGCATGCAAATGCGCAATATTTGTGGAATTTTAATAAGAAGGATGACGCTAAGAAAGAGCAGCAGGCAGAGCCGCGCGCACCAATATATAATCCGCAGATACAAAAACAATATAATACTAATCAACAGCGCAGTGTACCACAGGCAAGCGCACCATCAGATGCGATAAAAAATTATGACATAGGCAGCGCATTAATGAATGATTTTATTAAAAAATCGTCACAAGGTGCTGCGCCTGACGGCATGGATCCGAATGCGCCACGCCTTCAGGATTTACCATCTATTGCGGCCATACCAGATAATCCTGATCAATATTGCGCTGATTACGAAAAAAATAATCCAGAAAAGCAGGATTCGCAAACACAGATGGAACAGCTTTTGCGTGAGCGCATTAAGCCAGTAAATGAGATACGCCCATTTATTATTAAACCATGTTTGGGTAAGGTGCGTGATGTCGCCGAGAAAATGTTGGTTGATTATACCAGTTATAAGCGTAATGAATTGATCATGCGCGCGCAGCAGGGGCAAGGTAATGCCATGTCCACTATGCGCAAGGTGCGTGAATTGCCCATGGCGAATTTGAATTATACAAGCTATGCCAACTCAGAATGCATGCTATCGCGCCAAGACGCGGCGAGCAACCCGCACGAGCTGAATGATATGGTACAATCTTGCGTTATTAAAATGCTAAAGAAACGTATTCAGCAAATTGCATCAATGTAAAGACTATTTGCCTGTAAATATTTGTAAAATACGCTTTCATTCTTACACGCCTTGTGGCATAAATCAGCCATGCGTTGGTTATCAAATATATTGTTATTTTGCGTCTCTGCTGGATTCCTTTTTGCGATCCTCGGCATTATTGGCGTGGTTACAATCGTTAGCTATTATTCGCAAGATTTACCAGACCATAAAACGCTTATTAACTACCGCCCACCAGTTGTAACGCGTGTGCATGCGGGTGATGGCCGTATCCTTGGTGAATTTGCGCAAGAGCGCCGTATTTTCATGCCGATTGAGGAAATCCCGCCGCTTGTGCGTAATGCATTTGTCGCGGCAGAGGATCAAAATTTTTATACGCATAGTGGCGTTGATTATGTAGCTATTGCGCGTGCATCTGTGGTCAATTTGCGGAATGTCCTATTAAAGCAGAAGAAGCGATTAATCGGCGCATCAACAATTACGCAGCAAGTCGCAAAAAACTTCTTCCTTAGCGGCGAAGTTAAAATAGAGCGTAAAATTAAAGAAGCCATTTTAGCTTCACGTGTTGAGCGCGTGATGTCTAAGGATCAAATCCTTGAACTCTATTTGAATGAAATTTTCCTCGGTAATCGTTCATATGGCGTTGCAGCGGCAGCGCTTAACTATTTCAATAAACCGCTTGATGCAGTGACGATTGAAGAGGCAGCTTATCTTGCTGCTTTGCCTAAAGCGCCAAGTAATTACCACCCAGTGCGCAACCATGACGCAGCATTAGAGCGCCGCAATTGGGTACTTGAGCGTATGGAAATTGAAAATTTCATCACAAAAGACCAAGCAGAAATTGCCAAGCTAAAGCCTTTGCGTATGTTAAAACGAAATACGGATCATATTATCAATGCGCCTTATTTCGCAGAAGAGGTCCGCCGTGAATTAATGGCTGAATATGGTGAAGACGGTTTGTATAAAGGTGGTCTGTCTGTCCGCACAAGTGTTGATCCGCATTTGCAAGAACTAGCGACAAAAGCGCTGCGTGAAGGATTGCAACGCTATGACCGACGCCATGGTTATCGTGGACCGATTGCGACATTAAATATTGTCCCTGCTGCGGAAAAATCCATATGGCAAGATGCGCTTAATCAAGTTGAAGATCCTGATGGGCTTTTGCAAAACTGGGATTTAGCTGTTGTTTTGGATATTGAAAAAGATAGTGCTGAAATTGGTTTCAAAACTGGTGAAACAGCCAAAATATTACGTTCAGATACAAAATGGGCACGCAAATATATTTCACTAGACGCGCGCGGTCCTGCGGTATCGCATTTAAAGGATATCCTTAATGTTGGTGATGTCATTCCCGTTGCGCGCAATGAGGGTGATGAAGACCCTTCTAGATATCATATGAAACAGGTGCCGAAGGTGCAGGGCGGTTTAATCGCGCTTGACCCGCATACGGGGCGTGTTTTGGCAATGCAAGGCGGCTGGCGCTTTGGTAAAAGTCAGTTTAACCGGGTGACACAGGCAAAACGTCAACCTGGATCAGCCATTAAGCCTTTTGTGTATCTCGCCGCGCTTGAAAACGGTTTTACGCCTGCGACCTTAATTTTGGATGCGCCGATTGTTATCGAAGACCGCCCCGGCCATTTCTGGAAACCAGAAAACTATGGTAAGGATTTCGCAGGTCTAACGCCACTACGCCGCGGCGTAGAGAAATCAAAGAACCTTATGACTGTACGTCTTGCGGAATATGTCGGCATGGAAACGGTTTCAACCTATGTCAAAGATTTTGGCATTGATGATAATATGAAGCCGTTATTATCTTACGCGCTGGGCGCAGGCGAAACGACATTGCATGATATGGCGGCGGCTTATGCCAAGCTGGTCAATGGCGGCAAGTTTATTCGTCCAACATTTATTGACCGTATTCAAGACCGCTATGGGCATACTATTTTCCGTCATGATCAGCGCCCATGCCGCGATTGTGGCTCTCTGGTACGCTGGGGGCAACAAGACGTGCCGCGTATTCCTGATCAACGTACACAAATTGCTGACCCTCGCCATGTTTATCAAATGGTGTCGATATTAACAGGCGTCGTTGAACGTGGAACAGGGATTCGTTTGCGTGCACTTAACCGTCCTTTGGCGGGTAAAACAGGTACGACAAATGATTCAAAAGACACATGGTTTATGGGCTTTACGCCTGATTTAGTCGTAGGGGTCTATATCGGCTTTGACCAGCCAGCGCCGCTTGGGAAAAAGGAAACGGGCTCCTCTGTTGCTCTGCCTGTGTTTAAAGAGTTTATGGAAGAAGCATTAAAAGATGTGCCGCCAAAACCATTCCGTGTTCCACCTGGCGTGCGTATGGTGCGTATTAATGGTGATACAGGGCAGCGCGCTAAGGCTGGTGATGAGCATGTTATTTGGGAAGCTTTCACAAGCGGCACAGAGCCTGATGATTCCATCACTATCTTAGAAAGCGGCGGCATTCGCAAAATGTCGAAAATCCCAACAGGCAATACAGCAGATCCAACAGCATCTGCATCAACAGGTACAGGCGGTATCTATTAAATTAAAGTGCTTTGTCCATTTTTCGATAGAAGGTTGATTTGGCAATGCCAAGCGACTTTGCAGCTTGGGTGATGTTGCCATCATGAAACTCTATCGCCATATGCATGGCGGTGTTTTCCAATTCTTCCATGGCTTTAAATCGACCATCATCATCAAGGACAGATATCATATATGGCGCGTGTGATGCCTGCGTTGAGTTCTGCGCTGTATGCTCTGGGGCATGATAGGGCACGACTTGCGGTTCTGCTGCAAGCGCATTACTTGCATTTTCAAAAACAATGTCGTCAGCTTGAATTTGGTCTTGGTCACAGAGCACCATAGCGCGATGCAAGGTATTTTCTAATTCGCGCACATTTCCGGGCCATGAGTATGATTTAAGCTTATCAACCGCATTGTCGCTGACATCATTAATACGTGAATTTTCGGATACGGCAAAACGTGATACAAAATGGCTTGCTAACGCAGGAATATCCATCGCGCGGCCACGGAGTGGTGGAAGCTCTATTTTAAATACGTTTAAGCGGAAATAGAGGTCATCACGGAATTTGCCCGCGCGTACTGCATCTTCCAAATTGCGGTGTGTCGCTGAAATGATGCGGACATTCACGGGGACGGCGCGCCCTGCACCGACGGGTTCAACTTCTTTTTGCTGTAACACGCGCAGTAATTTTACTTGCGCGTCTAACGGCAAATCGCCGACTTCATCAAGGAAGATCGTGCCGCCTTCTGCTTCACGGAACTTACCAGCTGATTTTTGGATCGCGCCAGTAAATGCGCCTTTTTCATGGCCAAATAATGTGCTTTCGACCAAATTTTCTGGAATCGCGCCGCAGTTCACGGCAATAAATGGCGCGCCTGCACGGTTGCTCTCACCATGAATGGCGCGGGCGAAAACTTCTTTACCAACGCCTGTTTCACCTGTAATAAGCGTTGGAATATCGGAGGAAGCCGCTTTACGTGATATATTAACGACCTGCGCCAAACCACCTTCATAACCTATTAGGTCTGTAAAGCCAAGTGTGCCGGATTCTTGTTTCTTCAGACGCGTGACTTCTTTGGTTAATGTGCTTAACTTCAACGCGTTCTGTACCGATACGATCATGCGTTCGGACGACACCGGTTTCGTCATAAAATCTGTCGCGCCAAGTTGCATGGCGTTCACGGCATCTTGTACATCTTGTGAACCTGTTAAGATAATAACAGGGCGGCCAGGGTATTTCTCATTGATTTGTTCTAATACAGCAAAGCCATCAAGTTCAGGCATGCGCAGGTCAAGGATAATTAATTGAATAGATTGCTCGTTTTGATCTGCGTCTAATATTGAAAGCGCTTCACGGCCATTTTCGGCTTCAACAATTTTATAGCCGAGCTTTTTAATCAGCAGCATGGCAATTAGGCGGCGTTGGGTTGCATCATCATCGGCAATTAAGATTTTGGTTGGCATATGTGATTTCCTAAAAAATAAAACATAGAAACGGCGTTAACTACGCTACTAGTATATACTATATCGTTTCATAATGGGACTAATGAAACTTTAACAAAAAGATTTTTATTGATAACTAGTTGATATTAAACAAATCTTTTTTGGCGTGTCTTTTGCTTATTTATGGAGACAGAATGCGGCTGAATGCACATAACTACCTCAGCTCTCATAACCTACGTCTCACGGCTGCGTTCTGCACTCTACATACACGTCTACCTTCTTTTCCGCCAAGGGTTTGTTCTGAACCCTTGGCGGGCAATGTTTGATCAGGTATTACGCACGCAATTCTGCGGCGCATTTATCTTTTGCTGCCTGAATGATTTTCTTTGAAACAGCGTCGATTTCTTCATCCGTTAGCGTTGCGTCGCTTGGCTGTAATTTTACGCTTAGCGCGATGGATTTATAGCCCGTTTCAACGCCTTTGCCTTGGTAAACGTCAAAGATGGATACATCGACAATCAAGTTTTTGTTTACGGCAGAAATTGCACGGGTCAGTAATGCGGTTTCAACATCTTCTTTAACGATGAAGGCAAAATCACGCGTAAGCGGCTGCAATGATTCTAGCTTTAATAGTGGCTTCGCGGTCGCTGCTTTTTTCTTTGGCACAGGAATATTGTCGAGAAAGACTTCAAAGCCGCATACGGTTTCTTTGAAGTCGGCGTCTTCAAGTGCTGATGGGTGAATGTCACCAAAATATGCCAAAACATTTTTGCCAAGGCGTAATGTGCCGCTGCGCCCTGGGTGGAAATAATCTGGTGCGTCGCGTGTGACTTGTGCGTTTGCGGCAGGGAAGCCAAGGCTATTTAGAAGCGCTTCAACGTCAGCTTTGATGTCGTATAAGTCAACCTTGCGGTCAGCTTCTGCGCTGCTCCAATGTTTATGATGTGCACTGCCTGTACGGATGCCGCTTGCTGTAATGGTTTGGTCTTGCTTTAACCATTTGCCAAAGCTTGGGCCAACTTCAAACAATGCAACATTACCATTGGCGCGGTCTGTGTTACGTTTCGCGGCATCTATCAAATTCGGGAGGATAGATGGGCGCATTTGCACGAGATCTTCGCTGATTGGCATCATTAGGCGCAGTTCCGCCGCTTTACCGTTGCGGTCAGACCCGTAACGCAGAGCCATGTCCTCACGCATGAAGGCATAGCTGATGGTTTCATTCATACCGCGTGCGGCAAGTGTGATCTTTGCTTTGCGAATGCGGCCAGCAGGCAGTGAATAAAATTCATCACTATCTTCGGCGCTGCGCGTCACGGATACGGTTGGAATATTGTTGTATCCAACAATGCGGATGACTTCTTCGACTATGTCCGCTTTGCCGTGGACGTCAGCGCGCCAGCTTGGCGCAGCAATTTCCCAGTTATCATTCACAGAAAAGCCAAGGCGGTTGAGAATAGCTTTTTGTTCACTTTTATCAACGGCAAGGCCGATAATCTTTTCGCAATAGGCTGGGTCATATTGTACAGTTTGGGCAACTTTTGGCACGCTGCCGGCTTCGGTAATCTCGCTCGCTTCACCGCCGCAAAGTTCTAAAATCATCGCGGTCGCTAGGTCGAGGCCCGGTGCAGTAAATTCAGGGTCAATGCCGCGTTCAAAACGGTAACGCGCATCGCTATCAATTTGTAGGGCGCGGCCTGTTTTGGCTGTACGGTACGGGTCAAAATAGGCGCATTCTAAAAAGACGTTGACGGTGTCTTCGGTGCAGCCTGTATCTTCACCGCCAATGACGCCGCCAAGGGCAAGGGCTTTGGCATCGTCCGCCACAACAGTCATAAAATCATCAAGCTCATATTCTTTATCATTCAACGCGGCGAGTTTTTCACCTGCTTTCCCCATGCGGACCTGTAAATTACCTTGCAATTTATCCGCATCAAAAACGTGTAATGGCCGGCATAGGCCGATACAGAAATAATTGGTAATATCAACCAGCGCTGAAATAGGGCGCAGGCCAATGGCCTTTAAACGCTGCTGTAACCATTCAGGAGATGGGCCGTTTTTAACGCCTTTAATTGTACGCCCCATAAAGTGCGGACAAGCAACTGCATCATCGCCATCAAGGTTCAGGCTAATTTGGATTGGGCTTGCGCCATTTTCTTTGATGCTTGGGCGGGCAGGTGTTTTTAATGTGCCCATACCGGCAGCGGCCAAATCACGGGCTACGCCATATACGCCAGTACAATCCGCACGGTTTGGTGTAATCGCAATATCAATGATCGGGTCGTTCATGCCATAAACATCAGCGATAGGTGTGCCAACGTCCCATTTAGCATCAAGGTCGATAATACCGTCATGATCCTCACCAAGGCAAAGTTCACGTTCAGACGCCATCATACCGTTTGATTCAACGCCGCGGATTTTGCTTTTCTTAAGGGTAATGTCGAGGCCGGGAACATAAGTGCCAGGAAGCGCCAAGATGCCTTTCATGCCAGCGCGCGCATTCGGGGCGCCACATACAACTTGTAAGCCTTCAGGGTGGTCCGCCGTTTTGACCATAAGAACGCGCAAGCGGTCAGCATCAGGGTGCTGTTCAGCGCTAATAACTTCTGCGACTTTAAAATCAGCAAGGGCAGTGGCAGGGTCTTCAACGCCTTCAAGCTCCAGACCAATGGCGGTTAGCTTGTCGGTGATTTCCTGTACAGATGCATCAGTTTCTAAATAGTCTTTCAACCATGATAAGGTGAATTTCATTTTATGTACCCTTGATTTTGCGCAAAAATTTCTAAGCGTTTAAATAAACGCGTTTTGCACGATTTTTCAAGGGTAAATCGCGTTTAAAGGCAATTATTTTGAGGGTTTTAGCGTGGCTGTTGGCGGCTTTGGCAATCGTGGAAGTTGATCTACTTGGTGCAGCATGGCAATGCCGGCACTCTGTAAAATTTCAGCCGTTCTCAATTTGTTCATTTCGTCTGTGAGGTCAATTTCAGCTTTGCTATTATTGCGGTCGTTCATTGTTCTTTCCCTTTATTATCATAAAGAAATTATAGTCTCAACAAACAGGTTTATACAAAATCTTTAGTTAAGTGCTTGTTTAGGCGTGTTTAATCCGCCATTACCAATAAACTTACTTTGTAGGTCTGGGCTACGCATGTGGTCAGGATTTGCCAAGTGGAATACGGGCATGGCAAGTTCACCGCGGTCAGCCGGTTCAATCATCACTTTGATGGTATATCCAGTTGGGAAAACATGACCTGTATCATTGTTAACCAAAGCTTGCTGGCGCGTGTTAAGGTCGTACGAACCTTTTGGCAGCATGTTAAAGCCAAGATAGGTTTCAAGGTCTAAATCCTTTAGGCGGATTTTTAGGCCGCGATCACCCACATGGACAATTTTCGCTTCAAGGATTTGGCCTTCCAATTTATTCAGGTAACGCATGCAATATTGCTCGCTAACTTTTTTCGCGGCGCGGTCGGCGCGGCGCTCTGTTTCAGAGCAAGTTTTGCAGAAAGCGTTTAAGTCTTTGCGGTGCTGTGTCGGCATCATGTCTTTGGCCATACCGTAATGATCCTTAATATTACGATGCACCAGCAAGTCCGGATAACGGCGGATTGGTGATGTTGAGTGCGAATAACCAACGCTTTGCGGGATTTGTAAACCGAAATGCCCAACATTTTCCGTGCTATATTTTGCTGCCGCTTGCAAGCGAATAATCATGTGTTTCGCAAGGTCAGGATCGCTACATTCTTCGGCTTTATTGATGAGCGTTTGAATGGATTTCGGGCTCTTATCAATACCTTCTTGAATTTGCGAATGTGAAATAATGCCAAGCGCTTTTAAGGTTTCAAGCGCTTCCATGTTGCCAGCTTTTGGATCTTCGTGAACGCGATAAACGCCGCTTTTACAGGTTTTCTGGTCTTTCGCGGTGCACATATTCATAGCAATCATACATTGCGCAATTAGGCCGCGCGCATCGTCCTCTTGGATTTCGCGGAATTCAGGGCAGTCATCTTCGCCAACAACATGGATGGATAGCTGCTCAACATCGAAGCTGATCGCGCCGCGCTCTATGGCCGCGGCTTCAAGCGCTTTAGAAACTTTGTTTAATGGCACAATTAGGTCATCATAAATCGGCGCAACTTTCGCGCTCATTTTACCATCGAATGAATCGAGAACTTCATTATAAGTTAGGCGCGCGCGTGACTTGATAATGCCTTCATGGCGTGTATGACTTATGATATTGCCGTTTTTATCAATCTTCATGCGGTACGCCATTGTTGCGCGATGTTCATCTGGGCGCAGCGAACATAAATTATTAGATAACTCTTCGGGCAGCATCGGTATAACCTTTTTCGGGAAGTATACTGAATTGCCGCGTTTGCGGGCTTCAATATCAATTGCCGTGTCAGGCTTGACGTAGAATGATACATCGGCAATTGCCACCCATAAAATGTGGCCGCCTGCATTGTCACCTTCGTCATCAGGGTGGCAATATACGGCATCGTCAAAGTCACGTGCATCTGCGCCATCAATGGTAACAAACGGCAAGGCTGTTAAATCTTCAAAATGTGGGTCGTTTAGTAAGTCTTCAGGGTTACTATATTTCGCCATGATAGAATCAATTTCCGCCATAACTTCGTCAGGAAATTCATAAGGAATATCCATGTGGCGTAGAATTGCGGTTTCAATGTCTTGGCCTTCGAATAGGTCGTTAAGCGCATTTGCATCATCCATCGCCTTTTTCATGGCGGCGGCAGAGAATACCTCGGCATGGGCAAGCTGTTCATTGATTTTCTTCATCGCACTTTTGGCGCGAAGGCTTGTTTGTGTTAGGCGCTCTAGGTCCTTATCCAATGTGCTAAAGTCAATTTTCTTGATATAGTTCGCGGCATCAGAAAAGTCAGCTTTTAGACGGCGGCTTGTCAGAATATGCGCATAGTTGCGTATAGGCGAGGTGAAAGGCGCATAGGCCGCTTCTGCCAATGAAAAATGGCCTTTATTCTCTGTGCTATATTTCGATTGTGGCATCAGGTCTTTGATAAGTGATTTTACATGGCTGCGGTTATCGGCGCTGCGTGCTTTGGCGAATAGGGCATTGAGTGTCGTCGCGGTAACATCTTCTGCCGCCGTAATTTTACCTTCATCCAGCATGCCCATTTCAATTAGTTCTTCGATTGATTCCGTGTTGATTTTATAGGGGGCATCTTGTACGCGATATATACCATTGTCTTTATTATCAAAGCGGCGACCTATGGCCGCTTGTGCGGCTTGCATGGCATAGCGTACAATGCTATGTGGCAGGGCTGTGTAGTCATGTTCAGAAAAGGGTTCGGCTAAATCATAATCAACCATGCCGCGCAGCTGTGCATTTTTTGCAAGGTTGTCGCTTACGGCGCTTAGCGCGGGTATAACGTCATCCATAAGCGGCGCGGTGTGTTTATCTGAATTACCCACAATGGCGTGCGTGAGTTGTTCGTGATGCAGGGCGGCTTTTGAATTGATGAGCGCTTCATATTCTTGGTGATCCAAAATTTCGCCTTGAGCTGATATTTTCAATTCAACCATATTTACGGCGCGGTCTTTATGCGGGTCGAGTGAAAGTACATCTTCGGCGAGTTCCTGTGGAAACATCGGGACGTTCATTGTTTTGAAATAATGTGATGTACCGCGTTTTTTTGCTTCGATATCAAGCGGCGTATCTGGACGGATAAAATGTTCAACATCAGAAATCGCAACATATAATTTATGGCCGCCTTTATTGTTTGGATCGGTATCTTCTTCAGCGTAAACCGCGTCATCGCGTATGCGTGTTTTTTCACCATCAATCGTTACCATTTTAAGGTGGCGAAGGTCTTTGCGCGCAGGGGATTCTTCTAAGGTTACGCTGTGATCTTTATATTTCTCGATCAGTTCGCGGGCTTGTGCTAACGCGTCTTCGTCAAAGCTGTGTGAAATGCCGTTTTCATTAAGAATATCCGTTACAATGCTTTCTTTATTAGCCGTATTACGGACTTTACGCGGGCTTTCGTTATCTTGTTCTTCAGCGATGGGTTTAGGGCTACGCTGTGCGGTAACTTCTTTGATGGTCGCGACATACGCACCATCGGCGTTGCGGAAGACATAGGCTTCGGCCTTGTCAATGAGGCGCAATTCTTCAATACTTAAATCGCTATCGAGCGTGATGTTGATGGGTTGGAATTTCTTGCCATCTGTTTTGCGCTTCATTAGGCTGCGGTCATAAAGGACAACATTTGGCGCTTTGTCTTCTTGCTTAGGGGCATTGAATTTAACGCTAACTTCACTGGGCAGATCATCTTGCAGAATAATTTTAGGGTCACTTACGCCAATAACAACTAATGTACCGTTATTTTCCATCTTTTGTAGGCTATTGCGGATCGCGGCGCTATTTTCTGCATAATCATCTTGAGATTCATTGATTTCAAAATGGTTTAGAATATCAGCAAAACTTATCGAATCAGCAGAAGTGAACTGTGAAAGGTGCCCCCAAAGGTCGATAGGTGAAAATGTTTTGCTCATATTTATGCCCCTTTGCCTAAATAGCGTTTTGTGAAGATTGACGAATTTAACATAATATTAACTATTTTAGCAAGTGTTAATTTAACAATTTTGCGCAAAAAATATGCTGCAAGGCGCCATAAAAAAAGGGCTGCCGCATTACGGAAGCCCTTTCATATGAATTGTTGCTGCGCGTTACGCTTTTTCAACCTGTGAATATTCAAGTTCAACTGGTGTAGAACGACCGAAGATTGATACAGACACTTTAAGGCGTGCTTTATCTTCGTCAACTTCTTCAACAAGGCCGTTGAACGATGCGAATGGGCCGTCGATAACTTTGACCTCTTCGCCAATATCGTAAGATACTGTTGGGCGTGGGCTATCAACGCCTTCTTGGATTTGTTTCAATAGGCGCTCTGCTTCTTTGTTTGAAACAGGTGTTGGTTTGTTACCAGCGCCAAGGAAGCCTGTTACCTTTGGTGTGTCTTTTACAAGGTGCCAAACTTCATCGCTCATATCCAATTTTGCAAGTACATAACCTGGGAAGAATTTGCGCTCTGTATTAACGCGCTGACCGCGTTTAATTTCGACGACTTCTTCCATCGGAACAAGAATGTCATGAATTGCGCCAGACAAGCCTTGCTTTTCAGCTTTCTCCATAACAGTTTCTTTAACGCGGTTTTCAAAACCGGAATAAACGTGAACAACATACCAACGTGCAGCCATAATAGTGATCCTTTTTATCTTACACTGACGAGTTTAAACTTAATTTATGCGCCGAGGCTCAGAATAAACTGAACGGCATTAGCCATGATAAAATCGGCTAAAAACAAAAATACTGAAGCAATTGCAACCATAATAAATACAGCAATCGTGCTGGATGTGGTTTCTTTGCGTGTCGGCCACGTAATTTTACGTGCTTCACTGCGGACCTGACGAATATATTCAGCGGGGTTAAAGCCAGCCATTTTATACTTCCTTATATATGAGTCTCTTTGTCTTAAATTCCGATGATTTTTAGGTAGAATTCGTGTTTTGACGCGCGGTCAATTATTTGAATTCTGTCGATCATGGGAAATATAGAATAAAGTAATAATTCATTACGGCGGCTTTTTCCAGCTTTTTTTCTATTCATCATCATTTTTTTATCAGGCCGCTATGGATTCCCCTTGCATATTTTGGAAAATGACGCTAGCTATAACCATAATTCAAAAAATAAACATAAGAATTTAAAAACCTTTCATGGGGGAAGATATGAGCAAGAACACAGGGAAACGCGCGATTGATTATGTGCCCGTATTTGACATGGCACAATTGTTTTCTACGGATGCTGCAGCATTCGCGGACTTTGCAAAAAACCAATTTGGCCCACTGACGAGCGATAATGGATTCTGCCGCTGGGCATTAACGCCTGAAGTCAAAGCTTTGGAAGAGGCGCATTTTGAAAAAGCAAAAAAGTTTCATGCGCTGTCAGAAGAGATTAAAAAAGGCTTTGTTTCTGACGCCGAGCAAATGGGTTATAAGGGGCTAAAGACCGTTGCCAAGCGCCGTAAAAAAGGCTCTGTCCCTGATGAGAAAACTTACTTTATGTTGGAACAAGGCTTAGGCCGCGCCTTTAACGAAGTATCCCGTAACGTGTTGGTGAACAAAGATACAGGCAAACATATTGATGATTATGTGCCGGGCTATTCTGATTCTATTCTTGATTTGATGGAAGTGCGTGAAAATGTTGCGAAGCGCGTTTTAGAAGCTGTTGCGCTTTATTTGGATGTGCCGGCGGATAGCATTGCGCAATATGTTTCTGGCGGTAAGCATGCGCAGCGTGATTTATATTACCCACCATGTCAAAACCCGAAAAAGGGCGTGATGCGAATTGATACCCATCAAGATAAGGGCCTTCTGACATTGCTGCGCGCAGAAAACGGCCTTGATGTTCTTGATAAACAGGGTGTCTGGCATGAGCTGGACACACAGCAAGGTGAGTGGATCAGCAATGGTGGCCTACAGTTAGAAATTTTCTCAAACGGCCTTTACCGCGCGGCGCCGCACCGCGTCCGCATGCCTGATGATATGGCAACGCGCCTTAAACCGCGCTACGCGAACCCATGGTTCGGCAGCGCCCGCCCTGATACAATCGTTGCGCCTTTGGCTGACTTGGTCACGCGCACAGGGCAAAACAACTTCCCTTACGCCATCCGCGCCAATGCCTTGGGCGATATGGGGACGCGCGTATATAGCGAAGAGAACGACAAATTGAAGAAGAAAATCAGCGGTCAAAATCCGCAGCCTTAAAGGTCGGTTTTGTTATGATTGAAAATGGAACGGGCTGTTTATAGTGGCCCGTTTTTCTTTATTGCTGCATTTCTCTTTGGCGCATGGGCATGGCGTCTATAAGGCCAAAGAGTTCAGCTTCAGATACAGGCGTGTTCTTCCGAAGTTTTTCTTCGCCATCTTTGCCTATAAGGATAAATGTAAACGTATTCTCTGGGGCTTTAAATGCATCATATAGTGGCGGTGTCCATAGTTGAGGTTGGCCTATACCGTCAATTTTTACATGTTCTAAATGTACAATATCCCACACGATAATATCGCGATCCGATAATCCGGATTTTAGATCATCTAAAATAGCGATCTGTTCAAGGCGTTCGCCATTGTCTGTTTTGGGTGCAAACATAACGACGATACGCTTTTCCCACATATACTCATCGAAAATATTTTTAACATCGGCTTTTGCGCAGCCAGTCGTCAACAGTATAAATAAGCATAACAAAATTCTCATGACGTGGGCTTTCTGTGTTTGGATGTTTAGGCTGTTTCTAAATGGCGTATGTGTGCAGTATATAGCCCGCCTGTATGTATGGCTACGGCTTTCTGAATGTCTGTGCGGTTTTGAAGTAAGTTTGTTATCCCATGCATCATTTTGCCAGTATAGACATAGTCAAGGTCAATGCCGTGCTGTTCTTTGAATGATTTAATGTATTCAACAAGCTCGCTCGGCGCTTTGGCGTAGCCGCCGAAATGGTGGGCGGTGTTGATATGCCATGTGCAGCGTGGGGTTATGCCATTGGTTTTTAACAGTGCGGTGACAGTGCTTGTTAACTGATCTTCCCCTTTTAAGATGGAAAAGCCGCAAATTTCTATATCTTCTCTGTCGGCATAAGCGGTGATTAATCCTGCGAGTGTGCCGCCGCTGCCGCAGGCGGTCGCAATGAAATCTATATCATCAGGCAGCTCCGTACGAATTTCGGAAACGCCGCACAGTGCAAGGGCGTTTGTACCGCCTTCGGGGATGATATGGGCGTTGGGATGTGCGTTTTGAAGCGCTGTAAGATAATCTGCGTTATGGCGCAGTTTGTAATCTTCGCGTGATATGAACTGTAAGGACATGCCAAGCGCTTGTGCTTTGGTAAGTACGGGGCTTAGGCCGTGTTCCGCTGCGCCGCGTATGATGCCTATTGTGTTCATATTTTCAAGCGCGCCTGCTTTAGCGGTGGCGAGGATATGGTTAGAATATGCGCCGCCAAAAGTCAGCAATGTGTTTTTTTTCTGGTCTTTTGCGTGCAGAATATTATATTTGAGTTTACGAAACTTATTCCCGCCAATTAGCGGATCAAGCAGATCATCGCGCTTTATATAAAGGCGGTCTGTGATTTTCTCTAACGGTGCATCTGCGGGATCAATCAACATAAAGGTACGCATACTATGAAGTCATCAGAAAATAAAGAACAAATCAACATCTGGATAGATGCGGATATGGGCGGTGATGATGCGTGGTTGATTGTCATGGCCGTTGGCGCAGCGCGTCTTGACCCGCGTATAAAATTGCACGGCCTGTCAACCGTGTTCGGCAATACCGATGTAGAAAACGCCACTAATAATGCGCGTATGTTGCTGACCTATTTGGGGGTAAATGATTTGCCCTTATATAAGGGTGTTGGTAAACCATATGATGGTTCGGCTGTGTTCGGTGATGATGCCTATGGCGAAGAAGGATTCTGCGGTGTTCATCTGTTGGAAGACACAAGCAATATGCCTGTGCAGCCTTTGGCGCCGGGGGCGCATGATGGTTTGGCAGAGGCATTGAAAAATCTCGATGGGAAAATGACGATTCTGTCATCTGGCCCTGCAACGAATATTGCGCATTTGATTGATGCTTACCCTGAATTGATCAAAGAAAAGGTTGAGCGCCTAATATTAATGAGTGGCGCGGTGCAGCCAGGGCCAGTACCGAACCCTAAGGGGCGCGTTGGGAATATTACGTATTGGGCGGAGTTTAATGCCTTTCAGGATCCTGCATCATTGAATGTGGTGTTTGAAAGCGGTATTCCCAGTGAGGTTATCCCGCTAGACGTTGCGCATATGATGCCATTAAATGCGCAGCGTAAAGCCGAGTTTCCTGAAAAGTTCGTGCAGATGACCAGTTTTGTTGAAACGTTGGATCGTGAAAAGTTTGGCGCAGATGGTCCTACGATTCATGACCCGAATATATTGATTTGGGCGCTATGCCCTGAACTGTTTTCGGATGTGGTTGGCTATGATGTGTGCGTTGATGTGTCGGCGGCGGATATGGCTGACGAAGAAAACCGCCGTGGCTGGTATCGTTTGAATAAAAACACGCAAAGCGCCGTGAAAATTATTGAGTCCATTGCCGCAGAAGATGCGGTATTTGCCAAGTGGCGTGAGTTGTTTGATGCGGGCATCGTGGGTGCCAAATAAAAAAATGAACAAAAACACTTGACGGGCGCCGCATATTTGATTATTAATTGCGCCGTCCTGTCCAAGACTGCAGGTGCGCACCACAAATGAGTACGCATAAGTCCTGCATAGATAGGTAAATCGAGATTTTATGTTTGGTTTACCATATGGGGTAAATTTGCCCTGTATACGGGAAAATTTGGATGGGTATTGACGGGTGACGTCGGTATCCTTTTTTTATGTTTTAACGCGGAGAATGATTATGGATCGCGCACAAAAAGCTCAAGAGCTTGAAAACCTACAAGGTATTTTCTCTTCAGAAGGCGAAGCGCCAACTGAAGGTATTGTGATCGCACATTACGCAGGCTTGACTGTTGCTCAAATGACTGAGCTTCGTCGCAACAGCCGTGCGCAAGGTGTGACCATTAAAGTAACAAAGAATTCACTTGCGAAGCGCGCTGTTGCGGGTTCGCAATTTGAAGGTATTTCTGATCTATTCGCTGGCCCAACATGTATGGCGTACTCAAACGACCCAGTTGCGACAGCTAAAGTAGTTCAGGAATTTGCTGAGAAGAACGAAAAGCTTGTTGTTCTTGGCGGTGCACTCGGCGTTAACGTGCTGGATGCAAATGGGGTTAAGGCTCTGTCTAAGATGCCTTCGCTCGACGAATTGCGCGGGAAGATCGTTGGTCTTATTCAAGCACCTGCAACAAAAATTGCAGGCGTTGTATCGGCTCCAGCGGGTCAACTTGCTCGTGTTGTTGGCGCATATGCTGCCAAGGACTCTTAATCGGTTTACTACCTATAACTAGAAATATATTGGTCAAAAAGGAGAAATATTATGGCTGCTGATCTAGAAAAAATTGCTGAAGAACTATCAGCTCTTACTGTAATGGAAGCTGCAGATCTTGCGAAGCTTCTTGAAGAAAAATGGGGCGTTAGCGCCGCTGCTCCAGTAGCAGTTGCTGCTGCTGCACCAGGTGCTGCTGCTGCTGGCGAAGAGCAAACAGAATTCGACGTAATTCTAGTTGCTGCTGGCGACAAGAAAATCAACGTAATTAAAGAAGTACGTGGCATCACTGGCCTAGGTCTTAAAGAAGCAAAAGACCTTGTTGAAGCTGGCGGTAAAGCTGTTAAAGAAGGCGTTGAAAAAGCTGAAGCTGAAGCTCTTAAGAAGACTCTTGAAGAAGCTGGTGCAACTGTTGAACTTAAGTAATTTACTTACGTTTGAAACAGCATTTCAAAAAAATTCGAAAAGCCCTGCAAATTTGCGGGGCTTTTTTTTGTGATTAATTTTGGGCCATATGTAAAGTATTGACATGGGGAATGCTTCGTTATATGATCCCAGTCTAAACTAGTCTAGGGAGGCTAATTTGCGCGAAAAAAATGCGAAAAAGCATGGCGCGCAACATCAGGGGAGGTTCAAGAAATACTCCATAGTTGGCGTTTTTATGTTGGCGGCTGCGGGCGCAACATATGAGGCGGTTGATTATACGGTGGATTATCTTCAAGAGCAGCACCGCTTGGAAGTGCAGGCGCATAGCGATGAATATTTGCGTCTTGTCATGCAGGGGAGTGCCCAGAATGTTGAGTTATATGCAGCAACTTTAAATTACAGTGGGGATTTCTCACAGGCTGAATTACGATCCATGCGGGATCGTGCGCTATTGCATGCGGCGGCTGAGGGGGATGAGCGCGGTATGCGCATTGCTCTGCAATATGGTGCCAATATTCATGCGCGTGATGGTGCTGGCAAAACGGCGGGGCAGCTTATTCTTACGCGCAATGGTATAAAGAGCTTTGAGTTCACCAAAAATATTTACCGTCAATATAGTGCGAACCTGTCCTTTCTTCATCAAGATGATGCGCTACAATATGCGCTCTTTGAAGAGGCTGATTTTGAGGAGGATAAAAGGGCTGTTTTGGCATTGATTGATGATTTGGATAATGCTGATATTAATCTGCATAAAGTCGGTCACACAATCCGTCAGCAGGATGATTTGACATTTTCTGATTTTGTGAATCGCACTGTATCGCATAAAATTATTCAACATGTTGCAGATATATGGGACGGTCAGGATGCTGCGGCAGATTTGATGTGGTCCTATAGTCATTTGTACAGCTATATGGATGAAAATGATGCGCCATTTATTGATGTGCCGACAGGATCATATCGCAGTCGGGACTTCCGCGAATATGGTAAAATCACTTATGATGCGGCGTTCGTTGGTGATAATGCGTTTGATCCAACATTATTTGTGACGGAACGTGTGACCGAGGCGCGCGAAAATGATAAAAAATCCAAGCATCTTGGTCATATTTATAATACGAGTTATGTATCTTATGGCGTGATGCGTCGAATTGACCCTGATTATGGTGATAAGGATGATAATCTAATTTCCGCGCGTATGCGCGTTGGCGGCGGTGGATCTGTTGATGTGACGTCGGTCTTGGAATATGCGCGCTATAATCCTGTGGTATTGAGTGAGAGTATTGGCTTGGTGCCATCTGCGGGTATGACGTATGAAGCTTACTATCAAAGCGGGGCTTACGCGTATCCGCAATATTTGCGTAAGTTGGATGCGGACACTGAATATGTGCATTATAATAGCGCGGGGAATGACCGTGATGAATCATGTATTTCCGTCGATGGTAAATCGTTTTGTATGCAGGATAGTGATATTTCTCGTCAGGGTGAAAATATTGTGCGTGTTGGTGCGGTGACGAAAAAGGGGCGCGGTTATCTTGTGCATGACTTTAGCGAAGAGCGTCCGGCCTTCTGTGCGGTAATGCCTAAGCGTAATGATGTCCAGCTGTATGGGACGTCTTTTTCTGCCCCAGCTGCCGCGGCCGTAGAGTGGCGCTTACTTGACATCTTCGGGCGTAGCGCCGCTATGCCAGAAGGCGTGGTGCATGATGATGTATTGATGGCGCTGATGTTGTCGGCACAGAATGATGATGTGCGTGACCAGCGTACAGGCCGCGATGTGCCGATTTATACGTCGGCGGGAGGCTTGCTGATGAATGACCGTTGCGGCGCGGGTGTAATTCGCCCACAAGCTGCGGCAGACGTGCTGTCGAATATGTTGCTTTGGACGCGCTATAATCAAGATGTGCAACCAACACAAATTACGCAACATAATTTAGATGTGCGCCCAGCCTTGGACGCGGCGAAAGAGGGGGAATATTCATATTTTGTTGCAGTCCCTGAAAGCGGTGTGTTAACGACCCTGCGCGCAGGTATGTTCTTCCCAATTAATCATCGTGGCGCGGTAACCATTCAGTTTGGTGAGGAGGCGCCTGTGGTGTTGGATATGTCTGCTTCGGGCTTGAGTACGGATTTTCGTTTTGCTGGTAAATCAGTTAAGGCGCATGATGTCATCACGATCACAACGACCAAACCACTTATTCAGCTAGGTAACCCAGAACATAGGGGTATTTATCCGTTTATTGATTTGAAAATTGCGCCGCATGACTCGGCGCTCGCTAAAGCGATTGAATTTTATCGGGCGCCGTAATAGCGTTATGCACAGGAAAAAATCTCCGCATACTGCAAAACGATTCAAAAGCTGTGGATAAAATTGCGAGTCAACAAAAATTTTCAGAAAATCACGAATCGCGCTTGACAATCTGGCACGACTGTTGCATACAGGGCGAACATTTATTGATCCGACAAGAAGGCGTCAAATGTTGAAAAACCCTGTGTTTGGGAAATAAAAGAAGTTTAGATCATGCATTAACCGACCTCTTTATAAGGGGTGAGTGAAGGTTTATGCATGTTTTTGTGTTGTCGTGTGTCTGGCGCTCAGATATGCCACAAATTCGAAAATAAGGTGAAAAAAACTATGGCGAAAACAGCAAAAAAATCCGAAATCGCGAATGAAGTAAGCTTTGCTGAGAAGAAGCGTGTACGTCGTTTCTTTGGCAATATCCAAGAAGTCGTGGAAATGCCAAACTTGATTGACGTTCAGCGTGATTCTTATGAATTGTTCTTACAGAGTGATATTCAATCTGATGACCGCAAAATGCAAGGTTTGCAAGAAGTATTGGCGAGTGTGTTCCCAATTAAAGACTTCTCGAACCGCGCTGAAATCGATTTCGTGAAATATGAGCTAGAAGCCCCGAAATACGATACTGACGAATGTAACCAACGCGATATGACATATTCTGCGCCTTTGCGTGTGACATTGCGTTTGTCTGTCTTTGATGTTGATGAAGAAACAGGTCTGCGTTCTATTCGTGATATTAAAGAACAAGACGTTTACATGGTTGATATGCCATTGATGACTGACAATGGTACATTCATTGTTAACGGTACGCACCGTGTTATCGTATCGCAAATGCACCGTTCACCGGGTGTGTTCTTCGATCACGATGGTGGTAAAACACACGCATCTGGTAAATATTTATTTGCTGCGCGCGTTATTCCTTACCGTGGTTCATGGTTGGACTTTGAATTTGATGCGAAAGACATCGTGAATGTTCGTATCGACCGTCGTCGTAAGCTGCCAGTTACAACATTCCTTCGCGCGCTAGATAGTGAGGCGACTGCGAAATACCGTGCTGAATGTCTTGCAAATGATGAGCCTGTTGATCCGTTGATGGTTCAGGGCATGACGAATGAAGAAATTCTTTCTACATTCTATGATGTGAACAGCTACAAAGCGGTTAAAGGCGGCTGGTCTATTCCGTTTGATGCAGACCGTATGCGCGGCGCGAAATTGCCATTCGACCTAGTTGATGCAAAAACAGGTGACGTCTTAATTGAAGCGGGTCAAAAAATTACGCCGCGTAAAGCTAAGAAATTGGTTGAAGACGGCCTTGAAGCTTATTTGGTTGAAGATAGCTCTCTTGTCGGCACATACCTTGCGAAAGACGTTATTGAAGACACAACAGGCGCGGTTGTTTTTGAGGCAGGTCATGAGCTAAGCGAAGATGATATCGCGCGCTTCCACGATGAAGGCATCAAAGAACTTCCAATTCTTGCGATTGACCACGTCAACACAGGCGCATATATCCGCAATACATTACTTGCTGATAAATGTGATACACGTGAAGAGGCGTTGATTGATATTTACCGCGTGATGCGTCCGGGTGAACCACCAACAGTTGAATCAGCAGAAGCATTGTTTGATTCGTTGTTCTTCGACCCAGAGCGTTATGACTTGTCAGCGGTTGGTCGCGTGAAAATGAACGCACGTTTGGATATTGACCAAGACGACGAATTCCGCGTATTGGACAAAACAGACATTCTTAAAATTGTTAAATACCTTGTTGGTCTTAAGGACGGCGTTGGTGAAGTTGACGATATTGATAACCTAGGTAACCGTCGTGTTCGTTCCGTTGGTGAATTGATGGAAAACCAAGTTCGTATCGGTCTTCTACGTATGGAACGTGCAATTCGTGAGCGTATGTCATCTGTTGATATCGACACTTATATGCCACATGACTTGATTAACTCTAAGCCAGTTCAGGCATCTGTGCGTGAATTCTTTGGTTCATCTCAGCTTTCACAGTTCATGGACCAAACAAACCCACTTTCAGAAATCACACACAAACGTCGTCTATCGGCGCTTGGCCCAGGTGGTTTGACACGTGAGCGTGCGGGCTTCGAAGTTCGAGACGTTCACCCAACACATTATGGTCGTATTTGTCCGATTGAAACGCCTGAAGGTCCAAACATTGGTTTGATTAACTCTTTGGCGACATTCGCACGCGTTAACCAGTATGGCTTCATTGAAAGCCCATACCGCCGCGTTGTAGATGGCAAAGTTTCTGATGAAGTGATTTACATGTCTGCAATGGAAGAAGCGCGATACACAATTGCGCAGGCCAATGCGGAGTTGACTGAAGCAGGTGCGTTCTCTAACGAACTTGTTCAGTGTCGTGAAGCAGGTGAAAACTTGATGTCACCGCCTGAAAACATTGACTTTATCGACGTATCACCAAAGCAGGTTATCTCTGTGGCGTCATCGCTTATTCCATTCTTGGAAAATGACGATGCGAACCGTGCATTGATGGGCTCGAACATGATGCGTCAGGCTGTTCCACTATTGCGTGTTGATGCGCCTTTCGTTGGTACAGGCATGGAACGCGTTGTGGCACGTGACTCTGGCGCGGCAATCTCTGCACGTCGTGCAGGTGAGGTTATTCAGGTTGACGGTAACCGTATCGTTGTTCGTGCAACTGAACAGCTTCGTGCGGATGAGCCAGTCGTTGACATCTATAAATTGATGAAGTTCCAACGCTCTAACCAAAACACATGTGTGAACCAGCGCCCAATCGTTCGCGTTGGCGACAAATTGAAAGCTGGCGATATTATCGCGGATGGTCCTTCAACACAGCTTGGTGAGTTGGCGCTTGGTCGTAACATCATGGTGGCCTTCATGCCATGGAATGGTTACAACTTCGAGGATTCGATCCTTATTTCTGAAAAAATCGTTCGTGACGATGTCTTCACATCGATCCACATCGAAGAATTTGAAGTAATGGCGCGTGATACGAAGCTTGGCCAAGAAGAAATTACACGTGATATTCCAAACGTTGGTGAAGAAGCCCTTCGTCACTTGGATGAAGCGGGTATCGTTCACATCGGTGCGGAAGTATCACCTGGTGATATTCTTGTCGGTAAGGTTACGCCAAAAGGCGAAAGCCCAATGACACCAGAAGAAAAACTTCTTCGTGCGATCTTCGGTGAAAAAGCGGCAGACGTTAAAGACTCGTCTCTACGCCTTCCACCGGGCACAACAGGTACAATCGTTGAGGTGCGCGTATTTAACCGTCGCGGCGTTGACAAAGATGGCCGTGCGCTTTCTATCGAGAAAGAAGAAATCGAACGTCTTGCAAAAGACCGTGATGACGAACGTAAGATCCTTGAAGAAGGTTACTATGGCCGTCTACACGAACTTCTTGTTGGTCAAACAGTTGCGTCTGTACCAAAAGGCGTAAGCATCAAGAAGGGCGCGCAAATTAACGCTTCTGACCTTGATGACGTTGAAAAGCGTGGCCTATGGCGTCAAATCGCGATTGAAGACGAAACTGTAATGGCTGAAATCGAAGCGATCGGTAAAACATTCGATGACGCGGTTAATGACCTGAAAACACGTTTCGAAAACAAAGTTGAAAAACTTCAGCGTGGTGATGAACTTCTTCCAGGCGTTATGAAGATGGTTAAAGTCTTCGTTGCGATTAAGCGTAAAATGCAGCCTGGTGATAAAATGGCTGGTCGTCACGGTAACAAAGGTGTTGTATCACGTATTTGTCCTGTTGAAGACATGCCATACATGGAAGACGGTACACCGGTTGATATCGTGCTTAACCCGCTCGGCGTTCCATCACGTATGAACGTTGGTCAGATTCTTGAAACCCACCTTGGTTGGGCTTCAGCGAATATGGGCTGGCAGATTAACGAAATCATCAAAAACTTCGAAAATGTCAAGGAGCCGAAGAAAGATGAAGTCGGTGCGTTGAAAGACAAGCTGAAGGTCGTTTATGGCGATCTTGAATACAACAATAAAGTTGAACAGCTTGATGACCTTGAAGTCGTTGAAATGGCGAAGAACCTAGACCGTGGTGTACCAATGGCGACGCCTGTGTTTGATGGTGCATCTGAAGCAGATATTACAGACCTTCTTGAAAAAGCAGGTGTTGACAATTCTGGTCAGACAGATCTTTATGACGGCCGTACAGGTGAAAAATTTGATCGTAAAGTAACAGTTGGTTACATGTATATGCTCAAACTTCACCACTTGGTTGATGATAAGATCCACGCTCGTTCAATCGGTCCATACTCTCTTGTTACGCAGCAGCCACTTGGTGGTAAGGCCCAGTTCGGTGGTCAGCGTTTCGGTGAGATGGAAGTGTGGGCACTTCAGGCTTATGGTGCAGCATATACCTTGCAGGAAATGCTGACAGTTAAGTCGGATGACGTTGCCGGCCGTTCGAAAGTCTATGAAAGCATTGTTCGCGGTGAAGACAGCTTTGAAATTGGTATTCCAGAATCGTTCAACGTTCTTGTGAAAGAATTGCGTGCGCTTGGTTTGAATGTCGATATGAAACAAAGCTCATCTAGCGAAGAGTAAGCATCAAAAACGGTGCCGTGAAATGCGGCACCGCTTTATCGTAGGAATTTAATTTTAAGTCAGATCAAAAGATCTAAAGCTATAAGGTAGAAGTCAAATGAATGAACTAATGAACCTTTTCGGTCAGCCAACAGGCCCACAAAGCTTTGACAGCTTGCGCATTACAATTGCATCACCAGAACAGATCATGTCTTGGTCATATGGTGAAGTGAAGAAGCCTGAGACCATTAACTACCGTACATTTAAGCCTGAAAAAGACGGCTTGTTCTGTGCGCGTATTTTCGGCCCAATCAAAGATTACGAATGTCTTTGTGGCAAATATAAGCGCATGAAATACAAAGGTATTATCTGTGAAAAATGTGGCGTTGAAGTTACATTGACAAAAGTGCGTCGTGACCGCATGGGGCATATTGACCTTGCTGCGCCAGTTGCACATATCTGGTTCTTGAAATCATTGCCATCACGTATCGGTCTGATGATCGACATGACATTGAAAGAGCTTGAGCGCGTACTTTACTTCGAAAACTACGTAGTTATCGAGCCAGGTATGACTCCATTGAAGCGTTTCCAACTTCTTTCTGAAGAAGAGTTCATGGATGCGGAAGACGAGTATGGTGAAGAAAACTTCCGCGCAGGTATTGGTGCAGAAGCATTGAAAGAAATTCTTTCTGCTATGGACCTAGACCTAGAGCGTGAAAAGACGGAAGAAGACCTACGCGAAACAAATTCAGAAGCAAAGCGTAAGAAGCTTGTGAAGCGTATGAAGCTTCTTGATGCGTTCCTTGAATCAGGTACACGTCCAGAATGGATGATCTTGGATAACCTTCCAGTTCTTCCACCTGAACTTCGTCCACTTGTTCCACTTGATGGCGGTCGTTTTGCGACATCTGATTTGAACGATCTATACCGCCGTGTAATCAACCGTAACAACCGTCTACGTCGCTTGATCGAACTGCGCGCACCAGACATTATCGTCCGTAACGAAAAGCGTATGCTTCAGGAATCTGTTGACGCACTATTCGATAACGGTCGCCGTGGCCGCGTGATCACAGGCGCGAATAAGCGTCCATTGAAATCACTTTCAGACATGCTTAAAGGTAAGCAAGGTCGTTTCCGTCAAAACCTTCTTGGTAAACGTGTCGACTATTCTGGTCGTTCGGTTATCGTTGTTGGTCCGGAACTGAAATTGCACCAATGTGGTCTACCGAAGAAAATGGCGCTTGAGCTGTTCAAGCCGTTCATTTACCACAAGTTAGAACTGTACGGCATGGCATCAACCATTAAAGCTGCGAAGAAGATGGTTGAAAAAGAACGTCCAGAAGTTTGGGATATCTTGGAAGAAGTTATCCGCGAACACCCTGTAATGCTTAACCGTGCGCCAACATTGCACCGTCTTGGTATTCAGGCGTTTGAACCAACATTGATTGAAGGTAAGGCGATTCAGCTTCACCCACTTGTATGTACAGCCTTTAACGCTGACTTCGATGGTGACCAAATGGCTGTTCACGTACCGCTTTCTATTGAAGCACAGCTTGAAGCACGTTGCTTGATGATGTCTACAAACAACATCTTGTCACCTGCGAATGGTAAGCCGATTATTGTGCCATCACAGGATATCGTTTTGGGTCTTTACTGGCTCACACTTGGTCTGGATGATCAAAAAGGCGAAGGCATGATCTTCCGCGGCGTTGGTGAAATTAGCCACGCATTGAACGCAGGCGTTGTGTCATTGCACGCGAAAGTAAAATGTCGTTACCAAGACATCGACGAAGAAGGTAAGAAAACATACCGCATCGTTGAATCTACACCAGGTCGTTTGATCGTTTCTGAACTTCTGCCACGCAATATCAATGTTCCATTTGATACTGTGAACCAGACATTGACGAAAAAAGAACTTACGAACTTGATCGATCTTGTTTACCGTCACTGTGGTCAGAAAGAAACGGTTATATTCTGTGACCGCCTAATGAAACTCGGCTTCAAACACGCTTGTACATCAGGTATTTCCTTCGGTAAGGATGACATGGTTATCCCTGCGGCGAAACAAGCTCTGGTCGATGATGCGAAAGCGAAAGTTACTGAATACGAACAGCAATATCTTGATGGTTTGATCACGAAAGGTGAGAAATACAACAAGGTTGTCGATATTTGGTCAAGCTGTACTGATGAAGTTGCGGATGCGATGATGAAAGAAATTTCTGATCTATCAAGCAATCTGAACTCAGTATACATGATGGCACACTCAGGTGCGCGTGGTTCTGCTGCGCAGATCCGTCAGCTAGCAGGTATGCGTGGTTTGATGGCGAAACCATCTGGTGAAATCATTGAAAACCCAATTATTTCTAACTTTAAAGAAGGCCTAACCGTTCTTGAGTATTTCAACTCGACACACGGTGCACGTAAAGGTCTTGCTGATACAGCGTTGAAGACAGCGAACTCGGGTTACCTGACACGTCGTTTGGTTGACGTTGCACAGGATGCCGTTATCGTTGAAAAAGACTGTGGTACAGAAGAAGGTATTTCAATGCGCGCAGTAATGAACGGCGCTGACGTTGTTGTATCTTTGGCTGAACGTATCCTTGGTCGTACGGCTGTACATGATGTTCTTAACCCACTAAATGGTGAGTTAATCATTAAAGCTGGCGTGATCATTGACGAAGTGAAGTCTGAAGAAATCGAAACAGCAGGTATTGATGAACTTCTCGTTCGTTCTGCACTTACTTGTGAAACACGTGATGGTGTTTGTGCGACATGTTATGGTCGTGACCTTGCACGTGGTACAGAAGTTAACATGGGCGAAGCAGTTGGTGTTATGGCTGCACAGTCAATTGGTGAACCAGGTACACAGCTTACTATGCGTACATTCCACATTGGTGGTGCGGCGCAGAAGGGTGCTGAAAAATCATCTTACGAAGCTACAATGGAAGCGACAATCGAGATCCGTCATGAAAACATGGTGACGAACTCTGACGGCGTAAACATTGTTATGGGCCGTAACATGGAAGTCGCTTTACTTGACAAAAAGGGTAAAGAGAAAGTTGTTCACCGCGTTCCTTATGGTGCACGCTGCCTAGTTGCCAATGGCGCGAAAATCAAGCCGGGCGATAAAATCGCTGAGTGGGACCCATTCACAGTGCCAATTATTACTGAGAAAGACGGTGTCGCAACATATTTTGACCTTGTTGAAGGTGTATCTGTTGTTGATGATACTGACGAAGCAACAGGTATCTCGTCTAAGAAAGTGATTGACTGGCGTTCACAGCCTAAAGGCGGTGATTTGAAGCCTCGTATCTCTTTGGTTGGGCCAAAAGGTGAAGTGATTGAACTTCCAAACGGTCTACCAGCGAATTACTACATGTCTACGGATGCGATTTTGAACGTTGAAAACGGCGCGGAAGTTAAAGCGGGTGATATTGTCGCACGTATTCCACGCGAAACATCAAAAACACGCGACATTACAGGTGGTCTACCACGTGTTGCTGAATTGTTCGAAGCACGTCGTCCAAAAGACTTCGCTGTTATCTCTGAAATAGAAGGTACTGTTGAGTTCGGTAAGGACTATAAGTCTAAGCGCCGTATCATCGTGAACCCACTTGATAAAGAGCAAGAATCTCGCGAATATCTTATCCCGAAAGGCCGTCACTTGGCTGTTCACGAAGGTGACTTCGTGCGCGTTGGTGACCCACTTCTAGATGGTGCGCTTGTACCGCACGATATTCTTGACGTTCTTGGTGTTGAAGCACTTGCAGCGTACCTTGTGAACGAAATTCAAGACGTTTACCGCCTACAAGGTGTTAAAATCAACGATAAGCACATCGAAGTGATTGTTCGCCAGATGTTGCAGAAAGTTGAAATTCACGCACCAGGTGACACAACCTTCTTGGTTGGTGAACATGTTGACCGCGAAGAATACGAAGCTGTTAACCAGAAACATATTGAAGAAGGCAAGCTTCCTGCGGAAGGTAAGCCAGTTCTTCAAGGTATTACTAAAGCGTCGCTTCAAACACGCTCGTTCATCTCTGCGGCATCGTTCCAAGAGACAACACGCGTACTTACAGAAGCAGCAACGCAAGGTAAAGTGGACTCACTTCGTGGCCTTAAAGAAAACGTTATCGTTGGTCGTCTTATCCCTGCGGGTACAGGCTCTTACGTTAATGACGTTCGCCGCGTTGCGCATTCACGTGACTTGGTGGCAATCGCCGCGCAGCAACAAGCTGCAGCGCTTGAGCAAGGCGATTCAGCCGCTAATGATGCATCAGATTCTGATGATAGCGGTTCAGAGCCACAGGCAGCAGCAAGCTAAGCTTGAGCGTCACATAAGATTTGAAAAACGCGCGAAGTACTCTTCGCGCGTTTTTTTATGCATCAAAGCATGCAATCGTGTTATCCTTTTTGAAAGGCTAACTAAGATGAATATCCAAAATGACAGATGATCCTCTTTACGAACTTGTTGATACGGTGCATGGCCGTATGCTTGTAAACCCGCGTGATGTTTATATCGGCGCGGCCCTTAAAGAATATGGCGAAGCGATGTTCACTGAATGGACATTTTTGAAACAGTTAATACGCCGCGGCGATAATGTTATGGATGTCGGCGCAAATATAGGTGTCCATACATTGGCGTTTGCGAAAGAGATTGGTCCTGAAGGTGCAGTATGGGCTTTTGAAATGCAAAATGCTGTGTTTCAAAACCTTTGTGCCAATATGGCTCTTAATGATTTGGAGAATGTTTTTGCTTATCAAATCGCCGTTGGTAGTGAAACGGGTGCAATGCATGTAAATAATCTAAATATGCGCAAACGCAATAATTTTGGCGGCATTTCAATTGATAAGATTAAAAATGAAACAGCAATGCAGAAAATATTTATGCATAAGCTAGATGATATTTGTGGGCATGCACAAATACGGTTAATTAAAATTGATGTTGAGGGGATGGAATTAGATGCTTTGAAAGGCGCTGAAAATATTATACAGACCAGCCGCCCTTACCTATACGTTGAAAACGACCGTAAAGATAAAGAAAAAGACCTTGTGCAATATATATTGGATATGGATTATCGCGTTTGGATTCATTGGCCTTATTTGTTTAATCCGAATAACGCACGTGGTATAAAAGAAAACTCTATAGGTAACTTTATAAGCAAAAATATCTTCTGCCAGCCTAAGGAGATGGCTAAACCTGTAGGTGGCCTAGAAGAGATTACCGATGTTCAGCAATTGGACGAATATCCTAAAACTGCGTAACTAAACACACATAGCCAACGAATATACCCTCATATCATATAGAGGAGAGTTCCATGTTTAACCATGCACGCGTCGTAACGTTATTATTGAGTGTGTTGATATGCTTTACATCATTGCCCACGCGCGCAGCATGGCTTGATGATTATTTTGTCGAACATGCGGATCATTGGATAAACCTGAATGAGCAGCCATCTGCGCAGAGCTTAGAAAATAGATTTTATCTCCTCGATTTTTGGACGTATTGCTGCATTAACTGTATTCAGGCCATGCCAATGGTGAAGAAAATTCACCATGATTATGGCGCGGATATAAGTGTTATAGGCATACATAGCGGTAAGTTTAGTAATGAACGTACAGAGTTGCCGATTAAGCGCGCTATAGAGCGTTATGGTATAAATCACGCCGTATTTAATGATGCGGATTACACAATATGGAAGCAGTTTGAAGTTAAGGGCTGGCCTAGCCTTGTTTTGTTGAATCCAGATGGTGATATTGTGTGGCGTTTCTTTGGTGAAGCGCCTTATGAAGATGTTGCAAATGCTGTAGAACGCGCACTTACCACCTATAAAGGTGGGACAGTGAATAAAGTGCCATTCAGTGTAGAGGCACCTTTGCAAACAGAGCATGATTCAATTTTTCGCTATCCGTCCAAGGTTCTTGCGTTAGGGCATGGACGCTATGCGCTTAGCGATTCTGGGCATGACCGCGTGGTGATACTGGATCAGGACTTTGTCGTACAAGAAAGCTTTGAAGGCTTTTCTTCCCCGCAGGGCTTAGCTGTTCAGGGCGAACACTTATATGTGGCAGACACAGCGCATCACCAGATTAAGCGCATTAACTTAGGGACGAAAGCAATAGACGTCATCGCAGGTATAGGTAAACGTGGGCCACGCCTTGATGGGCGCGTCAAATCTGCAAGCAATGTGAATTTAGCGTCCCCTTGGGACATTACCTTTTGGAATGGGCAATTGATAATCGCCAATGCGGGGACGCACCAATTACTCGCTTTGGATACAGAAACGCAGATGATAAAAGCCATTGCAGGCAATGGCCGTGAATATATCGATGATGGGTATTTTCCTAAAAATAGTTTGTCACAGCCATCGGCGCTCTCGGTTCTGGGTGATGTGCTCTACTTCCTCGATTCCGAAACGAGTTCACTAAGGAGGATGGATAAGGACGGTAAAATTACCACTTTAATTGGCAAGGGTCTTTTTGATTTTGGTGCGATTGATGGCACAAAAGACACGGCACGTATGCAGCACCCACTTGGCTTAGGTGTTGATACAGCAAATAAACGCTTATTTATTGCTGATAGCTATAATCAAATTATTCGCCTCTATGATATTGAAAGCGGCTATTTACAAACCATTTCAGGTAAACCTACGGAGATGGAGGATCTATCCTTAGATAGCGCGGGTTTACGTTATCACGAGCCCAATGACGTTCTTGTGCAAAGTGGTAACACGCTATTGATTGTTGATACCAATAATCATCGCCTTATCCAGTTTAACCCATATACGGATAAGGTGGATATTTACCGTTAATTATTGAGCGTTTTTGCAACGTCTAACGCGGCATAGGTCAAGATGCCATCCGCGCCAGCGCGTTTAAAGCTAAGCAGCATTTCCATGATGATCGCATCACCATCAAGCCAGCCATTAGCGGCGGCAGCCTTGGCCATCGCATATTCACCGCTAACGTGATACGCAAAAGTTGGGACGCAAAACTCATCTTTCACGCGGCGGATAATGTCCAGATACGGCAAACCCGGTTTGACCATCACCATATCCGCGCCTTCTTCTATATCAAGGGCAACTTCGCGCAAGGCTTCATCACTATTAGCTGGATCCATTTGGTAGGTTTTCTTATCGCCTTTGAGCAAGCCGCCGCTTTGTACGGCATCGCGGAATGGTCCATAAAAGGCAGAGGCATATTTCGCGGAATAGGCCATAATGCTTGTGCGGGTTAGACTGTGGCTATCTAATGTGTCACGAATGGCGCCAACACGGCCATCCATCATGTCGGATGGGGCGATGATATCAACGCCAGCCTGCGCCTGTACCAAAGCCTGCTGACACAATATGTCGACAGTTTCATCGTTAAGAATGTACCCAGTGTCATCAACCAAACCGTCATGGCCATGTGATGTGAAGGGGTCGAGCGCGACATCGGCAATCAAGCCTATATCAGGCACCGCCGCCTTAATCTCGGCGATTGCGCGGCATATAAGATTGTCTGGGTTTGTGGCTTCTTTACCATCTGGTGTTTTAAGGCCTTTATCAATAACAGGGAATAGGGCAAGCGCCGGAATGCCTAAGTCGCGCGCTTGTTTAGCTTTCTCAATCGTTTTATCAATTGATCCACGCAATACCCCCGGCATCGATGGAATAGATTCTTCTTCACCCTTACCATCAATCACAAATAACGGCCATACCAGGTCATGGGTGCTAAGCGTATGTTCACGCACAAGATTACGTGTCCATGCATTAACGCGGTTACGGCGTGGGCGGTGCGTGATTATATGCGGAGTGGTTGACATGGTGCTTTAATCCTTTTTTGTATAGCTCGACCTTATATATAAGCCGCACCCTCTTAAATGGCAATGTTCTATATGCCTAAATGCTTTGACAAAAACAGTGCGGTTATGGTAATAAAATCTGTTCTAGGGAGTAAATAAATATGGCAGATAAAAAGCAATCAAAAAAAGGCCGTGTTGTACAAAAGCAAGTCTCATTAGCCAAAGACTTTGCAGAAGCATGTGTACCGTATGAATCAACAACTAAATTACGTGAGAAAACCAATTGTTATACATATGCATTAGGTATACCAGAGCATGGTCATGGGATACCTGGTTATCTGACAGCGCCTAATACACTTAAATCAACGACAGAATATGGCAAAAAAATCACAAGCAGTTTTATTTTTGATCAGCTGGTTAAAGATGGCCTAAACCCTATATCTGAACAGGATATTTCGCCTGATAGCCCTGTAAATATTATTGCGGCCTTTATTGCGCCACACCAGGATTACCATTTCTATCGCTACCATAAAGATGAAACATGGAGCCACCAAACGGGCAGTGGCGGAAAGCTAAGCTGTTTTGATAACAATAATGACCGAATTACCGATATACATTGCGCAGACCATGAAAAATACAAAGAATTTGTTGGTTTTTTTGCGCTGCCTGAAGAAGGCATCAAATATCAAGCGCCAAAGAAAAGATGGTGGGGGCTTTAATGGTACACCACCACAAAAAAGTACAATGTGCCGAAGATTTTGCGGCTGCCGTTGCGCCGTATAAAGATATGCCTGATCTTTACAAAACAACCAATTGTTATAGCTACGCGCTTGGCATCAATGCGGCAGGTTTTGCTGTGCCAGGGCACTTAACGAAGCCAGAAGGGCGGCTATATAATTATATGGCGCGGGCTGATTATATGCGGAAGCTGTTTACGGATGACGGGTTAATTGAAATTGATCATGCTGATTTGGCGGACGCGCAAACACAGGTCATTGCCGTGGTTATCAAAGAATATTTTAATGGCCACGTTCTAAAATATCACAAAGACGGGACATGGAGTTACCAAGACGGTGCAGGGCTGCCTATAACCAATCTGGATTGTGATGACAAAATAATTACCGACCCCCGTAATGCGAATATGGGATTCTATGATGAGTTTGTCGGATATTTTAAATTGCCTGAAACGGGCGTTTATTACAGACCCAATGATCGGAGCCCTCTATTATAGTACTTATCGCGCCACGTTTATTTCCTTAACTTACTGTAAGTAAATGGTTTTATATGCTGTTTTGCAAAGTTATGCAATGTTATGTATAATTGTATACAAGATAGGAAAACAGAGCAGATAAATGAGGAAGAGTAATATGAACGCGACAGACACAATGACAGATAAGTTTAATGCTTTTGCTGAGGGGGTAGAGCAGCTTTGGGACAAGGCTGTAGTGAAAACTCTTGAGCATACAAGTAAATCTGTCGGGGCATTGGTAGATGTGGGGGCGAGTTTTACTAAGTCTGCCGCTGTTGCGCTTCCTGTGGGTGCCGCGTTAGGTGCCGCAGCATATGCAGGCGGTGGCTTTCATGTTGATAGTGCAATGCACGCAATGCAAGGTGGCGCTCTTGTGTTTGGTGGTTTAGGGACAATGCTTGGAACCATAGGGCATGTTGTAGGCTCTGCACATGATGAAAGGTCACTAGGTCAAAGAACAACGGATGCGATTAATGAATATAAGAATGATTATGCCGCGCGTAATAATGTTCAATTGGGGGCGTTCTAAGCCATAAATTTGATTAGTAAGCAATCATGACAGTTTTACAACATAAGAAAGTAACAGCAGCGCAGGACTTCAAAGAGGCATCAGCGCCATATGTGGATGACTATAAGTTGCGCCTGAGAACCAATTGCTATAGTTATGCCTTAGGCCTAACTGACCACGGTAAAGGTTTTCCAGGGCGGTTAAGTCATAACCCCGAAACATCGCCGCGCAGCTTGTCCAAGCAAGATATGACGGTTGAGCGTATATATAAGCTGCTCACTGAAGGGGATGGTTTAATTCCCGTTGAGAAGTCGGAACTTAATAATTTTGCAGATCATCGTTTGATTGCGGCTTTCGTGCAAAGCCATGATGACAGCCATTTTATGACGCGCCATCGCGATGGTACTTGGAGCCACCAAGACGGTCATGGCGGCCCAATTTCTGATGAAGATGATTATGGTTTCAAAATTACGAACCCTGAAGGCGCAATCTTACGCGGCTATGACAGCTTTGTTGGTTATTTCGCTGTGCCGAAAGCAGGGCTATCTTACTATACCGACCCACATAAGGATCTTGTCTATTAAGGCGTGTCCTAAAAGAAAAGCCGCAGGAATGATCTTGCGGCTTTATAGGTAAATTCATAGTCCGTGTGCTTTATGCTGCTTTCTGCTTCTGTTCAACATACCAGCGCACCGCATCGGCATCACGTGCGGACAGGTCAGGATAGTCTTTATCCGTACCAACGTCAGGAAGGATTTTCCAGCAGCGTTGACATTTTTGACCTTCGGCTTTAGCAAAACTTACGCTAACGCCCGCAACATCATTCAGTTTAAATGCATCCGCCGGTGCGTCCGCCCCAACATGTAATTGCACCTGTGATGTAATGCATAGCTCAGCAAGGTCAACGCCCTCTACCGCGCTAGAAAGGTCGCTTGCAAGGTAAATATGCGGGTTGGCTTCCAAAGATGACCCAATGGTTTTATCAGCTCGTTTCGGTTCAAGCGCCCCAAGGACAACGCGGCGTATCGCGCGCAGCTTTGTCCATTTTTCAGCCAGAGCGTCATTCTTCCATGCAGAAGGCAGCGCTTTGAAGTTACGCAAATGCACGCTGTCTTCGCCTTTGAACATGCCGGCTGGGCGGTGCGCCCAAACATCTTCACATGTGAAGCAAAGCATAGGGGCAAGCCAACTTGTTAGGCATTCAAATATTTCGGCCAATACCGTACGGCATGCGCGGCGTTCAAACTGATCAGGACGGTCGCAATATAGGCGGTCTTTACGCACATCAAAATAAAGCGCCGAAAGTTCACCTGAACAGAAATTGTGCAGTTTATGCGCTAATTTGCCAAAGTCATAATCGCGAATATGCGTGCGGATTTCTTGATCCATTTCATATAGGCGGTGGAGTGCCCATTGCTCAAGCTCTGGCAATTGTGATGCATCGCTCAAATCAACGCGCTCATCATCCTCAAACCCTTCTAGTGCCCCAAGTAAGAAACGGAAGGTGTTACGAATGCGGCGGTAAATATCGGTTGTTGATTTTATCGCATCATTACCAATACGCACGTCTTCGGCGTAATCAGATGTCAGTGCCCATAGGCGAAGAATATCTGCGCCATATTGTTTGATGATGTCTTCTGGCGCAACAATATTGCCAAGAGACTTGGACATTTTGTAGCCTTTTTCATCAAGCACGAAACCATGTGTCAAAACCGTTTTATATGGCGCGCAGCCGCGTGTCCCGACAGATTCCAATAGTGATGAATGGAACCAACCACGGTGCTGGTCTGACCCTTCAAGGTATAAATCAGCGGGGCTACGGAGCTCTTCACGGTCTTCCAAAACAAAGGCGTGGGTTGAACCGGATTCAAACCAAACATCGACAATATCAAAAACTTGGTCGTAATCTTCGGCTTTATAATCTGTGCCAAGGAAGCTTTGCGGATCATCCGTATACCATGCATCTGCGCCGCGTTCAGCGAAAGCGTCATAGATGCGTTTGCATACAGCCTCATCGCGCAGTGGTTCGCCATCCGCTTTGGATAAGAAAATCGCAATAGGTACGCCCCATGCGCGTTGACGCGAAATACACCAATCAGGGCGCTGTTCGATCATCGCGGTGATACGGTTCTCACCGGCTTTTGGAAGCCATGTTGTCTCTTTAATCGCGGTTAATGCTTTTTCGCGGATTTTTCCTTCACCGTCCATCGCAATAAACCATTGCGGCGTGGTGCGGAAAATTACTGGCGCTTTTGAACGCCAGCTATGTGGATATTCGTGACGCACTGAGCCCTTGGATAATAGGCGACCAGCTTCGTTAAGCGCCTTAATAACGGCGAAGTTACCATCGCCCATTTTGCCTTGTTGATCATAGATCACGCCGCCCGCGAATAACGGTACATGTTGACGGAAGTGTCCATCATCTGTCACGTTATCGGTGATTTCAAGGCCGTGTTTTAGACCGACTTCAAAGTCGTCTGCACCATGGCTAGGCGCGGTGTGTACAAAACCTGTACCAGCATCATCTGTGACGTGGTCACCCGCAAGTAGTGGCACATCAAATTCATAGCCTTGGCCGCGTAGCGGGTGCGCAAGGATTGATCCGTTTAGTACTTCACCTTTAAAGTGATCTAGTGCGTCCCATTCTTCAATACCAGCTTGCGCCTTCACATCATCAGCCAAAGTCGTGGCAAGGATGATACGGTCACCAATTGCGGCGCGGCTATCGTCTTTAACCGCCTTAACTTCATATAGGCCATATTCAACATTGTCGTTGAAACAAACAGCGCGGTTTGATGGGATTGTCCATGGCGTTGTTGTCCAGATCACAACATCAGCGCCTTCTAACGCAGCGTGGTTTGTGCTGACGACAGGGAAACGCACCCATATGGTGATGGATTTATGTTCCTTATATTCCACTTCGGCTTCGGCAAGGGCTGTTTTCTCAACCACAGACCACATAACCGGCTTTGCCCCCTTATAAAGGTTGCCGTTAAGCAGGAATTTATGGATTTCATCAACGATGCGTGCTTCGGCAGGTGTGTGCATGGTGAGATATGGATTTTCCCAATCACCGTTAACGCCAAGGCGTTCAAATTCCGCACTTTGAATATCGACCCATTTGCGGGCAAATTTACGGCATTCATCACGGAAGGCAATCGGGTCAACATCATCTTTGTTCTTACCAGCTTCGCGATATTGTTCTTCAACCTTCCATTCAATGGGAAGGCCGTGACAATCCCAACCTGGGACATATGGTGCATCATAGCCCATCATTTGCCAGCTACGGACAACAACGTCTTTTAAGACTTTGTTGAGGGCGTGCCCCATATGCAAATGACCGTTAGCGTATGGCGGGCCATCATGCAGAATGAACTTTTCTTTGTCCTTTGATGTTTTGCGCAGTTGGCCGTATAAATCAGCATCTGCCCATTTCTTTAAAATTTCAGGTTCTTTTTGTGCAAGACCTGCACGCATCGGAAAGTCTGTTTTCGGTAGAAACACAGTTTCTTTGTAAAACTCGGCATTATTCGCCGTTTGCTCTGTACTCATAATCAATCTCTAATTTTATGAAGGGGTTCGAATTTATTTACAAGGTCGTTTGCCCGGTCTTCGCTTATAGGGAAGCCGGGTTAATAATTCGAATAATTGAAATGTGCTGCATGACAGTGTTCATAGGTCTTTTATGCCAGTGCACTGCCGCAATTTCAAGCGCTAACTGGCCGATATGTAACTTTTTTGCCCCTTTTATACGAATAGATAACCGTAACAACCACAGAATATGAGGAGGCCGCCATCCCACGCATTATTACCGCCCTTTTTGCAGTTGCCTTTTTATGCTTCGGTTTAGTGACGGTTTCTTATGCAGGTGATGGCCATGCAAGCCAGTTTGACGTCCGTAAAACAGATGCAGAATGGCAGCAACAATTAGATAAACAGCAATATAAAATTCTACGCAAACATGGGACGGAGCGTCCGTTCACATCACCATTGCTTAAAGAAAAACGCCATGGCGTTTTTGTGTGTGCGGCTTGCGGGCATGAATTATTCGTATCTGAAACGAAATATGAATCTGGCACAGGATGGCCGTCATTTTATCAGCCCGCTGCGCAAGGGGCGATTGGCACATCAACGGATCACAAGCTAGGCTATGCACGCACAGAAGTACATTGCGCGCGCTGCGGTGGGCATTTGGGGCATGTTTTTAATGATGGGCCGCAGCCGACGGGGCTACGCTATTGCATTAACGGGGCGGCGCTGAGTTTTACGCCGCGCCCATAAATTTTATTATGGTTTTAGGCCAAGAAATTTTGCCATGCTGTTATCAATACGCTCTGGGTCTTTTGGCTTAACCTTCATGACATCATCAAAATATTGATTTGGGCCATTCGTTTTTAGGTCGTTATAAAGCGCCTGAATATTGAAGGTTAGGCCTTCATTGCGCTTAATCCCACTTTCAAATGCATTGACGAATTTTTCATTATAAAGCGCATTATATTCCATTTCAGCAAATAACGCTGAATCATTCGCCCAGAATACACCGTCATCTTTGCCCATTTTGAACAGAAGCTTAACGCCTAGAAGGGTAAGCTCGTCACGCATTGCGGCACTAATGTTTGGTGTGTGCATGGAACGTTGTTTATCAACATTATTACCTGTTGTTGGGGCAAGCGGGCTCGCGTGTACTTTTGGCTGCGCAGGGCCGCCATTCCACTTCGCATAACGCATACGTGTTGTGCTGTAAAGTTGGTTAAGGTTATACCCTTCAAATAACGGGCTTTCCAACGCAGCCATAAAGACTTCTTCAACATTGCGGCGGCGGAAACCGCCTTGTGTTTCGATTTTGTCTTTATGCATCCAGCCATCAAACGCTTTAATTTGGGCGGAGCTTGCTTCCATCGCACCTTCATCGGTTTGGACAAGTTCACCTTTTTTATTGCGCGGCTGAAGTTCGGCTGTGCCTTCTTCTTCCATTGTGCCGGCTAAGAATGCCATTTTTTCGCATACATTTTGTAGGCCGTAGTCTTTTAGGTAATTCAATAGGGCGACTTCATCTATCTTATATTCACCGCCATTAATGTTGATTGTACCGGCATGTAAGTCGCCGCCAAATGTCGCATATGAATTTAAGGCTTCGTCCAAATTCGGGTTGGCAAGCGCCATTTTAAACTCAGCATTGGCGTACATCATGATAAAGACCTGACGGGCACGTGCTTGAATGTTTTCATATGTAACGATGTCTTCGTCTTTCGCCGCGGTAAGAAGCTTTTCCACGACAGGGTATTTCTTCTTAATGGCTTCGGCTTGTTTCGCAAGCTTTTCTTCTGTGACGCTATCTTTGCTTTGGTTCAGATAAGCTGAAATTTCTTTTTGTAAAAGGTGCTTTTTCTTGCCATTAAGTTTTGTTACATCTTTAACGGCATAAAGCATGGCGTAATAATCGACTAGATCCTGCACATTGTGTGAATGGAAGCTAATGCCAAGGCCATCCGCTGTATCTTTAGCATTTTTCTGTGTTTCTTTACCTGAATTATCGGTTGGCAATGTTACGCCAGTATAGAAACGTTTAAATAGCGCTTTTGTTGCCGCGTCTTCGCCTTCGCTTTCAGCTAGGGCCAAAAGCTCATCTTTATATGGCAGATGTGCAAAGTCTTCTAACACGCCATAAAGGCCTTTTTGCTTGATGGCAATGCGCATGCCAAGTACGGCAATAATCATGTTAAAGGCGGAATCTTTGCCGCCGCTTAATGCTTGTACAAAACCTTTCTGTTTTGTTTTTAATGCATAATCATATGTCCATAGGGCGAACATACGAATTTCTTCTTCGTCAAAGCGCCCTTTAACATTGGCCTTATCCCAGCCGTCATATTGATTAGCAGGTTCATATGATACGAAACTATCACCAGCATTATTGAAATGTTTAGTTAGGCGGCGTTCCAAAACGACATGCGCTTTGGCTTCGGTGTTTTTAGGTGCTGATTTGATTTTTGTAATTGACGTTGAACGCGCGCTATTCAAGAAATCAAAACGTGACCCGCTATGCAGTAAACGTCCGTCTTTCGCGATTAGGCGGTGACCGCCTTGCGCGAAAGTTGAGCCACTTGTGCTAAGGCCGTCTGTATCATAAACGACACCTGCAAATTGTGATGCGAGTTTAGCAAGGTGGGCGTGCTGTAGAATCTTTTCACGCTTATAGGGACTTGCATTGGCAACCGCCATAACAAGACCGTCTTTGCTGCCTAGCTGTTTGCTATAAGCTGGAAGCGGGTTAAATAAAGGATAGTTTGAATCGTCTTCAAACATCGTGTCATATTGTGAAGCAACCCATTTCATTTCACAAATAAGCTGACCGAAGTTAAAGCGCTCATCCGTTAGTGGGTCTTTCACATGAATAATCGGTTGACCAAATGGCACAATATTTTGTCCGTCACCTGTCAACGACACGTTAATTGTACCAAATGTGCCATTCATGGCTCTAATGATTGGGGAACTTGTCGTCCATTCGGGGAAATAACGTTTCTCATGCCCGCGCTCATCACTGAATAAGTGCGTTTTCGCACTCATGGCGAGGACGCGGCCATCGCCGATGACGCTCATGACGTTAAATGGTAGGCCGTGGCGGTTAACAATGGGGTCTTTAAATAGCTGCTGTGGATCACCAACCTGACGCGCAAGATCTTTAAGGTCTAAACCAAGGCTATTAAGGTTAAGGCGCCATGGGTGGCCAACGGTCACAAGCATATTGGGGTTGGCGGCATAAGCACGCTGTGCCAAATAGGTCAAACGCTCATAAATAGTAGCGTTGTCTGTGAACTGGAAATCATCACCTGAATCATAGCCGACCATGTTCATTTCGTCGGTGAGTAATAGGTCGCTGTTGTTTTTACCCGCAGCGATAATGCCATCTTCTATGATGGATATATTGCGCGGCATATTGAATGACGTGCTATTTACGCTTAATTGCGTTGTCTTTAATTCAATATCGCTTTGCGCGTTCCAAAAACCAAATTCCATAAGAACCCCTATTATTCAACGAATTATGTAATAGGGCTGTTAAAGCATAATGCCAAGTTTATGTCAAAGGTTTTTATGTGGGGATTAAAAAATAATAGAGACTTATGACCGCAGGAACATATAGAAGAGCAAAGATGGTCGATAGCAATATGGTCGCGGCAACTTCTTCAGCAGGCAGCTTTAACTGTGTCGCATAAGCCACAGCATTGGCAGGGAGCGGGCAAATACCAATCAAGAGCAGCATGATATGCGTGTTGTGATCTAAGGCGTGCAAAAGTGTTTTATCAAGCAAGATCAAGCCAAGGAATGTCAGCGGCCATATCAAATATTTATGGGCAAAGCACAGACCGGTAAAGCGCCAATTGAGTTTTAGCCCATTGAGTTTAGATAAGCCAACGCCAATAAGCATCATACCGATGATGATATATGCGCCTGTGGCATGCTGCCAATATTTGTGAACAATGTCAGGGATCTCAATGTTCAGTAAGTTAAGGGTTATGCCTGCCCCAACACCATAAAGCGGCGGCAAACGTAAAACACGTTTGATGCTGTCTTTAATGCTCAAATTGGCGCGGTTCGCCAGATAATATGCTGTGGTGACTTCGGTAACCGCAAGCCCCATATTAAATAACATATAAATGCCTATCGCGGCAGGGCCAAGCAGGGCCGTGATAATAGGGATGCCAAAATATCCAGTATTAGATAAACCGCCAAGCAATGCCATTAACGGATGGTGGCTTTTATCTAAAGTTAATTTGCCGAGCTTTACCGCCACTACACATAGTGTCGAACAAATAACATATAGTACAAAAGGAATGGCGACATATTCAAGTTTCAGGTCAATATTGGCAAGCGATATAGCAATAACGAATGGCACTAAGAGATATATTGAAAGCATGCTTAGAGAATGCATCTGCACATCTAAACGTCGCCCGGCAACATAACCGACACCGATGAGTAGCAAAAGGGGAATGATTTGAATAATAAGTGCTGAGAAAATCGCCATGATTTAGTCTTCTGCCAATATGTCACGAACCTTGGCGCAATCTTGGTCAATCTGCGCGATTAATTCTTCGAGCGATTCAAATTTCATTTCATTGCGCACTTTACGCACAGGACGCACGCGCAAGGTTTTATCATATAAGTCACCGCTGTAATCCAATATATAGGCTTCGATTAACGCTTCAGGGCTTTCAAACATCGGGCGGATACCAATATTCGTTGCCGCAGGTCGCCAAATATCTTCGCCTTCTATTTTAACGTGGCATGCATAAACGCCATAGGCTGGGTGAATATAATCGCCCATGCGAATATTTGCTGTCGGATAACCAAGTTCACGGCCGCGTTTATCGCCATGAATAACCGTGCCGCGTATTTCAAACGGGCGTCCCATTATTAGTTGCGCCTTCTTCATGTCGCCGCCGCTAATGGCATCACGAATGCGGCTGGATGAATAACGCCGCCCGCCATGGTCAACAATCTTGCCAAGGGCGGTAACATGGAAACCGGATTCTTTTAGGGTGTATATGTTACCTTTACGTCCTTTGCCAAAGCAAAAATCATCACCAATAACAATTTGCTGCGCGCCTAGGGCATCACGCAAAATTACCTGCATAAACTCATCCGCGCTAAAGTGCGCAAGCTCTTGATCAAAATTTAGGTAGAGCGCGTAATCCGCCTTCGTTGTGCTTAGAAGTTCTTCATGATGGCCATTTGGCGTAATGAGAAAGGGTGGGGCATCGGGCATGAAATAACGGCGCGGATGCGGATTAAATGTTAGGATCAGTAATTTATTTTCGGCTTCTTTAGATTTCTTACGCGCAAGCTCTATCAGCATGCGGTGGCCGTTATGCAACCCGTCAAAATTGCCGATAACGACTGTACTGCCCTTAACTTCAGGGGGAAGGTTTTTATAATCGTGAAAGACCTGCATAGAAATAAAGCCATATATCCAGTTTAAACTAAAGATAAATGACTATAAGCCTAATTGCTGTACTGCGCAATAAAAGGCTTTAGGAAATAACGTATGGCCTGTTTAATATCTTCGCCATGCTGTTGCTGCTTTGTATCATCATCCATATATTCAAAGCTGCGTACGCTTTCAGCCATAAAGCCGATAAGGCCGATAATCATTGCTTCCAAAACTTCTGGCGTAGCTTTCTCGGTGATATTTAATTGGTCAAAGAAATGCATGACAATAGGTTTAAAATAATCATGCATGGTTTCACGGCGCTGTTCATGGGGCAGGGCGACCAGAGATTCAATAACAATTAAGCGGCGATAGGATTTGTCTTTGAACAAATCGACAATCACATCAAGGCTAACCAGTAAATCTTCTTCTGGGTTGGATATACCGCAATGAACGCGTTTTTCCATTTGTTCATTCAACACAGTCTGTAATTGATGAATTTTATCTTCAATGACGGCCTTGAATAACTCTTCTTTATTTTTAAAATGATGATATAACGCGCCGCGCGCCATTTCTGCATCATGGACTATGTCATTGGTCGATGTCGCCATATAGCCCTGCGCGATAAATCTATCATGTGCCTTTTCAATAAATTTTTGGCGTGTGGAATCAAACATCTCCTTGTTTGACCCTTGTGGTTTACTCATATTTCAGTCCCTGTCCTATAGGTTATACTCCCGAAAAACAAGTATATATGGAAAAATTTTTCTTTACAAACACAACTTTGAAGTGATATTCTAAAATTGTACATACCGACAGGTAGCCTGTAAAAGAAAACGAAAAATGTTTCATCAGCTGATCGGTATAAATTTTTAAAGTAATTTATTTGGGAAATTTTAAATCGTGCGAGGGAAAAACATGAATATACATCCATTACATACGGTCATTTGTACTGACAAATTAGCAAAGACAGTAAACTTTTATGAAGACTTCTTTGACTTTTATCCAATCTTTGAGACAGAAGATCACGTTATTATGCAGCGTGGTGGTGATGTGAAGACTCAAATCGCGATTGTTGATATTAACCATGAGAGCTTACCAGATGGTTTCCGCAAGGTGACGACAGGCTTAATGCTGAACTTCCCCGTGGATGACATCCAAAAATCATATGAGCATTTCTATTATGAAGGCATTGATATAGCGAGCGAGCTTCAAGCCGCGCCATGTGGGCAGAGCTATTTTATGCTGCGTGATCCGAATGATAATTTGATTACGATACAAGAAAAACAACGAACAGAATGTGTGGCACTTGCCGGTACTGAACGCCCCCTCGAAGCGGTGGGTGTCACACCTGATAAAATTATGGCTTAATCTAGAACAGATGACCCCCTCTAATAACTAAAAAAAGAAAAGCCATAATATAGGGTCCAGAAAATTTACGGAGGCGTTCTGCCTCCCTTTTTTTTGCGCGAAATTTATAACGGTGCTATGCTGACCGTAATTTGTTGCTATGGGGGCGTTATGAATTTTTTCGACCTATTATCATCACTTATCATTATCTTGGCATTAATCATGGCGCTGGGCATTGCGTGGTATACCGAAAAAACCAAAGTGCCGCCTGTGCCGACTTTGCCATGGGTGCGCAAAGCGATGCTGAATATACTCAAAACGCATTGCGCGGCGGATGCGCCGTTAAATATGGCTGACCTTGGTTCTGGCTGGGGCGGGGTGCAGGCGCTTCTGGCGCGGCAATATAAACAGGCGAATGTAACGGGCTATGAAATTGCCCCATGGCCGTATCTCTCCGCCAAGCTGCGTTTTATCTTTGCACGTCGCATTAAAACCTTGCGGCAAGACTTCTTCGCGGCGGATCTCAGCCATTATGATGTGTTGATCTGTTATACCCACCCTGAACTGATGACATCATTCAAAGACAAACTCTCGACCCTTAAAGCGGGGGCGCTTGTCATCAGCTGCGCTTTCCCGATTCCCGCTTATACCCCTATTGAAACCATAAAATGCGGCAGAGGTATAGTTACGGAAATTTATGTTTATCGCGTATAAAGATGCGGAAAAACATCAAACTTAAGCAAAACAAAAGAGAGTCTTGATAAAACTCCAAATATTTACATAAAAATAATTCTTGAAAATTTCCCAATTTTTCTGTATGCTACCCGCATAATTTACAAAGAGCTGGGGAAGCACAATGAAAAAAGACTTTATGAACGCCGCACGTAAAATCGGAACTTTTCTCGCCGCAAGCGTGATGGCTTTGAGCGTGTCATTCGGTGCGCAAGCGCAAGATGAATTAAAATTCCCATCTTTCCCCGCAAGCTTTGAAACAGCTACATATCAAGGACAGCAAGGCTGTATTCCTGATGATAATAGATATGAATTTGCTGTAAAAAGAAATGAGGGGCTGGAAGACGTTGGCGGTCACCCATTGTTAGAGACAAGAAAGGATGGTCTTCATGTTATGTCGATGATGTACCACCCTGATAAAGGTTATGGCTACACATTCTCCTCGAAAGCTGATGGCAAGATGTGTGTAACAGACAAATATGTTTCAATGAAATTTAGTGATGAGCTATCAAATGTCTTCTCTACAGTGGCCAATGTAACAAAATCACCCCTTACGCCTGCAGATTGTGAATTTGCGGATAAAGCAGTCAATATCTGTGCATCTTATGAGGCGTTGACAGCTAAATTGATTAATGGCGGCTATCATTATGATTGGCAAGGTCAGCTTGCGGATGGCAAAACCGTGACAATGATGTCTGGCGCAGGTCAGTCTTTCCAGTTAATGACAGATAACTCCACTGGGGCGACAATTATTACAGGAATTGGTAAAGGTGAGTTTGGCTACTACAAGACCCCAGATCAGGATAATAAATCATCTACACCGAACTATACAGCTAGCCTAGCACGCCCAAATTAGCACTTAGGCTCATCCCAGTTGTTTGTAGGCCTTGATTAAGCTCATTTGATACGTCATCATTGGCTTCTTTAGCAATATCGTTATTGTTTGACATGCTTATGAGTGTGCTGCTTTGTGTCAGCCCGTTAACTTCTTCAAGACTTTGCTCAACTTCAGTGCGTTTTATTGGGTCAACATTTTGTGTAAAGGCGTCTTGAAGCATGACCACCCCCTGATCATCTTTAGGATCAGGTATAATTGATATATTGTCTTTCTTATGCTTTATGAGCTCTTCTTTTTGTTCATCTTTTAATGCAATAACGTTTTCGTTACTGTGGAGGAGTGCTGCTTTTTCTTCAGGATACCTATCCAAAACATCACTAAACTCTTTCAACTGATCTTCGTTCAGTGGGCCTTCGGTTTCCATGTGGTGGATTAAGCGCTGATAGGTCATGAAGTCTTGCTCCATCTGTGCGCGCTTTTTGGCATCTTTTTCGGTTTTCATTTTCTTGTTCATCTGCTCGGCTTGCTTCTTCATGAAGTCTTTTAAATCACCGTGGCTGATTTCGACGTCTAAACCGTCAATTTTGAAATTATATTTGTGGTCATCAACATGTTGATGTGCGCGGCTGAATACTTCACGTATGGCTGCGCGGGCGTCGGCGGCTTTTTCGTTTTCTTTTTTATTATGTTCTTGCGCTTTTTGGGCATCGCCAACCGTGTCGATGGTCATGCCTGAATCTTTTAAATATTCATCAACGCGCATACCATCTTGCGTGGTCGTCACCGCGTCATAGCCGCTGACTTCCATATCGCTTTCATAAAGGCCAAGGTCAGACTCCGCCTCGTTATAATCCGCGCCTGCGTAATCATCGCTCATTGCGATAACTCCATAAACTTTAACATTTTCTTTTAAGGGAAATAAAAAGGAATTCCCCACACACGCTTACTAATGTACAGCAGAAAAATTAACATATTATTACTGTTGCATAAAATTGCATATGTTTTTATGGAAAGTAATAATTGGTGCTTGTGGGCAGGTTGTGTGGAGAAAATATTGCATATATTTTCAATGTGTTAGGTGGTTTTTGGTCGGCAAGGATAGGCTTTACCTATCAAACGCAAACGCATCATGATTATACAAATCCACCAATAGATTAATCACGCCATTATCATTTTTATTAACGTCGGCGCGGTTAATTTCATCCGCGTTTAAAAGGGCGCGCACAGCTTTAGGCGCAACGGATGCTATATCTATCTTGCGGCCATAAATGGATAGGCTTGGATGCGTGCCATCAACAAAAACGCAGCGCACATAATGGTTCCGTTTTAATGTCGCGCCAGAACTTAGTCTGTGTATAAGGGCATCTACGTCTATGGCTTTCGCGTCCGCATCCATATCATCCACGCCGCAATGTGTTGGCGAAGAAAAATAATGCGCCAGCCATTCAGAAAACGCAGGGGCAGATAACGCCGCATTCATATCATTAGTTATATCCTGACGCGCGGTATCTGATAGCGCCGCATTTTGCGATTGGGGCGTTAACCCATCGCCAGAATAGCGTGGGTTGGCATCTTCCCCCAGCTGTTCTAAAAACTGGCCATATTCAATGAATAACTCTGAAAGCTTTGGCCCTAAAAACCCGACGGAAAAAGTCATCGCGGTGTCTAACGTGGTACCCTCATGCGCAAAATGCGGGGGGATATACAATACATCGCCGATTTCCATGATGTATTCTGTGCCATCAAAACCGTCTTTAAAGACGCGAAACTCCAAATCTTCGGCAAGGTCATTTTTATAAGCGGGCGCATTGCCGACTTTCCATTGGCGCTTGCCTATGCCTTGCACCAAAAAAACATGGTAACTATCCGTATGTGGCCCAACGCTTCCCCCGCGTGCGGAATAGCTAATCATGATGTCATCGACCAACCAACGCGGCGCAAATGAAAAGAAGCTCAAAAGTTCAGCGGTCTCGACGTGATATTGCTCAACATTCTGGACAAGTAAACTCCAATTCTCCTCGCCTAAATGTGCAAAAACCTCTTCTGAAAATGGCCCATGTTCACAGGCCCACTCTAGCTCCCCGCTATTTTCCTTCGTGGTAATAAGGCGGGCGCGGACATCCTCCTCCATAGACAAAGCGGCAAGGCCATCACCATCAATAAAACCTTCAAAAAGAGGTGCGGCAATTGCGCCTTTAACAATAAAGGGCCGCTTACCCCAATAGCGAGCATAAAATTCATCTATAGGCGGGAATTGGTCTAAAATCATATCTTACGGACTATCTGGCGATGGGGTTTATATTAATAACACACACATACTAAGCCAAACAATCCACCAAGTAAAATGCGCGTAATATAAACTTGTGATTTTTAAACGCTCATGCTAACGGATAGGTTGTTTACGCTACAATTTATACATGGAGTCCGCAAGTGCGAAAAAGTGCATCAAGAGCCCCAAAGAAAACAATAATACTAATGATCACCTTTCTTTTATTGGGCTGTAAAGAAGAAACAAGCATTTCCCCTTTAATTTATGAAAGCAACGGAAGTACTTACTCAAAACCACACAGCTTAGGCCAGTGCAAATACAGCAGTGAAATCAAGAAATTTGAAATAGCAAGCCATACATTCAGTATTCCGTATAAAAATGTTGTATCAGGGGTATATGAAGAAAATGGAAAGGTTATAGACTTCACAGCGGGAAATATTAAGTGTATTGATCATAATGAGCCATCAATAAAGGCAATTAAAGTAATTATCCGATTGCCAAAGTTCAAAACGGATAGGGCCTTGGAAAAGGCAAATACTGAGCATTTTTACGCCACACGTGCAATCATCAAAGATAAAAAAGTATTTTTAAATAACCTTAAGTTTTTTGAAGACGAGTACAGCTTAGTTACAGACGCTTCAAGTATTATTCCTGAGAAACATGGTGCATATAGCGTGTATCAGAAAGATCTTAAGCAAAAATATATAGTATTCACCAACACAGACGAACATGAGAAGCTTCCAGTCTTTAAATGTTATCCTTATGCTTATGAACTAGGGGCACACCAAACATGTAAATCTTTGTTCTCATGGCGAGGAGATACTGTTGTTGAGCTATATGAAGTGTCAGAACCATGGGTTACAACAGACGACCTTAGAGGGTTTTATGGCAATGTTAAAACTTTTTTAAACAACATAGAAAAATAAATGGGGACGAACAAATGGAGACAGCATATATTTAATTGAAGGCATAGATGATGGCAAGGCAAGGGCGTATAATTATGCCTGATGTTCCGCATCATATAACGCAGCGCGCAATCGGCGGCAGGATGTTTTCTTTTGTGAAAATGATTATCATTTATATAAAAGTCTTATGGCGGAGTGGCGCGTTTTTAGAGGGGCTGCGTAAAGCGACTGGAAAAACGGTTACGACACGCAAGCGTGGTAGGCCAAAGTTAAAGGAGCCATAGCTGCGATGTAACAGAAATGTGTAACAATCCTGATTTTTTAGTGCGTCAATTTCAGGAGGTTATTTGATTTCAAGGCCTTGAGGGGCAATTGGTAGCGGAAGAGGGACTCGAACCCCCGACACATGGATTATGATTCCACTGCTCTAACCACCTGAGCTACTCCGCCATCCTATATGCGTTGAGCCTTTGGGGAAGGCTCTTTCGATGCAGTTTTATGCCTGTTTGCGTTATTATTGTCAAGGGCTAATTTACGCCGCAAGCTGAATTTCTGAATTTTCTGTGCCAGATATCCAGCCGCCGCCAATAACGCGCTTGCCTTGATAGCATACAGCCGCCTGTCCGGGGGCGATGCCATATTGGGCGGCATCTAATGTTAATACGGCGTGTTCATCATCAAGGATCGTTAATTTTGCAGGCATAGGTTTGGATACGCTGCGCAATTTTGCCTCAACGTCAAGCACGTCACCGGCTTTACCGCCAAGCCAGTTGGCTTTGCCGATATGGACGATGTCACGCGCCAAGGCTTCTTTCGGGCCGACAATGACCTGATTATTTTGTGCATCAACACGCACGACATAAAATGGTGAATTATCTGCATTCACACCGCCGCCGATGCCAAGGCCGCGGCGCTGACCAATTGTGTAATGGATGATGCCATTATGCTGCCCGACGACATTGCCATCTAGGTCAACAATATCACCTGCGTTTTCGGCTTCGGGTTTGATCTTCTTTACGACGCTCGCGTAATCCCCATTCGGGACGAAGCAGATATCTTGGCTGTCAGGCTTATCGGCATTGAGTAGGCCAAGGCGCTCCGCATGCATACGGGTGACGTCTTTCGTCCAGCCACCAAGCGGGAATCGTAGGAAGTTGAGTTGTTCCTGCGTTGTCGCAAAAAGGAAATAGCTTTGATCTTTTGTGCTATCAACTGCGGCGTGCAGTTCGGCTTGCCCTGTTTCAGGGTTGATGATCTGCTGCACATAATGGCCTGTGGCCATGCAGTCGGCTTCTAAATCCATCGCGGCTTCTAACAGGTCACGAAACTTAACCGTTTGGTTACAGCGCACACATGGAATAGGCGTTTCGCCCTTCATGTAGCTATCGACAAAATCATCAATGACGGATTGCTTAAACTTGCTTTCATAGTCGAGGACATAATGCGGAAAACCAAGCGTTTCAGATACGCGGCGGGCATCGTAAATATCTTGCCCCGCGCAGCATGCGCCTTTGCGCTCAATCGCCGCGCCGTGGTCATAAAGCTGCATCGTCAGGCCAATCACTTGATAGCCTTGTTCATGCAACAACGCTGCCGTAACGGAGCTATCTACCCCGCCGGACATGGCGACCACAACGCGTGTGTCTTCTGGTTTTTTATCTATGCCTAATGAATTCATGCCCATTTATATAAGGGAAGGTGCATGAAAATGCAAGGTTTTTCATATTCCGAAAAGGCTGCGTGAGCCTCATAGCTGCGCTGCAATAAGGGTCAAGCTTGTAAAAAGGCAATTTATACGCTACCAATAAAAGAAAAAATAAAGTTACAGGGGAATAATCATGACAAAAGACGCTGGCAGTGACATTGTGCTCACGCGGATATTTGGCCGCTTCGCTAAAGATAGCTCATTTTTTAAGAAGAAATACGATATTACCATTGGGCGTGATGTTGATAATGGCTTCACAGTATGTGATTCCACATTAGATTATATGCATGATTTTCTGCAAACCCGCCGTGATGACCTTGGCGGCGGCTCAAGTGATTTAAATGAGTTTTGTGACCAGTTAATGGAAGATATTGCGCGCTATATTGAAATGCAGGCGCGCCGCGGCGGCTACCCGTATAATCATCATTCCACGTTTTGTTTGCGTGACGAAGATGGCGTATTGCGCGCGGTGTTAAAGCTTAGCTCTGACCCCGGCTATAAGGGGAATTATGACCCTGAGAATAACAAAGAACATCGCGGGCCTTTTGTCGGGCGGCCTGAGCAATATAAGCCAATGCCGTATTAACATAATTGACATTATGTTTTTGTTTGTGCTAAGCCTGATGGATAATTAAATGAGGCGGCACAAATGGCTATAAAAACAATATCCCTTTATACGGGGTCATCTTATTGTAAGAATGATCCAGACTTCCAAAAACGCTGTATTAAAGCGACGAAGGAAATGGCGCGCATTGCGGGTCAGGAAGCCGATATTGTGCAATATGGCGGCGGGCTTTATGGGCATTTATTAGATGTCATGGAGGAGGTCGGTAAAGTCGGCGGTAAAATGCGCGCGCTGATCTCGCCAGCATTTTATGACCCAAGCGAGCGATACCCAGACTATGTCGATGTTGTGAAGCTTGATGATGACCAACAGCGTACGAAAGAATTTCTGTCGGCTGATGGGCATATTGTCACTCCAGGTGGCGACGGCACAATTTGTGAGGCGTTTTTCTCGCATAACGACAACCTATCGCGCCTATATAGCGGCGGCGTAATGAAGCCTGTAACGATTCTAAATCTTGATGGCTATTATGACGGTTTGAAGGATTGGTTTACGAAGGCGGCTGCTGTGGGGTATTCCAACGCAGAACGTCAAAGTAACTTACATTTCTTGAAAACACCGCGCGCCGTTCAACGTCAGCTTTGGCCTAAGTAATTATGCGCCGTTAATCAGCGCGCTGATTTTACCATTTTCAGGTGCGATGGCGCCCCATGATAAAGCATCGCTATGGATGCGGCAAAGCGTGCCGGGGCGGTAAACATAGGCAATTTCTTGAAAATATTGTGGGTCGCTATTTTGACCAAGGATTTGTACCAAGCCATGCATGGCGGGATTGTGGCCGATGATAAGGATGTCTTTATATTGTTCATCTGTATCCTGAATCAGGCTGAGCAAATCACCGGGCATACAGCCAAATATTTCATCATTGAAAATGACTTTAGGTGACGCAATGCTTTTTGTTAACCCTTCTAAGGTTTCCCGCGTGCGCGTTGCGCCAGAACAATAAATCAAATCTGGGCGAATATTTTGTGCGTTCATGGCGCGGCCGATGCGCTGTGCATGTTCATGTCCACTGGCGCTTAAATGGCAATCAAAATTGGGGCCGGGGCCTGAACGGTCATCATATTCGCAATGTCGAAGAATGTTGATATGTCGCATAATACTCAGGTTTATTTATGGGCTTGGTAATAAAAAAGCGCTCGGTTGAAAGGAGCGCTTTTTGTAAATTCGTGCAGGTAATGCCTTAGTTCTTCTTGGAAGGTGGCATTTTCTTTTCCATGAAATCTACATGGCAGCCTGGCTTGCCTGTTTCAGGGTGAATTGCGCGTGGGTCGTATTTACGAAGTTTCATTTTCTCCGTAATGTTACGTACGTTTTTCTTAATATAATATGTGAAACCAGTCGGGTTACCTTTAGCATTTGTGCCAGTGCTGACCAGACGGATTTTCTCAACTGCGCCTTTTTTTGCCATTGTTCTTACCTTTTCTTTACTTAAATTTGCGCAAGGCATGCGCCCGCACATTAATAATCTAGATGCGCACAATACTGATTTTTATAACTATGTCAAGAAAGTTTTTTAACTCAAAGTGAGGGGGGATTGTTTTTCTTCTAACTTGCTTTATTATGCGGCGTATAGGGAGAATGCAATATGACAGATAAAAATCAAAAGACCGTAATCGAAGGTCATCTTATGCCGTATTACGAAACGGGCATGGAGGGCACGCTTTGGGCTGTGCATGAGGATGGCAAAGATGGTTATGACGGTCTCAACCCGCTTGAAAACGGTATGCTGCTGACGGTTTTTAATGATGCAGCACGCACGCAAATATTGTGGCAAGGGGCGGTAGATTTTGAAAAAGATCGCGCCCAACAAGAAGCGTTGCTTCGTGCGCAAAAATATCCACCCCGCCTTGGCCCATGGGGGTATGGCCTACCTAAAAACATTCATCCCTATGATTGGGTAAATATGTTTTCACAAGAAAAGCCTGCGCGCATTACTATAGATAAGCCCGCGCACAGCAATGAGCCTTTGATAAAATAGGCGCTCTATTTCTTCTTATTCTTACGCTTATGCTTGGGGGTGGTGGTTTTCTTCTTTTTGCCGAAGTTTTTACCGCCGCCTTTGCTGCCCTTTGGGCCATAGCGTTTGCTGCCGCCTTTGCCGTGCTTTTTGCCTTGGCTTGGCGTGATTTTAAAGCCGGGAATATCTGCGCCACCTTTACCGACAACTTCAAATACGGTTGAACCGCTCATGCCGTGTGCTTCTTTAAGGCGGACGGTTATCGCCGCGCCAAGGCGGTACACGCGGCGGGACTTGCGCCCAATCAATGCGTGTTGTTCTTCATCATGGACGTAAAAATCATCAGGCAGTGTGCGGATGGGGATAATACCGTCAGCCCCGCTTTCTTTAAGCTCAACGAACAGACCAAAGCGAGACACGCCGCTGATGCGGCCTTCAAATTCAGCGCCGACTTTGTCTTCCATATATTTTGCAACGAAACGGTCAATGGTCGCGTATTCGGCGCTCATCGATTTGCGCTCATTGGTGGAAATAATCTCGGCAATCTCATCAAGGCGGACAGATTCTTCGTCTTTTAACTGACCGGGGCCGAGGTTAAAACTACGGATAAGGTCGCGATGCACAATCAAATCCGCATAGCGGCGAATGGGCGATGTGAAATGCGTATAATGTCCAAGGGCTAAGCCAAAATGGCCGATATTGTCCGTTGAATAAATTGCCTGCGACTGTGTGCGCAAAATTGTTTGGTGAATAAGCGGCGCGTATTCAAGCTCGGATGCTTTGTGCAATACACCGTTTAGTCCTGCGGGCGTAACGCTCCCCGTTTGTGGGAAGGGCAGGTTGAAGGCTTTAACAAAGCTGCGGGCGTTTTCAAGTTTCTCTGGCTTTGGGCTGTCATGTACGCGGTATATGCTCGGCGTTTTACCTTTGCTAAGGGCGAGAGCAGATGCCACATTGGCAAGCACCATAAATTCTTCAATCAACATGTGTGAATGAAGGCGGGTGCGGCGGCGGACACCGCTCATGCGTCCGCTATCATCAATCACGATTTGACGTTCAGGAAGGTCAAGGTCTAATGCCCCGCGTTTTTCGCGGGCTTTGTGTAAAATATCGAACGCGTCATATAACGGGTTGATGACCTTATCCATTAATGGCTTGGTCAAATCATCTGTCAGGCCGTCACGCGCAGCTTGGACTTGTTCATAGGTTAGGCGCGCTTCTGAACGCATAAGGCCGCGTACGAAGTTGTATTTCACTAACCGGCCTTCGGCACTTATATATAGATGCACGGCCATACAGGCGCGATTTTCATGCGGGCGAAGGGAGCATAAATCGTTAGATAGTTTCTCTGGCAGCATCGGAATAACGCGGTCAGGGAAATAGGTAGAGTTTGAGCGGCGCAAAGCTTCGCGATCAAGCGCGCTGTTATGTGTTACATAATAAGCAACATCAGCAATCGCGACGAGAAGGTGATAGCCGCCAGGGTTGCGCCCTTGGTCTGGGTCAGGTTCAGCGAAGACTGCATCATCAAAGTCACGTGCGTCTGCGCCATCAATTGTGACCAGTGGGTATTTGCGCAAATCTTCACGGCCTTTGAGGGGCGGCACTTTCATTGGTTCAGTTTCGGCAATGACGTCATCAGGGAAGGTGAGGGACAAGCCATTTTCATGCGCGGAAATCAGGCTATATATATGTGTGTCATTCTCGTGGCCGAGAATATCAGCTAATTTACATTTCTTGTGACGCATACCGCGTGCGGGTAATGGGTCAACCAAGACGACATCACCGACTTTTACATCACGGCCTTTAGTATCACTTAATATATAACTCTCTTTTGCTTTCTTATCGGCGGGCTTAATGATCAGTTCACCTTTGCCTCGCTCAACAATGCCAAGGACGCGCGCGGCGTGGCTATCAAGGATCTTGATAATCTTGGCTTCATAAAGCATAGGGCCGCGTTGGTGTAGGCGCGCAAGGGCGTGGTCGCCAACGCTTAATGGTGGATGGCCTTGCTTTCCTGGTTGGATTTCTATGCGTGGCGCTGGGCCTTGCAGCTCTTCATCCCATTTGAGGGGGATGGCTAGTTCATCGCCATCAATACTAATTTCGCTAATCTCGATCTGACTAACGGCAGGCAGGCTATCTGGAATAGCGTATGCGCCGCTGCTTTTCACAATAAGGTTTTTCTTTTCGAGAATCTTTAGGGCTTTTTTGACGTCTATACGGTCGTCACCTTTCACGCCAAATCCCTTACAGATGTCACGTTTTGATGCGGGGCCGCCGAAATAGCGGATGAAGTCTAGGATTTCTTGTTCACTGGGGGCGGTAAAGTCTTTGGAGAATATATCGTTCACTTTGATGCTTTCTTGGATTATATATATAAGTCTTTATATGATGCTTGATCAGCGCAGCGGGCGCAAGGGTGAATCTAGAGTGAAAAATACAATTTGATTCCATATTATTGATTCAAGTTTTTGAAATGACTCAAAAAATGTGAAAAATTTATAATAAAGGTTGACAAAGTATTAAGCTCTGCGTATATTCCGCGCACATATTGAAAGGATGGGCTGGCTGTAGGCCGCACCGTTACTGGTTTCAGTAATGAATTTTGCAGTCTAAACGCAGCTCGTTGTTCTTAATTTCGCTAGGTAAAAATATTTTTTGCCGTATGAAGTTAAGCGCAACATCTGGCCCGGCTCCTACAAAAGTTTTTTGACTTTCGAAAGGGCCGGTTTGTTTTTTGGGCGGCTAGATGCTCTGCGGATTAAGATTATAACGTCACGACGTTGGCACTCTTCTTCCTGCATTAAAGCTTCCCATCCTGAAATGAAACTGTAGTGAAAAAAGAGGTTTGGTCGTATGCCAACTATTCAACAATTGATTCGTAAGCCGCGCATAGTCGGCGGTAAGAAAGCCATGAAGGCGAAGAAGAACCGTGCACTTAAACAGTGTCCACAGCGTCGTGGTGTTTGTACACGTGTTTATACAACAACACCTAAGAAGCCGAACTCAGCGCTTCGTAAAGTTGCCAAGGTTCGTTTGACAACAGGTTTTGAAGTTATTTGTTACATCCCAGGTGAAGGCCACAACTTGCAGGAGCACTCAGTTGTTCTTGTCCGTGGCGGTCGTGTAAAAGATTTGCCGGGTGTTCGTTATACAATCGTTCGTGGTGCGCTTGATACACAAGGTGTTAAAGACCGTAAGCAAGCACGTTCACGTTACGGCGCGAAGCGTCCTAAATAATATTAAGAAGGATATAAAGATATGTCTCGTCGTCATAGAGCAGAAAAACGCGAAATTCTACCAGATCCACGATTTGGTGATTTGATTCTTTCAAAATTCATCAACAACTTGATGTATGATGGTAAGAAGTCTACAGCAGAAAGCATTGTATACGGTGCTTTGGAGATTCTTGATAAAAAAACGGATAACGTTGATTTGGCAGAAGAAGCTGCTGAAACTGATGTGTCAGAATTGGCTGGTGGTAAGGGGCTTTTGGTTTTCCGTAAGTCACTTAAGAAGGTTCGTCCTCACCTTGAGGTTCGCTCTCGTCGTGTTGGTGGTGCAACTTATCAGGTTCCTGTTGAGGTTCGTGCGGATCGCGCGCAGGCTTTGGCTATTCGCTGGATTATCGATGCTGCACGTAAGCGTAACGAAAACACAATGATGGAGCGTTTGGCTGCTGAATTGTTGGATGCAGCGAATGAGCGCGGCACAGCAACGAAGAAGCGCGATGACACGCACAAAATGGCGGAAGCAAACAAGGCTTTTGCACACTACCGTTGGTAATAAAAATTTTAGCCCGTTTATGTGTTGTAAGCGGGCTAAGTTATGGACACAGTTTTTAATTGTAAGGATTATAAAATTATGACACGCGAAACCCCGATAGAGCATTACCGTAACTTTGGTATTATGGCGCACATTGATGCGGGTAAGACTACAACAACTGAGCGTATCCTGTACTATACAGGTAAGTCTCACAAGATCGGTGAAGTGCACGACGGTGCAGCAACTATGGACTGGATGGAGCAGGAGCAAGAGCGTGGTATTACAATTACCTCCGCGGCGACAACAACATTCTGGACAGGCCCTGCTGACGGTGCTGCGCCAGGTGAAAAGCTTCGTTTTAACATTATTGATACTCCAGGACACGTTGACTTCACGATTGAAGTTGAGCGTTCATTGCGCGTACTTGATGGTGCGGTAACAGTTCTTGATGCGAATGCAGGTGTTGAGCCACAAACAGAGACAGTATGGCGTCAGGCTGATAAGTACCGTGTTCCACGTATTATTTTCGTGAACAAGATGGATAAAATAGGCGCAGACTTTTATAACTGCTTGAAGATGATCAAAGAGCGTTTTGGCGCTACGCCAGTTCCAGTTCAGCTTCCGATCGGTGCTGAGAGTGAGTATGAAGGTCTTATCGATCTTGTGAAGATGAAGGCGATTATTTGGGATGCTGAGACGCTTGGTGCGTCTTTCCATGAGGAAGAAATTCCTGCGGAGTTGGCTGATAAAGCGGCTGAATACCGTGAGCAGCTTGTTGAGTTTGCTGTTGAGCAAGATGAAGCGGCAATGGAGGCGTATCTAGAAGGTAAAGAGCCAGATATCGCAACGTTGAAAGCATGTATCCGTAAGGCGACTTTGAACAATGTTTGGGTTCCTGTTCTTTGTGGTACAGCGTTTAAAAACAAAGGTGTTCAGCCATTGCTTGATGCGGTTGTTGATTATCTTCCGAGCCCAGTTGATGTTGGCGCGATTAAGGGTACAAAGGTTGATTCTGATGAGCCGGAAAACCGTTTCCCTAAAGATGACGCACCATTTGCAGCACTTGGCTTCAAAATCATGAACGACCCGTTCGTTGGTTCCTTGACTTTCGCGCGTATTTACTCTGGTACTTTGGAATCAGGTTCATATGTTGAGAACACAGTTAAAGGTAAGCGTGAGCGTATTGGTCGTATGCTTCTTATGCACTCAAACTCTCGTGAAGAGATCAAGGTTGCACATGCGGGTGATATTGTTGCGCTTGTTGGTCTTAAAGACACAACAACAGGTGATACACTTTGCGTGAAAGAGGCGCCGGTTATTCTTGAACGTATGGAATTCCCTGATCCGGTTATCGAGATCGCGGTTGAGCCAAAAACTAAAGCTGACCAAGAGAAAATGTCACAAGCACTTCAGCGTCTATCTGCTGAAGATCCATCTTTCCAAGTGTCTGTTGATCACGAGTCAGGCCAGACAATTATGAAGGGTATGGGTGAGCTTCACTTGGATATCTTGATTGACCGTATGAAGCGTGAATTCAAGGTCGAGGCAAATATTGGTGCACCTCAGGTTGCTTACCGTGAGACAATCACTAAAGAAGCTGAAGTTTCTTACACACACAAAAAACAATCTGGTGGTTCTGGTCAGTTTGCGAAGATTGACTTGGTCTTCTCACCGCTTGATGCGGATTCGGAAGAAGATTTTGTGTTTGAAAGTGAAATCGTTGGTGGTTCTGTTCCTAAAGAATATATTCCGGGTGTTCAAAAAGGCTTGGAAATGTCAAAAGAAACAGGGATCATCGCAGGCTTCCCAACAATCAACTTCAAAGTTCGCTTGGTTGATGGTGCGTATCACGATGTTGACTCCTCTGTTATGGCCTTCGAAATCGCTGCACGTTCAGCGTTCAAGGAAGGTATGGCAGCGGCAGGTCCTCAACTTCTTGAGCCTATGATGAAGGTTGAAGTTGTAACACCTGAAGAATACATGGGTGATATCATTGGTGACCTTAACTCTCGCCGTGGCCAGATTTCCTCTATGGAAGATCGCTCGAATGTAAAGGTTGTAACAGCAGCTGTGCCATTGGCGAACATGTTTGGTTACATTAACACACTTCGTTCACTATCATCTGGTCGTGCGCAGTTCACAATGGTCTTTGACCGTTACGAAGCTGTTCCGGCGCAGATTGCTGAAGAAGTAAAAGAAAAATTAAACGCGTAAAAACGTAATAGAATTAGTTATTAAGGAGAAAATAAATGTCTAAGGAAAAGTTTGAAAGAACGAAGCCGCACGTAAATATC